>Ga0209060_10000106_pt1 | contig 220250 bp, 157 predicted proteins | sample Coa_R1_8_FD_187155 | JGI IMG/M metagenome (GOLD analysis project Ga0209060, IMG submission 187155) | Surface soil microbial communities from Centralia Pennsylvania, which are recovering from an underground coalmine fire - Coalmine... | ecosystem: Environmental > Terrestrial > Soil >...
ACATCATCGCCTCAAACTGTCCTGTCGCCGCGAACGGCGACACCATACAACTTCTTGTTACCGGAACCACCTACACCTGTACGGATATCTCCAGCGGAAGTTCTGTCTCGGCAACTGATTCCCTGTACTCAACCGGTAGCCCAGGCATCCTGGTTGATCAAAGAAAATCCACCGTCTATGCCCTCGCCTCCTTCCAGGCAGACTGCGTTCCCTCCTGTAATACCAATAGCCCTTATCCCGCAGTGGACACGTTCAGCGGAACGGGAGCGTTGTCGACAAACTGGACCAACACGTCGTCGTATGGACAAGGGTATGTTCCTCTGGCACAGAACGGCGGCGCGGTTGCACCCTCCGTCTCCGGACAACAGGGATTAGCGACCTATACCGGGATCTCGTTCTCCAATAACCAGTATGCGCAGGCTAAGTTCGTGGGTTATTCTTCGGCGCAGGGCTCCACCGGTGTGTGCGTGCGCATGAATACGGCTGGCAACGGCGTATGTTATCTGGGAGACTACGGCCTGCTCTATTCCCTGGCCAATGGTGCCGGCAACTACATCATCGCCTCAAACTGTCCTGTCGCCGCGAACGGCGACACCATACAACTTCTTGTTACCGGAACCACCTACACCTGTACGGATATCTCCAGCGGAAGTTCTGTCTCGGCAACTGATTCCCTGTATTCAACCGGTAGCCCAGGCATCCTGGTTGATCAAAGAAAATCCACCGTCTATGCCCTCGCCTCCTTCCAGGCAGACTGCGTTCCCTCCTGTAGTGGCGGATCATCCTCCACCCCACCCCCCACGGCGAACCCGCAGTTGACAGTAAGTGTCACCAGTCTGAGCTTCGGTAGCGTGACCGTAAACACTGCAGCGACGCAATCCGTGACGCTAAGCTCGACAGGGACCTCACCGGTTACAGTAAGCGCAGCGGCGATCACAGGATCTGGTTTCACCATCATCAGTGGAAGCCTACCGGTGACGCTGAATCCAACCCAAACGGTGACGCTGCAGATCCAATTCCAGCCAACAGCAACCGGAGGAGCTGCAGGGCAGATCACCATCAGCAGCAACTCGACTACCGGAGGTACGGCAGTGGTGGCTCTTAGTGGTACAGGGACGGCAGCGGCGGCGCATGAAGTCTACCTCAATTGGGATGCACCCAGCAGTTCGCCAGACCCGGTAGCAGGTTACAACATCTACCGGTCGATAAGCAGTGGGTCTTTTCAACTGATCACCGCCTCGCCAGATGCGCAGACTGCCTATGTGGACAGCGCCGTCGCAAGTGGTTCCACCTATAGCTACCTTGTAAAGAGCGTTGATTACAACGGTGTAGAAAGCGTCCCGTCAAACCAAATCACAGTGACAATTCCTTAGGTTCTCACGAACAAACCCTATCCTATCGATAAGTTGGTAATTCGTTGGTTTGGTGCCATTTTTCACTGTAATCATATGTAAATAAATTCGTTACCTAAATTTTAGGCAGACGGTAGCTGCGCCGGCAGCGGCATGCTTTGTCTGCCCCTTACCACAAGCCGATTGGAAAGCCATCTGACAGGTTTAACCAGCGCTCTGCGGACCCTCGATGCGATGGAGTCACGTTATCGCGAATACCCTGCCCCATAGAATGAATAACCTTGCCCGCTATTTTTCTTTCTGCTAACTTCGTTGTGTCTTGGTCATGGTATCTAGTACTCTCCCACGACCTTTGCACAAGAAGATAGCAGGTTCAACGCGACGGCAAGTCACGTCGCGGCTCTAACGCTCACAGAAGCGTCGCGTATTCCTTGTTTGTGGACGGCTCTACGGATTTGAAAGTATAAGACGAAGCTCGAACAATGCACTCTACTTTGGCGCCCGACTCGCATTTTTAAGTTGGCCGATGCATCGATAGGTTGTACATAGGAATAAATTCTTCTATAGCGGGGCGAGAAATGGCACCAGAGATCAGCTTGTTTTTTTTTAGTGCGGATTCCTCAGAACGGCAAGACCACAAATACCAATTGTTATTAGAGTCCAGCAAGTTCGCGGATGAACATAATTTTTCTGCCGTGTGGACGCCAGAAAGACACTTTCAACAGTTTGGTGGTCTTTATGGAAGCCCTTCTGTTACCGGCGCAGCACTCGCAATGATTACGAAACATCTCTCCATCAGAGCTGGAAGCGTCGTCCTACCATTGCAAAACCCTTTACGCGTCGCCGAAGAATGGGCTATGATCGACAACCTTTCGGATGGCCGCGTTGCCATTGCGGCTGCCTCGGGATGGCACGTAAACGATTTTGTGCTCTCGCCTGGTACATATAAGAACCGCTATGACGACATGTACGAGAAGATTGCCCTAATCCAAAGACTTTGGCGAGGCGAGAAGATACCACTGGTAAATGGAGAGGGGGTTACGATCGACGTTGGGATTCTACCGGCACCTATTCAAAAGGAACTACCCGTCTGGATAACCGGTCAATCGGATGACAGTTTCCTCAATGCCGGCAAGCTTGGATTCAATGTTCTAACGGCGAACTTCGCACTCAAACATGACCTCAAAGAGTTCACCCGCAAAGCGCAAATTTACCGGGACTCAATTCAAGCCCATCATGGCCGTCGTGGTCATATCACGTTGATGGCTCACACGTTTGTTGGGGAAAACGCTGAAGAGATAAAAACCATCGCCCGGCCCGCTATGGCCAAATATCTTAAAGTGAATATCGGAATGCAAAAGGATCATTCCCTCGGGGCCAAGCAGAGCAAAGGCTTTTCTCAGATCAGTGAGCGGGAAAGCGAAATAATGATTAACATCCAGGTAAATAACGACCTACACAGTGAATTGAGTTTTATCGGAACTCTTGATCAGTGTGCTCATCAAGCTGAGTTCCTTAGCGAACACGAAGTGGATGAGATCGCTTGTCTCATCGACTTCGGGATTGGTATGGAAGATGTAATGGCTAGCCTACGCCGATTATCCACGCTGGTAACCTAGAACGCTGAACACAACCTTAGAAGACTAAGCGTCTCTGAATCAGTTGAGAAGCAACAAACTCGAACAAGAGCTGGGACCACTTCAAAAGCTATACGTCTCCTCTCATCCAAGAGGGCTTGGGCGGAGAGGAATCGAGTAGTCACTTCCTTGCTACGCAATTAATGACAAGTTATTTACAACCGCATGACACAAGCAGACTCATGCATCTGGTTAACTGGCCTCACCTGAAGAGACCTCCAGGGTGATTTCTCGGACGGCCTCGGATCGTTCGAGGGCTCTACGAAAAGCCGTTATGAGGACAAATTTGGATTGCCTCCCAACCCACTCGAAGTTCAATACTGTCTCTATAAACCGTAGGAATAAAGTTGATGCCTGCCCCAGCACATCTTCCTGAGCAAATGCCTGTTCCCGTGCCGGAACGCCGGTCGTTTCTTGGCTTATTATTGGCTGCCGCTGGGGGTCTAGTCAGCGCGACATTAGCTATTCCGCTTGTGCGCTTTGCCACCTTTCCTCTGCGTGTCCCATCTGAAGAAGCATCTTGGTCCGATGTCGGAAAGATCGATGAATTCCTTTCGCTCGCCGAACCTGTTGCGCGCACAATTGACGTCAAAAAGATCGACGGCTGGCGCAGCTCCGTGGTGCAAAACGGTGTATATATTGTGCCCACGGGGGGCGGCAACTTTAAGGTGCTTTCATCCGTATGTCCGCACCTTGGTTGCGCCGTGCGGTGGATCCGAAAACAAGACAAGTTCATCTGCCCCTGCCACGGTGGCACCTTTACGAACATTGGTGTGCACATTTCCGGGCCACCGCTCCGCGCAATGGACGAGCTCGAAAGCAAGGTTGAAAACGGTATTCTCAAGGTCCGCTTTCAATACTTTCGCCAGCTGGTTGCCAAAAAAGAACCGGTCGGCTGAGATTTGGAGAGACCATGCCGGACCCAGAGCATTCCTTGTCACAAGATAACCAGAGGCCCATCTCTGGATGGATGAAGTGGTTGGATCGTCGCACTGACATCCACTCGCTACTGAATGAAGCACTCGACGAACCAATCCCAGGGGGCGCTCGCTGGGCCTACGTCTTCGGGTCAGGACTGCTCTATCTGTTTTTGTCGCAGGTAATCACCGGAGTTTTCCTCGCTCTATACTATGTACCCTCCTCCGATCACGCACATACAACCGTCTCCTATATTTCCAAGGTGGTCAGCTCGGGATTGTTTTTGCGCAGCATTCACGCCTATGGCGCGACCGCCATTATCATTCTGCTATTTCTGCATATCTCGCAAACGCTTCTTTACGGTTCCTACAAAGGCCGGCGCGAATTACTCTGGCTCTCCGGATGCTTCTTGCTTGCTCTAATGTTGGGCATGGCCTTTACCGGTTATTTGTTGCCTTGGGATCAAAAGGCATACTTCGCTACGGCGGTTGGAACGAACATCATCAGTGAAGTCCCGCTTATCGGAGAGCCTCTGCAGCAACTACTCCGCGGTGGCCCACAGATGGGGACGCTGACCCTATCGCGCTTCTTTGTGCTTCACGTTTTCGTATTGCCCGGAATGCTGATAGCTTTCATCGCTATGCACGTCTTCTTGTTTCGTAAGGCAGGCGCTGCTGGTCCCTTTAGGGAAGACCCTGTTCATCCCAAACTTCCAACACAAAAGTTTTATCCTCGCCAGTTAGTCATGGATATGGTTGCAAGTCTGCTGATTGTTCTGGCTCTTGCACTGGTGGCATACTTTGTTCCAGTTCATCTTGGTCCAGAAGCCAATACTTCAGATACCAGCTATATACCTCGCCCCGAATGGTATTATCTGCCAATCTTTCAGTGGCTGAAGGTCGTAAGCGGGAGATGGTCTCTATTCGGCGGCATCTTCCTACCCGGACTCCTCGCCTTGCTGTTCGCAGCAATTCCTTTTCTTGATCGTGGACGCGAACGCCGGCCATGGAAGCGTCCTGTTGTTGTTGCTGGATTTGCTATCTTCGTAGCTTGCTATGCAGGCCTGGGCGCCATCAGCTACCGCGACGACAGGACCGATCAGAACGTGGCCGCTCAGCTGACGCGTCAGAAACAAGTCGAAATCGACTACATGCGCCAACCTTTTCAAGTTCAATCGGAGCCCTCCAATCCTGTACCGGTGGCGTTGGTAACCGCCGATCCGCTCATCGCCAAAGGCACCGCCATCTTCGCGGAGCAACCCTGCGGTGGCTGCCACGGAGATCGGGGCGAAGGCACCACAGAGGCGCCGGCGCTTATCGGCATAGGCCAGAAGTATTCCTCTAATCAGTTGGCCTTCTTGTTGCATCATCGAACACCTCAAATGATCAAGGGAGGGATGCCTCCGGTCGATCTGGATCAGGCAGATACAGATGCTCTCGTTGCCTACCTGCGTAGTCTCAAGTGATTGAGCCCTGCATATAGATGAAAAGGGGAGCTACGGTACGGGACGAGTCAAAAGTTCTCAATCAATTGCTGTGTCTGCATGGAAGAGCCTATGATGACCCGTTCGCCCTGCGGGGGATCTGTGATGCAGAAGTTAGCCCTCCTCCTTTTATTGCTGACTGAGATCGCCTTTCCAGCGTTCGCGGCTAAACGTGTCAACGTGGAACAGTTGGAGCAGGTGTTGGCCGCGGCCCATGGCAAACCCGATGCGGAGGTAGCGCGGCAACTGTCGGATGTGCAATTGACTGAACGACTGAGCGCCTCCAATCTGTCGCGCCTGGAGGTAGACCTGCCCGGTACTGAGAGCAAGCAGGCGCTGATTGCGTTGGCCGATATGTCAGCGCTTCTCGACCTTCCCACAGCGGAGATTCCTGCCATCGCGAGGCCCGACATTCCTTCGCAACGCCAACTCATGGCTCTAACGGTCGACTATGTTGGGAAGACCATCACTAAATTGCCGAACTTCTTCGCCACACGTGTCACAACACGCTTCGAAGATACCCCACGCGGATATGAGAAAGGACAGACAGTCGCGACTCTTTACCAGCCGCTACACTTCATCGGCAGATCCAGCACCAACGTGCTCTACCGCGACGGTCAGGAGGTAGTCGATACGGGAGCCGCGAAAGGCAAGAAATCCAGATCGGCTCCACAGGGTTTGACTACCTCGGGTGAGTTTGGCTCCATTCTTGCCACGGTGTTGGTTGATGCAGCTCAGGGCATGTTGACCTGGAGCCATTGGGAGCAAGGCACAGTCGGGCCAGTGGCAGTCTTCCGCTACGCAGTTCCCGGAAGGAAGTCGCATTACGATGTTGAATTCTGTTGCGTCCTTGGAGACAACAAAGAAAGTCGCGTCTTCCAGCAACTCTCCGGCTATCACGGGGAAATCACTGTCGATCCAGCGAACGGAACGATCCTTCGCCTGACGCTGGAGGCAGACCTTAAACCAACCGATCCAATCGTCAAGGCCAGCATCGTAGTCGAATACGGCCCCGTAGAAATTGGGGGCAAGACCTATCTCTGTCCCGTGAAGAGCATCTCCATCTCGCAGGCGCAGCCTCAACCCCATACCCTGCAGATGCAGGATTTCCGCACTGCAAATATGACGCAAGGCACCGAGAATCTTCCGGGATCACTTCAAACATTGGTGAATGATGTCGCCTTTGAGCAATATCACGTGTTTACCGCGTCCGCGCATGTTCTGACCGACGGAGAACCGGGTAGGGATGCGCCTGCGTCGGGTCTGAAAAACTTTAGCGCCCAAGAGGCGAATACTCCTAAGTCAGAAAGCACCGGCTCGCCAAGCGTTGCCGGGAAGCCAACTGAAACGACTCCGACACAAAATGTGACTGCGGCTATATCTACCCCAACGGCTCCCAGCCCGGCAACAAATGCAACACTGGAGGCTGCAATTCCAGAGATCAGTGTGGCGGACTCGACCGGCTTCCCGGATACTGCTGCAACTCAACGCTCTGCTTCGCCAGACAGAAGCTTTTCTCTACCAGCAAGGACGCGCTTGGTAGACGTGGGCGTGACGGCCTATGACAAGAAGAACCATCCGATAACAGACCTGACGCCGGAGGACCTCGAGATCTACGACAACGGACGCAAGCAGGAGATCCAATTTTTCAACCGGCCAAGCGCCACTGCAACAGAATCCGGTAAAACTCCGTCGCAATTCGCCTACTCAAATCGGCGAACAACCTCTGCAAACGCAGGCCCGGAGATCGGAAACACGGCTGGCAACACCACAATTCTCCTGATCGATGCCAGCAACCTTACGTGGGCCGAGTTGACCTACGTTCGCGGGCAGATACTGCGATTTCTTCAGGTGCTCGCGATCAACGAGCGCGTTGCGCTCTACGTGCTGCAAACGCATGGCTTTCAAGTTCTGGCGGAGGGAACGACCGATCACGCAGTGCTAGCGGCAAAGTTGAGCGAATGGATGCCCAACTCTCAGGACCTGGCACGAGCGCAGGCAGAGGAGCATCGGTCCCGGCAACAGGTGGACACTGCCGGCAGTCAGCCCGAACCGCAAACCGTGAGTGGCACCTCCTCTCAGGCACCAAATGCGGGCACTCTGATCGATCCTGAAATGCGTCAGATCGGCAGTAATCCGGCGCAAGACACGTTGTCGATCATGATCCGCGTGACCCGCCATCTTGCCGCAATTCCTGGTCACAAGAACCTGGTTTGGGTCACCAGCGATAACGTGCTATCCGGCTCGTCTGATAAGTCAGTGAGTATCAACAAGGGCAGCAAACATATCGATGAATTTTCCCTGCGAACGCAAGAGGCGATGAACGATGCCCACGTAGCCGTCTATCCACTCGATGCCTCTCAAACGGAAAGCGAGGTCAGCATCGAAACGCACACGCGCGACATCGAGGCGGCGCAAAGTTCGAATGCGCCGACGTCGGTCAACACGCAGTCTGCCCCAACCACTGCGCCGATAAAACAAGATCTTCACCCCATTCAGGGGCCTGTGCGCGAGGTAGCCGATGCCACCGGGGGACGCGCCATCCGCCGCTCCGGCAACATCGCAGCGGCCCTAAACGGGGTTGTCGAAGATGGCCACGCTACCTATCTGCTCAGCTTTGCGCCCAACGAGGTGCCTGACGGCCAGTACCACGTCCTGACCATTAAGCCGACCAACCGGCGCGGAGTGACGTTACGATACCGCAATGGCTACCAGTACTCCAGAGAACCGAGCACTCTCAAGGAGCGGTTCGGCCGAGCGGTATGGCAGCCTTTCGACGCGAACGAGATCGGAGTAAGTGCGAATTCGGCAGCCGCGTCAACGGGGATCGTCCTCAAGCTTGCCATAGCAACGGCTGACCTGGCTCTCGCCAAGCAAGGCGAACGGTGGGTGGACAATCTGGACATCTTCCTGGCCCAAAGAGACGATGATGGTTTTCACGCGCGGGTTATCGGGAAAACGCTGGGACTATCTTTGAAGCCCACAACCTATCAAGCGCTGTTAAGGGATGGGATCCCTTTCGACCAACCCATTGAGAAGGGTGAGAGCACAGGATCCGTTCGTATTGTTGTGGTGGACGAAAATTCCGGCCGGATGGGGTCGATAACAGTTCCGGCCGAATCCCTGCAAGGGAAGCACTACTAAAGTTAACACTCGTAATAGCTCACCAACGCGAAACCCCGGCAGCTCATCCCTGCACTCCAACTATTGGTAGAAGATGTTATAGCGAGGGCACGTTCGTTCGAACAACGGTTCTTGTCGCGAGCAAATCCGCATTTTGCAGAGCCGGTTTTCTCTTGACAGAACTATTCCTACAAAGTAAATTGCCACGCGAGTAAACATTTACCCAGAGTGTGCTGCCAGATAGACGAAGTCTATGTGGCGCGAGATACGAAAAAAAACGATATTGCACCCAGTAATTCGTTTATTTGTACGCGATCTGAAGAATTTACAGAAAACGTTTACGTTCACGTGCAAGTCTCTATCTCCCACTGAGCCAAGTGATCCGATAGTAAATAGCCTGGGGACGGTAGAAGGGCCAGAAGTCTTCTTTGAACAGTAAGTTCAACCAAAATTTGGAGGCTGCATCATGCATCGTTCTCGATTCGCATTGATTGTCATGTTAAGCGTGGCTCTGCTGCTAATTCCAAGCGCATGGGCTCAGGAAAACGCAATCATCACCGGAACCGTGACGGACTCCACCGGGGCAGTCGTTCCGAACGTCGAAATTTCCCTGACCAACACTGCGACCGGTCAGGTGAGAAAAGCAACGACGAACACATCGGGCGAATACGTCTTCCCTAGTTTGGGCGTGGGTAACTATACGCTCAGCGCTGTCGCGTCAGGCTTTCACAAATTCATCGTAACGGACATCGTTGTGAACGTTGCTCAAACACTGAAGGAGGATGTCACCCTTACTGTCGGCAGCGAATCGCAGACAGTAACCGTGGAAGCGGACGTACTGCAAGTCCAGGCTCAGACCAACGAAATCAGCAACCTGATCAGTGGTGCACAGGTAACGCAGTTGGGCATCAACGGCCGGAATATAACGCAGTTGGCGGTCCTGGGCATGGGCGTCTCCAACAACTTACCGGGCTTCAACGGAGTCAACGCGCTCACGTCCGGCAACGGTATCAGCTTCAATGGAACCCGCTCAGGCCATAACATCTACCTGCTTGATGGTGGCGAGTTGAATGACCGCGGTTGCGGTGGCTGTTTCGGCACCCTGCCCTCGCTCGATGCGATCAACGAATTCCAGACCCTCAACAGCAACTACGGTCCCGACTACGGCATCGGTTCAGGTGGAACCATTCTCATGGTGGTCAGATCTGGCTCTCATGACTTCCATGGCGGACTGTGGTACTTCAATAGAAATGAAGTCTACGACGCCAACAATTACTTCACTAACTTTGCAGGCCAGGCGAGACCAAAATTCCGCCTGAACCTTTTTGGCGGCAATATAGGCGGACCTCTTTTCATTCCCCACATTTACAACAACGAACGCAAGCGGACATTCTTTTTTGTCAACGAAGAGTGGCGCAGGCTGATTCAGGGAAGTCAGCCCAGCATCAAGAATACAATCGCGGCCAGCAATTTCCCGGTAGCCGGACAACCATTGACCTATACAGTACCCTCGAATGGCACAATCCCGGTTGTTCCGATAACCTCTGATCCCGCTAGACAGGCACTCTATACGGCCGACGGATTGATTGCCGGACAACCCTTCCCAGGAAATAAAATCCCCGCCAATCTGCTCGACCCCAATGCAGTCCTCATGATGAATGCGGGTACTTTTCCTGAACCCAATCTGGGCAGCTCGCAATATATCTCATCCATCGCCCAGCCGACCAACGTTCGTGAGGACCTGGTTCGCATCGACCATGCCATCAATAGCAAGCTCCAGCTCATGGGTCATTACGTCCATGACAATGTGCACCAGACCTATTTTCCGCCCCTATGGGGAGACAGCAGCTATCCAACCGTCGGCACGGCGATGTATAACCCATCGTGGGCAGCGGTTATTAAACTCACCCAAACCATCTCCCCCAACCTCCTCAACGAAACCGCCTTCAACTACAACGGCAACCTCATTCATCTTGATCCTGTCGGCGTATCAGCACAGCCGTCTGGCTGGTCGGCTACCTCTTTCTTCCCCGCAGCCAATAACTTTGGAAGCCGCATGCCCGAGATACAGCTAGGCGCGCCATACGGTACCACATGGAGCTCAAGCTACTTCCCGTGGAGAAACTCCTTCAACGACTACCAAGTCCGGGATGACGTGTCCTGGAACCATGGGAAACATCAGTTGAAGTTCGGCTTCAGCTATATGCGTGCCGTCAAGAACCAGCAATTGCAAGCAAATACACAGGGCACGGCACAGTTCACCCCAACTTCTTTTTCCGGTGATTCCTATATCAACTTCCTACTGGGAGACACTGCCAACTTTACCCAACTCAACTATCTAGCCGGCAAGCACTGGGTCAACAACACTTACTCCGGCTACGCAAATGACAACTACCGTATCGTCCCCAACCTGACTCTTAACCTCGGCATTCGTTTCGACGGACTGCCTCACGCCTATGAACGATTTAACCAGTTCGCTAATTTTGTTGCAGCCAACTACAACACAGGTTTGGGATTTCCTCTTAACCCGGACGGCACCGTCATGGCCAGTCAACTGACCACCTTCAACGGTTCCCCGTTCTATCTCAATGGCATTTCGCTGGCTGGTGTTAACGGCTTCCCTCGTGGAAATGTCCAGAACAGGTACAACACATGGCAACCGCGAGTTGGTTTTGCTTACGACATCGGCGGAAGCGGAAAGACGGTGGTCCGCGGTGGCTTTGGAATGTTCTTTGAACGTGTGCAGGGTAACGACGTATACAACGCTGCACAGAATCCTCCCTTCGCCTTCCAGCCCTCCGCTAACAACGTTTACTTTTCGAACCCCGCCATCAGCGCTCTTACGGGGCCGGTGCAGGGTGCGAGTAACCCCATATTCCCTTCAACCCTTACTAACCTCGACTTCCACTACACGCCTCCCGGAACAGCGCAATTCAGCCTGGGAGTTCAACGTCAAGTCGCCCAGTCAGTCATCGCGGTAGTTCAGTATGTCGGTACTACCGGCTGGCACCAGAACAACGACCGGAATATCAATACTCTGCCCTTGAATAGTCCACAGCGGCAAGCTGTTGCCGGTGGTAAGGCCAACGCAAATCTGTATCGGCAGTTTCCCGGGTTTGGCTCGATCACTCAGGAAGAGAATGCAACCAACTTTAACTACAACGGCTTCCAGGCGGGATTGCGCATGGAGAATCGTCATGGCCTCACGCTGCAACTTGCCTACACCTGGTCGCATGCTCTCGATGCGGTCAGCGGCGATCTGAATGGCGTTTCGAACCCGTTCAACATCCGCTACGACTACGCGTCCGGGAATCTCGACCGACGCCACATCTTCAACGTGAACTATATCTATGCTTTACCGTCCTTCGCGCACGGAAACGCACTCCAGCGTACGCTCCTTGGAGGCTGGTCGTTGTCCGGAGTCGTCGTTGCCCAGTCAGGATCACCGGTCAACCCGACCTTCAGCACCGATGTGCTCGGACTGGGCGGTGGCACCACCAACCGGCCGAACGTGGTGAGCAACATCACCTATCCCAAAACAAGAACAGCCTGGTTTACCAAGGCTTCGTTTGCCGCACCGGTCGCGCCATGGCTCGGCGGTGGAAATCAAGGCTTTGGCAACTCCCAGAGGAATGCCATTGTTGGACCAGGAACTTTCAACTTCAACACGGCCTTGTTCAAGTCCATCCCATTCACAGCTGGCGAGGGCCCAAGACTGGAACTACGGTTCGAGTCGTTCAACACCTTCAACCACACTCAATTTAGCGGCCTCGATACGAGCTTCACCGATGGGAACTTCGGGCAGGTAACCAATTCCGCCGATGCCCGTCGCCTGCAGCTCGGCGGAAAATTCTACTTCTAACCTGGAGACGCTGGGCGCCAAGGCTTCACTGCCTCGGCGCCCGTTCTTTTACGAATACTCTACAGTTCCTGGTTCGATCGCCTCTTCACGCCCGGCAGCGAGGACGCAAGAATTCCTTTGCCTTCCCTGATCGTCACCAACTGATTAGCCACAACACCCGGAAAGCGCTCGATCAAGCCATTGGTCCAATGGATCTCCAGATCAGCACGAGCGTTCGCCCCCAATCCAAAATGCAGCCTGCGATCATTCACGGAATAGAAGCTTGATTGCGCCATAACAGACTGAGCCTGCGCCTTGCCGCTATATTTGGCTATAACCCTCGACCCGATCGCGCTTCGATTCGACTGCGTCCCAACAAGGAACACCTTCAGCCAGTTCCCATCGCCACTAACATCGTTTCGAAGCAACGATGGTGGTTCATTCAAGTTGATCACAACCATGTCGACGTCGCCGTCGTTATCGAAATCTCCAAAGGCGCATCCTCGACTGCAGTGGACAGCGCTAATTCCCGGCCCAGCTTCTTCAATCAACTCTTCGAACTTCCCGTTCCCGAGATTCCGAAAGATAAACCGAGGCGTCTTCAACGGATATTCCGGAAACTCCGCTTCAACCTCCGGATAAACGGAGCCAGTAACAACCGCCAGATCTGGCCATCCATTATTGTCGAAATCGGCGAACCCCGTTCCCCAGCAGATATACCGAGTCTCAACCCCAAAGCCAGCTGGAATCGTCACATCCGTAAAGTTGCCGGTTCCGTCGTTGCGATACAGAACATTCGTGTCGTCGGAGAAGTGAGTCTTGAAAATATCGAGGTTGCCATCAAGGTTGTAATCGCCAACCGCAACGCCCATGCCTGCCTGCTCAGCACCATCGGCACTAAAAGCTATACCCCGCTCTGCACCTTCTTCCACGAACGTAGAGTTATGTTTGTTTCGAAACAGAAGACTTGGTGTCGAATCCGATGCCACATAAAGATCCGTCCAGCCATCACCGATAAAGTCAGCGGCCACACTAGTCATCGAATAGGTGCGCTGTGCCTTCGCAATGCCAGTCTCCTGAGAAACATCGCGAAACGTCCCATCTCCTTGGTTCCGATACAAGTAATTGCGAGGCATCGGCAGCCCTCGAGGACCACAGTTCACCGCCACGCCTTTGAAGTTGCAAAACGGGTTCGCACCAGGCTTTGGCAAACGATCCAAATGCAGGTCAACATAATTCGCTACGAAGAGATCGAGATGCCCATCGCGGTCATAGTCAAGAAAGGTGCATCCTGATCCCCATCGGGTATTGCCTTCATAGAGCAATCCAGCTTGTCGAGTTACATCGGTAAATGTCCCATCCCCATTATTGCGATAAAGAACATTTTGACCGTAGTAAGTGACAAAGATATCTTCAAAGCCGTCGTTGTTATAGTCCCCAACTGTAACTCCACTAGCCCATCCACTCCGTACGAGTCCTGCCTTCTCCGTAACATCAGTAAATGTTCCATCTCGATTATTTTTGTAAAGCCGATTGCTGGAATCCTGAATAGGCGGATCCATACGCGTACCGGACAAGATAAAAATATCCAGCCACCCATCGTTGTCATAATCCAGAAAGGCAACGCCGCATCCCACTGTCTCGACAATGTAGTCCTTATGCTTTAGTCCGCCATAGACGACAGGGATCGTTAGCCCGGCCTGGGCAGCAACGTCAGTAAAGTGAGCGAGAAATGGAATACCGGACGGCTTACCTCTGGGCAACGGTTTAAGATTTCGAGTAGTTACGCCCTGAGCCATAGCCAGCGTCGAAGAGGTCGCCATCCATAAAAAATCCCGGCGCGAGATGTGGGCTTTGGCCTTGCTCATTTCATCCTGGAGCCTGTGCTTCTTCTCTTGAATCATAGCTCCCTGGTCAAGGAGTAAGTCCTACTGCGGCGTACCATTATCGCCCGACACCTTCTGGATCAACGAGTCCTCTGTCTTGCTATGCAGTTCCTTCGTCTTGGCAAACTCCTGGGCAGCCTTTTCCTTTTGCCCAAGCTTCGAATACAGCCGCGCGAGCCGGTAATGCGCGTCAGGCTGCGTTGGATCCAACTTAACCGCATGCTGAAAAGCAGTGAGAGCCTCCTGATCCCTGTTCAGATCGGCATAAACACAACCAAGATCGAAGTAGGCCAGCCGGCTTTCTTCCTGTAACTGAAGCGCCTTCTTCAACAACGGTTCAGCCGCCGCATTGTCATTTGAGTGCAGCGCGATGTCGCCCAGATACAAATAAGCCTGAGCATATCCCGGATTATTCTTGATTTCCAGTTGCAACTCAGGCGATGCATGATCGTAATCACGCTGTTTGTAGTACAAAAAGCCTAGCTCGAAGTGCAGGACCGGCTCATTCGGCGCGATGCGTGCCGTCGCCTCAAGCTCCTTGATTGCATCCTCTGTTTTTCCCATGCCATCAAGCGCCTCCGCCAACAGCATGTGCGCCTGAACCGAATCCGGGTTGACATCAAGAATGCTCTTGAACTCCGCCAGCGCACAGTCGTACTGGCGGCTCCACAGACAGCTCTGAGCAAGAACGTTGTGTAGTTCCAGATTGGAGGGATCATCCTTGATTGCTCTTTGCAGATAAGGGATCGCCTTGACATACTGGCGAAGGCCGAAGTAGCTCATCCCCAGCAGTAGCCCAGCACGATGATCCTCTGGTTTTTCTTTCGCCAGCGATTCAAACGCGGGGATCGCAGCGGAGAAATGTCCTTGCTTAAACTCGGCAAGACCCAAGTTAAACGCAACATCTGGCTGATGTGGCTTTAAGGTCAGAGACTTGCGGTATTCAGCCGTAGCCTGCTCCAGTTGCCCTTGTTGCGCGAGCGCAACTCCTAGGCTGCTATGCACTGAGGCATTTTCAGGATGCTGCTTTTCCAGCTGACGCCATAGCAGCTCAGCATCATGGAACCTGCCTGTCCGCATCAACTCTGACGCCTGAAGTGCGAGATCATTCTGTCCGTGTAGAGGAATCTCAGCCCCGAGCAGGAAGAGGAAAATCAACCCCACACAATAGAACAGCCGAGTTCGAAAGAACACCTTACTCAGAATGCGGCGCTTCCGTAACTTCCGAAAACCGGGCCGCATCGCCACACACGCCAGTGAGATCTTCGATAGCAACATCGCGTTAGGCGATTATCCGTCAAACTCGGCGTGATTGAAAGGACAAGCTGCCAGCCGTTCAATTACCCAACCCTGTGCACCGAATCTTACTAGTTGGACGCTCCGGTTTCAGCAGGCATCTTCAGTCCCAGGGCATGGACAATGGACGCATCAGGCACATGATCGGTGCTGTCGCGTTGCACGAGCCCAAGTTTCCGCTGTAATCCCACATCGCCCACCCGATGTGCAGTTGCTCGAGCGAGGTGCGGACATCGGCGATCCAGCGGGTCCGCGAGTCCGCTGGTGCTTTATCGCGATAGGCTCCAAACTCATTGCATATCACCGGAACGCCCCTCTCTCTTCCCCACTCCGCCGCAAATGCCAGCTTGCGTTGAAAAGTCTCCTGGTTCCACCCGCCGTTCGCATAGAGAAAAAGTTGGTAGCGAGCGATCTCGTCGGGAATCTGGCTCAGTTGCGTCTGCATCGCTTCGTAGGTCGCGGGATAGGGTATGTCTTTGTAATACAGCCACTCACTGCCACCCCACGTAGCTCCCTGATGTGTAAATGGATATGGCTCATAGAAATGAAAGGTGTAGATAGTGTTGTTGTCGCTGACGGGCTCCAACTGTAGAAGTTCGTCCAGACCTGACCATCGTCCGCCAGTAGCAATAACGGTGTGTCGATGGTCGACCGTACGAATCGCCCGTACACTCCTGGTCTGAATGCCCGCCCACCGATAGACATCCTGCACCTCCGGCTCATTCAGAATTTCAAGGAAGACATGGTCAGCATCGAGCTTTGCAAAGTGGCTCGCCAAAAATCGCCATAAAGAGATAAAGTCGTCCACTCCTCGCTGTGTCTGGAGTCCTTGCTTCACATCGCCATTTGGAAAGACTGCGACGTCAACGGACAGTCCAGTAGCAAGGATCTCTTCGATCGCCTTGTCCAGTTGCGTCAGAACGCGCTCGCTTCCCTCTACCCGGACGCCGTTTCTCATGATTGGGGTGGGATCGACGGGGAGACGAACGTAATCGAAACCCAACCCATTGATCTGGTTCAGATCGCGGTTCGTGATCGAACTCTGGAGATGTGCATCGGAAAAATCGCCGCCTCCACCTCCAAACCACCCAGACAGATTGACTCCGCGCTGCAACGATTTGGATCGCTTAAAAGCAAGCTCACTGGACGAAGACACAGTTTGTGCGGCGACAGCGACGCAAAGAATTCCGCCCAAAAGCATAAGCAAATGGATAGAACTAGCGAGTTTCGCTATATAGCGTGGTTTTGGCATCATCCGAAACATTCGGTGATAACGGTATCATGCACTTCTAACTTGGTTGCTCAGCCTGCAGGAGACATCCACAGGCACTATGACGTATATCTTTAGCCAATCGGCTAGATCAATGCAGTCGCAGATCGTTGTACCGCTGCACTCACGACGACGTGGTCGGAATTGGCCGTCGTCTCTGTATCATTCGCAAAATCCAGTAGGCAGCCATGGCGGCTGCTAGATGCTTCAATGTGTGGCCGCTCACGATTTGTCCTAGCCTGAAGATTGGCTTATCTAAAGTCTCCAGAATCTTCGCGAGGACATAGAAACCTGCCACAATCGCCAAATCTGACCCGCACGTGTAGCGCGGTGGAAATAGAAGGGCCATAAACAGAAATAGGATCGAATAAGTTTGCACTGTAGCGTAGAAACGCAAATCGCCAGCCCCGCGCAGTTCGCTCATATGCCACTGCAACACGCTGCCCATGCCGATCAATAAAAGTATCGGCAGCAACCAGAAACCAACGCGCAAATTGATACGCTCTGCAATGAGCGCTGCCACCAGAGACATGAACACAATCGTCATAGGCAATCTGTCCCATACGAGCCGTGCGTTGCTTGGTTCCCAGTGATAGTACGAGGAACCGAAAGCCGTAAGCAGCACTCCGGTAAAAATAATCAGGTAGAACCAGCGTTCTCTTCTATCAATAAAACGTTGTGCGAGCTGTTCGGAGCTCAGCCGTAGCAAAAATTCCAATCCCCACAATCCAACGATCGCGAAAGGTACGTTTGAAATGACATCGCCAAAATTGGGGATGCCCAGGAAACTTCGCTGGTCGGCGAACATGTGATACGACTGCGGCTGCGGAATCGGTGGCAACAAGAAGTCGACCACGGCGATCATGATTGTGATGACAAACAACACCCTCAAGCCAATTCTTCGTGAAATCAATTCGTTCTCCTACTTGTCGGTGTGGAGCAGATATTGCATCTACTCTTGGCTTATTGCAAATTCAGCTCTACCGCTTCACGAGCTCCGACTCTACGATTAGATCCAGTACATACAAAGTTGAAGACTCCCCTGCCGGAGCCGGATTTCGATCAAAACGTTTGATCCGTAACACATTACGCACGCCTTCCTGGTGGGTATAGCCTTCAATGTTTTCGTAGAGAGGCCGCCATTCTCCAGGTGTTCCGACCGTAAGCCCTTGTTCGTCATAGTGCCTTTCGCGGACCTGAAGACAGCGCGTATTAGGTGCCGGCGGACGCTCGCACGCGACCTGTTGGGCTGAAACCTCCAGAAAGATGCGGGTCCCCGGCCCATAAAGGGCCTCCGGGGTGGCCTGACCAGTAAATGTCAGCGTACCGTTCGACGTAGATCGCAGCCGCAGTTGCGGTGATGGACCATCGCCAATCTCGACACTCAAAGGGTTCGCCAGTATGCCGGACAGCGCGGTATCGGCGCTCATCAGCGCGGGATCGCAGGCCATCATCGTGGAGGCTGGTCCACCAATCACCGTAAGCTGCCCTGCGGCATTGATCCGGTATGCACCAATGATTCGGTTACAAGGGCCTTGGATGCTTAGTCTGTTGCCGGAAAACCCGAGCACAACCGGATGGTCTTTACCGGGCGGCAGCATATCGATGGGGCGACTCTGGTTGTCGGTTGCAGACTCGAGAGTCCAGCGATACCGTTCAAGTCTCTGCGCTAGGTTATCTCCCGTTCTCCTTTGCGGAACGAGTGTCAGCACCACCGGTGGCCCACCATCGTTGCGCAGAATCAGTCTGCCCTCGCCAACGGAATACTTTTGCCCCCCACCATGCTCATCGAGAGTAATGGCATTGCCACTAGCCTGCCATGTGAATCGCCCTCTCACAGTTTGGGCTGGAACCTGTCGTTCCAAATATTGCGTCACAAGTTCGTAGGTGCCGTCGAGGCTGAGCGTCAGCCTGGTCTTGATGCCAGGGCAGTCCGCGCATGGTAAAACCCCTTCGTAAACACCCGCCCAGTCGAGTGAATTCTGGCTCGTATGTAGATCAGCGGGCTTTTGCTGCGCATATACGGACAGAGTCGTGGCCAGAATAAACAACATTCGCAGGGCTTTCATTGGAGTCTCCCTATGGAGGTGGTCGCCAATAGCGCTATTTTGATGACGGATGAAATTGTTCGTCGGGCAGGGCCTGATGTCGCCGTACGGGGGGCCTGGAGCAGTCACTAGCTGACTAGGTCGCCATTATCGCGGCAAACCCCATGCAGGCAACTTCGCTCCGTGTCCTTTCCCAAAAGATCGGCAAGGACGACTCCATTGTATTCTGGCCGCCAGACTTTCGAGTACCTGCGATATCGCCTCTGGAGGTCCCAGGCGAGCATGCGAACACAGAACTCTTGCAACGGAGTTAGACTATCTCTCACTTGCCTATGAGCCTCTCTTGCCGCCACATCGCCCTCAAATCGCTCCTCATCGCACTCCTCTTCAGCCTTCCCACTTCGGGCTTTGCGCAGAATGGTGGACCCGTACGGGTCGCTGTCGTAGGCTTGGTCCACGGCCATGTCCAAGGGTTTCTACATAACCTTCCATCGCACCCAAACGTCGAGCTTGTCGGCATATCCGAACCTGATGCCGCTCTTCGCCAGAAGTACGCCGCGCTCTTCCATCTGAATGAGAGCCTCTTCTTTCCGTCTGAAGCAGCGATGCTTGCGGCGACTCATCCGCAAGCCATACTTGTCTATACGTCAATCGCCGACCACCGCGCAGCCATCGAGCAGGCCGCACCACTCCACATCGCCGCGATGGTGGAGAAGCCGCTTGCGACTACTCTTGACGATGCCCTCGCCATCCAGCACCTCTCGCAGCAGTTTCAGGTACCCGTCCTGACAAACTACGAAACAACCTGGTATGCCTCAAACACTGCGGCGAATGCATTGCTCGCCAGCGGCCATATTGGCGAACTACGCAAGCTCGTTGTCCATGATGGACACCGCGGTCCTAAAGAGATCGGCGTCGGTCCGGAGTTTCTGACTTGGCTCACCGATCCAAAGCAGAACGGCGCAGGCGCGCTCTTCGACTTTGGATGCTACGGCGTCGATCTTGCGACCTGGATGATGCATGGCGAGCTTCCGGTCTCTGTCACTGCTGTCGCGCAGCAGATCAAGCCCGATGTGTATCCGCACGTCGATGACGAAGCGACGATCCTCCTCGCTTATCCTCATGCGCAGGCCATCATTCAGGCCTCATGGAACTGGCCCTTCGACCGCAAGGACATGGAAGTCTACGGTGCAAAAGGCTTCGTCGGCACCGTAAAAGCGAAGGATCTCAGAGTTCGCCTGCCAGGGGACACAGAAGAACATGCTGAGGCCGCACCGCCCCTTGCATCGCCCCAGGACGACTCACTGAACTATCTGGTCGCTGTGCTGGAACATCGTCTGGAACCAAAGGCCGACCTTTCGTCTCTCGACACCAATGTCGCTGTCGTGCGCATCCTCGACGCGGCGCGGCAGTCTGCGCGTACCGGACACACAGTGCAACTTGCTCCCGATACTGCGCCCCATACAGGCCGCTGAAGAACGAATGAGAGACGCGTTCATCTATGAATAAACTCGGGCTGATTGCAGGCAATGGGCGCTTCCCTTTTCTGTTGCTGGATGCGGCACGAGCGCATGGGCTGGAGGTAGTAGTAGCGGCCATCAAGGAAGAGACGGATCCGGAGATGAATGCGCGAGCTGCGTCCGATGCTGGTGTGCGCATCTACTGGCTCTCCTTGGGCGAGTTGTCGCGGTTGATCGAGACCTTCAAGTCCGAGGGTGTTTCGCGAGCCGTGATGGCGGGCCAGGTGAAGCATAAGCAAATCTTCTCCAGCATTAGGCCTGATTGGCGACTGGCCAAGCTTCTGCTGAATCTGCGGACGCGCTCGACCGATGTGCTGCTGGGCGCGGTGGCCAAGGTCTTGGGGGATGAAGGGATCGAGTTGATCTCATCCACCGCGTATCTGGAGCCTCTACTGGCGCGCACAGGAGTCCTGACCCGTCGCTCCCCGGATGAACAAGAGCGAAAAGACATCGACTACGGACGTACTGTCGCGCGGGCTATCGCGGGCTACGACCTGGGCCAGACAGTAGTGATCGCAGCGCAAGCCTGCGTCGCCGTGGAAGCAATGGAGGGCACGGACGCCACCATCGAGCGCGCCGGGGCCCTGTTTCGCACGCTGGACACAGAGGAGAGCGTAAGGCACGCTGCAGCCTCTCAGACCACCACCTTGCGGCGATCCTTGACCGTAGTCAAGGTAGCTAAGCCAAATCAGGACATGCGCTTCGACGTGCCCGTAGTCGGTGTGGCGACAATCCGGACTATGCGGCAAGCAGGGGCAACATGCCTGGCGCTCGAGGCGGGCAGGACGTTGATGTTTGATCCGGCAGCAATCATCGCAGAGGCAGATGAGGCCGGTATCGCCATTTTCGCGGAGTAAGGGTACTGTTTCGATTTTGTCTTGGTTTTGTCAGCACATGGTCACAGCGGAGTAAAATTGCGGCACGCGCAATAGGCGCGAGTCCTACGTGGCTTACACTCGTCTACATAGCAAGCTCTAAATAAAGGGGAACGATGATGCGCAAAGGAATCTGGATCGCAGTAATCATGGGCGTGATTGCAGCCGGCGGCTTTGGCCTGAAGGCTGCGGCGGCAGCTGACTCGGTGCAGGTGGGCGCTGCAGCTCCCAACTTCACCCTGCCCTCGCAGGAAGACAAGCCCGTGAGCCTGAAGGACTACAAAGGCAAGTGGGTGGTCCTTTACTTCTATCCGAAGGACCAGACCACGGGCTGCACCATTGAAGCGCACAACTTCCAGCGCGACATGGCGAAGTATGATGCGGCCAATGCTGTGGTGCTCGGCGTCAGCCTCGACACGGTAGAGGGCCACAAGGCATGGTGCGCGAAGGACACGTTCAGCTTCAAGCTGCTGGCCGACCCTGACCACAAGGTCGTGGACGCCTACGGCGTGCCGGTGATGACGCACGGGGACATGAAGTTCGCCAGCCGCCAGACCTTCCTGATCTCACCTGACGGCAAAGTAGTAAAGGTATGGCCTAAGGTGGACGTGCAGACCCACAGCGAAGAAGTCCTGGCCGAGATCGCAGCTAACAAGAAGTAGCAACTTATCAGCAGACGCAAAAAGGCCCGGGCTCTCAATTGAGGAGTCCGGGCCTATTTGCTTGCCTTATTACGGGTTGTTCTTAGAGAACCTTCTTCGCGATTGCCTTCTTGACGATTGCTCTCTTGATGGCCTTCTTGACGATTGCCTTCTTGATGGCCTTCTTGACGATTGCCTTCTTGACGGCCTTCTTGACTGCCGCCTTCTTGACTGCCTTCTTTACGACAGCCTTCTTGACTGCTTTCTTTACAGCTTTCTTCGTTGCCAAGGTAGTACCTCTCTTCGTAGATTTTTTGCTACTTACAGTGCCCGTGTTGCGGGCCGCTTTTTTCGAAGCGACCTTACCGCCGCGGGGAGCACTAGACTTCTTCGCGGCAGATCTTGAAATCTTTTTCGCCACAGCTTTCTTCGCCGGGGCCTTCTTCACGGCAACCTTTTTGGCTGCCTTCTTAGGAGCGACCTTCTTCGCTGCGGCCTTCTTCGCCGGAGCTTTCTTCGCCGCTGTCTTTGCGGGAGCCTTTTTCGCCGCTACCTTCTTTGCGGGAACTTTCTTAGCCGGCGCCTTCTTTGCAGGCGTCTCTTTTGCCGGGGTGTAGACAGGGTCACTCTGCACCGGCACGGCGGACTCTCTGATCGCCGGCGTATAGCTCTCTATCGGCGAGGGGAGAGGGGCAAAGATGCTCGCCTCTTCGGCATGCGTATCGGGTGTGCTCTCTTCGGCATCCTCTTCAATGTCGATTTCGTCGTCGTCAGAGGTCATCGTGACCTCTTCTTCTTCATCATCATCGTCGAAGCGATGGCTCAAATCGTCGTTATCGTCATCACCGAAGTTGTGATCGTCATCTGCGGCAGCTGCGTAGAGCTTGATCGTGTCATCCAACGTCATCGTCGTTTCCCCTGGCTGCTTTTGAACTTCTCATCGTGCACTTGCTTGATCGTTACCAAACATTGGATGCAACAAAATTACATGTGCATCTTGACACGAGATTCTAGCAACAGGATGCATCTATGCGCCAGCAATGGCAAGCACTCTTTTTGATGAGGTAGCTTATCGTGCAGCTTTTGACTTCTATTTGGGAGAAGAGTTCTTCGCGTGGGACGTAGATTTTTTCGTCGATGAATGCGACGTAGAAGAGGCCGTAGTACGCGCATGAGTCGCCTGCGCGTGTGCAGTGGTCGAGTGCGAAGCACTTGATGCTGTGTGTGTTTTGCCCTTGCTGTGCGCGGACTTTCCACGCACGCGCGCACCTGGTGCGAGCTTGACGGGCTCTGCAACGGTCAGCAGACGTCCGGGCTTCACGGCATTCGACGAGAGATGATTCCAACGCCGCAACTGTTCGACCGACACGCTAAAACGATCGGCAACTGTGACGAGCGTGTCACCATGACGCACGGTGTAATGCAGCGGATTGACACCGCCTGAAACAGTAGCGACAGGGATAACAAGTTCGTCCCCTTCTTCAACCGTCTCCCCCGCCGCGATGCCGTTCGTCTCGGCAATCTCGCTCGGACGAACATGCTGCGCAGTCGCAATTGTGTCGAGCGTCTCGCCGGCACGTGCGATGTGGAACCGCCAGCTGGCGCGTTTCTCTTCAGGAATGTCTTTGATACGCTTCGCGAAGACGTCGGATGTACCAATCGGAAGATGAAGATCGAAAGATATGTCGCGCGGCGTGGTCATACGAAGAAGACTTGGGTTCAGCGCAACGATCTCCTGCAGCGAAGCTCCGGTCACATCGGCCACAAGACGAAGGTCGATGGCGTAATCGACCATGACTGTATCGGAGATGACAGCTGGCTCGGGCGACAATTTGTCCAAACCATACTGAGTCGGATTTTTCGCCATGATGATCGCGGCGATGATGCCCGGGACATAGTTCTTGGTCTCGCCCGGCAGCACCCCACGGCGATAGAGTTCCCAGAAGTCCGCATACCCCGTGCGCATAACGGCCCGCTGTACGTTGCCCGGACCCCAGTCGTAGGCCGCCATCGCGAGATACCAGTCACCAAACTGGTCGTAAAGCGTCTTCATGTAGCGGGCATATGCCTTCGAAGACTTCTCGGGATCAAAGCGCTCATCAAACCAGCCGTTCCGCGTAAGGCCGTAAGCTCCCGTAGGCATGAATTGCCACATACCACCAGCGCCCGAGCGCGCATTAAGAGCCTGTGGCTGGAAGCCGGACTCAGCAACAGCCAGATAGATAAGATCCTGCGGAACACCTTCGTCGCTCAGGTTCTTCGCAATCATGTCCTTGTACTTACCCGCACGCTCCAGCGAGCGAAGGAGATGAGCATGACCTCCCGGCGAGTTGCTGAAGTAGCTGATAAAGCCAGCAACGTAATCGTTGATGACCAAAGGAAAGTCAGACTTCGTCGTCTTAAGCTCCGCTGCGACCTGCGCAGTGAGCGCGGCGTTGGCTGGGAAGGTGACCTCATTGGCGGCATCGAGGGGTGCCGCTTCAATGGTGGGCGAGAAGCCGTTGCCCTGCTTCAGCGCAGCGATCTCCAGCGAGTTGACAGCATTGAGCAGCCGATCGAACTCGTCAGCGAGCTGCGGATCTGTCTTGAGGTCCATGCCACTCGTCAGCATGAGGTCGACAGCAGAATCGAAGTCGATGCGTGCGGCGTCCAGATGGCCAGCGCGATAGTTGTCAACGCCGCTGCGATAGGTCTGTTCGGCTCTGTTGATGAGCTCCTGCGCCTTGTAGGCCTTTGCAGCGTTCTCCACGGACTGTGCTGTGGTCGTGGTGGCCGGCGCAGCTTGTGCCCCGTTGGCAGCCATGGGCTTCGTCACTGTGGGAGCTGTCGCGTTCGTCAGAGCCTTGCCCGGCCCGGCGGTTTGACTCTGCGGACAACCCGCGAGCAGCACCAGAGGCAGGCACATGGCAACAAGTACCCACCGCTGCGGTATGGTGTACCGCCCTAGGTTGTATCGATCCGATTGCTGCATTGTCCCTGCTCATTGTAAGACGTATCTGCCGCGTAAACCTGAGCATCTTGCCACGATGTTGCTGAAATTACGAGCTGACGCCCTGTACGCGCTGCGCCTCGCCGCGATGATATCCTTGAAGATTGAGGCATTGCGTTACTCCGTATGGATCCAAGTCACATCCGCAATTTCGCGATCATCGCGCACATCGACCACGGCAAATCCACCCTGTCGGACCGCCTGCTTGAGCTCACCGGCTCACTAACTGCCCGCGAGATGCAGGCGCAAGTGCTGGACGCCATGGACCTCGAGCGCGAGCGCGGCATCACCATCAAAGCCCACACCGTCCGCATGGTCTACAAGTCGAATGACGGCGATACGTACCAGCTCAACCTGATCGACACACCGGGCCACGTCGACTTCAGCTATGAGGTCTCACGCTCCCTAGCCAGCTGCGAGGGCGCGTTGCTGGTAGTCGATGCGTCGCAGGGCGTTGAAGCACAAACACTTGCGAACGCGTACCTTGCCATCTCGAATGGACTCGAGATCATTCCTGTCATCAACAAGATCGACCTGCCGAGTGCGGACATTGAACGCACCAAAGAGATGATCGAAAAGTCAGTGGGATTACCGGCTGACGACGCCATCGCAGTCTCGGCAAAAACAGGCCTGAACGTAGCCGATATCCTTGAGGCGGTTGTGCATCTGCTGCCTCCACCCAAGGGCGATGCCGACGCCCCTCTCCAGGCGCTCATCTTCGACTCGTGGTTCGACCCCTACAGAGGCGTCATCGTACTGGCGCGCGTGATCAACGGCAAGTTGCGCAAGGGCATGAAGATCAAGCTCATGTCGAACAACAAGGCCTTCGACGTTGAGAGCATGGGCGTGATGACGCCGAAGCCCGTGGAGATCGAAGAGCTGAGCGCTGGCGAGGTCGGATTCTTCGTCGCGACCATCAAAAACGTCGCAGACACAAAGGTTGGCGACACCATCACGGACGTCGAACGCCCCTGCGCCGAGGCCCTCCCAGGCTTTGAAGACATCAAGAGCATGGTCTTCGCCGGCCTCTACACGGTCGACTCGCACGAACACGCCATGCTGCGCGATGCCCTCGAAAAACTGCGGCTCAACGACAGCTCCTTCAACTTCGAACCGGAATCCTCCGCCGCCCTGGGCTTCGGCTTCCGCTGCGGCTTCCTTGGCCTGCTACACCTTGAGATCATTCAGGAGCGCCTCGAGCGCGAGTACAACCTCGACCTCATCACCACGGCTCCAGGCGTGCGCTACAAGATCACGATGACAGACGGTTCAGTCATCGAAGTCGATAATCCTTCACGCTGGCCTGACCCATCTGAAATCGAACAGATTGAAGAACCAGTAATCACAGCGAAGATCCTGACGAATGAAGAATACGTCGGCGGCATCCTGAAACTAGTTGAAGACAAACGCGGACGCCAGCAGAACTTCGAGTACGTCTCGGAAACGCGCGTGATGCTGACCTACGAACTCCCTCTCAACGAGATCGTGCTGGACTTTTACGACCGCCTCAAATCCGTGTCGCGTGGCTATGCATCCCTCGACTACCACCTCGCCGGCACTTGGATCTCCCCGATGGTGAAGATGGACATCCTCGTCAGCGGAGAGCCTGTGGACGCACTCTCGATCATCGTGCATCGCGACTTCGCGTACGACCGCGGCAAGGCACTCGTCTCGAAGATGCGAGAGCTAATCCCGAGGCAGATGTTCGAGGTGGCCATCCAGGCGGCAATCGGATCGAAGATCATCGCCAGAGAGACTGTCACGGCCATTCGCAAGAACGTCATCGCCAAGTGCTACGGCGGCGACATCAGCCGTAAGCGCAAGCTGTTGGAGAAGCAGAAGGAAGGCAAAAAGCGTATGAAGCGGATCGGCAAAGTCGATATCCCGCAGGAAGCCTTCCTTGCAGTCCTCAAGGTAGGCGAGGAGTAAAAAGACCCGCTTTTCCGTGCTTAGGATGGGCCATCTGTTTCAGCTTTTGACTGCCGTTTCTACGAAAAACGTACATAACCGTAACTTGTCAGTAACAATGATCTGTGGAAACCCTTGAAATCGCTGTACTTGAGAGGTGACCACACCATTTTCTGTTCGGAGCAAGGGCTGGGCTCGCGCAACCGGCTCATTTATATGCATTTGTGGTTCTCTGCCGCGCGTGACTCAAAAAGCAAAAAGGACCAGTTTTCCGGCTTCACAGACCTAAGCGAGATCAGAATCCACAGTTTTTTCCACAGAGTTGCGGTATATATGCATCTTGGGCCCAACAAAAAAGAGACCCCTAACGGGGCCTCTTTTAGTTTTTGAAATCTACGTTACTGCTTGGGTGCTGTTGCAGCAGGCCGAGGTGTTGTGGTCGCCGGCCGTGGACGCGCTGCCGAAGGAGCGGACGGAGGAGGCGCTGCAACTCCCGAGGAGGCGTTGTAAGCAGAAACCACAGCCTGCGTTACATCGATGTTCGTGCTTGGGTTGATCCACATGACATTGCTGGTCTGCTGGTTGCTGACATCCAGCAGAATCGTGAAGCCGTTCTGGCTGACGTAGTTTTTCACAGTCGCCGAGAACTTTTGCGCGAGCTTGCCATAAGCATCTTGGAGATCTGCGTTATAGGCGTTCTGCGCGTCTTCGGCATCGCGGGTGAGCTGCTTCTCTTTGGTGTCGATGGTCTTCAGACGGGTAGCGCGCTCCTCGTCAGACAGCGTGGCCGGAGCACCCTGCAACTGCTTCTTCAGTGAGTCGACCTCACTGGAGAGCGCATCAATCTGGGTCTTTCTCGGCTCATACTTCTTCTGGATATCCTGAACCGTCTTCTGACCTTCATTGGTTGCGAAGACGCCCTGCTCGAAAGCAATGAGCGCGATCTTGGCGGGGATGGCCTGCGGTGGGGGCGCTACTGCGGCAGCGGGTGCGGCTGGTGCTGCTGCTACAGGCGCCTGGGCTATCGCGGAGGCGGTGGTCAATCCTGCGCCAATGGCGAGGACGAGAGCAAGAGAGCGGTTCATACGGTTTGTGGTACTCCTTCGAGGTCGTTCAAAATGGTCTGGCTATGCGAAAGGCTGCTTTCGCGGGTCCTGCAAAACTGGGTATGACTACTTGGACGGTCCAGGTTTGGTTGCGGGAGCAGTCGGACGCGGACGCGTTGCCGACGGCGCAGACGGTGGCGGTGCTGCAACCCCGGAGGAAGCGTTATAAGCGTCGACGATGGCCTGCGATATATCTATACCACCAACCGCCCACATCAGAGTCAACCCACCCTGTTGTTGGCCGTTGTTGTCGAGCAGCATGGTGTAACCATTCTGTTGCACATACTTCATGACGACCGGACCCAGCTTTTGGGCAACCTTGCCGATCGCATCCTGCACGTCAGCGTTATAGGCCGTGGTCGCGTCGTCGCCATCACGCTGGTACTGCTTCTGCTTGGTATCGATGGCGCGCGCACGGGAGGCCCGCTCTTCGTCGGTCATGGTCGCCGGCGCAGCCTGAAGCTGCTTCTGCAGCGAGTCAATCTCGGCAGCAAGGGCGTCCAGCTTGGTCTTCTGAGGTGTGTACTTCGTCTGCAACTCCTGAAGGAGGCGCTGACCCTCGTTGGTGGCAGCAGCAACCTGCTCGTACTCGATAATGGCGATCTTCGCGGGGATGGCCTGGGGTGCAACAGCAGCCGCAGCGGCGGGTGCAGCTGCAGCAGGTGCAGGGGCGGCTGTGGTTTGGGCCAGGCTTACGGCAGTGGTCAACACCGCAGCGAGGGCGGAGGCAAAAGCAGCGTTGCGATTCATGCGGTGTGTGGTACTCCTTAGGGGGTCGTTCAAACAGATCATCCGGTCGTAGGTGCACCTTCGCAACCATCCGTGCCGGGCCCTGCATGCGCTCCTTGCATCCACTCAGATGATGCACCCTGAGGATGCGATCACCGCTTACCTCGATCATCCAGTTACGGAGGGAGCGAGAGGGCTTCCAGAACATTTTAGATTATAGGGGCGCACCCGTAGCGGGTCAAACAAAAGAAAGCCGGGACCCTGGGCAAATCCAAAAAAATGGAGCAACCGTGTAACAGCATCCGTTTTTTGGACGATCCAACCCTCGCAGGGTGGTGAAGTTGCGGTAAAACGATACGTTTTTGGTTTGGAATCCAAATTGCTCTTGTCCCGAGTGTTGCACCGTGCTCGTCTTTCCTCCGATTACACGGCTGTAATGCCCGGGTTGTCACAGATGTCGCGCCCTAACGACGACGCGACCGTCGACCCAAGAGGCTCACTTCCTCTCCAGGAAGTTTTCAGGAGGCCAGTGACTGGCCATTCACACACAGAGGTCGCCTTGTGAGAGGTGGCCTTTGACTTTCTCTGCCACGTTTCATCCTGCCGGAGCACGGCTCAGTGCTATACTAGAAAGAGTTCTTGCAAAGCATCGTCTTTGCGCGTACCCTGTGTCTTGCTTCGTGAGCCGGCTGTGGGTGCCGATCACCTGGCTACCAATCGATACGGTTATGTAGAATGGCCGGCGGCGCACAGGAACAGTGGACCGGATTTCTCGGACTCTGTCGCAACTAAAGTTGAGGGTGAGAAGAAGTAAGGGTGAAGGGACTGCCGCTGTCTGGTGCTCCTGGCTGTGCGTAGCCGGTTTGGTTCCAAGAATCGGCTGGTCGCAGCGAACCATAGCAATAGAAGACGTCCGTTCGAGTACAACTTGAGATCGTTTCTTCCGACGCTGCAAAACCGGTTTGATTCGCGCTCCGTGGCCTACACGGAGACGATGGGCTTATGGCGTGGGAGTGAATCGCTAAATTGCGCTTTTGTGCAATAGGAAGTGGAAGCATGACTTCAGAGCAGAATGTATCCGAGGTGCAGCCGCACCAGGGTTCGACAGTGTCACCCGCCCAGCAGGACGGAGACGCGCAGTACAGCGGGGGAGCGAACGTTCCCCACGGCATGGGTCAGTCCAAAAGCAGCCGGCGTCGCCGCCGCAAGCGAAAGAACAAAGGTTCCGATATGGCTCCACAGGGCGAGCAGGCCGCAGGACAGCCGATAGGCTCGATCCAGGGCTCCGCGCAGCCACAAAGCTTTCAGCCGGCGGCCCCGCAACAGAACTTCCAGGGCGCTGGCCAACAGCAGAATAACAACGGTGGCGGTGGCAAACGCTGGAAGAAAAAGTTCCGCGACCGCGATCGCCAACGAGGTCCTCACCAGAATGCCGGCAATGAGGGTGGCGGTTTCCGCGACAGCAATTCGCACCAGCCCGGCAACACCACTGGCGGTTTCAAGCGCAAAGGCGGTGGCGGCAAGCAACAACGCGGACCTCGCAGCTTCGTCGGCCCAATGGACCACAGCTATCGCGAAGTGAACGGCAACTTTGCCGACTCGCCGCCATCAACGATCGAGACGCACGGTAACTTCCAGCGCCGCGGCAACGGCCATGGTCGCAACTTTGTCGTCAGCGACTCACAGCCGATCGACTACTCACAGGGCCGCACCGTTCCTATTCCTGAGGATGCGCCGACGAAGATATTCTTCTTCATTGAAGACCTCTTCTTCATTGCGAAGATCCAGGAGACGGCGCGCAAACTCGGCGTCAAGGTTGCTTTCGTCAAGAATGACAAGGAAGCCATCGCCGCGTTGACCAGCAAAGAAGAGGAAGACCGTCCCGGTCTGATCGTCTTCGACCTGAACAACGCGAACGTGAAGCCCCTGACGCTGATCCCCAAGCTGAAGACAAAGCTCAAGCGGAGCACGTCGATCATTGGATTTCTTTCGCATCTGCAGGGAGACCTGAAGGCGAAGGCTGTCGAAGCGGGTTGCGACACGGTAATGCCGCGCGCTGCCTTCTCGCAGAACCTGCCGAATCTGCTGCGCCGTTACGGGCTGGCCGAAGAGGAAGAGCCAAACTTCAACCAGTAAATTTCGCTGGTCAGCCTGTGGTTTCACAGCTGGCAACCGCGGTTTCACGATGGCAAAAGGCTCGTAGAGAAATCTTCTCCGCGGGCCTTTTTTTGCTTGATGTCGTGGCTGGGCTCGGACTCAACCGGGAGGCCAGCGCATAGCCCGTCCCCCGAGCAGGTGCAGATGCAGGTGATGGACCGTCTGTCCGCCTTCGTCGCCCGTGTTGACGACAACGCGGTAGCCCTTGTCCAGACCCTGTGCGCGAGCTAGATCGGCCGCCGTGGCCATCAGGTGGCCCAGCAGCGGCTTGTGCTCGGCAAGCGCCTTCGCCTGGGACGCGATGTGCTGTTTGGGAATGAGGAGCAGATGCGTAGGGGCTTGCGGATTGATATCCGGGAAGCCGATGCACCACTCATCTTCATAGACACGATTGGCAGGAATAGTACCTTCAACAATCTTGCAGAACAAGCAATCAGTTGGCATAGAGTTCACTTACTGAAGTACCTCGGATGCTGACCCGGAGCCCAGGGGTTGTACGCTGCCGCGAAGGCCGCTCGACTCGACACCGAAGGGTGGCTGAAGGTCCAGAACTCGACAAAAGGACTAGGGTTAGGGTCAGTCAGCGACATCTCGCCGAGCAGTTGGAAGGACTGCTGCGCCGTAGCTTGCGGATCGGCCACGATGCCATGGATAGCCTCCTGGCCATAAACATCGGCCGCGTGCTCGTGGATGCGGCTAAAGCCGTTGACGATGGGTTCGCTGAAGAACGATAGGACCGACAAAACCAGCATGAAGACCACCAACGCCGCCCAATCATTCTGCGAAAGCACGCGCCACTTGTCTCCATAACGGCGGATCAGCCACTGGACGCCGCGATAGCCAAGGTAGAACTCGATCAGCAGAAGAACACCAAGAAAGGCCAGCGTCGACGGAATGTGGTTCAGAACATAGTGCCCCATCTCGTGGCCGAAGATGAACGATATCTGGTCCGGCGTAGCCTTGGCGATAGAGTTATCCCACACCACCACACGCTTCGACGCACCGTAACCGGTGACGTACGCATTGAGGGTCGTGACCTTCTCGCTGGCCTTCATAAGATACATGCGGTCAGGCGGGATATGGATGCCCCCACGCTGCACAACCTGTTCAAGACGATCCACCAGCGCCGGGTTGGACTTCGCCAGCGGCTCAAATTTGTTGAAGAGCGGATCGATCAGCACCGGCGATATAAAAACGCCGAAGAGCACAGCCATCATGGCCGGAATCCAGAACCAGAACCACCAGCGCGTAGGCGACTTGCGGATGACCCAGAACAGCAGCATCACAAAGAGACCGCCGAAGACAAATCCGAGCAGAAAGCCCTTCGTCTGATCCCAGAACCAGCTTCCCCAGCCTTGCACCGATTGCCCATAGACCACGGAGACATGGTGGCCGTACATGTCCAACGGCAGGCCCAGCAGCGTGGTGACAACCAGAAAAAGAAAGGTGAAGAGAAAGCCCTGAATCCAGCGGTTCTTGCTGACATTCACGGCGAAGTTGCGCATGCGGGCCGCGATCCCGAGAGCGAGCAGAAGGATGAGTTGCAGAATGCCCCAGCCGCTATTAACGAAATCGAGAATCACGCGGATGCGCGAATAGGCAATGGCCTTCTGGAGTTTCTCAGGTGGAAGCGAGTAGGCAGGCTTCGACTGTGGCGTCTGCGCCTGAGCTTGTCCCTGAGGGGAACTCTCAACCGGCGTCTGAGCGTGCAACATCGGCATGGCGAAGCCAAAAATAAAGGCGACAAGGAAGATAAGTAGCAGACGGAGTTTCATACGAGGTTGCTCCTGAAGTTGAGCCAGTGTGCATGATCGGAGACCCGACGTAAAGAGTTATTCGAGATCAATCGAGAGGTTGAGCCAATATGGATAGGCTTCGTTATCAACGAATTTAGTGAAACGTTTGACTGATCAAGCCAACTGAAAGAATTGCGCGGGATCTGCAACGAAGCCGTTGAGTGAGAGCCCTGTGCCAGAGGTAGAGCTTAGAAATACCGCACCCTGCTTGACGGGCTGGGTCTTGACCGGCAGCGAGGTCGGCGAAGGATCCGGAGGATTCGGCCGAAGTAGATAGTAAGCCGCAACCGCAAAGAGCAGGAGAAGCGCGACGATAGCAGCGATCAGCGCAGGCACATGCGTTCGCTGGGCCTTTTGCGAGCTGCTGAACTGAAGTGTGGGATGTTCGGGCCGGGGCTTAGCGGGTTCAACCGAGGCGGCGACAGCCGTCTCGACCGGAGACACAGGAGCCGCTGCAACCTTCTCAACGACCGGCGCCGGCGCAACGAGTTCAACCTCGGCAGGCACGGCAAGATCAACGGGCTCACTCTCAACGGCAGGCGCTGGGCCGGGCGATTCCGGAGCCGCAACGACCTCCTCCGCGACCAACTCCACGAAAGGTTCAACGGCAGGTTCTACGACAGGCTCAACAGCAGGCTCGACTCGTATCGGTTCATATCGCGTGAACAACGGGACAAATGGCCGCTCCGCCGGCAACACGGGCGACTCGGCAGGCGACACCGTTTGTTCAGATTCGGCCCTGAACTCCCACCTGGACCGCTCAACGGGCTCCGTCTCTGAATGAAGGGCGGGCTCCGCAACGAAGGGGGCGACTGCCGGCGCGAACGTCGCGGAATGCGGAACTAATTCGGATACCGGATCACGCCGCGTCTCAAGGCTAAGCTGCGACCTTACCTGATCGAAGACATAGTCGAGCTTCGACCGAACAACGGAGTCCTGCGATGTCGCGCCCAGAAGCGCCGATGCCTGAAAGGTGACATCGGCATGGATGACTGTCGTCTCCTGGTGCGAACTGATGTGAAGGACAGTGATATCACGGGGATTCCTCGTACGAGGGGAGGGCCCAAGGCCGCGCAGGATGATCTGGTCACCATCGCGAACCACCTCGCTCGATATCTCTGGCAGGGTCGTCTCGAGCGCGCGAAGGACTATCTCGGAGTCAGGGGTCTGAACTGTCTCTGTCGTCTCAAATCTCACAGGAGTGTCTCCTTTATACCGTATAGGAGGAGCTTGTCCACGGTGAAGCTGAAATCGCCATCGACCGCCAGCCGGAAGTGGCACTGAGTTGCCGGAAAGTGGTATTTGCCACGACTCCGCGGCATGGTTCGAAGCCAAAAGCGAAATGGATTCGTCCAAGTAACAGCTTCAGAAACACCATCCTGCAACCGGAACCGATCAACCGCAGCGAATCGGAGGCACTTCCGATACACTCGGCTTCAGTTGAAATTTTGCAGGCGAAACGAGTTTCCTTTCCCATGAAAAGACATACAGTGGCAGTTGGCGCGGCAGCCTTGGCCGGGCTGGTGATAACGGGGAGCGTCTCCTCTACCCGGATGGCCCTGGCTGCGGCACCGAAGGCGCAGGTCGCGCCCCAGTCAGCCAACGTGCTGATCGCATCGCTCGAGACAGAGCTGCACCGCGCAATGAACTCGCTGGGCGGCGCCGACGCTACCCAGCAGCCCAAGCCCTACTTCCTCAGCTACGCCGTGGCCGACAACGAGAGCGTCACAATGACCGCCCAATACGGTGCACTGACGAACAAGAACGACAGCCGCCGCCGCGTCGCCGATGTGCAGGTGCGGCTGGGCGCCCCCGGACAGGACAACACCCACGGCGACCATCGCAACAGCGCCCTGACGACCCTCCCGCTGCCCTTGACCGACGACCGCGCCGCCATTGAGCGCAGCCTCTGGTTCGCTACCAATCGCGGCTACGCCAAGGCGCTCGACGCCTTCCTGAAGGTGAAGACCGAGCAGCAGGTAAGGGCCAAGGAAGAAGACGCCTCGGCAGATTTCTCAGCTGAGCAGCCGAAGACGGATGTGCTACCGCCAGCCCCCACCTTGGTAGTCGACCAGACAGCATGGGAGACGAGGCTGCGCGATCTCTCTGGTGCGTTCAAACAGTTTCCCGACGTCATCTATAGCATGGTGGTTCTGCAGGCCTCGACTGAGACGGATTACTTCGTCTCCTCCGAGGGCGCTCGGGTAACAACGCCAAACCGTACAGCCCGCCTTATTGTCATGGGACGCACCCGCGCCGCCGACGGCATGGACCTCTTCCGCGTCGAAACCTTCGAAGCCGAAGACGTGGCCCACCTCCCCGACCAGAAGACCCTCACCGACAAGACCGTCGCCATGGCCAAGAACCTCGTAGCCCTGCGCGAAGCCCCCGTAACCGAGCCATTCAACGGCCCCGCCATCCTGAGCGGACGTGCATCAGCCGTCTTCTTCCACGAAGTCCTCGGCCATCGTCTGGAAGGCCAGCGCCAGCGCGGCGACGAAGAAGGCCAGACCTTCACCAAACTGCTGGGCAAGCCCATCCTGCCGAGCTTCCTGAGCGTCGCCGACGACCCTACAAAGGAGAGCTTCAACGGAACCCCTCTGAGCGGCCACTACTTCTACGACGATGAGGGCCAGCAGGCACGTCGCGTCGACCTGATCAAGGATGGCGTCCTCGAGACCTTCCTCATGTCGCGGCTGCCCATCGCCAGTTTCTCCACCAGCAACGGACACGGCCGCGCCGAAACCGGCCGCATGCCAACCGGCCGCCAGGGCAACCTGATCGTCACCTCGTCGAAGGCAGTGAGCGAGAAGGAACTGCGCCAGATGCTGATCGACGAAGCAAAGAAGCAGGGCAAACCGTACGGCCTCTACTTCGAGGACATCTCCTCAGGCTTCGCTGTAACCACCCGCCGCTCGCCACAAGCCTTCCAGGTCATCCCGCTGGTCGTCTATCGCGTCTACGTCGATGGCCGCCCCGATGAGCTCGTCCGCGGCGTAAGCATCGTCGGCACCCCGCAAGCCGCGCTCAACCGCATCGTCGCAACCGGCGATAAGCAAGATATCTTCAACGGAATCTGCGGTGCCGAATCCGGTAGCATTCCGGTCAGCGCAGTCGCCCCCGCCATGCTGGTCAGCGAGATCGAAACGCAGCGGCAGTCGCAAGGAACAGCGAGACCGCCAATTCTGCCTCCTCCTCCGATCACCGACGGAAAGGGGGGCAACTAACATGTTCCTGAAAAGATCACATATGAAGTCTGCAATCTCTTCTATTCTTTGTGCCGGCGCTCTATTTAGCACGTTGACAGTTACAAATTTTGCAAAAGCCGCCCAAAGCGACGACCCGATGCTCAAGGCCATGCAAGCAGAACTTGAGCGAGAGAAAACCCAGCTCGTCCTGCAGGACATGCAACGGCCCTTCTTCATCGAGTACCGCATGGACGACATCAACACCTATGAGGCCGTCGCAAACTACGGCGCGCTCGTCCGCGAGGAAGCTGGCCGTCAACGACTCGTTCGTGTAACCGTCCGCGTAGGCGACTACAAACTGGATTCCAGCACCGGCCGCGGCGATGGCTCGGTTCAACTCGCCCCAACGGACAACAACCCCGATGCGCTACGCTACGCACTGTGGAGCGCGACCGACGAGGCGTACAAGAATGCTCTCCGTGCCTACTCGGCCAAAGAAGCTGCATTGAAGCGCTTTCAATCGACCCGTTCGGAGCAGGACTTCGCATCGGCCAAGCCCGTAGTTCACATAACTCCCCTCGTAAAACTGGATATCGATCGCGACGAGTGGAAGAAGCGCATCGTCGAAGCCAGCGGCCTGTATGCAAGCGACCCCGAAGTAAAGGGGTTTGCTGACCACGTGCAATACTCAACCTCGAACGTCCGCGGTCTGGCGATGAACCGCTATCTCGTCAACACTGAGGGCACCTCGGTGCGGCAGGGCTACACCGGCTACAGCGCGATGATCAGCGTCGGCGGACAGGCAGCCGACGGAATGGTCCTTGCCCGTGACAACGGCTCAACAGCCGCGAATGCGAAGGACCTCGAGAGCGGCTCCGCATTCCGTAAACGCGTAGTCGACGACCTGAAGAGCCTGGAAGCGCTTCGCAACGCTCCCCTGGTGCCAGCCGAGGACTATCACGGTCCCGTGCTCTTCAGCGGAGACGCGGCGTCCGACGTATTTACTCGCTTGTTCGTGCCAAACGTCGAAGCGGAGAGGCCTGAACTAGGCACGACAGCGCGCACGGCAGGAGCCTACAACACCAGCTACAAATCGCGAGTGCTGCCGGAGTTGCTGAGCGTAACCGACGACCCCCTGCAGGCAAAGTTCGATGGCAAGGCACTCCTCGGAGCCTATGAAGTGGACGACGAAGGCGTGCCCGCACAGCCGGTTAACGTTGTCGTCAACGGCACACTCGAGAACTACCTGATCGGCCGCGAACCCATCAAGGACTTCCCTGCCTCCAACGGCCACGGTCGCGCCGCCCCCGCGCAAGCTGCACACTCACGCGTTGGAGTCCTGATCGTCAAGTCGGACAAAGCAGTTCCAGCAGCCGAACTGAACAAGAAGCTGTTGGCGATGGCAAAAGACCGCGGCACCGATGTCTACGCAGTCGAAACAATGGGCGGCAACGAAGTAACGCCGCGCTTGCTCTATCGCATACACGCCGACGGCACCCGTGAACTCGTGCGCGGAGCGGCCTTCGACGAGGTCGACACGCGCAGCCTGCGGTCGGACATTGTGGCTGTCGGAAACGATCCCTACGTTTCGAACACTCTGGGCGTCGTGCCTCAAACTACAATCGTGCCAAGCCTTCTCTTCGACGACCTCGGCGTGAAGCGCGCCACCGAGGAGCAGCAAAAACTACCGTACTACGCACCACCTCCGCTAGCAAAGTAAGGAAGACCGATGAAACTCGATCTGAAGACATTCCAGATGTTGATGTTGTTCGTTCTGTTCGGCCTGCTTTACGCAGGGCGTTTGGTAAAGGGCGCAGCACGCGAAACTCCCGAGGGGCTGTCCTTCGGGATGAAGCCGCTGGTGATGTGGGGGCGCCTGATTGTGCTGCCAGCCTACTTCGCGCTCTTCGCTTATCCGATGTGGGTCACACGACACACGATTCCCGTGCTGGCGCTCGTGCTGATGATCGTTCTGATCGCCTTCATTCTGTTCCAGCTACCTGGCACGATTGTGCTGACGCCAACAGCGATCGTGCAGCGCTTCTGGCTGCGGCCGTCAAAGGCGATCCAGTACAACGAAGTGATGGCGATTGAGCCTCTGCAGGGCGGGCGCATGATCCGCGTGCTCGGCGACAATCGCGTCAGCATCACTCATACGTGGAACCACTGCGCATCAGAGCAGTTTCAGCAGGAGATCACGCGCAGACGCACTGAAAGCAAAGCCCTCAATAGCCGTTGAGCCTACGAGCCTCTCCCTCAAATAAAAAGGCGGCTGCCCCGAACATCGAGGCAACCGCCATTCTCTTAGGCGAAGCTACTCGCGGAACGTAGACTTCCGCCCTGCCAACTTGCCATCCATATCGGCCAGCACATAGGCCACAACGGACAGCATCGCCGTATTCTTCTTGAACGAATCAGGGTCCACCTTATCCAGCGTATCCGCCTCCGTGTGGTGCCAGTCGAAGTAGTGATCGCCTACCGTATGCGGGCTCAGCGCGGGCACACCATCAGCCGTAATCGGCCCAATATCCGAGCCGCCGCCGCCCGGAGAAACCGAGTCGGTCCCAATCGATCCCAGCAACGAAACGATGTCCTGCAGGTACACAAACGACTGCTTCTCATCCGCAGACAGCGAGCTCACATCGAACCCCGCACCACGGCCCGCAGCCGGAGCCGCCGCAGCGCCCGGGGCCGGAGGAGCTGGCCGCCGCGGCCCGCCAAATCCGCCATAGCCGATTCCCAGCGGCTTCTCCGCACCGCCATCCATCTCAATCGCGGCCACCTGGTTGCCGATCTTGTCGCCGATCCACTCGCGATAAGCCCGTCCACCCGCGCCACCATTTTCCTCATTCACCCAGAACACAATCCGGATCGTCCGCTTCGGCTTCAACCCCAACTTATGCAGTAGCGACACCGCCTCAAACGTAGCCATGATGCCCGAACCATCATCCTGCGCACCCTGACCCACATCCCACGAGTCGATGTGCCCACCCAGAACCACAACCTGTTCCGGATGCTCGCTCCCCACAATCTCGCCGATGACATTCCCCGCCTTCACATCGGCCTCCATATGCGCATCCATCTGCAGATGCACCGTGACCGGCCCTTCCTTCGCCAGCCGCTCAATCAGCAACGCATCTTCCACTGAAATCGCAGCCGACGGAACCTTAGGCTGCTTCTCGTCATACCGCAGCGTGCCCGTATGTGGAATCTGCATGGCCAGCCCCGTCGCCGACCTCACCAGCACCGCAGCCGCACCCTTCGCCGCAGCCCGCGAAGGCCCGCCCGTCCGATACATCGACCCCACTCCATACCCATGCCAGCCAGGATTGAACACCACAATCTTGCCCTTCACCGCTGAATCGGGCAGAGCATCCAGCTCCGCAAAGTCATGCACGAAAACCACCGGAGCAGTAATCCCCTCCTTCGGCGTTCCCACGCTCATGCCCAACCCCAGCATATGCAGCGGCTTCGTAATCTCGCCCGCCTCACCCTTGAACGTAATCGTCGCCGACTCATTCCCTCGCACCCAATGCGGAACCATCACCGGCTGAATCTGCACATTCTGCAAGCCAGCCTTCTTCATCAACTCCGCGCCCCACTCCACAGCCGTATTCAACTGCGGGCTCCCGCTCACCCGCTTCCCAATGTGATCCGTCAGATACGCGAGATCCGCATACCCCTCATCGTCCGCCATGGCCGCCTGCACAATCCTGTCCGCATCGGCCTTATACTTCGCCGCCAATGGTCCCGCCACAGCAGGCATCGTCGGTGTCCGCTCCCCCGGAGCCCCCATCTGCGCAAACACCGGCTGCGTCGCAATCATCGCAGCCCCCGTCACAAAAGCAGCAAAACGCTTCATACAAAAAATCTCCCGTCACATCAGCGTGAAACACAGTAGTAAACAACACAGGCTGAGAACATTTCGCTCTCAGCCTGTGCCGATCAGTCAAAGCATGCAGGTTAGAAAATAATCTTAGCTGCAAACTGTACGTTGAACGGTTCGCCCGAGCCAATACCGGGAGCACCGATACTGTCCCCAATCGTGTCGGTCGAACGACCCAACGACGTGGACGTAAACGAACCGCTCGGATTAGCAAGGTTCAGACGGTTGAAGATGTTGAACATCTCCGCACGAAGTTGAAGGTTCACATTCTCATGCAGTTGTGTGTTCTTTACCAGGGAAGCATCCACCGTTCCGAAGCCCGGGCCACGGCCATCGTTGCGATGCATGCCACTGAAGGTTCCCTTAGCAGGCAAAGCATACGCAGTAGGAGCAAACCACTGCACATACGCTCCTGCAGTTGCAGAGCTGCGAACCAGCGTGTGCGAAGTCGTGTACGGATTTGCGACCCGCACAGCACGGTCCTGGAACTCACCTACACCGCTGTTGTTGGTGCTGGTCTTGATGTTGATCGGCTTGCCCGTATAGAACGTCGTGAACACGTTCCCCTGCCAGCCGCTGGTAAGAGGCTTCCATCGGTCGGTGAACTTCGGCACTTCATACACCGCATACGCGTTGAAGGTATGCCGAGTGTCAAAGTCCGCGTTTCCATACTCCCCGCTCAGATTGAGCGAATTCTGCGGAGCAAATCCACGCGTACCGGAGACGTTATCCAGACTGTGACCATAGGTATACGCAGCCTGCGCGGTCAGCCCATGGAAGCTGCTCGTACGAATCATGCCCTGAAGCGAATGGAAGTTCGATCCAGCCTTCGACTCATACTGGTTGATCGCCGCAAACGAAGGGAACTTCGCGAAATAGGGCCGCGTGCTCTGCTGTGTGGACCCTGTGCTGTTCGGTGCTGCCTGATTGATATCGATCAGGTTGAACAGACGACGCCCGAGGGCTCCGACATAGCTGACCTGAAAGATCGAGTTGCGACCCAGCTGATACTGCGTATTCAAATTGAAATTATGAACATACGCATTCCTGAAGCCCGGATCGACTGTAGATACGCCGAAGGTAGTCGCCGCACCCGTGGTGGGAAACGGATTGATGTTAGGCAGGATCTGGTACGCCGAAGACTTAGAGACCGTGAAGACCGGGTTCGGCCCTGTGTTGTTTGCCTGAACACCAACCGAAGCTCCATTGCCCGGACGGTTATCAAAGAAACCATTCAGGTTCGGCAGATCGTAGTAGATGCCATACGTTCCACGCACGGCCAACTTGCTCGCCGCCTGGTATGCGAAACCAAACCGCGGAGCAACGTTGGTATAGCTGCGCGGATAGATCGTATCGATGTTCTGACCGACAATCGCGAAGCCTGTAGGAGAGTTCGGATCAAAGTTCGACAGTGTTCCGTTCGTCGAATAGACCGGGCCCGAGTAGTCCCAACGCAGACCATAGTTGAGCGTCAGATTGGATAACAGCTGATACTGGTCCTGGCCAAAAATGCTCCACTGGTTCAGCCAGAGATCGCGCTGCAACGTACCGTAGACGATCGTACCGGACGTGGAATAGCCGGCGAGGTAGTCTGCCAGCGCACGGGTCGTGCCATCGGCCTCAGTAGCGTAGTTGTTCGTTGGGTGAAGCGCCGTATACGCGGTACCGTCATAGTTGAACGATCCACGAACATTGCGCTGGTACAGCAGGTTCATGTAGTTACGGCGGAACTCACCGCCAAGCCGGAACTGATGTTTGCCGCTAACCAGCGTCGCCGTATCGTTGAGCATGCCGGTGTAGTCCTGCCGTCCAAGTGGAGGCGTCACACCAACCTGATCGAAGCTCGTAATCGTGATCGTCGGAGCGCCAAAGAGCGAAGGATTCGTCACACCGGTATTCAACCCCAGCGCAGGAATGTCCTGGTTGTGAACATTGTCATTGAACGTCTGGCCAAAGTAGTTCACGGCTGCCAGCAGCTGATTCGACAGGTGATCCGTCTTAGCCCAGTTGTGCGTGATCGCATAGTTGTGAACGTGGTTGGGAGCGACCTGATAGTACTCCCAGATATTGACTCCAGCATTACCAAGCTGACGCCCCGTTCCGATAAAGGACCGCACCGAAAGCGTCTGGCGCGAAGTCAGATTCCAGTCAAGCTTGCCGACAACGTTGTCGCTGTATCCGTCCTGTGGGCGCGTATCGAAGAAGTTATTCAACGTCGCTCCACCCGAGGGCTTGTTGCCCTGCGGCCACAAACTAAGCACGTTCAGAGAAGTCGGGCTCACCGGAATGTTGTGCTCCGTCAAAAGCGCCGTGGCCTGCGTGACCCACGCTGCCGTCGGCTCGGTCGCCGCGGACTGAGCGCCAATAACGTACTTCTGCCGCTCGTAGTTTACGAATAGGAAGAGCTTGTCATGCAGGATAGGACCGCCCAGCGATCCGCCAAACTGATTATTGCGAATCTCTGGCTTCCGCGTGGCTGTGGGCAATATCGGGCTCTTGCTGGCGAAAAACTCGTTGCGCAGGAAGTAGTAGGCGGAGCCGTGGATACGGTTCGTTCCGCTCTTGATGACCATGTTGATCAAGCCACCTGCATTGCGGCCGACCTCAGCATTTGCCTGCGACTGCACCGAGAACTGATCGATCGCGTCGATCGGAAGTGTGACGCCTGCAATACCCGAAACGCCGCCCTGGTTCGCACCCTCTGAGTTATGGAAGAGGTCGTTGTTGTCGGCGCCGTCAATCTGCCAGTTATTCTGGTTCGTTCTCGCACCGTTCAGTGAGCCCTGGCCGTTGAAGCCCGGCGTGATCTTAATCAACTGCGTAAAATCGCGGCCGTTCAAAGGAATGTTCGCAACGGCCTTGTCGCTCACCACTGCGTTGTTCGTCGACGACACCGTATCCAGTGCGATCGCCGCCGCATTCACCTCTACTTGCTCATTGCTCGTTGCAACGGAGACAGAGATGTCCAGCGCATAAACCTGTCCCGGACGCACTGCAATCCCGTCGATCTTCTTCGACGCAAAACCGGGTGCAGTAATCGTCACGCTGTAGTTGCCTAGAGGCAGATCCTGGAAACTGTAAGCCCCCGCGCTCGTCGAGACTGTCTCACGTGTGTATCCCGTGTCGGTGCCAAGCAATACGATCTTTGCATTTGCCACCACCGCATTCGTGCTGTCCTGCACCGTTCCCGCGATGCCCCCACGGAAAGTCTGTGCCGATAGGAACTGCGTCATCGCTAACGCAAGCACCAATAGATAGAGATGGATGTGTCTTGAGAATGACTTCATGTAGTGCTCTCCTGAATCGTTTCTGTTAAACAAAAAAGAGGTTGAGGGCTACTTCTGAGTCTGGAATTGAATGCACTTCACCTTACGGGGCCGTAAGACTCTACTCACGGATTGAGCGATGCTCAGAACCGCGTCGGATGGAAATGAGGTATTTGGTCAAACGATAAATCCCAACGAGGGTGAACGCAAGGTTAAAAACGTCAACTGTTGTATTTTTCTTCCAGAAATCAATCCCCCGAAAGTGGGATTACAACCCCGAAAAAACACGGTTGAGATTGGCCGACAGCGACTCACAAAGATCTGAATTTTCAACCAATTTCAGAAAACTCTGATCGCTAAATCACCGCCGGCACACTACACAACACTCGACAAAGAGCCGAGTCTCGCAGGGCCAAACAGATGAGAATGTGTCGCATTGGTTAGATCGACTATCTCGGATGTCGCCCATCCTGTCAAGACGAGCACCCAGTTCACCAATCGCGAATCCATCTCACCCTGTAGGTTTTTGATCGGTGTCATCGGTGCAATCAGTGTTAAGCCTCTCGCTCAAGCACACACTAGAATCGCCCGCCCCAAAACCCCCGTCACCTGATCCTGAGCATCCAGCCCCACCTGTCGAGCCGGTCCCTGCAACCCGCGCAAGTGGTCCGCGAACCCCCATGCCAGATCACGCGCCTTGCACACATTCCAGAACGCCAGCAGCCGCCCGATCTTCCCCGTGTCCTGCGCCAGTTGTCCCAGAACATCCGTAGCCAGCATCTTCAGCTCAGCCGGCATCACCGCATGCAGCAACTCATTCACCGCCTCATAGTCCACATGCTGAGGACTGCCGTAGCTCGGAACCACATTCATCTGCGCGTCAGTCTCCAGCAGCGCCAACGCAAGGTCATGGTTGATGTGCGCATTCATCCCCGCCAGCGCAAACTGTATCCGGTCGATCCCCGGCTGATACCGCGACTCCATCAAAGCGTCCCACGCATTCGGAGCATCCTCAGCCCCACTCACATACGCCGCAATCGCCTTGAAGTAGAACTGCGCAAACACCACATCCAGCCGATCCAGCCAAGCCGCATCCTTCCACCCGCCCGCCGGAGGCTTCGTGTCCACCTCCTGCGTCACCATCATGTAAAGCCGATTGAACCACTTCAACCCATCGTTGTCCGGCAGAGCCTGATCGATCCGCTGCATCGTAGCCAGCACATCCGCAATCGTCGCCGGAGCCGCCCCACTCACAATCCCATACAAACCCTGATCAGCAGCCGACACGCCCATAAGCCGCACACACCTCCATCAAAGCTTTCGCGGAAGTATAGCCCACAAACCCGCTCCGTCAGGTGCCGAGCCCGTTCGATCGCGAGACCTATCTTCCCTCGACCGCAAGCTGACGGAATCTCCGCCGGGTAGTGTTGGACCAGGATCAGGTGCTTCTGATTGGTATTTTGTTCGTTGGGCCGAATCAGCAGCAAATGCTTACCGTCAGGAGTTACGTCGTAGCCGCGATCGAGTGCGGCGGCAGATTCACCGTCATACGCTGCGACGGGGTACAAATTACAGGCCCGCCATTTCTCATCATGTTGACGTTTCCGGGACTCCGCAGCTCAACTGAAAACCTATAGCCCTGAAATAGCATCAGATTCGGTGGCGACTTGTACATGCATCTGCGCCCCAGTTAGATCGGAGCTATTCCCTATTGGACCCAAGAACAGACAACTCAAAGCAAGAGGTGATCGACGAGTCCCCAACCCTCGAAGACAGTTCAAAGTATCTCCTTGCTTCCATCATCGAATCTTCCAACGACGCCATCATCAGCAAGAATCTGCAAGGAGTCGTTACCAGCTGGAATGCCGCGGCCCAACGAATCTTCGGCTATACCGCCGACGAAATGATAGGACAGCCCATCCTGCGGCTCATCCCAGAGGAACTGCATTCCCAAGAATTTGAAATCCTTGCGAAGGTCCGGGCTGGCGAACGAATCAAACACTATGAGACCGTAAGGGTCCGGAAAAGCGGCGAGAAATTTCCGGTTTCCGTCACCATTTCGCCGGTGAAAGACGGCACAGGCAAGGTTATCGGAGCCTCCAAGATCGCCCAGGATATCAGCGACCAGATGCGATTCGATGATAGCCGCGTTCGCCTTGCCGCCATCGTTGATTGCGCTGACGATGCCATCATTAGCAAAGACCTGAACGGAATTATTAAGACTTGGAATCAGGGTGCGTGCCGCATGTTCGGCTACACATCCGAGGAGATGGTCGGCCAGCCCCTGCTGCGTCTAATTCCTGAAGAACTGCACTACGAAGAAGATGAAATTCTCAGAAAGCTCCGCGCCGGCGAACGGATCGATCACTACGAAACCACGCGATGTCGTAAGAACGGAGAATTCGTGGAAGTCTCGGTAACCATCTCGCCTATTCGGAACGATGAAGGCCGCGTGATCGGAGCATCCAAGATTGCGCGCGATATCTCTGACCGCAAGCGCATGGAAAAATTGCTGATTCAATCCGAAAAACTCGCCGCAACCGGACGCATGGCGGCCGCGATTGCTCATGAGGTTAACAATCCTCTCGAGTCCCTGATGAATCTGATCTATCTCGCGCGTCAGAACTGCTCGGCGAGCCCAAAGGCGCAGGATTATCTGCTCACCGCCGAAGATGAACTCGAACGCGTCTCGCACATCGCCCGCCAGACCCTGGGCTATTACCGCGACATCGGCTCTCCCACGGACCTCTATCTGCATGACCTGATCGAAAACGTTCTCACGGTATATCGGTCGAAACTTCTTGCCAGCGGCATCTCGGTCGAATCAAGCTTCAACGATCTACGAAAAATTTCCGTTAGCCGGGGAGAGATGATTCAAGTTTTTTCCAACCTCATCGCCAATGGCATCGATGCGATGAAGGAAGGCGGAAAATTGTGCATCTCTCTCCGCAAAATAAACGTCGCGCAGGGAGAGGGCATTCAGACGATCATTCGTGACGACGGCGTCGGCATCAGTCATGAAAACCTCCAAAGAATCTTTGAACCCTTCTTTACGACAAAAGGAAATCTCGGCACTGGCATAGGTCTGTGGGTTACGAAACAGCTGGTAGAGACCCGCGGCGGCCAGATTGCAGTCTCCAGTAGCACCGAGCCCGGAAAGAGCGGTACAAGTGTTACGATTTACATTCCGTTCGCGACTCCGAAAGACCGGAGCTGATGAAAACGCAGGAAACAATATCCGAGCCATAAGAGGAAGGCATGTTGCAAATCGGATTGGGCTCCATGAACTTAAGCAATAATTTTGTGCCGAATCTGACAGCGGACCTTTCCCGCGACGCCGAAGCAACAGAAGTCCGGGCAGCCAGACCACGGGTTCTTGTCGTCGACGATGAGAAATTGATCGCGGACACTTGCGCAGAGATTCTTGAAGACGCAGGTTTCCATACCATGACGGCATACGATGGCTTTGCCGCAATGGACATGGTTGCAGAGTTTCAGCCTGACTATCTTCTTACCGATGTATTAATGCCCCGGATGAATGGTGTCGAGCTCGCCATCTACGTCAGCAAAATGTTGCCCACTGCAAAAATCCTGCTCTTCTCCGGACAAGCCGGGATCTCAGAGATTTTGCTTCAGGGGCACAAACAAGGATATGAGTTCGAGCTGCTGGCCAAGCCGCTCCATCCAGTCAAATTGATCGAACGCCTCCAAAAGCAACAGCGCTAGGCAGAAGCCATAGACTCAGCAAGAGTCTGTGCCCTCTTCCATCTCAAGCCGCGTGCTGTCTCAGCTTCAATTGACCACCGCGTCAATTTCTAGCCAGCCTCCGAGAACTTCACCCAAAGGCGAAGCACGCTGAGCTATTTCATAGCGATGCCGTGAGGGCGAGCTGGCCCAGTTTTGAAGGCCGTATTGAAGTCAAGCTGAAACCGCTTGTCCTCGGTGAGTGTGTCGTGCGCGACCTTGAGAACGTGGACTTTATGGTCGCCCTCGAAATGGATAATTCCCTCCTCATCTTCATTGAGGAAATAGTCTGTTACCACAAGGCGACTATCATCTTCGTTCAGCACAATGTTGTGCGGTCCCGCATTCGCGCCGAAGCTGACAACGGATACCTGCTTCAGATTGAATCGGTCGGTGGTGTCCAACATGACCACTTGCCCGGCCATGAATGTTCCTACGATCAGCCGATCTCCAGATTTTGGTGTTGCCATGATCTGCCCCATTCCCCCAGGCACCGGCGTATCTACGTGGGGCTTCACCGTCGAGAGATCAAACACCACACTCCCCCTGTTGCTTTCCGGATCGACCAGATAAATGTGCCCGTCAAACATGCCCGATGTGTACCCGTAACCATGCCGGTCCTTGGGGAGCATCTTCACATCCATCGTTCCCTGCGCAGGCGTTCCGTCTGGCGAAAACAAGTCAACCGTTCTGGTGATCTTGCGTTCTTTGTAGTTCCAGATGCGCACCGAGCCCCGCAACACTGGCCCCATCGAAGGCATCAGCGTGCTGCTCGGCAGCAGGAAGTCCGAAGTCATCATAAGATTCAACTCTGGACGCGCGGAAATACCATGAGGGTTGAACCCGTCTAACGGCGGCGTGCTGGGCCACTCCTCAAACAACGACACCGTGCCGAAGTGGTCCGCAACGAAATGCATGCTGCCATCGAATTCTGCGACGCGACCCGGTGCCATGCCAGTAGCCGAACCCATTTGTGTGATCAGAAAGCCGCCATTTTCAATCGGCAGAAAGTCGTCCGTCATAGCGGATTCGACGGCTTTAGCAGAAAACATGAATCTCGGTTTTTTCGCATCGCTCACGTCGAAAAAGAAGATTCCGTTCTGCCCTTTCAACAGGCTAAGCAGCCCCCCGCATCCCAGAATCGTCTTGTTCGAATTCAAGTGGCAGTGGTGCGGCTCATTGCCCGTATTACCGGGAGGCGGAACCGGTACAACGTTGATCACCTCTCCATATTTGGAGGAGCGTTCGTCAAAATCAATTACCGCCAGGAAATCCGGAGCAACTTGAGCCTGATCCTGCGCCCAGATATAGAGGACCTTTTCTCCTCCATCGTTGTTGCCTTTATCTCGATCTCCGCGGTGATCGTCTTTATCCTGGTCTCCGCGGTGGTCATTCTGAGCCAGCGCTACGTTCCATGCACCGAGCACAAGCGCAGCCATCAGGAAGAACCTCGTGATCGTCCCCACAGGTTCGTTTGTTGTTGCCATGCGACACCACCATTCGCGCAGATTGACATCCGGGCCTAGGGCTATCTTTGGACAGCGCAAAGCTTACCATAGGCCGCCGAGCCTATGCGTGCATCTTGGGCGGAGGCCCACATCTGAGCCAAACAAATCGGGTGCCCCACATCTCGATTCTGAGATGTGGGCATTCGCGCAAAGCGCGAACCGCTTTTTCCTCTCTACGAGGAACATCCATGACTCATCGTGGTGAAGCGGCCGAGAGTGCAGCCCCCGCGGTGGCGTCCGGGCGCAGCGAGGGAACGGCGCGAAGGCTGAAGCTCGCGATGGCAGCGGGGCTCGAGTTCGGACGCACCTGGAGGGTGCCGAGGACCTCATTCGCCGATGGCGTTTGGTCGCGGAGCCGAAACACAAGGACGCCGGGCAACACCTCTTTGGCTGAGAGCAGGCTGAAGCCGCCGGTCTGCTGCCGAAGCTCGATCTGTGCTGCCGCCGCCGACGCGAGCGCGACATTGGGCAGAGCGTTGCCAAGCGCGGGGTAGCTTGCCTGGTTGAAGGCCGCGAGCCAGTCATAGAGGAGGCGGCCGGCCGGAGTGTCGGGGATGAGGCCCACCTGGTCGCCGAAGCGAGGCAGGCGAACGAGAATGGTGGGGTGAACGGGGCTGACGTGATCTCCCCGCCGGGCGGGCACAGGAGCGTCGGCAGGATCACCCAGGACGATGGTGTCGATCTGCGATGGATCGTCTTTCTCGTCAGCAGCCGAGGCCGATGCAGCGCTGGCGGAGCGGTCCGCGCCGGAGGCGAGATGTGCACGTCCGGTATGACCCAGGGCATAGAGTACCGAGGAAAGCGCAGCGGCCGCCGCCACGATAGCCAGCAGAATGGCTCCGGGGCTGAGCCGCTGACGGCCCGTGATATAGAACCTGGGAGTGGTGAGAGGCGGGACTCCGGTGGTGAGGGGCTGCTGCATGGGTGGTCCTCGGGTGTTCCGGGGCGGGCCGGTCGGAGGAGGTCCGGCGGGATTGGCCGCCATTGGTAGTGTAGACGGGCTGCCAAAGGTGGCGTGAGCCGACGGCGAGATCGGCGACCGAAGCGAGACAGACATTGGACAGGCAGTCCCTATCAAACATCGCCACTAAATCGGGTGACAGGTGGTCCCTATCGAGCATTGCCACCAAATCGGGTGCCCCATATCTCGATTCTGAGATGTGGGCATTCGAGCGAAGCTCGAACCGCTCTTCCTCCCCATGAACGCGCCCATTTTCTTCGCGACAGCTTCCTCGCAGCTCCCCATTGCACCAAAAACAGTGCAAATTCCTATCCACCATGTACCATCCACTATCCACGATTGCCACGCTTTTTACCGCGAGTTATCCATCGTTTTTTCCAAAAACCCCAGGAAAATCACCACCTCCACCATCCAAAAAAATCCGCTACCATTTCAACAACTCCGGAGACCGAAACCCGCCCATGCCCTCCCGCCGCGCCTTCCTCCTGACCTTCCTCCTCTCCGCCACCGCCTTCCCCCAAACCCTCGCCCGTCCCGGCTGGGTCGGCTCCGGCATGAGTTCCAGCCCCTGGTGGAAGCACGCAGTCATCTATCATGCCAACCCTAGCGGCTTCAACGACATACAGGGCATGATCCAACGCCTCGACTACATTCACTCCCTTGGAGCCGATGCCCTCCTCCTGACTCCCCTGTTGCCCGATCCCACCCAACCCCCTTCCATCGCAGCCGTCGACGAGGTCGACGACCTCATCCACCAGGCCAGCCGCAACAACATCCGTGTCCTCCTCGAACTGGACCCCCACACCACCGACCCGACCGCGGCCGCTCGCTTCTGGCTCAACCGAGGTATAGCCGGATTCCACATAACCTCAACGAACACAACAACATCCCAAATCGCCGACCTCCGCAAACTCATCAGCAGCTACGTAGGCCAACGCATCCTCATCACCGACGCAACCCCAACCCTCGACTCCCAGCCAAAGCCCGCATCCACGCACGAAACTCCGCAACTCCTCCTCAACCCAACCCTCGCCACCTCCACCCAACTCAACACCGCCACATTCCGCACCACAATCGACGCCACACAAGACACCCTGCAATCCAGCCGAAACATGCCCGTTCTCCTCACCGACGGCCCCGCCTATCCACGCAGCTTCACCCGCTTCGCCGACGGCAAACACGACCTCGAAATCGCCAAAATCCTAGCCACAATCCTTCTAACCACCCGCTCCGCCGCCCTCATCTACTACGGCCAGGAGCTAGGCCTCCCCGCCGACTCCGACCCCGCAACGGCTATCCACTGGGACGCTCCACCCGCGCCAGCAAAGGGTAAAACCGCACCCCCACCCGACCCAGCCAACCCCAACGTCGCCCTTCAGGATGCCGACCCGCAGTCTCTCCTCAACTGGTATCGCCAGCTCAGCGCGCTCCACCACAGCAATCCCACCATCAACGCCGGGGCCAACATCACCCTCAATCACGACGACCAGAACGTCCTCACCTGGGTCCGCAAACCCCAGGCAGTCACCCCGATTTCACCGGCAATTGTCGTCATCTGCAACCTCTCTGCGCAACCCGCACAGCTCTCGCTCAAAGCCGATATGCAGCGCCTTCACCTCAAAGGCAGCTTTCTCCGCGCCATTGTGCGCTCCGACAACGCAACCGGCCCCATGCATCTCGAATCCATGACCATCCCACCCTACGGCGTCTACATCGGCGAACTACGCTACTAGCCCTCGGCCTGCAAAGCCGTCTCGTATCCCGCGTAAACCCGCTCAAATACCGTGTCCCAGCTGCATTCCATCGCATAGGCCCGCGCGTTCACCCTCATCTGTTCCAGTCGCGCTCGGTCCTGCATCAGAATCGCCACCGCCCGGGAAAATCCATCATCCGGGACCACAAACCCAGTCTCACCATCTCGCACAATAAATTTCGGCCCACCATCAGGAGTCACCACCGCTGGAACCCCACTCGCCAGCGCCTCCAGCACGACATTCCCAAACGTATCCGTATGTGAAGGAAACACCAGTAAATCCATGTTCGCGTACGCCTCTGCCAGAGCCGTCCCCCGCAGCACCCCAGCAAACTCCGCCTGCGACAACTCGGCCCGTAACGCCGACTCCTCGCTCCCATGCCCCACAATCAGGAACCGCACTCCGCTCACACCCATCGCCGCCAGCTCCCGTTCAACCCGCGCTAGCAAAGCCACGTTCTTCTCAACAGAAAGCCGCCCGACATAACCCAACACAACCGCTTCATCACCGTCTCCGCGCGTCCGCCGCACCGGAGAAAATAGCTCCGTATCCACGCCCCGCTGCATCAGGTAACACGGCCTGTCCGTTGACCGTTCCAGCATCCGGCACAGCTCACCATTTGGGGCAAACAGCACCCGCGCCAGCTTGTAAAACTGCGCAGTCGCCCACAACGCCCCCGACTCCACACCCTGGTCCACGGTTTCGCCTCTCCGCTCGCCCAGCCGGCGTGTCAGCCACGCCATTCGCCGCGCTGCATACTCATGAACATTCGTGTGCCACGACGCCACCAGCGGAATATTCAGCTCCCAGGCGAAATACGCGCCAAATATCCCCAGTTCGCTCGGCCCCGTAATATGAATCACATCTGGCTTAAACCGCTTCAGTTCCCGACGAACCGCTCCAGCATGCCGCCAGAACAGCGCGTCGAATTCCAAGTCCTTCTCCATCCGCACCGAAGCTTTACTGCGCCCCAGTTCCAGAGTCCTCAACTCGCCGATTTGTTCGAATGCTGTCGCCCTCTCCCCCGCACGTACGCACAGAAACGGCAACCGATGCCGCTGGGCAAATGCGATGAAGTTACGGCTGGTATGGGCCACTCCGTTGACTTCGTGGAAGGAATCCGGAAAGTAGGCAACCCGCGGCACACGCATCGCTTTAGACTATCCCGCACCCTGCCAACCGTGGATAGAAAATTCAAAGCAACAGCCACGTCCCTCTACGAGATCAGGCCTCTTGCCTTGACAGCGTTGTACGCATCTCTCCCGATTCGTTCCATGCCAGCCGCAACCCACGTGACAGTGGTGCTGCTCCCATCATCCGAACCGCTGCGAGGACGCCTCGAACGAATCGGGGACTCCTTCCGCGGTTCCAGAGCTCCGATAAAGGCTGCATGTCGCCCTTGCGGTCCGGGTGATACACCCTCTGATCCCAGCGTCTCGACCCCTCCGGAAAGTGCGGATAGTCCCGAATCGCATCCAGCGTTGATTGCAGAATTCTGTGTTTCCACGGCTCTGCGTACTGCGGCATAAACAGCACATGGCTTTGTCGCTCACGTCGGACCTCGTGCACAAACTCCGTAAAGCTCTCCGCCCGCGTAAGGTTCACATTCGCATTCGGCTCCACTCCGTGCCGATCCCCGCCGCTGATCACCAACTGATTCCACTTGCTCGCAAGTGTGGCAGCCTCGCGGTTCTCCTTCCAGTTCCGTAGCCCGTTCAGTTCCAGCGCATGAACGTGCTGTCCATGCCTCGCCAGAAACTCGTTCACGAAGACCTCATGGCGGTCCTTGCCGACGCGATACAGGTCCCATATCGGATGGTTGAAGATAACCAGCACACTCGGCAACTCATCTAGCTCAGCCAGCATATCCCGCAGGAGCTCAGGAGCCCTAGTCTCGACCGGAATCGCAGTAAACTCCCGCATCCGCTCCATCCAAGCCACGCCTGTCGCGCTGGGCAGGTTGTGGATGCCTAGATGAAACGCTGTCGTCCCAAACGGCACCGTCCACTCCACCGACACCGGAATGTGCCGTGCAGAAGGCAGAGACCTCAGAAGCAGCGGTGCGTTGATGTCGTCATGGTCCGTAATCGACACCAGACCCGGCAACTGCAGCTTTTCCTCGATCTGCCGTCTCTCCAGGTCGAACGCCAGGCTGGGCGTCAGCGGTGGAGTCCAGTAACTGCGTGCATAGTCCGGCTGAATCCCCGAGAGCCGATGGCTGCGAGCTTCACACCACCGCATTACCGGCTGCAGTATTCCCCAGTCCTTCGACAGCTCGGAGATAAAATCCAATGTCTCCTTCGACTGGTTCGTGTGGCTGTGTAACGAAACGCCGGTCTTGAAGTTCTTTGCCGCATCCGGCTCTCTCCACAGATACGAGACACTCGACTGGCTCATCGCGACCCCCATTCTGGCTCCCTCGGGGTCAGTATGGGGCCTATAAATGACAGTCATGTAACTGCACCAACAATGGGGCTTCAATATCCGCAAATCCAGTAACCAGAAAGGTTACAGCACGACCATCTACCGGGTCTTTGCGATATCCGGCCCCAGAATCTCCTGCGCGCTTGGGGCTGGCCCTTCGGCCTCCCATTTCTGGCGAAGATTCCGCTCGTACTCGCTCTGCAGATGGTTCTCTGTCAGCCCCTTTTTCAAGATCTCGAAGGCTTCCTCCGGGGTATCGGCAAACTGAAACAGATCCAGGTCTGCCTTAGCAATCGCACCTTTTTCCGCCAGCACATCCAGATTGATCACACTCTTCCAATACTCTGATCCGTAGATCACCACCGTGATCTTTTTCGCCAGTTTGTGGGTCTGAGCCAGCGTCAGCACCTCAAACATCTCGTCCAGAGTGCCAAACCCCCCGGGAAACACCACCAGAGCCTTTGCTAGGTACGCGAACCAGTACTTCCTCATAAAAAAATAGTGGAAGTCGAAGTTCAACTCCGGAGTAATGTACGGGTTCGGGTATTGCTCGAACGGCAACTTGATGTTCAGCCCGATAGTCTTGCCGCCTGCTTCGTAGGCTCCGCGGTTTGCGGCTTCCATGATCCCAGGGCCGCCACCTGAGGTCACAACGAATCGGTGCCGACGCCCTGGTAGCGACTGCGCCCATTTGGACATCAACCAAGCTAGTTTGCGCGCGTCCTCATAGTAAGCAGCCATCTCCACTGCCGCCTTTGCCAGCTGCAACCTCTGCGCGCTCACCTCTCCGCTCTCAATCTCCTCAGGTCGCGCTGGTTGCTCTTCTGCTGGAGCAGGCTGCGTCGCACCGGTATTCGCCAGCAGCTCAAGTTCGGCGCTCGCCACATCTAGTGCTCGAAATCTGGCAGACCCGAAGAACACCACCGTGTCCTGCACCCGCTCGCGCCGGAACCGCATCATCGGCTCCTGGTACTCCGCCATGATGCGCAGGATTCGACCATCCGGGGAGTTAAGAAAATCGGGATTCTCGTAAGCAAGTGGAGCTGATGGCAGCGCTTCAGGTGTTTCTCGGTCCATGGTTTTGTCTCGATTCAGTTGTTTCGGGCTGTTTTTTTGTTCCTATCCGCGGTAATCACGATAATGGACCGCCTCGGAGACGCCTATCCAGATATCCAGCAATCCCAGGCCGGAGACGATCCCGCGCACCGCACCATTGTGTAGCAGCGTTGCCAGCCATGGGCGAGCCTGGATGAACATGTTGTGGTCCCACACCCGCGTCCACCAGGGCAGCACCATCACCAGCACGCCAAGATACACGCAGAACAGCACCAGGACAAACAGCGATAGCCGCTGCAACCACACTGGGGCGGCCTTTCTTGCTGGTTCGGCGTTGTCTTCCGCCGCGCGCATCACAGCCGGTTCACGATCCGGGAAAAGTTGTGGGTGTCCAGACATCAAGCTCCCAAGATTGACAGTAGCAGAGCGCTTCGCAGTTGTCTCTTCCCCGGTCGGGGTGGAAAGCGCTGTTGTGCCCTCGCAGATGCGAAAATAGAGGTGGAATGCTCCAACTCTCAACTGCCGGCAAACGATTCGGCCAAAAACTCCTATTTGAAGACGCTAACTGGCTGATTACGCCAGACGAGCGCACTGGCCTCGTCGGCGGTAACGGTACCGGGAAGTCTACCCTGCTTAAGATACTGGCGGGGGTCGAGTCCCTTGACTATGGGCAGCTTACTCGTGTCAAGGGGATGACTCTAGGTTATCTACCTCAGGACGGGCTTGCGCTTCGGGGGAAGACCGTCTTTGCCGAGTGTCTCTCGGTCTTCGACCATCTGCATGCGCTTGAAGCGGAGTCCATCGAGCTTACGCATACGCTGTCGGAGGCAGATCCCAAGTCGAAGGAGTACATGACTGCGGCTGAGCGCTACTCCGATATTGCTGACCAGCTTCACGTTCACGACATCTACACTCTCGACGCTCAGGTTGGAGCGGTTCTTGGCGGTCTTGGCTTCTCCAAGGAGGACTGGGAGCGCAAGACGGAGGAGTTCTCCGGCGGCTGGCAGATGCGGATTGCGCTTGCCAAGCTGCTGTTGCAGAAGCCTTCGCTGCTGCTGCTGGATGAGCCGACCAATCACCTTGACCTGGAGTCGCGTAACTGGCTGGAGAACTATCTCCATGACTATCCGAACGCGTTCATCCTGATCTCGCACGACCGCTACTTCCTCGATGTCACGGTCAACAAGACGATCGAGCTATGGAACAAGCGCATGCATACTTACCACGGCAACTACGAGAAGTACGTTGCGCAGAAGGAAGAGCGTCGTACGCAGTTGATGTCTGCATACAAGAACCAGCGCGACCGAATCGATGCGCTTGAGGCATTTATCAACCGTTTTCGATATCAGGCGACGAAGGCGAAGCAGGTACAGTCGCGAATCAAGGAGCTTGAAAAAATCGAGCGGATCGAGGTGCCTGAGGAGGAGGCGACGATTCACTTTACGATTCCGCAACCCCCGGCATCGGGTCGAACGGTGATCGAGGTGCAGAATCTTCGGAAGGTCTATCCCACGCCGGATGGGGGCGAGAAGCTCATTCTGGATGGCCTGAACTTCACCATCGAGCGGGGCGACCGGATTGCTCTGGTTGGAGCCAATGGCGCGGGTAAATCTACTCTGATCCGGCTGTTGAGCGGGCAGGAGGAGGCGACGTCCGGCACGATTAGGCTGGGTCATAATGCTCTGGTCGACTTCTTCGCTCAGGATCAGTACAAGGTGCTCGACCCGAATGCTGGGATGCTGGATGACATCAGCGGCGCTGCGCCTAAGGTGCCTGTGGTTGAGCTGCGGAGCCTGCTTGGCTGCTTTATGTTCTCCGGCGACGACGTGTTCAAGAAGCTGGGGGTGCTCTCGGGTGGAGAGCGCAACCGGTACGCGATGGCGAAGATGCTGGTTTCTCCGAGCAACATGCTGCTGCTGGACGAGCCTACGAATCACCTTGATTTGCGGGCCAAGGATGTTCTGCTGGACGCGATCAAAAACTTTACGGGCACGGTGCTGTTTGTTTCTCACGACCGGTACTTTATTGATGGGCTTGCTACCCGGGTCTTCGAGGTGGAAGACCGGCGGATGCACATCTATCCCGGCAACTATGAGGACTACCTGTGGCGGAAACAGGGTGGGCCGGAGAAGGTGGCTACTTCGCTCTCGAGCGGAATTACGGCTGCTGCTCCGGTTCCGGTTGCGGTGGTTGAGGCTCCGGTTGTGGCGGAGGCTCCTGCTGCTGCGGTGAAGCGGCTGAATCCGATCAAGCTGAAGCAGCTGGAGGACCGGCTCCGGTTTGCGGAGGAGGAGATTCCGCGGCTGGAGTCGTCCATTGCTGCTGCTGAGGAGAAACTGGGCGTGTTTACCTCGGCGGAGGAGTCTCAGCGGACGGCGGCTGAGCTGGACCGGCTCCGGGGTGAACGGGCTTCGCTGCTGAGTGAGTGGGAGGAGCTGGCTTTGACTCTTGAGGAACAGAAGCTAGCTTAGGTTACCCCTCCCCCTGCTTTGGTCATAAAGTATTCTATTCAGATACTTTAGGTCTGGACTTGACCCCTGGGGTCGTGGCTGCTTCGCGGGAAGGCTTAACACCGATTTGCACCGATGACACCGATTTGTTTTGCTTGGGTTTGAGGTATCCCCCTACCCATGTACTTTGGTCCTAAAGTCTTCTATTTAGATACTTTAAGTCTGGCCTTGGTCTGGTTGATCGTTAAATGCGAAGAGCCCCGGTTTGGCTGGGGCTCTTTTTGTGCTCTGTTTTTATTATAGCGGGGTGGGGGTAATTAATTGGCAGCGGTATGTTACTGATTTTAAGTGATTTATGGTGGGTTTGGCTTGACAGGGGTTTCGGGGTCGGGATCTCTTCGCCTTCCCCAGGGCTAAGGTCCCTTCTGTTTTGCCGGTGAGAGGCCCAAGGTTGAAGCCTTGGGTTACCTAGATGCAAAAGCAACAGCAGATCCCCTGCGGGGATGACAAACAAGAAAAGCCGCAGCTGCGGATTCCTGCGGGAATGACAAGCAAGAATGGCAAAAGTACGACCACGCTGTAGCGGCCCGGGCGAGTCTATGTGGCTGTATGAGAGACTCATTCGGTCACAGTGTCGACTTCTGTTCTGAAGAGGGAGAGTCTCATGCCCGATCAAGCAGCTCCGCGCCGCCTTACTCTCGAAATTGATCGTGGAGACAATGTGGCTGTCGTGCGATGCCACGGGCACCTGGTCTCTGGGTTGACCAATGTTCTGTACTTCAATGTTCGCCCATTGATCTCGAACAGCAAACGAGTCGTGCTGGACATGTCGGAGATAACCGCTATAGACAGCGTGGGTCTTGGAACGCTCGTCGGACTCTACACTTCATCGAAGACGACGGGCTGCGAGTTGCAGCTCCTCAATATTGGGAAGCGCGTCCGGGAGTTACTGGGGCTGACCCATTTGCTGGATGTCTTTAGCGTCATCGGCGAACACGGCGGCCCAAGGATGTGAACCGGCCGGCAGAGTGAATCGCGCTTTTCGCGCAAGGGCCCACCTTAGCCGCTTCGCGCCGAAGATGGGGCACCCGAGCACACGGCTACGGTGAGACTAGATGGACTTTGTTCATCACACGTTGATGCGAGTCGAAATCGATCACCCAATATTCAGGCGCGTACGGCGCATAAGGATGCGCGTAAATAAAATCCACGACACAACCAGTCGGTTGTTCTCCAAGATAGTCGCCACACCTTTCATCTTTCCAAGGAGTCCCCATAAGTTTCAGGACAGAATCCTTAGAATCGTTTACTTCTACTTTGGCAAAATGATCGTTCAAACGGTCCACACGCACCGTTTGCCAGAGCACTGCGGAAACTACTAACAGACCTATCCCAGCTATTGAGAGCAGTTTTCTAATCATCGCATTAGTAGTTATAGGTCTTCATTCACTATTAGTGGATGGGCCAGGACTTCAGCGAGGTGTTTCGGGCGGGTGGTGGTGTTTTGGGTGATCTGTTCGCAGCAGCTGAAGCCGTCGGCGACGATGATGGCTTCGGTGTTGGCGCGGACGGCGGGGAGGAGGACTCGTTCGCCGATTTTTTGGGAGACTTCGAACTTGTCTTTTTCGAAGCCGAAGGGGCCGGCCATACCGCAGCAGCCTGAGTCGAGGAGTTCTACTTCGGCTCCGGTGGCTCGGAGGAGGGTGAGTTCGTCGGCCATGGTCATGGTTGCCTTGTGATGGCAGTGGCCGTGGACGACGATCTTCTGAGTGATCTGCGGTGGTTGGTAGTTGGGGGCGTAGCGGACGAGGAACTCGCTGAGGAGGAAGACCTGGCTGCGCAGTTTTGCGGCGCGGGGATCGTTGGGTAGGAGGTTGGTTAGCTCGTCGCGGAAGACGGAGGCGCAGCTTGGCTCGAGGACGACGATGGGTGTGCCCGCGTCGAGCTGCGGGGCGAGGGCGGTGAGGACTTTGAGGAGATACTCGCGGGCGTTGTCGAGCAGGCCGAAGTCGTAGAGGGGGCGGCCGCAGCAGAGGTGATGTTGCGGGAGAGAGATGCGGAAGCCAGCGTCGGTGAGGACCTGGTAGGCGGCTCGCATGGTGGAGGGGTGGAAGTAGTTGTTGAAGGTGTCGGCCCAGAGGAAGACGTCGGCGTTGGCGGTGGGTTGGGCGGGGCGGGGTTCGCTGGTGAAGGGTTTGCTAAAGCGGGGGAAGGTGCGGTTGGGGTGGATGTGGAGAAGGGATTTGATGATGCCGCTGATGACGGGCGCGTTGTTGATGGCGTTGACGAGGCGGGGTGCGAAGGAGGCGATGTGGGCCCAGAGGTCGATGCGTCCGAAGGCGTAGTGGGAGAGGGGGCGGTGCGCGCCTTCGTAGTGATGGGCGAGGAACTCGGCCTTGTAGGTGGCCATGTCGACGGAGACGGGGCACTCGGACTTGCAGGCTTTGCAGGAGAGGCAGAGGTCGAGGGATTCGCGGACTTGCTCGTTTTTCCACTGCTTGGGGAGGACTTCGCCCTGCATGAGCTCCCAGAGGAGATGGGCGCGGCCACGGGTCGAGTGGAGCTCTTCGCCGGTGGCCATGTAGCTGGGGCACATGGTTCCGGCGTCTGCTTTGCGGCAGGCTCCGACGCCTACGCAGCGGAGAGTGGCGGCGGGGAAGGAGCCGTTGTCGTCGGCGAAGGCGAAGTGGGTCTTGGGCTGCCAGGGGTTGTAGTCGGCGCCGAGACGGAGGTCTTCGTGGATCTCGTGGCCATCGATCATTTTGTTCGGGTTGAGGCGGTTGGCCGGGTCCCAGAGGTGTTTGAAGGCGCGGAAGGCGTCCATGAGCTCGGGGCCGAACATCTTGGGAAGGAGAGCGCCGCGGGCCTGACCGTCGCCGTGTTCGCCGGAGATAGAACCGCCGTGGGCCAGGGCGATGTCGGTGGCGCGGTCCATGAATTCGCGGAAGTCGAGGATGCCCTTTTCGGTTTCGAGGTCGAAGGAGATGCGCATGTGGACGCAGCCCTGGCCGAAGTGTCCGTACATGGGGCTGTGGTAGCCGTACTCCTGCATGAGGGCGACGATGCCGCGGAGATAGGAGCCGAGTCTGGTGGGGTCGACCGCGGCGTCTTCCCAGCCCTCCCAGCCCGTGCCGATGCCGGGGATGAAGGCGGTGGCTCCGAGGCCGGATTCGCGGATGGCCCAGACGCGGGCGGCTTCGGGTTTGGTGTAAATGCGGGCTTGGGCGATGGCTTTCAGAGATTGCGCTAGAGTGGCGGCTTGCGCGTCTGCTTCGGCCTGAGTGGCGCCACCGAATTCGACGAGGAGGAAGCCTCGGCCTTCGGGGAGAAGTGGGAGGTCGGCGAGAGCTTTTTGTTTGCGGCGGAGGGCATCGAGGAGGAGTCCGTCCATGCCTTCGAGGCCGATGGGCTTGTGGGTGAGGACGAGCGGGACGTGGTCGGCGGCGATGAAAACGTCTTCGAAGCCGACGCCGACGAGGGTGCGGTACTGGGGGCTCTGGACGAGGTTGAGGGTGGCTCCGAGGATGACGGCGCAGGTGCCTTCGCTGCCGACTAGGGCTCGGGCTACGTTGAAGTGGTTTTCGGGGAGGAGCTCGTCGAGGTTGAAGCCGGAGACGCGGCGGGGGATGTTGGGGAATTTTTCACGGACGAGTGCGGAGTAGGTGTCGCGGAGGCGCTTGAGTTCAGCGTAGATCTGGCCGATGCGGCCTCCGGCGGCGATGTGGGCGGTGAGTTCGGCTTCGGTGGTGGGGCCGACGGTCATGCGGGTGCCGTCGTAGAGGAGGATGTCGAGGGAGTGGATGTTGTCGACGGTCTTGCCGCCCATGAGAGCGTGGATGCCGCAGGAGTTGTTGCCGATCATGCCGCCGATGGTGCAGCGGCTGTGCGTGGCGGGGTCGGGGGCGTAGGTGAGGGCAAATTTTTCGGCGGCCTCGCGGACGCGGTCGAGGACAATGCCGGGTTGGACATGCACGGTGCGGGTGACGGGGTCGACGGGGCCCATCTTGTTCATGTACTTCGAGAAGTCGAGGATGACGGCGAAGTTGCAGCCCTGGCCGGCGAGGGAGGTGCCTCCTCCGCGTGAGAGGAGGGGGGCGTTGAAGTGGCGGCAGATTTCGACGGTGGCGATGACGTCGGCTTCGTCGAGGGGGATGACGAGGCCGATGGGGATGTGGCGGTAGTTGGAGGCGTCGGTGGCGTAGAGGGCACGGGAGGTGTCGTCGAAGCGGACTTCGCCGCGGATCTTTTGACGGAGGGCTTGCTCGAGGTCGGCTGCGGCGGGGAATCTCTCGTTATAGCGCGCGTGGGAGCTGGGCAGAAGAACGAAGGGCGATGCGGCGGTGGTCGTGGTGGACGATGTGGACATTACTCTCCGTGCGGTGAGGCTTGTTTTGAGTTGCTATCTGCTTCTGTCTCGATCGAAGCATCCATCATCGTCGTGGAAGGCGACTCTGTAAATGGTATCCAGTTTAAATCGAGCGGATGAGGTTGGTGATGCGGCGTAAGCCTCGGACGGAGTTGCAGAGATAGATGGCTTCGGCGGTGTCGAGGTCGTGCGGGGTGAGGATGTGTTCTTCGGCGGTGGGGTTGGTTTCGAGGAGATGGCGGCGGTAGATGCCGGGGAGGACTCCAGAGGCGAGAGGGGGGGTAAGGAGCTTGCCTTCGCGCTGGAGAAAGAGGTTGCTGATAGCTCCTTCGGTGAGTTCGTTGCGTTCGTTGAGGAAGAGGACTTCGTCGCAGCCTTCGGCTCGGGCTTTGGCTAGTTCGCGCTCGTAGAGGTCGCGGTGAGTGGTTTTGTGGCGGAGGAAGACGTCGGTGGAGTGGGTGCGTTCGGTGGAAATGCGAGCGGTTAGGGTGGGCGGATCAGGTGTGAGGGATGTGTGGGTGAGGGTGGGGGTGCCGGTGGCGTCTAAGAGGAGACGGATGCGGTGGGGTTCGTTTGTGGGGAGCTGGTTTGTGTAGTCCGTGATGTGGGTCCCCGCCTCGACGCGATCGAAGATAAAGTCAAAGTAGCGTGCTGAAGCCTCAAGCCGGTCTAGATGCAGACTTAGCAGGGTGATGCTGCCGTTTTCGCAGAGCATCGTTTCGATGAGTTGAAAGTCGTGGCGTACGCGGGTGAGGAAGCTGGCTTTGAGAAGGCACTCACGGTACTCGTCGGCGGGGAGGGAGTCGGCGACGATGCCTCCGCCTACGCCCATGTGAGCAATTCCTTGTTGGAGCACGAGGGTGCGGATGGCTACGTTGAATGTTGCTGAGCCGTTTGGCGCTATGTGCCCGATGGCTCCGGTGTAGATGCCCCGTGGATGGCTTTCGAGTTCGCGGATGATCTCCATGGTTCGGATCTTTGGCGCGCCTGTGATGGAGCCTGAGGGAAAGAGCGCTCGGAAGATGTCGTAGTAGCGAAGGCCGGGGCGCAGGGTGCCTGAGACGGTCGATGTCATTTGCAAGAGAGTTGCGTAGCGTTCGACGGAGAAGATGTCATCGACGCGAACGCTGCCGGGTGCACAGAGGCGGCCAAGATCGTTGCGCAATAGATCGACGATCATAACGTGCTCGCTGCGATTTTTTTCATCGCTTTGGAGCCGGTTGGCTTGCTGCCCGTCCTCCGTGAGATCGAGGCCACGCAGCATCGTGCCTTTCATCGGGCGCGTGCTGATTTGGCCGTTCCTAATGCGGAAGAAGAGTTCAGGGGAGAACGAGAGAATGTGTCGTGTCGCTAGGTTGATAAGGGCGCTGTAGGAGACAGGTTGCGAAGCCGACAACGCGGCGAAGGCTTGTGCGGGCGAGAGCGGAGTGTGAGCCGTGACAGAGTCCGTGAAGTTGACCTGGTAGGTGTCGCCCGCCTCGATGTAATTTTTGATGCGCTGTATCTTTGCGCTGTATTCGTCTTCCGTGATGGTGAGCTGTGCGTTCGTCGCGAAGGTATCAGGGATCGTGTGGGGCGATGGGACCCTGGAGAGATTGGGTGCGGGGCCTTCGAAAGAATCTTGTGCGTGATTGAAGATGAAGGGATGAAGATAGACGCCGAACCATGCGAGCGGGAGTTGTGGTGATAGCGGAGGCTCTTCGAATCGTTCGAAGTGGTAGCCGCATTCGTAGCTTAGGTATCCGGCGACGTGATGGCCCTGTGCGAGGGCGAGCTCGATTCGGCGGAAGAGATCGGGGATTTCGGCGAGAGAGTGGGCGGAGATAGTGTGGATGGGGTGAAGGAAGAGATAGCTATGGTGGTTTTCCGCGTCGAAGCGTGAGGTTTGCAGCAGGACCGAGCCTGGAGTGGCGACGGCGAGTGCGTGCAGGTGCTTCGGAAGCTGGGTCCATGAAGGCATGTGCGGGGGCTCGTTTGGATTGTTTCATGTTGTGGCGAGGAGCGAGGTTTGCGGCGGGTGAAAGAGGACAGGCAACGGCAAAGACAGAAGCAGATTCCCTTCGGGGATGACAAACAAAAGGCAACGGCAACAACAAAGGCGACGGCAACAGCAAGTGCAACGACGACAGCAAAGGCGAGATGTGGGGGTCTCTCCACTCCGCAGCGGACGATGAAACTGTCCGCTGCTCCGGTCGAGATGACGCTTCCTTTGGTTGGCTTTGCGGTTTTTTGCGGTGGCTAGATGGCTTCGGGTGGAGCAGGGGTGAGGGTGATCTGGATGGTTTGGGTGCCGAGGCGGGGGTGAGTTGCGGTTACGCGTACGGTACCGGGTTGTTGCTTTGCGCGGACCCAGACGGCTCCGGTTCCTCCGATGAGGGCGAAGGGGTTGTCGCCGATAAGGTCGGCGGGGCCTTCGAGCTTGAAGGTGACGGGGTCATTGGCGAAGGGGCGAATGGCTCCGAATTCATCAGTGACGCGGAAGACTACGCGGGTGCTGTCGGCTCCGTCGGCGGCGAGCGTGGTGTCGTCGGGGACGAGGGCGAATTTGCGGTCGGCTCCGCTGCCGGAGAGGCTTCTGGAGATGACTTGCTTGTCCTTGATGTAGCCGTCGATGCGGAGGTCTCCCCAGCCGTGACGCTGCTCGGTCTTCAGATGACGACGGTCGAGGATGAAGGGCGGGTGAGCAAGGTGTTGGAACTCAGTGCTGTCGGGATCGAGCTCGGCGATGAGCTTCCATGGGGCCGATTCGTCGCCTTCGTTGCGCATGTAGAACTTGAGGTGGTCGCAGTTGGAGCAGACGACGGCCTGGGTGAAGCTTGTTGCCTCGTCGCTGTTGGCCCAGTGGAAGGCGGGTTCGAGGACGATCTCCACGGCGGGGTCGCACTGGGATTTGTAGAAGCCGGCGGCGGGCTTGGGCTCGCGGAAGATATCGGTGACTCCGTGGTAGCAGATGCGGTCGCCGGCGCCGAAGTTGGCGTGGGTGTTGTAGTCGAAGGCGCACCAGCCGATGCCGCCGGAGTACTGCGGGTCGGAGCCGATCTGGTTGTGAATGCGGGCGTGGCGGAGGGTGTGCTCGCGGTGGCGCTCGTCGTCGTCGATGGTTTTGGTGGGGAAGGTGTGGCCGACGAACTCGGTGTTGAGGTAGAGCGGGTGGTTCGGCTTTTTGAGGGGGAAGCCGAAGTCGTTCATCGTGAAGACGTCTTCGAGGAACTCAGACTCCTGGAAGTAGCGAATGCCGCCGGTCTGGCGGGTGGTGTCGAGCAGATGGGCGAGGGCGTTGGTGCGGGTGTAGAAGCTGTGGTCGTCGCGGGACTCGTTGATGCGGACGCCCCAGAGGACGATGGAGGGGTGGTTCCAGTCGCGGCGGATCATGCGGCCGACGTTGTCGATGGCGACCTGCTTCCAGGGTTCGTCGCCGATGTGCTGCCAGCCGGGAATCTCCTCGAGGACGAGGAGGCCGATTTCGTCGCAGCAGTCGAGGAAGTGGCGTGACTGCGGATAGTGCGAGGTGCGGACGAGGTTGCAGTGGAGGTTGTGGCGAAGGATCTTCGCATCCTGACGCTGGGCGCGCGCGGGCTGGGCCTGGCCGACGAAGGGGAAGGTCTGGTGGCGATTGAGGCCGCGCAGTTTGACGATTTTGCCGTTGAGCGAGAAGCCGTGATCGGTGAAAGTGGCCTCGCGGAAGCCGATGCGGCGTGTGTCGCTGTCGATGGGTTTCGCGGATTGCAGCAGGCGGACGTGGACTGTGTAGAGATTCGGGTTTTCAAGGTCCCAGAGCTTGATGCCGTCGATGGATTTGAGCGAGACAGTTTGACGTGCGGGATCGTGGATGGTCTGGGTGCTGGAGTGAACTGGCGCGTGAGTGGTTGGGTTGGCAGCGGCGTCTGGATCGGTGCCGGGCGTGAATGTGACGGGCTGAGTCGCCTTTGCTACGCTTCGGTCGCCGTCACGGAGTTCGACTTCGAGGGTGAGGTCGGACGCAGCTTTGCCGGCGAGGAAGCAATCGACGTCGAGGCCGGGTTTGCCGCTGAGGACGTCTTGCGGGCGGGCGAAGATGTTGTCGATGTAGGTTTGCGGGACGATGCGGAGGGAGACCTCCCGGTAGATGCCGCCGAAGGTGAGGTAGTCGATCTCGTTGCCGAAGGGCGGGATGTCGGCGCGCTCGGTGGAGTCGAGCTGGACCACGAGAACGTTTTCTCCGGTGGGCTTAAGATGCTCGGTGAGTTCGAATGTGAAGGGTGTGAAGCCGCCTTTGTACTCGCCGAGGGAGACGCCATTGATCCATAGGGTGGATGCAGTCATGGCACCTTCGAAGTCGATAAAGACGCGGTTGCCCTTTGCGGCGGCGGGCGTTTTGAAGCGACGGCGATAGGTGGAGACGAAATCGTAGATCTTGTCGTCGAAACTGTGCCAGGGAAGCTTGATGTTGGTGTGGGGAATGACGACGGTTTCGAAAGAGGAGTCGTTGAAGGTGACGGCTTCAGCTCCTTCGGCCTTGTCGGGGTGATAGCGCCAGCCACGGTTCATCGGTAGAACGGTGCGGCCTTGCGAGGAAGTCTCGGCGGCAAGGGCTGGGATAGCGGGGAGGGTTGTGGCGGCAAGAAGAGTGCTGGTGGTCTTGAGGAAGTCGCGTCTGCGCATAGTGTTTTTTATCCGAACCAATCCTATTCAGAAGATCGGGGTTTGTCACAATTTTTGAACTGCTGAGACGTGCTTATTGGCGTAGACCTGTCGTCTGGAAAGGGAGTCCTGTGGCTGGCCAATGATCGGGCTGGGCATCGACATTGGGTGCGATCGCGACTCCCGCGGCGGATGCGGGCGCGACCGAGATGTTCCAGCCGTCAACTGCGACCAGAGCATCTTCGCCCTTCAGAGCTTTTTGGTCGGCTTCGATGGTTACGGTCTTGGTTTCGTTGGGAACGAGCGAGATGTAGTTGTCGCTGTAGTAGACGGGAAGAACGCGATCTCCTGAGTGACGTCGTAGCTGGAGGTGGGACATGAGCGCGAGATTCGTCGATGGATTGTGCAGGGTCACGGTCAGGAGAGTCTTGCCAGCTGCGTCCTTGCGCTGAACTTGTGCTTCGAGATTGACGGTGGGCAGCTTTCCGAGAGCTGTGAGGTCGTCCTGATGCTCGGGTTGGGCTCGCCAGTAGAAGTTGTCGGAGAGGAGCTTGCCGGTGTCGTCATAGAGTTCGAGCTTGAGGAAGTGGACGGGGGATAGTGCGGGTGGGAACTCGACTTTGCCGAGGGTGGTCGCGGTGTCGGGTGCGGCTGTGATCTTGTCGGAGTGCTGGGAGGCGATGGTGCCATCGAGGTTGTAGATGTAGATGTGTGCGGTTGCTCCGGTGAGTGTATCAGGGAGATTGTTAATGACCTGCAGCTCGCCGGTGGCTTCGTTGAACTGGATGTGGATCAGCTCGGAGGCTTTCTTGACGGCGAAGAGCGAGGAGTTGGGCTCGAGATCGTAGTGGTAGATCTGCCAGACGAAGCTGGGCTGAGCAGGGTTGCTCATCCACGTGATGACGCCCGTGGCGGGATGGAAGAGCTGCGCGTTGCGGCCTTCGTACATAGCGCGGAAGGCTTCGTAGTTGGCGAGTTGCGATTTGCGAACGAAGTCGGCCAGGTTGGCGATGGCTCCATAGCGGCTGGCGATAATGCTGGGATAGACGTCTCCGCCTTGTGCGCCTTTGGCGAAGTCACGCTCGGCCCAGTTGTCGGTGATGGTCTCCCAGTCGGTTTTGGGGATCATGCCATGGATGGATTCGAGTGTGGGGACAGACATACTGCCGGTTTCGGTTTTGAAGAAGTCGTTATTGATGACGTAGAACTCGCGGGGGGTTCGCCAGTGATAGGGGCCTGCGGAGTGGACGCCGTGGCCTTCGGTGGAGCTGGGTTGATACATGCGCGTGGGTTCCAGCTCGGCCATGAGGGCGCGGAGGCGGTCATCGATCTCTTTGGGCGGGAAGCCTTCGTTGCGGGCGCACCAGACGGCGATGGAGGGATGGTTGCGGAAGCGGACGATCTTGTCGCGGACGTTGGCGAGGTAGGTGTCGAGGTCGGTTGGGTTGGGACCGTCGCTGGGGTTGGGCTGGAAGAACTCGTCCCAGAGGAGGATGCCGTATTTGTCGCAGAGGTCGTAGAAGTCCTGGCTTGTGCTTTGGCCGACCCAGTTGCGGATCAGGTTGAGATTGGCCAGCTTGTGGAGGCGGATCTTGGCTTCGAGGCGCTCGCGTGGGATGCGCTTCATGGCTTCGTCGAGCCCCCAGTTGCCGCCGCGAATGAAGACGCGAACGCCGTTGACGGAGATGGTGAGGTTGTCGGAGTCGGGAACTGAGTAGGTGATCTTGCGGACGCCGAAGTTTACGTCCTGCGTGTCCGAGGGCTTGTTCTGCTGCTCGAAGGTGAGATGGAGTTTGTAAAGGTTTTGTGGGCCGTAGCCGTTGGGCCACCAGAGCTTTGGCTGATTGATATGGAGGACTGGTGTGGTCTTGGGGTCGAAGCTCACTAGCTTTGTGCTGTGTGCGGGAAGTTCAACGGGCTGCTGGAAGGTGATCTTGTCGATGCTTCCTTTCAGGACGCCCTTCTGCGGCTCGTCGGTGATGTTTTCGACGGTAGCCTGGATGGCGACGTCAGTGGAGTCGGTCTTCGGCAGGGGAAGATCGGTGGTGACGAGCGGGTTCTTGATCAGCACGGGGCCGGTGGCGGAGAGGAAGACCTTCTGCCAGATGCCGGTATCGCGGTCGCGCATGGCCGGAAGCCAGTCCCAACCGATGGTGGAGAGGAAGGTCGGGCCGTCGATGGCAGTGATGCCTCCGTTCAGGCCTACACCGTTTGTGAGGGTGTGTTCGTGCGGGACTCCGGGGTGAGGCTGCGGAGAGACGAGGACGGCGATTACTGCCTTCTTGCCGGGCTTTACGTTGTAAGAGATATCGTATTTGCCGCGGATGAAGGCTCCGCGCGTGGTGCCGACCTCTGCGCCGTCGACCCAGATAGAGGCGGAGTAATTGATGCCGTTGAAGTTGAGCCAGATGTGTTTGCCCGCGTAGGCCTGAGGGATGGTAACGACGGTTCTGTACCAGTAGGAAGTGCGATTGAGGGACTCGGGGATCTTCTCGGGGCGGTTGTTGTCTCCGTAGAGAGGCTCGGCGTAGACCTTGTTGTTAACGAGGGTCGTAAGGACGGTGCCGGGAACCGTGGCGGTGTACCAGCCTGTGGTGTTGAAGGCTGCGGCTGCGACTTCTGCGCCCGATTGGGGCACCTTGGCTGCATCCTGCAGCTGCCAGCCTGAGGCAACGACTACTGGTTCGGGAGCGGCTGGTTTTGCTTCGGCAGCGAGTGGTGCGAACACAATCATTGAAGCCAATGCCAGAAAAAAAAGGGACCCACAACGTATCGGCAAACTAACTATCTCCCTCGTGCTTAATCGATCGCTGACACGTTGTGTCAAACAATATCTGGCCAATCATACTGGCAGCTACATTTAGTGCGCCAATTTTGCTGACGTATTGTTAGACGTTTGAGGGCTCAGTGTGTCGTAAAGCGGTTGCGCGGGATGAAGCGCTGGCTCCTCCTGGGCGACGGAGATGGCTAGGATGCGGATTTTTTCGTTGTTTGGGAGGGTCAGTGTCCTTGTGTTTTCTGAGACTTCCATTGGATAGGCGAAGAGATAGGAGTACTGATACGGCTGGTTTAGTCCGGTAGCAGTGTGGTGGTGGGAGGCGTACCAGGCGACGTTTGCTGGTTTGATGTAACCAGCTTCAAGGCCGACGTAGTCCTCGGGGTAGCGGGGGGACTGTGGGCGTGCCTCTCGCTGCTGCTCGTCGGCAGGAGGCCACGCGGCGTGGTTTGCTGAGATCGCCCAGTCGCGTTCGGGTGCGCTCTTCCAGATACGCGTGTCCCATTGGCCGATGAAGCCGCCCCAGTCCTGGATGTTCAGATTGACGGCTTTATCGCCAACTTTGAACACTGCGGACTGGTCTCCGTCGGACGATGCTGCCAGAACGTAGACGCGGTTGTGGTGACCGGCAGGGAGGTTGATTGTTTGACCCCTCGCGACAACTGCGTTGGGCGATCCCGTTTTGGCCGGCGCTAGATCGAACTGGACATCGTGATAGTTGATGGTTGTGGGTAGCATCTCGGCTGGGATTGCGTTGCCTTTGCCGTCGAATCCGACGCCTTCGGTTTTGGTGTCGTCGTTGCTGGCGACGGCTAGATCGTAGTTGAGCGCTACCGGTTGCGATTGCGTGGAGGCGAGCTTCGAACTTGGCGCACCGAGGCGCAGCGCGAATGTACGTGGCTGGTAGGCGGTGAACGATGTGGCGAGCGCGCCGTCAGTGATGGTCGCCGATCCGATGGGCTGCTCCTGGGCGTTGACTTCACGGGCTGCGGTAACTGGCGCGGCGAAGGAGGCTCGCACGTCCTGGGCTGGCTTACCGTCGAGTTCGACCATACGGAGAATGATTTCGTCGCTGGCTTCCGCCTTCTTGAGCGCGAGTACGCGGATGCGAGGATTGTTTAGGTGCATCAATGAAAAGTTCTTGCCGAGTGTGCCGGAGTGCTTCGTCGCTTCGAAAGCGATCAGAGGATCGTTGAGCCGGTAGGCTTGCCAGTCTGTTTGAGATTTGCGCCAGTCGTCCGCGTGACCTGCAAGAGCGAATACGAATTCGTGATGGCCCCAGTCTTGATTTGCCTGATCGGTGTAGGCTTGCGGGCGGCCGTTGGTTGAAGGCTGCATTCCGGGCGAACGCATGAGGGTGACGCGAAGAGTGTTGTCGTTGGGCTTGTCTGATCCGTTCTTGCAATCGGTCAGGACTGTGGTGCCGAAGCTTCCATTTTTGTCGGTGAGATCGATCCATCGATGGGAAGCGACTTCGAACTGGCGGTCGTTGGCATTGGGCCGCTGAATGGTTCCTACGCCCCAGTTGTAGGTGGCGTTTTCATTCGATGCGGCAAGGGGGATCGATGCTTTAAGGTTTGCGGCTAGAGTCTTCCAGTCGATTGCGTTGCCGAATTCGACGCGATTGCCGGCATCGCCTGCGGAGAGGCTTATGGTTTGAACGAATGTTGAGCCTTCGGTATTGCGTGTTACTTCCAGAGAGACTCGAACGGGGCCATTCTCTTTGATGCGAACTTTCGCAGGGCCGCTGACATAGGCGCGCGGCGCGGCCTGTTCCTGCTCGAAGTCCATGTTCCATGCGGGATAAATTTTGGGTATGTCGGTGGAGATGGCCAGCCGGACTGGGCCTGAGAGCAACTCCTTGTTCAAGGTTTTGTCGTAGATGCTGGAGACGTCGCCGTTCTGATCCAGACGGACGCGATAGCGATCATTTTCGAGGGATGAGTCCATTACCTTGAGCGACGAATGTGTGTTGGTGGTTTCGGCGGGCTGCACATCGTAGATGGCATAACCGACGGAGGGAGCTTTCGCTACAAAGAGGACTTTGCCGCCTGTGAGCTGCGAGGGAACTTCTCTTCCGTCTGGGCCAGAGACGCGCACTGCCTTCGGAGTGCCGTTCGGGAAGGCGACGTTGGCTTCAACCAGATCTTCGCGCTCGATATTGAGAGGGTTGAAGACGACGATTGGTACTCCCTTGGTCTGGGTGTTGAGGCCGGAGGTGATTGCCTCGGTTGCGTCGGTGAGGACACCGGCGAATTGGTTCGCCGCGATAATGTCGTCGTTCCAGGCATACTGATACGCGCGTGGCGTTGCGGTTCCAGCGCCGATATCGTGGAAGTGGCCGCTCAGTTCCAGCGTCCATGCATCGTTGAGCCGTTGCTGCGGATAGGTTCGGGCTCCGAGCCACTGTGCTGCAATGGAAGATTTTTCGGCGGCATCCGCGAGGAGCTCGTTCTTGGTGATCCAACGCTTGTGATACGCCTGCGACGTGAGTGAGCCGGCGGAGTGATTGATGAGCTCGAGATCGCCCTGGTATTGCGGCATGCGCGATTCCATCCCGGGTTGGATGTCGTTGAACATCTGATCCGCAGTGGCTATGACTACGTGCACGGGACCCTCGCCTACTTTGACCGGCGGCCCGCTTGGCTCGGCGGTTGGCGTCTCGCCCATCGCAAATGCGCCGCGTGGTGGCGCAGGCAACGTGGTCTCGCTCTTGGTCACGATGGCTTCGAGCAGCTTTACCGTTGATTCCTGGGTCGCACCGCCGATGTCTCCGGTGCCGACGTAGTGGTAGTCGGCAAAGACGCCTGTGACCTTGCCGTTGCGGTCGATGCGCTCGACCCAGTTCGGTTCGGTAGCGCGCGGGCGGGCAAGCGCAGCCTGCTGTGCTGGAGTGAGCCGTGAGCGCTCCTCGCTGGTGAGCTGCGGCGCAGAAACTACAGACTGCGTGGTCGGCTTGCTGAGATCGGTATAAACATTGCTTCCGTAGCCGCCGGGGTTCAACGCTGCGAGCACGTGGCTTCCGTCAGGTCCTATCCAGAGTCCAACGTTGAACGGAATGCCCTCGGGTGTGCGCTCGGGTGAGTCGGGCCCGCCGATCTTGGGAGCAGGCTGCCATTGTGCGTTTAGTTTTTGTGTCGAGAAACCTTTTACGCCGGCGTGGGCGAGGATGCTGGGCAGCGATGCGGGAAAGCCGAAGCAGTCGGGCAGCATGTATTCGGCACTGGCCTTGCCGAAGTCTTTGCGGAAGTATTCGTTGCCATAGAGAACCTGGCGGAAGATTCCTTCGGCGCTGGGAAGATTGACGTCGCCTTCTTCGACAGATGAGCCGGCTGGAAACCAGCGTCCCTCGGCGGCGTACTTCTGCATCCGCGCGTAGTCGGCGGGGAAATACTCTTTCATCAGACGGTAGCGGTTGGAGCCGGTCCAGTTGAAGACGTAGTGCGGATATTTATCCATGTAGTCGAAGTTCACGCGCATCGTCTTTAGCAGATACTCGCTGATTGTCTGCGGCATCTCCCAACGCCATTGCGTGTCGAGATGCGCGTACGGAACGACATACAAAGTTGGAGCCTTTGTGATGTCGGGAGCCTTCATTGTCTGGCTATAAGCGGCGATGGGGAGCAAAGTTGCTGCGACTGCGGACAGGATTCCAACGGATCCGAAAGACCGACGGCAAGATTTGGTTGTACGACGAGGCGAGCGTGAGAAGTGTGTCAATCGCATAGCTGGAACCATCCATTCGCCGGGCAGCGCCGGAGCCTAACTGATTTAGGGTTTGATGCCGGTAACAGAAAACCCCGCACGTTCGAGCGCGTGCGGGGTTTCGAGAGTTCTGTTCTAGAAGATAAATTTCAGAGAGACCTGCAGCTGTCGAGGATTCGTAGTCGACTTCTGCGTGACTCTTCCGAATGTTCCTGACGTCGGGTTAAGATCAGGGCCACCTGTTTGTCCAATCTGTGCCCAGTTGGAGTGGTTGATGAAGTTATAAGCATCGGTGCTGAACTCGAACCGCGCTCTCTCGTTGATTGGGAAGTCCTTGTGCACGGAGATATTCCAGTTCTGGAAGCCGGGCCCGTAGATGGAGTTACGCACACCCTTTTGAAGATTGAATGAGCCTAGGGTTGGCTGCGTGAAGATTGACGAACCATCCGCGTTTTTTATGGCAAAGTATTGGCCAGTTTGACCCGGATAGCCGGAGAAGTTTTTCAGGATTGTCGGTGTTCCATTCTTAACCCAGAATTGCCCCTGAGAGCCGCAACCGAAGCTGCCTACCTCTCCTACGCCGGCGTATTCGTTATTGGTTCCAATTCCGCAGGGTTGGCCGGTTTGGAATTGAGCGCTGCCGCCTAATCTCCAGTTACCGAATAGCTGGCCCTGGAGATTTCTCTGGCCGCTGAAGAATGGAAACGCATAGAGATAATTGACTACCAGAGCATGACGGGCGTCGTACTCAGATGGTCCCCAGAGGTTACTCGTGTTGTAGCTATCAGGAACGATGTCGCGATAGTTCGAACTGTCATCCATACTCTTTGCCCAGGTATAGCTGAGGCCGAACATCGCATTGTGGACAAAGCGCCGATTCCACGCAATTTGAAGCGCGTTATATCTCGCGTCCCCGTTGCTTTGTTCCTGCTGAATCGCATTGTAGCCCTGGTAGGGGCGAAGATAAGTCGCATTCTTGCCGGGATTCGCCTGTATCGCACCGACCGCAGGCTGATTGATGTCAAACACTCTCCAGTTATGTATGCCACGGCCTCCAACATAGGCGATTGACACGTAAGAGCTCAACGGAAGCTCCCGCTGAACAGTGAAGTTCCAGTTCCATCTCACCGGAGACTTTAGATTTTGGTTCAATGTCGTCACCGTCAAAGCAGGTGCAACGGAGGGGTTCAAGGCCAGACCAGGGTTATCCACCATGCTATTCAAGTTGCCCGACGCCGCATTCACTGTCACGAACGGCTGGAAGGGAGGATTGCCGCCTGGGAAGATGTTATCGAGCAATCCCATGCGAGTTGCGAACTCACCGGCGCCAGCACGAAACACGGTCTTTGAATCTAACTGGTAGGCGATCCCCAGACGTGGCTGAACCGTGGTCGCAAGATTGACGTACCCGTTACGCAGATGAGGAGCGAACAGGCCAGTGCAGGGACCTCCATCGCAGGCGGTCGAGTTAGCTTCGGATCCGACCACTCCGTGGGCTGCAGCTGAGCTGGGGAAATTGCTGAAGCCCGGAATCACCATCCCGTTATAGGGGTTGCCAGTGCCCAGGATGACGAGACCCGTCGCTGGATTGACCTGCGGGGCGTTCGCGGCAACGAACGAACCGGGATCAAAGAAAACTGCATTGCCCCACGCTGGCTTGTAGGGGGTAAGAATTGTTACGCGCAGACCGTAGTCGATATGCAGTTTAGACGTTACCTGCCACGCATCCTGACCGAAGAACTCATACATCTGTCCGGACCACTTCGTATACGACTTGGGACCGATCTCGGTGTAGCTGTCGGCCAGCCCCACAGCGAGATTGGCTATACCGACTCCGGTAGTTCCGCCCAGTCCCGTTCTTGGATCGGTAAAGACGAACGAACCGTTCTGGTTGTTGGCGCCGCCCGGCACAGTCGATACGTTGATCTGGTCGTTATCGTTTTCGCCTTGATAGTTAAAGTAGACACCAGCTTTTATTGTGTGACTTCCCCAAACCTTGGTCACGCTGTCCGTGATCGTGTAGATGGGACCTTGGGAGTGGGAAGGGTATGGACCACCCTGTATACCGTAGAAGCCGCCAGGAAGGGTGACACTTGGAATTTTTTGCGGTGCAGCTTTAGCGCCAGGAATGATGTATGGAAAGTTGATGCCCAGTGTCTGCCTGTTGAAGCCGGCCAGCGCCGTGTTCACCGGAATATATACCCGATCGATGCTGACAGTGCCGCGCAATTCATTGATGAGGGACGGAGAGATGGTCCAGGTCCAGGCGATGCCGTTGGTCTGGTTTGGGCGATTGAAGTACTTGCCCGTCAGTCCCGATCCCTGGTCGAAGGGTTGGTATTCGAGATAGGTCGCGGCTTGCCGGCGAAACTCGAAGTGATGATTTTGGGAGAGTATGAAGTCCACATTGATGACTTCTTTTCGCTGATTGATCGGATGCGCGGCCTGTGCAATCCAGTTCTGTGCGCCCGACTGGAAACCAGGAGTGGGGGCGGGATATGCATTCAGAATAGCCATACCGTTGGAGCTCAGACGTCCCTTGGGAATGATGTTTCCTGCATATGCCACGCAGCTCGCCGCGCCCTTCGTCGGGCAGGTTGCTGGATCATAGATTTGAGCGGTGCCGCTGTACCAGGGATTACCAGGAACCAGAAGTTCGCTGAAATCACCTTGACGCATCCGCAATGTGGGTACGGCTTGCTGCTGGGTATCGGCGAAGCGATATCTGATCCAGTCTTCATTCACGAAGAAGAACAGTTTTTGCCTCAACGGATCAGTTGCATGCCACCCTGGAATCCAAACTGGGCCGCCAAAGGTAAATCCAAAGTTGTTGTAGACGAACGGCGAGGCAAATCGGGTCGTGGGACTAAGGTTGCGCGACCATGTATTGGCGTTCATGGCCGAATTTCTCAGATACTCGTATGCCGAGCCGTGGAAATCCGTAGTACCGCTTTTGCTCACAAGGCGAATTTGACCGCCGGCTGCGCCGCCGTATTCTGCCTGATAGCCAGCCGTGAGCACCTGCATCTCCTGCGTGGCGTCCACGCTGGCAACACCGATGATTGCGCCGCTACCGCGAGTACGAACCGCTGGTGCACCGTCAAATGTGACCAGCGTATCTTGCGTTCGGGCTCCGTTGATTTGGAAAGGGACTCCGCCGCCAACCGCAAAGTTGAAGTCTCCAAGTGTGGAACCGCTGCGAAGACCTGGAAGCAGAGATCCCATGTAGAGCGGATTGCGCCCATTCAACTGCTGATCGCGGATCTGTTGTCCTGTGACCTGGCTTTGCACCGCTCCAGACTCCGTCTGCAACACTGACGCGGTTGCGGTCACTTCTACAGTTTCAGACAACTGGCCGATGTCGAGAGTCGCATCGATATTGATCGTCGTGCTCGCGCTGAGTCTGTTATGGGTACTAATGAATTTCTTGAATCCCTTGGCCTCGGCCGTCATGGTGTAGTCGGCAGGCTGCAGATTGGTGATCGTATAACGGCCTTGAGAATCCGCGATAGCCGATTGCTCCTGGCCCGTTCCCTCGTTTTGGATCGTCACTCTCGCGCCCGGTACAACGGCTCCGGAGTGGTCGCGGACAAATCCAGCGATCGTACCGACGTCAGACTGGCCCCACGCTGGGGCCGCGAAGACGCTGCAACCTACTAGCAAGACGCAAAGACACGATAGATGTACTCGTACATTTCTCCACATGGCGGCTCCCCTTCGATTTGAATACTGGCTTATGGAACATTTGCAGGACGCCACCGTACCTATCAAGGTAGCGTTTTATATGATTGCGCTATCATAACGCTCAACTGTTTACACAGGTGAGTATTGACCTGTCAACACAAAAGAATAATGAACGTCTGATAAATTAATGGAGCCTTCATATCGAAGGCTTTATGATAGGCCTCCCATAAAGAAGAAATGAAGGAGAACGTGCACAAGTCGTCCCCCCCAAAACGAGCAACGCTTGAAGATGTCGCGAAGGCAGCAGGTGTTGGACCCATGACTGTCTCGCGCACGATCAATGGGCATCCCTACGTCGCAGAAGAGACGGCGAAACGGGTCCGTGCGGCCATTCGCCAGCTGGATTATCGACCGAACCACGCCGCGCGCATGTTGACCGGTCAGCTATCGAGATCGATTGGCCTGATCGTCCCGGATTTAGCAGATCCATTCTTTTCAGTCGTCAGTCACGCTGTTCAGGAGACGGCGCGAGAGAGCGGCTACCTGGTATGGTTGGCGGCTTCGAATGACGATCTTTCTATCGAGGCTGCACAGGTAGAACAGATGACGCATCACCCTGTGGACGGCATCTTGTTAGTGCCCGTCGATAGCCGCGACAGATATCTGAAAGCCGTGGCTACGGGGACAACTCCTGTTGTAACGATTGATCGGTATATTGAGGTGGCTTCAACGGATTCTGTAGAAGTCGAAAATCGTGCCGGGGCGCGAATGGCCGTGGAACATCTTATCGGCCACGGCCGCAGAAGAATCGTGTGTGTTGCCACAAATTCCCATTTGCGAACCATCAAGGAACGCATCGCAGGCTACGAAGAATGTTTGCGAGAGGCGCGATTGCCGCGCGCAAAGGTGCTTCAGTTGTCGAGCCTGGCGGAAGCAAAAACCATCATGGCGGCGTTGTTTAATTCGGGCAACCGACCCGACGCTTTATTCACTACCAACAACGCGTCCACCATATGGGTGATTGAGACGTTCCGCGAGATGAATATTGAAGCCGGCAAGGATGTAGCGCTCGTCGGCTTTGATGACGTTGACTTTTACACCCTCATCAGGCCTCCCATCACGTCTGTTCGCCAGCCCGCTGCGGAACTCGGACGCATGTCGGCACGACTGCTGCTACAAAGAATCAAGGGTGATTCTGCTTCATCGAGCGTAAGAACCGTTCTCCCGGTTTCATTGGTCATTCGCGAATCGTGCGGATGCGAGAGAAAAGAGTAGCGTATCTAAGCCTTACTCTCCATAAGGAACCCAGATGTTCTTGATCTGCGTGGCATGTCGCATGAAGTAGCGTCCATCGTTCTGATTGGAGTCGAACCAGTCAATTTCGTACTTGTCGTTGGTCCAGACCTGCTTCAGATTGCCGATCGAGGCCGCCTTCACCAGCGTTGCATCTGCAGGATCGCGGAAGCACCAGATGGCGTCAACGTCATCATGCTCTGCCAACGTCTTTGCCAATTCCGATGGTCGGCCCGCAACGATATTGACGACTCCGCCGGGAAGGTCGCTGGTATCGAAGACCTGGTAGAGGTCGCCCATGAGGGTGGCATACTTCTCCGATGGAACCGCAATGACGACGTTGCCTGCGGCGATGGCTGGCATGACCAGCGAGAAAAATCCGAGCAATGGGGCTTCTGTGGGACAGATAATGCCGATCGTTCCGATGGCTTCATTCATCGCCAGCGTGACATTGCGCATCGGCGGATTGTGTACCGAGCCGTCGTACTTGTCGGCCCATGCCGCATAGGTAAAGATGCGGTCGATGGTGTGTTCGACTTCTGCGCTGGCCTGGTCTTTACCTACCATTTCGGCGAGCTTGGAGGTGATCTCGGAGCGACGCTGAATCAGGTTCTCCGCGATGTAGTAGAGGATTTGCGCTCGGGTATGTGCAGCTGTTTTGGCCCACTTTTCCGCTTTGTGAGCCGCTTCTACTGCGTTGCGGATATCCTTGCGATTACCCAGTGGAGCTTCGCCGATGAGTTTTCCATCGGACGAGTAGACGGGGAAGCTGTAACCCGAGTCCGGCCTTGCCTGTTTGCCACCGATATATTGTTTTACTGTGCGGTCGATGGTGTCTGAAACGTTGGCATTGGCATCGTCCTCGTTCGTCGACGCCGCTTTTGCCGGGCGCTTTTGCTTCGCGCGCTCGTGACCCCATGCAGGCTCGAGATATTCGTACATGCCTTCGCGGCCGCCCTCGCGACCATAGCCGCTTTCGCGATAGCCGCCGAAGCCGCAGGATGCGTCGAAGAGATTGGTGCTGTTGACCCAGACGACTCCAGCCTTGACCTGTGAGGCGACGTCAAGCGCAACGTTGATGTTTTCGCTCCAGATGGAGGCTGCCAGTCCGTAGGTGGTGTTGTTCCCAAGTTCGATGGCTTCGCTCGGTGTACGGAACGTCATCGCTGCCAGTACTGGGCCAAATATCTCTTCCTGGGCCACCGTCGCCGTAGGATGGACACCGGTCAACAGTGTCGGAGGAAAGTAGAGGCCTTTCTGCGGCATCGTAGACTGCGGCTGCCAGCACGTTGCGCCATCTGCGACACCCTGATCGACCAGCGCGCGGATGCGTTCGAGCTGCACCGGTGCGACGATGGCTCCGATGTCGACGGATTTGTCTAGCGGCGAGCCGACACGAAGAGTCTCCATGCGGGCTCGCGCCTTGGCGTAGAACGCTTCCGCGATGCGTTCCTGTACCAGCAGGCGTGAACCGGCGCAGCAGACCTGTCCCTGATTGAACCAGATGCCGTCGACCAGACCTTCGACGGCCGAGTCCATGTCGGCATCATCAAAGACGATGAACGGAGATTTGCCGCCAAGTTCGAGTGAAAGCTTCTTGGTGGAACCGGCGGTTGCCTTGCGGATGATTCGGCCAACCTCAGTCGAACCTGTGAAGGCGATCTTGTCGATGTCGTCATGTTCAACAAGCAGCGCGCCGGTGCGACCATCACCATTAATGACATTGAGAACACCCGGCGGCAAGCCGATCTCATCTGCAAGTTCCGCGAGAGCAAGAGCTGTAAGCGGCGTGTACTCGGCGGGTTTGATTACAACCGTATTTCCGGCAGCGAGCGCTGGTGCAACCTTCCACGCAAACATCAGCAGGGGGAAGTTCCACGGAATGATCTGCCCGACGACGCCACACGCCGTATAACCGGGAAACTCGCTCTCCAGTAACTGTGCCCATCCCGCGTGATGATAGAAGTGACGTGCTACCAGCGGGATATCAATATCGCGGCTCTCGCGAATGGGTTTGCCATTGTCGATTGTCTCCAAGACCGCGAGACGGCGCGAGTGCTTCTGAACCTGACGCGCCAGCGCGTATAGATAGCGAGCACGCTGATGACCGGTCAACGCCTGCCATGCGGGAAGAGCTTTGCGGGCGGCTTTAACTGCCGCATCGACGTCCGCAGCATCGGCTTGCGCAACATCGGCGATCTTGTCGCCAGTTGCGGGATTGTTCGTGGCGAAGTACTCCCCTGAGGCGGGCTTCTGCCATGCGCCGTCAATATAGTTGCCAAAGCTGCGCTTGTACGCGTCGAGCCAGCGTTCAACCTCTTTCGGATCTTCTGGCGCAGGACCGTACTCCATAGCGTAAAACTCTTCCACAATTGAGTTGCTCACAAAAACTCCTTATGCAATCGGGTGACGGTAGGCGGCAGAGTAGCGGCCGGTGATGTAGTGCTCTAATTGGCGCTCGATGTCGGCAAGCATGCTGCTGGCGCCGAAGCGGAAAAGACTTGGTTCGAGCCAGGGCCTTCCGAGCTCGTCCTTCATCACATACATCCATTGAAGAGCCTGTTTCGCCGTCTTGATCCCGCCCGCAGGTTTGAAGCCTACAGACATGCCGGTTCTTTCGGCATAGTCGCGAATAGCCCTGACCATCACTAGCGAGACGGGAATGGTAGCGTTCGTAGCTTCCTTGCCGGTAGAGGTCTTAATAAAATCAGCTCCGGCCATCATGGCGACCACGCTGGCGCGGGCAACATTACGCAACGTGAGTAGATCACCTGTCCCGAGGATGGCTTTCATGTGGGCTGCACCGCAGGCGTCTTTGAAAGCGGCAACCTCATCGTAAAGCGCCTGCCATTCACCATTGAAGACATGCGCCCGCGTGATGACGATGTCGATTTCGTGTGCGCCTGCCTCGACGGATCGGCGAATCTCCTGCACTCTTTCTGCAAGCGGCGACAGGCCCGCCGGGAAGCCGGTCGAGACCGCAGCGACAGGGATATCTGTCCCCTCGAGCGCTTTCACGGCGGTCTCGACAAACGCATGATAGACGCAGACCGCTCCAGTGGTGATGTTCAGTTCTTCAATGCCGAGCTTTTCGACGATGTGTCGCTGCAGCGGATATCTCGCCTTAGCGCATAGCCGCTTCACGCGCTCTGCGCTATCGTCGCCGCTGAGGGTTGTGAGATCCATGCACGCGATAGCGCGGAGCAGCCATGCGGCCTGCCACTCCTTCTTCACCGAACGGCGTGTATCGATGGTGCTGGCACGTCTCTCCACGGCGCTGGTATTGACGCGAATCTCCTCAACCCATTCGAGATTGAGTGGTATCCGGCGGTTCGGCTCCAGCAATCGGCCATTGAGTTCGACCGGAACGGACTGATGGATAACGGGATGCTGCTCTTGTTGCTTCACTGCCATAGTCTTATCTCCCTCAATAACTTCTGAGAGCAAAAATCTGCTGAAGGGCCCGCACCAGATCGTAGCGCCGGCGTCTTCCTATCTTTTCAGTATACGAGCACGCGTTACTGAATTTATTGACAGCACCTCTGCTGCCGCTCCTATTTAAAGCTTCGCCTTCGCCCTCGTATCTCTAGGTAAATCGTTGCAACAGCTCATCGACCTCATTGCGGAAAGGCATTGAGGGGGCCGTGCCGTGTCGTGTGACCGAGATGCCAGCCACAGCGCAGCCAAAACGCGCCGCCTGCAGGATGTCCTTGCCTTCGGCCAGAGCCACTGCGAAGCCACCGTTGAATGCGTCTCCCGCGCCTGTCGTCTCTACTACTGGACCCGCGACATAGACTGGGACATGCTGCAGCGTTGTCGCATTCTTCACCAACACGCCTTGCGCTCCAAGCGTGATCACTGCGTTGCGCACACCACGCGAAAGTAATGCATCCGCCGCTTGCTCGGCATCTGTAAGCGAGACGACGCGGATGCCGGTCAGGATCTCCGTCTCAGTCTCATTCGGCGTCAGGTAGTCGCAGTACTGTAGCATCGTATCCGGAAGCTCGTGGCCGGGCGCTGGGTTCAGGATCGTCGGCACACCGAGGGAATGCGCGAGCCTCAGGCCAGCCTCGACCGTTGGCAGCGAGAGTTCCAATTGCGTGACGAAGATTGCCGACTCCGCGATTACCTGCCGCGTTTGCTCCACCTCCTGCGGGGTCAACTCAAAGCATGCGCCCGGCACAACGATAATTGCATTCTCACCCTTGACCGCATCGATGATGATCGCTGCAGCACCGGTTGGGGAATCGGTCTCGAACACGTGCGTCGCATCAATTCCTTCTTCCCCGTATGTCTTGCGGGCGATATCGCCAAAAGCATCGCGGCCAAGCTTGCTGATGAAGCTCACCTTCGCCCCGGCGCGCGCAGCCGCAACTGCCTGATTCGAGCCCTTCCCGCCTGGCCCAAGCTTGAAATCTTCTCCCATGTATGTCTCGCCCCACGCCGGCAGCTTCTCCGTCCTGAACGCGAGATCGGCCACATAACTACCCATCACCACGACTTGAGCCTTACCCATGCCCTTTCCTCTTTCCCTATTTCTAATATGAATGAAGTCGCTTCGGCTTAACTCCGCGAGCAAAATCTACGAAGCGTAGGCGCGAGCGATGAGCACTAGCGCGAGAACATACGCAAAGAACATCGCAGCGAGATATCCCTTGGCGCGTGCATTTGCCCCCTTAAACTCCTTCCACACGAAGACGCCCCATAAGCAGGCGACCATAGGAGAGGCTTGCCCGATAGCGTAGGAGATAGCCACACCGACCAGTGAGGCAGCTACGAAGTTAAAGACCGTACCAATGCCCCAGATCGCTCCACCGAGCAGACCGAGCGCGTGGTACGAGGCCGAGGCGCGAAAGTAGTCTCCAGCTTCGACTGGCGTCCCCACAATTGGCTTGCGCATGAGGATGGGGTTGAAGACGAAACAGCATAGGAAGGCGCCCAGAGTGAGAAAGACTGCCGCCGTATATGGCGTTAAAGTTGCGCCGTGCGTCATGGCGCGAGTAATAAATGGAGCGAAGATGCCCATCAGCAGGCCGGAGATAACGCAGACCACGACGCCTCGCCGCGAAATGACATTGCCTGCCGTACGCAACGCTCCGTATGCTTTGCCGACAAGAATCACGGCAACAACCGCCATGGAGACGCCGGCTGTCAGCAAGACAGGATTGCCGCGCGGCTGCAAGGCGTAGCTGAGCACTACGCCTTGGACCAGAGCGATACCAATCGCAATGGGAAATGCGATCGCGAGACCGACGATCTCAATACCGGCGATCAACAACACATTTGCGATATTGAAGATGAAGCCACCGAGGGCTGCGTAGAAGAGATTGATATTGTCGGCGGCAAGCAGATTCGAGAGAAATGCGTCGGGGCCGCCGGCGTAACTGCCCATCGTAAAGGCCAGCACCAGCGAGATAAGAAAGATACCAAGCCCGTAGTCCCAGTAGTAGAGCTCGAAGCGGTAATTCTTTGTGCCTTTGAAGGTGTTGGCGAAGGAGCCCCAGCATAAGGTGCTCAGGATGGTCATCAGGAGAGCGGCATGGAACGTAGTGGGAACGAACATGGATACGGCGACTCCGGCTCGCGCTAATCGACGTGAAGTATCTTGCGAGGGAGCCATTATGACCTGTGACAGGCTATCTTGTACAAAGCATTACGACTCCGGTATCGAGTCTCTTCACGGAGGGTCCTGGAACGGAAAGAACCAGACACTTACGAACCGGGAGTGGAGCGTCCAAAGTTATGTTCAAAAATGAAATTTCTGCGCTAAACTTACCGGACTGTACGGAGGGCCCTTGAAATGCCCCTCAAAAGTGGCTGATCTAAAGCCAATTTGGCGCATGGCGTTCCCTATAGCGCTCCTCGCGCTGGTGCTGGGGACAACGCTGGGAGAGGTCTGGCATCATCATGCCAATTCTCTCCCCGACACCTGCCCGATATGCCAGATGAGCCATCAGGCCATCGAACCGCCACTGCCGGGAGCCCGTGCCTACATTCTGATTCCCACTGGGCCTGGGCCAGAACCACAAAACTACAACTTCACTCCAAGTCCCGCCGCACAGCACATTCCCGTGCGCGGCCCTCCCGCGTAACAGCCTCGTTGGATCGGTTACGTGCCACTCGCGGCACGCCAATCTCTGTACCGCCCTCTACAAGAAGGCTGAACGCCCATGTGCTTACCACGTTTGCGTCTTCCAATTTTGTTAGTTACGGTGTCGTTCTTCGGAGTTGCAGGTGCGCAATCCCCACCTGCGCCAAACCAGACGCCGTCGCCCCCACCCGCGCAGGCGCTTGCCCAGAACCAGGGATCGGTAACGATTTCGCTGGACGACGCTATCCAGATGGCACTCCAGCACAACCACAATCTGCTGGCCGCTCGAACTACGATCCAGCAGAACGAGGCTGAAGAGATTACGGCGAATCTTCGACCGAATCCAGTGCTTATAGGCGACGCTCAGTTTTTGCCAGTCTTCCAGCCGAGCCAATTCAGCTCGGATTACCTCGACAACACGGCGCAGTTCGATCTGGGTGTCGGCTATCTATTTGAACGAGGCAAGAAGCGACAACACCGCCTGCAAGCTGCCAAAGATCTAACCACAGTGACACGATCGCAAGTAGCCGACAACGAGCGCAGCCTTGGTTTCAGTGTTGCCTCGCAGTTCATCAACGTTGAACTAGCCGAATCGACGCTTGAGTTGGCCATGCAAGACCTCAAGAGTTTCCAAAACACAGTGGATATCGGCGAAGCGCGCTATAAAGCAGGGGACATCGGCGAGGGCGATCTGCTGAAGATCAAGCTTCAGATGCTTCAGTTCCAGACGGATGTATCCGCAGCGCAGCTCGCCAAGGTTCAAGGACTTTCGGACTTAAGACAGCTGCTCGGATATGAATCGATAGCCCCGGACTACGACGTAGCTGGAGCGTTTGATTATCAGCCTGTCAAAGGCAATCTCGAAGACTTTCAAGCAAAGGCTCTGGTGAGCAGGCCTGATCTGCAGGCGGCACAACAAGGGGTGACCGCTGCGAACAGTCAGCACGAACTGCAAAAGGCGATTGGCAAAAGAGACGTCACAGGCCAAGTGAACTACACGCACATCAGCTCCCTCAATACCGTTTCCCTATTCGGACAGATCCAGATGCCGATCTTCGATCGCAATCAGGGGGAGATTGCACGCGCGGGCTTCGCGATCACTCAGGCCCAGGAGCAGGCAAAGTTCACGACGGGACAAGTACTGACGGATGTGAGGGATGCCTTTGAAAATTTGCGCACCAACGACAAAGTTGTCGGACTCTATCGTTCGGGTTATCTCGACCAAGCGAAACAGTCCCGTGACATCAGCGAGTACGCCTACAGGCATGGCGCAGCCAGTTTGCTGGATTTTCTCGACGCGGAGCGCAGCTATCGAGCGACACAGCTCGGCTATCGCCAGGCACTCGCTTCGTATCTGCTCACTATCGAACAGCTTCGTCAAGCTGTAGGAACAAGGAGCTTGCCATGACGACTGCATCTCTCACCTGCCGCCACTACAGATTTCGAAGTGCGATGGCGTTAGCTTTTGCATTGACGTTCTCGGGTTGTCACTCGAATGATCGCGACCGAGCGAGTAAGATGACTTCCTTTTCCACGGATGCGTCGCCCTCTGCGACAGCCCACCTCTTCACCGTACCGCAGGACCAGATGTCGCATGTGAGAGTGGTCACTGTTCGTCCCACCGAGTTAACGCGCACACTGCGGCTCACAGGCGCAGTGGCCTACAATGCCTTCAAAACCACGCCGGTCATCACTCAGGTCGGCGGCCCTGTAAGTCGAATTCTGGTTGTGCCGGGCCAGCATGTCAAAGCAGGCCAGCCGATGCTCGACGTGAGCAGCCCCGATTATTCGCAGTTGCTGGATTCCTATTTAAAGGCCGCGGACTCCTACCGTCTCGCGAACAAAAATTACGCGCGCGCACAGGACTTATATCAACATCAGGCGATCGCCGAGCGTGATCTTGAGCAGGCCGAGTCGGACCGCAACCAAGCCCAGGCAGACCTGAACGCTGCAGATCAGGGGATGAAGATCCTCGGGATCAAGAACCCTGCCGATCTGGCGAAGGCCCCTTCTTCGGCACAAATTCCGGTACTTGCTCCTATCGACGGTGAAGTTGTCGAGCGCCTTGTCTCGCCTGGTCAGGTCGTACAAGCAGGCCAGACGCAGGCCTTTACGATTTCAGATCTGAGCACGGTATGGGTTCTTGCGAACGTGTACCAGGCAAGTCTCGCCTCCGTCCGCAGTGGAGATGATGTCATCGTGCAAACGGATGCATATCCTGACAGCTTCCACGGAAGGATTTCGTATGTCTCGCCTGCGCTCGATCCGAATACGAGAACGCTGCAGGCTCGCATCGTTGTTGACAACCCCGGCGAAAAATTAAAAAGGGACATGTATTGCACTGTCACCGTGACGGCAGGCTCGATCCCGAACGCCACTGCTGTGCCTGACTCATCCGTTCTTCACGATGACAATAATCAGCCATTCGTCTACGTCGCCATCGGCGCGAACCAGTTTGGCAGGCGCGATGTGGAGATTGGCCAAAGCCAGAACGGGCAGACACAGATTCTGAAGGGCATTTCCCCTGGAGAGAAGGTTGTGGGCGATGGCAGCTTGTTTATTCAGTTTGCCAATTCGCTGCAACACTGAGGAGGCGGCTTCGCATGATTCATCACGTCGTCCAGTTCGCACTGCGGCAGCGGTTATTGATTCTGCTCGCAGTGGCGTTCATCGCCGTCGCTGGAGCGATCTCGTTTCAGCACATGCCGGTGGACGCCTATCCCGATCTTGCTCCGCCGATGGTCGAAATCATCACCCAGTGGCCGGGACACGCAGCCGAAGAGATCGAACGCCTGGTTACAGTCCCGACTGAAGTGGAGATGAACGGCGTGCCGAAGATGTCCGTGATGCGCTCGATATCTTTATACGGACTGTCGGATGTCATCCTTACTTTTGACGAAGGCACCGACGATTATTTCGCGCGCCAAGTAGTCTTCCAGCGCTTAAGCGAGGTGACTTATCCGACCGGTGTAACGCCCACGCTCGCGCCGCTTGCGAGTCCTTCTGGTCTTGTCTACCGATACGTCATTGAGAGCCCGGACCGCACACCGCAAGAGCTGAAGATCTACGAAGATTGGGTCATCGAGCGCGAATACAAGCAGGTTTCGGGTGTTGCAGATGATTCAGGCTTCGGGGGCACGGTGATGCAGTATCAAGTGCTTCTCGACCCCGCAAAAATCTACTCTTACCACATCACGGTACCGACCGTGCTACAGCAGCTCTCCGTCAATAATTCCAATGCAGGTGGCGGATTCTATTCGCAAGGGGGACAGTTCTATTATGTTCGCGGTCTCGGACTCGTCCGTGACACCTCGGACATAGGCAACGTCATCGTCGGCACACAAAATGGAGTGCCGGTGCGTATTCGTGACATCGGTGAAGTCACTATCGGAAATGCTCCACGTTTGGGTGAGTTTGGCTTTAACAAAATAGATGATGCCGTCGAGGGCGTCATCATGATGCGGCGCGGCGAGCAAACGCAGAACGTACTAAAGGCCGTCGAAGAGAAAACCCAACAGCTCAACGAACATATTCTGCCGCCCGACGTAAAGGTGCGTCCTTATTACGACCGGAGCGATCTTGTTCAGTTGACTATCAACACTGTCGAACACAACATGCTGCTGGGGATGGCCCTTGTCCTCATTGTCCTGATGTTTTTCCTGGGGAATATTCGCGCCGCAGTGATCGTCGCGCTTACCATCCCTCTGGCTTTACTCTTCTCATTCATTTTCTTGCATGCACGTGGAGTTCCTGCGAATCTGTTGTCGATCGGCGCAATCGATTTTGGGATCCTCATCGACGGGACCCTGGTGATGGTAGAAAACATCTTCCGTGAACTGGGCGAGCGCGAAGGCCAAACCTACGATCTTCATACTGTGATATTGGCGGCGGCCAAAGACGTCGACCGTCCGATTTTTTATTCTGTTGCGGTCATTATTGCGGCCTACTTACCGATCTATGCGCTCAGCGGCCCCTCAGGAAAGCTATTCAAGCCGATGGCGGACACGGTGTGGATCGCCCTCGTTGGAGCATTGATCTTAACGCTCACATTCGTTCCTGTGATGTGCGCCTATTGGTTCAAAAATGGCGTGCGTGAACGCGTGAACAAGCCCTTTGAATGGATGCGAAAAAAATATGCGGAAGAGCTCGACTGGTGCCTCGACCATCCGAAGATCACAATGCTGGTGGCCACCTTGATCTTTGCTGCAACTCTTCTGCTCGTTCCTTTCATCGGTGGAGAGTTTATGCCTCATCTCGACGAGGGCGCGCTATGGGTGCGCGCAACGATGCCGTATACGGTTTCGTTCGAGGAAGCGAGCAAGTTCTCGCCTCAGGTTCGCACCATCCTGATGAAGTATCCGATGGTGACCGATGTCGGCTCCGAACTTGGCCGTCCGGACGATGGTACGGATCCCACTGGTTTTTTCAATGACGAGTTCTACGTTGGCTTGAAGCCCTACAACGACGCTTCCTGGAAAACGGGGGCGATCCACAGTAAGGCCGAGTTGACTGAGGACATACAAAAGCAGCTCCAGGCGTTTCCCGGGGTTATCTTCAATTACACCCAGCCCGCCGAAGACGCCGTCGACGAAGCGTTGACGGGACTCAAGAGCGCGCTTGCAGTCAAAGTCTACGGCCCAGATTTGAACGTTCTTCAGAACAAAGCACTCGAGATCAAGCGCATACTATCGCAGATACCTGGATTTACAGAGTTGACCGTCGTGCGCGAACTCGGCCAGCCGAGCCTACTGATTGATGTTGATCGCGAAAAGATTGCCCGCTACGGAATCAACGTCGCCGACGTGGAAGCGATCGTACAAGCGGCTGTCGGAGGCCAGGCAGCTACTCAAGTAATTCAAGGCGAGAAACTATTCGATCTCGTTGTGCGAATGAAACCAGAATTCAGGGAAAATGCACAACAGATTGGCAATCTGCTCGTCGGAACCCCCACGGGCCAGCAAATTCCGCTAAGTGAACTGTCGAATATCCACGAGGCCAGCGGCGCTTCGTTCATCTATCGCGAAAACAACTCACGCTACATCGGCGTGCAGTACAGCATCGAAGGACGCGACCTTCAGAGTGCCGTGCTCGATGGGCAGCGAGCTATCAGGGATATTGAAAAATCTTTGCCTGCTGGGTATCGGCTCACCTGGGGCGGGGAGTATGGCGAATTCCTAGAAGCGAAACATCAGATGGAGTTTATTGGCCCGCTCGCGTTGCTCATCATTTTTATGATCCTGTTTGCGCTTTATGGCAATCTCAAATTCCCGGTGACCATAGCTCTCGGCGTCATACTAACCGAACCTGTGGGCGCCCTGATCGCGCTTAGGATGACCCACACACCGTTCAGCGTCTCGTCGGCGCTCGGCTTGCTTGCACTGATGGGTGTTTCGGTCCAAACGGCCGTTATTCTGGTCTCGTATATCAACAAACTGCGTCTCGAAAACAAGGATATCCGCACGGCAACACGCGAGGCTTCGCTCCTGCGGTTGCGGCCTATCGTGATGACTGCTCTTGTGGCTTGCCTAGGGCTTCTACCCGCTGCGCTTTCCACCGGCATTGGTTCTGACACGCAACGGCCATTTGCGATCGTAATCGTCGCGGGACTGGTCTCACGACTATTCCTTGGCTTCTTCGTAAACCCTGTGCTGTATGAAATGGTCGCCCGCGAAGGCGATGTTTTGCAGGTGTGATCTAAACCAACTGCGGTTTGCAAAACTCAAAGGCCGGAGGCTTGAATTGCTTCCATCATCCACCGCAACAGTAGATGCGGAGCGCAACCAAGCAACACAATGGCCGCAGCAAGCAGGACTATAACAAACTGACTGAGAATTGGCGCCTGTATCTTCTCTGTCCCAGCAGGGGGGCTCGCAACATACATTCTCTTGAGCACTTGTAGGTAATAGTAGAGCGACACGGCGCTCATCGCGATGGCGAGGACCACCAGCCATAGCAGGCCAGTAGACGCCGGCGCAGCCAGTACGGAGACAAACAAGTAGAACTTCCCAAAAAATCCAGCCAGCGGGGGAATTCCCGCCAGAGAGAGAAGAAAGATGAACATGCAAAAGGAGAGTACTGGCGCTCGTCTGCTGAGTCCGTCAAAATCAGAAAGCCGGTCGCCACCAGTTTGTTTCTCTACAACTGCGATAACGCCAAAGACACCAAGCGTTGCGAGCGCATACGTCACCACGTAATAAATAAGGGCGCCCAGACTCTGTTGCGTGTGCGATAACAATGCGAGCAGGATATAACCCGCATGAGCAATGGCCGAGTATGCGAGCAACCGCCGCACATAGCTCTGCACAATTGCCACGAGATTCCCCAAAACCATAGAAAGCACGGCAACCACGGCAACCACCGAGACCCAGCCGGGTGTAAAGTGCCGCCACGTAGCACTGCCCTCCGCACCTGCAAAGCCAATCACCATCACTTGAAAGAAGATGAAGAAGCTGGCGACCTTGGATCCGGACGCGGTGAACGCAGCGCTTAGCACAGGTGCGCCCTGATATACGTCCGGCGCCCAGAAATGGAATGGCACGGCAGCTACTTTAAAACCTAAACCGATCACGGTCGTCACGATGGCGATGACCAGAAGTGGGGTAGGGGATTGGCCATGGATAGCGCTGGCAATGTACGTGAGGCTAGTGGAGTTGGACAAGCCATAAAGCAGACTGAATCCAAACAGCAGGAATGCCGCCGACATTCCACCAAAGAGAAAATACTTCAAGGCAGCTTCGGAGGACCGCACGCTGCGTTTATCGAAAGCGGTAAGGATGTAAAGCGACAAGCTCAACAGTTCGAGGGAGATAAAAATTATCAGGATGTCCTGCGATCCCACGAGGAACATCATGCCAACCGTTGCGGCCAGGATGAGCAAGACAAACTCGCCAACATGTTCCGTAAAAGTCGAATCCGCAGAGAGCAAGAGGGTGAAGATCGTCAGGACGAGCAGTGCAATCTGGACCAGATGCGTAAGCGGATTCGCTACGAGCATTCCATCGAGGACGTTAGCCTGCGCCGGGGTCAGGAGTAACTGAAGAATTGCTGCGGCACAACCGATCGATGCCAGCCCGGCAGCAATGGTGAATCGGACTCGAGTCTGATATTGACGCAGAAAGAGGAGATCGATCGCTAACACGATAAGCGCCGCTACCGTAACGATGAGCTCTGGCAGAGCGAGTTGCAACATTTGCGCATAGTTGATTGGGATCATTGCCAACTACCTTTGCGCAGGTTGTCAAACAGCGGGGAATTCAACGCTGGACGAATCACATTTAGAAGTATCTGGGGATAGAGTCCAATGATAATGCTCGCGCCGATCAAGATGATTGCGCCTAGTCGTTCGGGAAGAGAAACCGGAGGCAGTGGCGGTTGGGCAGGAGTGGATTTGATGTTCGCTTCTGCAAAGAATGCTTTTTGCATCGCGCGCCATATATACGCAATCCCAACTACGATCCCGATTCCAACGCAGACAGTGAGTATGGGAAACGCACGCCACACGCCAATCAGAATCATCAATTCTGCTACAAACCCGCTGAACCCCGGGAGTCCCATACTGGCCATCCCCGCTACGACAAAAGTGGCGGCGGCAAACGGAACGACTCTGTTGAGATTCATTGGACCCAAAGACGCCAGGTCGCGGGTGTGTGTGCGGTCATACACCATTCGCCCGACGACAGCGAACAGTAATCCCGCCAGAATCCCATGCGAAAACATCTGGATTACCGCACCGGAGAGTCCGATTTGATTTAACGTCATCAGGCCAAGCAGGATGAAGCCCATGTGACTTACACTCGAATACCCAATGACGAATTTGAAGTCTTTTTGCACCAGCGCGACCATCGCACCATACACAATACCGATGATGGCCAGTACGGCAAAAACATCACGCCATGAACCGAAGCCGAGCACATGGAAACCCCACGGACCCAGGCCAAGAGGAAACAGCACCATGGCCACGCGAAGACAACCATAGGCACCCAGTTTCATCACCACGCCTGCGAGCAGCATCGAAGCCGCAGTGGGCGCGGCGACGTGACCGGTGGGGGCCCACGTGTGAAAAGGCCATAGGCCTGCAAGAATCGCAAAGCCGACGAATACCAAAGGGAACGCCCACATTTGAAAATGAAGTGGAAAAGGAAACTGGGTCAAGTCTCCTAACGCCATCGTCTTTGCACCGGCAACGACATACGCTGCGATCAGTCCAATGAGCACCATCGCACTTCCGATGAAGGAGTAGAGCGCTAGTTTCATCGCTCCATATTCGCGCCGTGTCGAGCCCCAGATCGCGATTAGAAAATACTTTGGGATGATAACGATTTCGTAAAAGACGAACAGGAGAAACAAGTCATAACTAAGAAATACGCCGTACACGGCTCCAATGAGCACTAAATAGAATGCGAAAAATTCCTTCGTGCGATGTTCGATGTTCCAGGAAAAAAGGATGCCGGTAATCGCGATAATTCCCGTCAGCAAAAGCAGGGTCAGACTAATTCCGTCCGCTGCGAGGTGATATTCGATACCCAGAGATGGAACCCATGGCACACGAGTGATCGTCAGCATTTCTCCAGCGCTATGCTGCGTAAAGGCTGTGAGCGTGATCGCAAGGCCAGCGACCGCCGTCAGTAGCGCAAGGATGCGCACCGAAGCCACGCTGTTTTTCGGCAGCAGCAAGAGAGCAAGTGCCCCGAGAAATGAGATGTAGATCGTCCACGCGAGCATAGTTAGAGTGCCTGGTTCATCCTGTCGATCAAAACTTTAGTTGTTGCACCATTCGAATCACCGTATTATTAATCACTCCGAGGACTAACTGGGGATAAAGGCCCAGCGCGAACATCAGTCCAATCGCAGGCGCCAACGTCAGCCGTTCGCCCATCGTCAGATCTGACATCGCTCTCCATCTCTCATTGAGCGGCCCTGAGAAAACACGTTGCAAAATTCCGAGAATAAAAATTGCTGTCACTAGGAGGCCGATCACGGAGAGTGCTGTGGCCCACGTTGCGAGCGGAAATGATCCCTTGAAGATCAGGAACTCCCCGACGAACCCATTCAAGCCTGGCAGACCCAACGACGAGAACATGGCGATGCCCATGAGTCCGGTAAACACCGGAACCACTTTGCGCAGGCCACCAAACTCATCCAGTCCGCGCACGCCGCCGCTTCTTTTTTCCAGCATGGCGACGAACCAGAACAGCGTTGCAGCAGTCAGTCCATGATTGAACATCTGCAGCAGAACACCATTCATCGCCGCATACCTCTCCGCAGTAAGCGCACTATCTCCACCAGTGAATCTCATCACTGCGAATATTCCCAGCAAGCAATAGCCAAGATGATTGATAGACGAATAGGCAAAGATGCGCTTCAGATCCTTCTGCGCAAGCGCTGCGTATGCGGAAAGGACGACCGTCGCCACAGCGAGCCATAAAAGGGGAGTCAGCACCACTTGCATCTCTGCACCGAAGATAGGAACCAGAATGCGAAGGAAGCCGTAGAGTCCCATCTTCGACATCGCACCGGTCAAAAGAATGGTTGTGCCTGTGGGCGCTTCGGAGTAGGCGGAAGGCAGCCAGGTGTGGAATGGAACCATCGGCACTTTAACAGCGAAGCCAAGGAAAGCCCCGGCAAAGATCAGCAGCGCTACATGATCCGGTGAGAAGCGATGCCAGCCCAGTCCGTCAATCACGACCGGCCAAAGCTGACCGTTCCGTGCCAGACCCGCAAGCTCGATGAAATCGAACTGTCTCGTCGCCAGAAATATAGCTAGAAACGACAGCAACATCGCAATGCTGCCGACCATCGTGTAGATCAGGAACTGTGTAGCCGCAGGGGTGCTCCGCGGTCCACCCCAAAGCTTAATGAGAAAGAACGCTGGAATCAGGCTCAACTCCCAGAAGATAAACCAATGGAAGAAATTCAATGCTGTGAACGTGCCGAACAGACATGCCTCAAGGAGGAGTACCAGAGAGAAATAGAGCGGCACCCTCTCCTGAATCTTCCATGACGCAGCGATACCGATGGGGACAACAATGGAAGTTAGCAATAGCATCAGGAGTCCGAGACCGTCGATGCCGACGCGATACTCCACGCCCAGAGTCGAAATCCAGCTGTGCCGCTCTTGAAATTGAAGGCTTCCAGAAGCGGAATCAAAATGACACCACAAGATCAGGGTCAGCACGAGCGCAATAAAACTGAAGGCCAGAGCCAGCCAACGCGAGGGATTGGCGCTTCGCCGGCCAAGGCCGAAAAGGACAAGTGCGCCTGCGACTGGCACGATGGTCAGGACAGTGATCCATGGAAAAGCGATCATCCCCTGGCCTCCCACAGCAGGAATAGCACAAGCACGATGAGCGCAAAACCAATCATTCGAAGATAACTCTGCACTTGCCCGCCCTGGAGACGAGACAGCATCCGGCCACCGCGCGAAATATCCTTGCAACCCTCATCGAAGCCAGAATTCACAACTCGTGTATCAATGAAGTTGTCCAGCCATGCAAAGCCGAGTACGAGATAAGACACAGTCTGCACAGCACCGTTCCAGACCCATCGGTCGAGCCAGTCGCAGATACGGGACCACCAAGCGTTTAGTCGAACGATGGTCGCTCCATACAATGCATCCACGTAGAAAGCGTGGCCCAAGACAGCGAATATCTGTGGCTGTAGCCGCCCAAGCGCATCCGGTTCTTGAGCATTTTTAATCGGTGTGCGGCCGTAGAACCACCAGCCCAGGCCGAGGCCGAGAAAGACCAAAAGAGAAGATAAAGCCATCACCGGAAGCACACCAGCATCCGAGAATGCTGCAAAATTCACCTTTGCTGAATTGCCATCGAGGAAGGATTGAAACCAGGGCCATGCTGGTGTACCGATCAATCCGAGAAGCATGGCAAACGCAGCAAGAATCAGCAGCGGTATCGTCATAACCGCAGCACTTTCGTGCGTGACAATTGGGGCAGCGGGTGTTGTGTCTGTGGAATCCGCAGCATGGTGGAAGTGGCCTGTTCCTGCCAAACGCGACTTGCCACCGAACACATAGTAGACCTGCCGCGCCATGTAAAAAGCCGTCAGCAACGCACCGAAAGCACCCATATAAAACGGCAGTTGGGACACGCGCCACGTATGGGCTGCGCGCAGGACTTCGTCCTTGCTCCAGAAGCCGGAGAAGAATAATGGGAATCCGCACAGCGCGAGCATCCCCACCGCGTACGTTGTAAAGGTGATGGGCATGAATTTTCGTAATCCGCCCATGCGACGGACATCCTGCTCGCCGGAGCAGCCATGAATCACTGATCCTGCGCCGAGGAACAGCAGTGACTTGAAAAAGGCGTGCGTTATCAAATGAAACATTCCTACGGGTACGCCACCGACGCCTAGACCCATCATCATGTAGCCAAGCTGCGAAATGGTCGAGTAGGCAAGGATCCTCTTGATGTCATATTGCGCAACCGCAATCATCGCACCGAAAACGGCGGTAATCGCGCCTACCCAGATAGCAACTTGTAACGCCAAGGTTGGTGTGAGTGCGGTGGTCATTCCCACGTGGGCACTCATCAGCGGATAGATGCGTGCGATAAGAAATACTCCCGCCGCAACCATCGTCGCCGCGTGAATCAGCGCGCTGACGGGCGTAGGACCCTCCATTGCATCCGGTAACCAGACATGCAAGGGAACCTGGCCGGATTTACCCGCTGCACCGCAGAAGATCAGCAGTGCGATGCCCGTAGAAGCTGCCAACCCTATAGTTGTCGTCTGTGCAACTAGGCGGGTGAGCGCGGATTGCTCAAGGCATCCAGCACCGCCATCATAGAAGAGAAGCGTGCCAGCCTGGGCGTACAACCATGCCATCCCGAGAAAAAATGCAAGGTCGCCAATACGCGTAACGATAAAGGCCTTTTTCGCTGCTGCCGCCGCTCTTGGATTGCTATACCAGAAGCCAATGAGCAGATAGGACGTGAGGCCGACGATCTCCCAGCACATGAAGAGCAGGAGCAGGCTATTCGCAATAACGACGCCCAGCATCGCGCCCGCAAAGAGCGCCAGGAAACAAAAGAAGCGCGTGAAGTTCTCGTCGTGCGCCATGTAGCCGACGCTGTAGATAAAGATCAGCAGCCCGACGAAAGTTACCATCAACAACATGACAGCTGTCAGGGGATCGAGCACCCAGCCGATCTTCAACCACTCATCGCCAAACTGAAACCAGCGGACATTGATTACCTGTCTTACATTCTCCCCGTGACTGCCGAGCCAAAACACATACACAAATGCCCATAGTGAAAGAAGGAAGGACGCTGCCATGGAGCCGATAGCGAGCGAAGCAGCGAGCGTGCGGTTGCGCTGTTTCGTCAAGGCACTGACTCCCGCCGCAAGGATCGGCAACACCGGCACCAGCCACAGGTTTTGGACAATCCAAGTCATTGAGTCTCAGCGAATGGTTGGGAGAAATGTATCAAGCTGCGATGATTGCCCACAGCGGCAGAGTATCTATCGATTTCCAAGTCTTCTAGAAGAGAACAAGTCTGTCCATTCGTTGCTCAACCTTTCATCGAATTCATCTTGTCTAAATCGGTCGTCCTGGAATGCCGGTAAACAGCGAGGATAAGGCCCAATCCAACCGCCGCTTCTGCTGCCGCAACACTGATTGAAAAAATCGTGAACATAATCCCGGTCAATGCAGCGGGATTCGGTCCATAACGCCAGAATGCGAGGAGGTTCAGATTTGCCGCGTTGAGCATCAGTTCAATTCCAATCAGAACAAGAATTGCACTGCGCCGCGTTAACGCGCCAGCCAAGCCGATAGAAAACAAGAGGGCGGACAAGAGTAGATAACTTGTAAGCGAGCTCATTGCGTCTCCCGTTTTCCGTGCATCGCGAGGACGACTGCGCCGATCAACGCAACAGTCAACAGGAGCCCAATGATCTCCAACGGCAAAACAAACCTATGCATGAGTGCATCACCGATTTGATGGACGGTAGCTTGAGGTTCTGGGGGCAACATTTTGCGTGACGCCGCGCTGGAACAAATCGCCCACGCAAGAACGGCGAAGACGGAACCAGCAACAAGACTGCCTGTTAACCAAGCGGAGGAGAAAACCGGTCGCGTCATCGACCCCGCACTCTGAGTCATCATGATCGCAAACACGGCAAGGATTGCCACCGCTCCAACATAAACAAGAATCTGCGTAAACCCGACAAACTGCGCGCCAAGCTGAAGATACAGTGCAGCCAAGCCAGCAAAACCCAGCGTCAAAGCCAGTACGCAATGAACGAGGTTGCGCAGACCCATCGCCGCCGCCATTCCAGCGGTCGTCAGCGCGGCAAGGATGAGGAAGGCTACTGTCATCTCGATCTCGACCTACTCCAACACATTTCTTTATTCGGCAAAACGATATGTTCGAACTTGAAGCTTCTTTTCCTTCTTCAGGCCGCGGCTCAACAAGATGCAAGGAGCAGCAACCAGAATGATGCATACCAACCATCGCGAAAGTCCGGCAGGCATGAAATGCCAAACCCCGGCGATGAAAATATTGAGCAACGCCATTGGCAGCATGAACCTCCATGCAAAGTTCATCAGCTGATCCATACGCAAGCGCGGAAGAGTGCCGCGGACCCAGATGAATCCTGCGATCAACACCAATAGCTTCGAGAAAAACCAAAAATACGATGGAACCCAGGTTAGAAAAGAAAACGGCGCAGCCCACCCCCCAAGGAACAGCGTGATCGCCATTCCACTGGTCGCAAACATGCCAAGGTATTCGCCGAGGAAAAAGAGCGCGAACTTGAAGCCTGAGTATTCAATGTAATAGCCCGCGATGATTTCAGATTCCCCTTCAGGCAGGTCAAATGGCGAACGATTGGATTCAACAGTCGCTGCAATCATGAAAAGAACAAACCCGGCGAATCCCCATGGTGTAAAGACAAACCAGTGCGGCCAGATTCCCGCATAACCAGCCTGCGCCTTTACAATCGCCACGGTCGAAAGCGAGCCCGCAGCCATAATGACGACGATAGACGCCAGCACCAAAGGCACTTCATAACTGATCATCTGCGCAATAGCGCGCATTGCTCCAAGCAAGGAGTATTTATTTCGGCTGGACCAACCAGCCATGAAGACCGCGAGTTCCACCAGAGAACCAACTGCGAAAAAAAACAGCACTCCCGCATTCAGATTGGCAACGATCATGTTCCGTCCAACAGGCAAAACCGCATAGCCCAGAAGTGCTGCCGACACCAGCAACAACGGCGCCAGGAAATGCACCACCTCATCCGCAGTATGAGGAACAACATCTTCCTTGGTCAGCGATTTCACAGCATCGGCAATGGGTTGAAGAAGGCCATAAGGACCCGTACGGTTTGGACCGTAGCGGTTCTGGATTCGTCCCAGGCCCTTGCGCTCAAGAAGAGTCGTAATCGCGAACAGTAGTGGAAACACTACGAGGATAGGCACAACCGAAAGCAACGCAGAGAACAACGGCTGCACTTCGGCTGGTACATAGCCCAAGAGCCAATGCTTCACTATCACAAATATCTGATCGATCGTTTCAGGCATCACGCACCGCACTCAGAAAAGATCGCACCTGGCTTGCTGCGGTGCTACACGCAGCCATCGTAAGTTCGATGCCCGTCGTTGACAAGGTCATTTCTATTCTGTGACTCCGCTCACTGTTTGTGCGGAAGGTACTGCGGCCCCGACCGCCTTTGCTTCCGTAGTCAGTTTCGACTTCGCCTCCAGCTTGGCTCTGCCCTCGGCCAATTGCGCATCCACTGCAGCTGCCTCTGTAGGGTGAATTTTGCCATAGTATTCGTTCGACTTGGCCAATCGTTGTTTGTCCCAGAGTAGGTCGTCGAAGCGGTTATCGGTGCTCAATTCAAATGCGACATCCATTTTGATGGCGTCGAAAGGACAGACCTCGACGCAGATCTGACAACTCATGCAGACCGAAACATCAATATTGAAAACAGCAGGATAAAACTGTGGTTTACCAGTTGCATCCGGCTTTTTATCTGTGCTCTTTTCAATGAAGATGCACTTGGGCGGGCACTCCTTTTCGCAAATCAGGCAGGAGACGCAGCGCATTCCCTGTTGCCAGTCCTTGCCGTCATAAACAAGGAAGGGAAAATTGCGCGACGCCTCGATGGGTGCCACGCGCTCTTCTGGAAACTGAACGGTAGTCAGCCGATCTTTACTGACGTAACTGCCCAGAAAATTTCGGGCCGTTTCCGCCATACCCTTCAGAAGACCTTCACCAAACACAGATGCCCCCTACTTATTTATCGATCTACCTCGCCCAGCACAATATCCACACTTCCTAAAATCACAACGACGTCTGCCACGTTATGGCCGAGACACATGTCCTCCAGCACAGTGAGGTTGATCAGGCTGGGCGGGCGCACGCGATAGCGGTACGGATTCGGCGACCCATCGCTGATCAGATAAAAGCCAAGCTCTCCCTTCGGCGCTTCGATTCGGCCGTAGGCTTCTCCTGCCTTCGGGCGGAATCCACGGATCTTGGTCTTCGCATCCATAATTGCGCCAGACGGAATGTCTCTGATGGCTTCCTGCAAAACCTTGACCGACTCACGCATTTCAAGCAGGCGGATCATGTAGCGGTCATAAACATCGCCGTGTTCGCCCAGTGGGACTCGAAAAGAAAAGCGATCGTAGATGCCATACTTGTCCACTTTGCGAATGTCATAATTGACGCCGCATGCCCGGAGCATTGGCCCGGTAACGCCGGCATTCACGGCCAGTTCTTTGGGTAGCACGCCAATGCCCTGCGTACGCGCCATAAGAATTTCATTCTCCGCAAGCAGCCGTTCATATTCATCCAGAAAACGCGGAAACGCCTCGACGACCTTTTGTGCCTGCTGGAGCCAGCCGGTAGGAAAATCCACACGGCAGCCGCCGAATCGCATGTAGTTGCACATCATGCGCGATCCGGTGAGCGCCTCGAGGAGGTCGAGAATTTTCTCGCGCTCACGAAAGGCGTACATCAGCGGCGTCCCGCTTGCGCCCATATCCTGCATCAAGAATCCGATCAGGCAGGCATGGTTCTGTAGCCGGGTCAGCTCGCCCGTAATGATGCGGATGTACTCGGCGCGTTCCGGTACCTGTATGCCAGCCAGCTTTTCGACGGCGAGCGCATAAGCCCAGTTATTCGTAATGGAGCAAAAGTAGTCGAGCCGATCGGTGTAAGGCATCGAACCGAGATAGGTCTCCTGCTCCGCTATTTTTTCGTGATTGCGATGCAGATAGCCGAACACCGGCTTCAGTTTCACAACTTGTTCGCCATCCAGTACAACATCCATGCGAAAGACGCCGTGCGTCGAGGGATGTTGAGGCCCCATTGAAACTTCCAGCAATTGGCCCTCGCTACCATCGATAGATGGTTTCGGTGTCAAATGCACGGCGGGAAGTGTAGCGGCGCTCATGGCCACCCCGCTCTATTTAAATGCTGTTTCGCCTTTTGCAGCACTTCATCATGCGCCGTCGGTTCGTACTCGTAATCATCCGGTTCAACGTAGTCTTTGCGCATCGGATGATCCTCGAACCCGTCCCACATCAAAATGCGCCTTAAATCGGGGTGCCCGTCGAAGATAACTCCATACAGATCGAAGATCTCCCGCTCTTGAAACTCCGCACCTCGCCAGATCGGCGTAAGAGATGGCAAGCTGACTCGGTCGGTGCGGTTTTCCGTTCGCATTCGCAGAATAACCGGGCCATGCTTTTTCTCCATGGAGTAAAGGTGGTATACCGCTTCCAGACACCCGGAGGATTGGCTTTTTTGAACCTCTTCAACCTCTTGTTCCACCCCATCCACAATCTTTTTCGTCTTCACCGTTACAGAGATCTCTTTACCCGGCCAATCGATGCCGGTAACGTTCGAACAGTAGTCGAATCGTAGATGCTCCGCGTCACGTAAAAACTTGGCCACTGCCAAGGCATGCTCCGGATCGATCAGCAGAGAAAGCTGGCCCGACGGGCTACCGTTGAGAAGAATCTCCAACCGGCAACCGGAAACATTCGCTTCAATCTCGGATTTAATCGGTTCCAGAGTCATCCCCACCTGCTAAGGAAATGTTGACCAGTGGAGGACGCCAGACCTCGGGATTCTGTGGCGGCTCCAGGTCATGCGCTCCAAATTGCGGCACAATGAACTCGCTCGGTTCATCGGGATCTAGATGGCGCGGCTTATGATCCCCTGTTAGCTGCTGCTCGTCGATCTTCTTCTGCAAAGCCATGAGCCCGTCGATCAGGGCCTCGGGCCGCGGTGGACAGCCGGGAATGTATATATCGACAGGAATATAGCGATCAATTCCCTTCAGAACGTTGTAGCCCTGCTTGAACGGGCCGCCAGAGATCGCGCAGGCGCCCATGGAGATAACGTACTTCGGCTCCGGCATCTGGTTATAGAGGCGCACAACCTGCGGAGCCATCTTCTTAGTGATTGTGCCGGCGACAATCATCAAGTCCGCCTGCCGCGGAGACGCCCTGAAAACCTCCGCCCCGAATCGAGCCATGTCATAGCGCGCCATCGTTGTGGCAATCATCTCGATGGCGCAGCAGGCCAGACCAAAGTTCAACGGCCACAAAGAGTTCTTACGACCCCAGTTATAGAGGTCCTGCAAGGTCGTAGCGAAGATCCCCTGCTTGCCCAACTCGATTTTTAGCTGCTCATCCATTCCAAAACCCTTGGGCGTTTCAACATCCAAATGGTCCCAGCTTTGTTGCAACAGCATTGCTTCTATATCGACATCAAGTCCAGACCAGCACGTCTTTCTGATAGGCCCACACCAGTCCTTCTACCAGCAAAAGTAGGAAGCCCATCATGGCGATGCATTCTGGTGCTGTGAAACCAGTAAATGCCACTGCAAACGGCAAAAGAAAGACCGCCTCCACATCAAAAATCAGGAAAATGATCGCATACAGGTAATAGCCGGGCTTGAATTGCATCCAGGCGTCGTCTGCCGATTCAAGCCCGCACTCGTAGATCGCATTCTTGCTTGGGCCAGGCTTGCCCGGAGAAAACTTCTTCGCCCATAACCAAGCCAACGCCAGCGGTAACACGGTAAAAGCCAGGGCCGCGAGCAGGAGCACAATGACAGGTAGATAGGAATCGTTTGTCATAGCATTCGACCACCCAACCGTACCAGATTCGGAGATTGGTGCGAACCATTTAACTCAAAAATGCGCCCGAACCGTTATCGCTTCGGTTCCGGGCGGCGGGCACCCTGTCGCAAATGTTGTCCGGGTGTCTTGCCCAGATGGACGAAACATTCGCCTCCGGGGTGAGCGAGACCCCAGCCCACCTCCTCGAAACCCCAATAAATCCTGTAAATCCAATGCGCCCGCATTAACGACCAATATGCGGGGTAACACGCAAAAAACACAGCAAGCCAGATACACCCCTCTCTGGACTACAATTCCGGGGAAGGTTGAGTCTAACCTGCGACTGTGCCGTAAACGCGAGGTTGAAACGATCTGGACGTATCTACAACACATGGAAGGGAAACATTCTTAAATGACCAGCAGTGGCCTTGTAGTGCAGGGTCAGCCAATATCGGACCCTGATGGTGGTGTAAAGCAGATCGTCAACGACTTCTCAATTCAGATCGCAACGGTCAACGGTTCCGGTTCGCAATCCGCAAACAACGTCCTTCTTCGCAGTATCTTCCGCATGGGCGTGCCCGTCTCCTCCAAAAATCTCTTCCCTTCAAACATCGCGGGACTTCCCACCTGGTACACCATTCGCGTCAGCCGGTACGGATGGGTCGCACGCAAAGCGGATATCGATGTCCTGATAGCCATGAACCCTGAGACGGCTCGCGAAGACGTGCTTTCCCTCGCTCCCGGCGCGGCAGTCATCTATGACGAACCATTCAAACTCAATGAGATCCGCTCTGATCTGACGTATTATCCTGTGCCCTTCGACCGGCTAGCCGCCGCCACAGGCGCGGACGCAAAGGTCCGCAAGTTGGTCAAGAACATGGTCTACGTAGGTGTCGCCGCACATCTTCTTTCGATCGACATGGAGTGGGTCGAAAAGACAGTTCGCAAACAATTTGCAAAGAAGGTCAAAGCAGCCGAGCTGAACCTGAACGCTGTCCACGCCGGGTTCGATTACGCCGTCAGCACCCTGACCAAGCAGGACCCGTATGTGATCGAGCACATGAACGCAACCGACGGCAAGGTCATCATCGATGGCAACGCCGCCGCCGCTATGGGCGCCATGTTCGCCGGAGTCACCGTCGTGACCTGGTATCCCATCACGCCGTCCTCTTCCGTCGTCGAGCAGCTCATCGACTTCATGAAAAAGTACCGCATCGAGCAGGACGGCAAATCGAACTTCGCCATCGTGCAAGCCGAAGACGAACTCGCTGCAATTGGCATGGTTCTAGGCGCAGGATGGGCGGGTGCCCGCTCCATGACGGCGACCTCCGGCCCCGGGATTTCGCTCATGGCAGAGTTCGCTGGCTACGGTTACTATGCCGAAATCCCCGGCGTTATCTTCGACATCCAGCGCACCGGCCCATCCACCGGCCTGCCGACTCGCACTTCGCAAGCCGACCTCACCTTCATCGCCGGACTCTCCCACGGCGACACAAAACACGTCATGCTCATTCCCGGAACAGTCAAAGAGTGCTTCGAGTTCGGCATCGAGGCCTTTGATCTTGCGGAGCAATTGCAGACCCCGATCTTCGTCCTCTCCGATCTCGATCTCGGCATGAATAGCTGGATGTCGGAGCCCTTTGACTATCCTGAAAAACCGATCACGCGCGGCAAGGTTCTCACCGCCCAACAGCTCGAAGAGCTCGGCGGTTTCGCTCGCTACAAAGACGTAGACGGCGACGGTATTCCCTACCGCACTCTGCCGGGCACGGACCATCCCGCCGCTGCATACTTCACCCGCGGCAGCGGCCACAATGAAAAGGCCTTATACACCGAGCGGCCCGATGATTACGAGAACAACATGCTGCGGCTGGCGCGAAAGTTCGAGACCGCAAGAACGCTCGTCCCTAAACCCATCCTCGAAGGCACCGGCCGGCAGAGCGTCGGGATTATCGCCTTCGGCACCAGCCACTGGGCTGTGATCGAGAGCCGCGACCAGCTGGAGCGCGAATCTCAGCTTCCAACCGACTACCTTCGCATCCGCGCTTATCCCTTTACGTCCGAGATACACGACTTTGTCGCCACCCACGAACGCGTCTACGTCGTCGAGCAGAACCGCGACTCGCAGATGTTCAATCTGTTGAAGATCGATCTCGATCCTACGCAGGTCGTCAAGCTGCATTCGGTCCGGCACTTCAACGGACTCCCCATCGACGCACGCTCGGTCACCACCGCGATCGCCGCACAAGAAGGAGCAGAGTAAGCATGTCGACCACGCCAGTTACGCCTAAGCCCAGAACGAATCGCATCGGACTCCAGGTGCTGGATTATCGCGGTGGCAAGACCACCCTCTGCGCCGGTTGCGGACATAACGCCATCTCGGAACGCATTCTCGAAGCCTTCTTTGAGATGGGGATCCAGCCCGAGCGCGTCATGAAGATGAGCGGCATCGGCTGCTCCTCCAAATCACCCGCGTACTTCATGTCCCGCTCCTTCAGCTTCAACTCCGTCCACGGACGCATGCCCTCGGTCGCCACCGGCGCGCTGCTTGCCAACAAAACCATGCGCTCCATCGGCATCAGCGGCGATGGCGACACCGCGTCCATTGGAATGGGCCAGTTCGTCCATCTGCTCCGCCGCAACGTCCCCATGATTTACATCATTGAAGACAATGGCGTGTACGGTCTGACCAAGGGTCAATTCTCCGCGACCGCCGATATCGGATCGAAGCTGAAGACCGGCGTCGTCAACGATCTGCCGGCGATCGATACCTGTGCGCTCGCGATCCAGATGGGGGCAACGTTCGTCGGACGCTCCTTCTCCGGTGACAAGAAGCAGTTGTCAGCCATGCTAAAGGCTGCCATTGCCCATCAGGGAACCGTCATGCTCGACGTCATCTCTCCCTGCGTCACATTCAACGATCACGAGGGCTCAACCAAGAGCTACAAGTACATGCAGGAGCATGAAGAATCTGTCGGAGAGGTGGGCTTCGTCCCTCACTTTGAGGACATCGCAGTCGAGTACGATCACAACACGACCATCAACGTCCAACTGCACGATGGGTCCTCCCTGCGCCTGCGCAAACTGCATGAAGACTACGATCCCACAGACAAAATACAGGCCATGAAGATGCTGATGGAGACACACGAAAAAGGGGAGGTCCTCACCGGCGTCTTTTACATCGACACGCAAAAGCCCGACTTCACGTCGCTCCTCAACATGGTGGATGAGCCTCTCGCCACATTGCCCCAGGAACGAATACGCCCCAGCCGCGAAGTCCTTGCCGAAATCATGGAGGCCCACAGCTAATCCGACCAGTCATTGTGCGGTGTCGAATCCGTCGATTATCTGAACAATCATCATCCCGACGCGGACGGAACCCCAGGAGTTGTCATTTCGACCGGAGCTGCTCACAGCTTCATCGTGAGCAGCGGAGCGGAGAAACCCGCTTTTCTACCCATACCCATCCCAGCCCACAAGCCGTTGCTTTTGTTGTTGCCGTTGTCTTTTTGTTTGTCATCCCCGAAGGGGATCTGCTGTTGCCTTTGCTGTTGCTCGTCATTCTGAGCGGAGCGAATGACCCCCGCATTTCGCCCGGAGCGCCCCCCCAAAGAAACCGTGAGCCAAAAACCTGTCAACCCCAACCAGACCTTAACCCACTGCAAACCAATAACATCCAACTGCCAATTAATTACCCCCGCCCCGCTATAATAGAAACAGAGACAAAAAGAGCCCCGGCCAAAGCCGGGGCTCTTCGCACTTAATCAAAACCAGACCAGTCCCGACTTAAAGTATCTAAATAGAAGACTTTAGAACAAAATTACGGGAGAGGGGGATACCTCAACTCCCCACAACAAATCGGTGTCATCGGTGCAAATCGGTGTTAAGCCTTCACGCGAATCCGCCGTTGGAACTCAAGACCAAGTCCAGACCTAAAGTATCTGGATGGAAGACTTTAGGACCAAAGGTACGGGGAGGGGTACCTGATCTGAAGGCTCCGCAGCCGCCATCAACTAGAATGACCAAGCGATGGCATTCAAGTTTCAAGGTGTAGATTTCATTGGTTTCGATTCCCTGCTTACTGAGGATGAACTTCTCGTCCGCGCCAATACCCGCGCTTTCATCGAAGACAAGCTGATCCCGATCATTGAGCAGTGCAACCGCGACGGCCGCTTCCCTCGAGAGCTAGTCCGTCCAATGGGCGAGCTCGGCTTCTACGGAGCCACACTCGACGGCTACGGCTGCGCCGGTATGAACAACGTCGAGTACGGCCTGCTCACCCAGGAACTCGAGCGCGGAGACTCCGGCATACGCAGCTTCGTTAGTGTCCAGTCCGCCCTGGTGATGTACCCGATCTACACCTTCGGCTCAGAGGAACAAAAATCCTTCTGGCTGCCGAAGATGGCCACGGGAGAAAAGCTGGGCTGCTTCGGCCTGACCGAACCCGACTTCGGCTCGAACCCAGCAGGCATGCGTACGCGCGTCCGCAAGGATGGCGACGACTACATCCTGAATGGCGAAAAGATGTGGATCACCTCCGGCAGCCTTGCAGACGTCGCTGTGATCTGGGCCAAGGTGGAAGAGCCCGGTGTCTCCCCAGACGCTTGGCGCGTTCGCGGCTTCCTGGTCGAAACAGATCGCCCCGGATTTTCCGCACAGGACGTCCACGGCAAGTGGTCTCTCCGAGCATCGGTCACATCCGGACTCTCCATGCAGGAAGTGCGAATTCCTGCTGCGAACCTGCTGCCGAAGTCTGATGGGCTGAAGTCTCCGTTGATGTGCCTGGGCCAGGCCCGGTACGGCATCAGCTGGGGAGCTATCGGAGCCGCGATGGCCTGCTACGACGTCGCATTGCAGTACGCCAAGCAGCGCAAGCAGTTCCGCGGCCAGCCCATCGCCAGCCACCAACTGGTGCAAGAAAAGCTGGCCTGGATGGTGACCGAGATCACGAAAGCGCAACTGCTATCGCTACAGGTGGGCCGGCTGAAGGATCAGGGCAACGCGGCCTTCCAGCACATCTCCATGGCGAAGAAAAATAACGTGTGGATGGCGTTGGAATGCGCGCGCATGGCTCGCGATATCCTCGGAGCCAACGGTATCGCCGACGACTACCCCATCATGCGCCACATGATGAACCTGGAGTCCGTGAAGACGTACGAAGGCACCCACGACATCCACACGCTCATCCTCGGACAGAGCATAACCGGCATCTCCGCGTTTTAGACCTCGACATAATGCGCGGCGCACTTGCCACTAAAAAGCGACCAGCCGTGCAGTGAATTGTATCGCCCGGGGTCCGCCAACTCTCGTCAGGTCGGGAGCAAAGAGAGCTTGCCCCGCACTCGCGATTGGCGAGCTATTCGTGCCATAGAGACTGACAGCATCAACCCCGAAATTTCGGTTAGACGAGCCCGCCAAATTGAACACATCCATAAATAGGTCCAGATGGTGTCCTACTCCTCGAAGGGTAAAGTCCTTCACCACGCGGAGATCGAGATTCGAGAATGCAGGCTGCCGCGCGACATTGCGTCCTGCGGTCACTCCGTTAATCAGTGCACGATCATTCCAGTCGTTTGCATCATGCTGCGTGTCGAACCCGATGATGGGAGTATAGGGACGACCAGAGCGGGCAAGAAACATCGGGTTGCACTTGAAGCCCAGAGGCAAATTAAAGATTGCGCTCACATTCAACACATGACGAACGTCCTGCGACGAAAACGCCCGCTCGCCTTGTAGATCGAATGGGTTGAGTGCAGCATCGATACCGTATTGCCCGGTATTCGAGTCATCGTCATGAGTCTGAGAAAGAGTGTAGTTGACCATCAACTGCGACCTGCGTGAGATCTGCGAGAAGGCGGACAACAGCAAGCCGTCATAGTTGGAGTGTGCTGACGGCTCGTTCACGAGCAACCGTCCTATCGCGGAGTTCGGCCGCGCCGCCGGGAAGATCGGCAGCCCTCCCGCAGTCGCAACTGGAGGATTAAGGTTGCTATCCAAACGGCGTTGTAAACGCCATGAGCTGTTGTGAAGATAGCCACCGGAAAGAGTAAGCTGCGGTTTAATTTCTTGTTCGACCCCAGCTGCAACCTGAAGAGAACGTGGATTGCGGAAGCTGGGATCGATGCCAACTACCAATGCATCTGGAGTCGTCAACGCCGCTGGAGGAAAAGGAAGCGCATGCATCCCATTGCTCACTAGCGGCAGGATCTGTGGATCAAAATAACTATCGGCAGTGATGGTCTGCAACCCGTTGTCGGCGGCGATACGGTGAAAGATGGTGGCAGGGGTCGGCGCATCGTAGATCCCCGACGACACCCGAACAACGGTTTTTTGCATCGGTGTCCACGCAACACCGACCCGGGGCTGCCACTGTGCCAGATCCGCAGGAATCTTCTGGGTCTGAGTGATCGCGGCGTTAGGATGCTCGGGTTGTGGATTCCACTGAGCATCCCAGCGCAGACCCGCAGTCAGGGTTACGTCCTTGCCTAAAGGCAGCTTGCCGTTTGCAAATAGACCGAGCCCACGAACTGATCCGCTATAACGCGTGTTACCAATCACGAACGTCTGCTGATAACGACGTGGCGTGTTCGCCAGGTAATCTGCAAATGAGTTGTAGTCGAATCGTCCGTTGAGATTCTCTTCCTGCTGCTCGTAAGCAGGGCTGTACGCGAATCTCCCGCCCACATCAAGCACAGCGCTGCCCCTGGTGAAGGAGAGCGTGTCACCGAACTGGAGTTGGTTCGAGGTATAGATGTGCGAGCCGAGCGAGCTTCCACCCAGTATTCCGAATCCATTGATCGAATACTCCGGTGCAGTGGAGTTCGGCGTCGAGTTACGATGATCTCCCGACCAGGAGACGAGTAGTTGATTCACGCTCCGTTCGTTCACAAGAGTCGTCAACCCAGCTTTGCTCCAAACGCTTTGTCCGCTTAGTGAATCGGCGTTGTCGAGCGTGGCAACACTACGCGTCGACCCATCGCCAACGTTCGAAGAGCGTATGCGATTGACGGCTACCGACACATTCAGCGTGTTTGAATGGCTCAGGGTCGCATCGCCACGAACAAAGGCCGCAGTCGGAGAACTCTTTTGAGGAACCTGTCCTTGCATGCCAGCGAGCGCTGGGGGGATGAGCACCCCTTGCGGTTCGAACTGCACGAAGTAGGGAACCTGCAATAGATCCTGTTCGATTCCAGCGTAGTAGAAAACGCGATCGCGCAATACCGGACCGCCCAGGGAGATGCCAAAGGTATTCTGCCGGTTATCGAGAGTGTGCCCAAAGGCATCGGCGGATGTCGCCCACGCCGGACGCACGGTGTAAAAAGCCTCGCCATGTAGCTTGTTCGAGCCCTCTTTCGTCGCAACGTTGATAAGGCCAGCGTTCGTCCCGCCGACTGCTGCGGTCACGCCCGAACGAACGATCTGAAACTCGCGCACCACTGTCTGGGGCAGAAAGAACGTTCCGTCGCCCGCGCCTCGTGCGCCTCCGTGCAGCGGGTCGTTGAAGTCGACACCGTCTACCTGCGTCACGATCGCGGACGAGCGCTGCCCGGCAACGATCAGGCCGTTTCCATTCGCGTTCTCGATAATGCCTGCACCGAGTTGGCCAAACTGGGTGAAGTCGCGGTCGCGATTGGGCAGGTAGGTAACCGTCATGCCCGCAAAGAAACTGCTGACGGATGCCTCATCTTTGTTGACTGCCGGCGCGACCGTGTTGCCCTCACTCGTTGCTCCTCTACCAGACACGGTTGTCTTCTGTGACACAGTAGCCACACTCAGCGCAAGGTTCACTTGCGCAGTGCTGCCTAGTCCGAGCGTCAGACGCACCGGGCGTTTCGAAGCCATGCCCTGGGCTTTGCCCTCTACTGTAAACGCTCCCGGAACCAAGTTGCCCACCCTGAAATAACCATTCGCATCGCTCACTGCCGCGCGTTTGGTCGCAAGGTCGGTGTTGCGGATCACAACGGAAGCCCCGGCAACTGGTCGTCCCTGCGGATCGACGACCTGTCCAACGATCGATCCGGTGTTCGATTGGGCAAGCCCTGTGCTCACAGTCAGAAGTTGCAAACAGGCGACGCACGTACCCATGCACAACATGCCGGCAACAGCCGCGTGCGGCATTCGCCGCCATAGATTCCGAATCAACGTTCCTCCTGATCAGTTGCTAGAACGAAAGCTTGCCAGAGAACTGCAGGGACCGCGCAGGTAGCTGGTTCGTAATTCCCGCGAGCGGTGTACCGAAGCCAACTCCCGCACTTGAACCATTGCCGTAAGTTCCGCTGTAGCCAACGAAATTGGCATGGTTCAACACATTGAACGCCTCTGCACGTAGATCGAGATTGACTCGTTCACGAATGATCGGAAACGCACGGCTGATGAAGGGTGACACATCATAGATCGCGTTGCCGCGGCCGGTGTTTCGACCCACAACCGCGCCATTGATCACCGGGCGGTCCGTTGTAGCTCCAGTGTTACCACTGTTGGTCGTTCCGGTAACGATGTTGTATGGAAGACCGCCGGCCATCGTTGCAATGCCGCCGATGTGGATTGCGAATGGCGCGACATAAATACCGCTCAGCACCAACCGATGCCGCTGATCGTAGATCGCATTGCCATATTCCTGGCGTCCGGTAAAGTTTGTGTCGTTGGGATTCTGGCTCGTGGTGTCGGGATCGACATTGTCCTGAGTGTGTGACCACGTATAGCTTGCCAGCACGGAGAACCCGTGGCTAAAGTTGTGACGCACATTCAGATCCAACGCGTTGTAATGCAGATATCCATCATTTACATCAGACTGAATCACACTATAAGCCGGCTGTGGATTGGAGGCGACCGCAGCATTGCATGGCTTTCCGCTTTGGCCATACCAGTAGACCCAGTAAGGACGGGTGCAGTTTGCAGCCTGAGCTGATCGAGTCTGTCCCTGCACCGTACGGACGAATGGCGCCGGGCCGTCGACATCCAAGGGACGATTGATACGCAGCGTATGAGTGCCAACGTAGTCGATGCTGAGGACCCAGGCGGGAGAGAACTGATGCTCCAGACCTAATGTCCACTGTTCCGAATATGGGTTGAGCAGTTTGTCAGGATAGCCAACGAGCGTCGACGTTGGAAAAAACTGATCGTAATACGCACTGCGGCCTGGGCGAATATAGAGTGACCGCAAAGGTACCTGCGCGCCTGTCGGGAAACTTGGCAACGGAGCTGCCGCGATACTCGTGGGAAAGCCCACCTGTCCGGGAGTCGCTGTGTAGTTGAAGACTCCGGTTGGCCCGGTCAACGAATAATTCGCTTGGGAGTCATCGACAACCTGCGAGTGATAAATGCCGAAACTACCCCGCACAACGATCTCCCCTCTCCCTGTGACGTCATAGACGAACCCCGCGCGCGGCGCAAAATTCAGTTTTCCATCCGTGAACGTCTGCTGCTCGTAACGCAGTCCCATGTTTAGTGTCAGAGTTCGACTCATGTGGAAGTCATCCTGAACGAAGAGCGACCAAAGAGTGTCATCAACCGTGTAGGCGGCGTTTCCATAGCTCTGCTGATAGTTTGCGACGTTGGCAATATTGTTGAGGAACGCTGGGCTTTCGCAAATCGCAGCACTCTGCGTGCAGGTGTTGTAGGTAAATTTGCCCAGATAGATAGGGCCGCCGAACTCCTTACTGTTGCCGCCATTGTGAGCAATGATGGCGTTGCCGCCGACATTAATCTGATGCCGCCCCAGGTTGGCCGAGAGCGTGTTATTGATCTGATACTGGCGGTTCAGCAGCAGCGCGGACTGCGAAGTCCCCGATGTGAAAGTGCCACCGGACGAAATCGGTACAACAAACTGCGTGCCATTGATAACTGGATCAAACTCCGTGACCGGCGACGCGAGCTGAAACTGAAGTCTTGCACTGTTCAGCAGATTGGGTCGCAGCACTGACGTCTCACCTAGCTCTGCGGAGTAAGTGCGCCTCCGAAAGACACGAGCCACGCTGGGCAACGTGCTACCGCCCACTGTTCCATTTGGATTCGTGTCATAGAAGCTATCGACATTGCCGCGAAAGAAGGCGTTGTTCCTTGAATTGAACTGATGGTCAAGCCGCAGAAAACCAAGCCAGTCGCGATAGTGTCCGATATAGTTGCCCAGCGCCAGCGGGGATGTCACTGGGGACGCACGGTCCTGGTCACTGTGCTCGCCAGCCACAAAGAACTGAGTTGCGCCACTGCGTCCAATCGGCCCCGAAAGCGCGCCGGATCCCTGCCACAAAGTGTCATTCGTGATGTCGTTCCCGCTCGCCGCGTTGGAAGTAGTAAAGCCGGACAAAGCCGCCTCTGGTCCTGATGGACGCCAAAGACCACCGAGTTCTCCGTGCAGATTCTTGCCGCCGCTTTTGGTCACTATATTGACCACGCTACCCGTGCCAGCGCCATACTCAGCGGAAAAACCGTTCGTCAGCACAGTCATCTCCTGCACAGCTGCGATCGGCAGGTTTGTGAAGATCGTCTGTCGGCCCCAGCTATCGTTCCCCGTGCTGCCATCTACTTCGAACCATGTCTGGCGGCGGCCTGCGCCATTCGTCGTGAACAGATTCTGGTTCATGAAGATATCGCCCTGGTTGATCGCAGGCCGGTTTGCTGCATTCAGCAGCGGCAGAAACGTAATCCGGTGGTTCGCCAGTGGGGTCTGCTCAATCTGCGGCGAGTTCAGACGCTCGCCAAGCTGCGGTTGATCGGTTCTTAGACCGTCCGCTGCACCCATGACCGTCACCTCTGTCGCGGCGCCAGCCACATTCAATTCCAGCGAGACCGTAGCAGTGCTTCCACCAGCCAGCGTCACATGCTCCAGATGTGTGGCCACGAAGCCTGTGCTTGCAGCAGAGACCCCATAAGCACCAGCAACAGGCAGACCGGGAATCGTAAACTTGCCCTCCTGATTTGACGTGGCAGTGCGATCAAGCCCGGTAAGAGTATTGATGACATGAATCTGCGCTCCGGCAACAACAGCATGCATCGGGTCGGTAACAGTGCCCGTAATCGTGGCAGTATCTGGGGTCTGCGCAAAGGCTGTAACAAATGGAAGAAGCAGGAGTGCTGAAAAGAAATGACGAGGTTTAAACATGGATCTCCCCAGATGAGCCGACAGTTAAGAATGTGAGAATTTTCTATATCTAGAACTACTGGAAGATACGCTCTACTACCAGAGCTAGTAGTAGGAAGCTACGCGTCCGGACAATCAATCGGATGAACACAACTCCAAACCAAAAAAGAGTTCTCGAACCCACAGACACATGGATCCAAGAACTCTCCGGAGACAATTTGGTGCGGCGAATCGCGAGGACACGCCGCACCAAAATTACCTTCTCTCTTACTCTTCGTCGCCGAGTTCGATCTGGTCTTCAACGTTATGATCGATCACAGTCGTATCGAGCTCTAACAACGGCAAATGCTGAAGCCGCAGCGTGCTGTTCAGCGCCTTCAGATCACTGGCCTTCAATGTGCTCCATTGATCAAGCAGATCATTCAGAGGCTTCGCGAGAGTCGCATAAGCCTCTACCTGCGCCGTTGTCGGAGCCACATCGGCACTCTGAATCGAATGCTCAATACGCGCAAGCTGGACGCGCACCGCGTTCAACGTTGGAGGGCCTGCTGGACCGCCACGGCCGCCGCCACCCCGTCCACCTTCCCCGCCACCAGCGATCTTGTTCAGCTTCGACTCCAACGAGTCGCCCACGGCGGCCACGGGAGATTGATTTGACTTAGCCTTCAACTGCTCGCGCAAAACGGTGATCTCGTGGATCGCTACCGTCGCGCGCATCGTGTCGGCATAGATCGCCTTCGATACCTTGAACTGATCCTCGATCTCCGGCATCGGCGTCTTCACGCGCGGGTCCATCACCACGTTGAAGGGCTGACTCAACGTGGTGCCACCAGCAATCAGTCGCACCGTGTACTTGCCGGGCATCACCCACGGCGAAGACGGAACAGCGGGCGTGTCATACGGAACCGCTTGGTCGGCATCGGGCCCGGTCGACATGCCAGGCACTGCCGGATAGCGCAGGTCCCAAAGGAATCGATGGTGACCTTCCGCTGCCGAGAGCACTCGCGGCGCACGCGCCCACAACGTCGGATCGGGATAGCGCGGATCGAGCGGCGGCACTGGATCGTCGCTGCGGAATCGGCTAACCACTTCACCTTTACCGTCCACAATCTCCAACGTCAGCACTCCCGCAAACTTCGGTCCAATGACGTAGTCGAACATCGCACCGTTCGGCGGATTTTCTCCCGTTGCCATGTCTGGCGGCCATGGTGTTGGCGGGTTCATATTTCCGCGGATCCGAAGTGCTGTCTGTGGTGTGTAGAGGTGCATCGGCTCTGCTGCCAGCTTGGCTGCCGCCTGACGCAACGGCGTCACGTTATCCAAAATCAGGAACCCGCGCCCGTGTGTGCCCGCAATCAGGTCGTCGTCCTTGACCTGCAGGTCACGCACTGAGCTCGCAGGCATGTTCAAGCGTAGCGACTGCCAGTGATCTCCATCGTCAAAGGAGACATAGACCTGCGTCTCCGTGCCTGCATAGAGGAGTCCTTTACGCTTCGGGTCTTCGCGAATCGTGCTCGTCGCCGCGCCATCGGGAATTCCGTTGTTGATCTCCTTCCACGTCTTACCTCCGTCGTGAGTACGGAAGAGGTGGGGGCGCATGTCATCCAACCGGAGCGTGTTGATCGCCGCATATGCCGTCAAAGCATCGTAGTGGCCAGCGTCCATATTGAAGACCTTCCAGAACGGCTTCAGCTCCGGTGGAGTCACGTTGTTCCAGTTGGCTCCTCCGTCCGCAGTCGTCCAGATCAGGCCGTCGTCCGTTCCCGCCCACAGCCGATTGACATCAAGCGGGGACAATCCAAGCGCATAGATCACACCACGCCGCGTTGTCTTGGCAGTCGGGGAGTCTTTATAGCCCGCCAGATTCGCCGGCAACTCATAGGTTTCACGGCTCAGGTCTGGGCTGATCTCCTTCCAGTTCTTGCCCTGGTCCTTGGTGAGCCACAACGTGTTCGCAGCAAAGTAGAGGCTGTGAGGATCGATCGGTGAGAACATCAGCGGTTGTGTCCGCAGAACCCGGTAACTGCGCAGCGGCTTCGGCTCAACGTTCTGGATCTGACCCGTGCGCCGGTCATAGCGCGTCACCTTGCCGCCGTACACGATGTCTGGATCGAGCGGATCGGGCGCAGCGTACCCATACTCCTCAATACCGACCGGATGCCAGTCGTTGAACGTAATGCGGCCGTCGTTACTGCGGCTCGAAACGCAAGCACTGCCGCTGTCCTGCTGCCCGCCGCAGACGCGGTAAGGAAATGCATTGTCCGTCGTCACGTGGTACATCTGCGCGGTGGGCTGGTTATACCACTGGCTCCACGTCTTGCCCGCGTTCTGCGAGATGATGACTCCCTGATCGCTCGCCAGCGCAATGATGTCCGTGTTATTCGGATTGATGAAAACATTCTGATAGTCGTCGCCGCCCGGTGCGCCGCGCAGACCAGTCCAGGTCTTGCCCGCGTCAGTCGATCTCCATGTAACGACACTTGCAACGTAAATCGTATCGGGATTCTTCGGGTCGACACGCGGTACCGGCACATCGCCACCGCCGATCCTCGCCTCCGCACGCGGATCATTCTCCGGAGCATGAACCCAGTTCACGCCCTCATCGTCCGAGCGATAGATGCCGACTCCACCTCTTACCGTTGCGACTGCCGCATACACGCGCTTGGAGTCGCTGGGCGCAATCGCCACGTTCACCTGCAGAATGTCATCTGGCAGACCGTGGCCTGTGAGTTTTGTCCACGTATCGCCACCATCGGCCGAACGGTAGAATCCACCTTCACTGCCACCCCACGATCCGTTCTCCCATGGACCTTCCTGCCGCTGCCACATTCCTGCGAAGACGATGTTCGGATGTTGCGGGTCGATCTGCACATCGGACCCACCCGTCCGATTGTTGACGAACAGCACTTGCTTAAACGTCTTCCCGCCATCCAGCGTGCGATAGATCCCACGCTCTTCATTCGGGCCGTAAGGATGCCCGGTCACCGCAACAAAGACCCGATTCGGATCTTTCGGGTCGATAGCCAACTGCCCGATCGACTGACCATCCCGCAGCCCGAGATGAGTCCACGTCTTACCGGCATCAGTAGATTTGTAGATGCCATCGCCGGTGGAAAGATCTGGGCGAGCCAACCCCTCGCCACTAGCCACGTACACCACATTGGGATCGGATTCCGCTACTGCGATAGAACCGATGGAGCCGGTGGGCTGAGAATCCCATAGACTCTGCCACGTCTGCCCGGCATCAGTTGTCTTCCACACGCCGCCGTTCACCGCGCCAAAATAAAAGGTCGCCGGCTGGCTCGGAACACCGGCCAGAGCACGTACGCGCCCGCCGCGCATCGGTCCAATCTCTCTCCAGCGCATATCGGAAAAGAGCTTCGGGTCAACGCCCCCCGTCTGCGCCAAGCAAGCGCCCACACCCAACATCCCAATACCAACCATCGCTACTGCGGAAAGGAACCGGCCACGCATCGTCATAAAACTCCTGAGTCGAATTACACCGTGGTGGCCGTATAGGCCGCCACGGATGGAAAAACATTAGAAGGTGAACGCTTCATAGACGAAGCCTCCCTCCGGAAAGATGCAATCGCATCAAATATATTGGCCTGTATCTGCAAGCCGACGGTTGAGCAAAAGAATCACCTCTATGGAACAGCCAGTTCGTCGGCAATCTTGTCGATGTAGGCTGCCTCATTGGCAATAGCCTGTGTGGCAATCGTCAACTGCGCCGCCGCCTCTGGATATCGTCCGTCCTCGATCGCCTCCCGAACTCCAGGCAGCGTCTTGACGCCGTACCCCGTATACCAACCCGGGGCATAGAGAATATTCTGGGTCCACGGCCTGCGCGGCAGACCATCCGCATTCAGAAACTTGCGCTCAGCCGTCGCCAACTCTGCATTCACCCCACTCAGCTTCGACGGTGAGGCCGCAATGCCAGCCGCACGCGCCTTGTTGAACTTGTCTGCCGCCGTCTTCAAAGCGGCAATGGCACCATCAAGCTGCGAAAAGTCCATGTCGGGCGGGCTGGCAAGCGGCCCCGGAAGCGTCGTCGGATGCTGCGGATCAGCTGCGAGCGTATATACGCCCATCGCGATGTTCCGCTGGCGCACCGCAGATTCCCGCTGTAGCTGCTTCACCAGCGACTTCAATTCGGTCGAGTAGCCCCCGATCGTCTCCGCCAGATTCGAAAAATCATAGGGCAGCACATCGGCGTCGGCCACTCGCATCACCAGAGTGCCCGCCGTCTGAGCCAGCGCAGCTCCGTAAAGGGACTCCTTATCCCCAAAGTGCTCGATGTACCACGGCGTATCGTAAGCCGAATGATAGGTGCCGCCACGATCCTCACCCCCGAAACCGAGGTTCAGCGAAGCAATGCCAAGGTGGTCGATAAACGTAGCGAAATCTGAACCACTCCCAATCGCTCCAATCGGAATGGTCTCGCTGCCCGAATCCACGCTGCGTGCGCCAGGCCGTCCCCCCCGGCTGAGCATCGCCGCCTGCTGCCTCTTCCAGATGGAAGCCTTGGTCTCCGGATCCGTTACATCGTGCGCTACGTCGTTCACAAGACGCTCGAGCGCATGCGACCCACCCGCATTGAAAAAGCCGCGATTGCTCTCGTCGCTGTTGACATAGAGCGCCGCATGTTTGGACAGCTCCTCCGCATGAGTCTCGGCCCACTCGGTCGAGCCCAGCAAACCCGGCTCCTCACCATCCCAGGCTGCGTAAATCAGCGTTCGTTTAGGACGCCAGCCCTGCTTCGCAAGTTCTCCCAGAGCGCGAGCCTCTTCCAGCATTCCAGACTGTCCCGAGATCGGGTCGTCAGCGCCATTGACCCAGCCATCGTAGTGATTGCCGCGCACGATCCAAACATCCGGCTCGACCGAACCCTTCATCGTAGCGACGACATCAAGCACCGGCTTCGTTCCCCAATCAAAGGCGAGCTTCAGATGCACCTTGGCCGGTCCGGGGCCGAAGTGGTACGTCATCGGCAAACCGCCACGCCAGGCCGGAGGAACAACGCTGCCGCTCAACGCTGCCAGCAGTGGCTGCGCATCACCGTAGCTGATTGGCAGCACCGGAATCTTCATCAGTACCTGAGCATCCTTGATCGCCAGCCGCTTCGCCCCCGGGACAGACCCATAACCTGGTGTCAGCGGATCGCCCGGATAGAGCGGGGTGTCTGCGACGCTGCCGCGCTGTACGCCACCACTCGGGCGCATCGGGCCAGACGGCAACACATCATTCTGCACATAGCCGTCATCCGCCGGATCGGAGTAGATGATGCATCCGATAGCTCCATGTTCATAAGCTAGCTTCGGCTTCAATCCGCGCCAGCCGCCGCCGTAACGCGTGATGACGATGGCTCCCTTGACCGAGATGCCATTCCGCTCCAATTCAGCGTAGTCATCGAGCATCCCATAGTTCGCGTAAACCAGGGGTCCGGTCACATCCCCATCCGCGGAGTAGATGTTGTACCCAGGGAGTTGTGTCGCCTTCTCGTGTGTATACGGATCTTCTGCCAGTGGCGGCTCATCCAGCTTCGCTTTGAACGGCTTGGGCCCTACCATCTCGAGCAGCATCGTCTTGGGCATCGGATACAACACGTCAAACTGTTCGATGTGCGCGTCCCAACCCCATTCCTTGTAGCGCGCCACCATCCATTCCGCGTTCTTTCGTTGAGCCTCAGAGCCTACATGGTGCGGATGCGCCGCCAACAGACGCATATTCTCATGCGCCCGCTTCGCCTCAGGAATGGCTCGAAAACGGTTTTCCCAGTCACGCTCGACCTTTGCGTTCGCGTCTGTATAACCAAGCAGTGCGCTCGATGACGAAGGCGCTGATTGCGCTACCAGCCCGGCAGCCATGGTGTTGAGCAGGAGTACAGACACAAATCGACGCAAAATTCCTCCACACAGAAAGCACTCTTGATAGAGTTGGATTAAGCTTGAACAAATTCAATATAGCCCATCTTTTGGCCTGCGCTGAGGACTTCAACCGCTAAATTTGTGTCGCGCTAATCCAGTGGGAAACGAAACTTTTAGCCGCCCGGAAACGTCTCCGAGGCATCCTTGGCATCGTCTTCACTGGATCAATCGAAATGGCTGACTCGAGCAAAAATCCCGAAACCCAGCCGCAACAGGGGGAACCCTCCACCCCAGGTTCCGGCTCAAAGCAGCCCGCATTGGGATTAGGCCGGAGGGAACGGGAAGTCCTGTCGGTACTCCGGTCTCAGGGTAATGCCAATGTTCAGCAGGTAGCGGAGCGTCTCAGCACGGCGTTGGCCTACACTACCGTGATGACGACCCTCGATCGTCTCTTCAAAAAAGGCCTCCTGCAGCGAGAAAAGAAGGACCGCGCGTTCATCTATTCCGCTCACCTCACTGCCCGGGAGATCGAGGAACGGCGCGCCTCGGACCTGATCCGCCGCTACTTCTCCGATTCAGGGGAGCGGCCCGATATTTTGCTATCCTGCCTGGTCGACGCCGTCCATCACTACGACACCGACATGCTCGACCAGCTGGAGTCCAAGATTCGATCCGCACGCGCCAACTACCTTGGGTCCGACCCTGAACCTGACGGGGGCTCCTGACATGGCTCTCTCGTATACCCTCCGTTTGGCCTGCCTTGTTGTGGTTAGCATAGGCATCCTGCAGACCACGCTCGAACTCATCCTCTGGGCAGGCTCACCCGTCCTTCAACGCCTGTTGGCATCCCTGCCGGTCAGACAGCATGAGCGCCTCCTTTACCTGCTGCAAGTCGCGCCTTTCCTCATCGCAGTGCTGCTAACTGGCTTCTTTTGTGTCCCGCAGTATCTTCACACCGAGACAAACCTTGCGCCGGAGACGGTCGGCTGGCTCTGCCTTCTTCTTGCCGCCATCGTCTGTGCCTGGTTTGGATTCGCCGCCCTCCGCAGCCTCCGCATCGCGGCCAGAACCATACACTTCAGCCAGGCCTGCAGGCGCTCCGGACAGAGCCTAACCCACGCCCACAATCAGACCCACATCTACACCCTTCAAGAGCCTGCGAATCGAGTCGCCTTGGTCGGCCTCTACAATCCCTTCGTCTGTATCTCACAGAATCTAATGGAAGATGGCAGTCTGAGCGCTCTGGCCCTCGATGTAGTGCTCGACCACGAGCGTTCCCACGCGTTACACCGCGACAACTGGAAGCTCTTCTCTCTCCATGTCATTCCGAGACTCAGCCTCAGATTACCGGCGGGCAGCACGTGGATGCGTCTCTGGCAAAATGCCGCGGAGTGGGCCGCTGATGACGATGCCGTACGGGGTGATAGTACGCGCGCCTTCCTGCTCGCCGAAACCTTGGTCGCCTTAACGCGTCGGGCTACCACGCCTGACCCCGCGATGATCTGTACCGGGCTGGTCTGCGGAGAGTCCGAGTTTGCGGTACGCATCGACCGTCTCATTCAGAGGTTCCCCACTTCCAGCCCCCAACGCCGCCTCTCGACGATCCTGGCTCTTTCAGCCATGGTATGCGGCGCCGCTCTCGTCATCGCATCTCTGTCGCCATGGCTGCGGAACGTTTCCGAACGTCTCCTGCATCTTGGATAAGACGAGGATTACCGTCGACTGAACCGGAAGCAGCAATCCCCACCCGCCATGGAGTTTTATGACCATTCTTGATCTATGCGCCTACCTCGGTCTCGGCGCTGTCGGTGCTGCGGCACTCAATATGCTGTTGGGCATGATGATCGCGTTGCGATACAGCCCGGTGCGCCAATGGCCTCATCGCCGCATGAACATCTTCGCGCTCCACCAATGGACCGCCTACGCCGCCGTTGCGCTCACCCTCACGCACCCCGTGGTCTTGCTCTTCCTGCATGAGCCGCACTTTCGCGTAATCGACATCCTCTGGCCCATCCATTCGCCCCTCCAGCCGAAACTCAATCTCGCAGGAGCCGCTGCTCTCTATTTACTCTTGCTGGTCCTCCTCAGCTCCCTCCTTCGCACCCGGATCGGCCGCCCGCTCTGGCGAAATCTCCACTACCTCGTCTTTCCCGCAGCCGTGCTCTTCTTCCTGCACAGCATTCTTACTGACCCGCTCCTTAAGGATGGGCATCCAGACCTGCTCGACGGAGGCAAAGTCTTTGTCGAAGTCTCCTCGCTCATAACCTTCGCAGCCGCTGCAGTCCGCTACCGGTTGCGTAGCACTGGATTCCGCGCTACACCGGCAAGCACCTCCAACTAAACGAAGTCCCTCCTATACTGCAAATAAAAAACGGCAGTCCATAATGGACTGCCGTTTCCAATTGAAACAAAACCCTACTCTTCTTCTAGAAGACGAGCTTGGTCTTGATCTGCACAATGCGTGGCGAATCGTCACCACTCACTCCGCTGAAGACGCCCGCTGGATTCACCATCGAAGTGATGGTGCCAAAGCTCGTCGAGGTGAACGAACTCGTGGTCGGACGTGAGAAGTTAGGATGGTTCAGAACATTGTAGGCCTGCGCCCCAAAGCTGAACACACCACCTTCAAAGTGCAACGGAATCTCCTTCATGATGCTGAGGTCGGTGCTGATATAGTCGGGACCGCGGAATGCGTTACGTGGACCGTTGGACGAGACGCTTGAAGTGTGCAGACCATTCGTTCCGATGGGAAACTGCGAAGCTGTCAAGCAGGGGTTAGCTTGATATGCACGGCTGCACGCAGCCTCTCCGCTGTAGTTATAGTTTGCAATCAACGTGCCGCCATAGAAACCGCCCGAGCTCGCCGAACCGTTGATCTTGGCTGTTGCTGCCGAGTCAACGACGGTGAAGGGAAGGCCCGAGTAGATAAAGGCCGCTCCGGCGACCTGCCATCCGCCGTAAAACGCGTTCTTGAACGGGACTTTATATACATAATTCAGCGTCAGGTAGTTGCGGATGTCCGAGGAAGCCGGAGCGTACCGGGTAGGATTGTACGGGTCGACAGACGACGCGATATCCGTCGTGCCTGTCGTCGTGGAGCTAAGGCCTGTCGTCGTCGTGTCCATCGACTTGCCATAGGTGTAGCCGGCTGTGAAGACGCTACCGCCACGGAACCGCTGCGTGAAGGTCGCGATCAAACCGTTGTAGTTCGACATGCCTCCGGACACAATGTAGTTCACCTGCCCGAACCGCGTATCCGGTGCCGATGTCGGTAGACCGGCGATTGTGGTCGAGTAAGCATTCAGGCCCGCGTTGGTATACGGTTTGTTGATTCCGTGGTTGCCCAGGTAGTTCATAGAAACGGTCGTTCCCTTACCGAACGACTTCTGCACCTCAAGATTCCACTTGTAGATCTGGTAGATCTTGAAGTTGTTCTGAGGACCATACAACCCCGGCGGCGTGAAGAATGGCTGCAGCGCCGTCGGCAAGCTGGCCTTGATGGATGCAACCGTTCCACCGTTCACGATGTTGCCGCTGAACGCTGTGTTCAATGCAGCTGCATCGTTGAAAAGGTTAGAGGTCTCCGTCGACGCGATGTTATCTCCGGAAGGCTTGAAGGTATTCTTCACCGGGGAGTTCTTGACGATGGATTCCACGATATTGCCAGGCAATCCATCAAAGAAGATACCGGCTCCGCCACGAACTACAAGCGTATCGTGCAGAATTGGCGGGTTATAGGAGAATCCAACACGCGGCTCCCATTCAACCCCCTGCAACCCAGGAAGGACTTCCTTCTGGTTGAAGGCAAGTGCTTGGTTATAAGGGGTGGCCGCGGTGTGAGTCAACGTTGGAAACGGCTGTAACGGCAGGGTTAGACAGTTATCCAGACACTTGACGTTCCCCTGGTGCTCGATCCGCAGGGCAAAGGTCATGTTGAAGTCCCGGCGCGCCTTCCAGTCATCTTCCACATAGAAGCCAAGCTGGTCATACATGATCGGGTGGTTTGGCTTGGTAACGAACGACTGAGCGAACGTCGTGGTATTCGACCCGTCGCTTCCTCCATTGATAAAGGCGCCGAGCGTCGACACTGTCTGCAACGGCACCGTTCCTGCCGTGAAGTAGTGGTCGTTCTCCTTGATCAGGTATGCGCGACCGCCAAACTTGATCGTATGGCTGCCTGCATCGATTGCCACGTCATCCTGCAACTGCATCGTTGTGATATTACGTCCGGTAGGGAACGAGGCATTCGTACCACCTAGGCCGGTAAGCGAGCTGTCGCTGAACGACATCTGCGCCGGATAGAGCGCCAGTGTGGCCGGCAGATTCGACGGTCCAAAGAGCGCTCCATACCACAGGCCGGTGACGATCAGATTGTTCACCGCACGCGCCCCGAAGTTATGGGTCTCGTTGACCTGTCCAGAGTGCTGGGGCTGAATGCTGATCGCGCTGAACAGCGGGTTGATCTGGTCGGTGGTGGTTGGCTGGCTTCCGGTGTCATGTTCGTAGCGAATAAAGCCTCTGTCACGCGGCCCCAGAACAGCGTCGGCTCGCGCGATGAGCAACCACTCGTTAGCGAAGTTAGTCGCAGAACCCTGATAGAAGACCGTGCAGGCGCCTGCTGCTGTACCCAGCCCTGCGATCTCCCCTGCCGTAAGACTTGGAGCACTCGGGCAACCAGTGCTTGTCGCCGTCGGATTTGCAGCATTGTTTACAGCTGTTGGATTTCCCGGCACAGCATTATGTGCTGCGGCAGCCGCGTTATAGATAGAAAACATGTTCTTGTAATAAGGAACCGAATTTGACAGGCCCTTCGCGGCAAGAGTCGAGAGAGTGTAGTTCTGCAGATTCTGCGACGGAAGCAAAATGCCGGTCGATGCTGACGGCAGAACGGCGCGCAGACCTTCTGTATCTACATAAAAGAACAGCCTGTCCTTGATCGCCGGACCGCTGATGGCGGCTGACCACTCGTTTGCATTCTCGAATGGCCGGGGAGTGCCGTTGTGGTTGTTGAACCAGTTGTTCGCAACCAGAGAGCGACCGGTCCAGAACCACGAGGCATCACCATGCATCCGGTTGCCGCCGCTCTTGGTCACAAAGCTAACCTGCGCGCCCACAAGGCCGCCAAATTGCCCCGAGTACCCGTTACCCGTGACCGTCGCCTCTTCCACGTCATTGATGCCCAGCATCAGGTTCGAAGCGCCGGAGTTATTCGAGTTGTTATACGGATCGTTATTCATCATGCCGTCCACCGTATAAAGCGTCGTGCTTCCCGAAACACCGAAGCCCGTGCCCATACCCGGCGTAATGCGCGTCACATACGTCATGTTGTTGCCGGAGTTCGGAACTTCTTCGATCTGCTTCCGGCTTACATTGGTTGCCACGTTTCCGTTTTCCGTCTGCAACGTCGTCGCCACGGATTCAACGTCGATTGTCGTCGTTTCGCTGCCCACCTGCAGCTTCAGGTCAGCTCCAAGCACCTGTGCATTGCTCACTGTAATTTTTGACTCAAGCTTGGCAAATCCCGCCTGATCCACCCGCAACACGTAGTCACCCGGAGGAATCAACTCGAACCGATACGTACCGGAAGCACTGCTCTTTACCGTCTGCGTCGTTCCCGTCGCAGGATTAAACAAGATAACGGTAGCCCCAGGAACGATGGCGCCGGACGCGTCCGCAATCGTACCGTTCACAGCACCGGTCGTACTCGTTTGTGCAAGTGACATGGAGACACACAGGAAAAACGCTCCTGCGATCTTAAGGAGATTACTGCATTTCATGATGATGAGCCTCCAGATGCTTCAAGTAAGTACTGCTGTGCCTGGGAATACGAGTTCGCTGACACTTTCAGCGCTCAGTCGTGGAAGTGCTGAGTTGGTGGTGACGTTGGGTCTCTGGGAGAACCTCAACGCGAAAACGAAAAATTTGGATATTCAGTGAATAACACAAAGAAGCAAATTAACAAATGGAATAATTTACTGATGAAACAAAATCATTTCGCAGCGCGATTATCGGTAGGTAACGGACACTGCGTTGGCGCTCCAATCGTTCCCGCCGGCAGCGCCGACATCTTCTGTTTTTCCAAGGTGTCGTTCAGCGTCGGAAGCTCCTGCTTTATCAACTGATTCCAGCTCGTCGTTACATTCAGTAGATCGCGGCAGTAGTCGCCAAAGGTCGCATCCATTACCGGCGTCGGATCGCTGTCCGCACTATCGACCGTGGTCGCCAGCGAGCCGAACTCGCCGTTCAGCAGTGCAAACGTGGGCTTCGTCCGGCCGGCGGCAGGTGGTCCGCCTCCTCGACCCTCAGCGCCCTGCAGTCGCAACACCTTCTGGTCGAACTCCTTCAAAGCAGCAACCGACTCAACGTCCTGATTCTGCAGCTTTTTCTCTGCACCGGTGATTGCTTCCCGAAGCGCGATCGCCTGATGATAGTAGTTGTAGGTCAGCGTCACCATGTCGGTCGTCTTGCGTTCCAGCTCAAACTGGCGCGCCAGCGCATCCTTCGACACCGCAATCCTCGGATCGATCACGACCTCCAGCGGCTGCTTATACTGCTTGCCCCCCACCGTAAGCCGCACTTCGTACAACCCAGGCGTTACCAGCGCCCCTTGTGGCTCCGCAGGTGTATTGCCATACATCGCCGAGATCGCATATTGATGCCGTAGCGCCAACGGTGGAGCATAGCGCAGATCCCACAAGAATCGGTTCATCCCAGCCACCTTTGTCAGCGGCTCCGGATGTCCCAGCCAGTAGTCCGGAACATTGGGCGGCGGTTCTGCAGTGTGCGTCTCTGCCTTCGTCGAAAACTCCCGAACAAGTTGGCCCTTGCTATCGTAGATCGCGAGCGCGATATCCTCCGCCGGCTCCGTCTTCAGATAGAAATCCAGCAGCGCACCGTTCGGTGGATTCTGCCCAGCCGGCATCTCCGGCGGCAACGGAGTGTCCCCGTTCAGATCCAACTGCACCCGAAGAGCCCGCTCGGGCCGGTAGAACACCGTCTGCTGCTGCGCCGTCTTCGCATCGATCTGCCGCAGAGGGCTTATATCATCCAGAATCCAGAAGGAACGTCCATACGTCGCGGCCACCAGATCGCTGCCTCGAACCTGCAAATCCCTCACTGAGGTCGTCGGCATGTTCAGTTGAAGCGTACTCCAGTGTTCACCGTCGTCGAAGGAGACATACGTCGCATTCTCCGTTCCCGCGTACAGCAGACCCTTGCGAACCGGATCCTCGCGAACCACGCGAACAAAATCTCCATCAGCGATACCTGCGACCGTTTGCTCCCAGGTCTTGCCCGCATCGCGCGTGCGATAGATATGCGGCTTGAAGTCGTCCTCCTCGTGCCGGTCAACCGCAACATAAGCTGTAGCCGCGTCGAAGTGCGAAGCCTCGATGATGCTGATCATCGTGAACTGAGTAAGTCCCTGCGGAGACACCTGCTGCCAGCTCGCCCCGTCGTCCTTGGTCAGTTGCACCAGGCCGTTGGTCGTGCCTGCCCATATCTGTCCCTTTGCCACGGGCGAAGGAGCAAATGTGTTGATGGCGCTCCGATTCGGCTGTGCCAGCGTCTCGTTCGCCTCCTTCGTTCTCAGCTTTCTGTCCTGCTGTGCGTCCGATGCAGCCTCTTCTTTCTCCTTCCGGTTCGTCTCTTCGCTGCCGGCTCGGACCGTCAGGTCAGGGCTGATCTTCTTCCAGTTCGTCCCGGCGTCGCTCGTCTCCATCAGGAACTGCGTGCCCTCGTAAAACACATGCGCATCCTGCGGAGAAAACGCCAACGGCGGATTCTGCGCCATGCGATAGTCGCCGTCGCGGCTCAGGTTCGGAGAGATCGTCTGCACCTGTCGGTTGGCGCGGTTCAACAGCACCAAACCACGTCCCGGCCCGCCCGCATAGACCATGTTCGGGTTCGAAGGATCAGGCACGATGTACCCGAATTCATAGGCCGCCACCGGATCCCAGTCGAGGAAGGTGATCGCACCATAATCCCCCCGACTCAGCGTAGCCACGCTGCCGCTGTCCTGCTGCGTCCCGTAGACCCAGTAGGGAAACCGGTTGTCCGTAGACATGTGATAGATCTGGGCTGTCGGCTGGTTATACCAGGAGCTCCAGCTCTTCCCGGTGTCCATGCTGATCGTCGCACCCTGATCGCTCGCCATGATCATGCGCGTAGAATCCGTAGGATCGATCCACAGCGCGTGATTGTCGTCCCCGCCCGGCGCTCCCTTGTACGAGATGAACGTGTGCCCGCCATCCTCCGACCGATAAAGCGAAGTCTGCGCCACATAAATAACGTCCGGATTCTTCGGATCAATGAAAACCCTGCTGAAATACCCGCTACCGGTCACCCGCGGATCAGTTGTGCTCTTTGTCCAGTTCGCACCGCCGTCGTCGGACCGATAAAAGCCGGCGTTTCCGCCCATAGCCGCCACAATCGCATAGACACGCTTGCCACCCAGCGACGTCGCCACGCCGATGCGGCTCAATCCCTCGGCCGGCAGACCCGGCGCAACAATCGGCGTCCACGTCTCGCCTCCATCGGTCGTCTTATAGATCGCTCCACCCTTCGAGCCGTTGATCAGATCTTGCGTCTGCCCCGGTTTCACCAGATGGTGCCACATGGCGGCATAGCCTATCTTCGAGTCATCCGCGGCAAACACCACGTCGATCGCGCCCGTCTCGTCGTCCTTGTAGAGCACCTTACGCCAGCTCTTGCCGCCATCGGTCGTCTTGAAGACCCCCCGCTCCGCATTCGGCGAGAACGTCCGCCCCAGCGCCGCCACCACCACCACATCCGGATTCGTGGGATCCACCCACATAGCGCCGATATGCTCCGTATTCTCGAGCCCCACATGCGTCCACGTGCGTCCCGCGTCGACAGACTTGTAGATCCCGTTGCCCATGTTCACGGCTGCCCCGACCAGGCTCACATCGCCGGTGCCCACATAGATCACGTCTGGCTTCGACGGCGCGACCACAATCGCCCCGATCGACGCCACATGCATCTGGTCGAAGATCGGCGTCCACACCACCCCGCCGTCCACCGTCTTCCACACGCCCCCGCCCGGACTGCCCATATAGTAGATAGCCGCATTGCCCGCAATCCCTGCCACGGCAGAGACGCGACCCGCGCGAAACGGCCCGATCGAGCGCCATTTCATCCCTCCGTACAGGGCCGTATCCCCCTGCTGTGCACGAAGAAATCCACTGGAAAGGCCCAGCAAGACACAAAAAGATAGCAGTGCAACCGCACGTCTTCCCAAATTATTCATGTGCGAACTACTACGAACGGTAGTTGCATTTAGACGCAAATTCGGTAACTTTCTTTTAACGAGGCGTCCATCACCCAGCAACTTCAAAAACTCATTGCAACTTTTATCCACAACGCAGCGTCATCCGCGACAACCGAACAACCAAAAATCGCACCACCGCCGTCGAACCGTCTCACCCAAATAGCAACGCCCAGGAGCAACCTCATTGGCCTTCAAACACCGCCTGCCTGCCTTCTTTGCCTCTCTTTGCCTCTTCGTCTTCGGACTCACCCTGTCGGCCCAGCAGACCGGCCCCTCCGGCGTCTACCCTCAGGGATTGCTCTTCGGCCTTCACTGGCGTGACGTCGGCCCCATGCGCGGCGGCCGCTCCTACGGCGTAGCCGGAAGCCCCACCCAGCCCGACACCTTCTACTTCGGCTCCGTCGGCGGCGGTGTATGGAAGACCCAGAACGCCGGACGCACCTGGTTCCCCATCTCGGACGAAGGCATTCCTATCGGCTCCATCGGCGCAATCGCCGTCGCCCCCTCCAATCCCGGCGTCATCTACGTCGGCACGGGCGAACCCGACATTCGCAGCCAGCACTCCTACGGCATCGGCATGTACAAGTCCGTCGATGAAGGAAAGACCTGGACCCACATCGGCCTCGACAAGACCAGCCACATCGGCAGAGTCGTCGTCGACCCGGCCAATCCCAACCGTGTCTACGTCGCCGCACTCGGCCATGCCTACACGCCCAACCCCGACCGCGGCGTCTATCGCTCCACCGACGGCGGCGCCCACTGGAAGAAGGTCCTCTTCAAAACCTCCGATCCAGACAACGTCGGCGCAGTCGACATCGCCATCGACCCCAAAAATCCGCGCGTCCTCTACGCCAGCCTCTGGGCCACGCGACGTCCGCCATGGTCGGTCTACGCTCCGTCGTACATGCCCGGCAGCGGCCTGTATAAATCCACCGACGGCGGCGACACCTGGAAGCAGCTAACCGGCGGTCTCCCCACCGACGACTACGTCGGCAAAATCGGAATCGCCGTCTCCCCCAGCAATCCCAACCGTCTCTGGGCGGTTGTCGACGACATCGGCGCGCCCGTTGCACGCTCCTTCGCCGCCCCGGCAACAACCCCCGCTCCCAAGACCAGCGGCGGCGTCTACGTCTCCGATGACGCCGGATCAACCTGGCGACTCGTCAACGCCGAGCCCCGCCTCTGGGGCCGCGGTTGGTACTTCGGCTCCATCACCGTCGATCCCGTCAACCCGGACAGCGCCTACGTCATCAACACCGCCACCTACCTCACCACCGACCTCGGCAAGACCTTCACCCCCGTCAAAGGCGCCCCGGGCGGCGACGACTATCACCAAATCTGGGTCAACCCCAACGACAGCAAGCGCATGGTCCTCAGCAGCGACCAGGGTACCGTCGTCAGCGTCGACGGCGCACACACCTGGAGCACCTGGTACAACCAGCCCACCGCCGAGATCTACCACGTCGCCGCCGACAATCGTTTCCCCTACTGGCTCTACGGCGCCCAGCAGGATAGCGGCGGCGTTGGCGTCAGCACATGGTCGCGCGAAGGCGTCCTCTCCTTCCGCAACTGGGAGCCCACCTGTCTCGCAGGCGAAAGCGATACCGTCATCCCCGACCCCAAAGACGGCAACATCCTCTATGGCGCCGGTGCCGGACGCTGCGACCAGAACCTCAACGTACCCGCCTCCCTCGGCGGACAACTGCCCGCGCCCGACCCCGACGATCCCAACCGTAAGACCTGGACGCTTCCGCAAGTCTTCTCCACGGCCGATGAAGCGCTCTACTACGCCAATCAATTCGTCATGCGCTCTCGCGACCGCGGCCGCTCATGGGAGAAGATCAGTCCGGACCTGACTCGCGTCAAACCCGAGCTCCCAGCCGGCCTCGATCCAGTCACCGCGAAAGACATCGACCAGCAAATGACCGACCGCTTTGGCGTTGTCTACAGCATCGGTCCCTCGCCCCTCAGCGCCACCACCATCTGGGTCGGCACCGACGACGGCCTCATCCACGTAACCACCGACGACGGCAAGACCTGGAACAATGTCACCCCGTCCGCCATGACCGCCTGGAGCAAAGTCTCACAAATCGAAGCCGGTCACTTCGACGTAGGAACTGCCTACGCCTCCGTCGATCGCCATCGCATCGGCGACGATAAGCCCTACATCTACCGCACCAGCGACGGTGGCAAGACCTGGAACAACATCGTCAAAGGCATCCCCGAAGGCGCCTACGTCAACTCGGTCAAGGAAGATCCCCAGACCAAGGGTCTGCTCTACGCCGCCACCGAACTGCGCGTCTACGTCTCCTTCAACGATGGCGCGCAATGGCAGCCGCTGCAGAACAATATGCCCGTTACCTCCGTCCGTGACATCGTCGTCCATGGCGACGATCTCGACGTCGCAACCCACGGCCGCGGCTTCTGGGTCATGGATCAGATGACCGCCCTCCGCGAGCTCGCCACGCACGGCAATGAGATCGCATCCTCCGGCGTCTACCTCTTCAAACCCGGTGAGTCTCTGGCCGTTCACCCAGGCAGCATGAATGGCACCCCGCTTCCGCACGAGGAGCCGCAGGAACTGAACCCACCCGCCGGCGTCCTCGCCTACTACTGGCTCAAAACCGCCCCGACTCAACCAGTCAAACTGGAGCTGCTCGATAGCAAAGGCACCGTTCGCGCCTGCGCCGCCAGCGATACTCCGGTGACCCCGGTCGATACGGAAGCCATCAACGTTCAGGCCATCTGGCAGCAGCCCACACAGCCGCCGTCAGCCGCTGCCGGAATGCATCGCTTTCCCCTCAACGTAGCCGCTCCGCGAGGCTTCGGCCGCGGCCCCGTCGCACCCACCCCCAGAGATGCCTGCTCGCCACCCGCCGGCACCCCAACCCCAGCCCCGGCTCGCCCCGCCCGTGGTCAACGCGGCGGCCCCGTAGCACTGCAACCCGGTGACTACACCGTTCGCCTCACCGTGGACGGCCAAACCTACACCCAACCGGTCACCGTCAAACCGGATCCTCGCGGCGTACCCATCGACCACGCGAACCCGGATGCCGCCAACCGCTCCTAGCAAGTAATACCTTCCGATAAATCAAAATGCCCCACCCCTCGATTCCTGAGAGGTGGGGCATTTTCGTCACGCGCAAACCGCCCCGTCGATAGCGGATCAGTTTGCCGAGCATCGGGTATCGGTGTCGGGTGTTGGGTGTCGGGTGTTGGGTGTCGGGTGTCGGGTGTCGGGTGTCGGTATCGAGTATCGGGTGCGGGTGCCCCATATCTCGATTCTGAGATGTGGGCATTCGCGCAAAGCGCGAACCGTCTTCCTCAAACCCTCACCAAAATCGAGAAGTAAGACTAAACTCCCGCCATGCCTCTTTCGCGCAAACGAGCAGCACTAGGCGCCATCCTCATAGCAATCACTCTCACTCCCACCCTCCCGGCCCAGTCAGCCGACAATCAGGCCGCCCAGCAGGAACCCTCAGACTCCTCCTTCGAAGAAGCAATCACCCACGGAGTCACGGCCTTCAAAAGCGGTCGCTTCGCCGATGCCGTCCGCCACTTCAAAGCAGCCGTCGCCTTCGACCCCTCCTCAAATCAGGCCCGTCTCTACCTCGGCGTGTCCTACAGCTATCAGGTCGTTCCGAACCTGAACACACCCGACAACCTCGCCACCGCAAACAACGCCATCAACATACTCAAGCAGATCCCCGAGAGCGCTCCCGAGCACCTCGCCGCGCTCAAACAGGTCGCGACCCTCTACCGCAACACCAGCCGCTTCGATCAGGCGAAAGAAACCGAGCTGCAAGTCCTGAAGCTCGAACCAACCGACGTCGAGTCCCACTATGCCATCGGTGTCATCGATTGGACGCAGGCCTACAAAAACGCCGTTCGCATCCTCGCCACCGCATACCTCACCGACGACGGCAACGGGAATACCAAGCTGAACATGTCAGCCTGCCAGGAGCTAAGCGGTCAAAACTCTTCTCTCGTCCAGGACGGTATCGATCACCTCACCCACGCCATCGACATAAAACCCGACTTCGAAGACGCCATGCAATACCTCAACCTCACCTATCGCCGCCAGGCCGACCTGGCCTGCGGAGACGACACAAAACGCACCGAAGCCATCGCTCTGGCAGACCAATGGACCCAAAAGGCAGCCTTCGTACGCCAGAAGAAACAGGCCCACTCCGCCCCGACAAACGAAGCCCCATAGCCTATTCCAGCAGTCCCATCCCAAAACAGGAACCCCTCAAAAATAAACATTGAGAGAGTGGCATACTTTCAGCCCCGCAAAAGTGCCTGTCTCCTAACCAGCTTTGCCACACATTGCACCACCAATTGACCACAAAAACACCACACCCAGCCACCACTTTTCTCAAAAACCCCAGCAAAAATGACAAATCGAGCAGACCGCCACCACACAAAAAAATCCAGGAGGTGCAAACCCTCCCGCCGCCTCAGATTGGCTTTTTTGATTTGATATTGAACGAATTGGCCGGCCTTTTAAGGTAGTATCCCCGCATGCCAATCATTTGTGGATTTCATCGCCGCCTTTGCGCTCGTATTGCGCTCGTGCTTGCCTTATTGCTGTTCAACGGTGTTGTTTGGGGGTCGACACCGACGAACGTCGTGATCTCGCAGGTGTATGGAGCAGGTGGAAATGCAGGCGCAACGCTGAATGCCGACTACGTGGAACTCTTCAATCCCACAGGCAACACGCTGACCCTGAATAACTACAGCATTCAGTACGCAAGCGCAGCCGGCACAACAATCGCGACCGTAACGTTGCTCCCCGCGACGATTACGTTGGCGCCCGGCCAGTACTACCTGATTGCAGCGAGCCCAGGCTCGAATGGAACGGCGCTCCCGGTGACGGCAGATTTTACGGGCACAAACATTGCATTTGGCGCAGCAGCCGGCAAGATTGCGCTGGTGAGCTCTCAAACAAAGCTGAGCTCCGTATGCTCGGGAACAGCTCCTACGACGGACCCGACACTGGTTGACTTCGTAGCCTATGGAACCGGGACGAATTGTTCGTTCGGGTCTGCTGCCCCGGCCCCAAGCACCACGGCGGCGGATATCCGCACGAATGCCTGCACTGTGCTCGGCAATAGCGGGACGGAGTTCAAGGCATTGGCGCCGAGCCCGCATAATACGAGCTCGACTCCGCTCGTGTGCGGCGCTCCAACACCGCTGGCAGCAAAGGGAACAGCGACACCGGCGACGCTTTATTCGGGAAACTCAACACTCATAACGGTACAAGTGGTCCCCGGGACAGATCCCGCAAGCACCGGCATCCAGGTTCAGGCGGACCTCAGCACGATTGGCGGATCGACAACACAGACCTTGTTTGACGACGGCAGCAATGGCGACGTGACGGCAGGAGACAACATCTTCTCGTACAGCACGACGGCAACATCTACCGGCACATTCACTCTGCCGGTGTCGGTGACGGATTCACAGCTTCGGACGGCCACAACGACAATTGGACTAACCGTACAGACTCCGCCACCCTTTGTGACGATACGGACGATTCAGGCGAACAAGCCTTCGACCTACGCGACACAGACGGTCACCACAAGTGGCATTGTGATCGGGGTAAAGTCGAATGGATTTTACTTGGAGGCTAAGGACGCAGATACGAGTCCGGTAACACCGGAAGGAATCCTGGTTTATACGGGATCGACGAAGTTGCCTGCCACGATTGCTGTGGGCAACGAGGTACAGGTGACGGGCACAGTCAACACGTATCCCCCGACGGCACTTACGCCTGGGACGGAGATCGACGGACCACAGACATTCACGCTGCTCTCGACCAGCAATCCACTACCGGCACCCGTGACGATTACGGCGGCGATGGACTCGCCATCGGGTGGCGTAAAGCAGTTCTCGCAGTTCGAGGGGATGCGGGTAGCGATCAACTCATTGACGACCACCAGCGGAACGGACGCATCGCTAAATGAGACGACTGAGACGAATACCTCTAATGGCCAGTTCTACGGCGTCGTTACTGGTGTGCCAAGGCCGTTCCGTGAGCCTGGTGTGGCTGTGACGGACACGACGTATGGGCCGCTGCCTCCCGGTGTGCCTATCTGGGACTCGAATCCGGAGCTACTGTTTATTGATAGCGCAGCGTTTGGCGGACCGGCAATCGATCTGACGAGCAATGCGACGGTTACGGGAATCACAGGTGTGATGGACTTCTCGTCCGGGGCGCCGGAGATTCTGCTGGATAAGACGTCCACATCGACAGTGACGGGGCTGATGACGGCACAGCCGGTTCCGGTGCAGGCTGCCAACGAGTTCACTGTGGCCAGCTTCAACATGGAGCGGTTCTATAACGATGTTGTCGATGCGGATAATCCCGGCAGCTCGGCAGTAACCGTGACGACGGCAGCGTATCAGCGGCGGTTGGCGAAGGCTTCGCTGGCGATACGGAATGTGTTGAATATGCCGGACATCATAGGAACGCAGGAGATCGAGAACCTTGCAGTGCTGACTGACCTCGCAAACAAGATCAGCGCGGATGCACAGGCTGCGGGACAGACCGATCCTATCTATGCGCCCTACTTGTTCCTTGCGAATGACGGCACAGCGATCAACACCGGCTTCCTGGTGAAGACGACACGAGTGAATGTCGTGAACGTCCAGCAGTTTGGCCTGGCGACGACATTTACGAGTTCGACGGGAGCGCAGGCAATTTTGAACGACCGTACCCCGCTGGTTCTTCATGCGGGCATCAAGCGGACCGGGGGGACAGACTACCCAGTGACGGTGATTTCAGTGCACCAGAGATCCTTGATCAATATCGACGATCCTACGAGCACGGGAGCTACCGTTCGTTTGAAGCGCGAAGCGCAGGCAGAGTATCTGGCAACGCTCATTCAGGGATATCAGGCTGCGGGTGAGCATGTGATCACGGTCGGCGACTACAACTCGTTTGAGTTCTCGGACGGATTTGTAGACACGATCGGAGTGACGAAGGGTACGCCGGTACCGGCATCCCAGGTTGTGACGCCCCCTGTGGCAGGGTTGGCGAATCCGCCGCTGGTGGATCTCGTAACGCTACTTCCTGCTCCGGAACGGCAGAGCTACGTGGAAACCGGAAGCGCCCAGGTGCTGGACCACGTAATTGTGACAAGCGACCTGGTCCCGACCGAAACACGACTGGTGTATGCCCACATGGACTCCGACTTTCCGCTGGTGTACCTGAACGATGCCACCCGTCCTGAGCGAGTGAGCGACCACGATCCGGCGGTTGCGTACTTCTCGGTGCCTGCGATTCAGGGCACGGTGCAGCTGGTAACCACAGCGACGCTGACGAAGGTAGCCGGCGGCTACCAGGCTACGGTGACGGTGAAGAATAATGGCACGGGAACGGCCCAAAACGTGCAGCTCACTGGTGCGACACTCGGCAGTGCGACCGGAGCAGCAATCCCGCAAACGCTTGGGGACATTGCACCGGGCGGCGGCTCCGTTGTCACCACGGTTACATTCCCGTCGACGGCAGGAGCGTCGGGCGCAGCGTCGGCGGAACGATATACGGGAAGCTATACAGGCGGAACGTTCGGCGGCAGCATCCGAGCGGTTCTACCGTAGTGATTCCCAAAAAACATCTTCAAACGAAACCACTAACCTCTGGGAATTAAGGATAACGAGATCATGATTAGAAAAACGGCCCTTTCTCTTTCGACGCTTCTGATGGCGATACTTTTGCTGGTGTCCTCGCGAGCGTTCGCAGACATGATCAACCTAACCTTGAGCAATCCCGTGCAGTCGGGTGTTCCAGGTTCGACCTTGTCTTTTGTCGCGACGGTGTCTGCTCCGAATACCAACGGAGGAGCGGTCTTCCTGAACAGCGATTCGTTCGACATCGACAGCCCGCTTACACTGGATGACAATCCATTTTTCGGTAACTTTCCGCTCAGCTTGAACCCTGGCGATAGCGCAACCGACGTTCTCTTCACGGTCACGATTCCGACGGATGCTGCGATAACCGACTACAGTGGATTCTTTGCCATCTTGGAAGGCGCGGACGGTGGTGTTTCGGACGTTCTCGCATCGACGACCTTTGAGGTAAATGCTGTGCCGGAACCGAGCAATGTTTTGCTGGTTGCAACCGGGCTGGCGGGATTAGCGTTGCTGGGCTTTAGCAAACGGTTCTGCCTTTAAGGCAAAGCGGCGAGTTGCACGTTGCGATAAGCCGCTAACTCAATCCTAAAGCTGCAAAGTATCTATTTTCAGCAGTTTATCGAAACTACACCTCGTAAAGTATTCATTCCAAATAAATTACCTGCAAAATATTAGAAATAAACAAGTTAAAGGAAAAGCCCCCTGACAGTGTCCGGGGGCTTTTCCTTTGCTCATCTATATCCATTATAGAGGAATGGTGGAATCATCACGCCAAGTTATCTTTAAGATAATAAATGGTTTATATAAAAAATGGGCTTGACAGGATTTTGACTTTCCATAGGTTGCCGGAGGCAGGACTGGCCGTTTGTGCATGATACAGATCGCTGATCAAAGCTAAGGGCGCTGGCCGTGGTTGATCGGAGTGATGGGGGTTGCGGTGGGGGTGGCCAAGCTTATGAATTCGGTGATGGAGTTGTAAGTGAAATTGGTGATCCAGATGTTGCCAGAGCCGTCGATGGCGATGCCTCGAGGGCCACTGACGCCGTCGGCGGTGTAGCCGCTGGCGGGGGTGATGGGTACACCGGCGGAGGTAGAGGCTGAGATGGAATTATTGTTGCGGTTGGCGATCCAGACCCTGTTTGAGCCGTCGATAGCTATGCCAGATGGAGTGCTTAGACCACCACCGGTGTAGCCGCCAGTGGGCGAGATGGGTGCGCCGGATTTATCAGATTTTCCAATGGAATGATATATGAGTTAATTGTTATCAGATAATATGCATCTTTTATGGAAGACATGCGTCTTATCTATAGCGCGGTCGGTTGGACCGGCGACAACTATCTGTTTGGGAGAAATTTCTATGACGATCACTCGATTTACACCGTTTCGCTCGCCTCTGAGCGATGTGGCGTTGCTGCAGAACCGGTTGAACTCGATTTTTCATGACTTTGGCCACGCCTCGGGCGAAAACGAGAGCCTGACGGCGGGTAGCTTTGTGCCTGCGGTGGATGTGTATGAGGATGCCCAGAAGGTGGTTTTGAAGCTCGAAGTTCCGGGCATCAAGCAGGATGATCTGGATATACGCGTGGAGAATCAGATACTTACCGTGAAGGGTGAGAGGAAATTCGAGGCTGAGGAGAAGGAAGAGAATTTCCACCGGATCGAGCGGCGGTACGGAAGCTTCGTGCGGAGCTTTACGCTGCCTCAGACGGTGGATGCGGATGCGGTAACGGCTACGTATGACGCTGGTGTTCTTTCGATTTCGCTGGGCAAGAAAGCAGAGGCTAAACCCAAGCAGGTCAAGATTGGCGTGGGTTCTGTGGCCGATAAGTCTGAGCAGGCGGCCTGATTTTTTTGTCTCTGGATGGAGCAGGCGGGAGACTAACCGGTCTCCCGCTTTTTTGTATGTGGCAGTGAAGGGATTAGGATTTTTGCGACGGAATTTGGTGAATTTCGGTGGATAGCTAACGGAGAAAAGTGAGGGAAGCATGGCTATTAAGTGGGAAAAGTTGACGTTGAAATCTCAGGAGGCGGTCCAGGGCGCGCAGAGTCATGCGGCTGAGAACGGGAATCCTGAGGTGTTGCCGCTGCATTTGCTGGCGGCGTTGCTGGAGGATCGTGATGGAGTTGTGATTCCGGTGCTCGAGAAGATCGGGGTGCCGGTGGAGCAGTTGCTGAGTGGGGTGAACTCGGCGATTGAGAAGCTGCCTAAGGTTCAGGGTGGGGCTCAGCCGGGGCTTTCGTCTGCCCTGCAGAAGGTTTTGGAGCAGGGTTTCAAAGAGGCCGACAACTTTAAGGATGATTACGTTTCGACGGAGCATCTGCTGCTGGCGCTGTCGAAGGCGAAGGGCGATCCGGTGCAGAGTGCGCTGACGGCTTTGGGAGCGACGCATGAATCGATCCTGAAGGCGCTGGCCGAGGTGCGTGGGTCGCAGCGGGTGACGGACCAGAATCCTGAGGGTAAGTTTCAGGCGCTGGAGAAGTATGCGAAGGATCTTACTGACCTTGCACGGCGCGGGAAGCTTGACCCGGTTATCGGCAGAGATGAAGAGATTCGGCGTGTCGTTCAGGTGCTTTCGCGCAGGACGAAGAATAATCCCGTGCTGATTGGCGAACCCGGCGTGGGTAAGACTGCGATTGTGGAAGGGCTCGCACGCAGGATCTTTATGGGGGACGTTCCGGACATCCTGAAGAACAAGCGTGTATGTGCTTTGGATCTGGCTTCGATGGTGGCTGGAGCGAAGTTTCGTGGCGAGTTTGAAGAGCGTTTGAAAGCTGTGCTGAAGGAGATTGAAGACTCGAACGGCGAGATTATTTTGTTCATCGATGAGTTACATACTCTGGTGGGCGCGGGCGCGGCCGAGGGAGCGATGGACGCGAGCAACATGCTGAAGCCGGCGCTGGCTCGCGGCGGGTTGCGTGCGATTGGCGCGACCACGCTGAATGAGTATCGCAAGTACATCGAGAAGGATGCGGCGCTGGAACGGCGTTTTCAGGTGGTGTATGTTGGCGAGCCGAATGTCGAGGATACGGTTGCGATTCTGCGTGGGTTGAAGGAGAAGTATGAGGCTCACCATAAGGTGAGAATCAAGGACTCGGCGATTGTGGCGGCGGCTACGCTCAGCCACCGTTACATATCGGATCGGTTTTTGCCGGATAAGGCGATCGATCTTGTGGATGAGGCTGCGGCTGCGCTCGCGATTCAGATTGGCAGTGTGCCGGTAGAGATCGACGATCTGGAACGGCGGGCGACTTCGCTTGAGATTGAACGGGCGGCGCTGAAGCGGGAGAAGGATCCTGGATCGAAGGAACGGCTGGCGGTTGTTGAGCGCGAGTTGGCTGAGGTGAAGGAACAGGCTGCGGGTCTGCGCGCCCGGTGGCAGAAGGAGCGCGGCGCAATTGGCCGGATTGCGGAACTGAAGGAGCAGCTGGATGGTCTGAGGTTCCAGATGCAGGAGGAGACACGCAAGGGCAATCTGCAGCGAGCGGCGGAGTTGCAGTATGGCGAGATTCCGAAGCTTGAGGCGGAGCTGCGCGAGCTGACGGCGTTGCAGGATGCGGCGGTGCGTGAGGATGCTGCAGAGGCGGCAACGGGTGTTGCATCGAAGCCGACCCGGATGCTGAAGGAGGAGGTCGACGAGGAGGATATTGCGGCGATCGTCTCGAAGTGGACGGGGATTCCGGTGAGCAAGATGCTGGAGGGCGAGACGAAGAAGCTGATGCAGATGGAGGATCGTCTGCGCGAGCGCGTGGTTGGGCAGGATGAGGCGCTGAGCGCGGTCTCAAATGCGATTCGGCGTTCGCGTGCGGGGCTGTCCGATCCCAAGAGGCCGATTGGTTCGTTTATCTTCCTTGGGCCTACTGGCGTTGGAAAGACGGAGACGGCGCGTGCTCTGGCAGAGTTCCTGTTTGATGATGAGGCTGCGATGGTGCGGATCGACATGAGCGAGTACATGGAGAAGCATGCTGTGTCGCGGCTTGTGGGCGCGCCTCCGGGATACGTTGGGTACGACGAGGGCGGGCAGCTGACGGAGGCGATCCGGCGGCGGCCTTATGCTGTGGTGCTGTTCGATGAGATTGAGAAGGCGCACCCGGATGTGTTCAATGTGCTGCTGCAGGTGCTCGATGATGGGCGGTTGACGGATTCGCAGGGCAGGACTGTCGACTTCAAGAACACTGTGTTGATCATGACGTCAAACATTGGCGCGGATAAGCTGGCGACAGCCTGGGCTGCGGGCGAAGACGGCTTCGAAGAGGCGAAGAGCCGCGTGATGGATGTGCTGCGGCAGAACTTCCGGCCGGAGTTTTTGAATCGCGTGGACGACATTGTGGTGTTCCGGCCGCTGGATGAGTCGCAGCTGACGCATATTGTCGATCTGCGGCTGAAGGATCTGCAGAAGCTGCTGGCGGATCGGAAGATTACGCTGGATCTGACGGATGGCGCGCGCAAGGCGATCTTCAAGGCTGGGTATGACCGGGCCTATGGAGCGCGGCCTTTGAAGCGAGCGATTCAGCGGATGGTTCAGGACAAGCTTGCCGTGAAGATACTGGATGGTTCCGTGCTGCATGGGGACCATGTGGTGGTCGATGCTGGTAAGGATGGGTTGGTGTTTAAGGTTAGTGGCAGGAAGTAAGTCCTTAGTGGTTGGGGCTGGGTCCTTTTGGGCTCGGCCCCGGCTTGGAGAGGAAGGCATACCCCAGGGGCTAAAGCCCCTTTTGCTCTTTTGCCAGACTGAGATACCCAAGGCTGAAGCCTTGGGATATTTAGATGCAAAGGCAAGTGCAAGAACAACTGCAGAAGCAGGTCCCCTTCGGGGATGACAACTAGAAAAGCAAGGACAACTGCAAGTGCAACTGCAACTACAGAAGCAGATCCCTACGGGATGACAACTAGAAAGGCAACGGCGACGGCGAAAAACTGCGATCTACGGTAATGGTGTCGTCTGTACTGTCAGGAGATCCACTTGAGTAGGCGGATGACGCCCATGGATGCGGGTTTGCGATGGGTGGAGACGTTGGTGCGGTTGGCGATTTCGGCGCGGTTTTTGGCGTAGTAGTCGTAGGCGCGGAGGAGCATCTCTTCGTTGGTAAGGGTCGGCTTCCAGTTGAGGCGCTGCTTGATGCGGGTGGTGTCGAAGACGAAGCTTTCGGCGATCATCTTGTAGTGATAGGGGCCGAGAGGGGAGACGCGGAGTTTGTGCGCGGCCATCATTGCGGCGATGGTCGGAGCCTTGGGCAGGGAGCGGACCTTTGATTTGCTGCCTGAGGTTTGGATGACTGCTTCGTAGACCTGACGCATGGACTTTACATCGTCGGAGCCGATGTGGAACAGGTCGGAGCGGCCATAGCTGGCGGCCTGGATGCAGGCGGTGGCGAGGTCTTCGGCGTAGATGAATTGATAGCGGTTGCTACCGTCGCCTACGACCCAGACGGTTTTGTGGTCGTCGATGAACTCGTAGAGGATGGCGAGGAGGCCGAGGCGGCCGGCGTCCATGATGGTGGGGCAACGGATGATGACGACGTCGAGGTCGGTGGTGAAGTCTTGCAGGAGCTGCTCGGCGGCTAGCTTGGATTTGCCGTAGAGCTCGATGGGGGCTGGGATGTCGCGGTCTTCGTGAACGGGATGGCCGAGGTTGGAGGCCCAGAGACAGTTGGTGGAGACGAAGACGAAGGGGCGGATGCCGGCGGCGCGGGCTTGTTCGGCGAGGAGACGGGTGGCGTCGACGTTGGAGGTCCAGAGGAGATGCTCGTCCATCTTCATACCGTGGGCGAGTTGAGCGGCAACGTGATAGACGGCGTCGAAGCGGTGCTCGGCGAAGGTGCGCTGGAGGAGAGCGGCGTCGCGGAGGTCACCTTGAATGCTGGTGAGACCGGGGAGGGAGTCTTCGTCGGGCTCGAGGTCGATGTTGACGACGGTGTGGCCTTCGCGGAGGAGACGGCGCTTGAGGACACCGCCGAAGAAGCCTGAGGCTCCGGTGACGAGTAGATGTGACATTACCTAATTTTACGGTGTCGATAAGTGTTCACGTCCTGCAACTTACGGGGGAGTAGATAGGGTGATGCTGTATAAGTCACAACATAGGCCGACGCTTTATACTCGACGCGTTGGGCATCCTCAAAAAATGACGGGACCATCTTGAAGAAGACTGCGGTGATTATTGGTGCGGGGCCGGCGGGTTTAACGGCGGGTTTGGAGCTTCTGCGGCGATCGGATGTGACGCCGGTGATCTTGGAAGCGAGTCAGGAGATCGGCGGGATCTCACGGACGATCAAGTACAAAGGCAACCGGATGGATATCGGGGGCCATCGGTTTTTCTCGAAGAGCGACCGCGTGATGCAGTGGTGGATTGACCTGATGCCGCCTGAGGTGACTGCGGAGAACGGTGCGGCGCAGGAGATCAGCTATCAGGGCAAGAAGCGCGTTGTAGCGGTGCCAGCGCATCTGCCGGAAGAGCCGGTGCTTCGTGGGGTAGGGCCGATTGTTCATCATGTGGCCAGTGAGGATGAGGTGGAGGTTGAGGAAGCTGAAGCCCTGGAGCATGTTGCGGCTCTGGTGACGGCTGAGCCACCGAGTTCGGATCTGGTGATGTTGATTCGTCCCCGGAAGAGCCGGATTTATTATCTGCGGAAGTTCTTCGACTATCCGATTACGTTGACCGGCGCGACGCTGAAGAACCTTGGGCTGGTGCGAACGTTCAAGGTGGGGACGAGCTATTTGAAGTCTCGTGTGAGCCAGATTGGACCGGAGAAGAGTCTTGAGGATTTTCTGATCAATCGGTTTGGGCGGCAGCTTTATCTGACTTTCTTCAAGAGCTATACGGAGAAGGTCTGGGGGACGCCTTGCAATGAGATTTCGGCGGAGTGGGGCGCGCAGCGGATCAAGGGGCTGAGCCTGACGACTGCGGTGAAGCACTTTTTGAAGAAGACCTTCAGCGGGTCGAAGAAGGGTGATCTGTCGCAGAAGGGCACGGATACGAGTTTGATTGAGCGGTTCATGTATCCGAAGTTCGGGCCGGGGCAGCTCTGGGAGCATGTGGCCGATCAGATTGTGGAGAAGGGCGGCGAGATCCACATGGGGTGGAAGGTGGTTCGGATTCACTGCGAGGGCGATCGTGTGGTTTCGATCGATGCGGTGAATGAGGCAGGAGAGACGAAGACGTTTGCGGGTGAATACTTCTTCTCGACGATGCCGATGCGCGAGTTGGTGCAGGCGCTCGATGTTCCGGTGCCCGCGAACGTGCGTGAGGTGAGTGATGGGTTGCAGTATCGCGACTTCATTACGGTTGGGTTGCTCGCGGATCGACTGAAGGTGAAGGAAACGGACGGTGGACTGCTGAAAGATACGTGGATCTATGTGCAGGAGCCGGATGTGTTACTCGGACGGTTACAGATCTTCAATAACTGGAGTCCTTACCTTGTGCAGGACCCAACGAAAGTGTGGATTGGACTCGAGTACTTCTGCTATGACACGGATGATCTTTGGAAGATGCAGGACGAGGACCTGAAACGGTTCGCGATTGCCGAGGTTGCGAAGATCGGGATTCTGAATCCTGAGGATGTGAGCGACGGGCATGTGGTGCGGGTGCCGAAGACGTATCCTGCTTACTTTGGGACGTATGACCGGTTCGACGAACTGCGGGAGTTTACGGATGGGTTCGAGAATCTTTTTCTGGTGGGCCGGAATGGGATGCATAAGTACAACAATCAAGACCACAGCATGCTGACGGCGATGACAGCGGTGGATGGGATTGTTGCGGGTCACGTGGATAAGGCTGCTCTGTGGGGGATCAATACGGAGCAGGAGTATCACGAGGAGAAGAAGTAGGGTTCGGCTTCTGGGTTGGCTGAAGGCTTAACACCGATTTGCGCCGATGACACCGATCTTTCGAGGTGACTGCGTATCTTTGCGGTGGACGCCGATTTCGTTGGAAAGATTGTGTTTATTGCGCCTCGGTTTTTCCGTGTCTTTCGGGTCTTTAAGTGCAGGGAGGAGTTGAGTTAATATCTTCCGTGGGGGCGAGGAGGATGTATGAGCGATGGGCGCGAGGAACGAGAAGAGCAGGAACAGCGGCGTAGGTGGGAAGAGCAGGACGATGCGGGTGATCGGCTTGAGCGGGGGCCGAGGGATAAGGAGCGTGAGTGGGAGGATTGGGAGGATTCTTAGGCGGCGATGGTTCCCTGATGGAAGAGGAGCTGCCAGCGATTGTTGCGCTGGACCCAGATAGAGGAGTGGTGGGAGGTAGAGTTTGCGGTGGTGATGTGGTAGGTGGCGAGGGCGACGTCATCGGCTAGCGGGGTGACGTAGAAGTAGCTCATGGTGGCGGCGCGAGGGCTGCTGTTTTGGAGCGCGCTGGTGAGCTGCTGCAGGTTGAAGATGCGGCCTGAGGTGCAGAATTCCTGGAAGTCTTCGGCGAGCAGGTTGCTGAGAGCGCGACGGTCAGGCTCACGGTCGGGGTGCAGAAGACGTTCTTCCAGCGAGTGGAGGTGATCTTGAAGCTGCGCCTTGGTCATGGTGCATTGTAAGACGTTCTTTGATGCGGGCCGGTTTCATTTGCGAGGTAAAAAAATGGCTGTCCCGGATGTGCAGGGCAGCCATTGGTTTGTTGTAGCGATGTAAGTTAGAAGGTTATTTTCACGGATCCCTGAAAGACTCTTGCCTGGTTGGACGTAGTTGAGACCTGGCCAAAGGTGGATGAGGTAAGGACTCCGGCTCCTCCGGTCGTTCCGCCGAGAGTTCCTACGGTCCCTCCAGTCGGGATGTTGAAGTTCGGGTGGTTCAGGACGTTAAAGGCTTCCAGCCGGAAGGTGGCGGCCAGACTTTCGTGGATGGGAAAGATGCGGGAAATCTGGGCATCGAACTGGTAAGCAGTGGGGCCGCGGAAGGAATTTTTGCTGATATTTCCATACGTTCCGTATCCGGGACACGTCGTCGGCGAGAGCGGCGTTGGACATCCGGCGGTGACCTGGGCGAATGCTGCCGGGTTGAGGTATCCCCGGTTCGACACGCCCGTCGCTGATCGGAGGGTCTGATTGAGATAAATCGGGACTCCGGGAACCAGGTTGGGGCGGTCATTGCCAACGTCGGTGAAGGAGTTGTCCTGGCCTGCGGTCACGGTGAATGGTGCGCCGCTGACGATGTGAAGAAGCGGTGCGATCTCCCAATTGTTGAGGAACATCGCGGCGACTCGGTCGAGTTGGAAGTGGCTCTTGGCGATAAAGACGACGTTGAAGACGTTGCGGAAGTCGGAGCCGCATGGGCCGTAATCCATGCTGGGGTTATTGGGATTCTGGACCGTGGTGCCGGCGAGGTCACCTTGCGCGTCTGCCGTGTTGAGGCACTTCGACCAGGTGTAGTTGGCCAGCAGGCTGAAGTCAGACGAGAGACGATGCTGGATGGTGGTCACCATGCCGTTGTAGTTGGCCATGCCGTTGTTGTTGATAAGGACCGAGCCTGGACCGCCTCCCGAATACTGATTGCCCTGAAGAGGGTTCTGCGTGGTGAGATAAAAACGCTGGGCCTGATTGGCGGTGGTGGAACAGGGTGTTCCGGCTGCGCCGGCGGGTTTTCCGGCTGGACCTGTGAGAACGACTCCTGAGCAACCAGCGCCACCTGCACCCCAGACGCCGGGAGTGAAGACGGCCGGGCTGATCGGAGTCCCCATGGGAGCATGGACGGTGTGGCTTCCGATGTAGTCGACCTGGAGTTGCCAGTCACGTGGAAGCTGCCGCTGAACGCTCGCCGTCCACTGGATGGTGTAGGACGGGTGGAACTGGGGGGGCAGGACAATGTACTGGGATTGAGCAAAGAACTGTGCTGTGGCTGGATCCGGAATAACAGGCTGGGGAAAGGGGCTGGTCGTAATCTGGCCAACCGACCAGGGGCTGGAGAAGCTTATAGGACCGGAGGTGGTTGTTTGTGTCTGGCTGATGGCGGTAGCAAAGGGCGGATTCTGCTGATTGCGCTGGGCGGTGAAGAAGTTGACCATGTCGTAGGCCAATTCGGCGCCACCCCGGATAACCGTTTTGCCGTCGCCGAAGGGGTCGAAGGACAGACCGACGTTCGGAGAGAATTGCCAGGGTGAGTTCTGTGTAAACTGCCGCGGAACGCCCGGATCGCCATAGAAAAACGCTCCGGCGGGAGCATTCGGATAGATCGAACTATGCTGGTTGGCTAAAAACGCGGCCATGTTGAAGACGAGCCCTCGATTGAAGTAATCGGTGGGCATAAAGTTGGGGCTCCAGCGCAGGCCAGCCAGCATGGTTAGTTGCTTGTTGGCATGGTAGGTGTCCTGAACGTATAGGCTGGGGACGGGACCGCGCAGGGCATTCTGCTGCATCTTGCTCTGTTGGAAGGAGTTCTGGGTCCCCATGAGGAAGTCCAGGTTGGTATCTCCGACAGCAGTTCCTCCGTTGGGACCGTTCGCGCTAAAGATGCCACTGAAACTGAAAACGCCGTTGGACTCGTATGCGTTGGAGATGTTGAGCTGATTCTGGACCCACTCTCCACCGAAGACGATCTGGTGCTTACCGCGGAGCATGGTGACATCGTCGCTGACGACTAGAGTGTTGTCGTTGAAATGGGAGACTGAGTTTGTGCCGCCGCCAATGGTGAATTTGCCCGTGGTCAGTTGCAGGCCGTTCGGCTCGCCCTGGTAGATGTTGACGCCCAGCGTAGCGGCGTTGATGTCGTTGGGGGCATATCCGCGGATGTTACGGCGCCGCATGACGGTGATGTGCGCTGTATTCACCGTCCTGCTGCTGATGGAGAATGCGTGAGCGAGGGTGAAGGTCTGCACGCGCTGTGAATTACCTGACTGTGTGGTGATCAGGATGTTGTGGGGGTCGAAGAACGCTGGGACATCATAGTCGTCGAGGAAGTACCGGGCATAGAGGTTGTTCCTCGGATTGATGGTGTAGTCGACGCGGGTCACGAACTGGTTATCGAAGATCTCGGAGGGGATGGCGTAGGATACGAATCCGCAATTGCCCGTGTCGTAGGTGGGATCGATCGCGGGCAGATATTTCATCAATGCCAGGGATTGCGCGTTGTAGTTGGGTGTAGTCGGATATTTGTTGCCCGTCAGTTTTGTACCGGTCAGGGGGTCGACGAGCTGAATGGTCTTGCCGCTGGATGTGCAGGTTGGCCCATCGGAAGTGGACCAGTCGCCCGCGAGATTTGAGGCGGTGGGTATGGTTGCCTTGGTTGCGGCCTGGGACTGTTTGGCCACCCAGCGCTGATATGCGGCGAAGGCGAAGAGCTTGTCATGAAGGATGGGGCCGCCGAAGGTGCCGCCAAACTGATTCTGGTGCAACGTGTCCTTTGTCGTGGAGAAGAAGTTGGTGGCGTCGAGGTAGTTGTTTCGGATGAACCAGAAGGCGGACCCGTGGTAGGCGTTGGTGCCAGAGCGGGTGACGACGTTGACGAGACCGCCGGTGTGCATGCCGTTCTGTGAGCTGAGCGCGGTGGATTCGACGCTGAACTGGCTGACGGCATCCGGGAACGGGAATGGGAGATTGCCGTTGGCCATGTAGTCGTTGTTATCGCCGCCGTCGAGCCGCCACATGGTCGTGTTGCCCATGCCGCCAGCGATAGAGACGGAGATGGTCGCGTAGGAGTATTTGCTGCCGGTGAAGTCGCCAGCGGGGGCAGAGGTAGAACCGCCTGAAAGAGCGATGAGGCCAGTCATCTGGCGACCGTTGAGCGGCATCTCGGTGACGGTCTGCTGGTCGATGGTCTGCTTGAAGGAGCTGTCTTCGGTCTGGAGGGCGAGGCCTTCGGCTTTGACCTCGACGCGCTGGTCGTTGGTGCCGACCGCCATGGTCACATTGATAGCGATGCTGCTACCGACCTCGAGGACGATGTTGGTCTGGGAATAGGTTCGGAAACCTGACGCAGTCACGCTGAGGGTGTAAGTGCCCACGGGGACGTTCGGAAAAGTGTACAGACCACTGCTGTCGCTGTTGACCGTACGCCTGACCTGGGTCGCACTGTCAACGAGCGAAATGGTCGCGCCAGGAAGTACGGCGCCTGTCGGATCTACGACGCTTCCTTGAATGCTGGCGGTTCCAGCGGCCTGCGCATGAAGCAGTTGGGGCAGACAGCACAGAAACACTGCGAGCAGAGAGACGCGAAGAAGCACTTTGTGGAGAGGGGTGGTGGAGATCTGACTGAACATTTGTATGTCCTCTATACCTTCTTGGCTTTCGTTACCGGCCTGGGTGAAAGTGGATACCAAATCGGCGAGGACTATAAGAGTTTGGTAGGACCAGTGTCAATAAAATTAGCGTTCCCCCAGGGGACCGATTTGAGTCGTGGTGCAAGAAAAAATAGCCGCCGGTTACCCCGGGACGGCTATTCCTTGGTGCTGCAATGGTTAGGTTTAGAAGGTGATCTTTCCGGCGAGTTGGAAGATGCGCGGATCGGCGGCAGCGGTAGCGTTTCCGAAGGTGCTTGAATTCAGCGCCGAGGTGAACGTGGTGAGGTTGGGATGGTTGAGGACGTTGAAGGCCTCAAGGCGGATGATGAAGGCGAAGCGCTCACGGATGGGGAAGCTGCGGCTGAGTGCGGCGTCCAGGTCAAAGTAGCCGGGAGTACGGACGGCGTTGCGGCCGAGATTGCCGAAAGTGCCGGCGGTGTTCTGGGAGAATGCCGCTTTGTTCAGATAGGTGAGGTTGCCAGCCGCCTTCTGAGTGATTTTGACACCGGTATAGATAGCGTTCGGATTGACCAGGTTCGGGCGATCAAGGCCGATGCCGGTGAGCGAGTTGTCGATGCCCGAGGTGACATTGAACGGGACTCCGCTGGTAATGCGGATGAGCGGGGCGATCTGCCAGTTGTTGGCCAGCGCGCCGGCCCAGCCCTGAAGGCTGGTGAAGTGGCTGGACGCAACGAGGGTCGTGTTGAAGATGTGGCGAACGTCGAAGCCGCAGGCCGCGCGATCAAGCCGACGGTTGGCGGAGTTCATAAAGGTTGGTGCGGCGATGTCGCCCGGAGAGTCGCCGACGCTGACGCAGTGTGACCAGGTGTAGTTGGCGAGGAAGCTGAAGTCTTTCGACATGCGGTGCTGGATGACGCCGATGACGCCGTTGTAGCTGGAGTTGTTGCCGTCGTCGATCTGGGTCATGGTGGGGCTGTAACCCGCACCCTGTACCGGATTGATCAGAGAGAGTGTGGTGCGGTTGTTGGAGTTGGTGGTCGTTGAGCAGGCAGTGCCAGCTGCGGGCAAGCCGGTGGTCGGAGTCAGAGCGCCGCAGGAACCGGTGATGCCAGTCGAGGTGCCGGGGATGAAGACGGAGGCGTTGAGGGCAGTTCCGAGCCAGAGGTGAGTGTTCTTGTTGCCGAGATAGGTGATGGACATGTTCCAGCCGTGGCCAAGATCCTGCTGAACGCTGGCGGTCCACTGATTGATGGTTGGAGTTTGAATGTGGCGCGGGATAAGTACGTAGAGCGTGTTGGTCGGGAACGGTGAGTTGGTCGTCGGGGGATTCGCGATGGGGAAGGGATTGCCGCCGGGATAGGTCGACCACGGATTGGTGAAGCTGACCGGGCCGGGAACGTCAATCTCGTTGGTGTAAGGCGGATTGGAGCTGTTGCGCTGCGAGGTGTAGAGCGCGGGGTTGTCGTACATGATGGCACCGCCGACACGGAAGACAGTTTTTCCGGAGCCGAAGGGATCAAACGTCACGGAGACGCGGGGCGAGAAGTTGGCGAGACGATTGTCGGTGAACGACGCGGGAACACCGGGATCGCCGTAGAAGAAGGAGCCTGCAGGGGCGTTGACGAAGACCGTGCTGCGCTGGCCGGCGATGAAGGCGTTCTTATCGAAGGTGCTGCCGCGATGGAAGTTGTCGATGGGGAAGAACTCAGGCTCCCAGCGTAGGCCGACGTTAGCCGTGAGGCGGGGGTTGAAGTGGTAGGTGTCCTGCACGTAGAGGCTGAAAAGGGTCTGGCGGTAGGCGGTCTGCTGAGCCTTGCTCTGGCTGAAGGCGGTAGAGGTGCCGATGTTGCTCAATTTGCCACCGATGAAGTCGATCATCGGCTCGCCAGTCTTTCCGCCGACGCCGCTTGAGGCGCCACCGAAGTTGAAGCTGCCGTTCTGGAGGTAGCCGGCCTGGGTGTTGTCGCCGGTGCGGATGACCTCACCACCGAATGCGATCTGATGCTTGCCGTGGATGAAATCGACGTCGTCGGAGAAGTCTTCCGTGTTGGTGTTGAAGAAGCCCGGGGAGCAAGTTCCGCAACCGACGGAGAAGCCGTTGGTGATGGTCAGGCGGAAGTCATCGGGCACGTAGGTAAACATGTTGATGCCGAGCGTGTTGGCATTGATGCCGCCAGCCGTGGGACCACGATTGTTGCGGCGGCGAGCGTAGGTTCCGTGAAAGGTGTTCACGATCCGGGGGGAGATGATGTACGTGTAGCCGAGGGTGAAGCTCTGGACGCGCTCGTCGTTGCCGGCGATGGTGGTGAGGAGAAGGTTGGTCGGCGAGAAGTAGGCAGGCGCGTTGTAGTTGGTGATGAAGTAGCGGCCGAAGAAGCTGTGGTTCTGGTGGAAGGTGTAGTCGACGCGGCCGATGTACTGATTTTCGTTGTTGTTGCCGGGCAGAGACACGTTGACGCGACCGTACTTGTCCGCCTGAGAGTTGGGTAGCATCGCGGAGAGGTTGAGCGCCTGCTGATTGATGCTGCTGGCAGGGAGCTTGCGGGTAGCCGAGATGTTGACGCCAGTCACCGGGTCAACGATGGCGGTGGCAGTTATCGGGCAGCCGCTGCCAGTTGCGGCAGTGCCCATCTGGCTGAAGTCTCCAGAGAGCTCGGCGGGAGTGGGAACGCAGTAGCCGGTAGCGCTGCTGGTCTTGCGCTCGCGTGTGCCCTGGTAGCCGAAGAAGAAGAACATCTTGTCGGTGATGATCTTTCCGCCGACGGTGCCACCGAACTGGTTACGCTTGAGGGTGTCCTTGGTGGGCGAGAAGAAGTTGTTGGCGTTGATGACATTGTTGCGAAGGAACTCGAAGACGCTGCCGTGCCACTGGTTCGTGCCGGAGACGGTAACAACGTTGACCAGAGAACCGGGGTGGAGACCATTGCGGGCGGGCAAAGAGTTGGCTTCGACAGAAAACTCGCGGAGTGCGTCGGGGAACGGATAGGGCAGATTGGTGTTGGTGAAGGTATCGGTGTGGCTGCCGCCGTCGAGGACGTAGTTGTTGTAGACGCCCTGGCTGCCCGCGACAGAGATAACGGGAGTGTTGGCGTAGGTTTTGCTGCCGTTGATGTCGTTACCGGGCGCATTGACGGCGCCACCAGCGACGAGAATGAGCTGGGTGGCCTGGCGTCCGTTGAGTGGGAGCTCCGTGATGCGCTGCTGGTCGATGACCTGCTTGAAGCTGCTGGTCTCGGTCTCGAGGGAGACGCCGGAGGCCTGAACTTCAATGTGCTCTGAGGAGCTACCGACCTTGAGTGTGGGGTTGATCTGAGCGTTATTGCCGACTTCGAGGATGCCCTTCTGGACGAAGCCGCTGAAGCCGGTTGCTTCAACAGAGAGGGAGTAGGCGCCGACGGGAATGTTGGGGAGACTGAAGAGGCCGGCAGCGTCGGAGACGGTGGAACGTGTGGTCGCCGTATCGGTGTTGGTCACGGTGACCTTGGCGTCGGGGACGGCGGCACCTGTGGGATCGGTCACGGTTCCCTGAATGCTGGCGGTACCGGCGGTCTGGGCGTACGCGATGAGGGAACCTAAGCTCAGGAGAAGTGTCGCGCAGACGGCGATATGGGATACGCCCTTAGTAAATCGTCCAACTGCTCTTAGTAACCGCATAAAGTAGCCTCTCGAAATTGTTGGTTGGGGGTTTGGTTTCGTCTTTGCGAAACGTAGAGAGTGGTCTTACTTAATCGTGGAGGACTATATGTGTCCGATTTAAGAGATGTCAAATCGAAATCAATTTCATTAGAGACAAATTCCGATGGGGATACCAAGAAATTAACAGGCCGCGGAAGCCGCTTTTCTTGATCAGGCGTGAGTTGCGGAAGGCCGGGTGGCGACGGCTACGCGAGGGATTTGCTGGAGGTCATTGATAAAAAAGAGGTCTCGCCAGCTTGCGAGGAGAGCTGTGAGAGACGCTTGCTGGCCCTGGCCAATCTCGAGTGCGAGGAGGCCATTGGGTTTGAGCAGGTGCTGGGCCTGGGGGATGAGGCGGCGATAGATATCGAGGCCGTCAGAGCCTGCAAAGAGAGCGGTAACGGGCTCGTACTCGCGAACCTGGGGATGGAGGTCCGGGCGGTCGGAGGTGGGAACGTAGGGAGGGTTGCTGACGATGGCGTCGAAGGCCGCACCGGGTGGCAGAGCGGCGAAGAGATCGGAATGGAGGAAACGGATGCGGTGGGCTACGTTGTGATTTTCGGCGTTAAGCTGGGCGAGGTGAAGGGCCTCGGTGGAGAGGTCGAGAGCCGTCACGTGGGCTTCGGGAAGATGCACAGCCAGCGCGATGGCGATCGCTCCGGAGCCGGTGCCTACGTCGGCGATGGAGACGGGGTGGTCGTGGGGGAGGCGGGCGAGGACGGATTCGACCAGGTGCTCGGTCTCGGGTCGGGGGATGAGGACGGCGGGGGAGACGCGGAGAGTGAGACCGTAGAACTCCTGCTGACCGGTAATGTATTGGACGGGCTCGTATTGCAGGCGACGGTGGATGGTCTGTTCGTAGAGATAGAGCTGATCGGAGGTGAGTTCGAGCTCAGGATGGGCAAGGAGGGTCGCGCGAGGGATTTGCAGCGTGTGGAGGAGAAGGAGTTCGGCGTCGCGCGGGGCTTCGGCGCGGAGGTGCTCGTCGGTGGCCAGTTGCTGTGTCGCGGCGGTAAGTGACTGGCGGAGAGTGATCATGGGAGTTTTAGGGCTGCGATTCCCTTGGCTGAGGTTATGAGCAAAAGTAAAACCAACCCGGGTTCTTTCAACTTTGCTCAGGACAGGCGCATCGCCTCACTGCGCTCGCTCAGGATGACACATCTTCTTCGATGAGGATTCTAAAGCAGGAGAGAGCTGCAGTGCTTCAGCGGAATGTGTTTTTACCAGCGGGCTTCGATGAGAATAATGTTGCCGTCAGGGTCGGTGACCGCCAGATCGTTCTTTATCTTGGTATCCGTGATCTGCTGCTTGTGAAGGAGGTGTGCGGCCTTCGTGAGGCTTTTGGTTTCAAGGATGATTTTGGCGCGAGAGCCGAGAGCAGCCTGGGCGATCTCGACCTCCTGGCCGGAGTCTCCGGGAAGGTGGAGGAACATCGGGTCGCCTGCGATGGACTTGAAGGCGAGCTGGTTGATGTAGAAGTCGCGGGCAGCCGCGGTGTCCTGCATGGCGAGGGAGACGGAGACCATCCGGTCGGCGATGCGGTCTTCGTCGAGGTGCTTGCCCCGGTCGTTGTAGTGGAGGGAACCCGGCATGTACTGGGTGTACTCGATGTTCTGATGCTCAGGGCCGACCATGGTGAAGAGGAGGTTGCCGGCCCCGGCTTTGCGAACTGGGGTGGGAGTGAGACCACGGCTGGCGTAGTCGTCGTGGATGGCGTTGAGGTCGTCGCCTTCGAAGCAGAGGTGGAGGAATCCTGCCTTCGGATCCTTGGCGGTGACGGGGTAGAGCTCGATGAACTGGTGGTCATTGATCTTGATGAAGGACTCATAGACGACGCCGTCTTTCGCTAGGTTGAAGGCTTCCTGAAAGCCGAGTTTGGCGTAGAAGTCTCGCGCGGCCGCAAGGTCATGGACGCGGATGGCCACGTGGGCAATGCCGGCAAGAGGTGGAACCTGAGACTGAGCGTTAAGGGACGTCGTCGGCAGGGAGAAGACCAAACAGAGTGCAGCCGCGGCTTGGGTGATTGCGCTTGCGATGCGCTGGAAGACGAGACGCTGCTGGTGCATGTTCGGGAACTCCTTCGTTTGTTACTGTCGCTGATTCGCTGCTGGCAATGTCCGTATGGATTGTCGCTGACGTGGGGGAGTGTTGGCTAGTTGTCGCTGGGGGTGACGATGCGAGAGGTGACGTTGAGCTTGTGATAGTTGCGATAGGTTGCGGCGAAGGACCATCGGGTGCTGCCGTCGTTGGCCGTGACCGCCGAATCGATGGTCTTTGGCATCCAGAAGAGTTTGTTGTCAAAGGTGACGGGAGCGTAGTCGACGGACCATGTCCACAGGGTAAGGGTGCTGCTTCCGGGGGTGAGTTCGTGGTTCGGCGTGCGCATCTCTATGCGGAGAAGCTGGAAGGTCTGGGGATCGATATAGGCGCGGCCCGTTTCCGCTTCGGGGCCGGGACAGTTGTTATTGGCGGCAACGGATGCTTTGAGAGCGTAGTCGATGACGAGTACCGGGGCGTGGTGAAGACGCTGACCCGGAACGACACGATAGTCATAGCAGGGCATGAGATCGAGAGAGACGACGTTGAGACCACTGCTGAAGGCTCCCGAGAAGATGGCCGGACCGGTGATCGCTTCACCTTGAGCGGGCTTATTGTTCACGGCTTTGATTTCGCGGGCTTCGGTGAGCCGCACTGGAACGACGCCGGGATCGGAGCGCTTGAGATGGAAGATGGAGTCCGTTGTGGTGCGGCCGGAGTTTGCGACGCTGCGGGCGGTCAGTCGTATCTGACTGATGTCGGAGATGACGTGCTCGTCGCAGAAGAAGCTGGGGACGTTGGCCATGTAGTTCCAAAGATGAATCTGCAGGCGAAGCAGAATGCCTTCGATCGGGAGGTCGGTGTCGGACGGAGAAGTTTGCTGCTGGGCCACGCTGGGTAGGACAAAGACCAGGGCCGCTACTATCAGGCTTATCGGGACGATTGGGTTGGCCGAGAATCGCAAACTGAGGCTCCGTGATTAAACGAATTGTCGCCTACGCGCTGGACGAGTGCCAAGCTAAATGGAATCTGGGTTGGGCATGACGATGGGGTGGGAGTTGCCGGGATATTGGCCTGCGTTAAGTGACTACCCTTCTTTGGTTAGGAGTTTTGGATGACGCACACATCAGGCCTCATCGGCCTTATATGGAGATTTGAGCGCCGGCACTGGGTGCTTCTGCCCAAGGATTGCCCCGATGACACTTTTAGGGAAGCCGATTCTTTTTCCGCGACACTTTTTTCAACTTGCTGTGTTCGTACGGCCAGTGACGATAAGTGAAGACAGTCAGATCTCACGCCGTCACGCGAACTTATTGTGATGACTCGAAGCGTCGAGGGCAGCGAACATGCTGGTTCGACTCCTCCGACTTGCTGTGAGTACCCATTTTTCTGATTGGTTGTGTGGTTCGACTTGAGAGGAGGCATCTCCTCACGAGAGAGCCTTGGTGCGCAATTTTTCCGAAACGTCAGCAGTCGCATGTTGCTCTGCATCTGGATTGCTTCACTGCTTTATCGAAAGAGAGAGGAAAGGTTCGACTATGTCTCATCAAAATTATGGCATCAGGTCTTTGATCGCGTTTGTATCTGTGCCGCTTGCAGCGATGCTGGTAGCGGGTTGCTCGGGCTCCAACACTGCCAGCACCACGACAACTACGACGAACGCGGTCACCGGCAATGCGTTCGTGATTGGCACCGATGCACCTGTCGCGGGTGTTATCTCATTTACGACCCAGATACAGAGCGTGAATGCGATTGACTCGAGTGGAAACAGCGTGTCTCTTGTCAGCGGCACACCGACGGTGGACTTTGCGCGCTACAACGGCCTTCAGACGCTGCTCGATCTGAATGCTGTACCGGTAGGCACATACAACAGCGTGCAGATTACGCTTGGCACCACGACAATCGGCTATCTGAACACGCAGGCTGGAGCGGCACCTACTGTTCAGACAGAACCGGCCACGTTGTCGACGAGTACGATCAAAGTGACTCTGCCGACACCGCTTGTTGTGAGCCAGACTGAACCAGTTGGCCTGCGAGTCGACTTCGATTTGTATAAGTCGATTCAGGTAGATAGCACCGGCCAGATCACCGGCAATGTCACACCGACTTTCAATGTCACAGCCGTCGCGCCGAGCGACTCTGCCGGACATATCGACGACTTCGATGCGGCGGTCGTCAGCGTCAATGCCTCAGGACAATCCTTCGTCATTCAGGGACCGCACGGACGCCAGTTCACGGTCCAGGTGAATGGACAGACTGAGTTCGACAACAGCGAAAGCCTGAGCGATCTGACCACGAGCAGCATCGTGGAGGTCTCGGGCACGATTGCAACCGCTGACTCGACGATCACCGCGGATGAGGTGGCGATTCTCTCGCAGGATGGTTTCCATGCGGGCGGACAAGTGACATACGTGCAGCCACCGTCGGGCACTGCCACCAGCTTCGATTTATATGTGCGTGATTTGTTGCCGACGACGACAGGGCTTTCGCTCGGACAGATTGCCACGGTCAATCTCACCGGGAACGAGAAATACTTTATCTACTGGATGCATAATCCGCTGACGCAATTCCTGTTCAACTCCAAGACACTCTTGCCGGGACAGCATGTCTCGATTGGTGGCCCAGCAAGTGGAGCAACGAATGCCCAGGCAGTTACGGCGAAGCGAGTTGTGCTGCGCAACTGGGGATTCAATGGAACAGTCGTCGCCGGAAGTGTGAATAGTGGCAACGATACGTTCCAGATGAATATCAATGGATTTGCCGGCCTGCTCGTGCCGGGACCAGTGACGGTCTACCTCGGCACCGCTTCCGACTTCCGAGATGGACTTACCAGTATGACTAGCCTGACGGCGGGATCCAACATTCGTGTGGTCGGCCTGCTGGTCAAAGATCCGCTATCGGGCAATTCTGTATTGCTGGCCCGGCACGTCGATCAGCTGAACTAACAGCGTATTGGCGCGCAGTAGAAATAAGCGCGTGCTTAAACTCAATGCCGGAGCCGCCATTGGCTCCGGCATTTTTCTACTGAAGATCTAACGCGAATCAGGCAGCTGTAGCTTCGGCCTTGAGTTTCTCCGCTGTGTAATGGGCGATAAGGGCGTCGACAGTAGGTTGCAGCATGCCTTCCATGACCATGTTGAGCTGGTGGTTGGTGAGGCCGATGCGATGGTCCGTGACGCGGTTCTGCGGGAAGTTGTACGTGCGGATCTTTTCGCTTCGGTCGCCCGAGCCTACCTGCTGTTTGCGGTCCTTTGCCTGCTCCTGATGGATGCGCTCTTCTTCGACCTCGTAGAGCCGGGCGCGCAGGACTCGCATGGCCTTCTCACGGTTCTTGATCTGAGACTTCTCGTCTTGGCAGGAGACGACCGTGTTGGTCGGCAGATGGGTGATACGGATGGCCGAGTAGGTCGTGTTGACCGACTGCCCGCCAGGGCCTGAGGAGCAGAAGGTGTCGACGCGGAGGTCCTTGGCTTCGATCTTGATGTCGACCTCTTCCGCCTCAGGGAGCACAGCTACCGTGATCGCAGACGTGTGGACGCGGCCTTGCGTCTCGGTCGCCGGAACGCGCTGGACGCGGTGGACGCCCGACTCGTACTTCATCTGCGAGTAGACCTTGTCGCCCTCGAAGATGGCCGTCACTTCCTTCATGCCACCGCCGATGCCGGTCTCGGAGCTGGAGAGGACTTCGACCTTCCACTTGTGCTGCTCGGCGAAGCGGAGGTACATGCGAAACATCTCGGAGACGAAGATGGCGGCCTCGTCGCCACCGGTCCCGGCGCGGAGCTCGATCACGATGTTCTTATCGTCGTTGGGATCCTTGGGCAGGAGAAGAACCTTGAGGTCTTCTTCGACCTGCGTGAGGCGAGGCTCGAGGGCCAGCAGCTCATCCTGCGCCATGGCGCGGATGTCGGGGTCGGTCTCGGCCAGCATGGCCTTCGCGTCGGCGATCGCAGTCTTAATGGACCGATACTCGCGGAACTTTTCGACGGTAGGCTCAAGGTCGCGGTGGGCCTTGGCCGTCGTCTGGTAACGCTTCTGGTCGGTGACGATGGTCGGGTCGGCAAGCTGGTTGCCGAGATCTTCGTAGCGGGCTTCGAGTTGGTCGAGGCGGTCGAACATGGGGTGTCCTTGTAAATGAGCTTGGGAAAGAGATTGCAAAAAACAGGGGATTTGGAGGCTAGGCGCAGCTAGGCAAAGTCGTGGCAGGTTTGGGCCACGTGGGAGAGGGTCACCGGGTTTGCTTTAGCGGACATTGCTCTTATTAGATGTTACTCCTGTTCGGGCAGATGCGGGCCGGTTTTAGTGGACGGTTTGACCTGCCATTTGCCGTCCACCAGCTTGGCTATATAGATGGTTGTCTGCTCTGGCACCTCCTTTTCGGCGCGTTCCCCCATGCCCGCTGGACTTAGCGTGATCGTGAAGGCGAAGACTGTTGGGCTGAGCATCTGTACAGATTCGACACTAGCGTCCATGCTCTCGACGTCGCACGCCAAATTCTTCTCCCCGCATTCCTCTTCCGAGGCCAGATAAGCCCTGAGCTTTGCCTGGTATGCAGTTCGGACCGGATCGCCCGGGCGGGGATAAACACGCTCAACTTCGCCGGTTTTGGGATTGAAGACGGTCAACTTGGCAGGATGTGTGGGGGCAAAGTGAATCATGCTCTCCTCAATGACGAACGAGTCTCCAACAGTCTCATAGACCCATCCATTGATGAGGAAGTGAAATTGCAGCTGATCATCGAGAAGCAGCGTGCAACCTAACGAAGGATTGACGTGAGTCGTCAGTATGAGCCACTCCGTCTTTTGTTCCGAGAATCCCACGTCGTGCAGGCACATGCCCCAGACCGCGGTGTCCACCGGAGTGTCCGTGTAGCGGGACCGTGAGGCAGCAGAGTCATCCTCCACCCCTGTGCTGCCGTCTTTTAACTCCTTGCGGAGTATGTGTTTTGTGGCTGTGTCATAGCGTGCCACGGTCAGAACATCCTCATCTCCACTCTTGGACATCCAGGCGAAGAGACGCAGCGGACCCTCCTTCCGTACATCGAAACCATTCAAATGCATTGTTCGTTCGGAGGGACGCACCAGAGCATCGGGGACTCCATTTGCGGTAAGTAGTTCGGCAACCGTGGGAACCTGCTGCTGACCCGCACACAAGCGGCCTGCCATGCTTATCAGGGCGATCCAGAACGCGGCAAGGAGGTATCGTCTTCGCATCTCGCTCATGGAGAGCGAAGTCTAGCATAAGGCCTGCGGAAATATTGCAGATTCTGCTAAACCATAAGCATCGGTTAGACAGAAGAGATGGAATGGCGCTGTTTCGAACAGTTGCGGAGTTGGCAGAGACGCTGGCGGGCGAGTCGAGCCGGCTGAAGAAGCGGGCCGCAATTGCGGAGGCGATCTCGCAGGTGCATGCGGAGGCGCCGGAGGCAGAAGATGCAGGTTTGTTTGCGCTGTATGTGGCCGGAACTCCATTTGCCGAAGCGGATTCGCGAAAGCTGAATGCCGGTGGAGCGCTGCTGAGCAAGGCTCTGCTGGCGGTGAGTGGAGCTTCGGACATTCAGCTTACGGCGGCCTATAAGCAGCATGGGGATTTAGGAGCGGCTGGGTTTGATTTGCTTCACGAGAAAAACGTTGAACCCTCACTCACGCTGGCTGAGGTTGCCGACGCATTTGCAGCGATGGCAGTGGCGCGGACTACTGCGGTACGGGCGGGATTAGTGGAGGGGCTGCTGCGGCGAGCGACTCCGCTAGAGGCGAAGTATCTGCTGAAGCTGATGATCGGAGACATGCGAATCGGCGTGAAGCAGAGCCTTGTAGAGGAGGCGATTGCGGTTGCGGCTGGAGTGCCGGTCGGTGAGATTCGCAATGCCGTAATGCTGGAGGCGGATCTAAGCGCGGCAGTAAAGCGAGCCTTCGCCGGAACGCTGCAGGAGGCGCGGATGCGGCTGTTTCATCCGCTGGGCTTCATGCTTGCCTCGCGCGTGGATACGCCGGAGGAGGCGGTGGAACGCTTCTCGGGTGAGCCAGAGGAAGAGGCAGAGAAAGCACACATCGAGGCGTTTCTCGAGGACAAGTATGACGGGATGCGCGCGCAGGTGCACTGCGGCGATGCGGAGCAGCCGGAGCGCGTAGCGATCTACTCGCGCAACAAGGAGGATGTGACGGAGAGCTTTCCAGACTTGGAGGAGGCGTTTGCCCACGTGGCCTCGGCTGGCGCGGGGCCGGTGATCTTCGACGGCGAGATTCTGGGGTGGGATTATGAGACAGGTCGCGCCCTACCCTTTGCCGTGCTGGGCCAGCGAATCGGCCGCAAGCGCGTTTCGAGTGAGTGGCGGCGGCAGGTTCCTGTGGTGTTTATGGCGTTCGACCTGATGTATGCGAATGGCGAGCTACTGCTGGAGCTGCCACTGCGTGAGAGACGCAACAGGCTCGAAGCGGTGGTGGAGAAGTTGGTAGAGACGACGCGATCTCCAATCTTTATCGACGAACGGAAGAAGGGCGCACAGGGAGTAATGTTTGCGGAGGAAGATGGCGAGGTGGTGGAACGTCTGATGCTCTCGCCTTCGAGGCTGGTGGAGTCGGCGGAAGACATCGACAGAGCGTACGCCGAAGCTCGGGCGCGCGCGAATGAAGGCGTGATGTTGAAGGCTGCGGAGTCCGTGTATCAACCGGGACGGCGCGGGCTGGCGTGGATGAAGCTGAAGCGAGAGCTCGCGACGCTGGATGTAGTCGTAACGGGCGCGGAGTTTGGGCACGGAAAGCGCGCAGGAATCCTGAGTGACTACACGTTTGCCGTGCGTGCCCCAGGCGGCGAATTGCTGAATGTCGGAAAGGCTTACTCAGGCCTGACGGATGCAGAAATAGCCGAGATGAGCGCGTGGATGATGGAGCATACGCTTGAGGATCGAGGATTCTTCAGAACAGTAGAGCCGCTGATGGTGCTGGAGGTGGCGTTCAACAACATCATGCGCAGCGGACGGCATGCGAGCGGCTTCGCACTGCGGTTCCCACGGATTCTGCGCATCAGGACAGACAAACCAGTGAGCGAGATCGACACGGTGGAACGCGTCGAAGAGGTGTATCAGTCGCAGGTAGATAAGCCGGTAGAAACAGAGATGTGATGCTCGACTCGTCGACGATCACGTTATTCTCAGACTGCAGCTTTTGACTGCAATGCGGAGGCGCTTTATGTATCGCTCAGTTTCGGCAGTTTTGATAGCAATTTATCTGTGGTGCGCTCCCGTCTTTGCGCAGACGAACTCGATGGCAGAAGATTCTGCGATACGGGCAGTCCTCGCTCAGCAGGCTGTGGACTGGAACCGTGGCGATATGGACGCATTCGCGACGGGCTACAGGAACTCGCCCGACATACTTTTTATAGGCTCGAAGATAAGCCGTGGTTATTCGCAAATGCTGGAGCGCTATCGCACCGCTTATTCCACGCGGGAAAAGATGGGAACCCTGACGTATAGCGATATCGAGGTTCAGCCACTCGATGATCGCTTCGCAACGGTGACAGGAAAGTTTCACCTGGAGCGCACTGCAGCGGGCGGCGGCGATGCGAGTGGGACGTACCTGTTGGTCTTCGAGAAGACCCCGCAAGGTTGGAAGATCGTGCGTGACGTGACGATTCCCGCAGCGAAACAATAAAGATTTAACGAAGCCGCAATGAACGCAGAGAGTACTTTGAAACGAATTCGTGCGAGGTGGCATCTTAAAGCTCATGGAATATAGACAGCTTGGTAAATCAGGTTTGAAGGTACCGGAGCTTTGCTTCGGGGCGGGGACGTTTGGAGCAGCGAACGAGTTCTTCAAGGCGTGGTCGGAGACGACGCAGGAAGAGGCGAACAGGATCGTCGGGATCTGTATGGACGCCGGTTTGAACTTTTTCGATACAGCCGATATCTACTCGGATGGGAGCAGCGAAACGGCGCTCGGTAAGGCGCTGTCGCATCTCAAGCGCGAGGATGTGCTCATCTCGACCAAGGCTACGTTTCGATTCGGCACAGGACCAAACGACGTAGGCTCGTCGCGCTATCACCTCATCCAATCGCTCGAGCGGAGCCTGAAACGGCTCGGCACCGACTACATCGACGTCTACCACCTGCATGCGTTCGACGCGACGACGCCAGTGGAGGAGACACTCAACACGCTCGACAAGTTCGTCCGCGAGGGCAAGGTACGGTACATAGCCTGCTCGAATTTTTCAGGCTGGCACTTGATGAAGTCGCTGAGCGTAAGCGAACGCTACGGATGGGCACGATACGTCGGGCATCAAGCCTACTACTCACTCGTAGGACGCGACTATGAGTGGGAGTTGATGCCGCTCGCACTCGATCAGGGCGTGGGCGCGCTGGTCTGGTCGCCTCTAGGATGGGGCCGCCTAACGGGCAAGATTCGCCGTGAGACTGGGATTCCGAAGGACAGCCGCTTGAACACGAAGGTGGTTGTGGAGGGCGGACCGAAGCCAGACGAAGAGTATCTCTACAAAGTAGTCGATGCGATTGATGAGATCGCGAAGGAGACAGGCAAGACAGTTCCGCAGATTGCACTGAACTGGGTGCTGCAGCGTCCAAGCATTTCGACGGTGATTATCGGCGCTCGCAATGAAGAGCAGTTGAAGCAGAACCTCGGCGCAGTCGGATGGAAGCTGACGGCAGAGCAGATTGCAAAACTCGATGCTGCGAGCGATGTTCCGCGAGCTTACCCATACTGGCACCAGCTGCAATTTGACGAGCGGAACCCGAAGCCGGTGTAACGACCTCATAAGAAATGGAAAGGCCCGCAGCACCAATACATGCGGGCCTTTCCTTTGCACGTCGCTTAGAACTTCAGCAGGAAGGCGACGGTTATCCGGTTCTCGCTGTTGCGAAGATCCGGAGTCCAGCCCGGAACAACCGAACCAGGGGCACCGGTGTTTCCTCCCGGAGGTGTCACGCCTCCAGGTCCGGTGAAGTAGGGAACATTCGCGGCGCGATGGTTGTACTCGAAGCGGTAGGTGAAGTACTGGCTCGGCATGTAATCTGCCGTAACCGAAGTGTCCCACGCCTTGAACGGATCGCCCGGATTCTCGGTGAAGTACGGCGTCCCCGAGGCCGCTGTCGCTCCATTGATCGGCGGCAACAGTACAAGATATCGGCCAGGGTTGTTGATCTTTCCGCCACCAAGAGTCAAAGCGTAACGATCGTGATCGAACCAGACGCGGTTGTAAGCCATGAAGCCGAGGAAGCTCTGTTTCGGTCCGGTCTTGCCGTTGCCGAAGCAACTGACACCGCCCCCGCTCTCGCAACCAGCGTCTCCGGTGAGCGTGGCGGCCGCCTTGCTGATAAATGACGTGGGGCGGTCATAGTACTTGTACTGAACGCTATCGTCGGTGTGGTAACGGGTGCGCGTAGGTATACCAAGAGCATCCTCACCGTAACCGTACTGATTGCCCACAATCGACCAGTTGCCATTGGGCCTCCAGAGAATCTGCCCGCCGAGACCGGGCCGATTATTGAACCTGCCGTAAGACTGCCAGCCGTTGATGAACCACGGTTCGATCTTCAGCTTTGCCGTCGGAAACCACTGCACGCGTACGCCATTGAAGAACCACGGCGTGTTGGAAGAGACATACGACGGCTGATAGGCCCAGTTGTCGAACTGGTAGTAGGAAAACAGACCGACGTACGACATGAAAATGCCGGCGTCGACGTTCAATCCATGCTGTACGTTGAAGTGATAGCCGCCGTATGCCTCAGAGACATAGCGATATGCATCCGCGAGGTTCCACTGGCCTCGTGCGGTGCTTGCATCGTTGCGCGGTGTAGTCTGGGAGTACAGGCCGAACTGCGTCATCAAGCGAGCGCGCACATTGTCGTAGTGGAAGTCGCCGCCGACTCCGAGTTGGGTCAACTGCACCTCATTCGCGCGGAAGACTTCACTCGATCCGCCGATGGTGTTGTCCTGCGGGTGACGGTAGTCGTAGGTGTAGTTGGTGTCCGTACGAATCTCCGGCGTGAAGAACTTAGTTGCGTACGGAGTATCCATGGTGCGGGCGTTGCCCGTGAGCCAGGTGAAATCGGCAAAGGCGAACGGCTCTGACTTTGGATTGGAGGGATCGGTGATCACAGGCTCCTCGGAAACAGCTGGCGGGGGAGCAGAAGCTTTGGCCGTTGTGATGTGGTGCGTCTCCGGTTGAGCTGAGTTAGCCCGCTTCAGCTCGATGATCTGCTGCTGAATCTCCTCTAACTTGTCCTGCAGTAGCTGAATCTTCTGATCTTGCGCAGCTTTGATCTCCTCCGCAGTCGGTTGAGGAGCGCGCTCCTGTGCTCGAAGATCGACTGCATTGAAAATCAGGCCCGCACCAAAAAAGAGCATCGCGAGGCTAAGTCCGCAAATGCTTGATTTCATTTTTGTTTTCACTTCACTTCTCCATTCACGTTAGCGCGCCCGGCCAAATCAAGCCGCGGACACTAACGATTCAGCCTAATCACGGGTGAATAAGGAGTTCGTGATGAAACCGTAAAGAATTCATAACGAGGTCGGACATCTTTTGTTAACTTGGACTTAGAGATGTATAAGGGTGCGATGGGTTTAAGGTTCACCTGTTCAGCGAGGTGTGATTTGCGTCGTCGGCTTCTTCTCCTTTTTTGTGTATTGAGCTTTGCACTGCCTTCGTTTTCACAGCAGAGTTATACGTTTGGTGTGGCCAACGGGCAGTTCGTACTGAATGGCAAACCGTTCCGTGTGATCTCGGGAGAGATGCACTATCCGCGAATTCCGCGAGCCTACTGGCGGGATCGCTTTCGGATGGCGAAGGCGATGGGGCTGAACACCATTACGACCTACGTCTTCTGGAATGTGCATGAGACGCGACCCGGTGTGTACGACTTCACCGGCAACAACGATGTCGCAGAGTTTGTGCGCGAGGCGCAGCAGGAGGGACTGTACGTGATTCTGCGGCCCGGCCCTTATGTCTGCGCGGAGTGGGAGTGGGGCGGATACCCGGCGTGGCTCTTGAAGGAGCGCGGCATCGTGGTGCGTACGAGCGATCCGAAGTTTATGGAGCCTGCGAAGCGATGGATCGCGCGACTGGGTCAAGAGCTTGCTCCGCTGCAGATCGGCAACGGCGGACCGATCATCCTGACGCAGGTGGAGAACGAGTATGGTTCCTTCGGCAACGACCACGCCTACATGGAACAGATCCATAAAGCGCTGGTCGATGCGGGATTTACGAAGTCGCAGCTCTATACCGCCGATGGACCAGAACAGGTGCCGGACGGATCACTGCCGGAGCTTCCCGTAGGGATCAACTTCGGCGGCGAGAAGGTCGGCGATGCCGAGAAGGCTTTCACAACGCTGAAGAAGTTTCGGCCAGATGGCCCTTTCATCAACAGCGAGTACTGGGCTGGATGGTTCGATCACTGGGGCGGCCCGCACGCGCATACAAATGCAGAGGCGCAGGCCAAGAACCTGGAGTGGATGCTCGCGCAGGGCTACTCGGTCAGCATCTATATGTTCCACGGAGGCACGAGCTTTGGCTGGATGAATGGAGCCAACACCAACGGCCAAAACTATGAACCCGACGTGACCAGTTACGACTATGACTCTGTGCTCGATGAGAGTGGACGACCGACGCCAAAGTACTTTGTGTTTCGCGATCTGATCGCAAAGGCTACCGGCATCACACCGCCTCCAGTCCCGACCGTCGCTGCACCGATGAGCGTGCCTGATGTTGCGATGCTCGAGACAGCTTCACTGTGGGACAACCTGTCGAAACCCATTCATTCAGAGCAGGTGCTAAGCATGGAGGACGTGGACCAGGCCTACGGCTATATTCTCTACCGCACACACCTGAAGGACGCAGCCTCCGGCGACCTCTTACTGGATAAGGTGCACAGCTACGCGCAGGTCTATCTGGACGGCAAGATGATAGGCGTGATCGACCGGAGACTCGGTCAAGACCGGCTTACGATCTCTGCTGCTGCGGGTTCTCGACTGGACATTCTGATAGAGAACACGGCGCGCGTGAACTTCGGCAAAACGATCGGCGGAGAGCGCGCAGGCATCACGAAACAAGTGACGCTGGCAGGCAAGCCGGTGATGGGGTGGGATATCTATCCGCTTCCGATGACAGCGGTGAGCTCATACTCCTATTCGAAGAAGGCCTGCGAGGGCCCTTGCTTCTATCGCGGAAGCTTTGACCTTGCGAAGACTGCGGACACATTTCTGGATACGAGCGAGTTCAGGAAGGGCCAGCTCTGGCTGAACGGACGCGCGCTGGGACGCATCTGGTACGTAGGGCCACAGAAGACGCTCTATGCTCCGGGGCCTCTGCTCATCAAGGGAAAGAATGATGTGATTGTGTTCGACCTGCAGGGAACGATGGGACGCAAGCTGCGCGGCCTGGACAAGCCACTGCTCGATGGGTCGGCGCCTCCCCGCTAATAGCGGCGTCTCCCATCCGAAGCGGTTCAGTTAGATTTCCACAGAAATCTTTCAGAAAGTTGGCATGTTTTTAGACGCCGCGCACCAACCGTCAACAAACCACACTTACCACACTTTTTACCGCTTACTAACCACCAAAAACCACCAACTTCCGCCCATTTTTCGCAAAACCCCCTCCAAAAAACCGCACGAAAAAAACTAGTCAACTAGTGGCCGGCCGACGGGCTGGCATTCTTTGGCGGGCGCGGAATAAAGAAGAGAAGCGGCAGCATGAAGGCGCAGAAGACGGCAAGGTACTGGATGATATCGAGGTAAGCCAGCATGGTGGCCTGGCGATGTAACTGGTTGTAGATATAGGCCTGAGCCGAGTGAACTGCCTGAGCGCCGTGTCCGAAGGCCCCCTTGAGAGAGTCAACCTTCTGATTGAACGCCGGGTTACCAGTCGATAGGTTGCGGACCATATTCGTCTCGTGCGCAGCAGTTCGCCGGGTAAGCATGGTGGCGATGAACGCCGTCCCGCACGAGCCACCAATATTGCGCGCAAGGTTGGTAAGGCCCGAGACGTCATTGTTCTCCGACTGCTTCACACCGATGTACGCGGTGGTGTTGATAGGGATGAAGAGGAAGGCAAGTCCCGAGGCCTGGAAGATACGCAGGAAGACGAGGCGTCCATAGCTCACGCTGAGGTCCATTGTGTGCATGGTGATCAGCGATACAGTCAGCATGAAGAAACCGTAGCCCATGAGTTTGCGCGGGTCGACCTTGCCAGAGAGGAAACCGACGACGGGCATCATGGCCATCATCATGAGCCCAGCGGGAGAGAGGACGAGACCAGCGAGTTCGGCAGTGTAGCCAAGCAGTGTCTGGACAAACTGCGGAATGAGGACGGTGGTGCCGTACAGCGAGAAGCCGAGCACGAACATCAGGACAAAGCTGATTGCGAAGTTGCGGCGCTTGAACAGGGTGAGGTTAACGATGGGGCGATGTCCTGTGCGCAGCTGCCTTAGCTCCCACCAGATCATGCTTATGAAGGCGACCACCATAGCGACGGCGAAGAAAGTAATGATGCGGGAGGAGAACCAGTCGTCCTCTTGCCCTTTGTCGAGGATGAACTCAAGCGAGCCGAAGGTCAGGCCAAGAAGACCAAACCCCAGGAAATCCAGCTTAATACCGCCCTTCTGGGATTGGGCCACCTGCTTTTTAACATAGGGTGGGTCTTCAACGATGCGCGAGGTAAGGAAGAGGGAGATGAGACAGATGGGGACGTTGAGGAAAAAGATCCAGCGCCAGTCGAAGTTGTCGGTGATGTAGCCGCCCAGCGTAGGGCCGATGGCGGGCGCACAAACAACGGCGAGGCCGTACATAGCGAATGCCTGGCCACGTTTTTCAGGCGGGAAGGTGTCGGCGAGGATCGCCTGCTCGGAGGGTGCCAGACCACCGCCGCCGATACCCTGCAGGATGCGGAAGAAGACCAGCAGAGGGAGTGTCGGAGCGAGTCCACAGAGTGCAGAGCTGATGCCAAAGAGCGCGACGCAGATCATATAGAACTTCTTGCGTCCGATAAAAGTGGTCATGTAGGCGCCAGCGGGCAAAATGATGGCGTTGGCTACAAGATAGGCAGTGAGGACCCAGGTCGCCTCATCCTGTGTGGCTCCGAGGCCGCCAGCGATGTGAGGCAGTGCGACGTTGGCGATGGAGGAGTCGAGTACCTCCATGAACGTGGCAAGCGTGACCGTCATGGCGACGATCCACGGGTTGATACGGGGCCGCCATGGCTTCTCTGCGGTTTGGAGTGCGCTTGAGTGTTCCGCGCCGGGGAGTTCTATCGCTGTGGCTGCCATGAGTTACGAGATTTGATTATTTTGGGGGCGGTGAAGATTCAGTTTTTGGACAGGAGCGATTTTTGTGGGCAAACGGGTTGAGGTTTGGCGAAGATTTGGCGTAGATTTGGGAAATGGAAGCGATAACGGTGGTCTGGTTCGTGGTGGGAAGTGTGGTTGGCGCGGTAATCGCGTGGCTCATTGCGGGTAGCAAATTGCAAGGATCTCGTGTCGCGGTAGAAGCTCGTATGGCCGCGCGGGAGGCTGAGGTCGTTGGGCTCCGCGAGGGACTCGGGGCGAAGGATCGGGTGATCGAGGAGAAGGTGCGGGAGTTGGAGGTTTTGCGTGCCGCAGGTGAGGCGGCACGGCTGGAAGCGGCGGGGTTGCGGTCTCAGATGGTGGCCGAACAGAAGGCGATGGACGAAAAGGTTAAGGCTCTGGTGGATGTGGAGACCAGTTTGAAGACGAGTTTTCAAGCCCTGGCTGCGAGTGCTTTGCATGAGAACAGCCAGCAGTTGATCCGGCTTGCGAAGGGGGAGTTGGAGACACAGCAGGTTGAGGCGGCAAAGGAGTTGGCGGCGAAGGAATCGGCGATTGAGCTGCTGCTTAAGCCTATGCAGGAGTCGCTGGCGAAGCTGTCGACGCATAGCCATGAGCTGGAGGTAAAGCGGGCAGGCGCTTACAGTGAGGTGCTGGCAGAGATCCAGAATATGCAGAAGTCGCATATCGACCTCCGAAAGGAGACGACGCAGTTGGTAGCGGCGCTGCGGGCTCCTAAGGTACGAGGCAACTGGGGCGAGATGCAGTTGCGCAAATGCGTCGAGTTTGCGGGTATGGTGCAGTATGCCTCGTTTGAGGTGGAGAAGTTTGTGAGGGGCGAGGATGTGTCGATCCGGCCTGACCTGATTGTGAAACTGCCGAATGGGCGGAGCATCATCGTGGACGCGAAGACCCCGCTGGATGCGTTTCTCGATGCGAGCGCATGTGACGATGAGGTACTGCGGTCTGCGCACATGGCAGCACATGCAACCAGGGTGAGGAAGCATCTGGATGCACTGGGCGGAAAGGCTTATTGGAAGCAGTTTCCGGAGTCGCCGGATTTTGTAGTGTGCTTTCTGCCGAGCGAGGTGCTGTTCTCAGCGGCGCTGGAGCAGGACCCTTCGCTGCTGGAATATAGCGCGGAGAGCAAGGTGCTGCTGGCGACACCGACGACGCTGATCGCCCTGCTGAAGGCGGTGGCCTATGGATGGAAGCAGTCGCAGATTGCGCGGGACGCGCAGATGATTCGGGATGAGGCGCTAAAGGTGCAGGCGAAGCTGGTGGGACTGCATGATGCGATCGTGCAATTGGGCAAGACGCTTCGCAGCGCTGGTAAGGCGTATGACGACATGCTGGTGAAAGTGGAGGGGCAGGGTGGGCTTTTCTCCATTTCGCGTAGGTTGCGGGAGATGGAGATTGGCGAAAAGGACCTGCCACAGCTTGAGCCGGTGCCTGTGCAGTTGAGGCCGATGACGAGCGATGAGTGGCAAGGGAAGTTGTCGCTTGTAGCTGCTTCGGAGAGCGACGAAAAGTAATACCGTCTAAGAGCCTAAAGTTCCCTCAATTTTGGGTCCACTACGGCATGACTGAAGTCCGTGCCCTTTCAGAGCATGCACACTCGTTCTGAGCCTACTTTCAAAAAAATAATGAACATGTTCAAAAAATCCTTGCATCCTGCTGCGACGTGGCGTATCTATTTAACTGAACATGTTCAAAAACGATGAAAGGACGGTTCAAAATATGAATGTCGCGGCTTGCTACTTTAGTTATCTTGCTATCAGCATTGCACTTACCATCTGGGTTGCGCGAACATTGCATCGCAATGGGAGGGTCTTTCTGGTCGACGCGTTTCATGGCAATGAGGAGCTAGCGGATTCCGTAAACCATCTGCTTGTTGTAGGGTTTTACCTCATTAATGTTGGCTATATCGCGTTGGCCCTGAAGACGAGCGAACCGCTCTCGACTCTTCGCCAGGCGATTGAACTGGAGAGTGTGAAGATAGGAGTTGTGCTGCTGATCCTTGGAGGGATGCATTTCTTCAATATTCTTGTCTTTGCAAAGATGAGGAGTCGGTCCGGACTTGCACAGGGGGCACCGCCACCACCACGAATCGCATGAGCTTTAACGGATGAAGATCAAGAAATCTGAAGAGACACGGACTCGAATTCTTGAAGCTGCGCTTGCGGTGTTTCGTGAGCGCGGCTTCGAGCGTTCTACGATGCGTGAGATCGCAACAGCAGCAGAGGTAGCGGTCGGAGCTGCTTATTATTATTTCGAGTCGAAGGATGCGATCGTGATGGCGTTCTATGAGCGCTCGCAGAGCCAGATGCGGCCTGAGATTGAGGCGCTTCTGGACAAGAGCAAGACTCTGGAAGCGCGGTTACGGGCGATTATTTCGACGAAGTTCGAGTGCTTTGGGCCGAACCGGAGGTTGCTCGGGGCTTTGTCGGCGCATGCGGATCCAGAGCACCCTTTGTCACCTTTCAGCAATGAGACGAAAACGATTCGAGAGCAGGATATTGATTTCTTCTCGCGCGCGGTTGCGGACTCTGCTGTAAAGTTACCTTCGAACATCAAGCCCTATTTGCCGCGGCTGCTTTGGATGTATCAGATGGGCCTGATTCTCTTCTGGGTGTATGACCGTAGCGAGAATCAGAAGAGGACGATGCTGCTCTATGAGAAGACCTTGAAGATGATCCTTGTAACGCTGAAGCTGGCGGGTATTCCGTTGCTGCGTCCACTTCATCGTCTGGCTGGGGAGTTGCTCGAGGTGGTCTACGGAGAGATGTAGGATCAACCATTCGTCACAGAAACTACGGCAAAAGAAACAACGATGTTTCGTCGCCTTGGCGCTGGCCCAATACTTCTTGTTAGTGCGGCCGTCTGTTTCTTTACGAGGTGGAGACGATGCGGGTTTTTCTGCAGGATATTCGCTATGCCGTTCGTCAGTTGCGTAAATCTCCGGGGTTTACCGTAACAGCGGTTTTGACGCTGGCCCTTGGTATAGGGGCGACGACAGCTATTTTCAGTACGGTCTATGGGTTGCTGCTGAAGTCGCTTCCGTTTACGGACGCTGAGCGAATTGTGGCTTTGGGCGAGACTCATCCACAGGTGAAGGGTGGCACGGAGGCTACTTATCCGGATTATCAGGATTGGCGGGCGCAGCAGAAGACCTTCGCGCAGATTGGAGCGTATTCCACTCTCAATCCGAATACGATTTCGCTGACGATGGATGGGCGCTCGGAGCAGGTGCATCGCGTGCTCGCGTCCGGCAATTTCTTTTCGGTGCTTGGGCTTTCTGCCCAGATTGGCCGGATGATTAATGAACACGATGACGTGTCCGGAAATAATCATGTTGCCGTGCTGAGTTCGGATGCGTGGCAACGGTACTTCAGTGGGGATCCGAGTGTGGTTGGGCGCAATGTCGATCTCAATGGCGCGAGCTACACGATCGTCGGGGTGCTGCCGGCTGGCGCTGCTTATCCCGCGGAAGGTGAGGTGTGGCTGCCGCTGTCGCTGCTGGATCAACCGACGCAGGCATCGCGGGTGTGGCATTCGGTGAATGTGCTGGGCAGGCTGCGTCCTGGCGTTGGGTTGCAAGAGGCCAGAGCTGACATGGAGACGGTTGCTGGTCGTCTCGCTGCGGCTTACCCTGCGACGAATCGCAACGAGGGCGTGTTGCTTGCTCCGCTGCGTGAGCAGCTAGTGGGGAGTTTGCGGCCAGCGCTTCTCAGCCTTCTAGGTGCAGTTGTGCTGGTACTGTTGATCGCTTGCGCGAACGTCGCCAATCTTCTGATGGTGCGGGCTGCGGCTAATCGGCGGGAGATTGCGGTTCGTCAGGCGCTCGGCGCTAGTCGCGGTCGGCTGTTTTCGCAGTTTCTCGCTCAGACGTTAGTGCTGTGTTTGCTGGGAGGGGCGCTGGGAACGCTGCTCGCAGCTTGTGCGCTGCCGTTGCTGAGGCATGCGCTTTCGCATGCCGCGGGTCTTGATCTTTCGATGATTCATTCTGTCAGCCTCAGCGTTCCTGTGCTTCTGTTCACGCTTGGAATCTGCACGCTCACTGCGCTGCTGTTTGGGTTGCTGCCTTTGATGAAGCGGGCATCGAAGCTGACGGAGGCGCTTCATCCGGGAGATCGTGGCAGCACTGGCGCAAAGAGCTGGAGCAGAGGGGCGCTGGTCGCGGGGGAGATTGCGGTCGCGGTTGTTGTGCTGTTTCTTAGCACACTGGTGATTCGGAGTTTTCAGAAGTTGCTTGCTGTCGATACTGGCTTCCGTACGGACCATTTGCTAAGTGCCGAGATTACGCTGCCGGAGCCGCAGTATCCGCAGGGCGGTCCCGAAGCAAATCGATTTTATGAACGACTGCTCGAGAAAGTGGCGCAGTCGCCGGGTGTTCGCTCTGCCGCAAGTATCAATGTGCTTCCGCTCAAACCTTCGCAGGTCATGACGCGCTTTCTTATTGAAGGGGCGACTGCGCCGGCTCCTGGGACGTTTCCGCTGGCGCAGATTCGCTATGTCAGTCCGGACTTTTTTAAGACGATGGGGATTGGTCTGCGGGAAGGGAGAGTGTTTGAGCAGAAGGATATCGATCAGCCTAACTTCTTTGTGGTGAATGAGGCGTTTGCTCAGCGGTATCTGGCGGGAAGAGATCCGTTGGGGGCGAAGGTCGTAGTTGGAGTGTTGAGCGCAAATCCGTCGAAGGTTCCGGTGGTTGGGGTTGTGGCGAATGCGCATGATCAGGGCATGGATACGGAGGCTCTGCCTGAGATTTACGCGCCGGGCTTCGGACCGCATGCGGTACTGCTGGTGAGGTCTGCGGTGGATCCTGAAGGCATGGTCTCGGTTGTGAAGAACGCGGTGCATGAGTTGGACCCGAAGCTGCCGATTTATCACGTGCAGACTCTGGACGGTTTGCTGTCGGACTCCGTGGCGCGGCAGCGGATGACGGCGGAGTTGCTCGGCTTGTTTGCCTTTGTAGCGTTGGCGCTGGCGGCGATTGGGATCTATGGGGTGCTGTCTTACATGGTCGTGCAGCGCACTCGCGAGATCGGTGTGCGGATGGCAGTGGGAGCAAATCGCGAGGATATTCTGCGGTTGGTGCTGGGGCAGGCGGGGAGATTTGCTGCGGTTGGGATCGTGGCTGGGCTCGCGGTTGCGCTTGCGGGTGCTCGGCTGATCAACGGGCTGCTTTTCCATACGAGCACGATTGATCCGCTCTCGGTATCGATCACCATCGCGGGGTTGGCTTTGATCGCCGCGGTGGCGGTGAGTGTACCTGCGAGTCGGGCCGCGTCGGTGGATCCCACTGAAGCGTTGCGTGCCGAGTGAGAACTAAATTCGCTTTGAACTAGTGAATTCATCGACTTATCCGAGGGTCCTTGCGTCTATCTCTATAGCAGTGCGTCCGTATGGCGGCCTCGCGAGGCTTTCTGGCGAGGCTTTGCGCGCGCGGACAGAGGAAGACATGGCCATAGAGACTCGCTTTAGCGCCCTTCTGCTTTTCGCTCTTCTGCAGTTCCCTACTCTAGCTTCAGCCCAACAGAACGCTCCTGCGGATGAGCCTTCGCTCAAAATTCACCTTGATGTTGTTGTCACGCCGAAGTCTGGGCCGCCTGTCGCCGGGCTTCAGCAACAGGACTTCACGGTGCTCGATAACAAGACTCCGAGGCCGGTTACGTCCTTTCGCGCTTTGGGCGGAAGTGACGCTCCGATCGAGGTTATTCTGCTTGTCGATGCGGTCAACATTTCGTATCAGAAGCTAGCCTATGCGCGCACTGAGATCGACAAATTTCTGCGTGCGAACGAGGGCCGGCTGGCGCACCCGACAACACTCGCGATCTTTACGGATGACGGCACCCAGATACAGGATGGCTCATCGAGCGATGGCAATGCGCTCAGTGCCGATCTGGAGAAATACGCAGTCGGTCTCCGCACTATCCGACGCTCCAGCGGGATTTATGGCGCTGACGAACGTTTCCAACTCTCGCTCACCGCGCTTCATCAGCTTGCTGTGCGTGAGGCAGCCCGGCCCGGCCGTAAGATCATTCTTTGGGTATCGCCCGGCTGGCCGCTGCTCACAGGCCCCAATATCGAGCTCAGCCCGAAGCAACGGCAGCAGATCTTCACGGATATCGTCAACCTGTCCACGGAGCTTCGACAGGCTCATGTCACGCTTTACAGCATCGATCCGCTCGGAGCCGACGAATCGCTCCAACATAACTTCTACTACGAGTCGTTTCTGAAGGGCGTCAGCAAGCCAGATCAGGTAAATCTTGGCGACTTAGCCCTGCAGGTGATCGCCACCCAGACTGGCGGTCTTGCCCTGAGCTCCAGCAATGACGTCAGTGCTTTGCTGCAACGGAGCATGGCCGATACGGGTGCTTACTACGAGCTCTCGTTCGATCATGCGCCCGCTGATCATCGTGACGAGTATCACCACATTGAGGTGAAGGTCGCAAAGCCAGGTCTTGCGGCACGCACGCTTCAGGGGTACTACGCAGAACCTTGATCTTGCCGGCGATGAGGGGGCGAGTGCTTAGAGAGCACTGAGGATGCGGTCAGCGATGGCTGCAGCTTCGACGGTGGGGCGGACGTCGTGCACTCGGAGGATATGGGCTCCAGCCAGGATTGCGGATGTGTTGGCTGCCGTGGTGGCGTGGAGGCGAGCTTCGGTGGGTGGTGGGTTTCCCTGGTTGATGGCAGCTTGAGATGGGATCTGGGCAAGGGTGTGAGCCAGGAAGCCTTTGCGTGAGGCTCCGATGAGAATGGGTAGGTTGAGCCGGTGGAGCTGGTCGAGGTGGGCGAGGAGCGGGTAGTTGTCGTCGAAGCGCTTGCCGAAGCCGAGGCCCGGGTCGAGGACGAGTCGATCGCTGAAGATGCCTACAGTGATTGCGGCTTCGATACGTTCTTTTAGGCCGGTGAGGACGAGAGGGAGGACTTCGGCTGGAGCAAGTGGTGGGAGGTGGGGCCATTCGTGGGGACGGCCTCGGGTGTGCATGAGGATGGTCCCGCAGGCGAGCGTGGCGCAGGTGGTGGACATGGCGGGATCCCAGAGGTGGCCGCTGACATCGTTGACGATCTCAGCTCCAGCTTCGACGGCGGCCGCTGCAGTTGTCGCGTGGAAGGTGTCGACGGAGAGGATGGCGCCGGGGCGTTCTTTGAGGATGGCTTCGATAACAGGGAGAATGCGGGACTGCTCTTCCGAGGGGGTGAGCGGGATGGCGTTGGGGCGGGTGGATTCGCCGCCGATGTCGAGGATGTCCGCCCCATCGTCGAGCATGTGGAGGGCTTGGGTGAGTGCTCGGTGGGGAGCGTCATTGGGGGTGTAGAAGTGGCCCCCGTCGGAGAAGGAGTCGGGGGTGATGTTGAGGATGCCCATGATAAGGGTGCGCAGGCCGAGGGGGAGGGTGCGGGTGCGAAGGCGCCAGTCGTAACGTGGGCGGGGTGAAAGGGACATGGGGGGATTCTATGCAGGGAGTCGGGCGTAGGGAATAGGGAGTGCTGATGACGGCGCGGCGGATGCTAGACTGCGCGAATGATGAAGATGTTTCGTGACCTAGTGTTTTTGACGGCTGTGTGCGCTGGGGTTGCGCAGGCGCAGAGTGTTGCGAGTGATGGCTTGGCGGAGATGACGGGTCGGGGTGGCTCTTCTACCCCGCTCGCGCGGCAGATTGAGGGATTGCTGGCTGATCCGGCTGTGTCGCGGGCGCACTGGGGGATCAAGGTGACAGGGATGGATGGGTCGCCGATCTACTCGCTGAATGAGGGGCAGCTCTTTCAGCCAGCCAGCAATGCGAAGTTGTATACGACCGCGGCGGCGATAGCCTTGCTGGGGACGGATAGGGTATTTGCAACACAGGTGTTTGCCAAGGGAAGCTTTGCGAATCAAGGGGAGTTGCGTGGAGATGTGATCCTATGGGGCGGAGGCGACGCAAATCTCTCAGGACGCGAGATTCCTTATGTACCGCCAGCACTGAGGACGAAGCCGGCACCGCCATCGCCCCCTGCGCTGCGTTATTTGGAAGAGCTAGCGGACCAGATTGAGAAGACCGGACTAAAGGTGGTGAATGGTGATGTGGTGGGGAATGACACCATATTTCCGTGGGAACCTTATCCAGAGGACTGGTCGATCGATGACGCGGTGTGGGGATATGGGGCTCCGGTATCGGCGTTGACAGTTAGTGACAATCAGATCAAGTTGAAGATAACGCCAGGAACCGCGATGGGAAAACCTGCCACGGTGACTATGGATCCGGCGATTCCTTACTACACGGTGGATGTTTCGGGGCTGGTAACTGGTGGAGCTAAGAGTGGCACCCATGTCGAGATCGAACGTGCACTCGGGGCGAAGGCGCTGCGGGTATATGGGTCGATTGCAGTGGATGCTCAACCGGACGAGGAGGAAGTGGCGATTCATGATCCGGCGGAGTACGCAGCAGTGGCGCTGAAGGCGATGCTGGAGGCGAGGGGGATCGTTGTGACGGGGAAGGCTCGGGCAGAGCATCGACTGCCTGTGGATTCGAGAGGTTTCGTGGCTCAGGCTCGTGAGCCTCTACCAGCAAATTCAGGAGGGAGATCGGGATTAGGTACAGAGACGATGAAACCCGAAATGAAGAAACTGGCAGAGCACCCGTCATCAGCGCTTGGTGAGGATATTGTGGTGACGAACAAGGTTAGCCAGAATCTCCATGCAGAGTTGATGCTGCGGCAGCTTGGGTATTTTGCCGGAGAAGATGGTTCAGCGGCTCAAGGGGCTCGGGTGGTAAGGAGTTTTTTAACGACGAAGGTGGGGATTGATCCGGATGATTTTGTTTTTTTTGATGGGTCGGGGTTGAGTGGGCATGACCTGGTGACTCCGCGGGCCACGGTGAAATTGCTGCAATATGCGAGTACGCAGCCTTGGTTTGCGTATTGGAAACGGTCGCTGCCCGTGGGTGGTCAGGATGGGTCGCTGGCGGAGCGGTTTGGGAAGGATCCATTGAAAAATCATGTGTTTGCGAAGACCGGGACCCTTGGAGAAGCGCGAGCTTTGAGTGGTTTTTTAGAGGGCGCTAGTGGGCGGACGGTTATTTTTTCGATTATGGTGGGGAACCATATGCCTCGGTCGAATGCGGACCGTGAGGTGATGGACAAGATTGTGGCAGCGATTGCAGCGGCGAACTAGTAGAAGCAGGCGTGGCATTGCGGGCGTGACCAGCTACTACAATTGAAGGATGGGCATCAGTCAATTGTCTGTAACTTTCCTTCGCAGACAGTGGATGCGCTGATGGATACAACTGCGGTGTGGGTTGTGGCAGTCGTGTTCGTGGCCACGCTGATTCGATCGGCATTCGGATTTGGAGAGGCGCTTCTTGCTGTGCCGCTTCTCGCCCTTTTTTTGCCGGTTAAGACTGCCGCGCCGCTGGCAGTGCTTGTGTCCATCACGATTGCTGCAGTGGTGGTTGCGCAAGACTGGAGGAAGATCCACGTACGGAGCGTGGGGTGGCTGGTGGCCTCCACAATAGTTGGTACACCGGTGGGACTGATGCTGCTGGCGAGCCGGCATCAGCGCGCCGTAATGGTCATTTTGGCGGTTTTGATCATGGCTTTTTCAGTTTTTTCCTTGGTAGGGAAGAAGCCGCCAGAGTTAAAGAGCGATAGCAAACGATGGGTTCTTGGATCCGGATTTCTCGCAGGTGTGCTTGGCGGTGCGTATGGAATGAATGGACCGCCACTCGTGATTTACGGAGCGATGCGTCGCTGGTCTGCACAGCATTTTCGCGCCACACTGCAGGGTTACTTTCTGCCGGCGAGCATGATCGGCATGTTCGGGTATTGGCTGACAGGGCTGTGGGTTCCTGTTGTGACGCATTATTATCTGCTTTGCCTGCCGGTGTTGCCGGTGGGAATCTGGCTTGGCAGGGTGATGAATCATCGCATGCAGGGAGAAACGTTTCTGAAGTATGTGTACTGTGGGCTGGCGGGCATCGGGGTGATGTTGCTGGTACAGGGGATGCGGCGGTAGATGAGAGAATAAAAGGGTGATCCGAGGTTTTTTTCTGTTGGTGCTGGCGTGTGTGCTGGCGGGGTGCAAGTCGACGCCTCCGCCTACCCCTCTTAACTTATTGAATGCGCAGCAGATGCAGGGGCATGCCGTGTATCAGGCGCATTGCGTGATTTGCCATAATGACCGTAAAGATGCTCCTTTGAATGGGCCTTCAATGGTTGGGGTTTTCAAGCGGCAGTATCTGCCTAGTGGTGCAGCGGCGACGGATGAGCGGGTTTCGGCGACGATTCTGCATGGGCGGAACATGATGCCGGCGCAGGGTAACGTGCTGGATCAGCAGGATTTAGATGATCTTTTGGCGTATCTGCATACTTTATGAGCGATGAGAAGAAGGTAGCGGCGGGACAGATGTTGCCGGGGATTGCCGGCATCTGTATGTACTTGATTTTTATGACGATAGTCAACGCGTTTGCAGCGTTGCAGGGCAGGTTTGGCGAAGGTGGGCCAAAGTATGGCGTGCTGGCGGTTTGTACGCTGCTGGCGGTGGGGATCTTTGGGCTTCTGCGGCTGAAGAAGTGGGGATGGGCTCTGGTGACGGCTGCGTGTATGTTGTTGAGCGTTGGATATTTATTTCTGTTTTCCCGCCTGCATGCTGGGTTTTTTCTGGTGCAAGGGTTGTTTTCGCTGGTGTTTTTTTTGTACCTGGTGCGGACTGAGGTTCGGGGGCGGTTGCGGTGAGTCGCGGGTGGTTTTTTGTGGGTAACTAGTGGAAAAAAGTGTGGGAATGCTGGTTTGTTGATGTGCGTCTGCGGGTGGTGGGGATACCGCAGGGGCTAAAGTCCCCCTTTTCTGGTGCATTTGAGAGACCCAAGGCTGAAACCTTGGGGTACCTCGATGCAACGGCGACGGCAACAGCAGATCCCCTTCGGGGATGACAAACAAGAAGAGCAACGACAACGGCAAGGCGGGGGAGAGTCTTACATTCCCACTCATCGCGATGAGACCGCGATGAATGGGGCACCCGCGGTCCCAGCGCCTACTCTGAAATCATTCCGAGCGTTCCCAGCCACGTCTCCACTAATTGAGGCCATGCTGTTACTGGAAACTTCGTGCGTCGCAGCCCAAACGCATGACCTCCCTGCGGGTACAAATGCATCTCCACGGGGACCCCGGCCTTCTTCAGCGCAATGTAGTAAACCAGCGAGTCGTTTACGTTGTCCACGTGGTCATCCTCATCCTGCAGCAAGAAGGTAGGCGGCGTCTGACTGGTAACAGGGACGTTGGGATTCAGCTCAAACTTTCCACCGCTAAGCGAGAGATGCCCCGGGTAAATCGCTACCGCAAAGTCCGGGCGGCAGCTTTCTTTGTCAGCGGCATCGACCGGCAGATACAAACGCTTCTTGAAGTGCGTGCTCATCGCGGCCACCAGATGACCGCCCGCCGAAAACCCGAGCACTCCAATTTTGTGCGGATCGATGTGCCACTCGGCAGCGTGAAAGCGCACCAGCCCCACTGTCCTCTGCGCATCTTCCAAGGCCATCGGTGATTGCGGAAATGCTCCCCAATTCGGAGACGATCTTGGCGCTGGCACGCGGTATTTCAAGAGTACGCACGTGATCCCCCTGGACGTCAGCCACTCACAGACCTCCGTGCCTTCCAGATCGATGGCAAGAATCTCATAGCCTCCGCCAGGGAACACGACTACTGCAGCGCCCGTATTTTTCCCCTTTGGCGAATAGACCGTCATCGTAGGGTGCGAGACGTTCTCCACAGAGACCCACGGCCTGTCGGCGACGAGCGACTCCTTCCCCGTCGTCTTAGCGATCTCCGGCCCTGCGGCACGCCGCGCATCAGGCGCTGGCCCCGGCCATATGGGGATTTGGGTATGTCCGGGCGACGGCTGCCAGACGGGCTGCTGCGCGCTTAAAACGCCAAATGCAAATACGACAAAGAGAGCAAAGATCAAAGACTTCATCAAATCCCCACGGCCTGGATATGGCCAGTGACTGGCCTGGCTCAGCCGAGTGTACGGGGGGGTTGGGAGGAACTTTTCCTCATGCGGTTGTGGGAATCGAGTCGGTTAACTTGGTGGGGATTTTGAGGTTTGGCAGTGGCAAGAGCAAAAGGCAAAAGCAACAGCAACGACAACAGCAGGTCCCCTTCGGGGATGACAAGCAAGAAAAGCAACTGCAAATACAACTGCAACTGCAACTACACCAGCAACAACTGCAACAGCAGGTCCCCTTCGGGGATGACAAAGCAAGAAAAGCAACTGCAACAGCAGCAGCAACTGCCGCGGCAACGGCAGCGGCAACGGCTGAATAGGGTTCAGGGCTTTGTTGGGAGGGCGAAGGCTATGTAGAGGCCTCCCTGGGGGTGTTTGGGGTCTTTGCCTCCGGCGGAGGCTATGACTACGTATTGGCGGTTGTTGACGCTGTACGTGGCTGGAGTCGCGAGGCCGGCGTAGGGCATCTCGTATTGCCATAGGAGCTTGCCGGTTCGGGCGTCGTAGGCGTGCATCTTGCGGTCGAAGATGGTGGCTCCGATGAAGAGGACTCCGCCGGCGGTGATGATGGGGCCTCCGTAGTTTTCGGTGCCGGTGTTGGGCATGCCTGCGGCGGCGAGCTCGGGGTATTCGCCGAAGGGAATCTTCCAGAGGTATTCGCCGGTGTTGAGGTCGATGGCGTTGAGGGTTCCCCAGGGTGGAGCGATGGCGGGGTAGCCGTCGGGGTCGACGAAGCGGCGGTATCCGGTGAAGCGGTAGGGGAGCTCGTTGGTTTGTGCGGCCTGGAGTTCCTTGTTGGGTGACGAGTTGGTGGTGCGCTGTGGCGCGGCTTGCTGCTGTAGGTCGGACGTGCTGGTGCGGAGGTATTCGAGGACGGCCTTGAGGCGGTCGTCTTTGACGGTGGGGGATGGGGGCATGCGGCCCTTGCCGTCGTGGATGATGGTGGAGATTTCGGTGTCGGAGAGGCGCTTGTTGATGTCGATGAGCGAGGGGAAGGCGGGTGGGGAGCCTGCGCGGGTGGTGCCGTGGCAGACGGCGCACTGGCTTTGGTAGACGGAGGCTCCGAGGCTGGAGGTGGGCTTGTTTTCTTCGAGGCCGCCGGTCCATGCGATGTCGTTGGCGTTGACGTAGATGACGCTGGTAGCGGGATCGACTGCGGGACCGCCCCACTCGGCACCACCGTCGAAGCCGGGGAGGACGACGGTTTGGCCGTGGGCGTTGAAGGGGATGAACTGGCCTTCGCTGCGGAAGGTGGCGAACTCTTTTGCGGCCCAGGCGTGGGCTTCGGGGGTGCGGTGGGTGAGCATGTCCGCGGTGAGGAGCTGGCGGGCGTAGGGTGCAGGTTTGAGCGGCAGGGGTTGGGTGGGTGAGCTGGCTTCGCCAGGAACGTCGCTGTGGGGGTAGGGCTTCTCTTCGATGGGAAAGAGGGGTTGGCCGGTGATGCGGTCGAAGAGGAAGACGAAGCCTTGTTTAGAGGTTTGGGCGACGGCGTCGACGGAGTGGCCGTCGCGTTTGACGGTGAGGAGGACGGGGGCGGAGGGGAAGTCGCGGTCCCAGATGTCGTGATGGACGCCCTGGAAGTGCCAGATGGGCTTGCCGGTGTGGGCGTCGAGGGCAAGGAGGGTGTTGGCGTAGAGGTCGTTGCCGAGGCGGTCGCCGCCGTAGAAGTCGTCGACTGCAGAGCCGGTGGGGACGTAGACGATGCCGTGGGTGGTGTCGAGGGACATGCCAGCCCAGTTGTTGGCGGCTCCGGCGGTTTGCCAGGCGCCGCGGGGCCAGGTTTCGTAGCCGCGCTCGCTGGGGTGGGGGATGGTGTGGAAGGACCAGCGGAGTTTGCCGGTATGGAGGTCGTAGGCGCGGATGTCGCCGTGGGGGGCGGGGTGGGTTTCGGGTGCGCGGAAGCCGATGATGATGAGGTCGTCGTAGATGACGCCGGGGCTGGTGAGGGCAACGGAGAGCTGGGTGGGGTCGTCGGCGTCGAGGTCGTTGCGGAGGTCGATGTTGCCGTGGTCGCCGAAGGTGGGAATGGGTTTGCCGGTGGCGGCGTCGAGCTGGTAGAGGTGGTCCATGATGCCGGCGAGGATGCGGCCTTTGCCGGAGTCGTTCCAGTAGGAGACGCCGCGGAGGGGTTGGGTTCCTTTGATGCCGGAGTCGAAGCGCCAGAGCTCACGGCCGGTGGCGGCGTCGAGGGCGAAGATTTTTTGTGAGGGAGTGGCGGCGTAGAGGACGGAGTCGACGATGATGGGGGCGGTTTGGATGGTGCCGCGCTCGCCGGTGTCGAACTGCCAGGCTACTTTGAGACGGTTGACGTTGGCGCGATTGATCTGGGTGAGGGGGGAGTAGTGGTCGGCGGTGGGGCGGCCGGTGTTGATGGGCCAGTCGGTGTTTTTGGGGGTTTGGGGTTTGGTTTGGATGGGGAAGAAGGTGAGCGCAGCCAGGGCCGTGATGCAGGATAGGGTGGGAGTGCTCCGGGTTTGCTTCACTTGCTGGGCCCCTCTCAGTTTCCGGCTCGATTTCTCTGGAGGTCCATCGTACAGGCGGGAGGGGATCAAAAGAAACGGCTACGGTAAAGGCAACGGCTGATCTCCCTCGGGGATTATGAGCACAAAGGTAAGAACAGCGGCGGTTGGAGCGGGGACGGTACAATCGAAGGGATGACTCCTACGGCTGAGCTTGTGCAGATTGACCTTTCGCCGCGTAAGCCTGCGCCTAAACCGGCGTGGCTGAAGGCGAAGGCTCCGATGGGCGAGACCTTCCACAATTTGAAGAAGATGGCACGTGAGCTGAATCTGCATACGGTTTGCGAGAGCGCGCAGTGTCCGAATATTGGGGAGTGCTGGAACCAGAAGTCGGCTACGTTCATGATGCTGGGGAATCTTTGCACGCGGCGGTGTGGGTTTTGCGCGGTGCCGAAGGGCAAGCCGGAACCGATTGATTTTGATGAGCCTCGACGGGTGGCTTATGCGGTGGCGCAGCTTGGGTTGGCTCATGCTGTGATTACCAGCGTGAATCGTGATGACGATAATGTGGGCGCGGCGCGGGCGTTTGTGAGTGTGATCGATGAGATTCGGCTGCAGGCTCCGGGGTGCAGGGTGGAGATTTTGACGCCGGACTTTCAGGGGAACGAGGAGTCGCTGAGGATGGTGGCGGCGGCGCGGCCGGAGATTCTGAATCACAATATCGAGACGGTGCCTCGGCTTTATCGCGTGGCTAAGTCGGGTGGGCGGTATGAGCGGTCTCTGCGATTTTTAGAACACGCAAAAGAGCTTGCTGCGGAGATGTTCTCGGACCGGGATGGCGACCAGATTGTGACGAAGACGGGCATCATCGTGGGGATGGGCGAGGAGATGCACGAGCTGCTTGCGGTGTTTCGTGATCTGGCTGATCGGCGGGTGGATATTTTGACGATTGGGCAGTATCTGCGGCCGTCAAGGGATCATCTGCCGATGGCTCGGTATTACACGCCGGATGAGTTTGCGTTTTTGAAGCATGAGGCTCTGGGGATGGGGTTCAAGCATGTGGAGAGTGGGCCGCTGGTGCGGAGTAGCTATCATGCTCAGGAGCAGGCTGAGTCTACGGGCTTGGCATAGGATGCCTCTGTCTCACTATGTCGAGGGCGACGAACTACGGGACGATTTGTGGCTTCGGGTGCGTGCTGTGCTCATGGAAGAGTGGGATCCAATAGGAGTCTGCGGGGAACCGAATGCGACGAACGAATACGACTCGTACATCCCCAAGCTGAAGGCTCTGATTCGAAATGGATCAAATCTGGAGATAGTGATCGATTATCTTGATTGGGTTGCGACTGAACGGATGGGTTTCACGAGTCAGCCCGAGCGCTCTCGTCCAGCTGCTGAATCTCTTTGTAAGTTGCGAACCTAAAAGACATGTAGAGGGCGAGCCGCTGGTGCGGAGCGCAATGCTTTTGATGGCGATTGCGCCCACCTCACTTACCTTCTCTGTTCGTGAAGTCTTCAGTTCCGCTGCAATGACACAGCTATCATTTGGGTTTGGTAAAGTCGTAAAGATATGTGAACACGAGACGCCTGGAATAAATTGGCAACTGTTGGCTGGCTGATGGTGACAGGTGCATTTCTATTCAGGCATGACCTTTTCCAGAGTCGGCTCGGTATGGTCACTGGTTTTGGATCGCAATCGCCGCTGGTGTTTTGTATGCAACTGGGAAGTTGGTCTATGGCTATCGGCACAACTAGCACTTATCTTTTGTAATCTTGACGAGCGCAAAAGACGGTCGACAGAGCTTGAGCAGTCCGGATGAATGAAGGTCGGAACGAATTGAGGCAAATTGCATGATTGCACCTGATGGGCCCGAGGAGGTTCCTCTTCCACAGCCAATCCTCGCGCCACTTACCCGCGCGGCGATCTTCATAGTCGTGTGTATTAAGCCAGACCGTGAGAGCTACGCAACCGTTCGCTCGCTGTGCGGCGACCTTGCGGGGCTTATTCGTGCTGTGGAGTTCCGCGACCTTGAAGCGGGGCTGACTTGCGTTGCGGCGTTCGGGTCGGAGGCCTGGGACAGGCTGTTCGGTAATCCGCGGCCAGCCGAGCTTCATCCCTTTCGCGAGATTCGGTCGGGTGGAAGGCATGCGGTCGCCACTCCCGGCGACGTGCTGTTTCATGTGCGCGCGAGGCGAATGGATCTCTGCTTCGAGCTGGTGACGCAGATCATGGAACGTATTGGTGACGCCGTCTCTACTGTGGACGAAGTGCAGGGGTTCCGGTTTTTTGAGGACCGCGATCTGATTGGTTTCGTCGACGGCACGGAAAATCCGAGAGGGGCGCTCGCTTTGGAAGCGGCGTTGGTGGGAGAGGAAGATTCTTCGTTTGCGGGCGGCAGCTACGTGCTTGTCCAGAAGTATCTTCACGATATGAAGAGCTGGAACGCTCTTTCCGTTGAAGCACAGGAGAAGATTATCGGCCGGAAGAAGCTGTCGGACGTTGAGCTGGATGACTCCGTCAAGCCTACGAACGCGCATAGTGCACTGACCGTCATCGTCGAGAACGGGAAAGAGGTCAAGATTCTGAGGGACAACATGCCCTTCGGACGGCCGGGTCACGGCGAGTTTGGTACGTACTTCATCGGGTACAGCCGCTCTCCACGTCCCACGGAGTTGATGCTTGAGAACATGTTTGTCGGTCGTCCGAAGGGCAACTATGACCGATTGCTGGACTTTAGCCGCCCAGTGACAGGAAGCCTGTTCTTCGCGCCGTCTGCGACGTTTCTTGAAGATGTTGGGGATGCAGAGCCTGCGGCAATCGACGCTCTGGCTGCTCCTTCCGACGAGTCGCCCGCATCATCCGACGCTTCACCTGCATCATCCATGCGGGACACATCACTTGGAATAGGATCGCTCAAAGGAGTTAAACATGAATAATCTTCATCGGGATTTGGCACCGATTTCGGACGCCGCTTGGGCGCAGATCGAAGAGGAGACGACGCGGACGCTGAAGCGCTATCTCGCGGGCCGACGCGTGGTCGATGTGCCGTCCCCGGGTGGAATTGATTTGCCGGGAGTTGCCACGGGACATTTATTGACGATCTCGCCGCCAGCTGCGGACATCGTGGCCAACCAGCGTGAGGTGAAGCCTCTGGTAGAGCTGCGGGTTCCTTTTGAACTGACTCGTCAGGCGATTGATGATGTGGAGCGCGGCTCGGATGACTCCGACTGGCAGCCTGCGAAGGATGCTGCCAAGAAGATTGCGTTTGCCGAGGACAGGGCCATCTTTGATGGTTACGGCGCGGCGAATATTCAGGGCATTCGGGAAGGTACGAGCAATCCGATCATGCCGCTGCCAACGGATGTGCGCGACTATCCGGATGCTGTGGCACGGGCGTTGAGCCAGTTGCGGCTAGTGGGTGTGAATGGGCCTTATTCGGTTCTGCTGGGTGCGAATGAGTATACGGAGCTGGCAGAGACTCGCGATCACGGGTATCCCATACTGGAGCACGTTAAACGCATCGTCGACGGCGATATTATTTGGGCTCCTGCTATCGATGGGGCGTTTGTGCTCACGACGCGCGGTGGCGATTTCGAGCTCAATATTGGGCAGGATGTGTCGATTGGCTATCTGAGCCACACGGATAGTATGGTTCGGCTGTATCTGCAGGAGACATTCACGTTCCGCGTGTTGACGAGTGAGGCGTCGGTTGCACTCTCTAGAGCCACCCAGCCTTCTGCCTGAAGGCTGGTTAGTTGTTTGCTACTAGCTGGTCGATGACTGTTTTTAGAGCGGTGGTGCCCTGGATGTGTTCGGTTCCGGGGGCGGGAAAGTCGATCCAGCCGGAGTTGAAGGCGTCGATCATCTCGATGCGTCGTGGTGTGCGGTCTTCGGGCGTGCCCTGGGAGATGAAGTTGCTTGCCCAGGTGTCGCGGGGGACGGCGATGGCTTCAACGTTGCGGTTGAGGGCGGCGGTGAAGGTGGCGGCGATGTCTAGGGGTGAGTAGCGGGTGGGGCCGGCGACTTCGATGTAGCGATTGCCTTGCCAGGTTTGGAGGAGGGTTTCCGCGCCTACGCGGCCGATGTCGGAGGTGGCGACGAGGGGGAATTTGTGGTCGAGGGGCTGGAGGTAGGAGAAGAGTTTCCCCTGCTCGCGTGCGGGGGCTACGTCCCAGAGGCAGTTTTCCATGAACCAGCCGGCGCGGAGGAAGGCTCCGGGGATGGGCAGTGAGCCGAACTGCTCTTCGAGGATGTGCAGGACGGTAATGAGGCCGATGCCGCTGGTTTGCTGGGCTCCGATGGAGGAGAGATAGACGGCCTTGGCGGGGCGGGCGCGGTCGAGCGCGGTGCGGATGGCGGCGATGGTGGCGAGGGGTTCGCGGAGGTCGGGCGAGGGGGCGAAGTAGGGCGGGATCATGACGAAGGCGGCTTCGACGTTGCGGAAGGCGGCTTCGAGCGCGGTGGGGTTGTCGTAGTCGGCTATGGCTAGCTCGACACCGCGGGATTTCCAAGTGGCGGCTTTTTCGGGGTTGCGGACGATGGCGCGAACCTGCTTGCCGTGGGCGAGGAGGTTGTCGGCGACGGCTGATCCTACTTGCCCGGTGATTCCCATGACTGCGTACATGCAGTTCTCCTTTGGCGGGTACTTCGGGTTTTGTGCTTTAGATGCGGAGGTGATGTCGCTCGGTGCCCGTGGTGCGGCCGACGAGTGTTGTCTTGAGGGTGGTAGAATTTCGCACGTTTTCCGGGCCTTTATCTGGCGTTCCGGGTCACCCCCGACATTCTGGGCTCCAATCTGATTTTTATGAGAGGAAGCACTATGAGCAAAAACGGATTCATCAAGATGACCGTGTTGGTGGCGGTGTGTTTGCTGGCTCGCGGCGGTGCGGTGGTGCAGGCTGCCGATGGCAATAACAACAATTCAGGGTCGGCGTGCAAAGGGCTGCCTTCTTATGCGGCGCTGCGGGCGGCGTTGATTTCGGCGCGGATGCAGAGCAACGGCGGGTTCAATCTGGATATGTGGGGGACGGTTGTGAATCGCGATGGGATTGTGTGCGCGGTGGCGTTTACAGGCGCGGATCGCGGGTCGCAATGGCCGGGGAGCAGGGTGATTTCGGCGCAGAAGGCGAATACGGCGAATGCGTTCAGCTTGCCGAAGCTGGCGTTGTCGACGGCGGACCTTTACAGCGCGACACAGCCGGGAGGAAGTTTGTTCGGGCTGCAGGCGAGCAATCCGGTGGACACGAAGGTCGCGTATGGGGGCGATCCTTCAGATTATGGCCAGTCGAATGACCCGATGGTTGGGGACAGGATTGGCGGCGTGAATGTGTTTGGCGGCGGGCTGGCTCTGTATAGCGCGCAGGGAACGCTTATCGGCGGACTGGGCGTGAGCGGGGACTCGTCTTGCGCGGACCACAATATTGCGTGGCGGACGAGGAACAGCCTGAAGCTGGATTATGTGCCGGGGGGAGTTGGGCCGGATTCGAGCCGTCCGGACAATATTGTGTATGACGTTATGACGGCGCCGGGAGTGATGATTGGCGTGAGTGCGAGTGGATGGGGTCATCCTGCGTGCAGTCCTGATGCTACGGCGATCTCGAAGACGCTGCCTGTGGTGCGTTAGAGCGGTTTGTTGATGGATGGAGCGAGGCGCTTCGAGCAAAATGCGGGGATTCTTCGCTCCGCCCTTCAGCTGGCTCAGGGCCAGGGTAAGGATGAGGGACGCTTTAAGGAGCGCGGTTTAACGGTTGGCTGTGTGTTCGATTACGGGCACGGTTTTCGTCAGTGAATTAGAATTTGCCTTGGCGCATCGGCGCAGTGAGGACATAGTTTATGGCATCAGCGATGGCAAATATGGAAGCGTTGAAGGGCGCCCACCGGGAATTGAAGGCGCGTATGGAGAAGTCGGTGGAGGACTTCAGAGCGCATCTGCTGAGTGCGCGGACGGGGCGGGCGAATGTGCATATGCTCGACCATGTGAAGGTGGATTATTACGGGACCGACACGCCTGTGGCGCAGATGGGTCAGGTGAGCACGCCGGAGCCTACTCTGATTCTGGTGTCGCCGTATGACGCGGGGATGGTGTCGGCGATTGAGAAGGCGATTCGGACTTCGGGGACCGGGCTGAATCCGATGACGGATGGGAAGGTAATCCGGGTGCCTGTGCCTCCGATGACGGAGGAGCGGCGCAAGGAGGTGGTCAAGCAGCTGAACAAGACGATGGAAGACCACAAGACGGCGATCCGGAATATCCGCCGGGATGGGAATGAGCAGATCAAGAAGGCGGCGAAGGATAAGCTGATCTCGGCTGATGATGAGAAGCGGGCGAACGAAGAGGTTCAGCAGCTGACGGATGCGGAGATCAAGCGGGTCGAGGAGCTGTTCAAGGCTAAAGAGAAAGAAGTGATGACCGTCTGAGGTGCTGCGGTCTTTTCGAAGGACGATTTTCGAGGGGTTGGGCCTTTTGGCTCAGCCCCTTTCGCTTTGGTGAAGGTTTTCGGCGGGCTGCCGATGAAGGATTTGGCGGGTTTCTTTGGCTTGCCTCTGAGGACGCTATGGGTCTGATGGTGGCGCAGGATGGCGGTGAGGTTCGCGAGAGGCGGCGGCATGAGCGCTACGCCGTCCATGGCGACGCCGAGGTGATGGTGAGTGATGGCAGGCTGCTGTTTCGTGGCAACACGGTGGATATCAGCTTGTCGGGGTGCTTTATTGAGGCGCGGGCTCGGCTGATGCTGGAGGCGGGGACTCCGGTGGAGATGGTGTTTCGGGCGGGGGGCCTGACGATGCGTGTGCAGGCTACGGTGCGGGCCGTGCGGCCGGGAGTTGGAGCCGGGTTCTTGTTCGGGGAGATGAGTGCTTATATGCAGACGGGGCTGGAAGGGCTGATTCGGCAGATGCAGCGGGGAGTGGGGCGGTAACGCGGCTCGATGTGAGCATCCTGCAAAGCCCATCTTAGCGCCCGAAAGGCCGGGCGCTAAGATGGGGCACCGGGCTTGCAATGACCCGCCTGCGACAGGTTTTTGTGGGTCTAAACCACGCCTTCAACAAGTCTCGGCGACAGATTCGCGATCCTTCTTCAGATCGTCGATGCTGATTGGACCGGCTCCGAACTGCGTAATCAGAAGTGCTGCACCGAGCATGGACAGATTTTTGGCAAACATTGCTTGTTGTATGTGAATCACAGCCGGATCAGTCTGTTTCCAGTAGGCGTGCATCGTCCATGTGACTGGCACGAGGAACGCGACTAAGAGCCAGGCTCCCCAGCGTGCTTTGTAGCCGAAGACGATGCTCAATCCGCCGACAATCGCCATGACTCCGGACAAGGGGACGAGCAGGTGAGCGAAAGAAACGCCCAAACTTGCAGCGTGTCCTATTCCCTCGCTTGAGAAATGACGTGGAGCTGCAATAAGGAAGATGAATGAAAACATGATTCTTGCGATAGGGAAGAGTATGCGCATGAATAGCCTCTTTTGTGGGGCAAGCGTTAGTGACGTTTGTATCACTATGAGTGATATGACTATCATCAGCACTTGAGCGTGTCAATATTCTCGTGACCAACGGCAGGAAGAAAAGAGTCGAGGTTGAACGCCCCAGACGGGGTACACCAGCGCAAACGCGCGCGCGGCTTGTGGCGACGGCAGCGGAGATTTTCAATCGTGACGGCTATCACGGAACGGATTCGAATCAGATTGCGAAGGAGGCAGGATACGCGACCGGCACCTTTTATAAGCATTTCAAAGACAAGCGTGAAGCCTTTCTCGCTGTTTACGAGACGTGGGTTACGTCCGAGTGGGCCGCGATCGATTCGGAGCTGTCGGCCGGCAGGAAGCCGGAAGAGACGGCACGAAGACTCGTCGAGCTAGCCATCGATTTCCATACGAAATGGCGCGGTCTGCGAGCGTCATTGATGGTGCTGGTTTTCACGGATGAGGAAGTGCGGCGGTTTTATCGGAGCCAACGTCGCAGACAATTGGATGTCATTGCTCAACTACGTCTCCGCCATGGAATTCCGGCAGGCCGACGGGAGGATGACGCAATCCACCTGTTCACAACAGAACGAACCTATGATGCAATTGGACAGGGCGAACTCAAGGCCCTCGGTCTCGATCACGAGATCGTTGTGGCGGCAATGGTCGAGCAGGTGTTTGCACTATTAAGTTGACCGGTCACTCGCCAGAAACGTCAAAAGCTCACGGCGGCTGGATCGTATCTGGACACACGCTCGCCTTGTGATGAAAATGCTGTTCGCCCTTAGAACTGCCCTGTGCGAGAGTGCGTAGAACCTTCAGACCTGAGGTCTCCCATGATCTGGATCTACAGACTTTTCTTTCCCGCCGTCTGGATTGCTTTCTTAGGCTACTGGCGGATCAAGGCCTCCAATACTAAGAAGACCCAGCGCCTCGAATCGGCCGCCTCGGGCATTCTGCGTCTCCTAATCATCCTCATCGCGATCGTTCTCCTCGCGACGACCTGGATCCCGCTGCCATGGCTTTATCGGCCTCTCTGGCGCGCTGGATTCTGGCCCTTCTGGCTGGGAGCCGCAATCACCGTCGGCGGCCTTCTCTTCGCCGTCTGGGCGCGTGAGCACCTCGGCCGCAACTGGAGCAGCCAGGTCACCATTAAGCAGGATCACGAGCTGATCACAACGGGTCCGTACGCCGTCGTGCGCCACCCTATCTACACTGGCATACTGACTGGATTTCTCGGTCTCGCGATCGCCCTCTCGGATGTGCGCGGGTTCGTCGTTTTCATCCTCTTCTTCGTCATGTTCTGGGCGAAGCTCAGCAAGGAAGAGCAGTGGATGCGCTCTCAGTTTGGAGAGACGTATGCCAAGTATGTTCATCGGACCGCCGCCCTGGTGCCTTACCTCTTGTGATCGCCGGTGACTGTTAGGCTCGATGAGCCAGGCCGGAGCGGTCTAGACGCCTTGATAGACGAGGCGGGTGAACATTTCCGGAGTGACGAAGCCTTTGGAGAATTTGCCGTCGAACTGAGCGGTGGGCTTGGCGGCTATGACTTCGTCGACCGGCTTGCCTTGCTTTTTGAGGTCGGCGACTTTGTCGCGGATGGCGGAGAGCATGTCGAGGGTGTCGGAGAGCTGCTGCTTGTTGCCGACGGGGCCGTGGCCGGGGATGACGATGGTGGAGTTGGTTCCGGTGGCGAGGTTGCGCTTGGTGGCGGCAATCATGCCGTCGATGTTGCCTCCGGTGGAGTAGTCGATGAAGGGGTAGGCGCCGTTGAACCAGGTGTCGCCGGTGTGGAGGACGTCGGCTTCGAGGAAGTGAACGGAGATGTCGGTGTCGGTGTGGGCGGGATCGTAGTGGGAGAGCTCGAGGGTGCTTATGCTGTCGCTGATGGTGCGGGACGGGTTGAAGAGGATGGTGGGAAGGGCTCCGACGGGCGCGGCCGGGAAGGTGGCGTTGAATAAGTCGATGTGTTGCGGGGATGACATGCGGTAGCGGGTGTTTTCGTGGGCCCAGATGGTGGCGCCGACGGAGTGGACCCACTCGTTGCCGTCGGTGTGGTCCCAGTGCCAGTGGGTGTTGATGAGGACGCGGATGGGGTCGGCGTTGATGGCGGCGAGGGCTTCGGTGATTTGAGGGCGCGAGGTTGAGATGCCTGCGTCGACGAGGAGCTTGCCTTCTTTGGCGGTGAGGACGGCGATGTTGCCTCCCGAGCCGAGGAGGACGCTGACGTCGCCGCGGAGCTTCTGGGTGGTGATCTTGGCCTTGGCGGCGGTCTCGCGGCCCTTGATGACCATCTCGGGTTGCTGGGCCTGGGCGAAGAGACTACGGGGAGTGAGGTATGCGGCAGTAGCCGTGACGGCAGTGGCGGTGAGGAAACGGCGGCGGCTAACGGTTCGCAAAGTGTTCATACAGATCTCTCTTGTTCTGGAACGATACTAACGCGGAACGATGATTTTTATGTGTATCGAAGCCATTTGGATACCGATTGAGCAAAATCACCGTGCTCTGATTCAAAACACGTTGCAGCGCGACTTGCAGGCTTTGTTGACACAACTTTTGAGCGGGTATAGCGTCCCGGCCAGCATCAATTTTTCCGAGACAGGAGAACCAAAATGTCAGAAAAAATACGAGTGTACGAAAATCTGACCGGCCCCCTGAAAGCATCGCAAGCGGGTGCGGCCGGGGTGGTGGGTCTTGGTGAAACGGAACCATCCGAGGTGGCTGCCCGCTCGGCAGAAGGCGGTGGGTCCTCCTCTGCCAAGGCGGGAGTCGAGGAATATAGCGCCAGTCCACACGCGTCCGGGGGTTCTGGAATCGCGAGGCGTTCCCCTACTCATGATCTGGAAAAGTAAATCAGGTCGTAATACGTAGACGTGCTCAACGAACACTATCCCGAGGAGGAAGAGCCATGTTCAGAATTGCTAATGGGACTCAAACGACGATCTGGGCGATGTTCGAGTGGCGTCGGCCCAATTGCCCGGATGGCGGAGACTGGGAGAAAAAAGGTTGGTGGATGATTCCGCCAGGACAATCCAAAGTTGTGTACGGGGGCGATCTCGTCCCGCTACAAGCTTGTTCTTACTACTATGCCCATGGTGCTAATGGCGCTCAGTGGGCAGGCCCTATCACGGAGTTCGTACCTTCGACTGCTTTCGATTGGTGTGCGAATACGAGCTCCACGGATGCGAGACGTGTCGGGATGCGAGAGATCTGCACCGGGAACTTCAACAACTACACGCTGACCTTAACGCCCTGAGCAGTAGTGCTAAGTCGACTTAGTGAGGTGCGCGGCTGCCATGCTTTTGCGCGGGGCCGCGCATTTGCTCTGGCGGTGTGCTTCGGCTATTTGACGATGGCGAAGAGGCGAAATGCGATAAGCTTAGGCGCGCTTGAAATCGACCTTTTGGAGCTTACTCGCGATGCGGATCTTTACTGTGCTTTCGACGACTGTTTTGTTGTGTGGCGTTGCGGCTTTTGGCCAGACGAAGCTTGCGGCTACTCCGCCGATGGGCTGGAATAGCTGGAATCACTTTGCCGGTCGGGTGACGGATGCGGATGTTCGCTCGGCTGCGGACATGATGGTTAGCACGGGTATGCGCGATGCGGGCTACGTCTACGTGAATGTCGACGACACCTGGCAGGGCGAGCGGGATGCTCAGGGAGTGCTGCATCCGAATAAGCGCTTTCCGGATATGAAGGCACTGGGAGATTACATCCATTCGAAGGGGTTGAAGTTTGGGATTTATTCCTCGCCGGGGGCGAAGACGTGCGGCAACTATGCGGGGAGTCTCGACCATGAGGCTCAGGACGCGAAGATGTATGCGGACTGGGGAGTGGACTTTTTGAAGTACGATCTCTGCTCGTTTGAAGACAACATGAAGAAGGTGCAGGCGGAGCATCCAGATGATCCTGAGGCGGCGAATAAGCTGATGATTGCCGCTTATCGGAAGATGGGTGAGGCGCTGAAGGCTACGGGGCGGCCGATACTTTATAGCTTGTGTCAGTACGGGGTTGCGCGGCCGTGGACGTGGGGGCCGGGGCTGGGCGCGAATATGTGGCGGACGACGGATGACATCGACGATACGTATGGACGGATGATCGCCATTGGGTTCAGCCAGGCTGGGCTTGCGAAGTATGCGGGGCCCGGGCATTGGAACGATCCGGACATGCTTGAGGTGGGTAATGGCGGGATGACCACAGACGAATATAAGACGCATATGAGTTTGTGGGTGATTCTGGCGGCTCCGCTGCTGGCTGGGAATGATTTGAGCAAGATGAGCGAGGTGGACAAGAGCATCCTGATGAACAAGGACGCGATTGCGATTGATCAGGATTCGCTGGGGAAGCAGGGGGATCGGCTGGCGCAGAGCGGGGATCTGGATGTTTGGACGAAGCCGCTGAGTGGTGGGCGGGTGGCGGTGGGGATGTTCAATCGGAGTTGGAGTAATCGGGAGGTTACGGTGGATCTGGCTCAGATTGGGTTTAAGGAAGGAGCGAATGTGCGGGATGTCTGGAAGGGGAAGGATCTTGGACGGCGGACAGGGGTGGTGAGGGATTGGCTTCCTAAGCATGGGGCTACTTTGTTGATTGTGGGGAAGTAGCTGGATTTAAAAGCACTCGGGTCGCTTCGCTCCCCTCGTAAATGCGGGGGTTCTTCGCTGCGCTCAGAATGACAAGCAACAGCAGATCCCCTTCGGGGATGACAAGCAAGAAAGGCAACGGCAACGGCTTGTGGGCTAGGACGTAGCGCAACTGCAGAGGCGAGGAGCTTAGCCGGTGGTGTGGTCGACTATGATCTTCCAGCCTTTGTCGGTTTTTTCGAGGACCAGGGAGAAGCGGCCTTCGGCGTTGCCGCCGTCTTTTTTGCTGCGGTCGAGGTGGTATTTACCTAGGACTACGGCGAATTTTTCGTCGAGGGGGTGGGCCTCGAGCTCGGAGAAGCTGAGGTTGCCCATGGCGGCTCTGTTGGGATAGTTGCGGCGATAGGCTTCGAGCATGCCGTCGAATCCGCGGTTGACCATGTTGGTGGTGACGAAGAGGATGTCGGGGGAGTTTTTGTAGGACTGGGTGAAGGTTTCGAGATCGCCATTGTTCCAGGCGGCCTCCTGGGCGAGGAGGACCTTGATAACGTCGAGCTGCTCCTTGGGGACGGGCTTGAGCTGGTCATCCTGTGCGAACGAGCGGCAGGTGGTGGCAAAGGGAATCAGCAGAACGAGGGCGAGGACGGCGGGGCGGAAGCGCACAGTGTCACCTCAAGGGGGATCTCTCGACAACTGTAGCAAATGTCTGGGCTTGGGTTGGTGAAGAGTTAGAGGGTGAAGAGTTAGCGGTATGAAGTGGGGTCTTTGGGACAGGCAGGCGTTGTGGCAGTGGGGACGATCCAGACGACGGTGACGAGGGTGATGGCTGCTAGCGCGAGGTAGGGGTGGAAGTGCGCGAGCGGGATGGCGATGAGGTAGAGAGCGAGACTGGCATAGTGCTTGCGCTTGGTGGCGATGTCTTCGGGCTGGAGTCCTCCGGTTTGTTTGAGCAGGCGGCCGACGGCGAGGCGCAGCAGGAGGAAGGTCATGCCGGTGACGATCATGGAGGCGGCGTAGAGTGCGACCGAGAAGGAGTCAGCGTGCTTTTCGATGACGTAGGCGGTGAAGAAGGGCAGGAGCGAGGCAGAGAAGAGGAAGGCGAGGTTGGAGTAGAGAACGCGGTGGTCGGCCTGCTCGGTGCGGTGGATGAGGTGATGGTGGTTGATCCAGTAGATACCGATGAAGGTGAAGGAGAGGAAGTAGATGAAGAGAATGGGGGCGATTTTGAGGAGACCGGCGGGCCCATTTTGTTCGGGGACTTTGAGCTCGAGGACCATGATGGTGATGATGACGGCGAGGACTCCGTCGGAGAAGGCTTCGAGGCGCGTGGTGGGGAAGAGCTTTTCGGGCATGGAGTTGGCGTGATGCCTGGTGCATGCAGCATAAATGCCGAGAGTGGTTTTGCGTATCCGAGGGCTAGAATTGAAGGATGAGCGAGCAATTGGCCGGGACGAGGGTTGTGCATGCGGTGTGCTCGCATGACTGCCCGGACTCGTGCGGTGTGCTGGTGACGGTCGATGAGTTGAGCGGGCGCGCGGTGAAGATGCAGGGGGATCCTTCGCATCCGGTGACGCGTGGATTTTTGTGTGGGAAGGTGGCGAAGTATCTGGATCGGGTTTATTCGCCGGATCGGCTGCTGTATCCGATGCGGCGGAAGGCTGGTGTGCCGAAGGGGCCAGCCGGTTACGGTGCGGTTAAGGGTCGCGAGGCTGAGGCTTTTGAGCGGATTACGTGGGACGAGGCTCTGGATGAGATTGCGGCTCGGCTGAAGAAGATTGCGGAGGAGTTTGGGCCGGAGAGCATTCTTCCGTACAGCTACGCCGGGACGATTGGACAGCTGGGGTATGGGTCGATGGACCGGCGGTTCTTCCATCGGCTGGGGGCTTCGCAGTTGGCACGGACGATCTGCGCGGAGGCGGGTGGGACGGCACTAAAGAATGTGTATGGGATCAAACTGGGGACGCGGCCCGAGGATTTTGTTCATGCGGGGCTTGTGATTGCGTGGGGCGCGAACATCCACGGGAATAATGTGCATCTGTGGCCATTTATCGAGGAAGCTCGGCGGAGTGGCGCGCGGCTGGTGGTGATTGATCCGTACAAGACGCGGACGGCTGCGCTGGCGGATGAGCATCTGGCGATCAATCCGGGGACGGATACGGCACTGGCGCTTGGGTTGATGCATGTGATTCTGAGCATGGGGCTGGAGGATCGCGAGTACATTGCTCAGTGCACGACGGGGTTTGAGGAGCTGAAGGTTCATGCGATGAAGCCGGAGAACTCGCCGGAGAAGGTAGCGGCGATTACTGGGATTTCGGCGCAGACGATTGTGACGCTGGCGCGGGCTTATGCGACGGCGGGACGGAATGGAAGTAGACCGGCGGCGATTCGGCTGAACTATGGGATTCAGCGGAGTGAGAATGGCGGGACGGCGGCTCGTGCGGTGTGCATGCTGCCGCTACTGACGGGGGCTTGGAAGTACGTTGGTGGTGGGTTGCAGCTTTCTACTTCTGGGTCGTTTCCGTTTAATTCGGATGCGCTGCAGATGCCGGAGTTGATGTTGAAGAGTCCGTTGGGGCGTGTTGCTCGGACGGTGAATATGAGCCAGTTGGGGCAGGCTTTAACGATGGGCGATGCTGGGGTTGGTGGGCCTCCGGTGAAGGCGATGTTTGTCTACAACTCGAATCCGGCGGCGGTGGCTCCAAACCAGAACGATGTGCTGGAGGGGATGCGGCGCGACGACATGTTCATGGTGGTGCATGAGCAGTTCTTTACGGATACGGCGGACTATGCGGATGTGCTGCTGCCTGCACCTACTTTTTTGGAGACTAAGGATGTGCAGGGGGCGTATGGGCATCTGTTCGCGCAGGTTTCGAACAGGGCGATTGAGCCGCTGGGTGAGGCTCGGAACAATGTGCGGGTGTTCGGTGAGCTGGGACGGCGGATGGGGTTTGCGGAGGAGTGCTTTGACGATCGCGAGGATGAGCTGATCGATCAGGCTCTGACGACCGATCATCCATGGTTTGCGGGGATGACTCGGGCGAGGTTGGAGCAGGAGGGTCACGTTCCACTTCAGTTGCCGGTGAATAAGGATGGGATGACGCTTCCCTTTTCGACGGCGGAATGGTTCAGGACGCCGAGTGGACGCGGAGAGTTGACGCCGGTGCCGGTGTTTGTTGCGCCTACGGAGTCACGGGGTGGCGCGGATGCAGCGAAGTTTCCGTTGGAGTTGCTGGCACGGAAGGCGGACAACTACATGAACTCGACGTTCGCGAATTTGGCGGGGCATCAGCGGATGGAGTTGCGGACGGCGGGCGTGCTGGAGATGCATACGACGGATGCGACGGCTCGTGGGATCGCCGCAGGGGATGAGGTCGAGGTGTTCAATGGGCGTGGGAAGATTGCTCTGCGAGCGCTGGTGAATGGGCATGTGGGCGCTGGCGTGGTGGCGGCTCGGCTGGACTGGAATAAGCTTTCGCGGGATGGTGCGAATGTGAATGTGCTGACGAGCGAGCGGCTGACGGATATTGGCGGCGGGGCTACGTTCTACTCGACGCTGGTCGAGGTGCGGAAGGCTTCGTTGGCGGAGTGACTTGCTGGCGAGGTATCCCTACCCCGTACTGAAGTATTCAAAGTCTTCATGATAGGAGACTTAGGTCTGGACTTGGTAATGGGCATGCCGCTCCTTTCCTAGTGTTAGGGGGTTAAAGAGAACAGCCCCGTCTTTTGGACGAGGCTGCTTTCTCTCTATATCCAGTTTAACAAATGGGGTGGAATTGTTCGGCAGGGTTTATCTCCATCATTTTTATAGAGTTACAGGGTTCTGGCTCTTGACAAGAAAAAGACCATTGTGTGAGGCTCCGGACTACCACCTTAGGAGGACACTTGATCAGTGATGCGGAGCAGTACGGCGAGCTAGTGCGGCTTTATGGCGAGTATGGCGATGATGAGTTGATTGCGCTGGGTCGTCAGGTGGGTGATCTTACCGAGACTGCGCAGGCGATTTTGAAGGCGGAACTTGTCCGGCGAAGGTTGGTTGTTTCGCCTGAGGTGAAAGAGCCAGTCGTCGAAGAGGCGATCGAGGAGGATGATGATCGCTCGCTGCCGCTGGGATTTGGACGGCTGGCACCGGAAGGCTGTATCACGGAGTTTGCTGAGAACGAAGATGCGTTGGCAGCGGGTGAGATGCTTCGTGCCGAGGGGATTGAATGTGACGTGGTGCTTCCTCAGGGCCTTGATATGCGCGCGCCCAGAGTGGCGGTCGCGCCTGCGGATGTGGAGCGAGCGGCGACGTTCCTGGCGAAGCCGATTCCTGAGGAGTTCAGGGTGATGGTGCGTACGCGGGATCAGTTTGAGGTGCCGACTTGTCCGAGTTGCGGGGCGGCTGATCCTCTGTTGGAAGAGATCGAGCCTACGAATAAGTGGCGGTGCGAGGTTTGTGATCGGGTTTGGGTGGATGGTTGATTAAGGATCGCTGGGAGACACGGACGGATCGTGCCTCCCAGCGAATGTACGGCTAGCGAGGGTGGTGTCCGTCGCCATGAGACTGCTCTTGATGCGGCTGTGGCGCGGAATGAGATTGTGGTTGCGGTGCAGGATGGTACTGCGGCTGCGGTGTTGGTCTTGGCTGAGAGACATAGGGCGCGGGCCTTGGAGTGGACTGCGGAGCCGGACGCATCTCGGGCGTTGGTCTTGGTTGCGGGGTTGGGCGTACCTCGGGTTGAGGGTGTGGGGTTGGTTCGGTGATGCCGGGATTGAATGTGGGCCGTACGGTTGGGTTGGGTCCTCTGAGCTCGGAGTGAGGGCGTTCAGGGGTCGGCTCGGGGTGAGCGTAAGACTGCGCAGGAGCAGGGCGTGTTTCAGGCTGCGGCCGCGGCTCTGGCGTCGCCGGACGAACGTTTGGTTGCGGGGTGGAGTGGTAGGCCTGAATCTGCGGTTGAGCCTGTCGTGAGGGCTGTGGACTGGCGGGCTGGAATGTGTGCGGCTGTGGTTGATTGACCGGCGTTGGACGAATCTGAGGTGTGACGCCGCGGTCGGCAGTGAAGGGACGTGGCGATGCAACGATGGAGGGACGGCCTCGGTTTGCTGCATAGAACTGCGCGTGGTTCTGGGCAGCCTCGCGCTGGTTTTGAAGCTGGGCTGTCATTGGCGGGGTGCGGGGGCCGCGCATGGCTGCGAGTTCAGCGGGTTGCGGACGTACGGTCAGGCCGCCTCTGCCTCCGTTGTAGGAGACGCGGGTGTTGTTATTGACGACGACGGTTCGGTTGTAGACGTTAGTGATGTTGTTAACGTTGACGCGGTTGACGGCCCGGTTGTAGTAGAAGCGGTTTCCGTTCCAGTAGCCGCCGTGATAGCCGTAGCCGGTGTATCCGAAGCCGTAGTTGATGCCTCCGTAGTAGCCGATGTGCGGGCCCCAGAAGCCGTGGTGGAAGCGGTAGTGGTTGCCGTAGAAGAACCAGTAGCCGGGGGTCCAGAGGGCCCCGTAATAGGGGGCGGCGACCCAGGCCCCGGGAACCCAGTAGTAGCCGGCGGGAGCGTAGCCCCAGTAGCCGGGGGTCCAGAGGTAGTTGGGCGCGGGGGCTGGGGGTTGATCGTAGACGGGGAGTGGCGGTGGGGGCTGGTCGGCTTCGAGCGCGGCCTGGCCGGCGGCAACCTGATCGTCGTAGGTTTGGTCGTTGTTATCGTAGGTTGGGTTTTGCGGTTGAGGCTGAGCTGATTGATCAGCTTCGGGCTGCTGGGCTTCAGTTTGCGGATACTCTTCGGCGGTCTGCTGGCTCTCGTTCTGGATGCGCTGACCCAAGACGCGCGCAGGCGCTGGATTTGTTTGCGCTGGAGCCGGGGCTGGCTGTTGCGACTGATTGGAGCCGACTGGGGCTAAGTTAGCGTCGGCGGGGTCGGGGCCGGTGCTAGCGGCTACGGTGGTGGCATCGGACGCTTGGCGGCAACCGGTGATTCCGGTGACGGTTGCGATGGTTGTGAGCCCGATAGCCAGACCTAAGAGATATTTGGTGCATTTGCTGCAAAGGGGCCCTGATACTTGCATCGTTTTATTGCTCCTTCCCGGGTTATAACCCGGACTTTGTAAGTGAGATGCGATTTAGTAGGTTGGGTGTACCTTGGATGAGGAATCGCAGTAAAATGAGGTTGATGGCAGGTCGCTTACCCATGTTAAAGCGCTTCCGCCACGGTCGCCCTGACCGCGGTCGTTCCTAGTTTCTACCCCTTCCCTGGAAATTTGATAGGCTTCACCCGTCGCCGTCCGAAAAAACGGCCCTCACGTCTATTGGAGAAGACATTATGTCGAGCGCCCCGACTACTTCGCATCCCGATTCGTTCAAGAGCAAATCCACACTGAAATCCGGTTCTACGACCGTCAATCTTTTTCGCCTGAAGGCGCTGGAAGGGACCGGCGTGAATCTTGCACGGCTTCCCTTCTCGCTGCGCATACTGCTTGAGAATTTGCTGCGTCATGAAGATGGCCGGACCGTCACTGCCGACGATATTAAGTTTCTTGCGGCGTGGGATCCAAAGGCTGAGCCCTCGCGTGAGATTGCTTACATGCCGGCGCGTGTTTTGATGCAGGACTTCACTGGTGTTCCTGCTGTTGTTGACCTTGCGGCGATGCGCGATGCGATGCTTGCGCTGGGCGGTAATCCGGAGAGGATCAATCCGCTGCAGCCTGCCGAGCTGGTGATCGACCACTCGGTGCAGGTGGATGAGTTTGGAACGGTGCGGGCGTATGACATGAATGCAGCGCTGGAGTTTCAGCGGAACCGCGAGCGGTATGCGTTTTTGAAGTGGGGGCAGACGGCGTTCAATAACTTTTCGGCGGTGCCGCCGGGGATGGGGATCTGCCATCAGGTGAATCTGGAGTATCTGGCGCGTGTGGTATTTACGACTACGCCTGAGACGAGTCTGGATGTGGTTGGAGTGGATGGCAGCAAGGCGACCTCGGAGCAGAAGTATGCGATGGCGTATCCGGATACGTTGGTGGGGACGGACTCGCATACGACGATGATCAATGGATTGGGCGTGTTGGGATGGGGCGTCGGCGGAATTGAGGCCGAGGCTGCGATGCTGGGGCAGCCGGTTTCGATGCTAGTGCCGCAGGTTGTGGGCTTCAAACTGACGGGCAAGTTGAAGGAAGGGACCACGGCGACGGACCTGGTGCTGACGGTGACAGAAGCGCTCAGGAAGCTGGGAGTTGTTGGTAAGTTTGTGGAGTTTTATGGTCCGGGGATCGCAGAGCTTCCGCTGGCGGATCGGGCGACGATTGCGAATATGGCTCCCGAGTATGGAGCGACGTGCGGGATCTTCCCGGTGGATGCGGAGACGCTGCGGTATCTGCGGCTGACGGGCCGGACGGAAGAGCAGATTGCCTTGGTCGAGGCGTATTACAGGGAGCAGGGGCTGTTCCATACGGCGGATGCTGCTGAGGCGGAGTATTCGGCGACGATTGCGCTGGATCTGGCGACGGTGGAGCCGAGTGTGGCCGGGCCGAAGCGTCCGCAGGATCGGGTTCCGCTGTCGAAGGCCGGCGCGAGCTTCAAGGAGCAATTGCCTGCTCTGCTGGGGCCGAATGCGAATAGCCAGACGGTGCGTCAGTTGGTGCGCTGGGAGGGTGAGGGCGGGCATGCCTCGGCTACCGGCGATCTTGCAAGCGCGGTAGGGGCTCCGGCGCCTGTTGTGGGAGCGCCTACGGTTGCGGTTGCGACGCTCGAGGCTGAGGGTGGCGGCGTGGCTACACTGGAGGCTCCGGCGGTGTCGATCAAGAGCAGGTTTGGGGTCGATCCTGATCCGTACCTGGGTCATGGGTCGATTGTGATTGCGGCGATTACTTCGTGCACGAATACTTCGAATCCTTACGTGATGATCGCAGCGGGATTGCTGGCGAAGAAGGCGGTGGAGAAGGGGCTGAAGACTCCGCCGTGGGTGAAGACTTCGCTGGCTCCGGGTTCGCGTGTGGTGACGGATTATTACGTCAAGGCGGGGCTGATGCCTTATCTGGATCAGCTGCGGTTCCAGATTGTTGGGTATGGCTGCACGACTTGTATTGGCAATTCGGGGCCGCTGCCTACGGATGTTTCGAAGTCGATTGAGGACCATGGGCTGGTGGCGGTTTCTGTGCTGTCGGGGAACAGGAACTTTGAGGGACGGATTTCGCCGGAGGTACGGGCGAATTATCTGATGAGTCCTCCGCTGGTGGTGGCGTATGCGCTGGCGGGGCATATCGGGCATAACTTCGATACGGAGCCGTTGGGTAAGGGCAAGGATGGGAAGCCAGTGTTCCTGAAGGACATCTGGCCGACCCAGCAGGAGGTTTCGGAGACGGTGGGTAGCTCGATTGATTCGGAGATGTTCCGGCATGAGTACAGCACGGTTTCGCTGGGCGATCAGAACTGGCAGAATCTGAAGTTTCCGGCTGGTAATACGTACGGGTGGGAGGCCGATTCGACGTACATTCGGAAGGCTCCCTACTTCGATGGCATGAAGGCGCAGCCGGAGCCGGTGGAGGATATCCATGGGGCTCGGGTGTTGGCGGTGCTGGGTGATTCGGTGACTACGGATCATATTTCACCGGCGGGGTCGATCAAGCTGAATGGGCCGGCGGGCAAGTACCTGACGGAGCATGGGGTGAAGCCTGCGGACTTCAACAGCTATGGGTCGCGGCGCGGCAACCATGAGGTGATGGTGCGCGGTACGTTTGCCAATGTGCGGTTGCGGAACAGGCTGGCTCCGGGGACCGAGGGCGGCGTGACGAGGCTGCTGCCGGATGATAAGCCGATGTCGATCTATGACGCTTCGGTGGAGTACGCGAAGCGAGGGACGCCGCTGGCGATTCTGGCGGGCAAGGAGTATGGGTCGGGGTCGTCGCGTGACTGGGCTGCAAAGGGACCGAGGTTGCTTGGGATTCGGTTCGTCATCGCTGAGAGCTATGAGCGGATTCACCGGTCGAACCTGGTTGGAATGGGCATTCTGCCGTTGCAGTTTTTGCCGGGGCAGAATGTCGAGTCGCTGCACCTGACTGGCGAGGAGGTGTTCGCTCTGGGAGATACTCCGGGACAGCTGAAGGTGATGCTGGATAGCAAATTTGCCAATGGGAAGACGCTGACGGTGTTTGCAGAGTCCGACAAGGGCAAGACGACAGAGTTTTCTGTGACGGTGCGGATCGATACGCCGCAGGAGATTCTGTACTACCAGCATGGGGGGATTCTGCAGTATGTTCTGCGGCAGTTGGCTGGGAAGTCTTAGGGTTCGGCTTCAATTGGGGTGCTCCTTTCTGTGAGGGGTACCCCTCCCCATACTTGTGGTCCTAAAGTATTCGAAACAGATACTTTAGGTCTGGACTTTGGAGACAGCAAAAAGCCCCGGTTCTGGGATCTTCGGATCCTGAATCGGGGCTTCTTTTTGCTCTAGTTCTATTTTAATGGATTGATGGGAATTAATAGGCCAAGTTTGGAGAGACTTTATTTGGCTTGTTATGTGATGGTTAGCAAGTTTTTAAAGGTTTTGGGGGCTTGACAGGATTTTGAACAACGTCCTTCGCCTTCTCCGTTACAATGAACAATAAACAAAGAATAGGGTTCCAACGTTCCACACATAATGCCGCTACAAGCACGTCTTCTTGCTCTCTGCCTCGCCACTCTTTCGCTTCCAGCTACCATTCATGGTCAGGAGAAATCCGCGACCGGCAACTACAATGCCATCGCTGTGAGCACCAAGCTCGATCGCGAGGGCGCTCGTCCATTCCATCTCAGGATGGAAACCCAGCTCTTCGACCTGAAAGGGAAGCCCAGCGAAGCCGGGATGATCGAAGAATGGTGGTTCGCTCCGGACCAGTTTCGCATCGAAATCAACTCTGGCGATGTTCATGAGGTAATTGTTACAGGTGAGCCCGATCAGGTGAGTGTAGGCACGTTTCGCTCCGCGTTTCTTCTCAGGCAACTGCTCTCCATCGCCATCAATCCGCTCACTCCGCTGAATTCCAATGAGAAGGTCTCCGAGTCGGATCGCGAGATCAAGGGTCACAAACTTAGCTGCCTCGTGATTACTCGCGGAGAAAAGACTCAGTCCGGCAGAGAGACAACCTACTGCCACGAGCCTGGCGAAAATAACATCCGCCTAAGCGTCAGTCCCGACTACACAGCTATGCGCAGTAGTGTCGGTACCTTCGGTTCAACGAACGTTGCATTGGACGTCAGCATCTCCTATATGGGACACCCCGCCATCGCAGGCAAAGTGACTCAGTTGCAGGTCTTCGATCCTGCGGTTGCCGGCTCTCCCGCACTCCGCGTCAGCAAAGTCTATAACTCGGATCCCCATATCCCAGGTGAAGCGGTTGCTGCTGGCCACATCCGCTCCGCACCTCTGATTGATTCACCCCTGTACGCGCGCCACGAGCACATCGGTGGACTTGTAGTTCTCGCCTGCCGCGTCACGCGTGAAGGCAAGGTCGCCGCCGCGGATGTTATAGCGACTTCGAATGACCTTTTCGATAAAGCCGCTGTGGACGGGGTCAAGCGTTGGCAATACACCCCCTTCACGGTCAAAGGACAGCCCGTGAATACGTATATTTTGCTACGCGTGGTCTTCTTCGCGGGCTAAATACGAACCTTCCGCGCAGCGGTGACAAACTCACGCTCGCGACGGGTGCAACGATAGACGGCTATACTGAATCAATTCGTCAGCCTTTCGGTTGCCGATCTCGGGAGTTTCTGCAGCGCTTCGCCAAAAAGACAGCTGCAGGAACTCCTTCCCTTTTAATGGGTCATCATGCTCTGTTTCTTTGGTTCCATGGATTGCAGCGCACGCGCGTGAAGTTCGAGAGCTGCTATGGCCGTGCGACACATCTCTGCTGTTCTGGCAAAGGTTGCGATGTCCATACGGACGGATACGCCGCCTACGCTGAGGCTGATGGTGCCGCAGGGACAGAGAGTGACGCCTCCCAGTCCCGCCGTTGTTGCGAGAATCTGTCGTTGCGTGTCTTCATCGCGCATGATCATACTCCTAGCTTTGCGTAGTACTCGGCTACCTGACTGGCGTCGAACTCGAAGGGAACATGTTCGGTTGAGGGCTGCATACGGACTACACCGTGATCAGTGACGCCTTCAAGGGCGAACTGCAGATAACTCGGCAAGGAGAGCCGCGGAGATTGCCGGGACTGGATGGTGGTCTGCATATCGGTGGGCAGAGGCTATGCTGCGCGCGAAGCCAAGACGGAAGACGATGTTATCGAGACGACGCTCGAGTAAGCCAATGAGGCTCGACCCAATTGGACTGGTTGAGTGCACGGGCGTTTCGGACGAAGCGGCGGAGTTGCTCCTCGCGGAGACCATAGTGGAAGAGGATCTTCTGTTTCTCGCGGAGCTGAGAGCCGAACTCGGACAACTTCCTTTTCTTCGCTTGCCCGTGCTGGCCGGGTGGGTAATTTCGTTTGCTTAGGGCGCCTGGCTTGCCTCGCCCTGGGAGTTCCAGCCCGAGAGCACGCTGCATCTTAAATCTGGTTCGATTGCTCATTCGTCACCCTGTCCATCGCGGCTGAGCCACGATTACCGATCTCAGCCCTATGTCAGCGCTTCGCCAAAAGACAGCTAACCGGGGCTCTCAATCCTGGAAATAAGACTAATTTAGTCCCAGTTTGAAACGCAAGCTCATTCCGTGTGTGTGGAGGAAAAATGTGGGTCGCTGTGGATGAATATTCCGCTTACTGTGATGACAAAACCAGCCTTGAGAGCATGGGCTGGACGCGCAGCCTATAATGACCTATGGCAATCGCTAACCCGGCCTCTCCGCAGGTCGGCCCCGAGCCAGAGTCGCACAACGAACCTAAGGGCCAACCGGAGAGCTTCCAGACCGATGCAGGGGATTCGCAGAAAGCGGCTCCTGCTGTCGCGGCTCCGACTATACCCGTGGGGACGGATGCTGCTGTGGTTCCGGACATCTCGGGTGTGCTGATGCCGGTGGCGGTGGCTGAACCGGAGATCAAGGCAGAGGCTGTTGCGGTGGAGTCTGAGTCTTCGGCTTCGCATCTGGCGGGGTTGGCGGCAAGCGATATCAGGACAATCGACGATAAATTTCAGAAGCTGCTGGAGACGGTGCATGAGAATCGGCCCGGCGATGATCTGGAGATTATCCGGAAGGCCTGGGCGTTCTGCCTGCAGCAGCATGAGGGGCAGAAGCGGGCCAGCGGTGAGCCTTATGTGATCCATCCGCTTGAGGTGGGCCAGGTGCTGGCCGAGCTGAAGATGGATTCGACTGCGATTGCGGCGGGGTTGCTGCATGATGCCGTCGAAGACACGGACGTAAGCTCGGAGGAGATCGGCAAGCGGTTTGGCGAGCAGGTGGCGCACATTGTCGAGGGCGTGACGAAGCTGGATAAGATCAAGTTCGCCAACCGCGAGGACCACCAGGCGGAGAATATTCGGAAGATGCTGCTGGCGATGGTGACGGATGTGCGGGTCGTCATCATCAAGCTGGCTGACCGGCTGCATAATATGCGGACGCTGGAGCATCTAAAGCCGGAGAAGCAGCAGAAGATTGCGCGGGAGACGCTGGAGATTTATGCTCCGTTGGCGCATCGGCTAGGCATGGGTAAGCTGCGCGGTGAACTTGAGGATCTGGCGTTTCGGTATACCGATCCTTTCGGGTATGAGCAGGTCTCGCATGAGGTGGATGCGCTGCGTGGGGCGGGCGAGGAGTTTCTGCGCAAGATTGTTGTGCAGATGGAGACGAAGCTGAAGGAGTTCAAGATTCCGGGGCGGGTGGAGTCTCGGATCAAGCGGCTTTATTCGATTCAGCAGAAGCTGCAGGACCAGAAGATTCCGGTGGACCAGGTGTATGACCTGCTTGCTATCCGTGTGATCACGGATTCGGTGCAGGATTGCTATGCGCTGCTGGGGTTGCTGCATTCGATATGGCGGCCGGTGCCGGGGCGGATCAAGGACTTTATTGCTATGCCGCGGCCGAATCTTTATCAGTCGCTGCATACGACGCTGATTGCGGAAGGTGGGCATCAGTTCGAGGTGCAGATCCGAACGGAGGATATGCATCGGGTGGCCGAGGAAGGCATTGCGGCTCACTGGAAGTACAAGGCTGATGACAATGTAAGCGCCAAGGATGAACAGCGGCTGGCGTGGGTGCGTCAGTTGATGGAGTGGCAGCGCGAGATGAGCGACCCGAACGAGTTCATGTCGACGCTGAAGATCGACTTGTACCCGGAGGAGGTCTACACCTTTACGCCTAAGGGCAAGGTGGTGGTGCTGCCCAAGGATGCCAGCCCGATTGATTTTGCTTATGCGATCCATACCGAGGTTGGGAATACGACGGTTGGCGCGAAGGTGAATGGGCGGATTGTGCCGCTACGGACGAAGCTGAAGAACGGCGATATCGTCGAGATTTCGACGCAGACTGGGCATACTCCTAGCCGGGATTGGCTGAGCTTTACGAAGAGCTCGAAGGCTCGGAACAAGATCAAGCATTGGCTGAATGAGCATCAGCGGCAGCGGGCGGTGGAGATTGGGCGAAAGCTGCTGGATCGTGAGGCTCGAAAGTACAAGCTTTCGTTGAACAAGTACGGCACGGCGGATTATGACAAGGTCGCCGTTGAGTATGGCATGGGCTCAGAGGCGGAGCTGCTGGCGGCGGTGGGCTTTGGCAAGTACTCGGCGCGGCAGGTTTTGAATAAGCTGGAGCCGGGTTCGACGATGGCGGCTGAGCCGGCGGCGCCCGAGAGCGGCGTTGGCAATGCTGTAGGGCAGATGTCGGAGGCGGTGAAGCGGGTCTTCTTCGGGAAGGGTTCGGACTCGCTGCAGGTGGAAGGGCAGGACGATCTGCTGGTGTACCGGGCGCGTTGTTGTAACCCTATCCGAGGTGAGGAGATTATCGGGTATGTGACGCGGGGTAAGGGCGTCGCGGTGCATGCAAGGAGCTGTCCGAATGTGCAGAATTTGCTGTATGAGTCGGATAGGCGGATTCAGGTGGAGTGGGCTCCGACGCCGAGTGAGCCGGGGGCGGCTAAGGCGCAGACGTATCCGGTGAAGCTGACGGTGATATGCGACGACCGGACTGGGATGCTGAAGGAGTTTACGGCGATCATCTCGGACGATGGGACGAATATCCGGAGCGTGGATTCGAAGCCTTCTCCTGAGGGTGATGGAACGGCGATTGTTGATTTTGTGATTGAGACGGTGGACGTCCGGCACCTGAACCGGCTGGTGCAGAATCTGCGGCGGGTTCCGGGGGTGCGGGACGTCCAGCGGGTACAGAAGATTTAGCACTCAATAGAAATCAATGAGGTTGCCGATAGCCGGATTCCTCGCGTTCGCGCTTGTCGACAGCCTTGTCTTTGCGGACTTTGTTGGCGATGGCTCCTCCGCCTGCGCCTACCGCGCCGCCGATCAGGGCGCCTTTGCCTCCCCCAGCTAGTGCGCCCACTACTGCTCCGCCGGCTGCGGAGCCTCCGACTATCTTCGCGCCGGTGTGATGGCGGTGATCTTTGGCTGTTTGTTCACGTTCGGCCCGTTCATGGGCCTGCTGCTGGGTTTCGGTTCGCTGGGCCAAGCTGGCCATGGGGAGAGAAAGGATAGTTCCAAGAGCTACAAGAGCGGTGGTTCGATTGAGGTTCATTTGCTCCTCCATTCGTTTTCTTTAAGCTTGGATGACCGAGATCGGAGTGAGCCGCCAATTGGAGTGAAAGATAAATTCCTTCAAGTTGAAGGACAGTTGCCTGAATCTAAAAGATTTAATTGACAATATTTAAATGTTAGTTGATCATTCAACTAATTTGAAATCGGAAAATACAACTCGAAAACGGCTTGTGGAGGCGGCGCTTTATCTGTTTTGGAAGCACGGGTACGCGGCTACTGGGATGGCGGAGATTCTGGAGCATGCCAAGGCTAAGCCGGGGAGCTTTTACTACTTCTTCAAGACGAAAGAAGAGCTGCTGCTTGCTGTGCTTCGGCTGTATGCGGCGACGCTGCACCCCATCGTCATGGATCCGGTCTTTGCCCAGACGGATGATCCCGTGGAACGGGTGTTTGCGGTGCTGGGGTTCTATCGGAGGAATTTGATTGCAACTGGATGCACGTATGGGTGTCCGATTGGGCGGCTGGCGCTGGAGATCGGCGAGGAGCAGGTGGCGGTGCATAAGCTGCTGAGCGACAACTTCGATGGGTGGACCGCTGCGGTTGAGAGCTGCCTGAGGGATGCTGGCGAGCGGTTGCCGCAGGAACTGGACCGAAGTGCGCTATCGCGGTTCGTGCTGACGGTGATGGAGGGTGGCGTCATGCAGGCGAGAGCACACAGGAGTTTGGCGCCGTTTGATGCTTCGGTGGCGCAGTTACGGAACTATTTTCGATTGCTACAGGACGAGCAGAAGAGGTTGCGGGCCGCGTAGGACATATCTTTTGACAGGAGAAAGTTCGATGAGATGGTTTGCGATTTGCGCGCTTGGTTTGACGATAGGGATGGGGGCATCGAGCCCGGTTGTGGCGCAGACGGCGGCTTCAACGGCGACGGAGGCCAAACCGATTGCGGCGCTGGGTTGGCTTGTGGGTGGGGTGTGGACGGCGGATGCTTCGAAGCTGGCTCCGGGGATGGAGCGGATCGAGACGCGGTATCAATGGTCGGATAACGGAAGCTATGTGCGGTTTACGACGCACTTTGTGACGAACAAAGGCGCGATGAAGACGTATGACGGGAACATGTTCTGGGATCCGGGAAAGAAGACGCTGGCGATGTGGTATATGGACGCTCAGAATGCAATTACAGAAGGGCCGATGAGCATCGCAGGAAGTAATTGGCAGATGACGTTTCATGGAGAGGATTTTGAAGGGAAGCAGGCGGACTTTCGGGTAGATGTTGCGATGAAGAGCAATGATCTCTACCACTGGACACTGAATGAGAAGGTGGGAGATGGATGGAAGAAGCTGATGGAGCTGGACTACGTGAGGAAGACTGACGCTTAGCCGCGTTGACGATGCGATCCGCGCTAGAATTGCGGCCCATCCTGCGCGATCGCTGGATTATTGCGACTGAATTTCCACGTCAAAGAAGAGACCCAGCGGAAGAGGCTGGAGAAGACAATGTAGTCTTGAATTGAAGGAGAACAGGTTATGTCGGATGAAGATCTGAAGGCAGAGATTGAACGGTTGCGTGCGGAGAACGATAAGCTGAAGAACAAAGGCGTGCGCGGACTGAGCCTCAAGGTCAGTGAGAAGGGTGGGCTGTCGCTGTATGGCGTGGGCCGATTTCCGGTGACGCTCTATAAGGAGCAGTGGCGAAGGATTCTTGGGATGGCGGCTGAGATTGAGACGTTCATTCAGGAAAACGAGAGCTTGTTGAAGAGCAAGGAATAGCTGCGGGGACGGGTGTTCGTTTCCACCTTCGGAGCCACAAAGAGATGGAACACCCGGCCCTGGCCGCAGTGATGGACGAGTTTTCGCAGCTACGCTTTGTTCGGCGTTTCCAGACGAACGGTTCCGGCGAGTTTTCTGATTGATTCGGGCACCTCGCCCTCCAGCACTCTGATTGTCACTGTCTGGTGGGGCTGCAGCTTCGCCTGATTCTCCAGCTGTTGGGTGCGGTATTTCATGTAAGCGGTGATAGCGCCCGCGATTGCGGCTGCCGCCTTGGCGCCGGCAACCAGGATAAGGCCAATCGTTACGGCACGGGTCTGCCGGGGTCCTTCGGGAAGTCGCGATTAGAACTGCGCTACACGTTGAATTTGAAGAAGAGGATGTCGCCATCCTTGACGATGTATTCCTTGCCTTCGGAGCGAAGGAGACCTTTTTCTTTGACGGCCTGTTCGCTGCCGTACTTCAAAAGGTCGTCGTAGGAATAGCAATCGGCTTTGATGAAGCCGCGTTCGAAATCAGAGTGGATGACACCGGCGGCTCCGGGGGCTTTGGTGCCTCGGCGGATGGTCCAGGCGCGGACCTCCTGCACACCGGCGGTGAAGTAGGTGATGAGGTCGAGCAGTCGGTAGGCGGAGTGGATGAGGCGGTTCAGGCCGGGCTCTTCGAGGCCCATGTCCTTGAGAAATTCGTCGCGCTCGGCGGGTTCGAGCTGGGCGATCTCGGACTCGAGGGCTCCGCAGATGCGCACTACCTGGGAGTTTTCTTCGGCGGCGCGCTTTTCGACGGCGGCGGTGTAGTCGTTGCCGGTGGTGAGGCCGGATTCGTCGACGTTGGCGACGTAGAGTTGGGGCTTGGCGGTGATGAGGAAGAGATCCCGGGCGGCGAGGCGCTCGTCGTCCGTGAGGTCGGCGGTGCGGGCAGGCTTGCCGGCTTCGAGGGTCTCCTTGAGTTTGGCAACGGCTGAGGCTTCGGCTTTGATCTTCGCGTCCTGCGTGTTGCGGACGAGTTTTTCGAGGCGCTGGCTGCGCTTGTCGACGGTGTCGAGGTCGGCGAGGAGGAGCTCGGTGTTGATGATGTCGATGTCGTGGAGCGGGTTGACGCCTCCGGCAACGTGGACGACTTCGGGGTCGTCGAAGCAGCGGACTACGTGGCAGATAGCGTCGGTGGAGCGGATGTGGCCCAGGAACTGGTTGCCGAGGCCTTCACCCTTGCTGGCGCCTTCGACCAGGCCGGCAATGTCGATGAATTCCATCGTGGTGGGTACGGTGCGGTTGGGCTTGACAAACTCGGTGATCTTGTCGAGACGGACGTCGGGAACAGTGACCGTGCCGGTGTTCGGGTCGATGGTGCAGAAGGGGTAGTTCGCCGCCTGGGCCTTGGCCGAGGTGAGGGCGTTGAAGATCGTGGACTTTCCGACGTTGGGGAGGCCAACGATTCCGCAATTCAGTGGCAAGTGAGTAGTTCCTTTTCAGACGAAGGCGTCGTGGCTTGGCGGAGGCTAGGCTCTTTTCGCGAAGCTATCCTTTATAGGATAGTTCATTGGCGACGATTGAGGTTGTGTGGCTGCGATACAGGTTTTCGTTGCGACTGTTATGCGCTGTGTTGGGCTTTGAAGCGACGGGCTTTCATGCGGTTGCCGCAGAGCTTCATGTCACACCAACGGCGAGTGTGGTTTTTGCTGGTGTCGAGAAAGAGCCAGCGGCACTCCGGGTTGTCGCAGGAGCGCAGACGCTGCATGGTTTCTCCGGTTAGGAGGTCGGCTGCCGATTGTGCGAGGAGCCAGAGGGGAAGTTGAGCGTCGGCTTCGGTGCCAATCCAGCTTAGTTCGAGGCGGGATTGGTCCCATTTGAGGGTGCGATTTGCCTGCGCGTTCTGGATGTGTTGATTGAGTTTTTTTATCGCGCCTGTGGATGGGGTTCGAGCATCCATGATGGCGTAGATGATCTGCGAAGTAGCTTCACGAAGGTCTTTTGTCGATTGCAGGGTTTTGTCAGCGGCTGAAGGAGATACCTTGCGCAGACGCTGGGCTTGGCGGGCAGTCAGCAGCGTGGATTGCTCCGAGAATTGCAGCAGGTCGTCGAAGGTGTTGAGGAGTTCTTCGGGTCCGGTCTCGCGGAAGCGCCAGTCGAGCGTGTTGACGAGATCGAGGACGGGATGCCCGGCGACGAGTTGGAAGGGTTTCGTCACTTTTTTTGCGGATAACCTTCTAACTTAGATTTACAGGTTAGTTTACTAAATGTAAAGTGGTAACTATCTATGGCGAATACAGCGGTTAGCACGGGAGCTCCTTCTTCGAGTACGAGATCCATCGACCTTCGGGTTGTCGTGGCATTCCTTGCGATCTATGTGCTGTGGGGAACGACCTTTCTGGCGATACGAATCGCGGTGCATGAGGTTCCGCCGCTGTTTGCTGCGGGCGTGCGTTTCTTCATTGCAGGAGTCCTGCTGTACGGCTTCATGCGGCTGCGAGGTACGGCCACGCCGACGCGGCTCGAGTGGAAGAATCTTGCCGTCATTGGGCTAGTGATGTTTGTGGCGGAGTATGGGCCGCTGTTCTGGGCGGAGAAGTATTTGACGTCGGGTCTGACATCGATTCTTGCGGCCACGATTCCGCTGATTACGATCGCGCTGGAGATGCTCGTCTTCCGGATGCAGCCGTTTCGCTGGAGCGTACTGGGTGCGACGTTGCTGGGTTTCTTTGGCGTTGGTGTGCTGGTTCTTCCGGGCAGCGGTGGCAATGTTGCGTTGGTGCCGTGCGTAGCGGTCTTGTTGGGATCGGTGGGATGGGCGCTGGGTTCGGTGTTGCAGCGGCGAATGAAGATGCCAGAGTCGCGGCCGCTGACGTCGGGAGGGGCGATGATGCTGGGCGGCGCCGGGCTGTTGGTATTGTCGGGGATGTTCGGCGAACTGCATCCCTTTCCACATGTTTCGATGCGCGCTGCGCTGGCGTTGGGCTATCTGATTACGTGCGGTTCGCTGCTGGCGTTTACGGCGTTTGTCTGGCTTCTGGCAAGGATGCCGGCATCGAAGATCTCAAGCTATGCGTATGTGAATCCGGTGGTGGCGGTTGCGCTTGGCTACTTTATCGCGAAGGAGCCAGTGACGGGACGAACGCTGGTGGGCGCGGTGATTGTGCTGGTAAGCGTGTTCCTTATTCTGCGCGCGAATAAGCCGACTAAGGCATGACGGCGGCTCGCTGCGAGAGTAGATGGTCGACGCGTGCGTTGACGGCGCTGGTGTCTGGCATGTCGATCTTTTTTAGGGGAGAGCCCTGGTAGTTCTCGTAGGTGTATGTCGGCTGGTCTGGAGACGTTGCGACGGTGAGGAACTCGACGGATTTTACGGTTGCGGGGATCTTCGCTCCGAACCAATGTGGATCGTCGCGCTGCGCCCAGGTTACGAGGGAGAGGACTGCTCCGGTGGGGTAGTTGTGGTCAGGGTTGGATCGGGCGTACTTCACGGCGATGTCGTTGCCATACAACGTGGACATGGTGGAGTCGCGGCGATTGAGCGACGAAGTGATGATCTTCCATTGGAGCGGGTTGTAGGGGAGGGTTCCATTGAGAGCAGCCTGTTGATTGACGGATGGAGTGGCTGGCTTGCTCGTACAGCCTGCGAAGGGGAGGATTGCAAGTCCTACAACGATGAGGGTGGTTTTCATGGGTTTCACTGTTGTCCTGTAAGTGGGAAGGAGTAGACGTAGTCGTTTTCGCGTACGGGTTTGTGGCAACCGGTGCACTCGGAGGTGAAGGCAGCGTCCTTGCCGTAAGGTTTCAGGTCGGTGCCACGCCACCTTGCGAATCCCCAGCCTTCGGTGGATGCGTACTTTTGGTGATCCTTGATCATGAACTCGACCTGGATGAATTGTCCGGTTTTAGTGTCGCCGTTTTCGTCGACCTGCTGGGCCCAGGCTCCTTTGGCGAAGATGGTTCCGTCGGGCCAGGGATGGATGTTGTTTTCGGCGATGGCTTTGATCGCTACATCGTTGCCGAAGATGACACGCATGGTGTGGTTGTCGAAACGATCGGTGGTGCTGATGATCTTCCAGTCCTGATAGCCGGAGATGTAGGCGATTCCGTTCAAGGTCGGTTGGACATTGGTTGTCGGAGCGCTGGCGTGGATCCACTTTTCGTACTGGTCGTCTGCGGCTGTCCCGGCTGCTGGGTTGGGAGTGCTGGTTTCAGTGGGATGCAGGTAGTTCTTTAGGATGGCGAGGTCATCGGGCGAGACGTTTGCTTCGGGGTGGAGGAGTGTGTAGCTCTTGAGAGGCATTCCGCCGAGTTGGATCTGGCTGATTGCTTCGTAGAGGATGGCGCTTTGTTGTGCGGCTGGTAATTTTTCTATCTCAGAAAAGTTCAGGTGCTTTCTGGCTTCTTTTACGTCGCTGGCTGCGATCCAGTAGGCGGGGGCTACGCGGTCGAACCAGAAGAGGTGGGTCTCGTTGGAGTGGCAGTTGTAGCAGGAGGTCTTGAGGATCCGCTTGACCTCGGGAGGGGCCTTGAGTTCGGCGGTTACGGGTGGGTTGTCGAGTTTTGGGTGGATCAACTGGATGGCCGCGAAGACTACGACGCAAACCATGAGGATAGATGCAAGGAGACGAGTGCGCGAGCCAGACCCTATGACCTTCATATAGTGAGGTTAGACGATGGAGAGGTGCTGGAGACTCGTTCGACATTTTTGTTGGTCATAAGATATTCGAATACCTGTAGGCTGGTGTTGATGTTCGAGGTGAGGATGATGCGACTTGTACGGGTAGCATGTGTGGCGTTGGCGGTTTCAGGTGTGGCGTTCGGGCAGGCTCCGGTGGCGAGCGTGGCTACCGGGCCAGCGGCTGAGGCGCAGCGGAGCTATGCGGGGTTGAAGGACAACGTCCTGAAGTCGGCGGATCGTATGCCAGCGGAGAGTTATTCGTTCAAGCCGACGCCTGAGGTGCGGACGTTTGCGCGGGTCGTCAACCATGTCACCGAGGCGCAGCTGCGTACTTGCGGAGCAGCGAATCATACGGCTCCGAGTGCACAGGTGAAGGTTCCGGCGGAGACTGCGGACAAGGCTGCTATTGTCGAGGCGTTGAAGGCTTCGTTTGATGAGTGCGATAAGGCCTTTGCCGCGCTGACCGATACCAATCTGACAGAGATGTTCGATCTGGGGCAGGCGAAGCGGTCGCGTGTGGGGCTGATGTGGGGAACCGTGTCGCATGACAATGAGCAGTATGCGACGCTGGCGTTGTATCTGCGGTTGAAGGGATTGGTTCCGCCAAGCAGCGAGAAGTAGTCGGCTCTTGAGCCTGGAGTCCCCCCTCTCTGAGGAAATTGATGAGTGACCGATTTGAGTTGGAGCGGTTTGTGGAGTCACAGGTTGGGATGTATGAGCAAGCTTGCGCGGAGTTGCGGGCGGGAAGAAAGCGGAGTCATTGGATGTGGTTCGTGTTTCCGCAGATTCGGGGGCTGGGGAGTAGTCCTATGGCGGTGAGATATGCGATCTCGGGGTTGGAGGAGGCTCGGGCTTATCTGGGACATACGGTTTTGGGGCCTAGGCTGAGAGAGTGTGTGGGGATTGTGTGCGGCGTGGAGGGGCGGTCCGTTGAGGAGATCTTTGGGTATCCAGATGATTTGAAGTTTCACTCGAGCGTGACTCTGTTTGCTAAGGCTGCAGAGGGCTCTGAGGGGAATGGGGTGTTTGGGGAGGCGCTGGAGAAGTATTTTGGCGGGGTGATGGATCGTGGGACTTTGGAGCGAATCTAGCGAGTGACGGCTACCCTATAGGTTGCGCCCAAGCGCGTAATGAACCCGCTTTGATGTACGAAAATACTGGAACCACGCGTAGAGGATCGCCAGCTTAACGATGGTTAGCAGGACAAGCTGAATCGTGAACGTCTTCGAATCGCGGGTGCTCAAGAATGCGTTTGACAGCACGAGCAGGAGTTGCAAGCCAAGGGCGATTGCGACGGCGGGGATCGCCCATCGACTTGTTCTCAGGATGAGCACGCCGACAGCGATATTTATCGCTCCGGTAACGATCGATATGATCTTGGCCACGTTCGTCGGGTCTGGCAATAGTGCGTAGGTAGCGCTGAGAGCGAGAAAGAGAAAAGTTAGAACTCCGAACGTGATGTGGAGCGCTGCAAAGATCAGCAGCCAGCCGTCCACGTCGTAGAGGTCTTCAGCTTCTTGCATTTGAGGCATCTCCAGATTGATTGATGGTAGATGGCTCTATTCGACAGAGCAACGGAAAAAGAGCAGGCCCCTGACAATGCGTGGAGCGCAAAATTATCCTTACCGGAATTTCAATTTTTAGGTGGGTAAGGTGGTGGAAGAGTTCGCGCTTTGCGCGAATGCCCACCTTAGCGAAGATGAAACTATCGCGAAGATGGGACACCCTGATTGGCGGCTCATTCGCGATGGGTGCCACCAGCCGAGCCTGATGAGAGGAGTGAGTTCGACCTTACTTCGCTTCGTCCAACTCGAGTATGTGCCGTGCACCCTCTAAGTTGACGGCGACTCCGTCCACGGTAAATGCGTATTCGCCAGCGTTTGGTGGCACGACGTGCACATCTTCAACGGTGTGCCCGTGATCTCGAAGCATCTGAACGATGAGGTCGATGTCTACCATGGGCCACAGTGTACAAGAATTTGTTCTCGTCGAAGACTGCTTTGTTTCGGTTCGTCTAACTTAGGGCTTCGCGGAAGCCTTGTCTCCAACTGGTCCATTTGGGGGTCCAGTTGAGCTCGCGTTTGGCTTTTTCGTTGGAGACTCCGCGGATATCGTTCATGAGAGCGATGCCGTGTTCGCCAACAACGATGCGGGCGATGGCGTTGGGGACGTGCATGGGGGGCTTAGCGCCGATGCACTCGGCCAGGTAGGCTAGCCAGTCGGAGACGAGGGCGGGGTCGTCGTCGACGATGTTGTAAATGCCTCGCTGGGCTTGGGTGAGGGCAGCTACAGTGGCGGTCGCGGCGTCGTGGATGTGGAGGAAGGACCAGACTCCGGTGCCCTGGCCGATTAAGGGGATCTTGTGGTTGCGGATGTCTTCGATCGTGGTGCCTTCGGGGACTCCGTTGCCGCCGAGGGCAATGGAGGTGTGCGGGCCGTAGAGTGGGCCGTAACGGAGGATGATGCCGGTGAATTTGGATTCGCGGAGGACGGTGTGCTCGAGTGTTTCGAGGGCGTCGAGGGTGGGCTTTAGCTGGGGCGGCGGAGCGGGGTCGAGAGCGTCTTCTTCGGTCTTGAGGGTGATTCCTTTGGGAGCGTAGGGCCAGCCGGCGAAGCTCTGGGCTATGAATTTTTCTACGCCTGCGTTGGCGGCGGCGGTGGTGAGGTTGCGAGTGCCTTCGGTGCGGAGTTGGTTGGTGAGGGCGAAGTCGCGGTCGAAGTGGCGGAGGTCGATGCGTGGGGGGATGGCGGTGAGCTGGTTGATGACGGCTTGCGGCTTGATTTCGGCGAAGGCTTTACTGACGGCCTGAGCGTTGAGGGCGTCGAGGATCAGTGGGGTGGCGCCGAGGCTTTTTACGCGATCGGCGTGGGCTGGGTTGCGGAAGGCGCCGACGACCTCGTGTTGCTGTTCGATGAGGAGGGGGATGAGGGCTTGGCCGATGGCTCCGGATGCGCCTGCGAGGAGGATCTTCATTGGGCTTGGGCTCCTACATGGTTGGATGTTTTTAGAGCCGGGAGGCGGCCTTTAGGCCGAGGGCTTTCTCCTTCTCCATCAGTTCGGCGGAGGGGATGGTCTTGTCTCGTATGGCGACGCCGATCACTGTGTCTTTCTTCTTGATGAAGAGGGATGTGCCGAACTGTGACGTAATGAAGTAGGCATCGTCTCCAATGCTGGGTGCAGGTGTCATTGTGATCCTGGGGTGGGGGTCTCTTTCTTTTTCGAAATAGTCCGGGGTGGTGAAGTTGAGTACGACTACTGACTCGCCGACGACGCCGGTTTTGGCCCAACCGCACATGATCGTGCTTGTTTTTGGGATGTGCTGACCGGGGTCGATGGGAATGCCAAGGACGGTGCTGATCTCGGAGGGAGTGAGGACGGCACAGGCGTCAGTGACTGGGCTTTGCACTGGAGCGGTGGTCGGTGCTGAGGAACGACAGCCTTGGAGTAGGAGGGTTCCTGCGAGCAGGGTAAAGGTCGGTTTCGTGTGCATCGGTAGCCTCCCGTACTTTTGATGCAAAGTATTCCATCTGTGTGGCTTAAGTCTGGACTGGTCTGTCGGCCGTACCTGTGTGCTTCTCCGTGGATCGTTGTTAATGGAAGAAGCCCCGGCGCAGGCCGAGGCTTTTGTGTCTGTATTAAGTATAGCGGGTTGACTGGAATTCCTCGGCGCTTGAAAGATGTTTGTTTTTAGCGAGTTGGGTGGTTTCGGAGCTTGACAAGGTTTTGCTGGCATCTTTCGTGAAATTTCCATAGATCCGGTCTGGCATTGTAAAGTTCATTATGCTGAGGTCCTTGTCCAAGGCGATCCTCCCTCCACCAGTTCTGAATACTCTGCGTCGGCTCTCCCAAAGTACGAAATTTCGATATAACCGGCATGGGATGGCGACGATTCATAACAGCGATTTCATGACTGACCCGAGATTTCAAAGCGCCTATGCTGCAGGAATGAGTACGGGTTCGTGGGCTGGTTGCGACCCACAATGGGGAGCCTATATTGCCTGCTGGGCTGCGGAGTCAGTGCTACGAGTCGATGGTGACTTTGTAGAGTGTGGGGTGAACCGCGGTGGACTGGCGCGAACGATCCTGGGGTTCGTGGATCTGCCATCCGCAGGGAAGAAATTCTACCTCTTCGATACCTTCGAAGGGTTGGTGCAACGTTATCTAACTCCCGAGGAAGAGAAGAATGGCATTACGGCTGGCGGGTTTGAGCCCTGTTATGACGAGGTGGTTCGGACGTTTTCGCAGTTTGGCAACACCGTGGTTTTGGTGAAAGGCGCTGTGCCGGATACGCTGGCAGCAACCGCTCCTGAAAAAGTTGCGTACCTCTCGATCGACATGAACTGTGTTAATCCAGAGATCGCGGCCGCGGAGTTCTTCTGGCCGAGAATGGTGCGCGGAGCCATCATGCTTCTGGATGATTACGGGTGGGCCAGACATGCGGCTCAGAAGCAAGGGTTCGATCGCTTTGCGCAGGAGCGTGGCGTTCTTATTTTGAGCCTGCCTACTGGTCAGGGTTTGATTATGAAGCTCTAGATCTGCGGGTCGGTGAGGTGGGGGAGATACGGTTCGCGCTTTGCGCGAATGCCCCACCTTAGCGACGATAAAGCTGTCGCGAAGATGGGGCACCCGGGTTTGTGGCTGGTTCGAGATGTGGACCGCCCACCCGACCAGATTAGCTTCGGCTGCGGCGGCCGCCCATGAGTTGGAGGACGGCCAGGAAGATGTTGATGGCGTCGAGATAGATGGAGAGGGCGAGGGAGACGGCGGAGCGTCCGTCACCACCGGCGCGGATGCGGGCGAAGTCGCCTATGGTGAGCAGGGAGAAGATGCCGAGGGTGAGCCATGAGAAGGTGTCGGGGCTGAGGAAGCGGAAGAACATGCTGGCGATGCCGGCGATGATGAGCAGGAGTAGCGCGGCGAATCCGATTCCGGCGATGCGGCGGTAATTGATGTTGAAGAGATAGGCGATGCATCCCATGACACCCATGCCGGCGGCGGTGGTTGCGGCGGCATTGAAGACGATGCCGGGGCCGAAGTTGCGGATGTAGTGCTGGATGAGGGGGCCGATCTGCCAGCCCATGAAGTAGGTGAGGGCGAGGAAGAGTCCGAGGGCGAGACCCGGGCTGGCTTTTCGCGTGCGCGAGATGGCGAAGACGAGGCCGAAGACGATGATCAGACCGGGCAGGGTTCCCCAAGGGGGTGCGGTGGCGACGCCGATGGCGGTGATGAGGAAGCCGATCGAGGTGATGCCGAGAACCTTGGCGAGCAGGGAGGAGGTT
>Ga0209060_10000108_pt1 | contig 217771 bp, 200 predicted proteins | sample Coa_R1_8_FD_187155 | JGI IMG/M metagenome (GOLD analysis project Ga0209060, IMG submission 187155) | Surface soil microbial communities from Centralia Pennsylvania, which are recovering from an underground coalmine fire - Coalmine... | ecosystem: Environmental > Terrestrial > Soil >...
GCTTCCGGCCGATCATGATGACGACGATGGCGGCGCTGCTCGGCGGGCTGCCGCTGGCGCTCGGCGCGGGCACGGGGGCCGAGCTGCGCCGGCCGCTCGGCATCACGATCGTCGGCGGCCTGGTCGTGAGCCAGCTCCTCACGCTCTACACGACCCCGGTCATCTACCTCTACATGGACCGGCTGGGGCTGTGGGCGGCGCGCCTGCGCGCGCGCCGCGTGGCGCCGGGCGTGGACGTGACTCAGGCCCCCGGGCCGCGCCACGACTGGAGCACGCGCACGTAGTTCGCGCGCTCGAAGGCCGCGGGGTCCGGGCAGCGCTCGAGGCTCATGCTGCCCCGCATCTCGGCGAGCGCCGCGTACTCGTGCTCCGCCATCCACGCCTCGACGCCGCGGCGGATCGCGGCGAGGCGCTCGGGGCCGCCGCGCAGCAGCGCCGAGACCATCTGCACCGCGTGCGCACCCACCATGATCGCCTTGACCGCGTCGATGGTCGCGTGCACGCCGCCCGAGACCGCGAGCGAAGCGCGCACCCGCCCGCTCAGGATCGCGGTCCAGCGCAGGCGCAGCAGCAACTCCGAGGAGTCGGAGAGCGCGAGGCGGGGCACGACCTCGAGCGCCTCGACGTCGACGTCGGGCTGATAGAAGCGGTTGAAGAGCACGAGGCCGTCGACGCCGATCGCGTCGAGCGCCGCGGCGAGGTGCGCCAGCGCGGAGAAGAACGGGGAGAGCTTGACCGCCAGCGGGATCGACACGGCGGCGCGCACGGTGCGCGCGATGTCGAGCAGGCGGCGCTCGACGTCCGCGGCGCTCTCCGACGGCGACGCCGGCACACGGTAGGCGTTCAGCTCGAGCGCGTCGGCGCCCGCCTGCTCGATCAGGCGGGCGTACTCGAGCCAGCCCGCGGCGGTCGTCCCGTTGAGCGAGGCGATCACCGGCACCGCGACCGCCCGCTTGATCCGCCGGATCTGCTCCAGGTACTGCTCCGGGCCGAGCGTGAAGTCGCTCGGCCGCGGAAAGTACGACAGCGCCTCGGCGTACGACTCTTCGCCGGCTTCCAGGCCGTGGATCGTCGCGAGCTGCTCGTGGGTGATCTGCTCCTCGAAGAGCGAGTGCATCACGATGGCCGCGGTGCCTGCGTCCTCGAGGCGGCGCACCGTGTCGAGGTCGTCGACCATCGGCGAGGCGCCCGGCATGAAGGGGTGCGGCAGCCGAAGCCCGAGGTAGGTCGTCGAAAGGTCCATGGTCACGTCCTCGGCACGACCAGCCGGGCGAGCTGCTCGTAGACGGCGAAGCGCCGGCTCACCTCGCGCTGCTCGGCCGCCATCAATCGCGCGAAGCGCGGCGCATCGAGCTGCTCGACCATCCGGAAGCGCGTCTCGTTGCGCGCGAAGTCGAGGATGCTCGTCTTGGGCTCGCCCGTGTCGAGCTGCAGCGGGCTCTCGCCCGCCGCCACGCGCCGCGGGTCGAAGCGGTAGACGGGCCAGTAGCCCGAGGCCACCGCGAGCTTCTGCTGCTCGGCGCCGTAGGCGAGGTCGTAGCCGTGCGCGATGCACGGGCTGTAGGCGATGACGAGCGCGGGCCCCGGGTAGGACTCGGCCTCCAGGAAGGCGCGCGTCGCCTGCTGGTCCTTGGCGCCGAGCGCGACGCGCGCGACGTACACGCTGCCGTAGGTCATCGCGATCATCCCGAGGTCCTTCTTGGGCGTGCTCCGGCCCGCCGACGCGAACTTCGCGGCCGCGCCGAGCGGGGTGGCCTTCGACTGCTGGCCGCCCGTGTTCGAGTAGACCTCCGTGTCGAGGACGAGCACCTTGACCTCGCGCCCGGTCGCCAGCACGTGATCGAGACCGCCGAAGCCGATGTCGTACGCCCAGCCGTCGCCGCCGACGATCCAGACGCTCTTGCGCACCAGGTAGTCGGCGAGCGATTCGAGCCGACGGGCGTCGGGCGCGGCGACGCCGGCGAGCCGCTGCCGCAGCTCCCGCACGCGCTCGCGCTGCGCGGCCAGCTCGGCCTCGCCGTCCTGCCGGGCGTCGAGCAGCGCGGCGACCAGCGCGTCGCCCACGTCGCCGGCGAGGCGCGCGAGGAGCGCGCGTGCGTGGGCGACGTGCCCGTCGACCGCCAGCCGGAAGCCGAGCCCGAACTCGGCGTTGTCCTCGAACAGCGAGTTCGACCACGCCGGCCCTCGCCCCTCGCGGTTGGCCGCGTACGGCGTGGTCGGGAGGTTGCCGCCGTAGATCGACGAGCAGCCCGTGGCGTTGGCGACGAGCGCGCGGTCGCCGAAGAGCTGCGTGAGGAGCTTCACGTACGGCGTCTCGCCGCAGCCGGCGCACGCCCCGGAGTACTCGAACAGCGGCTCGAAGAGCTGCGCGGTGCGCACGTCGATCCGCAGCCGGGTGCGGTCGACCTCGGGGAGGCCGAGGAAGAAGGCGTAGGCGCGGCGCTCGGCGTCGCGCAGCGGTGCGAGCGGCTGCATGTCGATCGCCTTGTGCCGGGGGTTCGTCCGGTCCTTCGCCGGGCACACCACCACGCAGAGCCCGCAGCCCGTGCAGTCCTCGGGCGCCACCTGGATCGTGTACTGCTGTCCCTCGAGGTCCTTGCCGCGGTAGGGGACGGCCTTGAACCCGGGCGGCGCGCCGGCGAGCCCGTCGGCCGGGTAGGCCTTGGCCCGGATCGCGGCGTGCGGGCACACGAGCGCGCATTTGTTGCACTGGATGCACACCGCCGGATCCCACACCGGCACCTCGAGCGCGAGGCCGCGCTTCTCCCAGCGCGCCGTGCCGAGCGGCCAGGTGCCGTCGGGCGGGAACGCGCTCACCGGCAGCAGGTCGCCCTTGTTCGCCAGCATGACGGCCGTCACGCGCCGCACGAAATCGGGCGCGTCCTCGGGCACGATCGGCGGCATCGCCCGCGCGGCGGTGACGCGGTCGGGCACCGCGACCCGGTGGAGGCGGGCCAGCGTGCGGTCGACCGCGGCGAAGTTCCGCTCGAGGATCGCCGCCCCCTTGCGCTCGTAGGTCCTGCGGATCGCCTCCTTGATGCGGGCGATCGCCGCGTCCGCGGGAAGCACGCCGGAGACGGCGAAGAAGCACGTCTGCATGATCGTGTTGATGCGCCGCCCCATCCCCGCCTCCTTCGCGACCGCATAGGCGTCGACGACGTAGAACCGTAGGCGCTTCTCGACGATGTGCCGCTGCGTCTCGCGGGGCAGGTGATCCCACACCTCGGCGGGAGGGTACGGGGCGTTCAAGAGGAACACGGCCCCGGGCGCGGCGTGCTCGAGCACGTCGTAGCGGTCGAGGAAATTGAACTGATGACAGGCCACGAAGTGGGCCCGCCGCACGAGGTAGGCCGAACGGATCGGGCGGGGGCCGAAGCGGAGGTGGGAGACGGTGACCGCCCCCGCCTTCTTCGAGTCGTAGACGAAGTAGCCGAGCGCCCAACGCGCCGCGTCCTCGCCGAGGATCTTGATCGAGCTCTTGTTCGCGCTCACGGTGCCGTCGGAGCCGAGGCCGAAGAACACCGCGCGCACGACGTCGTCGGGCTCGACCTCGAAGTCCGGGTCCACCGCCAGCGACGCGTGGGTCACGTCGTCGACGATGCCGACCGTGAAGTGGCGCCGCGGCTCGGGCGCGGCCAGCGCGTCGAGGACGGCCTTCACCATCGCCGGCGTGAACTCCTTCGACGCGAGCCCGTAGCGCCCGCCGAGCACCCGCAGCGGCGGCCCGCCGCCGTCGCGGGCCTCGTGCAGCCCCGCCACCACGTCGAGGTAGAGCGGCTCGCCGATCGCCCCCGGCTCCTTGGTGCGGTCGAGAACCGCAAGCGCGCGGATCGTCGGCGGCAGCGCCGCGACGAAGTCGGCGGCGGCGAAGGGCCGGTAGAGCCGCACCTTGAGGACCCCGACCCGCTCGCCGCGCGCCACGAGCCAGTCGACGGTCTCGTGCGCCGTCTCGGCACCGGAGCCCATGAGCACGACGACCCGCTCGGCCTCCGGATGGCCCACGTACTCGAACAGGTCGTAGCGCCGGCCGGTGCGCGCGGCAAAGCGCGCCATGGCGCCGCGCACGATGCCGGGGGTGGCCTCGTACCACGGGTTGGCCGCCTCGCGCGCCTGGAAGAAGACGTCCGGGTTCTGCGCGCTGCCGCGCAGCACCGGGCGGTCGGGCGTCAGCGCGCGCGCGCGGTGCGCGGCCACGTGGCGCTCGTCGATCATCGCGCGCAGGTCGTCGTCGTCGAGCAGCGCGATCTTCGCCACCTCGTGCGAGGTACGGAAGCCGTCGAAGAAGTGCAGGAACGGCACGCGGGCCTCGAGCGCCGCCGCGTGGGCGATGCAGGCGAGGTCCTGCGCCTCCTGCACCGATCCGCTGGCGAGCATCGCGAACCCGGTCTGCCGGCACGCCATGACGTCGGAGTGGTCGCCGAAGATCGAGAGGGCGTGGGTGGCGACCGTCCGCGCCGACACGTGCATGCAGAAGGCGGTGAGCTCGCCTGCGATCTTGTACATGTTGGGGATCATCAGCAGGAGGCCCTGCGAAGCCGTGAACGTGGTCGCGAGCGCGCCCGCCTGAAGCGCGCCGTGGACCGCGCCCGCCGCGCCGCCCTCGGACTGCATCTCGATGACTTGCGGGACGGTGCCCCAGAGGTTCGTCCGCCCGTGGGCGGACCATTCGTCGGCGAGCTCGCCCATCGGGGAGGACGGGGTGATGGGATAGATGGCGATGACCTCGGAGAGACGATGGGCGACCGCCGCCGCCGCCTCGTTCCCGTCCACGGTCGCCATCCGTCCGGTCATGTCGCCTCCTTGGCTCAGGTGCGCTCCGCCCCGGGCTCCCCTCTCGGGACATGTATCGCTCCGCGATCGCCGGGGCGAGCCCCGGGGCGCGGCCGAGGGTATTGGCACGGCGGCCGGCGCCCGGTAGAGCGGGAGCGGGATTAGGAGGGGACGCGATGATCACCGTCCGGCCGGCAGACGCTCGCGGGCGCACCCGGCTCGAGTGGCTCGACAGCCGGCACACGTTCTCGTTCGGCGACTACCACGACGCGGGGCACATGGGCTTTCGCGCCCTGCGCGTCATCAACGAGGACCGCGTCGCCCCGGGCGGCGGCTTCGCGACCCATCCTCACCGCGACATGGAGATCGTCACCTGGGTGCTCGCGGGCGCCCTCGAGCACCGTGACAGCCTCGGTCACGGCTCGATCATCCGTCCCGGCGAGGTGCAGCGCATGACCGCGGGCACGGGGATCGCGCACAGCGAGTTCAACCCGTCGGCGACCGAGCCCGTGCACTTCTTGCAAATCTGGATCCTGCCCGAGGCGCACGGGCTTCCTCCGAGCTACGAGCAGCGGGCGCTGCCGCCACACACCGGACTGCGCCTGGTCGCCGCCCGCGACGGGCGCGACGGCGCGGTCACGATCCACCAGGACGCCGACCTCCACGTCGCCGTGCTGCGCGGCGGCGACGCCGCGACGCATCGGCTCGCGCCCGGCCGCCACGCGTGGGTGCAGGTGGCGCGCGGCGGCGTCACCGTCGGCGGCGTGGCGCTGCACGCCGGCGACGGCGCCGCGGTGCGCGACGCCGACGCGGTCGCGATCGCCGCCGAGCAGCCGGCGGAGGTGCTGCTGTTCGACCTCGCCTGACCCGCCTCGGCGGCGCCGTCGCCGTCACGGTCGCGGTCCTCCTCGGAGCGGCGGCCCGCCTCGCGCGCGGGGATGACGGCGCCGGATCCTGCCGGCCCTCCGGCGCCGTCACGCTGTTCACGAGCCCCGCGGCGCCCCGCCCGGACGAGCCGCTGCGCATCGTCGCCGCGGCCGAGCAGCCGCTGGGCGACGTGGCGCTGGCGGTGGCCGGTCCCGACGGCGCCGACCTCGCTCCGGCGGCGCCCGCGCGCCACGACGGCCCGCCGTGGTGGTGGTACGCAGAGGCGTGCCCGGCCGCCGCCGGCACCTACCGCATCCGCTTGACGGCTGCGGGCGGGGTGCGCGCCTGCGTGGAGGTGGCCGTCGGCGGGCCGGCGCCCGCGCGCGAGGCCGGCGGCGGCGTCTGGCCGGTCACGCGTGCCTGGAGCCGGGCGACCGAGGACCTCTTCTCGGCATGGGTCGCCAAGCTGTTCGACGACCCGCTCGACGCCGAGCCGAGCTGGCATGCGCTCGACCAAGTGACGCGCCAGCCCGAGCGGAACTTCCTCCACGACCACCTGGGCCTCGGCGAGGACGGCGCCGGCGGGCTGCGGCTCGCGCCCGACTGCGCGGACCTGCCCTACTTCCTGCGCGCGTACTTCGCCTGGAAGCTCGGGCTGCCGTTCGGCTACTCCGAGTGCTCGCGCGGCGCGGGCGGGCGTCCGCCGACGTGCCCGCGATGGCACTCGAGCCTCGAGGCGCCGCCGCCGGCCTCGGGCGAGCTCGCGCGCATGCAGCGCTTCCTCCTGCGCGTCGCCGATGTGGTCCAGTCGGGCGCGGGGCGCGCGCCGGCCACCGACGACCACACCGACCTCTACCCGATCCGCATCGGGACCGAGACGCTGCGCCCCGGGACGGTCTACGCCGACCCGTACGGGCACACGTTGGTGGTCGTGCGGCGCGTCCCGCAGACGCCGGCGTCTGCCGGTCTGCTCCTCGCCGTCGACGCGCAGCCCGACGGGACGGTCGCCCGCAAGCGCTACTGGCGGGGCAACTTCCTCTTCGCCGTCGACCCGACGCTCGGCAGCGCCGGCTTCAAGCGCTTCCGGCCGATCGTGCGCGACGACGGGGGTCTGCGGCCGCTCGGCAACCGGGAGATCGCGGCGGCGGCCGACTACGGCGACTACTCCCTCGAGCAGTACGGGGGCGGCGCCGAGGCCTTCTACGAGCGGGTCGACGCGGTGCTGTCGCCCGAGCCGCTCGACCCCGCGCGCGCGCTCCGCGCCACAGTCGACGCCCTCGACGAGCAGGTCCGGGCCCGCGTGCGCTCGATCGCCAACGGCGAGGCGTACGCGGCGCACCACCGCGGGGTCATCCCCATGCCCGAGGGCGCCGCGATCTTCGAGACCACGGGCCCATGGGAGGACTACGCGACCCCGTCCCGCGACCTGCGGCTGCTGATCGCCCTCGACGTCGTCGGCGGCTTCCCCGCCCGGGTCGAGGCGCACCCCGAGCGGTTCGCGATGCCGCCGGGGCGCTCGCCCGCCGCGGTGCGGACCGAGCTGGAGGCGCTGCTCGCCGCGGAGTGCGCCGCGCGGCGCTTCACGTACGCGCGCAGCGACGGCTCGCCGTGGACGCTCACGCTCGCCGACGTCGTCGCGCGCGCCCCGGCGCTTGAGGCGGCCTACGACCCGAACGACTGCGCCGAGGTGCGCTGGGGCGCGCCGCCGGGGAGCGCGGAAGCCTCCACGTGCAGCCGGCGGGCGCCGGCCGAGCAGTCGGCCCGCATCGCCCGCTACCGGTCCTGGTTCCACGAACGTCGGCGCCCGCCGCGCTAAACGGCATGCGCGTTGCTTCTCGACCTCTCGGAACGCCTCGCGCGCGCTGCGGATGGCCGGCGCGCGAGCCGGCGGCAAAACCATGACGGTCGGCATCCCTTCGGCAACGGAGCGAGCCTGCGGCGCGAGCGCCGACGCCGACTTGCTCCTCGCGCGCGCCCGCGTCGGGCTGCGGGTGGTGCTCGCCGCCATCGGCGTGTTCACCCTCGCCGACGTGCGCCTCGTCGGCGACGGTTTGCACGAGGCGCTGCTCGTGCGGCTCGCGCAGTTCGCGGTCATCGGCCTGACGTCGCTCGCCCTGCGCGCAGGGATGAGCGCGCGCCGGCGCGTCGTGGCCGTCGCCGCGTTCGTGGGCGCGATCTACGTCACCTCCGCGATCGCCGGCGTCCTGCGCGGGGGGACGAGCACCCAGCCGATCACGGACCTCGCCATCGCCTTCGCCACCGCCACCACGCTGCCCTGGGGACCGTGGCCGCAGCTCGCCACGGTGGCCGTCGCCATGGCGGCGATCGCGACCGCGGCCGTCCACGCCGGACACGGCACGCTCGCGGGCACGAGCCCGCACATGGCCGCCGGCCTTGCCGTGGCCTTCCTCGTGTCGGTCTACATTGCGCACCAGCTCGAGCGCTATCGCCGCCAGCGCGACGCCGCCGAGGTCGCGCTGCGCCACAGCGAGGAGCGGTTCCGCTCGCTGATCGAGCACGGCTCCGACGTGATCACGATCGTCGGCCCCGACGGCGCCATCTGCTACGAGAGCCCGTCGATGAAGCGCCTGCTCGGCCATCGCTGCGAGGCGCTGCCCGCGCACGAGGCCGCGCGCCGCGTCCACCCGGAGGACCTGCCCGCGGTAGCAACCGCGTTCGCAGGCGCCGTGGCCGCGCGGACCGCCTCCGTCGAATGCCGGGTCGCGCGATCCGACGGTTCGTGGTGTCAGGTCGAGGCGCTGTTCACCAACCTGCTCGATCACCCCGCGGTCGGCGGCGTGGTCGTCAACTGGCGCGACATCGGCGAGCGGAAACGAGCCGAGGCGGAGCGCGCGCGTCACGTCGCCGAGCTGGCACGGGCGCGCGACCAGGCGCTCGCGTCCACGCGCTCCAAGTCGCTGTTCCTCGCCAACATGAGCCACGAGATCCGCACGCCGATGAACGTCATCATCGGCATGACGGACATGGTGCTCGATTCCGCGCTGACTGCCGAGCAGCGCGACGCGCTCGCGCGCGTGCGCGCGGCGGCGATCGGGCTGCTCGGGATCATCAACGACGTCCTCGACGCGTCGAAGATCGAGGCCGGACGGATGACCATCGAGGTCGTCGAGATGAACCTCCGCCGCACCATCGAGGACGCCGCGGGCCTGCTCACCCCCGCGGCCGCGACCAAGGGGCTGACGCTCGCCGTCGTGATCCCGCCCGACCTGCCGGCGCGGCTGAAGGGCGATCCGGTCCGGCTCCGGCAGACCCTCGTCAACCTGATCGGCAACGCGGTGAAGTTCACCGAGGCGGGTTCGGTCACCGTCGAGGCGAGCGTGGTGCAGCGCCGCCGGGCGCACGTGACCGTGCGCCTGAGCGTCACCGACACGGGCATCGGGATACCACCCGAGCGGCAGGCGAGCATCTTCGAGAGCTTCGCCCAGGGGGACGACAGCACGACGCGCGTCTACGGCGGCACCGGCCTCGGGCTCGCGATCTGCCGCGACCTGGTCACGCTGATGGGCGGGCGCATGGGGGTCGAGAGCGAGCCCGGCCGGGGGAGCGCGTTCTGGCTCGAGCTGACGCTCGAGCGCGCGGCGGTGGAGACCCCCGCCGCGGCCTGACGCCTGCTCAACGACGCGATCGGGACGCGGGTGTCGCCAGCAGCGCCGGGCGCCGGGGCAGGTGGCGGAGGCCCATCCAGGCGAGCGCGGCGACGTGGCTCGCCACCGTCTCGACCGCAGGCGGTCGCCGGCTCTCGGTCCACCACTGGCCGACGAACGCCACCATGCCGACCAGCGCGTGCGCGTAGACGGGCGCCGCGGCGGCGGAGTAGCCGGCCCTGTGGAACTGGTCGGCGAAGATCGCACCGACCCTTCCCGCAAGGTCGTACATGAGCGCCGGCATCTCGCCGCTGCGCCGTGACGCGGGCGCGTCACGCAGCAGGACGGCGAAGCCGCGGGGCCGCTCCTCGACGTAGGCGAGGAAGGCGAGCACGGCGCGCTCGAGGCGCTCGCGCGCCGTGCCCGCGGAGATCGCCTCGACGATCCGACCGACGATGTGCTCGACCTCGCGGTCGACGATGGCCGCGTACAGCCCCGCCTTGCCGCCGAAGTGCTCGTAGACGATCGGCTTCGAGATCCCCGCGCGCGCCGCGATCTCCTCGACGGACGCCGCCTCGTAGCCGCGCTCGGCGAACACCGTCCGGCCGACGTCGACGAGCTGCGCCCGCCGGGCAGCGGCCGCGAGCCGGGGGCGACTCGCGCGCTGGAGCGCCTTGGCCACGCCGACCGCCCCTACTACGCCGGGTCGCGCGCCCGCAACCGCGAGCTACGAGGACTCACCCTGCCCGCGGGCGACGGCCACCGGTCCGCAGCGCGCGTTCGATCTCCGCACGCAGCACCACCGCGTCGTTATGCGCCTCGTCGGCGGCGCCGTAGACGAGCGTGACCCGGCCGCGCGCGGCGCGCGCGGCGAGATCGGCGATCGCCGCCCGCGCCCCGGGCGCGCGCAGCTCCCGCCGGTAGCGCGCCACGAACTCCCGCCACCGCCCCGGGTCGTGCCCGAACCAACGGCGCAGCTCGTGGCTCGGTGCCACCTCCTTCACCCAGGCGTCGAGCGCGAGCGCCGCCTTCGTCACGCCGCGGGGCCACAGCCGGTCGACGAGCACGCGGAATCCATCCTCCGCCGCGGCCGGCTCGTAGGCGCGCTTGACCAGAACCATGGGAGCCAATACGTCGGCCGCCCTCGGCCGTCAATCCCGCGGAGGGGCTCCTCGGGGACACGAATCTGACACTCGACGTGATTTTCGCCGCAGCACGCCGCCACCCCCGGGGCCTTCTTGTCCCTTCCTTGCGGGAATTTCTGCCCATCCGGACGGGCACGAGTCTTGCGTCTCCGGCCCTCCGGAGCGCCAGGTGCTCGAGCCGGAAGAGTCCAGGGAGCGGATCGTCGAGACGATCACGATCGACACGGCGCTCGCGCGCCTCGGCAACCTCGAGCGCGAGCGCCGGGTGGCCGACGAGCTGCTCAAGATCGAGAGCCTCGATTTCCACAGCGTGCTCGACCGGATCTGCCGCCTGACGGTGGAGCTGATGCCGTGCGACCGCGCCACGGCCTACCTCTACAGCAACCGCGCGCGTGGGTTCGTGGCGGTCGCCGACTGCGGCACGCCGCCGCACATCGTGAAGCGGTTCGCCGAGAAGTTCTACTTCGGGCAGAGCCGCGCCGGGGGACGCCGTGCCGTGGTGCCGTTCCGCGAGGAGCTGATCGCCGGCCGCATCGGCCACGCCTCGCGCGACGACGCCTCGACGTCCGAGGCGCGCGAGCTCCTCGAGGCGGTCGAGCAATACGCGATGTGCCTCGTCCCCCTGCGGTCGAGCACGCGCGGCTCGCTGTTCGTCAGCGTGGGGCAGCCACCCGATTTCGACGACACGGCGCTGCGGATCGTACAGACGGTCGCCCGCCAGGCCTCGAACCTCGTCGACCACGCGCGCACGTTCCAGAAGCTGCAGCACGCGGCGCGGGTCCGCGCCGGGCTCGCCGCGCTGGCGGCGGCGGTGAACCTCGAGACCGATCCGGTCCGTGTCGCGCGGCTCGTCGGCGCGGAGGCCGCGACTCTCTTCCGCCTCGCCGCCGGGGCGATCCTGCTGCCGCAGCACGACGGCCTCGTCGTCCTCGGGGCGCACGGGCTGCCGGCCGAGGGGCTCCACCTCCCGCTGGGCGACGACACGGCCGTGCTGGTCGAGGCGCTGCGGGAGGGGCGAGCGGCGTTCCAGAACGACCTCGCCGACGGCCCGATGGGGACGGGGCCGCTGCACCGCGACCTCGGGCTCAAGTCGGCCTTGGCGCTCCCCCTCGTCGGCCGCGAGGGCACGCTCGGGTGCCTGCTTCTCGGGCACACGGGGCGCAGCCACGCCTTCAGCGAGGAGATCGTCGACGAGACGCTCGTCCTCGGTCCGATCGCCAGCGCCGCACTCGAGCGCGCCTTCCTCTTCCAGCGGGTCGAGCGCAGCGAGGAGCACTTCCGCTCGCTGATCGAGAACGCCTCCGACCTGATCGCGATCGTGGGCGCCGACGGCGTGTTCCGCTACCAGAGCCCGGCGAGCGAGCGCATCCTCGGCTACGATCCGAGCGAGCTGATCGGGCGCCCCATCCACGACATCATCCACCCCGACGACCTCCCCGCCCTGCGGGAGAACTTCCAGGCGGTCCTCGACGGGCTGGTGCCCCGTGGGCTACGCGAGGGGCGCTGCCGGCACCGGGACGGAACCTGGCGCGTCCTCGAGGGCGTGAGCACGCGGATGACCGGCGCCGACGGCGGACCCGTCGTCGTCGTCAACTCGCGCGACGTCACCGAGCGCAAGCGCGCCGAGGCGCGCGAGGCGGGCCAGAAGCGGGTGCTCGAGCTCCTCGCCCGCGGCGGCAGCCTCGAGGACGTGCTCACCGCGCTGGTCGACGCGATCGACGAGGATCAGGGCACGGTCAGCGCGGTCCTCCTGCTCGACGACGACAGCACAACGCTGCGGGCGCTCGTGGCGCCCCGCCTCCCCGCACCGCTCCGGGCGCTGCTCGACGGGACCCGGACGGACCGGCAGACCGACTGCTGCGGGACCGCGGCGCAGCGCCGCCAGCGGGTGATCGTCGAGGACGCGGCGAGCGATCCCCGCTGGCCCGCGCATCGCAAGGCCGCCGTGGCAGCCGGGTTCCGCAGCTGCTGGGCCGAGCCGATCCTGTCCGCGGGCGGCGACGTCCTCGGCGTGCTGGCGCTCTACTACCCGGCACGGCAGCCGCCGCTCGCCGAGGAGCTGGTGCTGATCGACGCGGCGGCGCATCTCGCCGGCATCGCCGTCGAGCGCAAGCGCGCCGAGCGCGCGCTCGCCGAGGCACGCGACCAGGCGCTCACCGCGGCCCGCCTGAAGGCCGAGTTCCTCGCAAACATGTCGCACGAGATCCGCACGCCGATGAACGGCGTCATCGGCATGGCGGATCTTCTCGCCGACACGCGCCTCGACGACGAGCAGCACGACTACGTGAGCACGATCCGCACCTCGGCCGAGTCGCTGCTCACGGTCATCAACGACGTCCTCGACTTCTCGAAGATCGAGGCGGGCAAGCTCACTCTCGAGCGCGTGGCGTTCGACCTGCGCACGATGGTCGAGGAGGTGGCCGACCTGTTGGCGCCGCACGCCGCGAAGAAGCAGCTCGAGCTCTGCTGCGCCGTGCCGCCCGAGGTCCCCGAGCGCCTGTTCGGCGATCCGCACCGGCTGCGCCAGGTGCTCACCAACCTGGTCGGCAACGCGGTCAAGTTCACCGCCGAGGGCCGGATCACCCTCGAGGCCGTGGTGCTGGAGGAGACGGCGGCACACGCCCGCCTGCGGCTCGGCGTCACCGACACGGGCATCGGCATCCCGAAGGAGCGCCAGGCGACCATCTTCGAGTGCTTCACCCAGGCCGACGCGTCGACCGCGCGCCACTACGGCGGCACCGGCCTCGGCCTCACCATCAGCCGCCAGCTCGTCGAGCTGATGGGCGGCCGCCTCCGCGTCGAGAGCGAGCCCGGTCGGGGCAGCACCTTCTCGGTGGAAATCGGGCTCGACAAGCAGCCGCCCGCCGAGGCGTCCGCCCCCGCGCCGGCGGCGTCGTTCGACGGGCTGCGGGTGCTGGTGGTCGACGACTACGAGGTGAGCCGCCGCGTGCTCACGGCGCACCTGCGCGCCTTCGGCTGCGCGGCGGAGGCGGCGGCGGGCGGCCGCGAGGCCCTCGCCGCGCTGCGCGCCGCGGCCGGCCGCGCGCCCTTCCAGCTCGTCCTCGTCGACCTCGACATGCCCGAGATGGACGGCGAGGCGACCGCGGCGGCCATCGCCGCCGACCCGGGCCTCGGCGGCCCCGCGCTGGTGGCCCTCTCCACGGCCGGCGCGCGGGCGCCCAGCGCCCGGGGCTTCGTCGCGGAGCTCGCCAAGCCGGTGCGCCGCGCGCGCCTCCTCGACGTCGTGAGCATGCTGGTCGGCGAGCGGCGGGCGGCCGCGCGTCCCGCCGCGCCCGCGGCGGCGGCGACCGGCCTCGAGGGGCTGCGCGTCCTCCTCGCCGAGGACAACCCCATCAACCGCAAGGTCGCCCTGCGGATGCTCGCGAAGCTCGGCTGCGAGGCGACGGCGGTCGAGGACGGCGCGGCGGCGGTGGCGGCGGTCGAGCGCGAGCGCTGGGACGCCGTGCTCATGGACGTGCAGATGCCCGTGCTCGACGGCTTCGAGGCGACCGCCCGCATCCGCCTCCACGAGGCCCGCACCGCCGCCCACGTGCCGATCATCGCCATGACCGCGCACGCGATGGAAGGCGACCGCGAGCGCTGCCTGCGGGCCGGCATGGATGGGTACGTCTCGAAGCCGGTGAAGGCGGAGGACCTCGCGGCCGCGCTCGCAGCCTTGACCCGCGGCCCAGCCCGCCAGTAAGGGAGACGCCCCACTCCAGCGGAGGTGCTCCACCCATGAGGTCCGTGACGTCCGCCGTCGTCGCTCTGGCGCTCGCCGTCCCCGGCGCGGCCGGTGCCCGTTCCGCGTGTCCGAGCCGGCAGAAGAGCTGCTACCAGAGCGCGAAGGCCGACCTCGAATCCTGCACGCCGCTCTGCGGCCTGCCCGGCGTGGACCGCAAGTCGTGCGAGAAGCGCTGCGCCAAGGCCTACCGCACCGAGCGGCAGCAGTGCCGCGGCAACGCGCGCGCATGCCGTCGCGGCGCGCTGCGGGTCACCTTCCAGGGGGCGGCCTCCTACCAGGCGACCGATTCGGACAACGGCCAGACCGTCGAGCAGGTCCAGGGCGGGCTCCACTGGACGACGATCTTCGACGACGTCCTGGTGAACCCACTCAAGGGCTTCCACCTGAAGCTCCCGGGCGACTTCCCCACGAGCTGGCTCGTCAACCCGCACACGTCGAGCTCCGACGGCTCGTTCGACGTCCAGGTCTTCGGATCGACGCCGTGCCAGGGCACGGGGGGGCTCGAGGGCGACCGTACCTTCCCCGCGACCCTCAACGTGGTCCTGCACTCCGACGGCAGCGCGGACTTCACGGTGCAAGCGGTGAGCAAGGTGGTCGAGAACCCGCTCGGCGCGCAGGACTGCAGCGACATCAACGGCTCGCAGCCCAGCGACTTCTGGCAGGACTGGGTGACCGGCTTCGGCCACGCGGGGCTCGACAGCGGCACCACCCTGACCTACGCGTTCACGCTCACGAAGGAGCTGCTCGCCCAGGGCAAGATCATCGTGAACGCGCAGGCGCCCGCTGGCGAGGTGCCCTCCACCGACTGCGGCTCGGGCGACGGCGTGGTCTGCACGCAGTCCTACGGCTGGACGGGCACCGTGACGCTGCAACGCGAGTCGACGCTGCCGCCGGGCCCCTGAGCCCTCAGCGACAGCGGCGGCGGGACGCGCTGCGGGACGGCCAAGGCCAGTAAATGGCCTCGGTTGGCGCGGGGGGTTACACTGCCGGAGCCGTGACCCGTCGCCGCGTCTTGCTGGGCGCCCTCGTCGCGCTCGCTACGCCGCACCGCGGCCGTGGTGCGACGGAGCCCGCGTACTACCTGCCCGACCGCGCGGGCTCCCGGGTGGTGTCGGTCGCGGAGGCGGGGGCCGCGGCGGCCGGCGTCACCGTGCTCACCGAGGCCCTCGCCATCAAGGAGACGGGGCCGCGAGCGACGGTCGAGAAGTTCGGCGAGACGTACGCGTTCGCCCCGGCCTTCTTCGCGGTCCGCCGCGACCAGCCGACGCTGGTCACCTTCCGCAACCTCCAACCCGACGACCAGCACGACTTCATGCTGGTCGACCCGGACTCGCACGTGCTCATGCACGTGCTGCTTCCGCCCCTGAAGGACACCGCCTGGGTGTTCACGTTCCACCGCGAGGGGCTGTTCACCTTCTACTGCACGATGCACCAGCCGGCGATGAGCGGACAGATCCTCGTGCTGCCGCCATCGGGTCAGCCGAGCGCGCCGCCGCGCCGGCGCGGGCCGGCCTGAGCCCACGCCCTCTCCAGGATCGCCCGCAGCGCCGAGACCGGCTTGGCCCGGCCGTGTGCCCGGAAGAACGCGGCCAGGATCGCCAGCCGCTGCGCGTCCGAGTCGCCCGGATGGTGGCGCACGAGGCGGTTGGCGAGCGCCTGCGCGGCCTCGGCGAGCGTCGCGAACCGGGCGTCACGGGTCCAGTACGCGAGCAGCCGGGGATCCCGCAGCACGCGCGCCTCGAGATCCGCGGGCAGATCGCCGATCCGCGCTCCGCGCTCGCGTCCGCTGCTCGCCGAGGGCGGCGCAGGCGCCGGGAAGCGTCCCCGCAGCCCGGCGAAGTCGTCGACGCCGAAGCGCTGCTCCGAGCGCCAGCGCACGCGGGCCGGCCCGGGCACGCGTCCGGCCGCCACCTTCTTCGCGTTCGGGAAGTTCACCGTCGCCGGGACGCGCAGGAGGCTCGCCAGGTCGTAGCGCTCCGGGCGGCGGTCCTCCCCGTGCGCGATCCGGTTCATCCACGCAGCGAAGGCGTAGTTGGTCGCCTCCAGCTCGCCGCGGTTCTCCGACGTCACCCGCACCGGTTCGCCGAGCGCCGCGTAGACGTGCAGGCCGCCACCGCTGTCGACGACGTGGCTCACGTGCCCGGTGGCGATGGCCTTCGCCGCGACGGCGGCGCTCGCCTCGGCGCCGCAGTCGACGTCGGCGAACAGCGCCACGAGCGCGACCGCCGTGCCCCGGCGGCGATCCTCGGCCGGGACGCCCTCCGCGTCCACCCGCAGCTCGTGCGTGCACGCCGCGAAGTAGCAGTTCCGACCCGCCGCGCCTTCGGCTCCCGCGCGGGCGACGACGCCGAGCCAGGTCCCGGCGTCGGCGGCACCGAGGTCGGGCACGAGGCCGCGCCCCGCGAGACCGCCGTCGGGATGCAGCGCGCAGAAGTAGAACGACCCCGGCGCCCCGGCGAAAAGGTCGGCGAGGAAGCGGGCGCTCTCCGCGGTCCACTCCTCGGGGACGGCAGGAGCGCACTGCGCGCCGCCGACCGGCTCGGCGCCGTCGCCCGGCACGTGGGTCAGCATGCCGCCCGGCCGGCGGAGTCTCAAGCCCGCGGCCGGCGCGGATCAGTACGCCGCCAGCAAGGCCCCGACGTCCGGGCTGCCGAGGCCGGTCACGAGGTCGTAGCCCGGCCCGGCCTGGTACGCGCCGTTCGAGCCCAGCGTGACGTCGTGGAAGGCGGACGTCCCGCAGAGGGCGTAGAGCCGCGGCGCGGGGTCGCCCGGCGCGCCCGCCTGCGCGGCCACCCGGGCGAAGAGGCCGGCCCACATCGCGGTGGCGGCCGACGTGCCCCCGACGACGAACCACTTGCGGCCGACCACCGTGTAGTTGCCGACGCGCGGGTCGGCGGCCAGCGCGACGTCGGGCACGAGCCGCGCCGCACCCGCCGGCGCCCCGCAGCCGGTCTGGAAGCTCGGCCGCGCGAACACCGCGCTCGTCCCGCCGCCCGAGCCCTCCCACGCGGCCTCGCCGCCGTAGCCCGCACACGCCGGGTCGCCGGGCACGAGCCCCTCGGCACACGTCGGCGTCGTCCCCCCGACGCCGACGACGTGGGGTGAGTTGGCCGGATGGTCGACCGCGAGACGCCGGTGGTTCCCGCTCGGGTCGCCGCGGCAGTCCTCCGCGCCGTGGTCGCCCGTCGAGGCGAGCCACGCCTGCCCGAGGGCCGCCCCGCTGGCGAACACCTCGTCGTCGAACGCCTGCGTCGACGGCGGCACGTTGGCCTCGCACGCGCCCCAGCTCGTCGTCACCACGTGGCCCGGATCGTCGTTCACGATCTGCGCGTATGCCATCGCGAGGCGGACGACCAGCGGCGAAGCCGCCATGTAGTTCACGACCCGCGCGCCCGGCGCGAGCGCGTGCGCCCACTCGACGTCGAGCGCGGCCTCGAGCGACTTCTTGCGGCCGAAGCGGCACCCCGACGCGCGCGGCCTGCCCGTGCAGACCTGCGTGCTCGGAAGCGGCGGGTCCGGGAGACCCCACTGCCGGTCGAACGCCGCGATGTCCTCGTCCTTCCAGCGGTACACGCCGGCCACGATGACGGTCTCGCCGGCGCCGGCGGGCACGGCCGGCACGTCGTAGAGGGACGCCACGTCGGCGGGGCCGAGGTGGCAGCAGTTGCGGCCGAGCGCCGCCCGCGGCGCCGCGGCGGCCCGGGCGACGAGGTGCGGGCGCGCCGCCACCAGGTCGTCGAGGCCGAGGACACCGACGACGTGGTCGGCGAGGGCCGCGGGGAGCGCGGGCTCGACGGTGGCCGCGAAGCCCGGCCGGCCGTCGAGGATCACGTCGTGCACCTCGGTCGCGAACGCCCGCTCGACGGCGGCGGTCGTGCCGACCGCGGCCACGGCGAGCCGGTCGGGCAGGCGCTCGGTGACGGTGAGGCCGCTCGCCTCGAGGTGGGCCACGATCGCGGCTTCCGCCTGCGGTGTGGGGGCGTAGGTCGCGGCGAACTCCGCGGGCGTGAGAAAGCGGTGGTAGCGCGGCGACGCGGGGTTCTGGAGGTCGGCGAGGAGCGCGTCGAGCCCGGCGCGGTCCCGCAGCGCGAGGCCGACGACGAGGTACCGGAGCGCCGACGGGGCCGACCGCCCGACGTCGACCGCGTCGCGCAGCCGCGGCGAGAGCGAGGAACGCGGCCCGCCGACGGCAGGGCCGGCGGCGAGGAGGCCGGCGAGCAGGAGCGAGGCGCGCGCGATCCGGGTCGTCATCGCACCCGAGCTTGTCCCAGGGGCGCGCGGGAGTCGAGGCCGCGCGGCGCGGGTCGCGTCAGCGCGAGGCGGCCGGCCCTCCGGCGAGGGCCCGCGCGGGTCGGACCAGGGAACGCAGCAACGAACTCCACGCCTGGGGCCTACCACGGCGCGCGCATCGCCCCCGCGCCCCGTCACGAGTTCGCCGGTGGTGGGATGCGGGCGTCGCAACCCTGACGCGCACGACCTTCGAATCTATTTCCCGTGATCGATGCGCTGCGCCGCGCCCCGCCACCGCCGCTGCGCGAGCAGCCGACACGTGCGCCGCCCGGACGGGTTCTCCGGGAGCCGCCCGAGCGCCGTCACGATCGCGCGCGTGAGATCGCCCGCGTTGTGCGCCGCGAGCCGGTAGTAGTCGAAGAACTGCGCCGGGAAGCCGCGGTCGCCCTTCGGGTCGCCGCCGCCGTCGGAGCCCGCACGCACGGCGAGAAACGGCACGTGCCGCCGGGTCGCCACGCGGGCGACCGCCGCGCTCTCGTTGTCCTCGACGTCGACCGTCGTGATCGAGAGCGGGCGCGGCCCCGCGGCGGCGGGCGCGGCGAACTGCGCCGGCGCGGGCGCGGGCAGCTCGCAGCCGAAGATTTCGCCGCCCCCGCGCGTGCACGGGAATGCCATGCCGTTGAACGGATCGACGGTCTGTGCCTCACCGCCGAATCGCACGACGGGCGCGAAGAGCATGCACACGGTCGTGGCCGTCGGCGATCCGGGCGGGACGAGCGTGCACTGTGCGAGCGGCTCGGGCAGCGCCGTCGCGGCGCGGCGGGCGAGCGCCACGAGGGCAGGGTTCGGGTGGAACACGCCTCTGCGGCCGGGCTCGACGAGATCGGAGGCGAGCACGACGTCGCCGATGTCGTGCTTCGTGCCGGCGGTGCCGCTCATGACCAGACCGGCGACGTCGCGGCGGGCCAGGACGGCCCGCGCGGTCGCCGTCGCGTTGACGGGCCCGATGCCCGTGAGGCCGAGGAGCACGTTCACCCCGCCGAGCCGGCCGACGTAGAACGGCCGCGAACCGATCTGCACGGTCCGCTCGATGGCCGAGGCCGCGACGATCGGCGCGAGCTCGGCGGGAAAGGCCGACACCACGGCCAGGTAGGGCGGCGCCGAGCGCCCGGCCGCCGTGGCGCACAGCCCCAGGCGTCCGGCGTGGGCGCGCGCCGCCGAAAGGCACGCGAGACCGCCGGCGAGCAGCGCCGCGCGCCCCGCTCTCGGGAGACGAGCCATCGGATTTAGCCGTCGAGCCGCCGGCGAACTTCGCAGATGGACCGCGCTCCCTGCAAGCGGGCAGGGCCGACGGCAGCCGGCTGGTGGCGGAAGCGCTCGTCGAAGTCGCACCCATGCCCGGGCGCTGCGACCCTTGGCCCGGGAAGACAACGGTAGTAGAGGAGAGGGGGATCGGCATTGACATCGCAGCGCGTTTCGGACGTCGACCCGGGAGACAGCGCTCGAGGATGCGCTGACGCTGGGCGAAGCGCCGGCGAGAGAGGGACATCCATGAGGATAGGATTCTTCGTTCCATGCGGTGCCGTCGTGCTGGCCGCGACCGCGAGCTTGGCACAGTCGGGACCCGCCCGGCGCCGCGTGCAAGGGCAGAAGGCGGAGCCTCCCGCGTGTCAGCGGATGATGAGCGAGCTCGAGGCGAGCGATGCGCGCTTCGAAGCGCACGTGAAGCAGATGAACGACGCGCAGGGCACCGAGAAGATCGACGCGATGGCGGCGGCCCTGAACGAGCTGGCCGCGCAGCATCGGACGATGCGCGAGCACATGGCCTCCAAGGCCTGTCCCGGGACGCGGGGCGGCGCGCCGGGCTGCCCCATGCCGGGCTGCCCCATGATGGGTCGCTGAGCCGGACGGTGCGGCCGTCAGTCGCCGCTACCGATGTCGACGCTGTACGCCTCCCAGACGAGATCGGCCCCGACCTGGCGATGCCTCACGATCCGGCCGAGGAGCCGCTGAACATCGGCGCGGGCATCTTGCAGGGGCCAGGCGTCGCCGACCGGCGTCGATTCGAGCCGGTCGAGCAGGCGCGACACGCTCTCGCGGAGGACCGCGTGCTCGGCCCCGACGCGCCGGACCTTCTCCGCGAGGTGCGGGGCCTGCGCCGTGATCTCCTCGTAGAGCCCACCCGGACGTTCCGTCACCGCGACGTGGTCCTCGAGCGCGTGGCCGAGCTGGCGGAGCCGGCGCGTCACGCGATCGGTCCATTCCCGGAGGCGCCCGGCAGCCGGGCCGGAGATCGCTTGCTCGACCTCGACGAGCGCGCGGTGAAGATCGGCTCGCCGCCTCCGCGCCTCCTCGAGCGTCGGCGTGGCGTTGCGGCCGGGGGAGCCCCTCGCCATCACGCCGGAATGAGACCTTCGAAGCGCTCCCAGGGCAGCGCCGTCCAGGTCTCCGTTTGTGCGTGGCCGAACGACCGGATCAGCACGACCACCTTGGCCGCAACCGCCTCGTCCGGCGCCTCGAAGATGTCGAGGTAGTCGTGCGGCCCGAGGATCGCGTAGTTCGCCAGCCACTTGACCTGCGGGCATTCGCGACGGATCGCCTCGCTGACCGCCTTCTCGAGCCGCTTGAGCTCCCGCGGCGTCTTCACGGTCTCCGGCGTGAGCCGACTCAGCAGCACGTACGTCGGCATGGATCACCTCCGTTGGAGCGCTTGGTGAGGGCGATCGAGCGAATCACATGCCAGCTCTCTGCTCGGAAGCCAGCGCCCGGGATTCCCGCCCATGAGAACCAGGGATGGGCCGTGAGGGGCACATGAGGATCGCCGCCTGGATGAAGCACCCCGTCGTCACCGTGAAGCCCCGCGACTCCGCGCAGCATGCCCGGCAGGTGATGGAAAAGCACCGGATCAATCAGCTCCCGGTCGTGAGCGAGGGCCGCCTCGTCGGCATCGTCACGGACCGCGACCTCCGTGATGCGTTTCCGTCGGTGTTCGAGTCCGCCCCCGTGTTCAAGGTGGAGCGCGCGCGACACGCGACGGACCCGGCGGCGATCCCCGTCGAGGACGTGATGGCACACGATGTCCTTTCGCTCGCCCCAAGCGCGTTTCTTGCCGACGCGGCTCGGCTCATGCGCCGCGAGCGGATCGGGGCGATCCCGATCGTCGACGGCGAGCGGCTGGTAGGCATCCTCACGCGGAGCGACGTGCTCGACGCCTTCGTCGAGCTGAGCCAGCAAGCGCTGACGTCGGGATGAGGAGCATCCGATCGGTGACATCTCGGCGCCTGCGCCTTCTCGCCCGCGCGAAAGACGGCAGGACGACGTGCAACGGCCGGCGACGAATCTCGAGGATCGCCTGGCAGGTCGTTTGCTTGTCCGGGCAGCGTCGAGTGCAGACGAGCGACCCAAGGAGGGAAGCGCCATGCGAGTGTCGACGATCGGTGCGGGTCTCACGGGGCTGCTGCTGCTGACCGCCCTCTCCGCAGGCTGCGCGAAGGAGCACACGGACGCCGCCGCCCAGGCGGCGACCCGCGCGGAACAGGCGGCGTCGCGCGCAGAGGATGCGGCGCGGCGGGCGGAGGCGGCGGCCGGCCGGGTCGAGACGGCCGCTCACCGCGCGGAGGCGGCTCTCGAGCGGGCGGAGCAGCACGGTCGCAAGCCCGTCCACAAGAAGCACGCCACGAAGAAGCCCGTGAACAAATAGCGGGCACGGGGGCCGGGCCGGGGGCCGCCCGCGTCGCGGCGTTTCAGCCCGAGCGCCGCGCCGGCGTGATTCGCACACGCGCGGGCTGCATGGCCTCGAGCCGGATGCGGACCGGCAGGAACTGCTCGACGACCCAGGCGACCGTCGCCAGGTGCAGGGAGATCGTGGGGCACGTGAACCTCGATTCGGTGTTGGCCAGAGCACAGAACGGCACGACCTGATCGGCGAGGTGCTCGTCCACGGCCGCGCCGCTCGCGAGGTATGCGAGCAGAGATTCGACGGCCGCGTCGGCGACCTCCTCGGCGGGCAGGCCGCGGCGCCCGAGCGCCGAGAATCCCGCGCGGCCCCGGATGGCGAGGAAGACGAGTGTCCCCGGCCCGACGGCGGGCGCTCGGTCCTCGATCGCGATCTCCGCCGCAACGCCGGCGGCCGCCAGACGTTCGGCCGCCCGGCGCTGCTGCCGCTCGGCGATCGAGCGCGGCAGGCGCGACACGGCGGACACGCCCCGGATCGGCGCGACCTCGTCGCGAGTCTCGGCCACGAATCCACGCAGCGCGCTGCGCGCCGTGGGGACGATCGCCGCCTCCATCTCGCCGCCGCCCCGCGGGTACCAACCCCAACGCCGCAGCGTCACCTCGGCCCGGATGCCCATCGCGGCGAGCGCGGGCAGGAACGTCTCGGCGAGATAGTGGAAGGGTGGGCTCCACGTCACGTGGGTGCCACCGACGAGGCTCACCCGCGACGGCGCGTCCGCGAACGCGAGCGGCAGCAGCAACGCTTGGAAGATCAGCGAGAGCGCGCCCGCGGTCCCGACTTCGAACCGGTACGTCGCGGCCCGGATTCGCCGCGGCACGAAGCGGAGCGCCGTCGAGCCGAGCTCCGCACCCTCGACGTCAGCATCGCTCACCGCGGCAAGCGCACGGACGGCGGCGAGGTGTTGCGGCTGGAGGCCCGGTCGCGGCCGGCGCGCCCGCACGTTCGTGATGGTCACGGCGCGATGCGACACGACCGCGAGCGAGAGCGCGGTGCGGACGATCTGTCCGCCGCCTTCCCCGTGCGAGCCGTCGAGCACGAGCCCTCCCTGCCTGCCCGCGCCCGCCGCCCGCAGCGCCATCCGACGGCGATCCTACAGCACGCGCTCGACGCCGAGGCGGCCCGCGATGGCGTGCAGCTTCTCGTGGATCGACTCGTTGTCGAGACGCTGGATGTCGGAGAGTGCCGTGCAGTACTCCGTCAGCGCCACCAGCCAGTCCTGGAGGCTTGCCGGCGTCGGCGGTTTCGCGCGGGCAGCCTCGATCCGGGACGAGGCGTCCTCGAGCCGTCGGGCAGCTTCTTCGAGATGCTTCGGTAGTGACATGGTTCCCTCGCTCCCTCATGAAGCCACGTCGTCGTGTCGCAAGTCTCCTGCCAGGGCAGGTTCGTCGACGCGCCGAGTGTCGGCGGGGCCTGGGTCCCCCGCCCGTTCCCGGGGCCGAGAACACGATGATAGAGAGGGATCGTTGCCTCGACTGCTCCGACCCGGCAAGCTGCCGCCTCCGCTCCTCGTCCGGCTCCTCCGACTGCGCGGCGCGCCGGACCGCCGCGTGGTCGTCGGTGCGCGCTGCGGCGAGGACGCCGCCGTCGTCGCCCTCGGCCGGCTACGGCTCGTGCTCAAGAGCGACCCCGTGACGTTCACGGCACGCGAGGTCGGCTGGTACGCGGTCCAGGTGAACGCCAACGACGTCGCCGTCATGGGGGCGCGACCTTGCTGGTTCCAGCCGACGATCCTGCTGCCGCCCGGGACGCCCGCAGCGCGGGCCCATGGGATCATGCGCGAGATCGACGCGGCCTGCCGCGCCCTCGACATCGCCGTGACCGGCGGGCACACCGAGGTGACCGACGCGGTCACGCGGCCGATCGTCGCGGGGGACATGCAGGGCCTGCTCGTCGGGCCGCGCATCGTCGGCGCGGCGGGGGCGCGCGCAGGCGACCTCGTCCTCATGACGAAGGCCGCGGGGCTCGAGGGGACGGCGATTCTCGCCACCGAGCGGGCCGACGCGCTCGCGCGACGCCTCCCCGGCTCCGTCGTTCGAGCCGCGCGCGGCTTCCGTCGCCGCCCGGGCATCTCCGTCGTGCGCGACGCGTCGATCGCCGCCGCGCTCGGTGCCTCCGCCATGCACGATCCGACCGAGGGCGGGGTCCGGGCCGCGCTGCACGAGATCGCATCCGCCTCCTCGCACCGCCTCGCGATCGACCTCGACCGCGTGCCGATTCTGCCCCAGACCGCGCAGCTCTGTCGCCACTTCGGGATCGATCCGCTCGGCCTGATCGGCTCGGGCGCCCTGCTCGCGACGATCCGACCGGGTCGCGCGAAGCTCCTGCTCGAGACGTGGAAGCGCCGGGGCATCGACGCCGCCGTGATCGGGCGGGTCGAGCGCGGACGCGGCGTTCGGGCGCTCCGTCGGGGACGAAGGGTGCGGTTCCCGTGGGTCGCGCAGGACGAGATCGTCAAGGCGCTGAGAAGCAGAACCTAGCGAGGCGGCGTGGCCCAGTAGCGATCGACCTCGGCCTGGAGCTCGCGCAGCACGTCGTCGCGCCGGCTCGGCTCGAACAGATGGCGGTAGCGAGCCTGGCGGCGCAGGTACTCCTCCACCGGCAGCGTGCGGTGCGGGACGACGGTGTGCACCACCTCGCCGTCTCGCATCTCCTTGAGCGGCCAGACGCCCGTGTCCACCGCGAGCTTGGCGATCTCGACCGAATCCGCGGGATCGACCCCCCAGCCCGGGGGACAGGCAGAGAGGCTCACGAAGAGCTTCGGCCCGGGGATGCGGCTCGCCCGTGCGACCTTGTCCATCAGGTCGAGGGGGTATGCGGGCGAGACGGTCGCGAGGAAGGCGGGTCCGGCGGCACGCCAGAGCCCGAACAGGTCCTGCTTGCGCGCCGGCGAGCCGGCTGGCGCGGTGGCGGTGGCCGAGCCGCGCGGGGACGCAGGCGAGGTCTGAAAGCCCGTGTTCGCGAACGCCTCGTTGTCGTAGCAGAAGTAGTAGAAGTCGAGGCCGCGGTGGATCGCCGCGAGCGTCGCCTGGAGCCCGATGCCGTGAGCCGCCCCGTCGCCGGTGACCACGACTACCTCGAGATCCTCCTCCTGCGCGAGCCTCCCCTTGGCGATGAGGACGTCGAGCGCATCGCGGATCCCCTGCGCGCCCGCCGGGGCGGAGGCCATCGCGGTGTACAGCCACGACGACCGGAAGGGGCTGAAGGGGAAGACGGCGAGCAGCGTGAGGCAGCCGGCGGCGTTCACGAACACGGCGTTCGGGCCGAGCGCCTTGTGGAAGAGGCGCAGCGCGAGCAGCCCGCCGCAGCCGCCGCAGAGCCCGGTGCCGCCCGCGAGGTACTCCTCGCGCGGGATGTCCTTGATGCTGCGGTATATCTCGCGCCGGAGGGGCACCGTCAGGCCTCCGGCGCCGCGTGCCCCGCCAGGCGGAGCATGTCGAGGATCTGGCGGTGCTCCGCCTCGGAGAAGAGGAGGTGCGGCTCGGCGGAGCCGCCCTCGGTCACGGCCACGCGCAGCCGGTCCGCGATCAGGTCGAACTCGTCGCTCCGGAAGCGGCGGCCGCCGAGCCCGCCGACGAACGAGACGAGCGGAGGCGCCCCGGGACCGCGGAGGGCGCTCGCCACCTCGGCGAAGAGAATTCCCCCTTTGCCCACCGAGAGGTTCTGGTCGATCACGGCGACCGCGCGCCGCCCCGTGAGCAGCCGCGCGATCTCGCCGTGCGGGAACGGGCGGATGAGCCGCAGGCGGAGGAGGCCGATCCTCTCGCCCGCGGCCCGCAGGCGGCCGACTTCCGCCTTGCCGACCGTGCTGAAGGAGTTCGACATCACGACCACGTAGTCGGCGTCGTCGAGCATGCAGGCCTCGACCGCCCCGTAGCGGCGGCCGAAACGTGCCGCGAACTCGTCGGCCACCGTCGCCTGGACGTCGAGCGCCGCCTCGGCGGCGCGCTGCATCTGGTACTTGAAGAAGCTGTAGGCGCTGCTGCCGAGGACGGCCACGCCCTGCGCCGTCGCGTGCGACGCCGCGAAGCGCGCCGATGGGGGCGCGTAGGCGGGGAGAAAGTCGCGCACGGCGTCGGGCGGCGGGACGTCGACCGGCTCACGCGTGAACGAGAGGTGGAAGCCGTCGAGGTTGACGATCGCGGGCAGCAGGACCTCCCGGTGCTCCGCGAGGCGATGGGCCATGAGCACCGAGTCGAGCACCTCCTGGCAAGTCTCCGCGTGGAGCTGGAGGAAGCCGCTGTCGCGCGCCGCGAGCACGTCGTTGTGGTCGGGCTCGAGCGTGATGGGCGACGCGAGGGCGCGCGACACGTTGACCAGCACGAGCGGCACCCGCCAGCCCGCGACCGAGTAGAGCATCTCGAAGCCGTAGACGAGCCCCTGGCTCGAGGACGCGGTGAAGACGCGGGCGCCCGTCGCGGCCGCGGCTCCCGCGGCCGTGAGCATCGAGTGCTCGGAGTCCATGGTCACGAGGCGAGCCCGAAGCGCGCCGTCGGCGATCCATCGGGCGAGGGTCTCGATGATCTCGGTCTGCGGCGTGATCGGGTAGGCGGGGACGTAGTCCACGTCCGATAGGCGCGCGCCCCAGGCGGCCGCGGCGTTGCCGGTCAGGAGCTCACGCGTCATGCCACGGGCTCCCGGACCTCGGCGATCGCCCGTGGGGGGCACTCCGTCACGCACACGAGGCAGCCCTTGCAGTGTTGGTAGTCGATGATGGGATAGCTCGACGCGTCGAGGGAGATCGCGCCCTCGGGACAGAGCGCGAAGCAGAGGAAGCAGCGCGTGCAGCGGCCGAGGTCGATGACGGGGCGGGACACGCGCCATCCTTCGGTCGTCTTCAGCGCCGAGGTGCCGGCGGCCAGCACGGACGGCGCCGCGACCGCGGCGGGCAGCCGCGGCACGACGAACCCTCGCGGCGCCGCGGCCGGCGCGGGCGCCTCGCGGCCAGGCGCGATACCCACGAGCGGGGCCGCTTCGAAGGCGCGCCGCGTGGCGGCGAGGTTGCGGGCCACCAGATCGGCAGCCAGTCCAACCTCCGCCAGCTCGGTCTCCACCGCGCGGGCGACCTCGTCCCAGCCGGCGAGCCCGGCCACCTTCGCCGTGAATCCCGCGGTGGGCGCACTGAGCACGTGGCGGCCGAGCGACGCGAGCGCGATGCGCGACACGTCGAGCGCGACGACGCGCGCCGCGACGCCGAAGCGCGCGCGCAGCGCTTCCGCGCCGGCGCGGCTGTTGGCGAGGACGAGTGTCGCCCTGCTCACGCCCTCGAGCACGCCGGCCTCCGGCTGCGCGAGGAGCGAGTCGTCCATCACCACGACGGCGTCGGGGCGCTCGACGTAGCCGCGCTCGGTGATCGGCCCTCGATCCGCGAGGCGCACGAAGGCGACGACGGGCGCGCCGCGGCGCTCCGCGCCGTAGAGCGGCGCGTCCTGCGCCACGCGCCCGGCGAGAAAGGCCGCGCGGCTCACGATGCGGCTCGCGAGCTTGACGCCCTCGCCCCCCCGACCGTGAAATCGCAGGCGCGCGATCACGGCCGGTTCCCCCGCAGACGGCCGGTCGCATCGGCCAAAAGCGACGCGAGCCAGCCGCGAGCGGCACGGCTCATTCCTCCTCCGGCGGCGGGCGATCGGGGGGCAGGTATTCGAGCCCTTCTTCGACGCTCTCGACGACGTCCTCCGTGCCGACGGGCCCGAGCCGGCCCGGCCGCGCACCCTCGCGCGGCACGGGCCGACTCCGCTCGGGCCGCTCCCAGAGAAGCTCGTTCACCTGCAGGTGGTCGACCACGTCCTCGCAGCCCCCCACGTCGGTCACGAGCTTCCCCAGGATTTGGTGCTCCGCCTCGCTCGGAACGGCGCCCTCGAGATGGACGATGCCGTGGCGGCAGACGATCCGGAGCTCCTCCATGTCGACACGGCGATCCTCGCGGACCAGCTCCCGCAGCGCTTCCTCGACCTCGCGGTCGAAGAGACGATCGAGATCGGCCGGCAACCTTCCGGGGTGCCGGGGCTCCGGGGCGGAGGGCGCCGTGGGGGCGATCTCCTCCTGCCGCGCACACTCCACGCAGAAGGCGGCGGTCGGGACCGCGCGCAGCCGGGCCAGGGGGATTGGGCGGCCGCAGCCGAGGCACCTCCCGTACGTGCGGTCGATCATGCGCTGGAGAGCACCGTGGATGGCCGCGATCTCGCGCAGGCTCCGGTCGTCGAGGCCGGCGAGGACGCGCGCGGCGCGCTCTTCCTGCGCCCGTTCCTCCAGCTCGGGCTCACGGTCCTCGGCGATCGACCGGAGATCGGCTTCGGCGTCGAAGAACTGCTTGAGGAGCGCAGCCCGCTGGCCGCGGAGCACCTGCGCCAGCTCGGCCCGCGTCCGGGCGTCCATGCCCCGTCCCTCGAGCAAAGGCTACGCCAGCGCGACCCCGGGGACCCGACCGGCCGCGCGGCGTCGAGCAGCCGAAGGCCGCCTCTTGCCCTTGCCAAACGCGCCGGGGCGGATTCCCGGCGCTGCGAAGCGCATTGGCCAACGACCCGAGATCGTGCTGGTCTGTCGCTTGCAATTCGCCGGACGCCGACGCCGGGATGGGCCGCTACCACTTCGTCGAAGGAATCGCGCTCGCCGACTGCGCCATCGACGTGGAGGGCGCCGACTTGCCCGACCTGTTCGAAACCGCCGCGCTCGCGCTCGCCGACGTGATGGTGGACCCGGCCACCGTGCCGACGACCACGCGGCGGACGATCACGCTCGACGCAGCCGAGCTCGATCTGCTCCTCTACGACTGGCTCTCGGAGCTGATCTTCCGCAAGGACCGCGACGCCGAGGTCTACACGCGCGCCAAGGTGGCCATCGACGGCGGCGGCCCCTTCCGGCTGGTCGCGGACGTCGAGGGAGGCGTGCTCGACCCGGCGCGCACGGAGCTTCGCTCCGACGCGAAGGCGGTCACCTTCCACCAGTTCGCGCTCGAGCGTGCGCACGGCGGGTGGCGAGCCCGCATCGTGATCGACATCTGACCATGAAGGTGAACCCGGCCGGCGACTGCATCTGGGAGATCCCGCCGAGCGAGAAGGCGGGCATGCTCGTGCCGGCGCGCATCTACGCCTCCGAGACCCTGCTCGGCCAGATGGACCAGGGGGTCTTCGAGCAGGTGACGAACGTCGCCTGCCTCCCGGGCATCGTCCGCGCCGCGCTCTGCATGCCCGACGGCCACTGGGGCTACGGGTTCCCGATCGGCGGCGTGGCCGCGTTCCGCGCCGACACGGGCGTCATCTCCCCCGGCGGGATCGGCTTCGACATCAACTGCGGGATGCGGCTCCTGCGCACGCACCTCACCGAGGACGACGTGCGACCGCGGCTCGCCGAGCTCGTCGAGGCGCTGTTTCGGGCGGTTCCCTGCGGCGTGGGGGCGCGCGGGTTCGTGCGCCTGACGGCGTCGGCGTTCCGCGACGTCATGCGCGAGGGGGCGGGCTGGTGCGTGCGGCACGGGTACGGGTGGCCCGAGGATCTGGAATGCACCGAGGGCCACGGCTGCCTGCCGGGCGCCGACCCCGAGCACGTGAGCGAGCGCGCCCTCGAGCGGGGCCTGCAACAGCTCGGCACTCTCGGCTCGGGGAACCACTACCTCGAGATTCAGGTGGCGCGTCCCGACGGCATTCACGACGCGAAGGTCGCCGGCGTTCTCGGCGTGGAGCGGCCGGGGCAGATCTTCGTCATGCTGCACTGCGGCTCGCGCGGCTTCGGCCACCAGGTAGGCACCGACTACCTGCGCACCTTCGACGCCGCCATGCGCCGCCACGGCATCACGGTGCGTGACCGCGAGCTCGCCTGCGCGCCGTTCCGCTCGGCCGAGGGGCAGGCGTACTTCGCCGCGATGAACGCGGCGGCGAACACCGCCTTCGCGAACCGCCAGGTGATCACCCACCGCGTGCGCGAGGTGATGAGCGCGGTCTTCGCGAAGGACCCGCACGAGCTCGGGCTCTCGGTCGTCTACGACGTCTGCCACAACACGGCGAAGCTCGAGCGGCACCGGGTGGATGGGGAGGTCCTCGACCTGGTCGTGCACCGCAAGGGGGCGACGCGCGCCTTCGGCCCGGGCATGCCCGACGTGCCGGCCGTCTATCGTGCGGTCGGCCAGCCGGTGATCATCGGCGGGTCGATGGAGACGGGCTCCGCGCTCCTGGTCGGGACCGCGCACGCGATGGCGGAGACGTTCGGCTCGACGGCGCACGGCGCGGGACGGACGATGTCGCGCCACCAGGCGAAGCGGCGGGTGTGGGGCACGAAGCTCCTCGAGGACATGGCGGGGCGTGGTATCGTGGTCCGGGCGGCGTCGAAATCCGGCGTGGCGGAGGAGGCGGGGTTCGCCTACAAGGACCTGCGGGCCGTGGTCGACGTGCTCGACCGCATCGGCATCTCGCACAAGGTCGTCTCGTTCACGCCGATCGGAAACATCAAGGGATGAAAATGGCACGGCGCTCACCCGGGAGATGCCCGCGGCGGACTAAAGCTGCGCCGCCGGCCGTGGCGCCTCGTGTTCGAGGAGCCGGCCGATCAGCTCGAACTCCTCCGCCAGGAGGCCAAGGACGTCGTCGAGGCTCACGATGCCGACGAGCTTCCCCTCCTCGTCCACGACCGGCAGGCGCCGGAACGCTCCCGCGCGCATGAGCGAAAGGGCCGATTCGATTGGTGTGCTCTCGCTCACGGTCTTGGGACGGGCCGTCATCACGTCGCCGACCGAGATCGCGCGGGGGTCTCCGCCGGCGGCGACGACCCGCAGGGCGAGGTCGCGGTCCGTCACCAGACCGACCGGCTTGCGCGCGTCGTCGACGATGACGAGCGTCCCGACGCGGCGCTCGGCCATCCGGCGCGCCGCCTCGAAGACACTTTCGCTCGCCTCGGCGAGATGGACCTCTCTCAGGCAGATCCGGGCGACGGACATGGCACTACTCCCGCGGATGGCTCTCTCAGCCCGACGTCGCCCGCGCGCGCTCCGGAGGAGCTCCGGGCGCCGCTGCGCTCGGGGGTTCCTCGCGCGCGCCTCTCCGGACGCGCTCCGTGTAGGCGGAGAGCCCCCGGCGCAGATAGTCCGGCTCGATGTCGAGCACGTGGCAGATGTTCTCGAAGGAGAAGAACCACTGCGCGTCCCGGTCGTCCACCCACGCCTCGACCTCTCGCCACAGCTCCAGACCCTCGGGCTCTCGCGCGCCGGCGTACTTGAGGTAGTCGTTCACGCCCTGCTCGAGCACGGCGACCATGAGCCGTCGCTCCGGATCGTACTCCGCGCTTCGCCGGAGCCGATCGACGTACTGCGAGGGCAGGAGCACGTCTGGCTCGAACAGCGCCGAAGTCCGCTCCTCGGTCCCGCCCGCTGCGCCGAGCGTGCCGTCCGAGGGCTTCGCATCGGCGGCCGAGGTGACCGGGTCGGGCGTCATGATTGCCGCCACGCCGAGGCCTGGGCGTGCGCGGCGCAGGCCGCGGAGCACGTCCCGATAGGCGAGCGTCCCCACCACCGCGTCGCGCTCGAAGACGGGGATGCTCGGAAGGGCGAGCCCGGTCATCAACCGGGCGGCCTCGACCAGGGACGAAGCGGTGCTCACGCCGGCAGGGCCGGCGCAGCTCGGTCGGATCGCCATACCGACTCTACGGAATAGCAAGGGACCGGCCATGGAACGGGCCAGCCGGCGAGAGACCTGGTTCCCGGCGATGAGAACCACGACACCCGACCGCACGGCTGCCGACGGAGAACGACCCGGGCGGCTGGGCCCCGGCGGCGCAAACACGGCTGGCACGGGAATTGATCCGCTTTTTCTGCGGAGAGAATACGATGGCGAACTCGATTCCCCGACCGGAGCTCGAACGCATTCGCCGCAAGCTGCTGGACCGGCAGCGCGCGCTCTTCGACGACGTCGACGGCCTGGAAGCCGACCTCCGCGCCATCGAGGAGGATCGTGAGGCCGAGCTCGAGACGCGCGGCCAAGGAGAGGCGATGGCTCGCCTCCTCGACCGTGTTCGGGAGCGCGACCGGCACGAGCTCGAGGAAATCCACCGTGCGCTCGCGAAGATCCCTGCCGGCGCCTACGGGGTGTGCGAAGGCTGCCATGTGCCCATCGCTCTCGAGCGGCTCGGCGCGATCCCCGAGACGCGATACTGCCTCGCATGCGAGCGCGGGCCCGAGACCGCCGGGCGGGCGCCTCTGCGGCGCTTCGAGCCGCGCTCGCATCGTCCGATCCCGCATGAGTACCTCGACCTCGACGACCAGGAGCTGGCCGAAGCGGTCCGCGAGCGGATCCGAGCGCACGGCGATCCCGACCTCCTCGGCGTCGCCCTTCGTTGCCACGGCGGGGTCGTGCGCCTCTCGGGGGCGATCCCGAGCGAGGCGCAGCGCCAAGTCCTCCTGCAGATCGTCGCCGACGGCATGGGCCTCGAGGTGCTCGACCGGCTGCGTGTCGCCGGTCTCGACCGCGAGGGCATCGAGCCGGCCGGCGAAGCCGAGCCCGAGGGCCCCCCGCCCGAGGAGCGCATCCCGGCCGGGCAAGGCATGCGGCCGCTCGCTGCGGAACCGTGGACTCCTCCAGCGGACGAGGGAGAGCCGCCCGAGGCACCGACCGAGTCGCCGATTCCCGAGACGGAGTAGGCCCGCCTCGCCAATGAGGCGGTCCGACGGCTCGGAACGCCCCGGGCGCTTTCTCTCTCGGCTAAGAATCGCCGCGGTCCCTCGGTGAGCGCCGATCGTTCGGCCCGTGGCACGAGGGCTGCACCCGCGGACGGGGCGACAGGTGATGGCATCGAGAGAAAGACGCCTCCTCGGCTGGTTCATCCTTCAAGTCGCCTTCGTCGTCTTTTGGGTCCTCATCCTGATCCGCACCTTCACGGCCTTCGAGGCCGTCCGGAGGCTATCGTACAGCGAGTTCAAGGCGGCGGTCGGCGCCGGCCAAGTTGCGGAGGTGGAGGTTTCTCCTACCGAGGTCCGCGGCCGCCTGGTCGCCCCCGCCGAGGGCACCGCGGCCGCGAAGGGCGACCGCTTCGAGACGATCCGCGTCGACGATCCGCATCTGCTCCGTGACCTGACCGCCCACCACGTCGCGGTCAGCGGCGCCGTCGAGAGCACGCTGCTCCGCGACCTCCTGTCGTGGGTGATCCCCACGCTGGTGATCGTCGGCGCCTGGTTCCTGCTCCTGCGGCCGATGGGCGGGCGAGGCGGCCTGATGGCGGTCGGCCGCAGCCGGGCGAAGGTCTACATGGAGAAGGACGTCAAGGTCCGCTTCGCCGACGTCGCCGGCGTGGACGAGGCCAAGGAAGAGCTGCGGGAGGTGATCGAGTTCCTCAGGACGCCGGAGAAGTTCCGGCGGCTCGGCGGCCGCATCCCGAAGGGGATCCTCCTCGTCGGCCCCCCGGGCACCGGCAAGACGCTGCTCGCGCGCGCCGTGGCCGGCGAGGCGAACGTGCCGTTCTTCTCGATCACCGGCTCCGAGTTCGTCGAGATGTTCGTCGGCGTCGGCGCCGCCCGCGTGCGCGACCTCTTCGTCCAGGCGCGGGAGAAGGCCCCCTGCATCATCTTCATCGACGAGCTGGACGCGCTCGGCAAGGCCCGCGGCATCGGGCCGATGGCGCACGAGGAGCGCGAGCAGACGCTCAACCAGCTCCTGGCGGAGATGGACGGCTTCGACCCGCGGACGGGCGTGATCCTGATGGCGGCGACCAACCGCCCGGAGATCCTCGATGTCGCTCTGCTCCGCGCCGGCCGATTCGACCGCCACGTGCTGGTCGACCGTCCCGACAAGGGCGGCCGACTGGCCATCCTCAGGCTCCACGCGCGCGGCGTGGCGCTGGCCTCGGACGCCGACCTCGAGGCGGTGGCGGCGATGACGCCCGGGTTCGTCGGGGCGGATCTCGCGAACCTCGTCAACGAGGCGGCGTTGCTCGCCGTGCGCCGGGAGAAGGATGCGATCGGGCTCGCCGAGCTGCAGGAGGCCGTGGAGCGGGTGGTGGCCGGGCTGCAGAAGAAGAATCGGATTCTCACCCCGAAGGAGCGGGAGCGCGTGGCTCACCACGAAGTGGGGCATGCGCTCGTGGCCCTGTCGTCGCCCGCCACCGAGGTCGTGCAGAAGATCTCGATCATCCCGCGCGGCGTCGCGGCGCTCGGTTACACGATGCAGCTCCCGACCGAGGACCGCTTTCTCATGACCCAGTCCGAGCTGGAGAACAAGATCGCGATGCTCCTCGGCGGGCGCGTGGCGGAAGAGATCGTCTACCGCGAGGTGTCCACGGGCGCGGAGGACGACCTGCGCAAGGCCACCGACATCGCGCGGAGCATGGTGAAGGCGTACGGCATGAGCGAGAAGCTCGGCCGAGTGACGCTCGAACGGGAGCGCCGGCCCCTCTTCCTCGAGGTGCGCGAGCCCACCGTGCCGGGGGATTACAGCGAGGAGACGGCACGCGAGGTCGACGCCGAGATCCGCCGCATCGTCGACCAGCAGCATGCGCGCGTCACGGCACTCCTCGAGGCGCGGCTGGCCATCCTCCGTGAGGCCGCGGCGCTTCTCCTCAGCCGAGAGACGATCAGCGGCGAAGAGCTGAAGGCGATCGTGGCCCGACACGCCGGCGAGCGCCTTCCCGAGCGCGCCGCGTAGGCGCAGCCGGCCGCATCTCAGCGTGCGCGCGGACGCCCCGGCGGCGTCTCGCGGCGAATGCGAACGGCCGTACGCTTGTACTCCGGCGTGTGCGTGGCGGCGTCCAGCCCCGCGCCCGTGAGGCGGTTCACGAACGCTTCGGCCGTATGGAACGTCGTGAACAGCGCGCCCGCGGGCACCCGCTCGCTCAGCGCGACGGGGAGCACCGCCACCCCATGGCGGCTCTCGACGCGCACGGGCTCGCCGTCCCGTACCCCGAGGCGCTCGCCGTCCGCCACCGAGACCTCGAGGACGTCGCGCGGGCGCAGCGCCGCATTGGCCGTCCGCCCCGTCATCGTGGCCGCGTTGAACTGGTGGAGATCGCGCCCCGTGATCAGCACGAAGGGATACTCGTCCGAGGGCAGCTCGGACGACACCCGCGGCTCGAGGCACCGCAACGTGGCGCGCCGGCCGTGCGCGAACTCGTGGCGGTGCAACACCTCGGTGCCGCGGTGATCCTCGCCGGGGCAGGGCCACTGGAGGCCCGCCTGCTCGAGGCGCGCGTAGCCGATGCCCGCGCCGGCGGGCCAGACGGCGCGGACCTCGTTCCAGATCCCCTCCGCGGACCCGAATCCGAAGCCGTCGCCTCGTCCCATCGCGCGGGCCACGTCGCACAGGATCTCCCAGTCCGGCCGCGCGCCGCCGGGCGGATCGAGGGCGCGGCGGACCCGCTGGATGCGGCGCTCGCCGTTCATGAAGGTGCCGTCCTTCTCGAAGGACGCCGCCGCGGGCAGGAAGACGTGCGCGAGCGCGCGCGCCGTCTCGTTCGGGAAGAGATCCTGGACGACGAGCAGCTCGAGAGCGGCGAGCGCCGCCCGCGTCCGCTCCGCCTCCGGGTTGGTGAGCAGGACGTCGTACCCGATCGCCCAGAGCGCTCGCAGCCGCCCTGCCCGGGCCGCCTCCATCATCTCCATGAGATCGAGGCCGCGCGTGGCCGGAATGGACGCGCGCCAGACCTGCTCGAAGCGCGCCCGCCCTTCGTCGATCGGAACCATCCCCGTCAGGTTGCGCGGCTCGCAGCCCATGTGGGCCGCCCCCTGGACGTTGTTCTGGCCCCGCAGCGGGTTGATGCCGGCGCCCGGCCGCCCCAGGTTTCCGGTCAGGAGCGCGAGGTTGACGAGGGCCATGACCGTGTCGGTTCCGTGCACGTGCTCGGTCAGCCCCAGGCCGTGGACGGACATCGCCGGCCGCTCGGTCGCGTAGAGCCGCGCGGCCCGGCGGATGTCGTCCGCCGCCACGCCGCATTCCGGCGCCACGCGCTCGGGCGTCCAGGCGCCGACGAAGTCCCGGAACGCGTCGAGCCCGTCCACGCGCTCGGCGACGAACGCCTCGTCGACGAGCCCTTCGGCCAAGACCACGTGCGCCATCGCGTTGAAGAGCATCAGGTCGGTGCCTGGGCGGGGGGCGAGGTGGACGTCGGCGTAGTCGGCGAGCTCGATGCGGCGGGCGTCGATCACGACGAGCTTCGCGCCACGCCGGGCAGCCTGCTTGATGCGCGCTCCGACGACCGGGTGGCAGGCGGTCGTGTTGCTGCCGCAGACGAGGATCGTGCGGGCGCGCTCGATGTCCGCGAAGGAGTTCGTCGCCGCGCCCGTGCCGAGCATCGCCCCCAGCGCCGCCGCGCTCGGGGCGTGGCAGACGCGCGCACAGCAGTCGACGTTGTTCGTGCCGAGGACGATCCGCGCGAGCTTCTGCGCGACGTAGTTCTCCTCGTTGGTCGCACGCGCGGAGCCGAGCACGCCGACCGCGTCCGGACCGTGTCGGGCGACGATCTCCTGGAGCCGCGCCGCGACGTGGCGGACGGCGTCATCCCACGAGACGGTCCGCCACGTCCCGTCCTCGCGGACGAGGGGCGCCGTCACGCGATCGGCGGCGTCGACGAAGCCGAACGCGTAGCGCCCCTTCGAGCAGAGGTGCCCCTCGTTCACCGGTGCGTCGAGCACCGGCCGCACGGCGACGAGGCGTCCGTCCCGCGTGCCGACGTGCATCTCGCAGCCGACGCCGCAGTAGGGACACGTGGTCCGCGTCCAGCGCGTGGCCGGGCCGAGCGCGAGCGTCGACCGGTCGACGAGCGCCCCCGACGGGCACGAGTCCGCGCACGCCCCGCAGCTCACGCACGAGCTCTCGCGCAGCGTCGTCCCCGAGTCGGGCACGATCCGCGTCTCCGCTCCCCGGTCCCAGACCCGCCAGGTGAACTGCCCCTGGACGTCGTTGCAGATGCGCTCGCAACGGTAGCAGTGGATGCAGCGGCTCATGTCGACCCGGATGTACGGGTGCGCGTCGTCGACCAGCTCCGGTCTCGGCCGCCCGGCGAGCGCGCCCTCGAGCCCGTAGGCGCGGATCTCGCGGAGAAAGGCGTTGTCGCCCGCACCGGGGGGGTAGCGCTCGGCCAGGAGACGGAGCAGTGTCCGCCGCTCGGCCTCGAGCGCCGGCGTGTGCGTCCTCACCACCATGCCGTCGGCGAGCGGGGTCGTGCAGGCGGCGACCGGCCGGCCGGCACCGTCCACCTCGACGACGCACAGGCGGCAAGCGCCGACGGGCTCGAGGCGATCGTCGTGGCAGAGGTGGGGGACGTGGATGCCGGCGCGCCGGAGCGCGTCGAGGATGGTCGCTCCCTCGTCGATCTCCCGGGGCGCGTCGTTCAGGACGACACGAAGCACGCGGCAAGCTCCTCGCGATAGTGGCGCAGCACGCTCTGCGCGAATTCGCCGAGCCCGGTCCCGTGCCCGCAGAGGCTCGTCGCGCGCAGGGCGGAGACGATCTCCTCGAACCGCGTCGCGTTTCCCGGAGGGCGCCCGGGCGCCACCATGTCCTCGACCGACCGCGCGCCGAGCCGGCACGGCGTGCAGCGCCCGCAGGACTCGTAGGCGGCGAACGAGAAGACGTGGTGCACGAGCTCGCGGACGGACGTGTGCTCGTCGAACGCGACGACGCCGCCGTGCCCGACGCTCGCGCCGAGCGCCGCGAGCTCCTCGAAGGCGAGGGGCGCGTCGAAGTGGCGGGGCGGCAGCACGCCGGCGAGCGGACCGCCGACGAGGACGCCCTTGATCACGCCGGTGGCGAGCCCGCCGCCGAGCTCCTCGACGATCCGGCGGACTGGCGTCCCCAGCTCCACCTCGTAGAGGCCGGGGCGCCGGAAGAGGGAGCTCAGGGAGACGACCTTCGTCCCGCGGCTGCGGGAGTATCCCATCGCCGCGTACGCAGCGCCGCCGTGGCGCACGATCCAGGGCAGGTTCACGAGCGTCTCGACGTTCTGGACGAGGGTGGGACGCCCGTGGAGCCCGCTCGCGCTCGGATAGGGCGGCCGGCTGCGCACGAACGGACGCCGGCCCTCGATGGAGTTGAGCAGCGCCGTCTCCTCGCCGCAGACGTAGCTGCCGAGCCCGACCACGACCTCGACGTCGAACGCGGGACCACGGCCGAGCATCTTGGGCCCGAAGACGCCCGCGCTCCGCGCCTCCGCGATCGCGCGCTCGAGGATGGGGAGCGCGTCGGGATACTCCCGGCGGAGGTACACGTATCCCTGCGTCGCGCCGACGGCGTACGCGGCGAGGGCGAGCCCCTCGAGCAGCGCGTGCGGATCGTCCTCGAGGAGGAAGCGGTCGACGTACGCCCCCGGGTCGCCCTCGTCGGCGTTCGCGACGACGTGCTTCACGGCTGCCGACGCCGACGCGACGGCCCGGAGCTTCCGCCCGGTCGGGAAGCCCGCGCCGCCGCGGCCGCGCAGCCGCGAGCGCTCCACCTCGTCGACGACCGCCGCCGGCGCCCTCCCGAGCGCGCACTCGAGCGCGCGATATCCGCCCAGGGCCTCGTACGCGCCGAGCGTCCGCACGCTCGCGTCGACGAGGCGCTCGAGCACGACCGGGCGCGGCGCGACGGCATGCACGCCGGCCCGGCGTCGGTCCTCGGCGACCGATGGCGCGACGTAGCACTTCCCGAGACAGTACACCCGCGGCGCGCGGCTGGCGGCGTCCCGCCAGCGCTCCGGGTCGAGAAACCGCGCCACGAAGCAGGCCGTCCCCGCGCACGCGCGCCCTTCGAGGGACGCCCCGCGCAAGTGATAGAACGAGGCGACGTCGGCAGATTCGCGCACCGAGCCCATCGCCGCTCTACTGCAACACGGGCGCCTGCGCCACGCCGCCTCTTTCGGGCTGCGGACTCCCAGCCTTGCCACTCGCCCGGGCACGCATTCGCGCCGCTGCGAAGCGCGCCGAGGCGAGCGGACGCTGCGGGCGGGGAATCTCTGGCGCATCGCTTGCTGTGGCGATGGGGCGATGAACCGGACACGCCAGGGCAACGCCGCCCCGAAGGGCAAGGGACTCATCCGGAGCCTCAGCCGGGGGTTCGCGCGGACGAAGAAGCGACGTCCCGTCGAGGTCGCCTCCGGACGCCTGGCCGAGCCCTCGGTCTGCGAGCGCTGCGGCGCGGTCTTCTCCCGCCGGCTCTGGCGGCGCAACCGAAGGGTCACCGGCGCCCTTCTCGCGCGCGCCACGTGGGTGCGCTGCCCCGCCTGCGTGCAGACCGCCGAGAGCGCCGGCTTCGGGCGCGTCGTCATCCGCGGCGCGTACGCCCTCGCGAACGAGGCGGCCATCCGCCGCCGGATCGCCAACGTCGCCGCGCGCGCCGCGGCCACCCAGCCCGAGCGTCGCATCAGCTCGATCGACCGGCACGACGATCTGATCGAGGTGATCACGACCTCCCAGAAGCTCGCGCACCGGATCGTGCGCGAGCTCGTGAAGCTCTTCCGCGGCCGCGCCTCCTACGCGTGGTCCGACGACGGAACTCTCTTCGCGACCTGGGCACGGGAGCGGTAGAACGCTCCCGATCGGTGGACATGCACGCCGATGACGCGCTGGCGCTGGTGGCTCCTGGGGGTGGCGGCCGTGGCCGGCGCGCTGGTGGCGGCCCGGGTCGTCCCCGCGCTCTTCGGCGACCGCTCGGACGACGGCTCCCTCGTGCTCTCGGGGAACATCGAAGCCCACGAGAGCATCGTGGCGTTCAAGGCGGTGCAGTCGCGGATCGTGGAGCTGCCCTTCGACGAGGGACAGTGGGTCGAGGCGGGGACGTTGCTGGCGCGGCTCGACGACGCGGATTACCGCCAGCAGACCACGATCGACGAGGCGGCGGTCCGTGCGCGGCGGGCGGAGCTCGCGGCGGCCGAGCAGGCGCTCGAGGCGGCCCGCAAGACGGTGCTCGCCGACCTCGCCGATCGGGCGCAGCGCGGGCTCGACCAGCGCCGCCTGGACACGCTCTGGCACGAGGGCGTGGTCTCGCGCGACGCCCTCGACCGCGTCGAGACCGCGCTCAAGCAATCCGACGCGATGCTGCAACGCGATCGCGCGCTCGAGGCGGCGCGGGCGCGGGACGTCGAGGTCGCCCGCGCCGGGGTGCGCAGCGCGCGGGAGCAGCTTCGCCTCGCGCGCATCCTTCTCGACTACACCGTGCTGCGGGCACCCTTCGCGGGCGTGATCCTCGTCCGCCAGGCGGAGCTGGGCGAGGTGATGCTGCCGGGCACGCCGGTCGTCACTCTCGCCGACCTCGATCACGTCTGGCTCCGCGCCTACGTCCGCGAGACCGACCTCGGCCGCATCCGCTGGGGCCAGGCGGCCCTGATCCGGACCGACACCTACCCGGACCGGCGCTATCCGGGTCGCATCTCCTTCATCTCGTCGAAGGCCGAGTTCACGCCGAAGAGCGTGGAGACGCACGCGGAGCGGGTGACGCTCGTCTACCGCGTCCGCATCGACGTCGAGAACCCCGGGCACGAGCTCAAGCCCGGCATGCCGGCCGACGCGGCGATCGCGCTCGAGCCCGCGGGGACCCATGGCTGACCCGGCCGTCGCTGCGGGCGGCCTCACCAAGCGCTTCGCCGGCACGCTGGCGGTCGATCGCCTGGGCTTCACGGCCGCCACGGGCGAGGTCTTCGGTCTCGTCGGCCCGGACGGCGCCGGCAAGACGACCACGCTGCGCATGCTCGCCGGCGTCATGACGCCCGACGCCGGCTCGGCGACCGTCGCGGGGCACGACGTGGTGCGCGATCCCGAGGCCGTGAAGAGCCGGATCAGCTACATGCCGCAGGGCTTCGGGCTCTACGAGGACCTCACCGTCGACGAGAACATCCGCTTCTACGCGGACGTCTTCGGCGTCGCTCGCGCCGCGCGCGACGAGCGGGCCGAACGCCTGCTCGCCGCCTCGGGGATGGCCCGCTTCCGCGACCGCCTCGCCGGCCAGCTCTCCGGGGGGATGAAGAAGAAGCTCGGCCTCACCTGCGCCCTCATTCACACCCCCCGCGTGCTCCTGCTGGACGAGCCGACGACGGGCGTCGATCCGGTTTCGCGCCGCGACTTCTGGCGCATCCTCTACGATCTCGTCGCCGAGGGCGTGACGGTCGTCGTGTCCACGGCGTACCTCGACGAAGCCGAGCGGTGTCACCACCTCGCGCTCCTGCACGAGGGCCGGCTGCTCCACTGCGATACGCCCGCGCGCCTGAAGGCCGGCATGCCGGGGGCGGTCGTGCGCGTCACCTCGCCGGCCCCCGACGCCGTGCGGGACGCGCTCCGGCAGGCGCCCGGCGTCACGAGCGCGCTCGTCGTCGGCGACGGCGTGCACCTCGTGGTGGACGACGCGGCCCGCCGCGTCCCGGAGGTGCGCGCGCGCCTCGCGGCAGCGGCGGTCCCCTGCGCGGAGGTCGCCGCGGTCGCGCCGACGTTCGAGGACGTCTTCGTCGCGGCCGTCGCCACGTCCGGGGAGGCCGGCCCGTGAGCGACGCGGCGGTCGTCGTCGAGGACCTCGTCAAGCGCTTCGGGACGTTCACCGCCGTGGACCGGGTGAGCTTCGACGCGCGACGCGGCGAGGTGCTCGGCTTCCTCGGGCCGAACGGCGCCGGCAAGTCGACCATCATCCGCATCCTCTGCGCGTTGCTGCGCCCGACGTCGGGTCGCGTGCGGGTCGCCGGCCTCGACGTGACGCGGGCGCCCGAGGCCGTCCGGGCGCGCATCGGCTACATGTCGCAGCGCTTCTCGCTCTACGACGACCTCACCGCGATCGAGAACCTGCGCCTCTTCGGCGGCCTCTACGCGGTTCCGGCCGGCGACCTCGACGCTCGCATCCGCTGGGCGGTCGAGATGGGCGGTCTCTCGGGCCGCGAGCACGAGTTGGTCGGCACGCTCGCCGGCGGCTGGAAGCAGCGCCTCGCGCTCGGCTGCGCGGTGCTCCACCGCCCCCCGATCCTGTTCCTCGACGAGCCGACCTCCGGCGTCGACCCGCTCTCGCGCCGGCAGTTCTGGGACCTGATCCACCACATGGCGGCGAGCGGCGTCACCGTGTTCGTCTCGACCCACTACATGGACGAGGCCGAGTACTGTAACCGGCTGGCGCTGATCGATCGCGGGCGCCTCGTCGCCCTCGGCACCCCGGGCGAGCTCCGGAGCGCCCCGCTGGGCGGCACGCTGCTGCTGGTCGAGTGCGAGCGGCTCGGCGAGGCGCTCGCCGTCCTCGCGCAGACGCCGGGCGTGCGCGAGGCGGCGGTGTTCGGCGACGCGCTCCACGTCATGGTCCCCGACGCCGAGACTGCGCTCCGCGAGCTGCCGGGCGCGCTCGCGGCGCACGGCCTGCGCTGCGAGCGGATCGAGGCGATCGCGCCCACGCTCGAGGACGTCTTCGTCCACCGGGTGGGGACCGCGCCATGAGCTGGCGGCGCACCGTCGCCATCGCGCGCAAGGAGCTCATCCACGTCCGGCGCGACCCTCGCAGCCTCCTCATCGCGCTCCTGCTGCCGATCATGCAGATGATCCTCCTCGGCTACGGGGCGACGCTCGATGCCAAGCACCTCGCCGTCTACGCCTTCGACCGCGACGGCAGCCAGACGAGCCAGGCGCTGCTCAAGCGCTTCCAGGCCTCGCCGTACTTCGACCTCGTGCGCACGGTCGAGGGCTACGCCGATCTCACGGCCGCCGTGGACGCCGGCCGCGCGAAGCTCGGGCTCGTCGTGTCCCCCGACTTCTCGCGCCGGCTCGCCGAGGGGGGCACGGTGACCGTGCAGGCGATCGTCGACGCCACCGACGACAACACGGCGAACCTCGCGATGGGCTACGCCGAGGCCGTGATCGGCGGCTTCTCCCAGGACGTGCAGCTCGCCTGGCTCCGGCGCCAGGGGCTGCCGGACCGCGCGGCGGCGCCGCCGATCTCCGTCGAGACGCGCACCTGGTACAACGAGGACCTCGAGAGCCGGAACTTCATCGTGCCGGGCGTCGTGGCGCTCGTGATGGCGCTCGTCGGCGCGCTCCTCTCCTCGCTCACGATCGCGCGGGAATGGGAGCGCGGGACGATGGAGCAGCTCGTCTCGACCCCCGTGACCGCGCGGGAGATCATGATCGGGAAGCTCGTGCCCTACTTCGTGATCGGCCTCGTCGACGCCGCGCTGTGCGTGGGCTTCGGGATCGGCTGGTTCGGCGTGCCGTTCCGCGGAACGGTGGGGACCCTGCTGGTGGCGACGGCGCTCTATCTCGTGGTCGTGCTCGGGATCGGCTTCGTGATCTCGGTCGCGATCCCCAATCAGCTCGGGGCGAGCTCGATCGCGATCCTCGTGACGCTGCTCCCGACGAACATGCTCTCGGGCTTCGCCTTCCCCATCGACCAGATGCCGGCGCCGATCCGCGCGGTGAGCTACGTCGTGTGGGCGCGCTATTACCTGACGATCCTGAAGGCCGTGTTCTTGAAGGGCAGCGGCCTCGCGGCTCTCGGCGGCCCGCTGCTGGCGATGGTCGCGTACGCGGCCGTCGTGGGCACGGTCGCGACGCGCGCCTTCCGCAAGACTCTCGATTGAGGGGGGGCCGTGCTCGGACGCATCGTGCCGCTGGTGGTGAAGGAGCTGCTCCAGCTCCGGCGCGACCGCTACGCGATCGTCCGCCTGGTCGTGCTGGCGCTCGTGCAGCTGCTCATGTTCGGCTACGCAGCCACCTTCGAGGTGCATCGCGTCTCGACCGCGGTGCTCGACCGCGACCGGAGCCAGGAGAGCCGCGAGCTCCTCTCCCGCTTCACGGGGAACGGCCGCTTCGAGGTCACGGCCGTCGCGCGGGATGGGGCCGAGCTGGCGGACCTCGTCGAGTCGGGGCGGGCGACGGTCGCGGTGCAGATCCATCCCGGCTTCGCCGAGCGGCTCCGCAAGGGCGACACGGCCCCGGTGCAGGTGATCGTCGACAGCACGAACTCCAACACCGCGCTGGTGGCGCTCGGCTATGTGAACCGGATCGTGAACGCCTTCGCCGAGGACTACGGGACGGACCGGCTGGCGCGCACCGCCCCCGCGCGCCTGCGGCTCGTCCCGCGCGTCGAGCTCGCCGCCCGGCCCTGGTACAACCCGAGCCTCGAGAGCCGCTGGTTCTTCGTCCCCGGCGTGATCGGGAGCCTCATGCTCGTCATCACCGTCAACCTGACGTCGTTCGCGGTCGTCCGGGAACGGGAGATCGGCACGCTCGAGCAGATCATGGTCACGCCGATCCGGCCCGTGGAGTTCATACTCGGGAAGACCCTGCCGTCGTTCCTGGTCGGCCTCGGCGAGATGGCGCTCATCACGCTCGTCGGCACTCTCTGGTTCCGCGTCCCGTTCCGCGGCGATCCCCTCGTCCTGCTGCTCGCCTCGGCGCTCTTCCTCACGAGCACGCTCGGGATGGGGCTCCTCATCTCGACGGTCTGCAAGACCCAGCAGCAGGCGTTCGCCTCGAGCTTCTTCGTGCTGATGCCGGCCTTCGTGCTCTCGGGCTTCAGCTTCCCGATCGCGAGCATGCCACCCGTGCTCCAGTGGATCACGTACGCGATCCCGCTCCGGTACTTCCTGGTGGTGCTGCGGAGCACGTTCCTGAAGGGCGTGGGGCTCGGCGTCCTCTGGCCGCAGATGCTCGCCATGGCCGCGATCGGCGCGACGATGGTCACGGTGAGCGTGCTTCGCTTTCGCAAGGCGCTCGACTGACGGAGGCGGGCCCCCAGAAGTCGAACAATACCTCGTCGACCCCGCCGTCAAAGGCCGAGCAGTGCCGGATCGTAGCCGGCACGCGCGACCGCGCGGCGCGTCGCCTCGACCACGAGCGGGCTGTCGACGTGGGGATGGACCGGCACCTCGGGTGCCGCACGGAGCGCGGCGGCGAGCGCGTCCGCCTCCGCGCCCGCGAGCCGTTCACACGCCTCGTACACGCCGTCCGCCCCCTCTTCGAGCGCGTTGTGCCGCTCGAGGATCGCGCGCAGCGCGTGGCCGATCACGGCGGTCGGCGGCGGGACGAGCAGGGCGGCGAGCGCGCCGTGGTCCAGTCGGAGCCGCGCCGCGGAGGGCAGGGGCTGACCGCCGCGGGCACGCTGCGCCGCGGGGAGGAGGATCTTCTCCTCCATCGCGATGTGGCGGAGCAAGCCCCCGCGGAAGGCGGCGTAGGCATCCCGGTCGATCGTCCCCGGCGTCGCGAAGGCGCGGGCGAGGAGCCCGTCGAGACGCTCGTGGTCCGCGGTCAGAAAACGCGCGACGGGCCCCATTCCCCGCTCGTCCAGCAAGTCCTTTGCCACGCTCGGCCGACCCTCCCTGGGGCGCGCGATCTTCGGATATTGCCACGTTCGGGAACGGTCTTCGCAGGGGAGACGGCGCCGCTGCGGCGACCCCCGCCCGGGATGGATCGACGGCCTCCCTCGTGCTAGCGACAGCGCGGAGGAAGACGCCATGGCGAGAGGGCCCGGCAAGGCGCGTGGGCGCAGGCAGAGGCAGAAGAGGGCGCGCTCCACGGCGCTCGTCCCCCGGGAACGATGGACGCCGGCGGCGTCAGCGCCGAGCCCGTTCGCGCTGATGCGCCGCTTCGCCGAGGAGATGGATCGCCTCTTCGGGGAGTTCCGCTTCGGGCCCTCGTCCCTGCTGCCGCGCCTCGAGCTGCCATGGGAGGGGCGCGAGGGCGAGTGGTTGCCGAGCCTCGAGGTCGCCGAGCGCGGCGGCAAGCTGGTCGTGCGCGCGGATCTCCCCGGCCTCGCGAAGGACGACGTCAGGGTCGAGGTGCGCGACGACGCGCTGTGCATCGAAGGAGAGCGGCGCCAGGAGCGCGAGGAGAAGCGGAAGGGGCTCTACCGCAGCGAGCGGACCTACGGCCGTTTCTACCGCGAGGTGCCGCTTCCGGAGGGCGTCGATCCCGAGCAGGCGACGGCGTCGTTCAAGAACGGGGTCCTCGAGGTGACGATGCCCGCGCCGCCGCGGCCCGCCAAAGGGAAGCGGGTGCCGATCGAGGAGGCGTAGCCGAGCGAGGCGAGGCCCGGCGACGGGGTTCATCCGACGCCGTGGGCCGCGGCGAGGAGATCGATGGGATGCTCGACCGAGACCGGAAGCCCGCGCACGAGCGCGCCGGCTCGGATCTGGAGCAGGCAGCCGGGGTTGGCGGCGGCCACCACGTCGGCACCGCTGGCGGCGACGTGGTCGAGCTTGCGCGCGAGAAGCCGCGCCGCCATCACGCGCTCCGTGAGATTGTAGGTCCCCGCGCTACCGCAGCACACCTCGGACTCCGCGAGCGGGACCAGCCGCACCCCGGGGACGGCCGCGAGGAGGTCGCGCACCTCGGCGCGGACGCCTTGGGCGTGGGCGAGGTGGCAGGGATCGTGGACGGCGACCGTGCACGGTCGGGGGCATCGGGGTGGCGGCAGGCCGAGCGCGCCCAGCAACGCCAGCGCGTCGCGGCCCTTGGCGGCCACCGCCGCGGCACGCGGAGCGCCCGGGAGAAGCCGCCCGTACTCGCGCACGAGCGCGCCGCAGCCCGCCGCATTGGTCACCACCCAGTCGATCGCGGGGTCGGCCGCGAGCGCGACGAGCCGCGCCGCCGCGGCCTGCGCGGCCCGAGCCGCGCCCAGGTGCAGCGCCAGCGCGCCGCAGCAGCCCTGTGCGCGGGGCGCCAGCACCCGCACGCCCGCGAGCCGCAGGAGCGCCGCGGTGGCGGCGTTGGTCGCGGGGAAGAGCGTGTCCGCGACGCAGCCCGTGACGAGAAGCGCCGTGCCGCGCGGGCGCCCCTCAGGCTCGCTCACCGCCGGCAGCCGGCGGCGTGCGCCGCGGGGCAGGGCCGACACGGAGGCCAGCAGCGGGCTCCGGAGCCGGCGCGCCAGCGCGGCGAGCCACCGGGCGCCGCCCACGGCCCGGGCGGGTGCGAACACGAGCGCGCGCGGCCCGCGGCGAACGAGCACCGCGGCGAGCGCGCGTCGCGCGAGGCGCGCGGGCGCCGGGCGGTGCCGCTCGAGCACGGGACGGGCCGCCTCGATGAGCGTTCCGTACTCGACGCCCGAGGGACACGCCGTCTCGCAGGCGCGGCACCCGAGGCAGAGGTCGAGGTGGCGGCGCACCTCGGCGGTCGGCTTGAGCCGCTTCTCCTCGAGCGCGCGCAGGAGGTGGATGCGCCCGCGCGGCGAGTCCGCCTCGGTGCCGAGCTCGAGGTAGGTCGGGCAGGCGGCGAGGCAGAGCCCGCAGTGGACGCAGGCCGCGAGCCGCGCGGGATCGGCGAAGCGCACCTCAGAGCCCCCCCACGAAGCGGCCGGGCGCGAATGTCCCCGCCGGATCGAACGCCGCTTTGAGCCGCCGCATGAGGCCGAGCCCTCCGCCGACGTCGCCCCACACGTCGAGACCACGCTTGACGGCCGCCGCCGCACGTTCGACGACGAACGTCCCCTCGCGCGCGGCGACCCGCGGCCGGAGCGCCGCGACGAGCGTTGCGACCGCGGCCGCCTCCTCGACCGCGACGCGCACGATGCCGCAGCTCGCGTGCGCGACCCAGCGCACGCGCGCCCGCTGCGCCCGCGCCGTGGCCTCGACGGCGTCGAGCGCCTCCCCGACGTCGAGCGGCAGCACCGCCGCCCGCAGCACGGCGGCCGCGGGCTCGAGCGGGAACGCGCCGAGCCGCGTGCGGAGCCCCGCGCCGTCGGCGACCGCGATCGCCTCGAGGCCGCGCGCCGCGGCGACGGCGAGCACGGCCGAGCGCCCTTCGGCCACCTCCTCGGCGAGCCCGCCCAGGCCGGCGACGACCGTGGCGCGGTCGCCGACGACCCCCGCGCCGGCCGCCTCGAGCCAAAGCGGCTCGGCCGCGTCCCGCACCGCGATCGCCGCCTCGGCGGCGGAGCGCGCGTCCGGGCAGGCGATCACCACGGCCTCCTCGCACGCGAAGCGCGGCCGCACCTTGAACGTCGCCTCGACGATCACGCCGACGGTGCCGAGCGCGCCCACGTGCAGCTTGGGCAGGTCGTAGCCGGCGACGTTCTTGACCACCCGCCCGCCGCCGGCCACGAGCGCGCCGTCGGCGCCGACGACGCGGAGCCCGAGCAGCAGGTCGCGCACCGTGCCCTGCGACGCACGCAGCGGACCGGAGAGGTTCGTGGCGACGAGACCGCCGACGGTGGTCGCCTCGGGGTGCGGCGGGTCGAGCGGCAGCCACTGCCGGGCGGCCGCCAGCGCCCGCGCGAGGCGATCGAGCGGGCAGCCGGCCTCGACGGTCACCGTCATGTCGGCGGCCTCGTGGGCGAGCACGCGGTCGAGCCGGTCGAGGCGCAGGAGAACGTCGAGCCGGCGCGGCGGAGCGCCGATGGCGAGGTGGGCGCCCCGGCCGGCAACCACCAGCGCGCGCCCGGCGGCGGCCGCCGTGCGCACCTCGGCCTGCACCTCGGCGACGCTCGACGGCCGCGCCACGAGCGCGGGGACGACGCCGTCCACGGCGTCGTCCGGCCCGGCCGGCTCCGTCCACGCGGTCACAGGGCCGCCTGCCGGCGCGGCGTCCGCGTCTCCACGCAGACCTTCGCGTCGGGGAAGATCTTGTGCGGGTTCGCCCGTCCCTCGGGGTCGAAGGTCGCGCGCAGCCGGGTCATCGCGAGCAGGTCCTCGGGCGAGAAGAGCAGCGGCATCTGCCCGGCCTTCTCGATCCCGATGCCGTGCTCGCCGGTGAGGCTCCCGCCGAGGGCCACGCACGCCTCGAGGATCTCGCGCCCGGCGGCGAGCACGCGCGCGACCTCGTCGCGGTCGTGCTCGTCGAAGAGCAGGATCGGGTGGATGTTGCCGTCGCCGGCGTGGAAGACGTTGCCGATGCGGAGCCGGTGGCGCTCGGCGGCGGCGGCGATCGCGCGCATGACGTCGGGAACGCGGGTGCGGGGCACGACCCCGTCCTGCGTGCAGTAGTTCGGCGCGAGGCGCCCCACCGCGCCGAAGGCCCGCTTGCGGCACTTCCACAGGGCGGCGCGCTCGGCCTCGTCGCGCGCCCGGCGGACCTCCGTCGCCCCGCGGGCGTGGCAGACCGCCTCGACCTCGGCCGCCTGCGGATCGAGGCCGGCCGCCGGCCCGTCGATCTCGACGAGGAGGACGGCGCCGGCATTGGCGGGGAGGCCCACGTGGTAGGCCGCCTCCACGGCACCCACGATGAGCCGGTCCATCATCTCGAGCGCCGCGGGCACGATGCCGGCGCCGATGATCGCCGAGACGGCCTCGCTCGCCGCGTCGACCGACGCGAACACCGCGAGCAGCGTCCGCCAGGCCGCGGGCACGCGCACGAGGCGCAGCGTCGCCCGCGTGACGATGCCGAAGGTCCCCTCCGCGCCGACGACGAGGCCGGTGAGATCGTAGCCCGGCCGGTCCTCGACCATGGCGCCGAGCCGGGCCACCTCGCCCGAGGCGAGGACCAGCTCGACGCCGAGCACGTGGTTGGTGGTGACCCCGTACTTGAGCGTGTGCGGGCCGCCCGAGTTTTCGGCGACGTTGCCCCCGATCGTGCAGGCGGGCTGGCTCGAGGGGTCGGGCGCATAGCAGAGCCCGTGGGCGCGCACCGCGTCGGTGATCCACTGGTTCACCACGCCCGCCTGGGCGACGATCCGGCGGTTCCCGACGTCGATGCGCTCGATCTGCCGAAGCCGGCTCGTGCAGACCATGACCGGTGCCGCGACCGGCAGCGTCCCCCCGGAGAGGCCGGTGCCCGCGCCGCGCGGCACGAACGCGACCCCCTCCTCGGCGAGGAGCCGCAGCACGGTGGCCACCTCGGCGGGCGTCCGCGGGAGCACGACCACCTCCGGGGCCGCGCGGGCGAGCGTGTAGCCGTCGCACTCGTAGACGGCGAGCGCCTCGGGGCGATCGACGACCCCGTCGGCGCCGAGCAGCGCGCGCAGCCGGGCCGTGAGCGGGGCGGGCACGGAGGGGGAAACTACACCGCGGGATTTGGCGGACGCCAGCTCCGTCGTGTAGAGTACGCGGCCGCTCATGACGCTGCCCGGCGAGTTCGCCCCTCCCGAGCGCATCCTGCTCGGCCCCGGCCCCTCGCTGGTGCATCCGCGCGTACTGCGCGCCATGGCCGCCCCGCTGCTCGGCCATCTCGACCCCGCCTTCGTGGCGATGATGGACGAGGTGAAGGCCATGCTACGCACCGTCTTCGGCACCGAGAACGCGCTCACGATCCCGATCTCCGGCACCGGCAGCGCGGGCATGGAGGCGTGCGTCGTCAACCTGGTCGAGCCGGGGGACGAGATCGTCGTCGGGGTGAACGGCGTGTTCGGGGGCCGGCTCGCCGAGGTCGCCGAGCGCGCCGGCGCGGTGGTGCGGCGGATCGAGGCGCCGTGGGGACGGGTAATCCGCGCGGAGCAGGTCGAGGCCGCGCTCAGCGCCACGAAGCGGCCGAAGCTCGTCGCGCTCGTGCACGCCGAGACCTCGACCGGCGCCTGGCAGCCGCTCGAGGACGTAGCCCGGCTCGCCCGCGAACACGACGCGCTGCTGCTCGCCGACTGCGTGACCTCACTCGGCGGCGTCCCCGTCGAGGTCGACGCGTGGGGCGTGGATGCCGCCTACAGCGGCACGCAGAAGTGCCTCTCGTGCCCGCCGGGGCTGGCACCGGTCACGTTCGGACCGCGTGCCGTCGAGGCGCTGCGCCGGCGCAAGACGAAGGTGCAGAGCTGGTACCTCGACTTGGGGCTGCTGGGACAGTACTGGGGCGCCGAGCGCGTCTACCACCATACGGCACCGATCACGATGAACTACGCGCTGCGGGAGGCGCTGCGGCTCGTGCTCGAGGAGGGGCTCGCGGCGCGCTTCGCGCGGCATCGACTCAATCACGCGGCGCTGGTCGCGGGCCTCGAGGCGATGGGGCTCGGGCTGGTCGCGGAGGCGGGGCACCGCCTGCCCATGCTCACCGCGGTGGCCGCGCCCGAGGGCGTCGACGAAGCACGGGTACGGGGACGGCTGCTCGCCACGCGCGGCATCGAGATCGGCGGCGGCCTCGGACCGATGAAGGGGAGGGTGTGGCGCATCGGACTCATGGGAGAATCGAGCCGGCGGCGATGGGTCTTCGCCGTGCTCGCGGCGCTCGAGGACGCGTTGCGCGCGGAGGGGCAGCGGATCAGCCCGGGCGCGGCGCTGGTCGCGGCGCAGTCCAGCTACGGGGCGTGAGCCGGCTCGCGCTCGGCCTCGTGCTCGCGGGGGCGCTCGGAGGCTGCGCGATTCTGCGCCGCCCGATCGGGCCCGTCGAGCCCGTGGCGGGCTGGCGGGCGCCCTCGTTCGACGACGACTGCGACGCCGGCTCGGCGCGGGTGGCCCTCGACCGGACGCTGCCCGCCGCCGTGCGCCGCGGCAACCCGGCCGCCGCCGTCGCCGCCGAGCGCCTGCGCGAGATCCTGGCCCTCCCCGACGCGCACGCCCGCCGCGCCGCGATCCTCAGCGAGTTCCGCGTGCTCCGCGTGCGCCAGCCGGTGCTGCTCACCGCCTACTACGAGCCCGAGCTGCCCGCCCGCCAGACGCGCGACGCGGTCTACCGTTACCCGATTTACGCGCGACCGCCCGATCTCGTCGACGTCGACCCGCGGCTCCTGCCCGCGGGCTGCCACGGCTGTCGGGCGCTGTCGGGCAAGATCCAGGGCAAGCGGCTGGTTCCCTACCTCACGCGCGCCGAGATCGACGCCGGCGCGCTCGAGGGCCGGGGGCTCGAGCTCGCCTACACGGACGACCTGGTCTCGCTGTTCACGCTTCACATCCAGGGCTCGGGGCTGATCCGCCTGCCCGACGGCTCGCTGCGCGGGGTGCGCTTCGCGGGCACGAACGGCCGGCCCTTCCGCGGGATCGCCCGCGCGCTCGTCGCGCGCGGCTATCTCCAGCCCAATCACACGTCGATGGCGGACATCCGCCGGGCGCTCGACGCCCTGCCCGAGTCGAAGCGCCTCCAGATGCTCGCCGTCGACGAGCGCTACACGTTCTTCCGCATCGCCGACGGCGGCCCCGTGGGCACCCTCGGCGTCGAGCTCACCGCCGGCCGCTCGATCGCCACCGACCCGCGCTGGATCCCGCTCGGCAGCGTCGGCTATCTGGTCACCCCCACCTACCGCCGCTTCGTGGTGAGCCAGGACACCGGCGCGGCCGTCACCGGCGCTCACGCCGATCTCTTCCTCGGCGGGGGCGAGCAGGCGGAGACGACTGCCGGGCGCACGCGGGAGCGGGGGACGCTGTATCTGATCGTGCCGCGCTGAGGGCCTATCGGGCGGGGATCAACCGCGTCCCGCAGTCCGCGCAGAACGTGGTGCGTCGCCGCCGGGCCGCGGCGTGCTTGGGGTCGTCGCATCCTTTAAAAGCCGTCCCCGCGTTCACCACGCCGCCGCACTCCGGGCAGTACCGAACCGGGGCGTCGGCACGGAGGTGGTTCCGGTTCTCGCAGAGGCGCGGCTCGCCGTGACGCCCGATCATGTCGAGGCGTCCGTCTGGTCGAACTGCGCGCGTACGCTGTGCGCGTCGAGCCCGATGGCCTCGCAGATGTTCTCGAAGCTGAACGGCCACGTGCGATCCGTGCTCGCGAGGTAGGCCCGTGCCTTCCCGCGTGCTTCGCGGGCCGCGGCCGCGCTGGCCGGGCGCCCGTCGCTCGATCGCTGGAAGTCGTCGATCACCGTCTGTAACACGGCGAGCATGAGCCGCTTTTGCGGTTCGACGCGGTGGGCACGGGCCCGGCGAAGGTACTGGACGGGCAGCATGACATGAATCACGGAGTCATCACCTCGCGGAATCTCGGCGGGCCAGGACGGGGACCCTCCCTCTTACCCCGCGGGCCGAGGCCGATCAAACCGCGGGAGACACGTCGCCCACCCCATCGCGCCGGCGACGGCTCTAAGCCCGCGGCGCCATGAAGCGCGCCGTCGTGCGCGCGATCAGGCCGCGCGGGACGAAGCGCATCGCGACCGACGTGACGCTGTTCATCGCCCCGTTGACGAGCACCGTCGAGCGCCCGACCGCGCGCACCGCCTGGTCGGCCACCTCCTCGGCCGTCATCCACGCGAGGCCCGGAACGCGGCTCACGTCCACGTGCGCCTTGTCCTGGAACTCGGTGCGGGTGAAGCCGGGGCAGACGCAGAGGACGTGGACCCCCGTGCCCGCCAGCTCCGCCGCGATGGCCTCGGAGAAGCTCAGGAGGAAGGCCTTGGTCGCGGCGTACGTGGCGCTGTAGGCCATGGGCCCGTAGGCGGCGAGCGAGGCGACGTTCACGACGGCGCCCCGGCCCCGCGCCACCATGCCCGGGAGAAGACGGCCCGCCAGCTCGACCGGGGTCTCGACGTTGAGGCGGATCTCCTCGATCTCGCGCGCCACCGGGAGCCGGTCGAAGCGGCCCGTCGTGCCGAAGCCCGCGTTGTTCACGAGCCAGTCGATCGCGAGGCCGCGGCGCTCGACCTCCTCGACGAGGCGCCCCGCGGCGCCGGGCGCGACTAGGTCGAGCACGATCGGATGCACCTCCACGCCGTGGCGCGAGCGCAGCTCGGCCGCCAGCGCCTCGAGCCGATCGCCGCGGCGGGCGACCAGCCCGAGCGCCCGACCGTCGGCCGCGAGACGGCGCGCCAGCGCCTCGCCGATCCCGCTGGATGCCCCGGTGACGAGCGCGATCTCCGTTGCCATGGGGCCCGGCTAGCACGTCGGCCGGGCCGTTGACAGCCCGGGGGTGGGCGCGCCATCAGACGGGTCATGGCCGTGCTCACGCCGCGCGAGTTCACCGACGCCGTGTGCATCCTCGCCGAGCAGCTCGGCACGGCGCGGCTTCGCGACCGGCTCGCGAGCCTCGGCGCCTTCACCTCGCGCCGCGGCCTCAACACCGCCGCCGCGATCGCCGAGCGGCTCTTCCGCCTCTCGGGCGGGCTGCGCCTGCAGGCGCCCGCGACCTACGCGTTCAGCACGCTGTGGACCGAGGTCGTCACCGGCGGGCTCGGCGAGGAGACCGAGAAGCGGCTCGAGGCCCTCGCCGAAGCCGTCAACGCCTGCCTCACGGAGGCGAACGGGATCGCCGCCGGCAAGGAGGCCGACCTCGATCGCGCGCTGGCCGCGTACCACGCCGCGATCGCCGAGGCGATCGGCCCGGTGCGCGCCCGGCTCGACATGCTGCTCAAGGCCGTCCCCGCGGTCGCCGAGCGGCTGCGCGCCGAGCCCGTCGTTTCCCAGGGATAGGAGGATGGTCGCCGCCCGCGTCCTGGTGCCGGAGGAGGAGCTGCCGGTCGCCGAGGACGCCGACCTGGTGGTCGCCGGCGGTGGCTCCGCCGGGGTGGCGGCCGCGGTGACCGCCGCGCGGGAGGGGCTGCGCACCGTGCTGCTCGACGACGCGCCGTTCCTCGGCGGCATGTCGACCGGCGGCTGCGTGGGCACGTTCTGCGGGTTCTACCACCGCGACCGCGGGGGCGAGCTGCGGCCGCTCGCCGGCGGGTTCCCGGCCGAGGTGCTGCGGCGACTCGAGGCCGGCCGGCACTGCTACGGACCCGTGCCCTTCAAGACGACCGCCGCCGTGCCCTACGTGCCCTGGGGCCTCAAGATCCTCTACGACGCGATGGCGCGGGAGGAGCCGAGGCTGCGGGTCTACCTCCACGCCCGCTTCGTGCGCGCCCTCGTCCGCGAGCGTACGATCACGGCCGTCACCGTCGCCACGCGCGGCGGCAGCGTGGCCATGCAGGCGCCCTACTTCATCGATGCGAGCGGCGACGCCGCGCTCGCCCGCGCCGCGGGCGCGCCCACCGCGGCGGCCGGGGCGCTCCAGTACCCGTCGATGATGTTCTACATGCAGCACGTCGACCTCGAGCGCGCGCTGCCGCACGTGCTCGCGCTCGGCGACCTCCTCGAGCGGCACTTCGCGAGCGCCGGGCTGCCGCGGCGCTCGGGCAACGTGATCCCGACCGGACGCCCCGGCGAGGTGCTGGTCGCGATGAGCCGGGTCGCCGTGGGCGGCCGCGCGGTCGACGGCGCCGACGCGGCCGAGCTCACGCTCGGGGAGATGCTCGGCCGCGAGCAGGCCGAGCGCTGCGCCGCCTTTCTCCAGACACACGTGCCCGGCTTCGAGGAGGCGTTCCTCGCCGACACGGCGCCCCGGCTCGGGATCCGCGAGACGCGGCGCATCGAGGGCGTCTACGCGCTCACCGGAGACGACGTCCTCGGCGGCCGGCGCTTTTCCGACGGCATCTGCCCGGGCGCCTGGCCGATCGAGCTGCACGTGGCGGACGGCCGCACCGACTGGCGGTTCCTCGAGGACGGCCTCTGGTACACCGTGCCCTATCGCTGCCTCGTGCCGCTCGGCCTCGACAACCTGCTGGTCGCGGGGCGTTGCCTTTCCGCGACGCGGGAGGGGTTCGCGTCGGCGCGGGTGATCGGACCGTGCATGGGCGAGGGGCAGGCCGCGGCGCTCGCGGTGGCGTGCGCGCTGCCGCGCGCCGCCGCGCTGCCGCAGGTCGACGTCGACGCGGTGCGCGCGCGGCTCGCCGCCGCGGGCGTGCCGCTCTGACGCGTCGGTTCGCTTGTCTGTCCCGCCCCGGCCCGTTAACCTGCGGGCGGTGAGGTCGAGCGGCACGGCGTGGCGTGCGGTCGCGGTGGGGGCGCTGCTCGCATGCGGTGTGGTGGCCCACGCCTTCACCGAGGACGACTTCGAGCAGAAGCCGATCCCGGTCTACCACGTGGCGACGCGGCCCGACGGCACGCCGCTCGACACGGTGATCGGTGACGTGCGGCCCTATCGCATCCGCAAGGGGGACACGCTGATCGACCTCGCGCGCTACTACGATCTCGGCTACAACGAGATCGTCGAGGCGAACCCGGGCATCGACCCCTGGGTGCCGCCCGTGGGGGCGACGATCCTGCTGCCCACGCAGTACGTGCTCCCCTGCTGCACCTACGTCGGCATCGTGGTGAACATCCCCGAGATGCGGCTCTTCTATTACCACCGCACCAAGGGCGACCCGACCACGACCACGATCTACACCTACCCGGTCGGCCTCGGCCGCGACGACTGGCCGACGCCGCGGGCCAAGTTCCGCATCCGGGGCAAGACCGTCAACCCCCAGTGGAACATCCCCGAGTCGATCCGCCAGGAGCACATCCGCGACCGCGACGATCCGCGCAAGTTCATCCCGGGCGGGGCGCCGGACAACCCGCTCGGCAAGTATCGCCTCGAGCTGACGCTGCCGCTCTACGGTATCCACGGCACGGACATCCCGTGGGGCGTCGGCATGCAGGTGAGCCACGGCTGCGTGCGGCTCTACCCCGAGGACATCGAGCGGCTCTTCCCGCTCGTGCCGGTGGGAACGCCCGGTGAGTTCACCTACCAGACGGTGAAGGTCGGCTCCCACGGCGGCGTCGCCTACGTCGAGGTTCACGACGACATCTACGGTCAGACCCCGGCGCCGTACCACGAGGCGCTGGAGGCGATCGAGCGCCGCGGGCTCGCCGCCCGTGTCGACCAGAACCGCCTCCTGGCCGCGCTGCAGGACTCCTCGCATCTGCCCGAGCCGGTGTCGCCCCAGGACGGGACGCCGGTCGCCATGATAGGCTCGGGCGACGATGACCGAGCTGCGGTTCCGGACGGCCGATAGGCGGCAGATGATCGACCTCACGCCCCGCGTCGCCGAGGTGGTCGCGCGGGCGGGACTCGCCGAGGGGCTGTGCAGCGTCTACACGCCGCACGCCACGGCGGCGATCGTCGTCAACGAGAACGACGACCCCAACGTCTGCGTCGACGTGCTCGACGCGCTCGATCGGCTCGTGCCCGCCGGCGGCTGGCGCCACGACCGCGTCGACGGCAACGCCGCCGCGCACATCCAGGCGGCGATCCTCGGCCCGGGCGAGGTCATCCCGGTCCGCGAGGGCCAGCTCTGCCTCGGCACCTGGCAGGCCGTCATGCTCGTCGAGCTCGATGGCCCGCGCGAGCGCCGCGTGCTGGTGACGCTCCGCTAGCGAGCGTTACGCGGTCGCGCGGGCGTCCGCACCGTCCGCGCCGACGCTCACGAGCCGCGCGGGCCGGGCATCGAGGTTACGATCCCGCCACTCGTGCAGGCCGCGGCGCACGTAGTCGGCGTTGATCTCGAGCGTGTCGCAGATGTTCTCGAAGGAGAACAGCCACCCGCGATCCGTCGAGCCGACCCACTCGCACGACTCCTCGAACATCTGCCGGCCGCGAGGATCGCGGGCGAACGCATACTTCTGGTAGCAGTCGATGGCGTCCTCGAGCACGGCGAGCATCAGCAGCCGCTCGCGCTCGAGCCCACCGGCCCGGCGGAACGCCGCGAAGAACTGAGCCGGTAGGAGCACGTCAGGCTCGAACAGCCCGGTCAACCGGTCGTGTCCTCCGGAAAATCCTCTCTTGCCTTTTGCAACCATTCACCCCTCCTCCGGTGGGCGCAGCCTGTGTCGCCCCCGGACGGGCTCAACTGGCCCACTGACCTACCACGCCGCCGAGTTGCAAAAGAACTCATCCCGGCATGAAAAAGCCTGCGCAACGGGATTAGGGCCCCTTATCCCACAGCAGCCCGGAAGGCAAGGGCCATCGGGCAGAAATTCGACGATCGGCGTCGATGACGCGACGCGCCTAGCGCGCCGCGTCGGCCGGAGCCGCCGCGCGGCCGACCGCCGTCTCGGCGCGCCGGGCGAGCGGGAGCACGAGCGCCAGGCCGACCAGCGCGGCGACGGCGGCGCCGACGTAGGGGGCGGAGGGGCAAAGCCGGTCGTAGACAAAACCCCCACAGGCGGGGCCGAGCACCCGGGCCCCGCTCGCCAGGGATTGCGAGAGACCCAGCACCTCCCCGTGGCCGCGTGTGTTCGTCTTCGAGAGCAGGCTCGCAAGCGCCGGGCTCGCCAGGCCCTGGCCCGAGACGACGAGCGCGAGCGCCGCGAGCAGCCTGGGGAGCCCGCTCGCGAGCGGGACCCAGAGGAGCCCTAGCCCTAAGCTCGCGCAGCCGGCGGCGACCAGCACACCCTCGGACATGCGCCGCGCCAGGCGGCCGACCAACCCGCCCTGGACGACCGCGGCGACCAGCCCCATGTAGACCCACAACGCGTCGACGCGGCTGGCGGCGTAGCCGAAGACGTCCTTGGCCGCGAGCGAGAACGTCCCCTCGAGGACGGCGAAGCCCAGGGTCACGAGGAAGAAGACGCCGAACAGCGTCGGGGCCCCGGACGCGCCGAGCACCCCCCGCAGCGCCGTCGGCGCGAGCGGATGGACGAAGGCGCGCGTGCGCCGTCGGGCGCCGAGCGACTCCGGCAGCCGGAAGGCCGCGAGAAGGACGTTCGCTCCACAGAGGGCCGCTGCGGACAGCTCGGGCACCCGCGGGCCGAGGAGCGAGAGCGCGCCGCCCATGGCGGGCCCCACGACCATGCCGAGCCCGAAGGCCGCCCCGATGAGCCCCATCCCCCGCGCGCGCTCGGCCTCGCTGGTCACGTCCGCGATGTAGGCCTGGGCGACGGGGATGTTCGCGCCGGCGACGCCGGCGAGGATGCGTGCGACGAAGAGAGCGGTGACGGTGCTCGCGGCCCCGAGCAGAAGATAGCTCATCGTCGATCCGGCGAGGCTCACGAGGAGCACCGGGCGGCGTCCGATCCGGTCCGACAGCGCCCCCCAGAAGGGCGCGAACGCGAGCTGCATGAGCGAGTAGACGCCCACTAGGGAGGCCGCGGCGAACGGGGTCGCGTGCATCCGCTCGGCGTAGATCGGTAGCAGCGGGATCACGATCCCGAAGCCCATGAGGTCGATGAAGACGGTCAGGAAGACGACCGCGAGCGGCGAGCGCGCGGGCCGGCCCGTCGGCGCCGCGCCGCTCATGCGCGGTATTCCGTGAACGCGATCAGCCGCTCCACGCGCCGGTCCCATTCCCATTCGCGCGCCCATTTCGTGGCGATCACGTCCGCGGGAGCCTCCCCCCGCGCCAGCTCCTCCTCGAGGCACGCGAGATACGTCCGTTCGTCGTCGCCGCGCTCGTCGAGCGCATGCTGGCGCCGCAGCCCTTCGCGCGCGATCGCGTGCAGCTCCCGGGCGTAATCGAGCACGGCGACCCGGCGGAGCCGCGCGGCGAGCGCGTGCCGGACGACCTCCCGATAGAGCGCCACCGTGTCCTCGAACGACCAGCGCTTGACCAGGTCGTGCGCGGCCTCGAGGCAGTCGGCGTCGTAGAAGATCCCCTTGACGAGCGCCGGGAGAGCCAGCAGCCGCTCGAGCGGCTGGCTGTCGGCCGAGCGCAGCTCGATGTAGCGCTTGAGGCGCACCTCGGGGAAGAGCGTCGTCAGGTGGAGCTGCCAGTCGTCGAGCGTCGCCCGGCCCGAGGAGAGGAGCGTGCGGAAGGGCGTGCCGGTCACCTCCGTGACGTAGCGCCCGTCGCGCAGGAGGAAGTAGAGCGGGACGTCGAGCGCCCATTCGACGTAGTCGGCGAAGCCCGCGCCGTCGCGAAAGACGAATGGCAGCAGCCCGCAGCGCGCCGGGTCCGTGTCGGTCCAGACGTGCCCCCGGAAGCTCCGGAAGCCGTTTAAGTCCCCGTCGCTCACCGGCGAGTTCGCGAACATCGCGTTGACGAGGGGCGCGATCCCCATCCCCACGCGCAGCTTGCGCATGGCGTCGCGCTCGTCGGCGTAGTCGATGTTCGCCTGCACGGTCGCCGTCTGCTTCATCATGCGGTGCCCGAGCCGGCCGACGCGTGCCATGTAGGGCCCCATGATGCCGTAGCGGTGCTTGGGCACCCACTCGATGTCCTCGACCCGGGAGACGGGCTGCATGCCGAGCCCGAGGAACGCGATGCCGAGGTCGGAGCCCACGGTGAGGATCTCGCGCACGTGCGCCTCGAGCTCCCGGCGCGCCTCGTGCAGGGTCCTGAACTGCGCGCCCGAGAGCTCGATCTGCGCGCCCGGCTCGAGCGTGATCGACGCCCCGCCGCGGGCGAGCGCCACCGTGCGGCCGTCCTCCCACCCCGGCTCCCAGCCGAAGCGCTCGGCGAGCCCGCGCAGCAGCGCCTCGACGCCGCGCGCCCCCGAGAAGGGCGCCGCGCGCCCCGTGGTGCGCTCGACCGCCACCTTCTCGTACTCGGCGCCGATCATCCAGCGCTCGCGCGGCTTTCCGGCCTCGTGGAGCTGCGCCACGAGCTGATCGACGCCGGTGAGCGGGACGGGCTCGGCGCTCGCACGAAAGTCCGTCATCGGGGGCGCTCGACGTTATCCAGCGCGGTTCGCCGTCGCAAGCTGGGCGCGCCGTCGGAGCTCAGGGATGGGTCGCCTCGAAGACCATGGTCTCGAAGTCGTTCAGCTCCTCCCCCACGATGTGTCCGTGGCGCTCGATCCCGCGAAGGTTCGGATCCGCGCTCTCGCCGGGCCTGCACGCGACGACCCGCGCGAAGCCCGCCTCGAGCAGGGCCCCTCGGAGCGCCGGCGCGTCGTAGAGGAACTGGTGCCCCCATCCGTGGAACAGGAGGTTGAGGGCCCGCGCCACCGCGTCGGCCGCGGTCGCGTCCGGGAGGAATCGCCGGACGAAGCGATCGAGGTAGACCTCGCACTCGGGCGAGCGGTCCGGCCCGTAGAGGCTGATGATCCGCGCCAGATCCGGCGTGGCGATGCGCAGCGTGCCGCCGGGCTTGAGCACGCGGCGGCACTCGGCGAGCATTTGCCGGCCGGCTTCCCAGCCGAGATGCTCGATCATCTGCTCGCTGAAAACGTAGTCGAACGCCCCATCGGGAAGCGGGAAGGGCTCCGAGGCGTCGAGGCGGACGTATTCGTGGCTCGGCGGCGCGAGATCGCTGTTGAGCCATCCCGGGAGATCGTTCCCGCTCGCCCCGAGCTGGAGCTTGGCGACCGGATGCCCAGCCAGGTAGGCGCGCACCAGCTCGGCATCGGCGAGCGCACGCCGCCGCCGGCGGCGGACCCGGCGCCGGTCGCGGCGCCGCGAGCGCAGGAAGTCGAGAAGGTCGCCCAGCATCCCGAGGCAGGCTCGAACGCTTCTGCTAGCCCCGTCGCGCTCGCGCGGCAAGGCGGTCCCAGCCTGTTCATTCCTGTGCGGCCATCGGCATCCACGCGACGGGGGAGCGCCGGAGGGATGCGTCCGGCCTCGCGCGCTGCCGGCCCACCTGCACCCCCAGCACCTGCGGAGGATCGTACGGCAAATGGCCACCCTGGAGCGCAACTCCTTGCAGCGGCCGTGTTTCGCCCGCCGCGGCGCAGGGTACCTTCGCCGGCGGGTGGCTCCGTCTCCCGACCCGGCACGGAACCTGCTTCCCGCGACCGCCGGGAGCTCGGACTGGGGTTGGGGTTGAGCGCGAGGCGGTGGCCGGTGGCGGCGGAGGCTCGACGGGCGGAAGGACGCGGTTGGGTGGCTCGCGCGGCGGAGGAAGGCGGAGACAGTATCGATCGGGGCGGAGGGTGGCGGCCTTCCGCCCCGCTCCCGGTCTAGGGACCCTCTCGAGCGGCCCGCCGAGTGCCCCACCGCGGCGCGTGCGGAATCCACCGCGGCACGCGGTGGAGGTACTCGGCGTAGGCCGCACCGAAGCGCGCTCGTAGTCGCGGCTCCTCGAGGCGCACCACCCAAAGGTGCGCCACGACCGCGGCGACTGCGGTCAGGAGACCAAGCCGCACGGACCCTGTCGCCACGGCGAAGCCGGCGAGCGCGACGATCACGCCCGCGAGCAGTGGGTTGCGGCTCCGCAGGTACGGCCCCGCCAGGACGAGCGGCGGCTTCGGCCCGCGGCGCGGACGACCCCCGCCGGCGAGGAGCACGGCGCTGCGGGCGGCCAGCGCCACGCCGAGAATTGCCGCGAGGAGTCCGAGCGCGCGCACCTAGGCGCGCGCGAGGCGGAGGATCGCCGCCCACTGCTGGGCGGAGACGGGCATCACCGAGAGCCGGGGCAGGCGCAGCAGGTCGAAGCCGGCCAGCTCGGGGCTCGCCCGCATCTCCGCGAGCGGCACGGGGCGCGGGAGCGCCCGGACCGGCTCGATGTCGATGACCACGAGTCGGGGATCCGCCGCCTTCGGATCGGGATGGGCCCCGCGCGTGACGCGCGCCACGCCCACCGCAGCCTTCTCGTCGCCCGTGTGGTAGACGAGCACCTCGTCGCCGGCCGCGACGGCCGTGAGGTGCCGCAGCGCGAGCGCGTTGCGGACCCCGTCCCAGACGGTGCGCCGATCGCGCTCGAGGTCTTGCCACGAGTACGTCCCCGGCTCCGTCTTGAGCAGCCAGCGCTTCGCCATCAGGCGTAGTGGCTGCGCCGCTTGAGCGCCTGCTCGCGCTCGAGCCGGAAGATCTCGACGCGCTCGACCGCGCCGTCGCGGCGCACGAACTTGTGCCCGCGGAGCACGCTCGCGAGGATGCCGAGGTCGGGACGGCCCGGGAAGCCGCGGATCTCCCGGATCTCCGTCGAGGCGAAGACCGTGTCGCCGGCGAACACGGGCGCCGTGTGGCGGCCGGTCGCGTAGCGCACGTCGGCGAGCGCGTTGTCGGCGACGTCCGCCGAGGAGATGCCGAGGCAGAGGTTGAACGGGATGCCGCCGAACACGATGAGCTGCCCGCCCACGTAGCGCTCGGGCTCCTGGTCGATCATCCACTGGTTGCAGTGCACCTGGGAGGTGTTGTCGAGCATGCCCGTGAGCATGATGTGATCGGTGGTGACGACCCGGCCGCGCACGTGCTCGAGGACGTCGCCCGGCCGGAAGTCCTCGAGGTAGGTGTCGGGGCTGCTGAGATACGCCAGCTCGCGGTAGCCGCGGGCGGGGTCGTAGGAGGGCAGGGCGAGCGTCACGGGGACCTCCCGCGGCGGCACCTCCGCGTCGGGCACGGCGGCGTCGAGGTCGCGCTTCCACACCTGCACCTTGCGCTGGAAGGTGAGCACGACCTCGCCGTCCTGATTGCGCCCGGTGGTTTGCACGTGGACGACGCCGCGGTCGCGGTCGCGCGACGAGGGCTTCACACCGAGGACCAGCGACTCCGCTTCGATCGTGTCCCCCACGCACACCGGGACGCCGAAGCGCATGTCGATGTACTCGAGGTTGGCGCGCGCATTCTCGGAGACGTCCTCGACGCTCTGGCTGAAGACCACGTTCATCACCAGGCCCGGCGGCGCGACGAGGCCCCGGAAGCCGTAGGCGCGCGCGTAGCGCAGGTTCTTCGAGAGCGGGTTCGTCGTCATCGAGAAGTCCGTGAAGACGGCGAACAGCCCCTCGGTGATGGTCTTCCCGCCCTTGTGCCGCAGAAGCTGCCCCGGCCGGAAATCCTCGAGGTAGTGCCCGTGCTGCTTGCGGATCGTCGCCATGCGAAGCGCGTACCCTTACCCAGGGGTCCCCGGGGAATCAACCGCGGCGGCTGGTGAGATGGGCGCTCAGCTCTCGTTCAGGGCGGCCGCCGTGGCCCGCGCGACGGCGACGAGCTTGCGGCGCCGACGCTCGGGCACGGTGCGATAGACGCACACCAGCTCCTCGAGGTCGGGGTCCTTCAGCACCGGGACGTCCTGGAACGCGCCCCCTCCGGGGGCGACCCGGTCGTCGGCGTCGCGCAGACGCCGAGCCTCCTCGGAGAGCAGCGCCGGGTCGAGGTCGGCCATCGCGCTCTTGAGCGCGGCGTTGATCTTCATGACCACGAGCAGCGGTGTCGCCAGCGCGCGACCCGACTCGAGGCGGCTCACGGCCCCCTGGCTCACCCCGGCGAGCCGGGCGACCTGCTCCTGGGAGAGCCCGAGGAACTCCCGCACCCGCCGCGTCGACCGTCCGAGCCCCCGCATCCAGTTGGCCCAGTCGACCCGGACGGGCTGCCCCCCCGGCTTGTGGCCGCGGGGATTGCGCTCGTCGGTCGCCAGCACGTTCGATTCTTGGGCTCGCCCGCGAGGCGCTGTCAAGGCCGGGCCCCGGCGGGCGCTAGCGCAGGAGGTTGCGCGCGATCACGACCCGCTGGACCTGGCTCGTGCCCTCGTAGATCTGGAGCAGCTTCGCGTCGCGCATCAGCTTCTCGACCGGGTACTCCTTCATGTAGCCGTAGCCGCCGAAGATCTGCACCGCGTCGGTGGCGATGCGCATCGCGTGATCGGCGCCGAATGCCTTCGAGTAGCTCGACACGATCGAGGCCGGGGCCCCGCGGTCGATCATCCAAGCCGCCTTGTACGTGAGCAGCCGCATGGCCTCGACGTCGATGGCCATGTCGGCGAGCATGAACTGGATCGCCTGGAACGACGCGATCGGCTGGCCGAACTGCTGGCGCTCCTTGGCGTAACGGGTGCACTCGTCGAGCGCCCGCTGCGAGATGCCGATCGCGATCGCGCCGATCAGCGGCCGGCTGCGGTCGAACGTCCGCATGGCGATCTTGAATCCCTCACCCTCGGCGCCGAGGAGCGCGCTCGCGGGCACACGGACGTCCTCGAACACCACCTCGCCCGTGTCGGCCGCGCGCTGGCCGAGCTTGTTCTTCATCCGGTGCTTCGTGATACCGGGCAGATCGGCGGGGAAGACGAAGGCGGTGATCCCGGCGTGGCGCTCCTTGCGGTCGCGAGTCGCGAACACGACGTACCAGCTCGCCACGGTGCCGTTGGAGATGAAGTGCTTGGTGCCGCTCAGCACGTACTCGTCGCCGACTCGCCGATAGGTCGTCGCCATCCCGGCGACGTCGGAGCCCGCGCCGGGCTCGGTGATGCAGAAGGCGGCGAACGCGAGCTCGGCGCTGAGCTGGCCCAGGTAGCGCCGCTTCTGCTCGTCGGTGCCGGCAAGGATGACCGGGGTGGCGGCGAGCCCGTTGGCCGCGATCGCGTTGGTGATCCCGGAGCAGGCGTAGTTGAGCTCCTCGAGCACGAGGCAGCTGTCGAGCACGCCGAGGTCGGGTCCCCCGTGCGCGGCGGGGACCTCGAAGTTCATGAGTCCGAGCTCCCACGCCCTTCGTGCGACGTCGGCGGGGAAGGTCTGCTCCTCGTCGTAGCGCGCGGCCACCGGGAGGATCTCCTCCCGCGCGAACCGGCGCGCCGTCTCCTTGAGCTGCTCCTGCTCGGGGGTGAGATCGAATCCCAGCATCGTGCACGCGCCTCCCGGCGCCGTGGTGCGCGCATCTGCCGCCCCGTGTCAACCGCGAGCGGCGGTCGGGGCTAGCGACCCGGGGCGGCGAGGGCCGGTTCCCCCGCCTCGGGCTTGGCGACCGCCAGCACCTTCGTCACGCGGCGGCCGCGCATCTCGACCACCGTCAGCTCGAAGCCGGCGACCACCACCTTGTCGCCCGGCCGCGGGATCCGGCCGAGCCGCTCGGTCACCAGGCCGCCGAGCGTGCTCACCTCGGGTCCCGCGGACAGCTCGACCGCGAGCCGCTCGGCCACGTCGCCGATCGGCGTGAGCCCGTCGAAGAGCGGCCCCTCGGGCGTCTCCTGCACCTGCGGGGGCTCGCGGTCGAACTCGTCCTGGATGTCGCCGACGATCTCCTCGATGACGTCCTCGAGCGTGATGAGGCCCGACGTGCCCCCGTACTCGTCGACCACGATCGCCATGTGCGTGCGATGCTGCTGGAAGTCGCGCTGGAGCGCGTCGAGCGGCCGCGTCTCGGGCACGAAGAGGATCTCCCGCTTGAGCGGGAGCAGGTCCTCCGAGGTGCGTAGCTGGTCGCGGCGCAGGAAGAGGTCCTTCACGTGGATCATGCCCACCACGTGGTCGATGTCGAGCGTGCCGAGCGGAAAGCGCGTGTGCGCGGTGCGGCTGATCACCGCCAGGTTCTCCTCGAGCGAGCGGGCGAGCGAGAGGAACGCGATGTCGGCCCGGGGGATCATCAGATGGCGCGCGGTGCGGCCGGTGTAGTCGATGATGTTCTCGAGCAGCTCGCGCTTCTCCTCGGTGAGCGCGCCCACGCGATGCGACTCGGCGAGCAGGCGGCGCAGCTCGCCCTCCGAGTGGGCGAGCTCGCCGCGCGTCTCCGTGGTGACGCCGAGGAGCCGCAGCGTCGCGCGCGCGGCGGTGCCGAGCAGCCAGATCGCCGGCCAGCACACGAACTGAAAGAGGCGCATCGGAAGCGCGGCCCAGAGCGCGACCCGCTCGGTGAAGCGGATCGCGTAGCCCTTCGGGGCGAGCTCCCCCACCACGATGTGGAGCAGCGTGAGCCCGCCGAACGCGACCGCGGCCGCTGCGTTCTGGATCACCCGCGGCGAGCCGATGCCGAGCCCGGTGAACGCCGGCTCGAGGAGGTGGGCGAAGGCGGGCTCGCCGATCCAGCCGAGCCCGAGGCTCGTCAGCGTGATGCCGAGCTGCGTGGCCGAGAGGAAGGTGTCGAGCCGCCGCTGGATCAGCTCGACCGAGCGGGCGCGCCAGTCGCCCTCGGCCGCCAGCTCGGCGACCCGGGTCGAGCGGACGCGGACGATGGAGAATTCGGCCGCCGTGAAGGCCGCGTTCAGCAGGACCAGGCCGAACGCGATCGCGATCAGGAGCGGGTCGGGAAACATCCGCCGGGCGTCTACCCCGAGGGCATGCTAGTGGATGCCCACCCGGCGAGGCAAGCCGGGATGCATGACACTCCGCCCGAAGCGGTGTATGCTCGACGCGGCGGCGGTCGGGGGACCGCCGGGAGGAGGAGGTAGCATGCGAGGTGGAGTCATAGCGTGGTTGACCGCGACCGTCCTGCTCGCGGGGGCGATGGCGGTCCGGGCCGACCAGCCGACGCAGCTCGACGCCGCGGGGCTCCGCAGCGAGATGCGCATCAACCGTCTGCTCGCGGCCTACATCGAGCGCAACGGGATGCCCGACGTTGCCGAGCGGAGCTTCCTGTCCGACATGCCGCCGTGGGACGACCACCAGGTGACGCTCTTCTATCTCGACCGCCACCAGGAGATTTCCTTCGCCCGCGCCTACATCCTCGGCTGGCCGAGCATCGCGATCGAGCGGTCCGAGCACCGGCTCTCCGACGCGCAGGTGGCGGCGCTGGCGCCGCTGGCGCGCAGCCGGGGCGTGGTCGTGCGTGGCGGGGCGCTCGCCCGCGCCGAGGCCGCGGCCGAACGGGCCGAGGCGGCGGCCGACCGCGTCGAGGCGGCGGCCGACCAGGCCGATCGCGCGGCGACGCGCGCCGAGTCGATCGTCTCGAAGATGGAGAGCCAGCCGGCGCGTCCCGCGGCGCGCCGCCGGCCCGCCAAGAAGTGAGCCCGCGCGCGTGCGCGCGCTGCGCTGGGACGGCTCGCACCTCACCGTAGCGCGCGCCGCACGCGAGCCCACGCCCGGCCCGGGGGACGCGCTCGTGCGCGTCCACCTGGCCGGCATCTGCCGCACCGACCTCGAGATCACGCGGGGCTACCTCGGCTTCCGTGGCACGCCCGGACACGAGTGGGTGGGGCACGTCGAGGCGGCCCCCGATCCGACGCTCGCGGGCGCGCGCGTCGTCGGCGAGATCAACCTCGCCTGCGGCGCCTGCCCGGCGTGCGCCGCCGGCCTCGGCCGCCACTGCCCGGCGCGCCGCGTCCTCGGCATCGCCGGCGCGGACGGGGCCTTCGCCGAGCGGCTCGTCGTCCCGGCGGCGAACCTCCACCGGGTGCCCGGTGCCGTCCCCGACCGCGACGCGGTCTTCACCGAGCCGCTCGCCGCAGCCTTCGAGATCCTCGAGCAGTGCCCCCAAGTCGCGGGCACCCGCGCGGTCGTGCTCGGGGACGGCAAGCTCGGGCTCCTGGTGGCGCAGGTGCTCGGCGCCGCCGGGGCGGGGGTGACCGTCTGCGGCCGCCACGCAGCCAACCTCGTCCGCGCGCGGGCCCTCGGCCTGGCGACGGGTGAGCCGGCGGGGGGCGCCGACCTCGTGGTGGACGCCACGGGATCGCCCGCTGGTCTCGCCGCCGCGCTCGCGCTCGTCCGGCCCCGCGGCACGGTGGTGCTCAAGACGACCGTCGCGGCCGAGCACCGGATCGACCTGGCGCCCGCGGTGATCAACGAGGTGACGGTGCTCGGGTCGCGCTGCGGGCCCTTCGCGCCCGCGCTCGCCGCGCTGGCCGCCGGCCGCGTGTCCGTTGCGCCCCTCGTCGAGGCGGTGTATCCGCTCGACGAGGGCGTGGCGGCCTTCGCCCGGGCCGCGACGCCGGGCACCTTGAAGGTGCTGATCGACGCCGGCGCATGAGCCCCCGCGAGCAGCTCCTCGACGTCCTCGTCCGCCGCTCCTACCTGCGCGAGCCGGGCCGCCGGTTCCGGCTCGCCTCGGGGCGATCGAGCGATTACTACATCGAGTGCTCGCTGACGACGACCTACCACGCGGCGATGCCGCTGATCGGCGCGCTGCTCCACGCGCGCGTGCCGACCGGCGCTGTGGCGATCGGCGGCCCGACGATGGGGGCGGACCCGATCGCCGCCGCCGTCGCCTGCCACAGCGCGGGGACGGCCCGGCCGCTGTCGTGGTTCTCCGTACGCAAGACGCCGAAGGAGCACGGCGCCCGGCGCTGGCTCGAGGGCTCGGCGAGCCCGGGCGACGCCGTCGTCGTGGTCGAGGACGTCGTCACGAGCGGGCGTTCGCTGATCGACGCGGTCGCCAAGTGCCGGGAGGAGGGCCTCCGCGTCGTCCACGGGCTCGTGCTCGTCGACCGCGAGGAGGACGGGGGCAGTGCCCGCGTGGCCGCGGCGCTCGGAGAGCTCGGCGCCGGCTTCGATGCGCTCTTCACGCGCACGGAGCTCGAGGAGACCTGGCAGGCGCGGCGGCGCGGGTAGGCGCACGTGGCCGAGAACGCCGACATCCGCAGCCCGTTCACTGGGGAGGTCGTGGGCCGCGTGGCCGTGGCGGGGCCGGCGGAGGTCGAGGCGGCGGTCTCCGCGGCGGTACGGGCCTTCGCGGTCACCCGACGCCTGTCGCGCTTCGACCGCAGCGCGACGCTGGCACGCGTCGCCGCCGGCATCGGCGCGCAGGCCGAGGGCATCGCGCGCACGATCGCGCTCGAGGCAGGCAAGCCGATCGCCTTCGCGCGCCAGGAGGTCGCGCGTGCGGTGACGACCTTCACGCTGGCCGCCGAGGAGGCCAAGCGGATCGCCGGCGAGCCGACGCCCATCGACACCGAAGAGCGCACCCGTGGCTACGACGCCATCGTGGCACGGGTGCCGGTCGGGCCCGTGCTGGCGATCACCCCGTTCAACTTCCCGCTCAACCTGGTCGCGCACAAGGTCGCGCCGGCGCTCGCGGCGGGATGCACGGTGGTCCTCAAGCCCGCGCCGCAGGCGCCGCTCACCGCGCACCGGCTCGGCGAGATCGTCGCCGCGGCGGGTGCGCCCCCGGGCACGCTGTCGGTCCTCCACTGCCCGGTCGGCCTCGCCGAGGCGCTCGTCGGCGACGAGCGGCTGCGGATGCTCACGTTCACGGGCAGCGCGCGTGTGGGCTGGGCGCTCAAGGCCCGCGCCGGCCGCAAGCACGTGCTCCTCGAGCTGGGCGGCGACGCATCGCTGGTCGTCCACGCGGACGCCGACGTGGACGCCGCCGCCCGCAAGGCTGCGCTCGGCGCGTTCGCCTACGCGGGGCAGGTCTGCATCTCGGTCCAGCACATCCTCGCCCACGAGCACGTCTACGAGCGCTTCCGCGAGCGCCTGCTCGCCGAGACCACCGCGCTCGCCGTGGGCGATCCGCTCGACCCCGCCACGACGGTGGGTCCGCTCATCGACGCGGGCAACGCCGAGCGCGTGCTCGCGTGGATCGCAGAGGCGCGGGCGGCGGGGGCGCGCGTGCTCTGCGGAGGGACGCGCGGCGCCGGCAACGTCGTCGTGCCGACCGTCCTCGAGGCGGTCCCCCGCGGGGTGCGCATCGCCGAGGAGGAGGTCTTCGGCCCCGTGGTCACGCTCGACCGCTACCGCGATGCCGAGGAGGCGCTCGCGCGTGTCAACGCCTCGCGCTTCGGCCTCCAGGCCGGCCTCTTCACGAACGACCTGCGGCTCGTCCGCCGCGCCTTCGCCGCGCTCGAGGTGGGCGCGCTCGTCGTGAACGACTCCCCGATGCTGCGCGTCGACAGCTATCCCTATGGCGGCACCAAAGAGTCCGGCCTCGGCCGCGAGGGCGTGCGGTCGGCGATCGGGGCGATGACCGAGCCGCGGGTGCTGGTGCTCGCGCCCGCTTGACCTCAGGCCGGGGTCGCGTCCAGGTCGCCGTCGGCGAGGGCGGAGAGGGCGAGCAGGCCGGCCCCGGCCTGCGCCGCCACGAGCGGGCGGAGCGGCAGGACGCTGAGCTCGCTCTCCCGCGCCATCTCGGCGGCGAGCGTCTCGATGCGCGCCCGCAGGGTCGCGGCGAGAGCGGTCTCGCCGACCATCCCGGCGAGGCGAAAGACCTCGCCCAGGTAGAGCAGGCGATAGAAGGGCTTGCAGACGGCCGCGTCGAGGGCCTCGGCCCGCGTCGCCTCGCGGCCGTAGACCGGCTGCTCGATCTCGGCGCGATCGGCCGCCAGGCGAGCGGGCGAGCGGCGCAGGTAGTCGGCGACCGAGCGCGTGAGGCGGTGGTCCGGGGCGCGCGCGGCGATCGCCGCGAATGCTGCGGCGCACTCGGCCAGCAGCGCCTCCTCGCGAGCGAGGCCGGCGCGCAGCCCCTCGCGCCGGCTCACGCCCGCGGGCGCCGTGTCGGCGAGGCCGGGCGCGGTGTAGTAGGGCAGCTCGCAGACCAGCGAGAAGGCGTCGCAGACGCGCGCGAGCCAGTCGTCGGAGCTGGTCCCGGCGTCGATGTGCGGCGCCGGATCGCCGCCGAGCGTGCGGGCCAGGTACTCGTAGGTCTCGGCGACGCCGAACTGCGCATAGACCCCGGGAGCCAGGGTGCGCAGATAGGGGACCTCCGGCTCGCCCCGGTGCAGCGGCAGCCCCTGGGAGGCCACCAGCGCCGCGAAGGCGTGGAAGAGGGCGGGCGCCCGGTGCGACGCGTAGAAGTAGGCGCCGCAGAAGCCGGCGTTGTGCAGGCTGTAGAAGAAGCGGGGGCGCGCGCGCTCCATCGCCCGCATCACCGCGGCCGCCTCCGGGCTCGGCGTCGGGAAGCGCAGCGTCTTGTAATCGACCGGGATGCCCACTCGACCTGCTCGCGGTGCGGCGGCCGGTAGTAGTGGAGCGCGTAACGGGCGGGCGAGAACCCCCCCTTGAGCCATCCCTCGTTCAGCACGAGGCCGTCGGGATCGGCCACCTTGATCACGTAGAGCGTGGCGTCGAGGCGCGCCCTTACGGCCGCGTCCTCGCACACCAGGCGGCAGAGGAACTCGAGGGTGAGCGTGCCGATCGGCTCGTTCGGGTGCGGCACGCCCACCAGGAGCGCGGGGTGGCGGCCGTGGCCGATGATCAGCAGCTCGATGGGACGACCCTCCGCCGACCGTCCGATCGTCTCGCGGCGCACGAGCCCGGGGAACGCGGCGACGAGCGCGCGCGATGTCGCCTCGAGCTCGGCGAGCGTCGGAAACTCGCGCCAGTCGGGCAGGCGCCCGAGGAGCGGCCCGACGTCGAGCACCCGGCGCCCCGCTAGCGCAGCGCCTCGGACGAGTAGCCGAGGATGCGGCGGGCGACGATGAGCTGGTTGATCTGCTGGGTCCCCTCGAAGATGTCGTTGATCTTCGCGTCCCGCATCCATTTCTCGAGAAGCAGCCGGCGCGAGTAGCCGAGCGGCCCGAGCAGCTCGACCGCCTTCTGGGTGATGTTGGTCACGGCGAGCCCCGCCTTGGCCTTCGCCATCGACGCCTCGAGATTGTTGTGGATGCCCTGGTCCATCATCCACGCCGCCCGCCAGGTGAGCAGCCGGGCCGCCTCGAGCTGGGCCTCCATGTCCATCACGTCCCGCTCGAGCGCGGTGAGCTTGTGCGCCGGGGCGCCGTAGCGGATCGGGACTCCCTTCTCCCGCAGCGTCTCGAGCACGAAGTCGAGCGCCGCGCGGCCGACCCCGAGCGCGCTCGCCGCCACCAGCGGCCGGGTGGCGTCGAAGGTCGCCATCACGCCCTTGAACCCTTGCTGCGTCTTGGGGATCTCGGCGCTCCCGAGCAGGTTGTCGAGGGGGACGCGGCAGTCCTCGAAGACGAGCGTCGCGGTGTCCGACGCACGGATGCCGAGCTTGTGCTCGACCTTGGTGACGTACATGCCCGGCGTGCCGTGTTCGACGACGAACGCCCGGATGCCGGCGCGACCGGCCGAGCGGTCGAGCGTGGCCCACACGACGACGAAGCCGTCCGATTTCTCGGCCGCCATGAGGCCGCTGGTGCAGAAGATCTTCGTGCCGTTGAGCACCCAGTGGTCCCCGTCGCGCACGGCGGTCGTCTGGATGGCCGAGCTGTCCGACCCGCAGCCCGCCTCGGTGATCGCCATCGCCGCCCACTTGGGCTCGCCGCCGTTGAACCGCGCGAGGAAGCGCTCCTTCTGCGCCGGCGTGCCCGCGGCGGCCACCGCGGCGCCTCCCAGGCCCGGGTTGGGGATGGTGAGATAGAGCCCCGCGTCGCCCCAGGACAGCTCCTCGACCGTGACGCACATCGCGAGGTTCTTCTCCGACGGTCCCTCCGCACGCTTCCCACCGCTCAGCGGGGTCTTGCCCGACACGGACCACATCGTGTTCCAGAACTCGGTCGGGCGCTCCTCGTGCTCGTGCTCGTCGTAGTGGCGCGAGATGGGCCGCATCATCTGCTCGGCCACCATGTGGGACATCTGCCGCGAGTTCGTGATGGCCTCGGACAGCTCGAAGTCGATCATCGTCGTCACACTCCCTCAGGCGATGGCCAGGCCATCGAAGGTGGCGAAGCCGCGGGCGTCACGCAGCCACAGCTCGACCATGTGGTCGCGGATGTAGCCGTGCCCGCCGAGCACCTGCACGGCGTCGTCGGTGATCTTGAGGGCCGCCCTGGCGGCGTAGTCCTTCGCCAGGACGGCCTCCCGCGTGGCCGGGAGCCCCCGGTCGATCCGCCAGGCGGCCTCCCACGCCAGCAGCCGCATGGAGTCGATCTCGATCGCCATGTCGGCGAGCTTGAACGCGATCGCCTGCTTCTGGGCGATCGCCTGGCCGAAGGCGCGCCGCTCCTTGGCATAGTCGCGCGCGTAGTCGAACGCGGCGCGCGCCACGCCGACGGCCAATGCGGCGATCGCCACGCGCGAGGCGTCGAGCAGCGCCGGGACCGCGGCGCCGTCGCCGAGCCGGCTTGCGGCCGGCACGCGCACGCCGTCGAGCGTGAGGCCGTAGGTGGCAAGTGCCTTGATCCCCATGTTCTTCTCGCGCTCGCCTATCGTGAGCCCCGCGGCGCCGGGCTCGACGATGAACGCCGCGGGGCCGTCCGGGGCGGTCGCATAGACGAGGAGGCCGATGGCGGTGTCGGCCAGGGGCACGAGGCACTTCCTCCCGTGGAGCACCCAGTCGGCGCCCGCGGGCTCGGCGCGGGTCGCGAGCGCCGTCGGATCGAAGTCCCAGTCGGGCTCGACGAACGCCGCCGTGCCCACCGCAACCTCCGCCGTCGTGAACCGCGGCAGCCACGCCGCGCGCTGGGCCGGCGTCCCCGCCACCACCAGCGGGACCGTGAATAGGCGCGGGGTGAGGAGGTGGAGCGCGAGCGCGAGATCGCCGTAGGCCAGCTCCTCGAGCAGCAGCGCGCTCGTGAGCGCGGAGCGCGCGTCGCCGTAGCCGCCTTGCGCCTCGGGAATCATGCTCTGGACGAGCCCGAGCTCCCAGCCGCGCGCGACGACCTCGGGGACAACCCCGCCCGTCTCGTCGGCCTCGCGCGCCCGGGGCCGAAGGATCTCGCGCGCGAACGACGCCATGGTCTCGCGCACCAGCTCCTGCTCTTCGGTCGGCTTGAAGTTCACCATGCCCTTCTCCTCAGGCCGCCGTGGACGCGCGCGCGGGCGCGAGCCAGGCGAGGGTCTGATCAATCAGCAGGTCGAGGACGCGGCGGAGGTCCACGACCTGGGGGTCCTGGTAGTGCTCGATCTCCGCTCCCATGATCCCCCCCATGAGCGCCGACGACGCCACCTCGGGCTCGACGTCGCGGCGGAAGACGCCCTGCTCCTGGCCGATGCGGACGATGCTGGCGAGGAAGCCCCGGAACCGGCGCAGCATCTGCCGAAACTCGGCGGAGAGGCGCGGATTGGTGTCGAGCGCCTCGACCATCAACGTGATGATGAACCGCCGGTGGTTCGACACCGTCGCGTGGAAGAAGCACGCCTCGGCGACGTTGCGCAGGGCGAGCACGACGTCCTGCCCCGCGGGAACCGCCCGCAGGACCTGGTGCTCGAAGCTGCCGACGCGGTCCTTCACCGCCTCGAAGAGGAGGTCCTCCTTGTCGCGGAAGTGGCAGTAGACCGCGCCCTTGGTGACGCCGGCGTCGCGCGCGATGCGGTCGATCGAGGTCCCCTGGTAGCCGAGGCGGGCGAAGCAGTCGATGGCGGCGACCATGAGCTGCTTGCGCGACGGCTCGGCCCGCTCTCCGCGTCGGCGACGCCCGCCAGCGGACATACTGAACGTTCAGTATCCTTGTTGACGCGCCAGGTCAATACGCATCCGGCATGGCAGGCCGGATGGACAGGTTGTCCCGCCTGCGGTAGCGGATCTCCGAGGGGTGGCCCGCGCGCCGCTCCGCACGCAGAAGGGAGATTCCCAGATGAAGAAGCTGTATTTCCTCGCCGTCCTCTGCATTCCCGCGCTGGTCCACGCCGACGTCTGGCGCTGGCGCGACGCGCGTGGACGCCTGCACTACTCGAACGTCAGCGAGAGCGTCCCCGCGCACGCCACCGTGGTGAAGGGCGCGATCGGCAGCCTCGCCAGCGACCTCCCGGCCCCGGACGCGAAGGCCATCGAGGCCGATCTCGAGGCCTACGGCAAGCTGCACGCGCAGCGGGCTGCACGCCAGGCGTTGCCCCCGCCGCCCGCGCCGGTCACCTACTCCTATGGCTGGCCGGGCGGCGTCGCCGTGACGCAGGTGGTGGCCCCGACGCTCTGCCAGGGCGAGTTCCCGTGCGACCCTTCCATGCTCCTCTCGCACAACGCCCCGGTGAACCTCTGGCTGTGGCAGGCGCGCTGGGAGCTGGCGTGGCGGGAGCTCGGCGTGGTGAACTGACGGCCGGCCCGGCCGAATGCCGGGCGAGCAGCCGTTTCGCCGGTTCGGACGTTGCCGATCAGCCGCGTCCGCGATCTTCTAATCAACCCAGGACGTCGGCGTACACGCGCCCGAGCTCGTCGAGTGCAGCCGCTCCGTCGCCCCGGAAAACCGAGCCGTGCATCGTGGCGAGCGTCCGCGGCGCGAGCGCGGCGAGCCGGGCCAAGGTGGGTGCCGTCAGCCGGGTGTACGGCAGGTAGTTGGCGAACGGCCCCTTCTGATAGTCGAGCAGGGCCTGGCGGCAGAGGCCGAGCAGCTCTGACCCGCCGAGCGGCGGGCGCTCGCCATTCTGCTGCAGCAGGTCGGTGCAGAAGAGCGTGCGGTCGGTCTCCTCGAAGAGCACGCCGGCCTCCCAGCAGTGCGGCACGTGCGGCGTGTGCAGGAAGCGGAACCGCCGCCTGCCGGTGGTGAACGTCTCGCCGTCACCGAGCGATCGGGCCGGCCGGAGCGCGAAGTCGTTGACGCTCACGACCGCGCCCACCAGGCCGCAGGCGGCCTGCGCCCGGGGTGCCAGCGCCAGCCACTCGTTCAGCGACCCGCACTCGTCGGACTCGAAGTGGCTGAACGACACCCAGCGCAGCGTCACGGGGTCGAGCACCTTGGCGACGGCGTCGCGCACGGCGGGAAACAGCGCCCGCATGCCGGTCTCGAACAGCAGCGGCTCCTCGTCGCGCACCAGGAACTGGCCGAACTGCAGGTCGGCCTCCGGCACGTACGTCGAGATGCGGAAGACGTCGGCTGCGACTTCGTCGATGGTGGTCATGTCCGTCTCTCCCCCGAGTGCTGATCGCCGCGCGTGATCCGGCGCGCCTACCTCGCTTTCTGCATCATCGAGACCTCTGCCCGAAGGCTTCAGCGTAGCTCTCTACCGCAAACCGTCCGGGAAGCCGAGCGCGAGCCCACGACCCGCGCCAGGCACCGCCGCAGCCGTTCCATGCAGATGCGGAAGTCGGCATGGCGCGTGCGCCGACATCCGTCAGCGCCGTGAACTTCACGACCTTCGCCACCTACGCCGAGCTCACGCTGCGCCCGCGCCTAGAGCGTCGCCGCGAAGTCTTCCACGAGGCGTCGCGTGTCCTCGAGGCGCTCGATCTGCGGAAGATGCCCCGCCATCGGAAGAACCTCGAAACGCCACATGCCAGCCAGCCGCGCCCGGAGCCCCGGGTCGTGCATGAAGGGGCGCCCGGCGTAGATGCGCAGCGAACGCTGGTTTTCCGCGAGCGTTGCGGCCTCCTCCGGGGTCGGCGGCCTTGCGAGCTTCTGCGGGTCGTGGAAGGCGCGCGCCATGAGCTCGGCGGGCGGAACCTCGTCGGGGTCGGGGATCGTGCGGTCGGGCGAGCCCGTGTCGATCCCGACCGCGTCGAGCAGCACGGCTCCCGCGATACGCGGCGACTTGCGTAGGGCGAGCTCCGCGGCGAGCCATCCGCCGATCGAGTTGCCGACGAGGACGACGCGCTTGAGGTCGAGCCGCTCCAGAAACGTGAGGTAGACGAGCACGAGGTCGTCGATCCGCGTGAATCGTTCCGGCCGCGGCTCCCCGTCGAACCCGGGGTGAGTCGGCAGGACGGCGCAGCTCCCTGCGGCCAACGCTTCGGCGAGGCCCAGCATCGACCCAGCCCCGGCTCCCCCGTGCAGGAGAAGGAACACGCGGCCCGCCCCCCTCCGCACGAAGGCCAATCGTAGAGTTTCGGCGAAGAGATCCAACCGCTCCTTCTGCAGGCTCATCGCGCACCTCCCCCCGACCCCGGCGAGCAACAGCGCCGCCGCGCCCCCGCGTCGTCGGCCCGCGCACCGGCCCGCATCAGCGCGGCGGCGAGCAGCACCAGCACGCCGACCGCCTGTACCAGCAGGAACGGCCGCACCGCCGGCGCGAGCGCGCCGGCCGTCGACGCCCCGACGCCCCACGCCGACAGCGCGGCCGCGACGCAGAGCGGGCACTTCGGCACCAGCCCGGCGAGGAGGATCCCCGCCGAGCTGGTCACCGCCGAGCCCCCGAGCCGCGCCGTGCTAGCGCGCATCGTACGCGTCCCGGTGCCGCAGCCAGCTCATCGTGGACGGCAGGCCGGCCTCGTCGCGCCCCTTCGGCACGAGGTCGAGGAGCTGGTAGCCCGCGTTGACCGCGTCGAGCCCGCGCGCGTACGTCGAGTACGTGTGGTAGACCGCGCCGTCGTCGTCCTTGAAGAACACGCTGATGCCGGGGAGCTCGACGTCGCCGGAGGTCTTCGGCGCGTAGTTGTAGGTGCCGTCGGTCTTTCCGGGCTCGAACGAAACACCATAGTCGAAGTTGAAGTCGCCGCGCCCCGACGACACCCACTTGAACGTCCAGCCCATCCGCATCCGGAAAGCCTCTATCCTGTCGAGCGGGCCACGCGAAACCGCGAGCATCGTCACGTCGCGGTGTGCGAGGTGGACCACGTGGCGCTCGAAGTTGTCGGCCCACCACGAGCAGCCCTTGCAGCCCGCCGTCCAGTCGGGCCCGAACATGAAGTGGTACACGAGGAGCTGCGAGCGGCCGTCGAACAGCTCCGCCAGCGTCTCCTCGCCGTTCGGGCCGTCGAAGACGTAGCGCTTCTCGACGCGCTCCCAGGGCAGCGCGCGCCGGGCCTCGGCCAGCGCCTCGCGGGCGCGGCTGAATTCCTTCTCCTTGGCCAGCAGCGCCCTCCGCGCGGCCGTCCACTCCTCGGGATTCACGATGCGATGGGTCGTCACGGTCACCTCCTGTGATCGTCCCGGGGCGTTGCCTCGGGACATCTCCCACCTAGCGCGGCCGCGCGGCCGAGTGTGAGTAACAACTCCGTCGGGATGGGATAAGAAGGGGGCATGGACGTCGCGCTCGCCGCCGCTGCGCACTCCCTCTCGCGGGGCGATCCGCTGGATGCGCTGCGCGCCGTCGCGCTGCGGGACGACCCGCCGGCGCTGGCCCTCCGCGGCGTGTCGATGGCGCAGCTCGGGGAATTCGCGACGGCGCGGAAGCTGCTGGCGCGCGCCGGTCGCGCGTTCCGCGGCAGGAACGCCGGCGCCCACGCCCGCTGCCTCGCCGCGGAGGCCGAGGTGGCGCTCGAATGCCGCGACCTCGACGTCGCGCGCCGGGGGTTCGAGGCGGCCATCCCGCTGCTCGAGGCCGCCGGCGATCCCGGCAACGCCTGGTTCTGCCGGCTGCAGCTCGCGCGACGCCTCGTGCTCCTCGGCCGCCTTCGGGACGCGGGCGCTGCGCTCGCGCGCCTGGATCCGCGCGGCCTGCCGCCGCGGATGCACGCGCTCGTGGCGCTGCTCGCCGCCGACGTTGCCGTGCGGCGGGTGTGCCCGCACGACGCCCGCGTCGCGCTCGGGCGGGCGTTGGTCGCGGCCCGCGCCGCGGGGATCCCCGCGCTGATCGCCGACGTCCGGCGCGCGCTGGACGACCTGGAGGCCCCGGTGGGCCGGCTCGTCGAGCGCGGGACCGAGCGGCTCGTCACGCTGCGGGACGTGGCGCGCGTGAATGCTACGACGGACGTGCTGGTGGACACGTCGCGCCGCGAGGTCCGGCGCGGAACGACGACGGTGTCGCTCGTGCGGCGGCCCGTCCTGCTCGCGCTGGCCGCCGCCCTCGGCGAGTCCTGGCCCGGTGCGGCGTCGCGAGACACGCTCATCGGCCGCGCGTTCGGGAGCCGCCTGTTCGCGACGGAGTCGATGCGCGTCCGCCTGCGGGTCGAGATCGGCCGGCTCCGGCGCGCGCTCGCCCGCGTCGCGACCGTGCACGCGACGCCGGACGGCTTCGCGCTGGTCGCGCGGGGCGGGCGCGTCGTCCGCGTGCTGCATCCCCCGACCGACGGGGCGGGCACGCTGCTGGCGCTCTTGTCCGGGGGCGAGCCGTGGTCGACGAGCGCTCTCGCCGCCGCGCTCGGGACGAGCGCCCGGACGGTGCAGCGGGCGCTGCTCGACCTCGAGTCGCGCGGCAAGGTGCGGGGCCTCGGCGCCGGCCGCGCCCGGAAGTGGACCACCATCGGCCTGCCCGGATTCACGACAGCATTGTTACTCGTCGCGCAGGCCTCGCGAGGGGTAAAGTCGTCGTCATGACGGAGCAGCGGTTCGAGGTCCTGGCGCGGCCGGCGGAGATCCTGCGCGAGTACGACATCGGTGGGCACGTGCACGGCGTGACGTTCGACGGCACCCGCATCTGGTACGCCGCCGGCGAGCGGCTCCAATCGATCGACGTCGAGCAGGGGCGCCCGGGTCGCTCCATCGCGGTCCCGGCGACGGCCGGCACCGCGTTCGACGGCCGCCACTTCTATCAGATCGCCGGCGACCGGATCCAGAAGATCGACGCCGCCACCGGCGCGGTCCTGACGACGATCCCCACGCCCGGAGCGGCCGGAACGAACTCGGGGCTGACCTGGGCCGAAGGGACGCTCTGGGTCGGCCGGTACCACGATCGCAGCATCGTGCAGATCGACCCCGAGACCGGACGCGTCCTCAAGACCATCCCCTCGACGCGCTTCGTGACGGGCGTCACCTTCGTCGACGGCGAGCTGTGGCACGGCACGTGGGAGGAGGACGCCAGCGACCTGCGCCGGTTGGACGCGACCACGGGACAGGTGCTGGAGCGGCTCCAGATGCCGGCAGGCACGTACGTCTCGGGGCTCGAGTCCGACGGGGCGGACCGCTTCTTCGGCGGCGGCGGTCGGAGCGGCAAGCTCCGCGCGATCAAGCGGCCGCGCCGATGAGGGAATCGGACGCTCGATGAAGCGCGGCAGCAACGCCGGGGCATAGTAATCCGCTACACGCCGTGCGTCGTGAGCTGACCGGACAGGCGGGTCACATCCAGGCGCCGCCGTCGACGCGCAGGATCTTGCCCGTGATCCAGGCCGCGTCGGGCGAGCAGAGGAAGGCGGCCGCCCGCCCGACGTCGGCGGGCTCGCCGGCGCGGCCGAGAGGGATGCCGGCGAGCACCTGCTCGCCGTGGAAGCGGAGCAGCCGCTCGCCCATCTCCGAGCGCACCAGCCCGGGCGCGATGCAGTTGACGCGCACGCCGGCCGCGGCGACCTCCTTGGCCAGCACCTTGGTGAGCGCGTTCACCCCGGCCTTGGCGACGTGGTAGGGCGCGCCGCCGGCCCCGGCGAGATCGGCCCCGATCGAGGAGATGAAGAGGAAGACGCCGCGGCGCTCGATCAGGTGCGGGATGGCGGCGCGCGCGGTGAAGAAGGCGCCGTCGAGGTCGGTGGCGAGCACGCGCCGCCACTCCGCGGGCTCCACCTGCGCCACCGGGGCGACGCGTGCCGCGACGCCCGAGTTCGCCACCGCCACGTCGAGCCCGCCGAGGGCCTCGACCGTGCGGGCGACGAGCGCCTCGACCGCCGCGAGGTCGCTCACGTCGGCTTGCACCACCAGCGCGCGCCGGCCGAGGCCGCGCACCTCCTCGGCGGTCGCCTCCGCCGCCGCGCGGTCCCGGCGGTAGTTGATCGCCACGTCGGCGCCCTCGCGCGCCAGCTCGAGGACGATCCCGCGCCCGATACCGCGGCCGCCCCCGGTCACCAGCGCGATCCTGCCCTCGAGCTTGCCCACGTGTTCGACGTCGAACCTACGAGGAAAGCGCCCGGCCCGAGTCGACGAGAACCGTCACGACGTTGTCGCGCACCTCGGCGAACCCCGGGCCGAGATCGAGGCGCACCGTGCGGCCGTCCTGCCGGTACGAGAGCACGCCCGGCTCGAGGGCGGTCACCAACGCCGCGTGGTCGGGCAGCACGCCGATCTCGCCGAGCGCGGCCGGCGCCGTGACCTCGCGGACCTCGACGTCGGCGAGCTCCTGCTCGGGCGTGTAGACCCGCAGCCGCAACCGGTCGGCCATGCGCGTTAGGCCGCCATCTTCCGGGCCTTCTCGATCGCGTCGTCGATCGTGCCCACCATGTAGAAGGCCTGCTCCGGGAGGTCGTCGTGCTTGCCCTCGGCGATCTCGCGGAAGCCGCGGATCGTCTCGGGCAGCGGGACGTAGACCCCCTTGAAGCCGGTGAACTGCTCGGCAACGTGGAAGGGCTGCGAGAGGAACTTCTGGATCTTGCGCGCGCGGGCCACGGTGAGCTTGTCGTCCTCGGACAGCTCGTCCATCCCCAGGATCGCGATGATGTCCTGGAGGTCCTTGTAGCGCTGGAGGATCGCCTGGACCTGGCGCGCCACCCGGTAGTGCTCCTCACCGACCACGCCCGGGTCCAAGATGCGCGAGGTCGAGTCGAGCGGGTCGACCGCGGGGTAGATGCCGAGCTCGGCGATCTGGCGCGAGAGCACGGTGGTGGCGTCGAGGTGGGCGAAGGTCGTCGCCGGCGCGGGGTCGGTGAGGTCGTCCGCGGGCACATAGATTGCCTGCACCGACGTGATCGAGCCCTTCTTGGTCGTCGTGATCCGCTCCTGCAGCTCCCCGATGTCGGTGCCGAGCGTCGGCTGATAGCCCACCGCCGAGGGCATGCGGCCGAGGAGCGCCGACACCTCCGAGTTCGCCTGCACGAAGCGGAAGATGTTGTCGATGAACAGCAGCACGTCCTTGCCTTCCTCGTCGCGGAAGTGCTCGGCGACCGTGAGCGCGCTCAGCCCCACGCGCGCGCGGGCGCCGGGGGGCTCGTTCATCTGCCCGTAGACGAGCGCGGCGCGGGAGATCACCGGGTTGCCGTCGGAGAGCTTCGACTCCTGCATCTCCTTGTAGAGATCGTTGCCCTCGCGGGTCCGCTCGCCGACCCCGCCGAACACCGAGACGCCCCCGTGCTGCTTGGCGACGTTGTTGATCAGCTCCATGATGATCACGGTCTTGCCGACGCCGGCGCCGCCGAAGAGCCCGATCTTCCCCCCGCGCTGGTAGGGTGCCAGCAGATCGACCACCTTGATCCCGGTCTCGAAGGCCTGCACCTGGGTGGCCTGGTCCGTGAACGGCGGCGCCGGGCGATGGATGGCCTGGCGCTTGCCGGACTGGATCGGGCCGCGCTCGTCGACGGGCTCGCCGATCACGTTCATGATCCGGCCGAGCGTCGCCTCGCCGACCGGGACGGCGATGCCGTCGCCCGTGTCGCGCACCTCCTGCCCGCGCACCAGGCCGTCGGTGGAGTCCATGGCGACCGCGCGCACGGTCTTCTCGCCCAGGTGCTGGGCGACCTCGAGGACGAGGTTCCAGGGCTCCTTGCTGATCGCGGGGTTGCTCACCCGCAGCGCATTGTAGATGGGGGGCAGGCCCCCGTCCGCGTACTCGACGTCGACGACGGGGCCGATCACCTGCGTGATGCGTCCAGTGCTGGGCATGGCCTTCCTATCCTTTGAGCGCCTCGGCGCCCGAGACGATCTCCATCAGCTCGGTCGTGATCCCGGCCTGACGGGCCCGGTTCATCGAGAGCGTGAGGCGGCCGATCATGTCGGCGGCGTTGTTGGTGGCGTTGTCCATGGCGCTCATGCGGGCGCCGTGCTCGCTGGCGATCGCCTCGAGCAGCGCCTGGGTCGCGAGCGCCTCGACGTAGCGGGGCAGCAGCAGCGCGAGCAGCTCGGGGCGCCGGGGCTCGAAGAGGTACTCCACCGCCGCGCCGGCGCCGGCCGGCAGCGGCACCGGGAGCAGCGGCACCACGGTCGGGATCTGGGATATCGCGGACTTGAACCGGCTGTAGACGAGGTAGACGACGTCGGTCTCCGCCGCCGCGAAGCGCGCCGTTTCGGCCTGCGTCACGCGGGCCGCCATCTCGCGCGCGGGCGTGGTGAGGATGCCCGTATGCTCGGCGATCAGCCGCCGGCCGCGCCGCCGGAAGTACTCGATGCCCTTGCGGCCGACGACCGTCAGGGCGACCTCCGCTTCCGCCCGCTCGCGCAGCAGGGCCTCCGCCCGCCGCAGCAGGTTCGCGTTGTAACCGCCGCAGAGGCCCCGGTCGCTGGTCACCACCACCACGTCGACGCGGCGCTCCTCGCGGCGGGCGAGCAGCGGATGGGTCGCTTCGCCGGCGTCGGCGGTCACCGCGACGAAGAGCTCCGTCAGCTTGGCCGCATACGGGCGCGCGCGCTCGGCCGCCTCCTGGGCGCGGCGCAGCTTCGCCGCCGAGACCATCTTCATCGCCCGCGTGATCTGCTGCGTCGAGCGGACCGTGGCGATGCGCTTGCGAAGCGCCTTGAGGCTCGCCATCGACGTCTAGGCGGCGAACGCCTCCCCGAAGGCGCGCAGCGCCGCGTCGAGCTTCGCGCGGATCGGATCCGTCAGCTCCTTCTGCTCGCGCAGCTCGCCGAGCAACGGGGCGTGCTTGGCGTCGAGGAACGCGTAGAGCTCGCGCTCGTAGCGTTGGATGGCCGACACGGGCAGGGCGTCGAGGTGGCCGTTGGTCGCCGCGTAGATGATCACGACCTGCTTCTCGACCGGCAGGGGGGCGAACTGCCCCTGCTTCATCACCTCGACCAGCCGCTCGCCCCGGTCGAGCTGGCGCTTCGTGGCCGGGTCGAGGTCCGAGCCGAACTGGGCGAAGGCCGCCATCTCGCGGTACTGCGCCAGCTCGAGGCGCAGCGGTCCGGCCACCTTCTTCATGGCCTTGAGCTGGGCGTTCCCCCCGACGCGGGAGACCGAGATGCCGACGTTCACCGCCGGCCGCACACCGGCGTAGAACAGGTCGGTCTCGAGGAAGATCTGCCCGTCGGTGATCGAGATCACGTTCGTCGGGATGTAGGCCGACACGTCGCCCGCCTGGGTCTCGATGATGGGCAGCGCGGTGAGCGAGCCGCCGCCCTGCTCCTTGCTCATCTTGGCGGCGCGCTCGAGGAGGCGCGAGTGGAGGTAGAAGACGTCGCCGGGGTACGCCTCGCGACCCGGCGGGCGGCGCAGCAGCAGCGAGAGCTGGCGGTACGCCGTCGCCTGTTTCGAGAGATCGTCGTAGATCACCAGGGCATGCCGCCCGGTGTCGCGGAAGTGCTCGCCCATCGAGCACCCGCTGTACGGCGCGATGAACTGCATCGGCGCCGGATCCGACGCCGACGCGACCACCACCGTCGTGTAGTCCATGGCGCCGAAGCGGGTGAGCTTGTCGACGACCTGCGCCACCGTCGAGCGCTTCTGTCCGATCGCGACGTAGATGCACTGCACGTCGCCGCCGCGCTGGTTGATGATCGTGTCGAGCGCGACCGCGGTCTTGCCGGTCTGGCGGTCGCCGATGATCAGCTCGCGCTGGCCGCGCCCGATCGGGATCATCGCGTCGATCGCCTTGATGCCCGTCTGCAGCGGCTCCTTCACCGGCTCGCGCGCGACGATGCCCGGCGCCTTGAGCTCGATGCGCCGCGTCTCGGTGGTCGCGATCGCGCCCTTGCCGTCGACCGGCTGGCCGAGCGCGTTCACGACCCGGCCGAGCAGCGCATCGCCCACGGGCACCTCCGCGATGCGACCGGTGCGCCGGACCTCGTCCCCCTCGCGGATCTCCTGCTGCTCGCCCATGAGGGCGGCGCCGACGTTGTCCTCCTCGAGGTTGAGCACGACGCCGTAGACGCCGTGCGGGAACTGGATCAGCTCGCCGGCCGCCACCTTGTCGAGCCCGTAGATGCGCGCGATGCCGTCGCCGCAGGAGAGCACGACCCCGGTCTCGCGGACCTCGAGCTGCTTCTCGTAGTCCTTGATCTGCTCGCGGATGATGTCGCTGATCTCCGCCGCGCGGATCTGCATCGTCGTTCCTCCGGCCGGGGGGCTAGGCGCCCCGCTCGGCGATCTCCCGGCCGAAGCGCAGGAGCTGGGTGCGTATGCTGCCGTCGTAGACCGTGGCGCCTGCGGCGAGCACCACGCCGCCGAGCAGCTCCGGGTCGACCTCCGTCGTGAGCAGAACCTCGCGCCGGCCCGTGAGGCGGCGGGCCAGCTCGGTGAGCTCGGCGCGCTCTCCGGCAGCCAACGCCACGGCCGAGCGCACGAGCACCCGGGCGCGTCCGAGCTGTTCGTCGACCAGCGCCTCGTAGGCTTTCGCCACCTCTCCGACGAGGCGCAGCCGCTCGTGCTGCGCGAGCAGGCGCAGCAGGCTCGCCACCGTCCTCGAGACCCCGAGGCCGGCGATCACCTCGCTCGCGATCCGACCCCGCACGACCCCGTCGATCGCCGGGCTGAGCACCACGGCGCGCAGCCGCGGCTCGGCGAAGGCCGCCGCCCCGCGCGCGAGGTCCTCCCCCGTCGCTTCCAGGGTCCCGTCCGCATGGGCGAGGTCGAGGAGCGCCCGGGCGTACCGCCGTGCGAGCCGTCCGGTCACGCGGCAGCCCCGGCGGCGGCGGCGAAGTCGTGGAGGAACCTCTGCTGGTCCTCCGGGCGCAGCGCGGCGCGCACGACGGCCGACGCCTCGCGTATCGCCTCCGCGATCACCTCCGCGCGCAGCGCCTCGCGGGCGGCCACGAGCTCCTGCTCCGCCAGCAGGCGGGCGTCCGTCCGGATGCGCTCGGCGGCGCGCTCCGCGGCCGCCGCGAGCTTCGCCCGCTCGGCTTCCGCGGCCGCGAGAAGGTCGGCCTTCAGCCGCTCGCGCTGCGCCGGTAGGTCGACGATCTCGCGGGCGAGCCGGGCGCGGAGCGCCTCGGCCTCTTGCCGGGCGCGGGCGCCTGCGGCGAGCGCATCGCGCAGCCGCTCGGTCCGCGCGCGGAAGAACTCGCGCAGTGGACCGCCGAGCGCGCGCGCCACGACGACTACGAACAGCGTGAAGTTGACGGCCGGCCAGAACAGCTCGGCGATCGACGCGTGCCCGCCCCCGTGCTCCATGTCACACCGTCCGCCCGAGGACCTTCTCCGCCACCGCCCGTGCGATCTCGCGCACCTGCCCGTGCAGCTCGCGGCGCGCCGACGCCACCTCCTCCGCGATCCGGCCGCGCGCCTCCGCGAGCGTCCGCTCCGCCTCCGCGCCGGCCTCCGTGATGATCCGCTTCTGGTGGGCCTCGGCCGCCCGCAGGATCTCCTGCACGTCCCGCTGCGCCTCGTGGCGCGCGTGGTCGAGCGCCGCGGCGTGCTCCTGCTGGAGCCGCTCGGCTTCGGCCTGGACGGCGCGGGCCTCGGCGATCGCGCCGTCGGAACGCGCCGCCCGCTCCCGGATCACGCGCAACGCCGGTTCGAACCACCAGCGCCGGAGCACCCACCAGAGCGCCACGAAGAGGACGATCTGGATGTAGAAGGCGGGCTCGGGCTTCAGCATGCGCTCCCTGACGGGACGCCGATACGCAGGGAGGCGGGCCGCCCGCCCTCCCTACTTGCCGGCCTCCGAGTGCACCTTGAGCGGCACGCCGTCTGCCGGCCGATCGTCCTTCGGGAAGTGGGCGATCTTCCGATCCTTCTCCCCTCGCTGGGCGTCGACGTTGCCCATGGCGCAGTGGCCCTCGAAGACGACGCCTTCGTGAATCACCAGGCTCGGGGTGAGGATGTTGCCGACGAGGCGGCCCGGTGCACGGATCTCCAGACGCTTGCGCGCCGTCACGTCCCCCGTGACCCGACCGTGGATCACCACCGAGCTGCCGGTGATGCTCGCGTTCACGACCGCGCTCTCGCCGATCGTGAGCGCGTCCTGGGCGGCGATCTCGCCGTCCACCTGCCCCTCGATGCGCGCCGGCCCCTCGAACACGAGCTTCCCGGTGACATGGCTCCCCTTGCCGAGAAACGCGCTCGTCCCGCCGGTCTCCTCGCTCTGGACGGTTCGCCCCTTCTGCTCGAACATCTCCGCCTCCCCGGGCTCGGGACCGCGCGTCGGGCTCGTCTCGACGGCGACGGCGCGAGGCTTCTCGCCTCGCTCGCGGTCCTTCCCAAACAGCGCCATAGATGAACTCCGAGGACGCCGGCCCTCGCCACGGGCACGGCTGGCCGGCCACGAAAACCGCGCGTATCTAGCACCGGCCCCCGGCGCTGTCAAAGCAGCCCGTCCCCTTTCGGCGGCCCGATCTCCGCTGCGCCCGCCTAGTGGCGCGCCGCCGCGCCCCGCAGGCGGTCGGCCAGCCGGTCGAGCTCCGCATCGGAGTAGAACTCGATCTCGATCGTCCCGCCGCGCGCCCGGCGGGCGATCCGCACCCGCGTCCCGAGGCTGCGCGTGAGATCGTCGGCGAGCGCGCGAAGGTGGATGTCGCCGGCGGCCGCGGACGGTCGCAGCGGCAGCCGCCGGCGGCTCTGGGCGAGCCGCTCGGTCTCCCCCTTCGAGAGCCCGCGGGCGGCGACCTCGCGGGCGAACTTCACCTGTTCGTCGATTCCCTCGACGGCGAGCACGGCGCGCGCGTGCCCCGCGCTCAGCTCGCCCGCCTCGAGCTGGGCCTTCACGGCATCCGGCAGCGACAGGAGGCGCAAGGCGTTGGCGATCGCCGGCCTGCTCTTGCCCACCTGGGCCGCGATCTCCTCCTGGGTCATGCCGTACACCTCGCTCAGGTGCCGGTAGGCCTCGGCCTCCTCGATGGCCGTGAGATTCTCCCGCTGGAGATTCTCGATCAACGCCAGCTCGAGCCGCTCGCCGGGCGCGCTCTCGCGCACGAGCACCGGCACCTCGGCGAGCCCGGCGCGCAGCGCCGCCCGCAGCCGCCGCTCGCCGGCGATCACCTCGTAGCCGCCGGGCACCTGCCGCACCACGAGCGGCTGGAGGAGGCCGTGGCGGGCGATCGAGCTCGCCAGCGCCGCGAGCGCCTCCTCGTCGAAGTGCCGGCGAGGTTGCTCAGGGTTCGGCACGAGGGCGGCCACCGGGACGCTGATCGGCGCCGCCGGCGGCGGCGTCCCCCCCGGCAGCAGCGCTCCCAGCCCCCGACCCAACGCCCTCCGCGTCATTCTCCACCCCTTCCTCCATGCTAGCTGGTTTTACAAATACAATGCCTTGTGGGCGCGGCACGTCCGGGTGCAGAGCCGCGAGCTCCCGCGCGAGCTCCCGGTACGCCGCGGCCCCCGGGGACGTCGGGCTGTAGCGCAGGACGGGCACCCCGTGGCTCGGGCTCTCCGACAGGCGGACGTTGCGCGGCACGACGGCGCGGAACACCTGCGTCCCAAAGTGCGTGCGCACCTCCTGCTGGACCTGCCGTGCGAGGCTGTTCCGCCCGTCGAACATCGTGAGCACGATGCCCTCCAGCGCGAGCGTCGGATTGAGCGTGGCGCGCACCCGTGCCACCGTGTCGAGCAACGCGGTCAGCCCTTCGAGCGCGTAGTATTCGGCCTGGAGCGGGACCAGGACGGCGTCCGCGGCCCGCAGCGCGTTCACCGTGAGCAGGCTGAGCGACGGCGGGCAGTCGATCAGGACGAAGGTGTAGAGGTCGCGCAGGCGCACGAGGCTCTCGTGCAGGCGGTGCTCCCGGCGCGACATCTGCACGAGCTCGATCTCGGCGCCGACCAGATCTCGTGTCGCGGGCAGGATGTCGAGCCGCCCCACCGACGTGCGCTGGACGACCTCCCGCGCATCGCGCTCGCGCACCAGGACGTCGTAGACGGTGCCGCTCAACCCTGCGGCCTGCAGCCCGAGGCCCGTGGTCGCGCTCGCCTGCGGATCGAGGTCGATGAGGAGCGTGAGGAAGCCGTCGAGGGCGAGCGCCGCGGCGAGGTTGATCGCGGTGGTGGTCTTGCCGACCCCGCCTTTCTGGTTCGCCACCGCGATCACCCGACCCATCGACGCCTCCGCCGCAGCACGCGCCGCGAACTCCTCGCGTCTAGCACAGGTCGTGGGGCGCGAAAACCGCCCGGATTACGACCGGGCGAACCGCAGCAGGCGGCGCCGCTCCCCCCCGGGGAGGACGTAGTCGTGAACGCCCACGAGCGAGAGACCGGCAGCGACCGCCGTGGCCTCGAGGCCGGCCCGCTCGGCGCGCGGCGTCTGCATGGCGAGCACGTGGCCACCGGGCGCCAGAAGTCGCGCCGCGAGCGGCAGAAACGCGTCGATCCGTAGCGCCCTGGCCACGACCGCCGCCGCGTCGCGACGGGTCAGCTCTTCCGCCCGTCTCTCGACGACCGTGACGAGGGGCAACGGGACGCTTCGTGCCGCCTCGCGTAGGAAGCTCGCGCGGCGACGGCGCGACTCGACGAGGACCGTGGCGAGGTCGGGCCGTAGGCAGGCGAGGACGATCCCCGGGAAACCCGCGCCGCTGCCGATGTCGACGAGGAGCCCGCGGGCGGGCAGGTACGGAGCCGGCGCGATCGAATCGATCACGTGCTTGCGGACGATAGCTCGCACGTCCCGCTCGCCCGTCAGGCGCGTCGTGCGACTCCAGAGAAGGAGCCGCTCGAGGAATCGGTCGAGTTGGGCGAGCGCCTCGGAACCCAGCGCGACGCCCCACGCCGCCGCGTGCGCCTGCACGAGGGCCGCGTCCTCCGCGGCCAGCGACCTGAGGGCCGTCGTCAGCGGCCCTGCGGGTCCGGCGTCTCGTCGCGGCGGAGCCGCCCCTGCGGGATGATGAGCAGCCTGCGGAAGTGCCCCTCTCCCTGGCTTCGCGTCACGACGGTTCGGTCGTCCTGCAGCGCGAGGTGGATGACTCGCCGATCACGCGGGCTCATCGGATCGAGCGTGATGGTGCGCCCGGTCTGCCGGACCTTCGCCGCCAGCCGCAGCGCCATCTGCTCGAGCGACTCCTGGCGGCGCTCGCGGTAACGTTCGACGTCGATCATGATCCGGGGCCCTCCGTTTCCACCCCGGGCCGCGATGCGATTGAGGAGGTACTCGAGAGCATCGAGCGTCTGGCCGCGCCGACCGATGACCAGCCCGCTGTCGCCGCCGCGAACCGCGAGCGTGATGGTCCCTGGCTCCCGCTCGGGAAGGCGCTCCACGGCGCAATCGACGCCCAGGTGGCGGAGGATCTCCGCCAACATCAGCTCCGGCGGCTCCGCGATTGCTTCCCGGGGAACATCGTCGGCCTCGGTACCCAGCACTCGTGTAAGCGACTCACGGATCGTCGCGCGCACCCGGGCCGGTTTCCCCCCGAAGCCGAGGACGCCGCGGCTCGCGTTGGCCAGAATCTCGATCTCGACCTGGTCCCGCTCCGCGTGCAGCATTCCGAGGGCCCTGTCGATCGCCTCGTCGATGGTGGTGCCTTCGGCTTCGACCGATCGCATCGCGCGCTCCTCACGACTTGACTGATCGCGTCATGCCGTACTGCTGGCCGATGGTAAGCACATTGTTGACCAGCCAGTAAAGGACGAGGCCGGCGGGGAAGTTGATGAACATGAACGTGAACACCAAGGGCATGAACATCATCATCCGCTGCTGGGTCGGGTCTCCCTGCTGCGGGGAGAGCCATTGTTGAGCGAACATCGACGCCCCCATCAGCAGCGTGAGAACCGGAATGCCGATACCGGCGACCATCAGCCGGTCCGGGGCCGAGAGGTCGTTGATCCACAGCACGAACGGGGCATGCCGCAGCTCGATCGCGTGCAGCAGCGCGTTGTAGAGGCCGACGAAGATCGGCAGCTGGAGGATCATGGGCAGGCAGCCCGAGAAAGGGTTCACCCGATGGCGCTTGTAGAGCTCCATCAGCTCGCGCTGCAGCGTCGCCTGATCGTCCTTGTACCGCTCCCGGAGCTTCGCCATCTGCGGTTGGATCTTCTGCATCTCGCGCATGTTCCGGAACGTGGAGCGGGTGAGGGGCGTCGTGGCGAGCTTGATCATCGCGGTGAGCAGGATGATCGCCACGCCGTAGTTCCCCGTGACGGTGTGGAGCGCCCGCAGTGCCCAGAGGAGCGGGATCGCAATGAACCAGAACCACCCGAAGTCGAGCGCCCGGTCGAGGTCGTGCCCGGCGGCCGTGAGCACGTCGTGCTCCTTGGGCCCCGCGAACACCGCGAAGGCCGCACGGCCCGCGACCAGCGGCTGGTCGACACGCACGATCGGCAGACCGTCGGCGGCCCCCATCTCGCTGTGCGCCTCTCCGCCGGAGGGTAGCGCCACCGAGACGAAGTACTGGGCCGCGAAGCCTGCCCAGGCGGCGGCATCGAAGCTCAGCGGCTGCTTGAGGAGGTCGGGGAGCGGCTTCTCGGTAAGGTGGCGGTTGGCGAGCGCGATCCCGACCTCGCGTCCGAACCGACCGGCCTCGACCGTATCGGTCACCACGGGCGTGAGCACGACGCCCACACGCGCCGGCACGTGCGCACCCGAGAGCCGCGCCTCGAGGTCGAACACGTAGCCATCTCCGGTGAAGCGGTAGCTCTTCTCGACCCGAGTGTCGCCCTCTTGGCCGACGAGAACGATCTCGCCCCTGTCGCCGTCGTGCAACGTGAGCGAGGCGCGGTCGGTGTGGTAGCTGATCCTGGCGTCGCTTCCGTCGTCGAGCGCGAGGGTCAGTGGCAGGATCGGTCCCGGCTTCACCAGCTCGAGCGGCGGGCTGCCCGCCAGCACCGTCTGCCGGAAGCGCTTGAGCTCGAGGCTGAGCAGGCGTCCTCCCAGCGGGGTTATGACCAGCCGCGCAACGTCGGTGTCGACGGTGATGGCCGCTTGTTCGTCCGCAGGAGCGGCCAGGTCCGACGAAGGGACCGATGGGGCGGGCTGAGGCGTGGGCGCGGCCTGCTCCGGGAGCGTCGTCGCCGTCGTCGCCCGCGAATGTGACCCCGGGTAGCGTCTGAGGACCAGCTCCTGATACAGGAAGAGCGCCAGGAGCGAGAGGCCGAGGGCCAGGATGAGGCGACGCTGCTCCACGGCTCAGGCCTCCGGCGTGGGCACGGGGTCGTAGCCTCCGGCGCTCCACGGATGGCAACGGAGCAGGCGCCGCGCCGCCAGCCGCGCGCCCCGCCAGGCCCCGTGCCGGCGCACTGCCTCGCCGGCGAATTCCGAGCAGCTCGGCGCGAAGCGGCACGCGGGCGCCAGGAGCGGGCGCACGACGAGCCGATACGCGCGCAGCAGGGCGAGCAGCACGCGCGCGCCGACCCCTCGCCGGTCCGCCTCAGCCTGCTGCGGCGAGCTCGAGCGCTCGCTCGATCTCCGTGGCCGCCTGGGCATTCGTCAGATGCTGCGCGCCCGGCTTGGCGATGACGACGATGTCCGCCGCGGACGGGCAGCGCCTCCGCCACCGGCGAAATACCTCTCGTGTCACGCGCTTGAGGCGGTTGCGGACGACCGCGTTCCCGACCCGAGCGCTCACCGTCACACCGAGACGCGCGAGAGCCGCCGGGCCCGGACGCCGGATGATGACGAAGCACGGCGTGTGTCGCCTGCGGCCGTCGCGTTGCACGGCGAGAAACTCCATGCGCCGGCGCAGGCGCGCCGCCTTGGGATAGCCTTCCGGGCGGGCCATGCGGGTCACCCCGGCTGCTTGGGCGGGATGCTCACCGTGAGCCGCTTGCGCCCCTTCGCGCGCCGGCGCTTGAGCACGTTGCGGCCTCCCGGCGTCGCCATCCGCGCACGGAAGCCGTGCGTCCGCTTCCGGCGCCTGTTGCTCGGCTGATAGGTTCGCTTCATCGCGAAAGCGCGCTTCTGACCACAGCGCTCCCGTCAAGTCAAGGTTCGCCGGCCGGCGGCGCCGCGGCCGCGGCCTTCCCGCGACCCGGGTAGTCCCGGTTGAAGTGCTCCTGGCAGCGGCCGCGTGCCACGATGGGTTTGCGACAGCCGTCCACGCGGCACGTCTTGTAGCGGGGCTTGGCGAGGCCACCGCGCTGCCACTGCGCGTAGTGGCGCGCGCAGTAGCCCTTGCCGCCGTCGGCCGGCCGCGAGCAGCCGGCCTGCCGACAGGAGGTCGAGGGGTCTGGCATGACGTACGGCTCCTTTCTTTCTGGCTATTCCAGCCCCGTGCCCCAGGCGGCGGGCCATCGGGTCGCCCGCGGCCGGCAGCGTGCCGCAACCGCCGTGCGCGCGCAAGGCCCTGCACGTTCGACGTCGAACCACTCGCCCTGCGGCCACTCGCGGCCTCGGCTTCTACGTCTCGGCCGGCGGCTCGGGCGGGGGCACCTCGCCCGCATCGCTCTCGTCCTCACGCTCGGCCAGCCGCGCCGCGGCGCACACCCGTTCGCCTTCTTCGAGGCCGATCAGGCGCACGCCCTGGGTGTTGCGGCCGATCACGCGCAGCTCCTTCACACGTAGCCGGATCACCTTGCCCCCGCTCGTGACCAGCATCACCTGGTCGTCGTCGGTGACCATCCGGACACCCACCACGCGACCGGTCTTCTCGGTCGTCTTCATCGTGATGATGCCCTTCCCGCCCCGGTGCGTGCGCCGGTACTCCTCCATCGCCGTGCGCTTGCCGAAGCCGTTCTCCGAGACGGCGAGCAGCGTGCCGCCGGCCTCGACCAGGTCGAGGGCGACGACCTCGTCGCCGGCGTCGAGCGACATGCCCCGCACCCCGTAGGTGTCGCGACCCATCGCCCGCGCCTCGGTCTCCGGGAAGCGGATCGCCTGGCCGTCACGCGTGGAGAGGATGGCCTCGCGCGTGCCGTCGGTGAGGCGCACGCCGATCACCTCGTCCCCGTCCTCGAGCGCGATCGCGATGATCCCCGAGGGGCGAGGCGACGCGTACTGCATGAGGTCGGTCTTCTTCACGAGCCCCCGACGGGTGGCGAACAGGAGGTAGCCCCCGGGTTGGAACTCCCGCACCGGCAGGAACGCCGAGAGCTTCTCCTCGGGCTTCAGGTTGAGCAGGTTGGTCACCGCGCGACCGCGCGCCGCACGGCCTGCCTGCGGGATCTCGTGCACCTTGAGCCAGTAGACCTTGCCGGAGGTGGTGAAGAACAGGAGGTAGGAGTGCGTCGAGGCGATGAAGAGGTGCTCGACGAAGTCCTCGTCTCGGGTCGTCGCGCCGACCTTCCCCCGACCGCCCCGTCGCTGCGCGCGGTAGAGTCCCACGGCGTTGCGCTTGATGTAGCCCTCGTGGGAGATCGTGACGACCATGTCCTCTTCGACGATCAGGTCCTCCACGGAGATCGCGGCGGCCTCGTCGATGATCTGCGTGCGGCGCGGATCGGCGTACTTCTCGCGCAGCGCTCGCAGCTCGCCCACGATGATCTGGCGCACCTCGCGCTCGTCGGCGAGAATCTGGCGGTAGCGGGCGATCGCCGCCTCCGTTTCGGCATACTCGGCGACGATCTTGTCCCGCTCGAGGCCCGTCAGGCGCTGGAGCCGCATGTCGAGGATGGCCTGCGCCTGCACCGGCGAAAGGCCGAAGGCCGTCATGAGGCCCTCGCGCGCCACGGCCGGATCCTTGGCGCCCCGGATGATCGCGATCGCGCGGTCGAGGTTCTCGATGGCGATCTTGAGACCGGCGAGCACGTGCAGCCGCTCCTCGGCCTTGCGCAGGTCGTAGGCGGTGCGCCGCGCCACGACCTCGCGGCGGTGCTGGACGAAGACCTGGAGGGCGTCCTTCAGCGTCAGCAGCCGCGGCCGTCCCTCGACGATCGCCAGCATGTTGACCCCGAACGACTCCTGCAGCGGGGTGTGCTTGTAGAGCTGGTTCAGGAGGATCTCGGCGACCGCGTCCCGCTTGAGGTCGATGACGATCCGCATGCCCTCCCGGTCGGACTCGTCGCGCAGGTCGGCGATCCCGTCGAGCTTGCGCTCGTTGACCAGCTCGGCGATGCGCTCGATCAGGCGCGCCTTGTTCACCTGGAAGGGGATCTCCGTGACCACGATCGCCGAGCGGCCGCTCTTCTCGTCGGTCTCGACCGTCGCGCGCGCGCGCAGGGTGAGGATCCCGCGTCCGTCGCGGTACGCTTCCTGGATCGCGCGCTGCCCGCAGATGAACCCGCCCGTCGGGAAGTCGGGTCCGGGGACGTGCCGCATGAGCTCGTCGACGCCCAAGTCGGGGTTCTCGACCAGTGCCACGAGCGCATCGCACACCTCGCCGAGGTTGTGGGGCGGGACGTTCGTCGCCATGCCCACCGCGATGCCCGACGAGCCGTTCACCAACAGGTTGGGCAGGTTCGCGGGCAGGACCGTCGGCTCCTCGGTGGAGTCGTCGAAGTTGGGAACGAAGTCGACGGTCTCCTTGTCGATGTCCGCGAGCAGCTCCTCCGCCAGCTCGGTGAGGCGGCATTCCGTGTAGCGGTAGGCCGCCGGCGGATCGCCGTCGATCGAGCCGAAGTTGCCCTGCCCGTCCACCAGGGGGTAGCGGACGCTCCAGTCCTGCGCCAGGCGGACGAGGGCATCGTACACGGCGCTGTCGCCGTGCGGGTGGTAGCGCTTGAGGACCTCGCCGACCACGCCCGCGCACTTCGAGTACCGGCGGTTGTGGAGCAGCCCCTCGCGGAACATCGCGTAGAGGATGCGGCGGTGTACCGGCTTGAGCCCGTCGCGGGCGTCGGGCAGCGCGCGCCCGATGATGACCGACATCGCGTAGTCCATGTAGGACTCGCGCATCTGGTCCTCGATGTTGACGGGGATGCGGCTGGCCACCGATCAGACGTCCAGGTTGCGCACGCTGAGGGCGTTCTCCTCGATGAACTTCCGCCGCGGCTCGACCTCGTCGCCCATGAGCGTCGAGAAGATGATGTCCGCCTCGACCGCGTCCTCGATCTTCACCTGCAGGAGCGTGCGGGTGGCCGGATCCATGGTCGTCTCCCACAGTTGCGAGGGGTTCATCTCTCCGAGGCCCTTGTAGCGCTGGATCTCGAGGCCCTTGCGCGCCTGGGCCATGATCCGCTCGACGACGGCCGGGAGGTTCGGCAGCGTGGCCTCTTCGCCTCCGTCCTTGAGGACGAACGGCGGCTCCCCGGCCGCCGCGAGCTCGCGCGCCACGCGCCGCACCTCCTCGAACTCGGCGCCCGCGCACAGCGCCCGGTCCACGATCGTCCGCACCGCGCTGCCGTTGCTGCGCGCCGAGGCGACGATCCGATGGCAGGCATGCTCGCGATCCTCCTCGAAGGCGAAGGTCACCGGGACCAGGTCCGGGGCCGCCGCTGCGAGGTAGCGCCCCGCGGCCTCGGCGACCGAGCGCAGGCGCTCCGCATCGGCGAGCGCCGCCGGCTCCATCCCTGGCTGGCGCGCGAGCGCGGTGAGCACGTGGCGATTCCGTCCCTTGCGCTCGAGGATGTCGAGGACGCGCTCCAGATGGATCGCCTTCTTCACGAGCTGCTTGAGCGGCGTGCCGGTGACCGGCGGGCCGCCCGCGCCGCGCAGCTCGAGGTCGCCGACGCCCAGCTCGAGGAGGTAGTCCTCCATCGCCGCCTCGTCCTTCAGGTACTGCTCCGCGCGGCCGCGCTTCACCCGGTAGAGCGGCGGCTGGGCGATGAACAGGTGGCCCTTCTCGATGATCTCCTGGAAGTGCCGGTAGAAGAACGTGAGGAGCAGCGTGCGGATGTGGGCGCCGTCGACGTCGGCGTCGCACATGAGGATGATCGTGTGGTAGCGCAGCTTCGAGAGGTCCTTGTCCTCGCGCCCGATGCCCGCCCCGAGCGCCGTGATGAGGAGCTTGATCTCCTGGGAGGAGAGCATCTTGTCGAAGCGGGCTTTCTCCACGTTCAAGATCTTGCCCCGGAGCGGCAAGATGGCCTGGTTACGGCGGTCGCGCCCCTGCTTCGCCGACCCGCCCGCGGAGTCGCCTTCGACCACGTAGAGCTCCGAGAGCCCGGGGTCCCGCTCCTGGCAATCGGCGAGCTTCCCCGGCAGCGAGCCGCCGTCGAGGGCCCCCTTGCGCCGCGCGAGGTCCTTTGCCTTCCGCGTCGCCTCGCGCACGCGGGCGGCCTCGAGCGCCTTCAGCACGATCCGGCGCGCCTCGGCCGGGTGCTCCTCGAGGTACACGGCGAGCCGGTCGTTCACCAGCGCCTCGACCGTCCCCTTGACCTCGCTGTTGCCGAGCTTCGTCTTCGTCTGCCCCTCGAACTGCGGCTCCGGGACCTTCACGCTGATCACCCCGGTGAGCCCTTCGCGCACGTCCTCGCCCTGGAGCGCCTCGTCGTCCTTCTTGAGAATCCCGTTGGCGACCGCGTAGGCGTTGATCGTCCGCGTGAGCGCCGCCTTGAGCCCGATCAGGTGCGTGCCGCCCTCGACCGTGTTGATGTTGTTGGCGAAGGCGAAGACGTTCTCGGCGTACCCGTCGTTCCACTGCAGCGCGATTTCGACCTCGATCCCCTCGCGCGCGCCGGTCAAGAAGACGACGTCGGGGTGGATCGGCGTCTTTGCCTTGTTGAGGTGCTGGACGAACGAGACGATGCCGCCCTCGTACAGGAACTCGTGCGATTTCTGGTCGCGTTCGTCGCTGATCGTGATGCGCACGCCGCGGTTCAAGAACGCGAGCTCGCGCAGGCGCTGGGAGAGCAGGTCGAAGCTGAAGTCGGTGGTCTCGAAGATCAACGGGTCGGGCTTGAAGGTGATCTTCGTGCCGCGCTCGCCGGTGACGCCGATCTCCTGCACGCGGCTCTCGGGCTCACCCCGATGATAGCGTTGGCCGTAGACCTTCCCGCCCCGCCGCACCTCCATCTCGAGCGTCTCGGAGAGCGCGTTGACCACCGAGATGCCCACACCGTGGAGGCCGCCGGAGACCTTGTACGCGCCCTTGTCGAACTTCCCCCCGGCGTGCAGCTTGGTGAGGACGACCTCGGCCGCGGAGATACCTTCGGTCGGGTGGATCTCCACCGGAATGCCGCGGCCGTCGTCCTCGACCGTGACGCTCGAGTCGATGTGGATCGTGACGCCGATCCGCGTGCATTCCCCGGCCAGCGCCTCGTCGATCGAGTTGTCGACGACCTCGAAGACGAGGTGGTGCAGGCCGCGCTCGCCCGTGTCCCCGACGTACATCCCGGGGCGCTTGCGTACGGCCTCCAGGCCTTCGAGAACCTTGATGTTTCCGGCGCCGTAATCGGCAGCCGATCCCGGGACTTCGGGCGCGCTCATCGGAAAACGTGAAATTATACCGCGAGCATGCGGGCGAGGCCATCGGCCGAACGGCGCATCACAGGCGCATCGGCATCACGACGTAGGTGTACTCCGGATCTTGAGAGCCGCGGAGCACGCCCGGGCCGACCTCGTCCGTGAGGCCGATCTCGATCACGTCGCCGGCGGCGTGCACGGCGAGCACGTCGAGCAGGTAGCGCGCGTTGAAGCCGATGCTGATGGGTTCCCCCGCGTACGACACCTCGACGTCCTCGCTGGCCTCGCCCTGGTCGGGATTGCTCGCCGACACCTCGAGCCGCCCTCGCTCGAAGTGGAACCGGACGCCGTGCGAGCGCTCGCTCGCCAGCAGCGAGGTGCGCCGCAACGCCGCCAGCAGGTCGTCGCGGTTGACGCGCGCGGTCACCCGCGCCGCAGCCGGAATCACCTGGCGATAATCCGGGAACTCGCCCTCGACCAGCCGCATGAAGAACGACACCGCCGGCGTCAGCACCCGCACGTTCTTGTCGGACAGCGTGATCCGGAGCTCCGCATCCTCGGCGTCGTCGAGCAGCTTACGCACCTCCGCCAGCCCCTTCCGCGGCAGGATCACGCCGGCGGGCAGCTTGGCCTCGGCGAGGTTGCGCTCGATCAACGCCAGGCGATGACCGTCCGTCGCCACCATGCGCAGCGTGTCGTTGGCCGCCGCCTCGGTGAACACCCCGGAGAGGTTGAATCGCGTCTCGTCGGTCGACACCGCGAACAGCGTCTTGTCGATCATCTCCCGCAGCGTACCAGCGGCGACACGAACCGCCGGGCCCGCGCCGTCCTCGGGTCCGAGCGGCACGACCGGAAAGTCCTTCGGGTCGAGGCTGACGACCCGGTACCGCGCCCCGCCGAGGACCTCAGCCCAGCCTGCGGCGCCAGTCCGGATCGTCACTTCCTCGGCGGCGCTCTCGCGCGCGATCTCGTAGAGCTTGCGGGCGTTGAGCGTCATCGTCCCCTTCTTGCGCACCTCGCCCGGCACCTGCGCTCGTAGCCCAACCTCCGTGTCGGTCGCGGTGAACGCAAGGCCGCCCTCCGCCGGCTCGATGAGCACGTTGGCGAGAATCGGGAGCGTCGTGCGGCGCTCGACCACGCCCTGCACGAGGTGCAGCCCGCGAACCAGATCCTCCTGCCTGATGCTGATCTCCATGCTCTTGTCCCCGCTATCCCCAGCGTCCTCCGGAAGAAGTGTTCTCTTCGAGGAGAATGCCGTCGTCCTCATAGGGGGTGTGGACGACGTGGATAACCGGCGCGCCTCCTGAGAACCCGTAGTCGATCACCGGCGCGTTGTCCACCATGGGTCAGCCGCCGGTGGCCTGACGGCGGATCGCCCGCTCGAGCCCTTCGACGGTCGCCTGGAAACCGGGGTCGCCCTTCAGCCGGCGGTCGACGACCGCCGTCGCGTGCACGGCCGTCGAGTGGTCGCGGTCGAAGAGCTCGCCGATACGGGGGAACGAGGCCCCGAGGAGGCGGCGGCAGAGGTACATGGCGATCTGCCGCGGCACGGCGACGTGTCGGCTGCGTCGTCGCGAGCGGAGATCCGCCGGGCGCAGCGAGAAGCGGTCGCAGACCGCCAGCGCGATGTGGTCGAACGTCACCGCCGACGCCCGCGGCGGTCGCACGGCGCCGAGCACCTCGCGGGCGTAGTCGACGGTGATGTCACGGCGGCTCACCGAGGCGTGCGCGGCCAGCCGCGTGAGGGACCCCTCGAGCTCGCGCACGTTGGCGGCGAACTCCTCCGCGAGCAGCAGCGCGACCTCGTGCGGGAGGGGGACGTGCAGCAGCTCGGCCTTCTTCTGCAGGATGGCGACGCGGGTCTCGACGTCGGGCGGCTGGATGTCGGCGATCAGACCCCATTCGAAGCGGTTGCGGAGCCGTTCCTCGAGCTCGGGGATGTCCTTCGGGACCTTGTCGGACGTGAGCACGATCTGCCGGCGCTGCTCGTGCAGCGTATTGAACGTGTGGAAGAATTCCTCCTGCGTCCGCTCACGGCCGGCGAGGAGCTGGACGTCGTCGAGCACCAGGACGTCGACCTGGCGGAACCGCCGCTTGAACTCCTCCATGCGGTCGCGACGCAGCGAGGAGATGAGCTCGTTCATGAAGACCTCGCACGACAGGTAGCCGACCCGGAGGAGCGGCTGGCGAACGAGGATGTGCTGGCCGATGGCGTTGACCAGGTGGGTCTTGCCGAGGCCGACGCCGCCGTAGATGAAGAGTGGGTTGTAGTGGTCGCCCGGCTGCGAGGCGACGGCTCGCGCCGCGGCGTGCGCGAACTGGTTCGAGGCGCCCACGACGAAGGTGGCGAAGGTGTAGCGCCCGTCGAAGGCGGCGCCCACCCACGGTTGCGAGCGCGCGCGCTGCCGCGACAGCTCCGGGAACAGCTCGCCCTGCTCCCGGGCGCCGAGCTGCAGCACCACCTGGCGCCGGCCGATCATCGAGGCCACGGCCGCGCCGAGCGCCGTGAGGTAGCTCTCGGTCACGCACACGAGCGACAGCTCGTTCGGCGCCTCGAGCCGCAGCTCAGTCGCGGTGAGGCCGACCGGGCGCAGCGGCCGGATCAGCTTGCCGACGTCCTCCGCCCCCATGCTCTCGGTCAACCGGTCGAGCACGCCCGCCCAGATCCGCTCGAGGCCAGAGCTTCTATTCACAGGTGTGAACAACCTCGCAACCGTATGCCACCGCGGTTGTTTCCTCCCGAGCAGCATCGCGCACGCACGCCGGGGGTAGCCGGCCGGTCGGGAGGTGCCTGACGCTTGGGGACCGGTCCGACGGTCGGCGGCACAGGGTGATCTCGCTCGGGGACGGCTTCGACGTGGGGATGCCGGGGAGCGGAGTCTAGGGCAGAGTCCGCGTCCCTGCAAGAGAGCTAGACGTCGCAGCTTGACCCGCTGGGCCTGCGATGCCACGCTCGCTCGCCATGGCCGGCGCTTCCGAGAAGCTCTACCGCGAGGCATGCCGGCTCATCCCGGGCGGCGTCAACAGCCCGGTGCGCTCCTGGCGGGCCGTCGGCGGTGCGCCGGTATTCATCGAGCGCGGAAGCGGGGCGCGCGTCGTCGACGCCGACGGGCGGTCGTACGTGGACTTCGTCTGCTCGTGGGGACCGCTGATCCTCGGACACGCGCACCCCGCGGTGGTCGCCGCCGTGGCCGAGCGGGCCGGCGCCGGCACGAGCTTCGGGGCCCCGACGTCGCTCGAGGTGGAGCTGGCAGCGGTGCTCGTCGACGCCCTGCCCGGCATCGACGAGGTGCGGCTGGTGAGCTCCGGCACCGAAGCCGTGACGAGCGCCTTGCGGCTCGCCCGTGCGGCCACGGGCCGGGACGTCCTCGTCAAGTTCGCCGGCGGCTACCACGGGCACGTGGACGCGCTCCTCGTCCGGGCGGGCTCGGGCGCGCTCACCCTCGGCGTTCCCGACAGCCCGGGCGTGCCCGCGGCGCTCGCGGGGTTGACCGCGGTCCTCGAGTACAACGACGTCGCCGGCGTTCGCGGGCTGCTGCGCGCGCGCGGCGAGGAGATCGCCGCGGTCATCGTCGAGCCCGTGGCCGGCAACATGGGCGTGGTCCCGCCGGTGCCTGGGTTCCTCGAGAGCCTGCGCGAGGAGACGGCGCGCGCGCAGGCGCTGCTGATCTTCGACGAGGTCATCACCGGCTTCCGCGTCGGCTGGCAGGGCGCGCAGGGTCGCTACGGCGTCCGGCCCGACCTCACCTGCCTCGGCAAGGTGATCGGCGGTGGGATGCCGCTGGCGGCGCTCGGCGGCCGCCGGGACCTGATGGAGCGCCTCGCCCCGGTCGGGCCCGTTTACCAGGCTGGCACGCTATCGGGGAACCCGGTGAGCGTCGCGGCCGGGCTCGCCACCCTGACGGCGCTCCGCGCGGAGGGCGGGGCGTACGAGCGGCTCGAGGCGCTCGGCGCGCAGGCCGAGGCCGTCCTCGGGGAGGCGCTGGCCGCCACCCGCATCGGCGGCTGCGTGAACCGCGTCGGCTCCATGCTGACGCTCTTCCTCGGACCCGAGGCGGTTCGCGACGGCCGGGATGCCGCCCGCGCCAGGACCGATGCCTTCGCGCAGTACTTCCGCGGCATGCTCGCCGAAGGGATCTATCTGCCCCCGTCGCAGTTCGAGGCGCTGTTCCTCTCGCTGGCGCACACCGAGGCCGACGTCGCGCTCCTCGGCCGCGCCGCGCGCAGGGCCCTCGCCGCGCTCGCCGCCTAGCCTTGCCTCCGCCGCCGGCTCCGCTCGTCCGGTTCGCGCGCTACGGGGCGGTGGCCTTCGAGTTCTCCGGAACCATTGCGGCGGGGACATTCTTCGGTTGGCTGATCGACCGCTGGCTCGGGAGCGCGCCCTGGGGGGTGGCCGGCGGGACGCTGGTCGCGGTGGTGGGTGGGTTCGTCCGCCTGATCGAGGTGTTGCGGCGCTTCGACCGGATCGACCGTGACCGCCGACCTTAGCCGGATCGGGCGCCGTCACGCGCTGCTCGTGGCGGCGGCAGCCGGCGCCGCCGGCGTCGTGGGCCGGCCTGGCCTCGGAGGGGTGCTCCTCGGGGGCGGGGCCATCGGGCTGTCGGTCCTCCTCTACGCCGCCGGCCTGCGCGCGATCCTCGTCCGCCGCCGGCCGCGCCTTGCCATCGGGATTCTGTTTGTTAAACTCGCGGCGCTCCTGGGGATCCTGGGGCTGGCCTTCACGGCGCGGCAGCACCGGCCCGATCCGCTCGGCTTCGCGGTCGGAGTGAGCTGCTTCCCCGCGGCGGCGGTCTGGGAGGCGTTCCGGGTGCGGGCAGATCGGTGATGGAAGAGCACGCTGCGTTCAGTTGGTTCTCGGCGGTGCCGCTGCCCACCTCCGCGTCGACCGCGGCGTTCGTCGCGCTCCTGCTCGCGGCGTTCGCGTGGGCGCTCCGTGGCAGGCTCGCATCGACCGAACGCGCGATCGAGCCCGAGGAGGGCGCGACGCTGCGCAACGTCGGCGAGGTGTTCGTCGAGATGATCAGCGGCCTCGCCGAAGGGGTGATCGGCCACCACGCCGAGCGCTACGTGCCGCTGCTGGCGAGCTTCTTCGCCTTCATCCTGGTCGCCAACCTGATCGGGCTCGTGCCCGGCTTCGCGCCCCCCACCGCGGACTTCAACGTGACCTTCGCGCTCGGGGTCGTCTCGTTCGTCGCCTATCACGCCTACGGGGTGCGCGCGCACGGGGCCGGCGCCTACGCGAAGCACTTCCTCGGTCCGGTCGTGTTCCTGGCGCCGCTGATGCTCGTCATCGAGCTGTTCAGCCATTCGTTCCGGCCGATCTCGCTCGGCATCCGTCTCTTCGCCAACATGTTCGCGGATCACCGCGTGGTCGAGATCTTCACCGATCTCACCAAGGTGGCGATCCCCGTCGTCTTCTACGTGCTCGGCGCCTTCGTGGCCGTCGTGCAGGCGTTCGTCTTCACGATGCTGAGCGCCATCTACATCGCGCTCGCGGTGAGCCACGAGTAGGGAGGTCGTCCGGTCCCGGATGGGAGCGGTAGAGGAGAGAGAGGTGGAAGGGAAGCCGGCGGCCGGGAAGGGGAACCCATGAAGACGCTCGTTGGACGTGTGGGGCTGGCGCTGCTCGGCGTGCTGCTGGCCGGGCATCCCGCGCTGGCGGAGACCGCGGCGGATGGGGGTGGAGGCCTATGGTACAAGGGCCTTATCGCGCTGGCGGCGGGGCTCGGCCTCGGTATCGCGGCGTTCGGCGCCGCGCTCGCGCAGGGCCGGGCGACCGCGGCGGCGATGGAGTCGATCGGCCGCAACCCGAACTCGGCCGATCGCATCTTCACGCCGCTCATCGTGGGCTTGGCGCTCATGGAGGCGCTGGCGCTCTACGCGCTCGTGATCGCGTTCTTCCTGCAGGGGAAGGTCTGATGGAAGGGCGCGCCGGCCGGGAGGATCGCTCGTCCCGGTCGGCGCGCCGGAGACCGGCTCGCCTCGGGTTGGGGGAGGTGCGGCATGCTGTGGAACGTGTCTGAGGTTGGGGAGCGACGGGGGAGCGAGCCGGCCGGGCGTGTCCTGGCGGTCGCAGGGGCGGTCCAGCGCCGCAGCCGCACGGTGCTCACGCTGGTCGCGGTGTCGGCGGTCCGGCCGAACCCCGACCAGCCGCGCAAGCACTTCGCGGAGGACAAGCTCGAGGAGCTGGCCGCGTCGATCAGGGTCCGGGGCCTGCTCCAGCCGATCGTCGTGCGGCGGCGGGAGGAGGGCGGCTTCGAGCTGCTCGCTGGCGAGCGGCGGTTCCGGGCGGCGCAGATCGCCGGCCTGGAGCGGCTGCCCGCGCTCGTGCGCGAGGGCGAGGATCCCCTCGAGATCGCGCTGATCGAGAACCTCCAGCGCGAGGACCTCTCGCCGCTCGAGGAAGCCGAGGCGCTGGCCGCGCTGATCGAGCGCCACGGCTACAGCCACCAGGAGGTGGCCGACATCCTGGGACGCAGCCGGCCCTACGTCTCGAACACGCTCGCGCTCACCCGGCTGCCCGAGCAGGTGAAGGAGGACATCCACCGGGGCGGTCGCCCGGTGTCACGGGAGCTCCTGATGGGTGTCGCGCGCCAGGACGACGCCGCCGCGGCCGTGAGCCTGTGGGAGCGGTTCAAGGACGGGGTCCCTTCGGTGCGTGAGTTCCGTGCCAGGCGGACGGCTGCACCCCCGATGCGTCCCGCCGCCCAAGACGTCCTGCTCGCCGCCCGCCGTCTCAACCACGCGCTCCGGAGGTTGCTCGCCGAGGACACGGTGCCGGGGGCCGACGCCGTCGCGCTCGAGGCCACGTTGAGACGCACCGAGCGGCTGGTGCGGCGGGGTTTGGTGGCGTTGCGGGAGAGCCGCCTGTAACGATTTGGGACAGATTGCGGTCACGTTTCGTTACGTCGCCGTGAGAGACCGCCCGACGAAGACCGGATGTACGGCGCCGGTTCGATGGCACGGCGCCTGCTGTAGCCCATTCCCATGGACACCCCCGCGCGTAGCCAGGCCGTGGACCTCGAGCCCGAGACGATCCTCCCCTCGCAGTTCTTCTCCGGCCTGCACATCGACGCCTCGTTGCAGGCGGAGAAACGGCTCATGCTCGCGGTCCTCGAGGATGCCGTCGGCACCTTTCAGAAATACGCCAACGCCCGGGATCGCCGGGGGCAGACACAGTTCACCGAAACAGAGGAGTGGTTCGCCTCGGACGAGGCCGAGTGGCCGTTCTCGTTCGTCAACGTCTGCCACGCGCTCGGGCTCGAGGTGAGCTACCTGCGCGCAGGCTTGTGGCGCTGGCGTGACCGGCAGCGCGCCCATGATACGGACGCGGTCAACGTGATCCGCTTCCCGTTCCGTCGCGTGAACGGTACGCGGCACGCGATCACGGGAAGGCCGATCGGCCTGCGGCGCTCGGCGTGAGCACGTATCGCAAGCCGCTACCCGTTCCCGACGACCTCTCCCGGCCGTACTGGGACGGAGCACGCGGGGGGGCGCTGGTCATCCAGCGCTGTGCGGGCTGCGGCGTCTACGTGCACTACCCGAAGCCGGCCTGCCCCCGTTGCGCGCACGCCGGCCTGCGGCCGACTCCGGTGTCCGGCCGCGGCACCGTCTACACGTTTACCGTGAGCCACTACGTCGGGGCGCCCGGCTTCGAGGACGAGACGCCCTACGTGATCGCCCTCGTCGAGCTCGAGGAGCAGCCCGGCCTGCGCCTGGTCGCGAACCTTCGCGGCTGCGCCCCCGCCGACGTCCGGGTCGGCATGCCCGTGGAGGTGCTGTTCGAGCCGGTGACGCCCGAGGTGACGCTGCCGCAGTTCAGGCCGCGGGCGGCCTGATCAGAGCGGCTCGATCAGCACGCGCTCGACGCCCCGCTGGACGAAGCCGAGCGCACGCGCGGCGCCGAGCGAGACGTCGATCTGCCGGTGCCGCCGAAACGGCCCACGGTCGGTGATGGTGAGGAGCACCGAGCGACCGTTGCGGAGGTTCGTCACGCGCACCACGCTGCCGATGGGCAGCGTGCGGTGGGCTCCGGTGAGGCCGTCGGGATCGAAGCGCGCCCCGCTGGCGGTCCGCCGCCGGCCGAACTCCGGGCCGTACCACGAGGCCTCACCGATCTCCGAGCGGCGCACGGCGCTGCGGGCGACGGATCCGGCCCGTGCGGGTCTCGCCTGCACGGCGCCCACTGCGAGCCCGGCTGTCAGCCACACCAAGGGCCGGAGGATCCCCCCGCCGGCCCGATGCGATACGGTACGCATTCTCGGCTCCTTGCACGCCGACGAAGTTAGCTGACGGGTTCGGACCCAAAGAGCCTGGCCCGTCCGGAGAAGCCTCCGGATTCACCCCACGGACGACTGCGTCCTCCGCTCCCCGATTCCGGGGATTAGGCGTTCGCTATTGGCTGGAGCTTTTCTGCCCGAACCGGTGACGACTGTCAAACACCGGTCTAGGGAGGGTCGCTCAGGGCTCGTCGTCCCCGGCGTCGAAGTTGCCCTTCACGCCGGGAAGCAGCGGGGACTTGAAGTGGGCCATCCGGCTGGGCTGGGGTTTACGGTACACGAACTCCGTGTCGCAGCCGGCGCAGGTGACGCGGAGGCCGTCCGCCCCGCGCTTGAGCCGTACGGTGACGACGTCGCCGTTGCCGTGCCGGTGCTGGATGGCCGGGTACTCGGCGACGAACACCGTGCGCATGGCTCGCAGCTATCGCTGCCCTCGCCGAGTGTCAATGCGTTGCGCGGGCCCGAGGGCGGTGTCACGATGTCGGGATGCCGGCGAACCGGCTCGCGCGGGAGACGAGCCCCTATCTCCTGCAGCATGCCCACAATCCCGTCGACTGGCACCCGTGGGGCGACGAGGCCTTCGCCGCAGCGCGGGCCGCCGGCAAGCCGGTGCTGCTCTCGATCGGGTACTCGGCCTGCCACTGGTGCCACGTGATGGAGCGCGAATCGTTCGAGAATCCGGCGATCGCGCGCCTGATGAACGAGCTCTTCGTCAACGTCAAGGTCGACCGGGAGGAGCGCCCCGACGTCGACGACGTGTACATGAAGGCGGTGCAGCTCCTCACCGGCCACGGCGGCTGGCCGCTCACCGTGTTCCTCACGCCGGAGCGCAAGCCCTTCCACGGCGGCACCTACTTCCCGCCGACCGACCGCCACGGCCTGCCCGGCTTCCCCCGGGTCCTCGAGGCGGTGGCGCGCGCCTACCGCGAGCGTCCCGACGACGTCGCGCGGGCCGTCGAGCAGCTCCTCGCCGGCATCGGACGCATGGAGCCGAGCGGGCCGGCGGCCGCCGCGCTCGATCCGGCGCTGCCCCGGCGCGCCGCGGAGGGCCTGCTCGCGCACGTCGACCGGGTGTACGGCGGGCTCGGCGGCGCGCCCAAGTTCCCGCACCCGCAGGCCTTCCGGCTCTTCCTGCGCCAGTTCCGCGCGGGCGGAAACGAGGAGTACCTCGACGCCGTGCGGGTCACCTGCGAGCGCATGGCGGCGGGCGGCGTGTACGACCAGGTCGGCGGGGGCTTCCATCGCTATACCGTCGACGCGCGCTGGCTCGTCCCGCACTTCGAGAAGATGCTCTACGACAACGCCCAGCTCGCGCGGCTGTACCTCGAGGCCTTTCTGGTGACCGGGGATCCGGCGCTGCGGCGGGTCGCCGAGGAGACGCTCGACTACGTGCTGCGGGATCTGCGCCATCCCGGGGGCGGCTTCTTCACCGCCACGGACGCGGACAGCGAGGGCGAGGAGGGCCGGTACTTCCTGTGGACGCCGGCGGAGGTCGCGGCGGTGGTCGGCCCCGAGGACGCCGAGCTGGTCTGCCGGTACTGGGATGTCACGGCGGAGGGCAACTTCGAGGGTCGGAGCATTCCCCATCCGGTCGCGCCCCTCGCGGAGGTCGGCGCCCGTCTCGGGCGCAGCCCGGAGCAGGCCGCGGCCGCCGTGGCGCGCGCGCGCAGCCGGCTGCTCGAGGCACGGGCCCGGCGCGTGCCGCCGCTGCGCGACGAGAAGATCATCGCCGGCTGGAACGGGCTCACGATCGGTGCGCTGGCGGAGGCGGGCCGGGTCCTCGGTGAGCCCCGCTTCGTCACCGCGGCGGTCCGCGCCGCCGACTTCGTGTGGCGCGAGCTGCGCGACGGCACGACGCTGCTGCACGCCTGGGCGGCCGGGCGCGCCCGCCATCCGGGCTACCTCGACGACCACGCCTTCCTCGCGGGCGCCCTCGTCGACCTGTACGAGGCGACCGGTGAGCGCGCCCACCTCGATCGGGCGGTCGCGCTGGCCGCCGCCCTCGACGCGCGCTTCCACGACGCCACGGCGGGCGGCTTCTTCTTCACGCCGCACGACGCCGAGCCGTTGGTCGCACGGTCGAAGCCGGGGGCGGACGGGGCGCTCCCCGGGGGCAACGCCGCGGCGGCATTGGCGCTCCTGCGCCTGCACCATCTGACCGGGGAGGAGTGGATGCGCTCCCGCGCCGAGGAGGTGCTGCGTCTCTTCCACGAGGCGGCGGCGCGGAACCCGTTTGCCTACGCGACCTATTTGGAGGCGCTCGAGCTGTGGGCCGAAGGCCCGACCGAGGTGGTGGTGATCGGCCGGCGCGACGCCGCGGACACGCGGGCGCTGCGCGCCGCCGTCGCCGCGGCCTACCTCCCCCGTCGCGTGCTGGTCGTCGTCGAGCCGGACGAGGAGAACCCGCCGGCGCCGGCGCGCGAGCGCCCGGCGGTCGGCGGGCGCGCGACCGCCTACGTCTGCCGGCGCTTCACCTGCTCGGCGCCGGTCACCGACCCTGCCGCGCTGCGGGCGCTGCTCGGCTGACGCTTCGCTCAGAGCCCGGTGAACCGCGGCGCGCGGCGCTCGCGCTGCGCGGCAAGCCCCTCTTGGAGGTCGTGGCTCGAGCGGACCTGACGGGCCATCGCCTCGAGGTCGTCGCGCGGGATCGTGCGACGGAAGCTCGACGCGCGGTGGATGGCGGCCTTCATCGTGCGCACGGCGAGCGGCGCGTTGGCGGCGATCTGCTGCGCGAGCCCCGCAACGACGCTGTCGAGCCCGGAGGCCGGGACGACGCGGTTGACGAGGTCGAGGCGCAGCGCCTCCTCGGCCGAGATCGCCTCGCCGGTGAACAGCAGCTCCGCCGTCTTGCCCGCGCCGATGGCGTCGACGAGCTTCCACACCAGCACGACCGGCACCGCGAGCCCGATGCGGGCGAGCGGCATGCCGAACCGCGCCGTATCGGCGGCGATGCGGAGGTCGCAATGGAGCGCCAGCTCGCAGCCGCCCGCCAGCGCGTCCCCCTGCACGGCCGCGATGGTCGGCTGCGGGCAGGCCTCCAGGCACTCGAGGATCTCCTCGAGCGGCGCGAGCGACGCTTCGCCCGCGGCGCGCTGTGCGGCCATCTCGCGCAGGTCGAGGCCGGCACAGAAGGCGGGGCCCGTGGCGCGCAGCACGATCACCCGCACGGCGGGATCGGCGGCGGCCCGCGTCAGCTCGGTGTTGAGCCGCCGGATCATCGTGCCGCTCAGCGCGTTGCGCTTGGCGGGCCGGTTCAGCGTGACGCGGCAGACGTGATCGCCGGTCGCGACCTGGATCTCGTCGGTCATGGCGGACCCCTCTACCGTCCGGGGTCCGGCGCACGCAAGCGCGCGACCGCCCCTAGAAGCGGTCCTTGAGCGCCCGGACGGCGGCGAAGACCGCGACCGGATCGTCGCGGTCGACGCCTGGGACGCGCGCCGCGACGGCGTCCCGCAGCTCGGGGCTCGTGACGCGCAGGAAGGGATTGGTCGCCTTCTCCTCACCGATCGTGGTCGGCACTGTCGGCCGGCCCTCGCGCCGCACGCGCTCGACCGCGGCGAGCCGGTCGCGCAGGGGGCCGTTGTGCGGCTCGAGGGTCGCGGCGAAGCGGAGGTTCTTCTCGGTGTACTCGTGCCCGCAGTAGACCCGCGTGTCGTCCGGAAGCGCGGTGAGCCGGGCGAGCGAGCGCATCATCTGCGCCGCGTCGCCCTCGAACAGCCGGCCGCAGCCGCCGGCGAACAGCGTATCGCCGGTGAACACGACGGCGGCCTCGAAGAAGTGATAGGCGACGTGGCCGCTGGTGTGGGCCGGGATGAGTATGACCCGGGCCCGCAGCGCGCCGACCGTAATCACGTCGCCGTCGTGCACGGGGTCCGTGATGCAGGGGATGCGCGGCGCGTCGTCGGCGGACCCGCAGACGCGCAGCCCGGGGCAGGCCGCGACCAAGTCCTGGTGGCCGCCCACGTGATCGAAATGGTGATGCGTCGCGAGGGCGGTCGTGAGCCGCAGCCGCCGCTCGACCACGCGCGCCAGCACCGGCGCGGCCTCGGCGCAGTCGACGACCGCGGCGACGCCGGCGGGGTCGCTCAGCAGGTAGGCGTAGTTGTCGGACAGCTGCGGGACCGCGAGAACGTCCACGGCAGGCGGGTCTCAGTCGGGCACGGGCAACGGCTCGGCCGCGAGCGCCGCCGCCGGCGCGCGCTGCTCGAGGCGGAAGACGCGCTCGCGCAGGCCGGCCGTCTCGACCGCGCGCGCGAGCTGCTCCTTCGACAGGTCGCTCAGGCGGGCCTCGAGGCGGGCGAGCCGGTCGCGTAACCCTGCGGCCTCGCCGGCGCGCGCAATCTGGTCCTTGCTGTTCTCCACCACCCGCGCCTCGAGGCGGGTGAGGCGCTCGCGCAGCGCGCCCAGGTCGCCCAGCTTCGAGCCCACCTCACGACCGAGGTCGCCGAGGCGCTGCTCGATGCGCTCGAGGCGCCGGCGGCAGTCCTCGGCGTCCATCGATTCCTGGGCGTTCTCGCGGCTGATCTCGGCGGCGCGGCGCTCGAGGACCTGCATGCGGCCCAGCAGCTCCTCGGCGCGGGCGAGGGCGGCGGCCGCGCGGTCGTTGGCCGTGTTCGCCAGCGCCTGCACGGGAGCGAGCAGCTCGCGCACGCCGTCGCGGGGCACGTCCCCGAGTCGGCTCTCCACCGCGCGCATCCGCTCGCGCAGCCGCTCGAAGTCCCGTCTGAGCGAGATCGCGAGCCGGTCGAGCAGCAGATCGAGCCGTTCGGCGAGCCGGTCCTCGATCGCTCGGGCGAGCGAAGCGATCTGCCCCTCGACGCCGCGCCCGGCCTCCACGAGCCTGCGCTGCACGCCTTCGCCCAACGTGAGCGCCTGCTCGAGCAGGCTCTGGCCGCCGTCGGCGAGGAGCTCCTGGAGCGCGGCGAGCGCCCCGCGCGGCTCTTCCTTCGCCCGTCCCATCACGCCCTCCTTCCGCCTGCCCGGGAGGCGCACCGACCCGCCGGCGCGGCCGCAACCGCGCTCCCGGATCGTCCGCTCTCGGGCACTGCGCGCGCGATGCCCTGCCTTAGAGCAAGCGCACGGGGAAATTGCAACCTGGAAAGCCCTCAGGAGGAGGTCGGGATCGCCCGCAGGAGCACGAGCAGGCGGCGGACCCCTTCGCGCAGGTTGTCGATCGAGACGCGCTCGTCTGCCCCGTGGACCGTGCGCTCGTCCTCGTCGGAGAGCACGAAGGGGACGAAGCCGTAGCTCGCGATGCCGAGGTCGCGGAAGTAGTGGCTGTCGGTGAAGCCCGGGATGACGCTCGGCACGACGGGAGCGCCGTGCAGCTCGCTGCGGGCGAGCTCGCGCACGGCGGCGACCAGCCCCGAGTCGGGGTCGGACGACGACGCGGGAAACGAGAGCAGCGTCTCGAGGTGGACCGCGTCGTCGCCGATCACCTCGGCGAGCTGGCCGACGAAGGCGTCGGGCGCCTCGCCCGGCAGCAGGCGGCAGTCGAGGTCGGCGCTGGCCTCGGCCGGGATCACGTTGGTCTTGGCGCCGCCGCGCAGGACCGTCGGTGTGATCGTGTCGCGGAGGAGCGCGTTCTGGCGGGGGTTGCGGGTGATCTCGGTGAGGAAGCCGGGGTCGTCGAGCGCTGCGCGGAGGTGGAGGAGGCGGCTGCGCAGCGGCTCCGCCTCGAGCGGCGCCAGGGCCGCGAAGTAGGCCTCGACCGCCGGGGTGAGCCGCACCGGCGTGCGGTAGCGGAGCAGCTTGTCGAGCGCGCGCACGAGGCGCGTCACCGCGGTCTGCGGCGGGGGCACCGCCCCGTGGCCCGGCTCGCCCGTCGCCGTGATCCGCACCCAGCAGGGCGCCTTCTCCGCGATGGCGACCTGTACGACGCGCCGGTTGCCGGGCAGCAGGTGGATGTCGTCGCCCTCGTTGAGGAGGTACTCGGCGCCGGCGACGAGGTCGGGACGGTGGCGGGTGAGCCAGCCCGCGCCCGCGGCCCCGCCCGTCTCCTCGTCCGCGGTGGCGAGCAGAACGAGATCGCGCCCCAGCGGCTGGCCGCTGCGCGCGAGGGCCAGCAGCGCCGTCGTCTCGACGGCCGCGACCCCCTTGCAGTCGATCGCGCCACGACCCCACACGTAGCCGCCCCGCCGCACCCCGGCGAAGGGCGGGACGTGCCAGCCGTGGGGATCGGCCGGCACCACGTCGAGGTGCGAGAGCAGCACGACGGGCCGCCCGTGGCCGCTGCCCGGCAAGCGCGCGAACAGGCTCCCGCGCCCGGGCGACGATTCGATCACCTCCGCCTGGATGCCGGCCGCCGCGAGCCGGCGCGCGAGGGCGGAAGCGGCGGCGGTCTCGCCGCCGGGCGGATTGGTCGTGTCGATGCGGATCAGCTCGGCGAGCAGGTCGGCCGCCTCGTCGCCCCAGCGGCTCGCGGCATCGGCCGCGCGCGCACGCGGCGCCGAGAGGCCGAGGGCGAGCGCCACGAGGGCCGCGGCGGCCGCGCGCCGGACACCGCCGCCCGGTCGGAAATTGGCGCCGGACGCGCGTTTGCGCATCGCGAACTTGTCAACATCGTCTCCTGCAAGGGTTTGCGCGTCATCCGGGGTGCGGAAGGCAGAGAATCTCGGCGGAGCGACGAGCGAGGCCAATGGAAAATTCACAGATTTCTCAGAGGGTTGGGATTGCCTCTACGGCCGGCGTTCGCCGACCCGGCATCCGCAAGGGCTGGCCGGATCGAGCCTAGGACATCGCTAGTCAACAGGTTGTCCACAGACGTCCGTCGGCTGGAACCCGGCCGCCACGACGTACATCTCGGCCGACCCTCCCCGTGTCGCCTGCGGGCGGATGGCGCGCACGGTCGCAAAGAGGGTTCGCAGCCGCTCCACGGTAGGCCCGTGCGACGGGCCCATGAAGACCTTTATGAGCAGGCGGCCGCCCGGACGCAGGAGCGCGGGCAGCGCGCGCACGACGGCGTCGGTCAGATCGGCGCAGCGGGCCTCGTCGGTCGTGCCCACGCCCGTGAGCTTCGGGGCGAGGTCGCAGAGCACGACGTTCGCCGCCGTCCCGAGCCGGCGCCGCACGGCGGCGATCACCGCCGGGTCACGGACGTCGCCGGCGACCAGCTCCAGGTTGGACGCCGGCAGCGGCTCGACGGGCGTGACGTCCACGCCGACGACGCGCCCGCCGGCGCCCACGCGCTCGAGGGCGACCTGCAGCCAGCCGCCGGGCCAGGCCCCGAGGTCGACCACGGCGTCGCCCGGCCGGAGCAGACGAAAGCGCTGGTCCAGCTCGGCGAGCTTGTAGGCGCTGCGGGCACGGTAGCCCGCGGCCTTCGCCCGTAGATAGAAGGCATCCCGGCGTCGGTAGCTCACGCGGCGCCGGCGCGCCCGTGCTCAGTCGCCGGACTGCGGTTCGTAGTTGGGGTCGTAGGCGGGGTAATACCCGAACAGATCCTCGTGCGGCTCGTGGCCGAAGATCGGCTCGAGCTGCGGCTGGGAGACGAGGAAGTGGATCGGGCGGGTGATCAGCCACTCGGCTGCGAATCCCAACGGGCTCACCATGAACGCGGCGATGCGCAGCGGATGGGCCTGGGAGTCGTCGTACGCGTCGTGGGCCAGGCCGCGCGCGGGAAGGCCCGCAAGGCACGCCACCACCGCCAGCGTCGTCAGAAGACGTTTCACGCTCCACCTCCCGCGGCTCGAAAGGCCGCCCCCGCGAAGCTACCAGCTCGTGCCCGACGTCTCAAGACGCGTTGACAGCCGCGACCCCCCGCCGCTAGGAACCCGCCATGCGCGTCTTCCATCCCCTCGAGCCTCTGCGCGGGTGGCGGCGGGTGGCCGCGCAGGCCTGGCGGCCGCCCAAGGACCCGAGCGTCTACGCCATGCTCGACGTGCCCATGCGGGCGGCGCTCGCCTATCTCGATCGCCTGCGGGCGGAGACCGGCGTTCGGGTGACGGTGACGCACCTCGTGGCCCGCGGCGTGGCGCTCGCGATCGCACGCTACCCGCAGCTCAACGGCATCGTCGCGCGAGGGCGAATCATGCTGCGCGACAGCGTGGACATCTTCCTCCAGGTGGCGACCGAGGGCGGCGCGGACCTCTCGGGCATCAAGGTCGCGCGGGTGAACGAGAAGAGCGTGGTCGAGGTGGCGCGCGAGACCGAGGAGCGCGTGCGGCTCCTCCGCGAGCGGCGGGACCGGCAGGTGGAGCGCACGAAGTCGATGCTCGACCGCCTGCCCGTGCGCCTCATCGGTCCGGTGATGCGCGCGCTCGCCTACCTCACCTACGACCTCGACCTCGACCTCTCGCGGTTGGGCGTCGTCAAGGACTCGTTCGGCAGCGCGATGGTGACCAACGTGGGCACGTTCGGGCTCGCCACGGCGTTCGCGCCGCTGCTGCCGTTCAGTCGCACGCCGCTCATCGTGCTGGTGGGCGAGGTGCAGGAGCGCGTGGTCGCCGAGGCGGGCCGCGTGGTCGTGCGGCCCATGCTCACGCTCGGCGTCACGTTCGACCACCGCTTCATGGACGGCTGGCAGGGCGGCGCGATGGCGCAGCTCTTCCGCGCCTACCTCGAGAGCCCGGACGAGTTCGAGCGCCCGGGTGCGGTGGCGGCGACGGCTATACCCGGCCGATGAAGGCGAGCTGGCGGCCGGCGCCGGCGCCGTCACGCCGGTAGGAGCAGTAGCGGCGGTCACAGCGGGTGCACGGGCCGAGCACGGCCGCGGCCCGCACGCCGGCGGCGGTGAGGAGCAGCCGGCACGCCGCGCGCAGGTCGAGGCGCGCGCGGCCGCCGGCGCCGCTCCAGGCGGGGGCGGTCAGGTCCCCGGTGCGCCGGCAAAAGGCGGCGCGCACCTCGGGGCCGACCTCGTAGCAGCACGGGCCGATGGCGGGGCCGAGGACGGCCTCGACCGCGGCGGGTGCCGCGCCCGCCGCCGTGCACAGGCGCTCGACGGCCGCCTCGAGCACGCCGGCCGCCGCGCCGCGCCAGCCGGCGTGCGCCGCCGCCGCGGCCCGGCCGCCGCGCGCCAGCAGCAGCACCGGGACGCAGTCCGCGGTGACGACGCCGGCGAGGAGACCGGGCGTCGCGGCCACCACGGCGTCGGCCTCGCCGAGCGGCGCCTCCCCGGGGGCGGCCACCACGGCACGCGCGCCGTGCACCTGGCGGGCGGTCGCCACCGGCAGCGCCGCGCCGACGGCGGCGACGATCGGCTCCCAGCGCGTCGCCCCGGCGCATTCGCGCCGGTCGAGGAACCCGTGGCGCAGCCCGGGCACCTCCGTCCACGGGGCGTGGGTCAGCACGCGGCGGCGCCGCTCACGGCGTGACCCGCTCGAGGCGGACGTCGCTCCACCGGAGCAGCTCGTCGAGGGTGTGGAGCTTGTACTCGCGCTCGTAGAAGACGCGCCGGATGCCCGTGTTGATCAGCACCTTGAGGCAGTGGATGCAGGGCGTGTGCGTGATGTAGATGTCGGCGCCGCGGATCGCGACCCCGTTCTTCGCGGCCTGCGCGATCGCGTTGATCTCGGCGTGGATCGTGCGGAAGCAGTTCTCCTCGGTCTCCCCGCTCGGCGTCTGCGAGGTGTAGACGAGGCAGCCGACGTCCGTGCAGTGCGGGAGCCCGGCCGGGGCGCCGTTGTAGCCGGTGGCGAGGATGTTGCGGTCGCGGACGATGACCGCGCCCACCTTGGCGCGCAGGCACGTCGAGCGTTCGGCCACCTGGCGCGTGATCGTCATGAAGTACTGGTCCCAGCTCGGCCGCTCGGTCGTCATGGCAGCATCCTGAATGGTTCGGCGACGAACGTGAGCGCGAAGAGGACGAGGCTCAGCAGCGCCCCGACGGATCGCCCCGCGCCGAGCGGGCGGCCGTCGTCCATGGTGGGCGGATGGCCGAGGCCCGCCATGAGGAGGGCGATCGCGCCCCACACGAGCCAGCCCGGCCAGCCGCGCAGCCCGAGCCAGACGAGGCAGGCGATCAGGAGCGCCGGCAGCGCCCGGTTGCGCCGGCCCGCCGCGGCGTAGAGCACGTGTCCGCCGTCGAGCTGGCCGACCGGGATCAGGTTGACCGAGGTGACGAACAGCCCGAACCAGCCGGCGAACGCCACCGGGTGGAGCACGACGTTGGCCGGATCGGCGTGGAGCACGAGGCGGGCGAGGAAGGCGGTGAGCAGCGAGTCGCCGAGCTCGAGCACGGCACCGTGGGGCGCGGCCGGCAGCACCGTCGAGTGGCGCAGGCCGACGATCGTCGCCCCCAGCGCCACGACGAAGCCGGCCCAGGGGCCGGCCGCGCCGATGTCGAACAGCGCGCGGCGATCGGGGAAGCGGGAACGGATGCGGATGAACGCGCCGAACGTGCCGAGCGGGAAGAGGTACGGCGGCGCGGGGAGGAAGTACGGCAGGGTCGCGTCGACGCGGTGGCGGCGGCACATGAGGTAGTGGCCGGCCTCGTGGGTGCCGAGGATCGCGAGCAGCGTGGCCGCGAACGGCAGGCCGCGCAGCAGGAGCTTCACGCGCACGGGATCGATGCCCTGCCAGAGGGCGCCGGCAGCGGTGGTGGTGAGGAGCGTGGTCGCGAGCAGCAGGAGGTGGAGCAGCGGCGGCCGCCGCCGGCGGACCGCCGCGACGCTCACCGCAGGCCGCGGCCAGCGCACCACCGCGTCGGGCTCGACCCTCACGCCGCGGGGCCCTCGACCACGACCGGGGCCCCGACCCCGACGCCGAGCGCGGCTGCGGCCGAGCCGTCGCGCCGAGCGACCTCGAGGAGCCCCCAGCTCCCGACGACCGCGAGCAGCGCTCCCGGCTCGACGTCGGCGTAGGCCGTCGCGATCCCGTGCATGCGCACGTTCCCGATCGTAGTCGAAACCTCCTGCCGGGGGAACGCGGCGAGAGCCGCGGCCTCGATGTTCGTCACCAGGTTGCCGAACCGGTCGACGTAGAGCACGAGGCCGCGCAGCCGCCCCGGCGCCGCCTCGACTGCGGGCACGGCGATCCGCACCGGGTCGGTGACGGCGGGGCCGAGGGCCGCGGGCGGGGTCCCGGTGGCGAGCGCGGCCGCCACCGGCGCGAACACGTCCCGGCCGTGGAAGGTGGCGCTCCGCGGGGCGAGGAAGAAGCGCTCGTCGGTCAGGTGGACGACCCGCCGCGTCCGCGCGGCCGGCGCCGCGAGCGAGAAGAGCCCGTTGTCGGGCCCGACGAAGAGCGCCGCGTCGGTCTCGACGCAGATCGGGCGGCGGGAGCCTCCGACGCCGGGGTCGACCACCGCGAGGTGGATGGTTCCCGGCGGGAAGTATGGCGCGGCGTGCCGCAGCACGAGCGCGCCGGCGAGCACGTCCTGCGGCGGGATGCCGTGGGTGACGTCGATCACCGCCGCCCCCGGGGCGCGCGTGGCGAGCACGCCCTTCATGATCCCGACGAAGGGATCGGCGAGCCCGAAGTCGGTGGTGATCGCGATCAGCGCCACGGGCGCGCGAGCGCCTCCTCGACGCCGGCCCACAGCAGCGGGAGCATGATCTCGTGGTGGCCGGTGAGCTGGATGCCGCGCCCGCCGAGGGCGGTCGGCCGGCCGACGACGTTCACCGCCGGGCGGTAGTGGCGCTGGAAGTCCATGTCGATCGTGGTGAGGGCGCGGACGCGGCGGCCGAGGTTGCGCGCGAGGTTGAGGGCCTTCACGAACACCTCGGGCAGCACGACCGCCGAGCCGAGGTTCAGGTAGACGCCGCCCTCGAGCCCGCCCACCACGGCCGCGAGCAGGCGGAAGTCGTGCAGGCTGCCGGCGCCGGTGGCGGCGCCGTCGGCGCCGGGGTGCATGTGGATGATGTCGGTGCCGATGGCGACGTGGACCGTGGCCGGGATGCCGGCCTCGGCCGCGGCGGCGAGCACGCTCGCCCGCCGAAGCGGCAGGCGCGCGCGCCCGATCGCCTCGCCCACGGCCTGCCCGATGCCGACGCCGCGCCGCGCCCCGCCGGCGATGGCGGCGTTCAGGAACTCCCCGGTCTCGCGCGCCATGCCGAACAGACCGCGGTCGAGCCCGGGGCCGACGTCCTCGGAGGTGCGCCCACCCCAGGCGAGCTCGAAGTCGTGGATCAGGCAGGCGCCGTTCATGGCGACCGCGGCGAGCCGCCGGCGGCGGATCAGGTCGACGAGCAACGGCCCCAGGCCGACCTTGAGCGGGTGCGCGCCCATGCCGAGGACGACCGGGCGCCCGCGGCGGAGCGCCTGCGCGATGCGCGCCGCGGCCTCGCGCAGCTCGCGGCCCGCGAGGATGTCGGGCATGCCGGAGAGGAGCTGGCGCACGCTCATCCCCCGGCGCACCGGGCGGCAGGCGGCCGCGAGTGCCACCTTGCTCGGGCGGCGGCCGAGCGGGACCGTACGGGCGCGCGCGGGGTCGAGCGGCCGCGGCGCGCGCCCCGGGCGCGTCGGCGGCCTCATGACGCGGCGCCGAAGAGCCGGCGGTCGAGCAGCTCGCAGAGCGCGTGGCCGATCAGGATGTGGGTCTCCTGGATGCGCGCGGAGTGCGCGCTCGCCGACACGCAGAGGCTCACGTCGACCAGGCCGGCGAGCGCGCCGCCGTCGCCCCCGGTGAGGCCGATGGTGCGCACGCCGAGCGCCCGGCACGCCTCGACCGCGCGCAGCACGCTCGGCGAGCGGCCGCTGGTCGAGATCGCGAGCGCGACGTCGCCGGGCCGGGCGAGCGCGCGCACCTGGCGGGCGAAGACCTCGTCGTAGCCGTAGTCGTTGGCGATGGCGGTGAGCGCCGAGGTGTCGGTGGTGAGCGCGATCGCCGGCAGCGCGCGGCGCTCGACGCGGAAGCGGCCGACCAGCTCGGCGGCGAGGTGCTGCGCGTCGGCGGCGCTGCCGCCGTTGCCGAAGAGCAGCACCTTGGCGCCCGCGGCGAGCGCGCCCGCGACCAGGTCGACGGCGCGCTCGAAGGCGTCGAGGCCTTCGGCGAGGAAGACCTCCCGCGCGCGGGCGCTCTCGGCGAAGAGCGCCCGCACGGCGTCCTGCGTCGGCGATCCCACGCTCAGCCCGCCTCCGGCGGCTCGGGGAGGAGGTGGGCGACGAAGAAGCGCAGCACGTCGTGCGGCGTGATGATGCCCACCAGGCGACCCTTGCGCACCACCGGCAGGTGATGGATCTGGCTCTCGCGCAGCACCCCCATCACCTCCTCGGTCGGGGCGAACTCGTCGATGACGATCGGCGGTTGCGACATGACGTCGCGCGCGCTGGTCTCGGGGCCGAGCCCGCGCAGCAGCGCGCCGAGCAGGTCGGTCTGGCTCACGAAGCCGATGATCCGGTCGGCGTCGTCCACCACCGGAACCCCGCCGAAGTTGCCGCTGACCATCATCGCGGCGATCGCGTCGAGGGGCGCGCCCGGGCGGACCGAGCTCACGCGCTCGGTCATGAGGTTGCGCGCATGCCCCTTCATCCCCCGAGCGTCTACTGGAGGCCCGCCGGGGGGTCAATCGACCGCCTGCGGGTTGCCTGCCCCCGGCGCCTGCGCTAGGGTCGAGCCCCGTCGCGGGCGTAATTCAGTGGTAGAATGCCAGCTTCCCAAGCTGGACGTCGCCGGTTCGACCCCGGTCGCCCGCTCTCGTTGGAACCCCGTAGAAGACAAAGGGTTCTTTCACCTTCGACGGCAGCGAGTCGTCGCTCACATCCGGGAGGGTTCCCGGTAGGTTCCCGGTCAGCGACTCGAACTCACCGATCATCTCGTCGAGCTGCTCGGCATCGACACGGGCGTCGCCGTAGTGCTTCTCGATCATCTCGAGGCTCGTCCCCGTCTGCCGGCAGACAAAGAGGGGCTTCGCCCCGGCGGCGAGCAGCATCGAGATGTACGTGTGGCGGCAGTTGTAGAAGGGGCGCCGTCGGATGCGGAGCGCACGGAGCGCTGGGAGCCATTCGCGCCGCTGGAAGTTTGCTTCGTCGATCGGCGTGCCGCCCGGCGTCGTGAAGACGAAGTCCTCGGGGGCCGGGCGGTGCGGCATGTGAGCGCGCAGGACGTTCTCGAGGCCCTCGTGAACGACGACGTCCCGCTTGCTCCTGCCGGTCTTGGGTCGTCCGTCCTCGCCGAGCACCCGACTCCGGCGGATGCGGATCCGCCGGTTGGCCAAGTCGACGTCACCCCAGCGGAGCGCGATCGCCTCCGACGGCCGCGTTCCGGTCCAGAAACGGAAGTAGACGAACGCGTGGTACGCGCGGCGCTCTCGCGAGAACCAGTCCAGGATGCGCTCTCGCTCCTTGTCTGTGTAGCGATCGATTTCGGCAGCGTCCGAACCCTGGTCGAGGCGTGTCACGAAGCGCCGGTCGAAGAGCTGGTCAAGGTCGGGGGCGCGGTAGCCGGCGAGTTCCGCGTCGCGCAGCATGCCCCGCAACCCACTATGGATCACCCGGTCGATGGTGCTGGCCGCGAGGCCCTGGCGCCGAAGCCGCGTCTGCAGATCGACCAGGTGCTTCGGCGTCAGCTCATCGAGCCGAACGCTCCCGACGGCCGGAACGACATGAGCGCGAATGTACGACTCGCGGTTGCGCTGCCACTTGGCAGTGACGGCCCGCCGCGAGCCATCGGCCGCTGACCAGACCTGAAAGAACCGGCGGACGGTCACGATCCGGCCGACCGCCGATTCCCGCTCGGGCAGGAAGCGGGCCGCAAGGTTCCCCATCGGGAACCACCGCAAGTAGTCGAAGGCGCCGTCTCGGATCTCCTGGTCGATCACCCGAGCGCGCGCTTCGGCTTTGCGCCGATTCTCTGGTGTGGCCTTGAGCTTGGTGCCCTCGTGACTCTCGAGCCCCTCGAAACGGAGCCGGAAGGCGAGATAGCCGTGCCGGTTCGTGCGAACGAAGCAGCCCACGAGAGTCCCTACGCGCCCTCACCAGCTCTGCGAACGAATCCCCCGCCCGCGCTCCGGGCCATCGGGATGGAGTCGACCGAAACGCTCTCGCCGTCGCGGAGCCACGCGTCGACCCGCGATCGGAGGAACCGCGGGCCGATCCCGGGACGCCGGAAGAAGTGCTCACCGGGCCGGAACGCCCCGCTGCTCATCATGTTCCGGATTCGCTTCGGGCTGACCTTCAGAATGCCTGCGACCTCGGCGACCGTGAGATACTCCTCACCGGTACGCACTCCTCCTTCGTGGACCATGAACGAGAAGGGGCGGGGGATCCGGTAGCTCCCGGGTTCCGTCGCCCGCCGCGGTGGCTGGCGCGCGCTGCAAGCCTTCGCATCCGCGCGCCCGGTGCCTCGATCGCCCGTCGCGAGGGAGTAGATCGATGCCACGTCCCGCACGGACGCTCCAGTTTATCCGGAACACACATCAATGTCAACCACATCATATATCCACTTGCCATATGCTGTGCGGCAGCCGTGACGACGCCAATGCAAACCCCGCTACGACTCCCGGACCTTGCGATAGACGCCCCGTCTGCCCGTTGGCGCGATCCGCCCCTGACGCTTCCAGCGGAACACGATCGAGGCGACCAGATTCGGGGACGCCCCGGTGAGCTCTCGCATGTCCTTCGCCGCAAACTTGGCTCCCAGCCGCTCGTAGACCTCATCCCACGCGATTCGTCCAGCGCTCTGCGCCGCCTCGTGATCCCCCAAGAGGCGGAGCTCCCGCTCGAGGGACTGGACGAGCTCCCGCGCCTTCGTGAGCTCGACGCGCAGGAGCGCGACCTTCTCGTCCCGCAACTTCCGTTCCTGCGTCTTGATACGGCTCAGCTTCTCGAAGACCGCCCCGTGCTCCGGTGTGGTCAGCTTCGTGCCCTTCATGCCCATCCTCCCGCTCCGAGCCACGTCTCCATAGCAGCCGCTGCATGATATAGCAACGACTTGACAAATCACAAGCGGCCGTGTAAACTACCGTATGCGTGACTAACCGATTGTGTCCCGATCTTGCCTCAGAGACCCGGTACGCCAGACAACTCGCCGAAGCGCTGATGCGGGCGGCCTCCGAGGAGGCCAGGCGCCACCGGTTGTCGGATGCCTGCGTCATCGGGGCACTGACGCTGCTCTTGGGCAAGGTCAGCGGGAGCGTCGCGCGCCGTCGCGGGTTCGCGCTCGATCAGTACGCGGCGTTCATCGTCGATCACGTCACGCGGATCGCGACGGCCGAGTTCGCGCGTAGACGCCCGACGCTCCAGTAGGTCCTACGAGAGCGGGCGGACGCCGGTCGCGCGTCGTCTGCTGGAGGCCGCCGCCGGCGGTTCCCATGCTGTCCGAGCTGACTGCAAGAGTCCTGATCATAGCGGTCGGGACGAAGGGAGGAGATATCGGGGTGAGAACCACGAATGGTGATGCAGTCAATGGGGATTCCCAATGGCGTCGGTACCGTCTCGCCCAGTTCCGCGTCGTGCTCGTCCGCGAAGGGACGGTGCCGACCGCCTGGGATCGACAGGTGCGCGCGAGCCGCGACGTCGCGACGCTGATGCGGCCGCTGGTCGCGGGGCTCGACCGCGAGCAGTTCTGGGTCCTGCTCCTGAACGCCAAGAATCGGGCGATCGGGCTCAACCTCGTGTCTGTCGGTGCGCTCAACACGACGCTCGTGCATCCACGCGAGGTGATGAAGCCCGCGATCCTCAGCAACGCGGCCGCGATCGTGCTCGTCCACAACCATCCGAGCGGCGACCCCGCCCCATCCGCGGAGGATGTCGCCTTGACCCAGCGGCTCTGGGCGGCCGGGGAGCTCCTCGGCATTCGCGTGCTGGATCACGTCGTCGTCGGTTCCGAGGACGCCTACTGCTCGTTGGCCGATCAGGGAGCGCTTGGAGGTGCAAAATGAGTCAGGTCACTTCGCACATGCCCGCCCATCCCATGGCCGGCATCACGGGACATCAGGGGCCGGCGCGGCCGATCGCGCGTGGGGCGAAGCGGAGTGCGGCCCTGGCAGGCTCTGGGCCTGTGACCGCGCGCGACGAGCGGCGCTGCGAAAGGCATGAGCGCCGGGCTCCCGGGCAGCTCCATGGGCCGTACGCCCCGCCGTCCGCCTGGGGCCACCTGTGGGTGGCGGAAGGAACGCCGCAGCAGTTCGTCATCAGCTGCAAGCAGTGTGGGCGACACCTCATGACGGTTGTTCGCATCACCGATCCCGAAATCGCGCGGCTCGCGGCACACGTCCGTGCGTGCGTGCGTCCGGACCCGCTTGGCGAGGCGCCACCTCTCGGCGTCCTCATGGCGCAGATTCGTGTGACGGCAGGAGGCGGCGCCTAAGGGAAGCCCGTGGCGATCTTCCGGCGTCCGCGTGGGTCTTTCGCCAGCGATGTCGTCTGCGAGAACCCGGGAAAGGAGGCACTCTGACAGTAGTCGTGATCATCCTGATCGTCCTTGGCGTTCCATTTGTCCCCCTGGCCTATCGCGCCATTCGGGTGGTCCCCGAGTACAACCGGCTCGTCGTCTTCCGCCTCGGCCGCTGCATCGGGCAGAAGGGGCCGGGCCTCGTGTGGCTCTGGCCGGTCCTCGACCGAGCCGTCGCGGTGGACCTCCGCGAACAGGTGCTAGAGGTTCCGCACCAGACCACCATCACGAAGGACAATGCACCGATCAGCATCGATTTCCTCGTGTACTCGCGCATCATCGACCCCGTGGCGAGCGTCGTGCAGGTGGTGGACTTCGCCCGCGCCGGGCAGGGGCTCGCCACGACCACCCTGCGGGCGGTGATCGGTGACATTCAGCTTGACGACGTGCTCTCGCGCCGCGAGCAGATCAACCAGCGGCTCCAGGCGAAGCTGGACGAGGTGACGGCGCGCTGGGGCGTGAAGGTCACGTCGGTCGAGATTCGCGAGATTCAGCCGCCCCGCGAGGTGCAGGAGGCGATGAATCGCCAGCTTTCGGCAGAACGGACTCGACGGGCGACGGTGACTCAAGCTGAGGGAGCGCGGCAGGCCAGCATCACCGTAGCCGAAGGCGAGAAGCAGGCGGCGATCCTGCGCGCCGAGGGAGACCGACAAGCCGCGATCCTGCGAGCGGAGGGCTTCAGCCTTGGTCTCCACACGATTGCCCAGGTCGGGAAAGACCTCGACGCCCGCACGATGCAGTTGCAGTACCTCGACATGCTGAAGGCGCTGGGAGCCGGCGCGGCGACGAAGATCGTCTTCCCGCTAGAGTTCACCGGCCTCCTGGCGGGGATCGGGGGACGGATAGCGGCAGCGGGGACGGACGGGCAGCGCTGATGTCCGACAGGACGAAGTACAACCTCGACTACCGCCCCACGTCCTACTGGACGACGCCGGGCGATGAAGGACGCATCGCCGTGAGGCGGCGCGCCTTCTTTGACCTCGGTCGTGAGTTCCTACCGGACAAGCAGCCGAACGAGGTTGAGATCGCGCTCATCTCGCTCGCTTCCGTCACGGGCGATGTGATCACCATAACTGCGCGGCGCCGGGGAAGCCAGATCGTCTACAGCATCGTGGATGAGTACGACACGCGCTTTCGGTTCAAGCCGAAGACATCCGAGCAGCCGCTCTCGATGGGCGAACTCGTCGCCCTGATCGACGGCGCCACCGGACACCTCGATGGCGCCATGGGACTGACGAGCGCGTACCGTGACTACAACGCTGCGTTCTGCGATCCCGAGAGGCTCGTGGACTTCGTGATCGTGACCTCGGAGTTCTACCCGGAGCTTCAGGCGTACTACGCCGAAGAGGCGTGGGAGTGGCTGGTGGAAGTGAAGGCGAGATGCTCCGCACGCTGATCCTGCCTGCCGTCGCCCCACCCTACCTGCTGGTCGAGCTCGTCGCCGCGCTCTACCACCTGACCGTTCTCCCTGCTGACCTCGGTGAGGACGATCTGGAAGCCATCGCAAGGGCGCAGGTGCAGGCGAATCGACTCGATGCCTGCCTCGTGCTCGGAGAGCGCCGGGCGCTCACGATTCACGCGGAGGGGGTGGAGCGCCTGGAGTCCGAAATACCGTTTCGCCTCCTCGGCCACTGGAGCAGCGCGGCAGTCACGCGACGGCTGAAGACCGTCTCCCCGTTATCGGCCACGGACGACTTGGTGCGCAGGCAGAGGGTGCTGGAAGCCGCGATCAAGGAATACCCCGCACGACGTGCCGAGGTGCTGCGGCAACGCGGCATGCTACCACCGGCTGACTTCGTGGTGGGCGATACGACGAAGGGCGGGCGGCAGGCGACACCGGACGAGCTTCAGGCGCTCTCCGGTCGTCAATCGAGCGGGGTGCCCATGGGGCTGGTCCAGTGCGCCGACTGCGGGTTGTGGACGGGCGAGTGTCTCGATCCGAGCCCGGAATTTAGCGGCAAGGTGATGCACGTAGCCTGTAGGTGCGAGAATTGGAACCGCTGCGCCCGGTGTCGCGGGACGCTCTACCGGTTCCGACTGAACGCGAACTACTACGACCAACGCGACGCCGCGGTGGTTCACGTGTCGGGCTTCGCCGGGCTGAACCACCGGTGCGCTGGATGACCGGTGGGAGACAGGCGTCGAGGCGCACGCCACACAACCGAAAGGAGAAGCGAAGCGCATATGAGTACGACGTTCCAGAAGAGCCCCAAGTGGCTCTGGACGAGCGAGAGCGTCACGGAGGGGCACCCCGACAAAATCTGCGACCTGATCGCGGACGCGGTGGTCGATTGGTGTTTGTCACACGACCCGAACGCCCGCGTGGCCTGCGAGGTCAGCGTCAAATCTGACGCCACCCACGACTGGGTCTGGGTCTACGGCGAAGCCACGCCCCTGCCACCCGTTCGGATGGTCGAGGATTTGGTCCGCAAGACGCTCACGGCGATCGGCTACACGGACCGCGCCTTCGGCACCAGCGCCGAGAGTGCAACCATCGAAGTGCGGCTCGTCGAGCAGTCGGCCAATATCGCTGCCGGCGTCAACCAGTCCCTGGAGGCGAAGGCCGGCGACACCAGCACCCTGAACACCGGCGCCGGTGACCAGGGCATGGTGATCGGCTTCGCTTGCGACGAGACGCCCGAGTTGATGCCGGCGCCGATCGCGCTTGCACACCGCCTGACCCGGCGCCTCACCGAGGTGCGCAAGTCGGGACTCCTGCCCTGGCTACGCCCGGATGGGAAGAGCCAGGTGAGCGTCGAGTACCACTACGGGCGCCCCGTGCGCGTGGACACGGTGGTCATCTCGGCGCAGCACGCGCCCGAGGTCGCTCACGAGGAGATCGAGGAGCAGGTGAAAAGGAACGTCATCGACGCGGTGGTGGATGCCCACCTGCTGGATGCCAACACGCGTTACTTGATCAACCCCACCGGGCGCTTCGTGATCGGCGGCCCCCACGGCGACGCCGGGCTCACGGGCCGGAAGATCATCGTGGACACCTACGGCGGCATGGCCCGCCACGGTGGCGGTGCGTTCAGCGGCAAGGACCCGACCAAGGTTGATCGCTCGGCGGCGTATTGCGCTCGGTGGATTGCGAAGCACGTCGTCGCGGCCGGCGTCGCTAGTCAGTGCGAGGTGCAGGTCGCGTATGCCATCGGTGTGGCCCGCCCGGTCAGCGTCGCGGTCGAGTGCTTCGGCACGGAGACCGTGCCGGTGGGGCAGATCGAGACCGCGATTTCGAGGGTATTCGACCTGCGTCCCGCGGCCATCATCGAGCAGTTGAACCTGCGCCAGCCGATCTACCAGCAGACCGCCGCCTACGGTCATTTCGGCCGCACCGATCTCGAGCTGCCCTGGGAGCGCACCGACAAGGTCGAGGCGCTGAAGGGGGCCATCGAACGAGCGACGTAACGGGTCCTCACCACGAGTGGCAGTGAGTACGCTTCCGCTTCGGTCGCTCACGCCCGCGAACCCGAGCGCCTGTTCGCCATCGCGCCGAACGGGCGCCTCTTGTTCCGGCGCACACCCTTTGACAGCCTGTGGTTCAAGGTCGAGGACGGGGAGCTGGTGATCGCTGCCCGGTGATCCCTTGCCGACTCGCGAGGCCGAGGAGGTCGAGCTTTCCCGTATCTAGCGAAACGACCCGAGTGAAACGAGACACCACGAACGATGAACGCAGGATGGAGCTTCTGCGCCTGATCGACGAGACGTTCACCGCCTACACAGCAGGCATGGCGACGCTCCGCGAACGGGTCATCGTGGACCCGCGACGCCGGCTTACCGAGAGCAAGGTGCTCGCGCACCCGCTTCTGGAACAGTCGGGACCTCGAGAGCGACCGCCTTCAACGGCGCGACATCCGCGTGCGAGACGCCGCCGACCTCTCGGCTAAAACGAGACCGCGAGAGAAGGCGGGCCCGACGGGAGAACTACGGTAATGAAGGCAAGGCGATCGGTGACCTACTGATTACGAACGGCTCCAAGGCTATTCAGCGGCGACCACGTAAGAGCAGGAAAACGATAGAGATTCTCGGGTATTGGCGAATTTCCGCGCGTAGTGGGCGCGGGCAAACCGCTGCACCGCCTTGTAGCTGCCCGGGTACGCGTGCTCCGCCACCAACCACTCGTACAGTGCCCGGCCGTTCAGCCCGTGGCCCGCTTCGACCTCGCGCATCCAGATCGCGATCGCCGCCGCCCAGGGCGCCGCCGCGAAGGGCTTGCCCGCCCGTCCATCCGGCGCTGGCGCCGCCTGGCGCGCCAAGCGATACCGGACCGTGTGCTCGTGCACACCCAGCTGCCGGGCGATCGCCCGGTTACTCAGCCCCCGCTCGTGTAGGACCTCGATTGTCATCACTTCCTCCCGTCGCAGCCGGCGCCCCATCCCCGATCTCCCCCACGGAGATCGGAGCGGAGCACCTCAACGGGGGTGCGCAAAAGTTCGTGTCCTCTTACGAGCGCCGTACCGCGTCCGCCGACACCCAGCTCGAGCGTGCCCACGCGGGTGTCCAGAGCCCGGACCATTCCCCATTGCGGTACGCCAAATGAAGGTGGACTTTCTGTGCTCGGGTGAGGTAACCGAAGCGCGCACTCACATGGCCACGGCGGGCCAGCACGCGCGAACGGCTCGTCCTCACGGCTCTGGTCTACACTACACTGTTCGCCGTGTCAGAAACCTCCGAAAGCGGGAGGCTTTCGCCGATGGTTTAGCCGATGCCCCTCATTCCGACCATTCCACTCCTGCACGACCACGGCCTGATGGGGCCACCGACGCCGTACCCCAAGGCGCGCAGATTCGAACTCGAATGGGTCCTGCGCTACTACGCCCGTGAGTTGCGCTCCCGAGAGCGGATGGACCTCACGACTGCTACGCGACTCGAGATACACGCTACGCTCACCGCGGCCGCCTCGATGCGGCAAGCACTGGCCGATCTCAAATCAGCGGATGGGGGTCACTACGACGCGATCCCGCAAATACTAGACGATACCCTAGACGTTCAGAAACGGCTTCATAAGCTGATCCGTTCCTGCCTCGATACACTAGGGACGAGTACGGACGATCAGAGGCTGATAAGCGCCGTCCACAGTGTCTCCGACCCCGTTGACGCCTGTGGCGGCGAATGGTCTCCGTGCATCCCGCTTGACGAGTACATCACACGTCTTGAGAGCGATGCACCGCTCCCTGGCGATGATGGGCCCACAGGGCTGGCGTTTTCGTGGGTGCGGGAGGGATTGCTTTCATACCTAGGCAACCTAGTCCACCGGTCACCGCACCACGCCGGATCACGCCCGCGCCCACGGGCCTTCATCTTCTTACTCCGCGATACTCTGCTGCTTTACCTCGGTGCGCGGCGTCTCCAAGCGTTGGGGTGGCCCATCGACGTGACGGCGATCCTCCTGAACCGCGGCCTGCTAAAGCACATGTGCCCGACTCAACCCTATCTATACGACACGCTGATAGATTCGCTGTTTGAGGCAATACGACTCGCCCGAACGCGTCGATTCGGGCCGACGTTCATGGCGCGGTATGGTCGCGTATTAGCTGGCATCCCCGGCGACGCTCTAAAGGCGCTCCGCCAGTTCGTTGAGGATTATCTTGAAAGGCGGCTGGTACCGGGTGTCCGATACCGCGCAGTCGATACTGGCGCACACGGAACGATGCCCCTACTGCTGACCGCCACTACGAGCCGTGTGGCTCACGTCGAGCTGTACACAGCGGTGCCCTGGCTTCAGGACTTCTTTGGAGAGATACTATTCTCACGCGACTCAGTGATGCTGCGTCACCTCGAGGCACTCTACTGCCAGGAGCGCCTATTCCGTTTCGATTCAGTCGAAGGATCAGATATCCTCGTTCGAGAAACCACCGACCGGACAATTGTCGCCTCCGCGAGACGTGAATTAGCGGCATTCCTGACGTCGGTAGACAGGCGCTATGCGAGAGCGCCAGAGTAAGGACAGGAACAGGAGGCAAGACCGTGTGGACACGTGGCGCCACCTACACTCGGATCAAGCTCTGCCTTTTCGAATATTTGGAAGCGGCCTATGAGGCTAGTCACATCGGCGCTGATGCGCTTGGTTTCCACATGCTCCGGGAGACATGCGACGACTGGTCCAGCAAGGCGCGACTATTCAGTGAGATATTGATCGAGCTCCCTCCCACGGTTGAGCCAGTATTATTGATCGATTTTCCTGTCACGGTCGTCGAGGCTGTTCTGCGACGTGTGCCGTTCAAGGCGGTGCAGCTCTATCCCGACTGGGATCCAGAAACGCTGTGTCTACTTCGAGCGCGCCACGGCGTGCGAATTATAAAGGTGATGTCGGCCCAGGACTACGAGAATGAACCTTCCGACCCCACATTGTTTTTGGAGCGTTATGCTCCAGTAAGTGACGCGATCCTATTGGACAGCTTCCGCGACGGTGGTACGGGTCTACTGGCCGATATCGGTCGCTGCGCCAGGATCATACGGGAAAGCTCGGTCCCGGTGTTCATCGCTGGTGGTCTGACTCCTGAGAACGTAGGGGAACGGATTCAACACCTGAGGCCATTTGGCGTCGATGTCGAAAGCGGGGTCAGTGTCACGACGCCCAGTGGACGTTCCTTGAAGAGCATCGGACTGTGCCGTCGGTTCGTGCGGGCGGTGGAGGAAGTGGACCGTGAGCTGGGACGTGTTCGCGATACGGGCCGAAGCGCAACAATTCCCGACTGAGACGGTCAGATCGCCCACCGAATCTTACGGAATAACATGGCTAACGACAGTGTCACGGCTGATAGAGAAGGAGTCGGCCTGCGATGGGGACGGGCGGAACACCCAGTTGAGTGAAATGCTGGGCGACAACGCACGGACGTAATGGCGCCAGAGGTACGGAATGAACAGGAGATCGCCAGGATCTAGGACAGTCGTAAGGATCTGCGCACGCGCAAAGGCCGGGTGGCGGCGGAGGTTCGGGTGTTCCGCATCGACGTGGCAGTTGTTCGTATCAAGGAGAAACTCAAGGAGTGCTGAGACTTCGTCAGCGGTCAAGGTGTCTCGGAGTGCGACACGGAAACTGTTAGTGCGCTGTTGGGAGCCTCTTCGAAAGCCCCGAGCGAGTGCCCTCAATCGCGTCAACAGCTGCGGATGGCGTGTCGCGAGCGAGGAGCGTAGCGCCAGCTCCTCGACAGAAAATGCGTTGGGGTAAGTGTGCGCAACCTCTTGCGGTGGAACCAAGATGATGAGCTTGTTCCCCCGTACTTGTGCGTACATGTTGTGCTCGGGGTCCCAGTGAAGTTGGGCCACCGTATTGGCCGGGCCGATCCAGGCAAGGGGACCCAAAGGTGGTTCGGTCCTTGGGAGGTGAAGGAGGCGAGGGATGGCCATGGGCCTGCTGGGCACGAACGGTGGCACGTGGATGTCTCTGCAGAGAAACGGGCTTTCTCGGATGACCGGCGACTCGCGGAGGTAGGCCAGACGCGGCGGTCTGGAGGTAGTGATGGTTTTCAGTGCGGCGGTGAGCGTAACGGCGCGGCTGCCTTCCGTCTCGCGAATGGACCTCCCGTTGACGTAATCGCGGGTGGACTTGAGTGTGACTGGGTAACGACCGGCGTGGGAGGTCAGATACGCAGGAGCCCATAGGTTGACGGCGGGCCAGTCGGCCACAGCGCCACGCATCACCACGGGTACGTGCCGGCGCAAGTATTGCGTCCGGAAGAGACTTGCCGGCAAGGCACCCTGGATTTCGCTGACAGGGGTAGGGTGTGATGCGGAGTGACTCGGCAAGCGGTCCTCTAGCTAGCGGGCCATAGAGGGGGCATCTGATCGTCCGATGTGCCGCGCGATGGTCCTACAAGCGCGACTCCAGCACAGGTTTGAGGACGATCGGCCAAGCGATAGCGGCGTCGCAGTATAGCTGAGGCAAACAACATTCGCACCACATCTGTGCTCCATATGGTAATCAGGCAAACGCGGACTGCGTAGTGAACCCCGAGGCATACTTCCGTCCGCGATCGGCTGTTGACGCCTCGTCTTTGCCGTCACGCGACTCTTGTTCCATCGGTTCCTCCACCTGAAGGCGGCTACGACGCGACTGAAAGGCCCCGTTCGATATCAAGCTCCGTGCGAATACCGAGACCGTGGAGCGCGTCGTTGGCTTGCTCGAGCGAAACGCTACCTCTTACGGCCTGGCCAGGCTGGGACACAGACTCCAACACCGAGCGTGGCGTCATAAAGAACGTAAGGGTTGTCAGCGGCGTCAAGACTACAGGACAGGTACCACCTCGGATGGCCGTGGGGCCTCGCTGTCCACGCGCACATGCAACGGGGACTGCGCTAGCTTCCGTAGGAATGTGTCTCACCACTTCCGCCAGCTCGGCTAGCACCCGATGGGTAAGGCCCCACGCTCCCAGGAGGCCGTCTGCTGCCGCGACGGTTGCCAGTGCGCTCTCGATCTCTGCGCAGCTCAGCTCGCCGTCGCTTCCATAGCCAAACATACCCCACAGCACGGTCTGCCCTTCGCCCTCGAGTTCGCCGAACGCCGCGAGCATTATGGAATCTGCCAAGGGGCTCCGTAACCCACACTCGGAACCTCGCGCGAGGGAGTCGCCACCAACGTCGATTCCAACAAGAAGGTCAGCGTCGTAACGTCGAAGCGCATGGCGTAGCCCATCGACAACGTCGGTGACGCCTCCATTGATGTCGATGAGCAGCACATCATTCGTGACAAGGCCCGCCAGCCTGGACTCGGCGAACAGGACGCCGCCTGTGGTTCTGCTCTGAGGACACGCTCGCCACACACGACGATGTATGGGGTCGACATCGAGCACCTCGTCTAGCGATCGGGGCCCGGGTACAGGGTCGACGCATGGGTTCTCCCAGGAGAGACCACCGAGAGTAACGGCGACGCCACAGGTCTCCAGCAATCTGGCAGTTACAAGCGCGCCCACTACATCCCCACCACCACCAACGCCGATTACAAGCGCACGAGACGATCCATAAAGGATATCCTCGAGGGACCTCACCCAGGAAGCTCCACGAGAAGGTCACCGAGCGCCTGAAAAGCGCCGTTGAGATCGGCCTCTGTGATAGTGAGCGGCGGGGTAAGCGTGACTACATTGGCGTCCACGCCGTCCGGGAGAAGAAGGTAGCCCTTTCGAAGCATGCCTTCGACCACGCGGAGTGCTGACTCGGCGTCTGGTGTCCCATCGCCCTTCAAAATCTCAATGCCTGCCATTAAGCCGAGGGACCTAGTTCGAAGCAACCGACCTTGTGGTACCGACATGCGCGTCAGGTGGTTGCAAAGGTGAGCGCCCAGACACGCCGCGTGTTCTATTAGCCGGCGCTCCTCAAGCTCCGCGATCTGTGCCAGGGCCATGGCGCAGCCGACGGGGTGCCCGAGAAAGGTACTGGTATGAAGCGGATCGCCACTGGCCTCCGGCCAAGCGCGGTCCATAATGTCTGCGGCACCTACGCATGCGGAAAGGGGAAACCCCCCCGTGAGACCCTTGCCTAAGCAAACCACGTCCGGCACAACGCGAGCGTGCTCCGCAGCGAACCAACGGCCAGTGCGGCCGAACCCGGTGTAAATCTCGTCTAGAACGAGAAGCAGGCCGAGTTCGTCACAGAGCGAGCGGAGCAGCGGGAGGAACGAGGAAGGGGGCACGCGGATACCGCCTCTACCTTGGACTGGTTCGGCGACGATGGCGCCGATGCTTGCCTCCCGAGACAGCGTGCGGATTGCGTCTGCGACGCCGCCTAGGTCGGCCTCGGATGATGGATAAGGAATGAAATGCGCGAATCCCGCGATCTGAGCCGCAAACGGCGTCCGATAGTGCGGGCGATCCGTGAGGTTTAGGGTTCCGTACCCGAGACCATGATAGGCGCCCTTGAAGGCGATGACACCCGGCCGCGCGGTAAATAGCGCGGCCGTCTTCATCGCTGCCTCCACCGCTTCAAAGCCTGCATTGCAGAAGAGTGTCTTCCCGGTCACCCGAGCACCAGACCAACGTTCGAACGTCAGCCGACTCAGCGCGGCGGCGAGAAGCGCCTTAGGTGCGTGTGGGTGAACGTCACCCATGGCATGAAGAAGGCGTCCCATCTGGTCAGCGCCAGCAGCAACGACACGCGGATTCGCATGACCAGTAGCCGCGACTCCAAATGCCGCGGTCAAGTCAACATACTCTCGGCCCTCTGGGTCCCAGACCCTTGTACCACTGGCGCGTTCCCAAACGATTGGCCACGTTCCATCCGGAGCGATGAGAGTGACGTTGCAGGATTCATACTGACGCAGGAGGCGCAGCACGTCAGCTGTGGGCAGGACCGGTGGGGTTATCAAGGTACCTCCCAACTCATCAAGGCCCCAGTGTGCCAGTACCTACTTGTAGGTGGCCGCTAGGCTGCTGACTGCGGGGCTCGCGAAGAGATCCGCGATATGACTGAGGACGCGCCAGCCCGATGACGTGACACGTACGCAAGAAGAGTCTTCGTCAACTAGGCGCTCAGTCCTGAGCGCGGTCATTTCGGTGGAATAGAACGCGTCCGGGTTGGCACCGAAGAGAGACGAGAAGCGGACGGTGTCCAGTCCCGCGTGAGATAAGCCGAGGATGATTGCGCGCCGTCGGCGCTCGTCCTCGTCAAGGATAAACCCGGTCCTTGCGGGCAATTTGGACGTGGCAAGCTGACTTAGGTACGCGACAAGAGTTTGTCGCGGTGATTCTAGGTTGGCGTAAGCTCCGCTCGAATAGTGAACCGCCGGTGCGTATGTCAGTGCGCCGGCCCCGAACCCGAGAGTCGGTACGCCGAGAAATTCGTTCGTTTCATGCCGGCAGCCGTGCCCTAGCCGTGTGAAGCCCACAGCGGAGTAACGACTGTAGTGATGTGCGGACAGCAGCTCAACAGCGGCGTCGTGAAATGCGTAGCGTGCCGTCCCATCGGGAAAAGCGGCAGGAGAGCAGCCGTGAACGCGCCCCGTCTTTGTCTGGGTGCGGAATACGAGAGGATAGATGGTGATCGTCGGCGCTTCAAGGGAAATCGCCGCGCGGAGACTGTTTAGCCAACTGCCCATCGACTGGCCAGGCAAGCCATACATCAGGTCGACATTGACGTCGGGAAAACCAACCGCCAGGGCGGAGGCGACGGCGTGGTCACCGAGCTTTGGTTCGTAAGGGCGCCCCATTGCTCGAAGTTCGCGGGGATCAAAGGTCTGTATGCCGAAGCTTATACGGTCGAAGCCGAGCGCGCGGATGCTAGAGAGGCGCCGCGAGTCTACGGAGTCAGGGGTGGCCTCAATACTCCAGGATGGGCTTCGCGGGAAAGTAAACGTACGAATGAGCGCGGAGATCACCGACTGCAGCGCCGCGTCCTTTAGCACACTTGGTGTGCCCCCGCCTATGTAGACCGAGTCGACTTCGAGCGGCGTCCAGTCGCGGACTGCACCAACGAGGGCGATCTCGTTGCACAAGGCCGACACGTATTCTTCGAGACTTGTGGCGGTGTAGCCCGTGGTCGTGAGAAGGTTACAGAAACTGCACTTCATGTCGCAGTACGGTATGTGGATGTAGATGTTCATATGACCGTGATGACCATCCCAACCCGCCAACGCCGTCGTGGGAGGGAGGGGTCGATACGCGCCCTTAAAAGGATACGTGTAGACGTAGCGGGTGTCCGCTTGTTGGCGGATCCGTTGCAGGAAAGCGTCAACTTGAGAGGGCTGGTCGAGAACAGGCATAGGCTAGCCTCCATCACGCCCGTGGGCGGAAGGTCACCTCGTGGTAGGGGCGGGTATAGTGCTCCGCCAGCGTGGCGTCTGCAATAGGCGGGCTATCCTACAAGGTCCAGATTCATTGAATCGGACGTGGGCTTGGCGGTCAGAATGGAACGCCGCTCCGATTCGCGGTGTACGTAGTTACGCTGCGGGATCGAATGAAGCGGGGCCGGTCGACGAGGCGGCATGAGGACAACGCGATCCCCCGGATGGCCAAGTCGATCCGGCGGCAGTCAAGTGGACGACATGCCTCGGAGGGCAGGGAGAGTTCCTCGATCGGGTCCTTCGCGATGTCGTGGACGAACATGTTGGGCGGTGCCGCATAATATTGTCTCCCATCGGTCTGATTGATAGCTGGGTCGTATGCAGCAAGCGCGCTTTACGCCGTTCGCAGAGGACACCTGGGTCGGAGTGGAAGTGATCCTGCGTGATTGTGCGTTGCATCTTCAACAGGTGGTGTACTCGTGTGCGGGCTCATCGATCCAGATGACGCCGTGCGAGATGCGGTATGCGCTGGAGTCCGCGATCGCGAGCATCGCTCGGTGGACGATTCGCTGCACGCTATTCTGAAGAACCGAGACCTGACCGCCACTGTGCGCTGCAGCCAGCATAAGGTGCTGCTTTCCGGGTCCTTCGGGTCCTTCGCGGACGCTCGCTCAGGACACCGAGAAGTTTTGGGCCGCCCTAGGCGGCTGTCGGAGCTATAGAGAGAGCAGGCGCCTGTCGATTCCCACCGCCAATACCTCGCGCATCGCTTTCGAGAATCGCCGTTCTCGAAAGCGAGCGGGAGGCGTAGCACCTCGCGAGAGACGGTCCCTACGGTACGATCGCCTGACCTACTGAATTCCAGACACAGCGAACGTCGGTCTGATTACGAACGGCTCCAGGCCTGTTCGGCGTCGAGCCCGTAACCGCATGAAACGATAGGGATTCCAGGGCATTGGCGAATTTCAGGTTAGTGGGCGCCTTCACGAAACGTCACGTCAAACCCCCTCTTTGGGGAGCGAAAAGTCAAACGGTTTGACGTGCCGGTTCTAGCGTTCTAGCCGCGCCCCGGCTCCCCTACGTGGGGATGGGTCTCTGGAGCCTTCGTCTGGGCAACGATACGTTCCTCGGTCAGGGATGCAGTGAGCTCTCGCATGCTCGTCATCCGGCTGACGCGTGCGAGCTCCGCCTGTGTCAGACGCGACGCTTTCTCGGCGTGTCATCCCATGGCTGCGATCGTGGCCAGGGCGACGACCGCGCCGTTGTAGCTGCAGTGGAAGCCAAAATTCTCATAGATCAGTCCCGACCAGCCGGCGCGGATCGGGTCGGGAATCGGCACGCCGGCGGGCGTGGCGCTGGGCACGATTGGGTCGGAAATGTTGCGGACGAAGGCGAACTTGGTGTTTGCCTCGGCGGCGGAGCGGGCGATGACGGCATCGTCCATCTCGAGGAAGCTGTATTGCGCCGTCTCGTCGCCGCGGCCGATGTAGTAGTAGTCCGTCGACAGCAGGGGCACATCCTTCAGCGCATGGATCTTGTGAGCGTGCAGCTGCGCCGGCTGGATCAGCGGATCCACCAAGTCGTCGACGCCGAAGCTGGCCGATTCGGGGAGGCGCACGTGCAGTAGCTCGGCCAGCGCCTCGTAGACGGGGTAGGCCACGGCGCCGCTCATCCGGAACAAGAGCTGCGCTTGCGTCGGCTCGAGCAGCGAGGTGCTGGCGAAGTCGGCGCACGAATAGGTCTGCCCGGTCCACGACTGATACAGCTCGTTCTGCGGCTTCTTCAGGTCTAGCCGCGCAGCATTGGTGATGACGACGTCGCCGAGGCGCTGGTCGGTGCGCGCGCCGCCGGCTGTGCCGATGGAGTAGATCCACGTCGGTTGCGCGTCCTGCAGGATCTGCTCGGTCATCTGCTTGACGCCCGCGGCCCCGGGCGGGTGCTGCAGGTGCGTGCCCGACTTGAAGACCAGCACTCGCAGCGGCCCGGCAGCGGTGGTCTGCTCGACGAGCTGGTAGTAGCCCCACAGGAGAGACGGCGGCCCGGTAGGCGGCAACGGCGCCGCCTGGATTGCGGTCGCCTCCACCAGCGGCAAGGGCGGAGCGTCGCGCGAGTAGAGGTACCAGCGGCGATCCCAGTCGCGATCGGTAGGCAGCCGGGGCGTGCGCGCGGCGAGGAACACGTGATCGAGCGCCGACCATTCCGCCGTCGTCCAGGTGATTACTACGACGTCGGCTTTGGGCAGGGGCGCCGCCGGTCCGCGATAGGCGTGGGGGACGACGTGCGGTGGCGTTACGCCGATGCGCCGCCAGTCGACGATGGGCACCGCTACCGGGCTGAGGGCCGGCGAACTCAACAAAGCATCGGGGTACCCCGTCACCTTGCACCTCCTTGAGCCCGCTTTCTCCGCGAGGAAATCATCCTCTGCGCTTTGCCTATGCGAGATGGACGTTGAGGAAGTCGCCGGCGTTGACGGTGATGCCCGCGAACGGGGCGAACGGGGAGGCCACGATCTCGCGCACCGTCGCCGTCTTCTCCAGCACGGCGCGCAGCGGCAGGCCGGGATCGAAGCCGCGCGCCGCGCCCGGCCCGGTCCAGTGCTGCCAGTAGATCAAGACGCTGCCCACCACCTCGAGGATCATCGCATCGAGCCCGGCTGGGCGCTTCGCCCGCAGCTGCTGCGCCGCGAGGCCGACCATCTCCGCCAACTGCGAGCCGGGCCCGTCATAGACACCCACGAACACGTTGCTCGCGCCCTTCGACCAGTCGACCTCGTCGGCGAACAGGTGGTACGGCTGGCTCGGGGTGCACACGTCCTGCAGTAGCACCGGAAAACTCGAGGCGCTTGTGGGCGAGTGCACCGTACCAAGGGCGAAGACGCTGGCGTGCAACTTCTGATAGGCGCGCCCGGCCGCGGTGTCGTTCGCCCCCGCGCGGTAGACGTCCTGGCTGCGATAGAAGACGAGCGCGATCTCGTCGGGGACGAGCGGCTCCTGATCGGGAGGCACCACCGCGGGCAGATATGCCGTCAAGCCCAGCGGCGCCATGATCTGCGGCGTGATGGGGATGAAGGTCTGGCCAAGGAGCGCGTGAAACTGGTCGCGCTGGCCGCGATCGAGCGCATAGCCGCGCCACACCCGCACCGAGTCGGGTGCTACCGGCCCGAGCGACATCTTGCCGCTGTCGGTGCCGCCTCCGCCGCCCGCTGGAGGGAGCGGTCCGGTGGCGGCGCCGTCGTCGAGCAGTACGGCGAAGGAGAAGCCGCCGTTCTGAACGGTGCGATCGGCGATGGTCTCCCACAGGTGCACGACAAAGCCGTTTTCGTCCTGTGAGCCGTAGTTTGCCGAGAGGAGTGGCGTGTTGGGCGCGCGGTGCGCCGTCAACAGGACGGTGTAGGGGCGGTGCACCGGGGCCGAAAACTCGATGCGCACCATGCCCAGCGGCAGCCTCACCGGCGGATCGAACCCGAGAATCGGCGCCACCGACCAATTCTTCGAGCCGGACGAGCGCTGGTACCCGCCGGCGGTGAAGGCTACCGATCCGAAATGGCTGATGGCGTTACCAAATCCACCCGCGATCATGGCCCTTCCTTGGCAAAGAAGACGTCGCCGGGGAAATCACGGTGCTCCGGCGGCACGAAGTAGTAACAGCCTTCCAGTGGCTCGACGATGCCTTTCTCAATGTCGAAGAGCGGGTCGGTGCCGCCGCGGAAGGCAGGGTTCAGCAGCCACACATTGTTGATGAACTCGAACCCCGTCTGCTGGATGTTGTTCTGGAAGCAGATGAAATGCAGCCCGTGCGTCGACTTGCCCGTCGTCGTGTCGGTGTCCACGAAGTTTCCGCCGCGGCGGCGGATGCGAATGTCCTGAATGTGGAACACATGCGTTTCTCCCGGTTTGAGCGGCGGAAACGGCCCCACAAAGGGCGCGGGGCTGCCGCCGCGGGCCTTCAGGATGTGCGATCGCATGGGCGCGAGCATCGTCTCCGCCGAGTCGTACTCGTGGTCCAGAAGCGCGCCGGTGCGGCGGTGGACGACGCGGCCGGTCTCGCGATCGCGCCCAATCGCCATGATGCGCGCATGCTCTCCGGTGTAGGTAACCCCGTCCGCTTCGCGGCGCGTGAAGTCCTTTGAGTGCCAGCGCTCGAGGTTCTGTGCGTACTTGCGGTGCACCAAATATGTCCCGCCGTCGTAGGCGGGCGGATCGCGCTCCAGTACGCTCTCGCCGGGGAACGCGGGCGCCGGGTGGGGCAGGTAGATGTGCTGGCGGTAGCGCTCCGGGTCGCGCTCCATCATGTCCTGGAGGTTCGATACGCCGTCGAACCAACCGGTGTGATCGCGGCCGTCGCCACGGTTCATGCTGGCGTGGAGAGCGACAAGCTGCAGCCCGTACGGCGCCACGACGCCGGTATAGATCTGCTCCCACAGATCCATCACCAGGAACTCGTTGTTGGACTCCAGGTACAGGAACAGGTCTGACTCCGACTTCGACAGCCACGACGTCAACGCGGCGTCGACCTTGGTGTCGGCGGGCAGCAGCGTCTTCAGATCGCGCCCCATCCGCTTGGCGATCCATTCGCGGTCGCCGGCGGCGTTCATGCGCCGCAAATAGCGCGGCACCGGCTCGCCGATGCCGAAGCGCGTGGGCAGGCGCCGCTTGAACACCCCGCCCGGCGGAAAGTTGGGAATGACCTCCTCGTCGCCGCGCTGCTCCAGCGCTCCGAGGAAGAAGCGCAACCCGAAGCCGACCAGGAGGTTGAGCCTGAGATCGGCGACCACGCGCCGGGGTGCGACGTGCCCACCCTCCTGGAACGCTCCGCCGTCGTCGATGGTGCGCTCCGGTGACAGGGCGGTGCGCCGCACCATCTCTAGGTCGCGCAGGAGTTGGATGCACCGGTCGCGATCGTCGAAGGGAATGTTGAGCTTCGCCAATCGGAAGAAGGTGGGGATGTCTGTGTCGATCCCGGGACGCTTGTTCACTGCCCCCCCCACCCGTCGGGACCGAGGAGCGCGTTGTTGCGGGCGCGCAGGCTCTCGGGAATCGTATTGTAGGCGTCTACGAAGGAGCTGCCGTCGGGCGAGACGGCGAACTCTTCGTCGCGTACCTTGAGCAGCGTGAACCAGCGGTTGAGCAGGCCGGAGAAGTGGACGATGTTCCAAGTCAGCTCCACCATCATGGCGTCGGCGTAGGCCTCGAGGTAGGCGGCGTCGGGCTCGGCGCCCGCGAATTGCGACGCTAACGGGCCGGCGGCGATCTGGGCACGCGCGTCCTCGCGCAGCAGTTCGCGCAGCGTCGTTATGTCCTCGTCGGTCACGGAGTGCGGATCGCTGTTGGTCTTGAGCGCCACGCGGAAGGCCGCCTTCTGCAGGTCGCTGTACAGCGGCTTGCCGTCGAGCAGCTTGCCCTCGTAGGCGGGCGCCCCGGTGTCGTCGACGAGATGGAGCAGCATCGCCTCGGCGCGGCGCTGCTTCTCGGCGGGCGTCCCGGGCAGCTCGTTCGACAGCACCATGTAGGAGATGAATCCGTGGTGCGTGATCGAGTAGCGCGAGCGGTTCACCAGGCTGACGAGCGAGATGACCAGCTCCTTGGTGACGCGGTCGATGAAGCCGGCTTCGGGGAACAGCACCGTCTCGCCCGGCTTCCCCGGGCGCGGCATCTCGGCGTAGACGTTGCGCTGAAAGATGAAGGAGTTGGCGTAGTCGACCTCGGTCTTGGCCAGCAGCGGATGGCAGGCCATGGTGCGCGCCAGGTGGTTGGGGATGCCCCAGACTTCGGTAGCCTTGTCGAGCTCGGCGCGCACGTAGGGGCTCACCTGCTCGGGCAGGCGCGGCGGCACGCGGGGACCATCCTTGGGCATGATCAGCTTGTTGGACGTGTTCATCGGCGTCTTCTCCCGGCGCTGGGGCAGGTTCGGCGCACCAGCGAAACTGAAGGTTGGTTTCTGCAACATCGCGCGGATCGACATGACCTGCCCGATGTGCCAGTACATATGGGTCGCGAACAGGCCCCAGATGGCCCCCCGCGATGGAAAGATGGCGGGGAAGCCGCCGGGCGGCGGCGCGCTCCAGTCGCTGTCATCGCCGGCGAGGACCTTCTCCACGCGGCGGCGCTGGTCGACGAAGAGCGTGATCAGCTCGTCGCGGCTCTTGCCGCTCGGCCGATGGTCGGGTGCAGGAAAGTCGTCGCGATAGACGCCGTGGAGGCTGGCCGGCATCTCCAGGGGCGCGCCGGTGAGCGCGGAGAGGAAGAAGTCCTCGTTCATGGCCAGGTGGCCGAGCACCCAGTCGACGCTCTCGCCGGCGTGCGGGAGCTGCACCAGGAAGTCCTCCTGCGTGAGCCCGTCGAGGGCCTCCAGCAGCGTCCATTCGCCGCCGGCGAGTTGCTGGCGGAGTAACTCTCTTGGCTCCATCGTGCGCTTGCCCCTTGATTGGTCGGTAGTGTCCCGTCAAATGGTGGAAGTTCGGGACGCCCCATTGTCCCCATGTGCGGCTACGCGATCGCGGCCAGTAGTTCCTTCTGGTACGCCGTCAGCTGCGGCTGCGTCAGCAGCTTCATGAAGTAGCGACGGTCGGCGACGGCCCACTCGTCGTCCTGCCCTGCGAGGATCGTCCCGACCGGGCGGAGCAGCGCGCTGAACGTGTACGACCTCCTACCGAATTTTCACTACGGCCGGACACTACCATTCTGTCCGCCGCGATGGCAAAGTGCCGCACGTCCAGCCAGCGACAAGCGCGCGCTGCTGATGGGATGATACGCGCGGGAGGCCTCGATGCTGGAGCTGTTGGCCCTGCAGGCGGGAGTCGGCGATTGCTTGATCCTCAAATGGGGCGGCCCGGACGAGCCGAAGTATCTGCTCATCGACGGCGGCGCCAAGGGCACCTACGAGAATCATCTCGGGCGCACGCTGACGCAGCTCGAGATCAAGCGCGTCGAGCTGGGGATCCTCAGCCACGTCGACGACGATCACATTGCCGGAATGCTCAAGCTGTTCCAGGATCTTCAGCTCAAGAAGCGCCAGCTCTCTTTCGGCGCCTTCTGGCACAACACCTTCAGCAAGCTGGTGGGCAAGCGCGTCGACGAGCGGCTGGTTACCATCGTGGAAGAGAAGCACGGACGCAGCTATCGCCAGGGGAGCGATCTGGTCACGCGGGCCGAGAGCCTGGGCATTAAGATCAATGAAGAAGTCCCCGGAGGGCTGGTCTCCGTCGAGAGCCGGCCTGAGTGGCTGAGCTTCAGCGGCCTGGACGTGCGGGTGATCGGGCCCGACGAGCAGGCACTAGACTATCTGCGGAAGGACTGGGAGGACTGGTTGGAAGAGGCCGCCAACCCGGCCCGTGGCGGGCAGGCGCCCGACCGCAGCCCTACCAACCTGAGCAGCATCGTCGTGTTGGCGCGCGCCGAGGGAAAGAGCCTGCTCCTCACCGGCGACGCCGACCACAAGGAGATCGGGCGCGGACTGACGGCGGCCGGGCTGCTCCCGGACGGCGGCTGCCTCCACGTCGACCTGCTGAAGGTGCCGCACCACGGCAGCAACCGCAACGTGACCCCCGACTTCTTCGAGACAGTCACCGCCGACGTCTACGTGGTCTCGGCCGACGCCGACAAGAACCACAACCCCGCTCCCGAGACGCTGGAGTGGCTCGTCGACGCCGCAAAGAAGCAGAAACGGACCTTCAAGCTCTACATCACTAACAGTCCCCCCGAGGTTCAGAGATTCGTCCGCGAGCGGCCCCAGGACGAAACCTATTCGCTGACGATCCTGCCGGCCAAGGACGACTACCTGAAGATTACCCTCCCCTGAGGAGCGCCATGGGCCCCAAGGACTTCGACTGCGATTCCATCCTGCGTGGCATCGACACCGCCGTAGGCAAGGTGGCGGAGGCGATGGGACCCGGCGGAAAGCCGGTGCGGATCGACAACGGCATCTACACGCGCGATGGACATCGAATCGCCTGCTCCGTCGAACTGCCGGGCTCCGGCGAGCAGTACGGGGTGAAACTGGTTCAGGCGGTGACCGGGAAGATGGCCAACGACGTCGGCGACGGCAGTAGCACCGCCGCCGTGCTGATGCGCAGCCTGGTCGGTGACACGCTGCCCAAGGTAGCGCGGGGGGATGCCGCCCCCGGCGAGGTGGACGAGGGCATGCGCCTCGCCATCGCCAAGGCCATCGGCGCCATCGAGGAGCAGAGCCTCAAAGTCGACGTCAAGAAGGCCTTCGACATCGCTACCGTGCACGCCGGGCTCGGGGACGATCTCGCCAGGAAGCTGGCCCGCTCGTACTCCGGCAAGCCGCTGCGGGTGAAGTTCGGCAGCGCCTCCGGCGTGCGCTTCACCAAGAACGGCATCATCGTCGGCGGCGACGACGCCGACGAGAAGAAGCGCCGCATCGAGAACCTGTTCAAGTTCGTCGACCTGAACCTGCAGACGGGGGTGGTTCGCGGCAACGGCCGCGCCTACCTGCGGGCGGCCCGGGCGCTCGACGATCTGGAGGTGACGCCGGGACAGCGCATCGGCGTCGAGGCTGTGCGCAAAGCGCTGATGCAGCCCCACTTCCGCATCCTGCAGAATGTGCGGGTCGACGACACCCACGAGATCTTCGACGCCACGGCCATGGTGCGAACGGCGCTGCAGAACGCAGCGCTGACCACCAGCGAAGCCATTCGCGCCACCTCGAAGCGCCCGCCCGAAGCACTTCTTGTTACGCCCACCACGCCGCCCCCGATCGTCACCCGCTACACCGACATCTACTGTCCGCGCCGGGTGTCGATCAAGAGCGAGCAGTTTCCCGTCATCGTCGGCTTGACGGTGGCCAAGAGGTCCGAGCAGACGCAGAAGCTGGATGTGCGAAGCGACCAGCCGGTGCGGGTTGTGGTGCAGGCGACCGGCTGCGAGCCGCTCGAGAAGCCCGAGAAGGAGATCGCGATCCTCGAGGGCGAGGACAGCCGCGCCACGTTCTTCTTTCGGCCGAAGACGCTCGGTATCGCCTCCATCCGCGTGCTGATCTCGCAGCAGGGGCAGCTCCTGGCGAGCCCGGTGGCGGAGTTGGAGATCACCGCCTTCGATGTGAGCGATGAGGCGGCGAGCGTCCAGACGCCGTTGCAGACGGTGGACTTCAAGGATCCGCCCGATCACTGCTTGTATGTCGAGTACGACAGCGCGGCGCTCCGTTACATGTGGATGCCGGCCTCCGGCCAGGCCCGCATGTTCACCCAGCCGCTCGGCGATTCGCTCAGGCGCGTGATGAAGCGGGTATACGAGCAGCTGGAAGGCTACCGCGCCTCGGGCGCGGACGACATCGACCTGCAGTTCGACCGGGTGCGGACGCTCAAGCCCGAAGAGATCGACGCGCGCATCGAGACGGCCGGCTACAAGCTATGGCGCGATCTGATCCCCGACGGATTGCAGGCGTTCTACGCGGAGCAGCGCGGTGCGATCGCCGACAAGAGCCTGATGGTCATCTCCAACGAGCCCTGGATCCCGTGGGAGATGATGTGGCCCAACTCGCCGGATTGGGCCGACGACGGGCCGTGGTGCCAGACGCTTCGCCTGACTCGCTGGCTGCTGGCGCGCCCGAGCCAGAGGGCGACTCCGGGGGCCCCGCCCAACCGGCTGCGACTGCAGCGCATGACCACGATCATCCCCGACAACAAGGACCTTCCGTCCGCACAGGAGGAGAAGACGTTTCTCGCCGGCTTCCGCAAGAGCCACAACATCGCGGCGGCGGGCGTCGATCTGCCGACAGAACACGAGGTGCGGGCGGCGCTGGAGAAGGAGGACTTCGACTGGTTGCACGCCGCCACACACGGCAACGTGAGCACCAGTGACGACGACGGATCGCCACTGTGGCTGGAGGCGAACGGCAAGCTCGTGCCAGCGATGCTCTATGGCCCGCGCTACGAAGGGCACATCCTCAAGCTCCAGCCAAGCTTCGTCTTCAACGCCTGCCAGGTCGGCAAGAGCGGCTGGACGCTGCGCGGCATCGGCGGCTGGGCCAAGTTGCTGCTCGGCGCCAACGCCAGGCTGTTCATGGCGCCGCTGTGGAGCGTCACCGACGACCTGGCCCAGAGTTTTGTGGTGAAGTTCTACCAGGCGCTGGCTGACGGCGCGGTGGTGGGCGAGGCGGTCCGGCAGGCACGTGCCGCCGTTAAGAAAGCCGGCGACCCCACCTGGCTGGCCTACAGCGTCTACGCCCACCCCAACGCCGTCGTCGACTTCGCCCCGACGAGCCGCCGTTGATGGCATGCTTCGGTGCCGCGCTATAACGGGCTCTCCGGGACGCCGAACAGCCGGCCGTGGTCGGCGTTCGTGTGGCTTATGGTGCAGGCGGTGATGCCGCCGCTGCAGGTCTCGCTGATCGCCGACACCAGGCTCGGAGTGACCGACGGCTGGCACAATCACGGATTTCATAGCATGCCGTCCGCGGGTGCCAGCAAGTCGCTCACCGCGAGCTATTACCAGATCGTTGGCGTCGATCCGGAGCCGCTCAAAATCCACGAAGAGACCATAGGTTCGGTGGCAGTCAGCCAGGAGGGATCGGCATGAGTTCGCACGTGCTATATGAGATCGCGCCGTCGTCGAACCCGAGCACCGTGGACGTCACGACTGTCTGGGAACAGGGCGGCAACGGTATCGCCGACGGGCTCCAGAACTTCATCAGCTTCCCGTGGGAGGGCGGCGTCCTGCTGATGGGACAGGCGGCGGACGGAACGGTGCAAAGCTACCGACTGACCGCTTCGGCACCCTACGTCACTCCGCTCGAGTCCAATTTCGACCTCCGCGGCCCGTGCGACATCCTGAAGCCCTTTGTCATCGGCAGCGTGCAACATTTGGTCGCCTACCGCGCGGAATCCGGCAAGCTGGCCTTCCATCGCGTCAATCCGGACCGGACGCTCTCGACACCCTACGAGTATTACCGCCTGCGCTCGCCGGGCCTGACCACCGGCTGGACCATGTTGGAGACGATCACCTACCTCAATATGGTCTACTACGTGTCCTACGACGCCAAAACCGGCGCCGTGGAACTGTTCAATGTCAATGTGACGGCTACCGGTGATGGTGACACGCCGCCGCTGCAGTCGCTAAACGTCTGGTCGTGGCAATGGGCGCGTGACTGGACGCGCTTCGCGTTTTTCCAGCTCGGCGGCGAAAACTTTTTCTTCAAGATAAATGTCGGCGCGTCGCCGAACGTGAACATCGACCACCTCTGTCTCGATCCCAATCTCCGCTCGAACGAGGTCTGCACACGCATGAACAAGCAAATGCCGAACAACCAGGACCCGACGCTGATCGTGCGACCGCTGATCCTCTACGACGGCACGCCTTATCTCGTAAACTATGTTCCGGGCTCGGGGGCGACGATTTTCTACCGCGTACATCCGGATTGCCAGGGCTGGAGCAATGAAGCCTCGGTCAACACGGTCAGCGGCGCGAGCGACATCGTCACCTACCGCCTCGAGGGCCGGAGCTTCGCGTTTTTCCATTAGAGGAACCGTATGGCTGATCCTCTTGAAGTCTCGCTCGTCGCGGATGTGAAAGGCTGCCGCACCTGTGGCTGGTTCTGGAAGGGTACGCCACCCTACGGTCCGTATCCCGCCTTCGACTGGTTGACCGACTTCCCGCCAGAGGTCGTGCGCACCGAGATCCAGCCCAGCGGGTACACCCCGCCGCAGCCATGGCTCTCGGCCGCCCTGACAGGCTCCGTCATCCCCGATCCCGGCATCATGCATGGCTGCCGCAAGGCGCCGATCATGACCATCGGCATCAACCCGAACATGACAGCGTGGTTTCCCTACACATCGAGCGCGCCGTGGATCTATCCCGCGTTCTCGAAGGAATCACGCTATGCTTATTATTATCGGTACTTTACGATCTACCAGGAGAGCCTGTCGCCGGATTTCGTCCGCGCGCATCTGAGTACGAAGGACGCCGAACGCTTGGTCGCGGAAGACGACGGCTACGTCACCGGCTCGTCGCGCGAAAATTCGCACAACTATATCCAGCTCAATGTGCGCTACCGCGGAAGACCTACCGACACGATCTACGAGATCGTCTGGAAGCCGGAGGAGCGCTGGGTCGTGGTGCAGAGCGGCGGCTATGCCGACAAGCAGAGCACCTGGTTCAAGAAGAGCGACGTGCTGGCCGGCCGTTTCGATCCGCCGAAAGAAGGGACGGCAGATATCTACGAGAACGCCGCGGGCTACTACCAGCGCATGGTGCCCGTGCTGGAGCGCTTCAAGGCGCTCGCGGGCCTTGCCGGCGAGAATCTCACAATCGGCGAGGACATCGCCCAGCACGACATGGTTGCCTGCGCCTCGCCGGGCTGGCAGAGCAAGTTCGATATGCCGATGGAGCGCATCGCTGCCAATTGCGTCAGCAACAAGGGCTTCATCGTCTCCCAATTCGTCCAGTCGCAGCCCGCCTTCGTAATTTTGGTCTCGACCAGCGCGCTCGCGATGTTCAAGAGCGTGTTCGCTCCGTTCATGACCCTGCCGTCGGGCGGTGACGTCTATCAATTGTTGGTCAACACCTGCCGCAGCCCGACATACGTAACCATCGACGAGGGCCCGGTGAGCTTCCGCACGCGGATCATCGTGTCGCCGCACTTTTCCTACCCTGACGGCTTCCTCCCCGGTCCGCGGCTTTCGGACGACGCCTGGAAGGCCTTCGAGGTCGATTTCCGCGCAGACGCGTTTCTCCTCAAGGATAAGCAGCGCGTCGCGCCTGACCCCGACACCCAGCCGGGCCCCTATCTGGTGACGCTTCCGCCTGAGGATGGGCTGCGGGATCACCTCAGCGTGCGCGGCCGCTCCGTGCTCGACGGTTACTACGTCGATCCGTTCCAACTCATCGCGCAGGCCATGGCCGACGAATACAAGGCCGGCACCATCGCCTTCGATCCGAAGACCGGGCATCTGCGTCGCGGCCCCGGACCCTGCCGGTTCTGTGTGAATGATCGCTGGCAGTTCCCGGAAGGGTGCACCTACCGCAAGCCGGATGAACCGCCCGTCCCGCCCGGGCAACTCGAAGCTGCCGTCAAATCCATTCTGGCGAAGGCCAATGAAGCGGCCCTCGCCGAAGCCGCCAAAGCCGCCAAAGCCGCGGCCGCCGCAGGAGCACCGCCATGAAAGCCGTCGCCTGGCCGTGGCAGTGAGGGATTCCGACGGTCCTTAGGTCCTTACGGTACGGTTGGCTGACCTACTGAATTTCAGACGAAGCGAACATCGGTCTCATTACGAACGGCTCCGAGGCCTCTCGGCGAAGGGTAATCTCGTGATCAGCCCTTCCGAGGACGACGCGCCCTCCTCGCGCGACGTGCTGGGCAGCGTGCCAGATCGAGCGATCGAGCCGCGTCTCTGCCAGCGGGCGCCGCCGAAGTTTCATGCCCTGAGGGTGCGGCACACCGGCGGCCGATCGCGAGCTCAAGCGCGTGCAGGCGAAGGTCGGCGAACTGACAATGAAGCTTGAGATCGTGGAGCGGTTCCTCGACCAAAGGCTACGGGGAGGAGTTGAGGAAGTTGAAACGCGACGGGGAGCTGTAGGTCCGGGGACGCAGCAGCGCTACAACGTTGACGCTCATCTGCGAGGCGCTGCACGCGCCGCGCTCGAGCGCGTACGCCGCCGGGGTCGCGACGTCGCCCATGGACGGCGGGAAACGCGGCCCGACGACGACGCTCGGAGGATGACCTTCTCGCACGGCAGAAGGCGGACGGTTCGATCGACTTCGATGGCGTGCTGGCCGTGCCCAAGCCGCTCGACAAGGTCTGGGATATTGGATGGGGCTGTGACGCGGCGCTCACCCTGCTCGCGCTAGTTGACGGAGCGGCGTGAGGCCGTCGCTCACGTCCGCCGGCCCTCCGATGGAGCGCCGCGCCGGAGACGTTGGGTGGGCCGCCGCGGTCGTTTCGTTGCCCCAGCGGGGCTCCCGTTCCGGCCACCGGAGAACGTCACCAGCGTATCGTGGAAGAAGTCTTTGCCCGTAAGCTCTTGAGTGGTGAACAGGTCTGATTCCTCCTTCAGCTCACGGACAAGGGTCTCGCGCGGCACCTCGGTGTGACTACGCGCGCTGCCGTGCTTGCCTTCCATGGTAGACATCAATGACTGCAGACGCCCGGCCTTGGTCTTGAGTTTAGACTTGTTCTTGAACATCCCCCATAGGGTCCTTGGTGTCGCGTTGCGGCTGCCATGGTGCCCGACCTTATATAAGTTGACCCTTGGTAGAATATCCCTGTACTTCGCTTGACCGAGCGCGTACTCCCAGTTCTCGATCTGGGCGTCGCCGGGAAACAATAGGCGCTTCTGACCGATCCGAAGCAGCAGGATGACACTTGTGTTATTCATCACTTTGTCGAGCATCCGGACAATCTCGAGCAACTGCGCGCCGCGCGAGGAGCGGGCGTGGAAAATGAGCCAACGCGTGTTCACCGGAAAGTTCGACCCCCGGCTGCGGACGAATCTCGGGAACAAGACTGGAGTCGAACCGTCGCCGCCTGTCGCGAGGCGCATGGAGTTGGCCTGCAACTGCCAGAACTCTTGTGGATCACTGGCCCGCTGCTTCTTGACCTTGCTACTCTGCTGGACGGTCGGCGGGCCGAGAACATCGACCTTGACGCCCGGCAGCACGTTCTCCAGACCGGATCTCGCTCCGCAATACACGTACGAGTTCTTCTTCCCCATCGTCATCAGATTCTTCACGGCGCTTGGGTTCTTGATATTGCTCTCGCCGAGAAAACTGAGCTGCGGGCGCAGGCCTGACAGGAAGCGTGTGCGCCTGGCTTCGCTCAGCGTTTGTTGTGCGACGTCCTGCATCGCAGCGAGCGCGGCGATGTGCTTCCCCATGCCGCCGCGTGGCTGCTTTCGGCCTGGTGCAGTCGCCGAGGTGCCCACCTTCGGATCCTCGGTCCAGGGCTGCACTACGAGTTCGGGCTTCAGCGAGCGGATCACGTCGCCGCTCCCCTTCCCGCCCTTCGTTTCGAACCCGGAAAGGTGATCCTTGTGCCGATGCGTCACCACCACCGCGTGCAGCCTGCCATTGGTGCGTTGCTTGATGTCCAGGGCGATATTCATCATGCGCTTCTTCAGTCGTATGCCTTTGGGGATCCCTGTGGAGCCGAAATCGATCAGCACGTGTTTTGTCACTTTCGGCCCGTAGTCGAAGCTCAGCAGGAAACAATCACCGAATCCGACGTGATAGGTGCGGATCGACACGTTTCGCGGAGACATGGCCATAGGGAGTCTCCTCAACTCATCGCGCGCTGCATGTGGAGCGCCGCGATGCTCGATTGCGAGGCGGGTTGCTGACGGGGTTCGGGCGGATCGGCGAAGAAGCCGATGGCGGCCAAATAGCGGAGCCGTTCTTGCTGTCGGCCTGTGTCTTCGATCCGGTTGCGAATCTGATATTTCAGCTGCCCGTATTCGTTGAAAATCAGGGCGCCGCCGCCGAAGATGCGGATTCTGCGGCCGTCCGGTATGCCTTCAGGCAGCGTGAGGCCGAGGACTGGCTTCAGCTCGCTCGCCATCAGAGTCAGAATTTGAATGTATTCGGCGACCGTTTCGCGCAGGACGAAACCATCGGGTCCTATGCGGATGCATGGCCGGACCGACTGGACCTCAACGTAGCCGTCGTTGCTGATGTCTAGTGCCCGGCGATTCTCCCAGATGAAGCGGAACACCTCTTCGGCGTCGCGCAGCATCGAATCGAAGTGAGTGCGACTATAGATCAGATCCTGAGCGCAGCGCTTCCAGCTTCCATCCGTATCGGTGCCGGCAGCCTGCGTGATGCCGAAATCTCTGAACCTGTTCAGCAGCGCAGCGCGGTAGCCGTACTTGGTATCGTCGGGCACAACCTCGCGATCAATGGTGAGGAGGGCGGATAGGTAGTCAGAGAAGGTGAGGTCGGTGGGCGGACAATAGTCGATGGCGCGGATCGCCATGGTAAGAAGGTGGTCGGCTACGCGCGCACCTTCCTCCACGACCAGATCGCGGTCCTTGTTTCCCCCGACGAGGACGCCGACCTTATCGAGACGCGCTAGCCAGATGTCGAGGAAGGCGTTCATCATCGCCGCCACGATCAGCTCGCCGCGCCGGTGCGGCTCAGCGAACTCGGGATAGACCTTCGCCGACATGTAGGGTTGACCCGGTGGGAGCGTAACGGATCGCCGCAACGCTTGGCCGCGCATGTGCGAGAGCTCGGCACCCATCTGGTCCGCCATCCCGAACAGGACCGAAGTCTGCAGCGCCTCGCGAGTCAGATATCTCTTGTGGATCGTCGGGCCGCGGCCACCTCGCCCCATATCAAGCAATGCGCGCACGACATCCTGGAGCGAGAAGAGCGAGAGTAACGCCACGACATCCGCGAACCCTTCATGAAATGCGGCCTGGTCAGGCGACGATGGCTCCATGTAGCGGCCGCGAAGGCCGTCGAGCAGCGCGTGAGTAGTTTCGTGCGCGACCACATCGTGTGCCAGGCATGTGAAGATCGGATTTCCGCGGGCGTCCATGAAGTAGCCGAAAAAGAGGCCGCGATCATCCTTAGAGTAGAACGCGTTTGCATCAGCGAAGGCGTGCGGGGCGATGTGAATCTGATGCCCATCGGACCCCCAAGCGACCCGACGCCCAAGGGCGTACTCGAAACGCGCCAGCGTCCGCATGACGATGGCGTAGACATTCTGCGCATGGAATTTGGGATCGTTGAGGAGTCTAGCGTCGTAGTTTGGCGGTACCTTCTTTCTGTTCTTGATACGGAATGGGTCCTTGTATTCGCCGTTTATCGGGGGGTCAAACGTTGCCTGCTGGTAGAGCGTGTTGGTCGAGGCATCGTAGTCAATTACATTGACCCGATATCCGCAGGGACCGGGCAACAGTTCCTCGGCGGGTATCTCGACCTCAGTGGTGAGGATGTTGTTGCCGATGTTGATGGACGGGTCCTGCGCAACGATCGTCAGCTTTCGCGTGTTGGGAAGGCTATGACGGGTGCCCTGAACGTTCGGCATTGTGTCCTCCGTGCAATCCGCAAGTGAGCGACCGGTAGGATCCGTTTCGTCGACGAACGGGCGGACAGGACCGCACGCGGTCAGGCATCGAATTGACAGACCCTGCGAAATCTACCCACGAGACGGTTACCGCCAAGGACATGATGCCGATGATCTACAGCATCGATGCTGCTCGCGACGGCGCGCTCCCAGGGGTCAATGTGTTTGCGAGCGTCGCTTTGTGAGAGTTGGAGGGCCGTACAGGCGTGAAGGTCGGGCCAAGAGGCGGACGCATGTTCTGCCGGAACAGATCCCGTGATGTACGATTGCCGGCGGCGGACCGTCGGGGACCAGCGCGACGACCAGGGGCGCCGGCAACGCTGCCAGCTGGTCGAGGAACGCGAAACGAAAATCTCCGGAGGGGACCACGTGAACGACACAAGGCACCTCGGTTGGCCTCCTGCCGCCGGGGCGGGCTCTGGTGGACGCTAGCGAGGCGGACACAGTCCAGTCAAGTGAGCGGCAGACGCAGACCTGTAGCAAGCGAGGGTAGGCGACCCCTACCGGACGCGGCAGGCGTCGGGTGACGCTGGGGACCTCGCGGAGCCTCTGGTGCAGACACTCCAGCGCCCCGCAGTCAGTCGAGGGCTCGAGACGCCCCAACATTGCGCGTCTTCGTCCGCCGCGGCTCCCGTTAGTCTCCCAGTGACGGAAACCCTTGCTCGAGAGATTCGACGGCCGCTAGGGCCGCCGCTGAGAATGGCCTCTTTCCGGCGGCCAGTTGCTGGATGACTGGGTTGGGCCGAATCCCGAGGCGGCGGGTGGCGAAGTAATCAACGACCGCTCTCTCTTGCTCCAGCAGTCGGTCCGTCATCAGGTCCGGACGGTTCAAACGGAGCAGCTCAACGGACTCCTTGCCCTCGTCCGTGACGCCCTTCGCCATTGGGCCGACCTTGGCGTCGATCTTGGGGTTCACGAACCGCAGGTGGTCCGTCGCCTTGACGAGGGAGAAGGGATTCAGGAGAAGGGGATGTTCCAACGCTTCCTCTCCCTCAGCGGTCGCACGCGGGCTCCCGTCGGCAAGGGGGAAGCGATTCGACTTGGCCGTATTGCACTGAGTACATGTCGGGAGATAGTTGTGCACTTCGAACGCGAGCCAGTAATAGCCGGGATGGCCGGGCACCCCCACCACGGGGCTCTTCGGCCGGTAATGCTCGACGGCGCCGAAACTGCCCGCCTTGAGGCTGCACTCGCAATAGGCGCAGTTCTCGTCGAAAAGATCGAAGAGGTAATCCTTTAGGTCGCCCCAGATGCTGTTCTTGCTGAAGTCGTATTTCTCCCCGGCTGCGATGGCGGTCATCACGGCGTCCTTGCGGGCCGTTGCCTTCCGGCGCCACTTCTGTTCGAAGTCGTAGGGATCGACCCGCTTGACCAGTATTCCGGGGTAGCGAGACTTGAGGCGGTTTTCCACGGTCGGGCCGTCCGCTCCGTACACAATGATCTCGACATCCCCCGTAGCGGCGGGAAACTGCACCGTTGCGACGAAGTTGGGCAAGGCAAACTCGCGTTTTCTCACGTCGGTCTCCGCGAACCAGTGATGCTCTCCTGTATCTGGACCTTGAGCTCCTCCGTCACTTTCTTTCTCTCCTCATGTGGCATAGCCTCGAGCTGGCTGCGGGCGTATCCGTGAAGGATCTCGAAGGCACGCCTCGCGTGACCACGCTCGATCGGGGTAGGCAGTCGGATTTTGAGCCGCGCGGCAAGGGCATCGAGCTGCGCCGGATCCTCGGGAGCGTCCTGGGCAGCGAGTTCCGTATAGCGCTCAAGATCGCCGAGCGTGTCGGGGTCGCGCGCTCCGGTCAGTCCGAAGGCCGGGCTGGTGAGGATCTGGTCGATCCTCCATCCCTTTAGGTCGCCCGGAGGGCGCTCCACTTTCACGCGGCGGCCGTTGGCTTCGTCACGTGTGAACACCAGGATCTCGTCCTTGGAGAGGCCGGAGACCACGAGTGCTGAATGACTGGAGGCCAGGAACTGGACGTTGGGGAAAATCCGCTTGAGAGTACGAATCAGCACATGCTGCCAGTGGGGATGCATGTGGGCATCGATCTCGTCCATGAGCACGAGCGCATAGCGCTGCGTCGGGTCGGCGTCGTCGCCGTAGACTTCGAATAGCCGCTGAAGAACGATGCCAATCCAGCCCATGAGCGACTGGGTGCCCTGACTCACCGCCTCGATGGGCACTTGGCCGTCGTCCGTACGCACGTAGACCTGCCGCGCTTGAGGGTCGACCGAGCCGGGTTCGAGATTGACGCCCGGAGTTACCTCCTTGACGATGCGGAAGAACTCCTGCCACAGCCGACGGTACCGATCGCCAAGTCCGGGTGGGCTGTTCTGGCTTTGAATGTTGTGGTCCACGTGGAGTAGCCACGCCTTGAGACGGTCGAGCCTGGGGTCGGCGTCCCCTTGGACAAGCGGGAGAAGGTCGGCGGGAACGGGCCGTCCGCGCTCGCCACCCTCGTAGGCCGCGGGTCGCTCCCAGCTGACAGTGCGGAGCGGGGGAAACCCGAGCGCGAGCCAGCCTTCCTTCTCCAAGGGACGCACAGGGACGGTGCTGATGCGCGCGAAGGTTTCAGAGCGGTAGATCTCGGTCCGATAACTCTCCCCGCGGTCCGTCGTCAGCGTGACGGCTGCGAAGGTCGCCCCTGAGCGAACCAAGCGGGAGGCGTACGCGGCCGCTTCGTCGCCGACTATTCCCACCGCCACGGCCTTCAGGACCGAAGACTTGCCGACGCCATTGTCCCCCAGAAGCAGGTTCCATCCCGGGTGCAAATCGATCTCGAGCTGGGCGAAGGGACCGATGTTCTCGACCGCCACTCGCGCCAGCCGAGCCGTCTCCCCCCTTGAAGCGGCGATGCCCACGCCGCGCCTGTCACGAACCCGGTTCGCCAGCGCCTCGAGTCGCCGGCTCAGTCCAAAGCCGTCCTCAGGGTCATAGGGGATGACCTCCAGGCCGAACCGCCGCTTGAGCGACTGCGCCTTGACCTCCAGTCCGCGGTCGCTGGAGAGGACGAGGGCGAAGTGACGAGGCGGCGTTCCGCTTCTCGAAGGGACTGAACCGAGAAAGTCCTCGATCCCCTGGATGTTCTTGCCGACGAAAAATAGCGTACGGGAGTAGAAGAGCGACGCCAGGAACTGTCCGAAGGGTTGATTCGCCAGCACCGCATCCCGGTAACGGGCGGGCGTGAACAGTACGCTGTCCGGTTCGTCGAGCCTGCCGTAGAGCTTCAGCAGAAAGAACTCCCCCTTGCCGAGCGCCTCGAGGAGGCGCTCGGCATCGCGCAGCATCCGAGTCTCGTTCCGTGGGACGCGGAAGGCGTGCTCGAGTAGATCGTCCCAGTTGGACGTGATCGCGCCCGAGAGGCCGATTGAAGCCAGGGCATCGTGAGCGGTCGTGGCGGCGGGCGGACTAGTGAGCGCCTGTCGGAGAAAGTCGATGACGAGAGCGGTACCTTGCTTGGCACCCTCCACTATCGCCTCGATGATCAGGTCCGTCTCTCCCTTGGCCTGAAGCTGCTCCAGGGATCGCTGGAGCTCTTGAGGGAGGTCGGGATAGGAGCGGGACCATTGCACCAGGTCTCCGATCAACGTCTGCCAGTCGGGCAACCCCGCCTCCATGCTCAGGCCAGACCCTGCGAACACGACACACTGTCCCGCGACGCATGCCTTAACCAGGTCGTCCGGCGCCGCGTCAGCGGCGGCCGAAGAAGGGCGCATCATGGGCGATCCGAGCCGAGAAAGGTTCTCGTTGGGTGCTCGGCGGAGGAGATACTCCCCTCCGCTGAACGACTTCTTCGCGGCGGTGTCATGACTCAAATCCTCCGGCGCGTCTTCGTCTGGCCGCTTCCGATCCGGCCATCAAGAGTCGCCCAAACGTGACAGGTCGGTCAAGCGGCTGTCCGTAGGGTCGCCGAAAAGCCAGATGGACGGCTCTCTAAGGCAGATCTGCCGTCCGCATAGGCGAACGATCCAGGAAGCGCATCGGTCGACTTATGCACCTGTGGTTCTGAGGATGTGCGCTCGGCCGCGACGCGCGACCCGGGTCGCGAAGGACGTGATTGAGATCCGCGGGTTGACTCCACGTAGGAGCTTGCGGCGGCGATGTAGAGTCCGGATACGAGAATCGCCGTTCTCGTTGGCAAATGGCTAACTAACTCCCGAGAGAGAATCCCATCATATAGCTGGCGCCGCGCTGCCCATTGAAGTCCCACTCGTAAATGGCGACAGGACCAAGTGCCTGCTGCTGCTGGCCTAGGAAGAATGCGAAGGCATTGGGGCCGGCGATGAAAACGTGAAGCACCCGGCGAGTCGCCCGGTCTCCCGGAAGATCCCGGATGCGCTGCACCAGGGACTCGGCGAGCAGCCAGCCATGGCTCCCACAGCGCACCGATTGCTGGGAAGGGCCGCCTTCCGGCTGGCAGTATAGAATCTTGCCAGCCGTGGGAAGGGTCGCCGTCACAAAACTGCGGACGGCTCTAGCCACATCGTGCGTGAGACCCACCGCGATCGCGAGATCGGGCTGTCCGGTGTCAATGACTTCCGTCCGAAAATCCAGCCGCGGCCAATGCTCATCGAGCGGCACGTCTGACGCTGACCAGAACCTCCGGCCGCCCGAGCGCTGCTCGACCTCTATCTCCCTGCCTGACTTCACGTTGAGGATCGTGCCCACAGCGAACGCCAGGGAGACGTGCGCGTCCATGACGAGGCGCAGCCGCTCGGTGGACCTCACCGTGCCGCATATGAACCGACTGAGCTCGGGAAAGATGCGCGCCTCCCAATCGGACGGGTCACGGATGTAGCGGCCCCTAAAGTAGGGCACCAGATTCAGCATCTGGTCGCACCGCTCCTCGAGCGGGTCTATCGGATGCATGAATGACCGCACTCCGATCGTCGGCGCGTGCCCGGCGGACGCGGGTGCGGCCAGAAGATTCTCCCGACGACACAGCTCACGGAAGCTGTCCCGATCGAATTCGATGCGCCCCTGCGCGACCAGCTTGGCGGCCAGGTCGTCGTAGAGGAAGCTCGACTCCGACGCAGGCACGCGCCGCATCCCGACCGCGGCGAATCTCTCATCCAGACGCTCGCGCAGGCTGGCGAGCGACTCCGGGCTTTCTGCTATTGCCAAAACCCGGACAACGCGGGCCAGTGCTTCGTCGTCTACCCCCAGATGCTCCCGCCAAAGCTGCCGGACCTGACCCATGCGGCTCCGATCGGTCGCCCCCTCCATAAGCCGGCGGAGATCGATCGCGTCGCTCTCCTTGCGGACGAGCTCCTGCAACTGATCGTCCAGCTTCAGCCGCCAGTTTGTCACGAGCTCGAAGCGGCAGCCCAGGCCGTCCGGCGCGTGAGCGCGCTGCGCTTCGTAAGCCCGCTGCAGAAGCGAGTACCGCTCGGCATTGATGAAGGCGGGGTCGATCAGATCGGCATAGCCGAAGTTTCCGGCCGTGGCGTGCCACTTGCACTGGATGTGCTTCCGGGCAAACGGGCTGCCCTCGTAGTCGATCGGCGCGGCACCCGGCTCGTACTCTAGGAGGATGTCGTCGAAGCTCTTCGGCCCGGTCTCATACGCGACCTTCCGGACAGGACTCTGCGCGTCCAGAAGACAGGCGGCGTGAAGCCAGAACAGCCGCGCCTGGAAGTCATCGCCTTGCTGCCGCGCCACGTTCGCCCGCGCCATCGCGTCAGCCCACGGGAAAGTACTTGCCCATGATCTCGTGCCACAGGGCGAGCGCTTCGCCCGTCTTATCCTGCTGCTCGAGGCGCACGGCTCTCGCGGCGTTGATCTCGGCCGTGCGGAGCGCGGCCGACGCCGCCTGCCGCTGCTGGGACGTCATCTGGTCGGAGACGGGCGGTCCGAACGCCGCCGGATCCGGCCAGTCCCGCATGATTCCGTCGGTAGCTGCGGCGAAGTAGCGCCGGACTTCGCTCGGGTAGGTCGTGAACGGCGGGTCGACGAGATCGAGCGCGATCACCTCGATCAGGAACGACGGAGTGATGGGACAGCCCGCGGAGCGATTCCACCGCTTCAGCATCTTCACGAGCGGGACCCACTTGCCACCCAGGTCACCGTTCTTGGCGGTTGCCTCCTCTGCGTGAATGTCAGGGTCTGTCTTGATCCAGCGGCCCAGAACGCGGTCGGGTATCTCGTAGCAGTCCTCGAGCTCGAAGGCCGGCACGGCGTCATTGCTCAGGACCTTCCCGTCCTCGTCGACCGTCGGATTGGCCTTCTCGAAGTCGACGGTCACGCAGCGGCGGCCCAGCTCGACGTTCTCGGCGCCGAACCTCTCGGCGAGGCACTTCTGGAACGCCACCAGGACATCCTGCGGCGGCTTGCCGCGCCAGTGCTGCTCCTTCTTGCCGAGGCAGAAGAAGATGTCCACGTCCTTCAGCGGCTTGGTCTTGGTGTGGCGCGCGTAGGAGCCGGTCAGGAAGTCGCGGTCGACCTCGAACTTCGCCCGGATGCACTCGCGCACGTCGTTGTGCCGCCGGATGGCATCGTTCCGCTCCGTCTCGCTCAGCTCGAGCCGCTGCCGGTACTTCTCGAACGCTTCGGGGACCGTCAGCATGACCGGTAGTACCTCGCGGACGCCATGATGTCCGGCGTCGAGATGACGGTGCCGGCTTCACGGGCGACCAGCCCATCGATGGACCGGAAGGTCGTGCGCTCCACGCCGGGGACATCTGGCCGGCCGTGCCTCGTGGTCAGCACGATGCGGTAGGAGGAGCCCGCCGGCGGCGCCTTCGCTTTCAGGAAGGAATCCTCGAAGAAATGCCGGTCGACCCACATCTCATCGACCCCGTTGCCGTCGTAGCGGATCGGAAAGTCCCAACGGGCGACCGCCACGTCCGAGCCCGGCCAGTAGAACTCGATCACTATCGCCAGGAGATCGCCGGTCTCCAGCCACGTGCGAGCCGCGCGGTCGACCCAATCGGCCCAGGCATCCGCGACGCCCTGAGGGTCGAGCCCATAGTGCCGGACGAGCAGCTTCAGAAAGTTGCGCAGCTTGTCCGAGACGTAAACGGAGGTGTGGCTGCGCGAGTATGCGTGGGTGGCTACTGCACTCATCATTTGACCGCTCCCCAATCGATCTCGAAGGCCTTGGCTCCCTCCCCGGACTCCTCCTCGCTATCCGCAGGCTGCTCGTCCGCCTCGTGCACCGTGATGCGCGGCGCTCTCTCCCGCAGCGTGCGGTTCATCCATTCGACGTCTTCCGCTTCGCACGGCGCGGTGACGCGCCAGTCGCCGGCGGTCGGATTCTCCTTCAAGGCGTCGACGGCGAGGCCCTGTTCCATGGCATCCTCGTCGTAGAGGCAGTAGATCAGGACCCGGGGGCCGCAGCCCTTGAACACGATCGGGACCCGGGCGGGCTGCTCGTCGGCGATCAGCGACTCCATGACGCTCGCCGCTGCCTCGAGCTGATCGCGGTCGACGGAGTCGGCGCCCGTGACGAGCTCGATGATGGTCCGCCAAGTCTCCTTCGCGGAGCGCGCCGGGATGGAGGCTATGTTGCGGCGAATCCTCATGCGGCCTCCTTCGTCGCCGGCATCTTCGTCGCCCGCTTGAGTGCAGCGATGATGTGCGCGCCCTCCAGCTTGTTGGGGTCGCTCGCCGTCTCGATCGAGCTGGCCGCCGCCGAGACGATCGCCTTGCGCAGGCGGCGTCCGTCTAGCCCGTCGGAGACCGCCACGAACGACCCGACGTGGGTCTTCAGAGCGGCCACCTGCGGCCAGACGGTTGCGAGCTGGTCGAGCACATCGGCGAGTATTTCGGCCCGCGCTTCCTTGCCGGGAGGCCCTATCTCTTCGATCCAGTCCGCCCGTGACATCAGCGCCCGATCGACGGCCTGCGGGAAGTTCGTCGTGGCAACCAGCAGCACGTTGCGCTGCTTGCGCGTCAACAGATCGATGCCGGCGAGCGCGGCGTCGGTGGCGCGATGAACGTCGACGGGATTGGCTTCCAGGCTCACCCGCTGCCGGTCGGGCGCGAGAGCTTCGACCTCGTCCAGCAGAACGATGCAGGGGCCGCCTGCCGCGTGCTCGGGGATGATCTGCTGAAAGAGCTTCGTCACTTCCTTCTGGCTCCGGCCGAGCGCCGAACTGGCCAGCGCGTGCGGGTCAATCTGGACAAATGAGGCCTTCGCTCCCTTCAGGGCCTCGGCGACCCTGTGGGCCAACCCCCGCGCGAGGGTCGTCTTCCCGGTCCCGGGCGGGCCCGAGAGAACGATCAACCCGTGCACCGGGATCGCCTCGAAGGGGAACGACTGCCGCAGCCGAAGCGCCAGCAGCGATTGCGCGATCAACCGCTCGCGGACCTCTTCGGGCAGCTTGATCGCCGCCCAGGCGATCGCCAGATCCGGATGGGGGAGGTTGAACTGGTCGGCGATCAAGTCCATCGGCTCAGCCCCGCGGTGGATCCGGGTCGTGCCCGTGTGAATCGCGTTCACGGATGCGTCCGTCCCGGCCGTGGATGTAGAGCTCGCTGCCCTGGTTCCGGGCGATCGCCCGCCCCGCGTCGATGGCGGCCTCTTGGGTCGGGTGGATCGAGCTCGCGCGCCGGCTAGCGGCGCCACGAACCGCCCAGCCGTTATCGTGGGGCACCACGTGCTGATCGCGTTTTGACATGGTAACCTCCTGCATTGGTTAGCCTTTGGCGCCAGCCCGGGATGGCCAGATGACCATTGACCGGTTCGCCCGCTTGGTTTACAATTCGATTATAGAGTATCGAATTGTAAACCGCAAGAGGAGGGAGCCATGTTCGGAGACCGTCTGAAACTTGCCCGAAGGCGCGCCGGCTACTCCCTGCGGGGCCTTTCGGCTGCCCTGGACGGTGAAGTCACCGCCCAGGCTATCGGGAAGTACGAGCGCGGCGAGATGATGCCGAGCTCGGGCGTGCTCGCCCGGCTCACGAAGACCCTCGGCGTCTCGCCCGAGTACTTGCTGAGCGAGCAGGTCGAACAGCTCGAGGCCGTTGAGTTTCGCAAGCTCGCGAGCACCTCTGCCGGTGACCGCGCCCGTGTGGAGGCTGAGGTCATTGACAGGTTGCAACGCTATCTCGCCATCGAGGAAATCCTTGAGCTCGACAGCGGCGAGTGGCGCGAACCCGCGTGCAAGGACCGCTTCATTGGCCTGGAGGCCGAAGGCGAAGTTCTCGCTGATGATCTGCGCAAAGACTGGGACCTTGGAGTCGATCCGATCCCGAACATAACGGCCCTACTCGAGGACCACGGCATCAAGGTTCTGATCATGCCTCTGCCGGGACGCGTGTCCGGGTTGACCTGCCTGGTACGGCGGCCGCGCCAGAAGGGCAGGGTGCCCGTCATCGTCGTGAACCAGGACGTCACGCTCGAGAGACGGAGACTGACCCTGTCTCACGAACTGGCGCATCGCCTCATCGACGATGTCTCGCCGGTTGATCAGGAGAAGGCGTCCACCATCTTCGCCGGCGCCTTTCTCGTGCCCCGGGAGCATCTCGTACGGGAGATTGGGAAAAGCCGGAAGGCCCTCGGATACACGGAGCTCATTCACCTCAAGCGGATGTACCGGGTCAGCGCCGCCGCGCTCCTCTTGCGCCTCAAGCAGGTCGAAGTGATCGACGAGTCCACTCTTGCCTACGCGTTCCAGACGTTCGCCCGGAGCTGGCGATCGGCTGAGCCGGAACCGCTGGAAGGATCCGGCGAGGAAGGCCAGCACGAGCTGCCGCGTCGCTTTGAGCGGCTCTGCTATTGGGCACTAGCCGAGCGCTTCATCTCCCCGGGTAAGGCGGGCGAACTGCTTCGGCAGCCCCTCTCAGAAATCGAAAAGGGGCTAAAGGGGCCGTCCGAAGCGGATGCGAGTCATAGTCAGTGACACATCGTGCATGATCGACTTCAGGAAGGCGGCCCTCCTCGAGCCGCTTCTTGCGCTGCCCTACACCTTCGTCATGCCCAACACCCTGTTCGACGACGAATGGCTTTGTCTCACGCCTGACGAGAAGACCGCGCTCCGTGGGCGCGGCCTGGAGGTCCGCGAACTGCCGGGACCATCCGTCGCCCGCGCAGCTGCGTACTTCAATCAGCACCGTCGTCTGAAGCTCAATGACTGCTTCGCCCTCACGCTCGCTGAAGACATCGAGGACAGCGTACTGCTCACTGGCGACGGCCTCCTGAGGCGCGTCGCAGAGGGCAACGGCATCGAGGTGCGCGGTGTGCTCTGGGCTATCGACGAGCTCGAGGCGCACGCCGTCGTCCCGCGTCGCAAGCTGTACGACGCCCTGCGGTTGCTGCAGGAGGACGACCTCGTGTTCCTTCCCAAGAATGAGCTATTGCGCCGCATCCGTCGCCTTGCCCAGCTCCTATGATTCGCCGGAACGCGCATGTGATTGTAGCTAGCTCAGCCTCTCCCGGCGCGCGGTACGGGCTCTATGTCTATGGCTTATCAATCTAGCAACTAGCGCGCGGGAGACGGGGCGAGCGGCCCTCGTTCACTCGCTCGGGCAACCAATCTGGCCTTCGTTCGTGTTTCCGAGCGCGTCACCGATAGCGAGGCCAAAGAGCATGCCGTCGATACGGTCGAAGGAGAGGTGGGCGCGCGCTGTTGGCGCGCCGATGGCCTCAACAGCCCCGAGCGAGGTGGGCAGCTTACCTCCACGGATCAGCTCAGCGACCTCAGACATGCGCTATCGGCCACAAGCTGGAATCGAGGTCGCGCGTATCACGGATTCGATAGGCCGGTCTATCGATGGCGGTCGGCGTGCTGGCATATCCGGAGCGAGGGTGCCGTACGCCTCCCCGCCGACTTGCCCGGACAACTACGAGTCGAGTACGTTCCGCGGGCACGGAGGGGTGTCTAGACGAATGGCTTTCGAGGTCGGGGAGCGCGTTACGTTCCGAAGCCTCCAATGGGAGGTCGAGGACACCAGCATCGGGTCCGCTCTCACCCTCTTTGGTCGCGACCGGGCCAACCGGGGCTATCGGGCGCGCGTCATCCTCGGTCTCGAGCCGATCGAGCGGACGGCGATCCCCCCGGTAAGCTGGACCGTTGGTGCCCCGCAGTGGGACCCGCTCAAGTGGCGTGCTCTCCATAGTGCCTTTCGCCTGACGCTCTCGCATGGCCGAGGGAACCTCGCGGCAGTTGACTGGGGCCGCCTCATCCTCGAGCCCTACCAGCTCGTACCTCTCCAGCGGATCGAGAACCTGCCCTTTGCGCGGCTGTTGATCGCGGACGACACCGGGCTTGGCAAGACGGCGGAGGCCGGCCTCATCCTATTCCGCCTACTCCAGAAGCGCCGCGCCGATCGAATTCTCGTCCTCTGCCGCGCCCAGCCGGAGCCCGAGCGCTGGCGTGACGAGATGAAGGAGAAGTTCGGCATCGACCTGACGGTCATCAACGACGGTGACGACTACGCCAGGCTGCGCCGAGAGATACCCGCCCACTTGAACGCCTTCGGTCATCTCTCGCGCGTCGTCATGTCGATGTACTTCGCGGCGCCGAGCAAGCGAGGTAGCCAGATCGTCGACGACCTCGCGAAGGTGCGCTGGGACGTGGTGGTCATGGATGAGGCCCACCACTTGGCGCGGCACGGGGACGGCGGGAAACGGCTCTCCGAGCTGGGCGAAACAGTCGCAGGGACGGCCGATGCGCTTCTTCTCCTTACCGCAACGCCGCACGACGGAAAGGGGGAATCATACGCCTCGCTACTGAGACTTCTCGACCCCTACCTCGTAGTCGATCCCGACCGGCTTGACCCCGAGCTTGTTCGGCCACTCGTGGTCAGGCGCCTCAAGGCGCGCGTCGTGAAGGCGGACGGAAGCCGCTTCCTACGACGGAAGATCCACCCGCTCGAGGTCGAGGGATCGAAGGCGGAGAACTGGCTCGACCGGGGACTGCGCGGGTACTGCAAGCAACTTCGACAGCGGGGGAAACAGTTCGCGGATGCCGGTGAGCGGTACCTGGCCATGGGGGCGACCTTCCTCGAGACGTTTCTCCGTAAGCGGCTCGCGTCGAGCGCCTACGCTTGCCGGCTGAGCCTTGAGCGACGGCTAAATGTCCTCAAGAACAAGGCTGAGCCGGTCGGTGATAAGCCGCCGCGCGAGGATCGCGACGACCGTGCCGTCTATGCGGACGAAATGGTCCTTCCTTCCGGAAAGGCCGAGGCAGAGATCGTCCGCGACCTAATCGCGCGTGCACAGCGGATCCCCGACGGGGGTGAAGCCAAGGTTCAGGCCCTGACTAAGCTCGTCGCGACGATCCTTTCCGAACCTGCGGAGAAGGTCGTCGTCTTCACCGAATTCGTGGACACGCTCGACATGCTTACGCGAGTTTTCACAGGCGAAGGCTGGGTCGAGGCTCCCGTGAAGGAGAGCGAGCGTCCGGAAAACATCGGCCGCGGCCTCTACTTCCGTTACGAAGGTGAGACGCCTGCGCGGCACCGCGAATCGATCCGTCGTCAGTTCCTGTCGGATCCCGCCGTTCGCATCTTGCTCGCCACGGACGCCGCCTCCGAGTCGATCAACCTTCACAAGGGCTGCAACCACCTTATTCACCTGGAGACGGTCTGGAATCCCAACCGCTACGAGCAGCGGAACGGACGCATCGATCGCTACGGTCAGACGCGCCGGCCGCAGATTTACCTCCTCATCAACGCGGCTTCCATCGACGAGCGGGTGGCGAAAGTGGGTTACCGGAAGCTAGAGCGCATCGCCGAGGATCTTGGCTCGGTCTCGAACGTCCTACCGCTCGCGGCGCGAATCGATGTTGACGAGTTCCTCGAGCAGCTCGGTGAAGGAGAGGTAGAGCGGGCCGAAGCCGAGATGGAACGTCGGCTCGACAAAGCCGAACGCCAGGTCCGCGGCGAGGAAGAATCTGACGGAACAGCGGACCTGATCCGTGGCGAGTCGTTCGAGGCGCACGAACTGCAGGCGGTTAACGACGCACTCGCCGGTTCCCGTGAGTTCGTGCCGGAGTTCAGCGACGTGCAGGAGTTCCTCGGGGTATACCTACGCGCCGAGTCGAGCCGGCTCGAGGGACTCCCAGCTGAGCACGATGTCTACGCAATAACAGTTCCGAGCTCGCTGCGGGCCGAAGTCGGCGCCGAGCGGATTCCACGTGGCACCTTCCGCCGGGACCTCGCCGTGAGGGAGATTGACACCGAGGAGGCCGAGCGTGTGGAGTTCCTTTCGCCCGGCCATCCCCTCGTGCGCGCCGCGCTCCGGCGGGCGCGAGGCTGGATCTTCCAAAGCGGCTTCGCCTCGCGGGTCGCGTATCGCCGCGTAGCCGCGAGTGTGCGGCCGGGGTACCTGTTCACGTACGCGAGCCGTTTCCTCGACGGGCGCGGAGAGGCGGTTGAGGAGCGCTTCGAGGCGGTGTTCATCGGTCTTGACGGTACGCCGTCCACAGATCCCGATGCGGACCTGCGGCTGTTCCGCGACCCCGGTGTGGGTGGGAATCTGTCGGATGCCGAAGAGGCCGTGCTGAAGCGCCGCTTTGCTTCTGGATTCGGGCGGGCCATGGAGCTCGCCGCTCGTGTCGTCCGGAAGAGGGCGGAGACGCGCACCGAGGAACTCCTCCAAGTGCAACGGCGGATCATGCAGGACGCCTTCTTCCGCCTCGGCCGGTGGCGGCAGGCCGCAGAGGACCGGCTTCGCCGGAGGCTCGCAGTCGAGGGCCCGGCCGTGACGGCGCCTCGACAGCTGGATCTCGAGGGCCACGTACGGAAGGAGATCGCAGCGGAAGAGCGGGAGCGTGCGCGACGTCTCAGACGCTTCAACTCCGACCTGCAGAAGCTTCTCGCCGACGAACACAAGCGGCGGGCAGACATCGAATGTATGGAACACGTCCGTCTGGATACAATCGACCCGATCGGCGCCCTTGCCTTGGTTCCCGAGGCTGCCCGGTGAGCGCGGCCACTCCGATCCGGCGCGCCGTCTCGAACGAGGGTGGTTTCTTCTCTCCTTATTACCTTTTCGACTTGATGGTCCGTGCTCACGCCGACGAACTCGACCTCGATGGGCGTGACCGCGAGCGCCGGATGCTCCCACGGGTCTACCGTCGCGCGATGGCCCGGCTCGATGAGGCGAGCACGTTCGGTGACGTCTGGCGTGAGTGGTACCGAGAGCTGTTTCAGGCTCTGGGGCTAGAGACCCAAGCGCTCTTGGACGGGATCATCACTCCGCGCCACGACAGAGTCCCAGTGAGTCATGTCGCGATCGCGCCGGGCGGAAAGCCCCTCGCCCTCCTCGATCTGCATCCAATCGCTACCGATCTCGATCGAGACCGGTATGACCGGAAGCGTACCCGGTTCGACGATCTCACGCGGGAGCCGATCGCGCGCGCCTTCGAACTTGCGCTGGATGCCCAGGAGGCACCGTGGGGACTGCTCTCGAACGGCACCGAGCTGCGGCTTTACCGTCGCGGGGGTGCGGTCGCGCGTCAATTCCTGCGGGTCGACTTTACGCTTCTCTGCGAGGCTGGTCGGGAAGAGGAGTGGACCGCCTTCTGGGGGCTTCTTCGGGGGCAGGCTCTCCTGCCCGATGAGGCAGGCAAATCCCTCGTCGACCGCGTCCTCGAAGAGAGCCAGAGGCATGCCAGCAAGATCGCTGAGGACCTCCGCGAGAACGTCGTTGGGGCGGTCGAAGCTCTTGTGCAGGGCGTGTTTGACGAGCGCGAAAACGCCGCTATTTGGGGCGGCGGCCAACCGGATCAGACCGCGCTGGCGCGACTTTTTGAGGAGTCACTCTACTTCCTTTACCGCCTCCTCTTTGCGCTCTACGCGGAGTCCCGCGACATCCTCCCAGTCGGCGAGTCACGGGCATATCGCGACGCTTACTCCGTGGAGCACCTTCGCGACCTCGCCGAACGCGAGTTGCACGCAGACGATGCGGGCAAGACCTACTACCAGGAGACCCTCCGGACATTGTTTCGGCTGCTCCGTCAGGGCTTCCGCTGCGCTGAGTTTGAGATCCCCGCCCTCGGGGGTCGCGGACCCGAAGATCCCGAGTGGGAGCGTCTGCGGAACGACGGCGACCCGCATCTGACGAGCCTTTTCGACGGCCGCCGGACCTCCTGGCTCGACCGCTGCCGTATCCCCGACCGGGCGCTCCGGACGGTTGTCAGAGAACTTTCGCTGTCACGGCCACGCCGTCGCACGGACCAGCGCGAGCGGTATTCGTACGCGGACCTGGGTGTGGACCAACTCGGCTCGATCTATGAAGGTCTCCTCGTCTACGAGCCGACCATTCTCACCGAGGACACCGTGCTCGTGAAGGTGGCTGGCGAGATTCGCGTGATGGGTCGCAACGACGCTGAGTCGAACGACCTACCCATTGTCGAGGGCTCCGAACGGGCACTGGGTAGCTTCATGCTGCGAATCTGGGGTGGTCGGCGGAAGGGCTCGGGCGCCTACTACACCCCGGAGGAGATTACCGCCTTCCTCGCAAGGCAAGCGCTCGAGCCGCTGGTGGAACCGATTTTTGCCCGCTGCGCGGAGGCTTGTGCCGCGGAACAAGAGCGCGCACGGGAAGCCGGGGAGCTGCCCTTGCCGCGCACGCGGATTGCGGAAGAGATCCTCGAGCTCCGCGTATGCGACCCCGCAATGGGATCCGGGGGCTTCCTCATCCAGGCATGCCGTTACCTGGCGGAGGCCTATGGACAGGCGCTCGTCGCCGAGGGTCGTGACGATTCCGCGCGCATCGAGCCGACAGAGTTGGCCCGCTTCAAGCGGCAGATAGCCGAGCTATGTCTGTATGGCGTGGACCTGAACCCGCTCGCTGTGGAGCTCACGAAGGTCTCGATCTGGCTTGAGACGCTCGCCCGCGGGAAGCCGCTCTCGTTCCTGGACTCACATCTCCGGTGTGGGAACTCACTTATAGGCGCGCCGCTCCGTGACGCCGACGCGCGCTTCACCGTGGACGGCATTGCGACCATCCCGAACGAGGCGCTCAAGCTGGTGATGAAGGAAGCGACGGACCGCCAGAAGGCGGAGACGGGGAGTCTCATCGCCCGGAACCGCACGTACCTCCGAGCTCTCGAGCGAGAGCGTAGTGGTAGCACGACGATCGCGCTCTTCGGTCTCGACGAGCGCATGCTGCGCGCGGCGCTCGAGGCATATGTGAAGAGTCGGAAAGCGCTCGCCGCGAGCGATGCGGACCAATCAGACGCCGAGGCGCTACGGCTGCGCGAGGACAAGGAGCGGCAGTTCCGGGAAAGCTACGAGGCAGCCGACGCGCCGGTGCACCGGCTGAAGGAGGTCTGCGATCTCTGGTGCGCGGCCTGGTTCTGGCCCGAGGAAGAGGGCGTCCCGGCGTTCGACAGCGAGACCTACCGGGACGTCGTGGCCCGCCTGCTCCGGGGGGAGGCGGTCGCAGCACCCTGGGTCCAGATCGCGCGCCGGAGCGCCTGCGAGCAGCGCTTCCTTCATTGGGAGTTGGAGTTCCCGGAGATATTTCTGCGGGACAACCCGGGCTTCGACGCGATGGTCGGCAACCCCCCGTGGGAGAAGGTCTCGGGCGATATGGGCGGGCTCGCCGGCGAGTACGATCCCCTCCTCAAGACCCTCCGGGGCGCCGAGCGTGACGCGCGGCTCGACGAGATCATCGCCGACCCCATCGACGGCCCTGTGATCGCTAAGCACGCGCGATCGCGCGGCCAGTACGCACGCTTCGGGCGCGGGGGGCCGCTCTTTGCCGGCCTGATTGCCGGAGAGCTCAACACGTTCGCCCCGTTCACCGTGCTCTGCTGGAAGCTCCACCGCCGGGGCGGGGCGATGGCGGTCGTGCTGAAGGATGCGTTCCACCTCACGGAAAGCCTGGGTCCAGTTCGGGCCGCGATTCTGTCCCACGGGCGCATCCAGTTGCTGGCGACCGCTGACAACGAGCGGAAGGTCTTCGACGCGCACAACCAACTGCGCTTCGATCTGCTCATAGCAGCGCGGGGGGACACGTCGCGTGGCGTTCCGATCTCCGTACACCGCTTCCGGACCGCGCGTGAGATCGTGGAGCATGCCGGCGAGACAGCGGAGGTGCCGCTTGAGCTGCTGCGGGATGGGGACGGGCGGTACTCGGAGCCCATCCCAGAAATACTCGATCCATGGTGGCCGAGGCTGTTCGAAAAAGCACGGCAGGCGTCCGCGGGCAGCGCGCGGGTCAGTTGGGGAGCCGAGCTTCACTCGAGTGCTGACAAAGACCTCTGGGTCCGCGGCGAGAAGCCGAAGCAGACCCCGGGGCCGGTCCTTGCCATGGTGGGTGCGTTTGATGCCCTAGCGTACGAGCCGCTCGCGTGGCTGAAGCCCAACGCATGCGATCAGCCTGCGTTCCACAAGGTGATCTGGAACGGGTGGCGGGTCGGCGTCCGGAAGCGGGCCAACCAGAAGGACGAGCGAGTTCTGATCGCGGCCCTTATTCCCCCCCGTTTCGCCACGTGCGACTACCTGCAGACCACGCGAGAGCCGATTGACCCCCGAGGTGCGGCCCGCTGTGCGGCTCTGGCGAATAGTCTCCTTCTGGACTTCCTGCTTCGGCCAGCAGTCGGGAGCAACATGCAGCAGGGGATACTGGAGCGCCTGCCCTGGGCGGTGCCTGTGAACGAAGTGCCCGCCCGCCACCTCGAGCAAGATGTCGTGGCCCTCACCTGTCGGCGCGCGGAGTATGGAGGGCTCCCGCGGGCGCTCGCGATCTCGCGATTCACACCTGCGGTATCACCGGAACAACGCGCACTCTGCCGCGCGCGTGTCGACGCCGCCGTGGCCAGGCTCTACGGGCTTAGCGTCCTCGAATTCGCCCATATCCTTGGGTGGTTCCGGCTGCTCGACCAAGATCAGCCACCTCTGACCGGCGAGAACAAGTCGTTCATCACTCGCGATCTGGCTCTGCTCGAATTCTTCCGGCTGGTCGCCGAGCCCCCTCCGTCGGACATCGTCGCTTTCTATCGGATAGCCGAGGTGGACATTGCACCCATGACCGGGTCCATTCGCGACTTAGAGCAACGAGTCCGCGCAGCCCGTGAGCTCGGTGCCGTTGCCTACCAGCCGAGCAGCCGAGGAGAGACTGGGTCGGACACCGAGCATGTGGATGGCGACGATGAGCTTGCGCCCGTGCGAGAGCGAACGAGACGCACGGTGGCATCGAGCTCGCCATCCGGGCCCGGTGCCGTCTCGGGCGCTCGCCGGCGCAGACGCTAGTGGCTATGACCTACCTCCAGGCGGCGGAGACGATCCTGAAGCAAGCGGGTGCTCGCCTGCACCATCGCGAGATCACGCGACGCGTCCTGCGCGAAGGACCTGAAACGAGTGGAGGTCCGCTGGCGCGGCTGAAGACCGACCTCGGTCTTTCGTGGGAGACGGGCGTTCAGCTGCAGCACCGCCTCATCTGGCTCGCTGCTTGCGGGGTCGTCGAGCGACGAAACGGCACCTGGTGGCCGGTCGAGGAAGCGTGCTGACATGGCGCAGATGCACCCGCGGCCCCTTCCGATGGGTGTCCAGACGGATCCACGTCGCGGCGCCGAGCGGAAGGTGTACGAGGCCCTGGATCGAACCCTCGACGACCGGTTCAGCGTGTTCTACGGCGTCGCCTGGCTCGGCAGGCCGCGCCACGGCTCCCCCCGGGACGGCGAGACCGACTTCGTTTTGGCGCACCCAGAGCACGGGGTCCTGGCTATGGAGGTGAAGGGAGGTCGGGTCGGCCGTGACGGCCAAACAGGAGAGTGGATCAGCGTCGACCGGAACGGCATCCCGCACGCGATCGACGATCCTTTCGCGCAGGTCCGGGCCGCGAAGTTCGCGCTCCTCGAAAAGATCAAGGAGCAACCCGCATGGGGCCAGCGTTGGGTGGAAATCGCGCACGCCGTCGCGTTTCCGGATTGCGCGGCGCCGACCGTCCCGCTCACGCCCGACGCGCCGCCGGAGATTGTCGTTTCCGCCGCCGATCTGGATCGACTTGGGCAGCGCGTACTGGACATCTATGGCTTCTGGCGCGGTCGTCAGGAGCCACGGGCTTCACTCGGCGCCGACGGAGTGAACATGCTCACCCGCCTCCTCGCTCGGTCGTTCTCGCTGCCGTCGCCACTCGGCTACGAGCTCGTGGAGACGGATCGTCAGATTCTCCGGCTGACCGAGGAGCAGTTCTCCCTGCTCGACTTCCTGTCACGTCAGCGGCGAGTGGTGATCAGTGGCGGCGCTGGCACAGGAAAGAGCATGCTCGCCCTTGAGAAGGCGAAGCGCTTGGCGCGGGAGGGATTCACCGTCCTTCTCAGCTGCTTCAACCGCCCCCTCGCGGACTATCTCCGACGAAGCGCCGGAGACATCGAGCGATTGCACGTGCTGAACTTCCACCGCCTGTGTTATGACGTCGCCCGCGAGGCACGGATTCCCCTTGCAGACCCCACGGATCGCGAGTTGGAGGCGGAGTATTTCGAGAAGACGATGCCCGACGCGCTGCTCGCGGCGCTCGACCGAGTTTCGCGACGTTACGACGCGATCATCGTCGATGAGGCGCAGGACTTCTTTGAGGCGTGGTGGGACCCGCTCCAGCTGTGCCTCTCAGATACCGGAGAGGGAGTCCTCTACGCCTTCTACGATGACAACCAGCGTCTGTACCGGCGTGTATCAACATTCCCGCGAGGACTCGCTGAGTTCCCGCTCACGCAGAACCTCCGGAACACCGTGAGAATCCACGAAGTGGCGAGCCGGTTCTACCGCGGTGAGAAGCTCGCGTGTCCGGGACCTGAAGGTCGCCCAGTGGAGATCATTCCGGTCGTATCTGTAGCGGCGATCGACCGCGAAGTGGGCCATATCCTCCACCGTCTGATTCGGGAAGAGCGCATAGCGCCCGAGGCCATCGCCGTCCTCACGGGCTCGTCGCTCGACAGGAGCCGTCTCGGCCGGCAGCGCAAGATCGGGGCATTCTCGGTGACGGACGATCAGGACGCGGAGCCGGGCAAGGTGCTGCTGCAGACGATCCATCGCTTCAAGGGCCTCGAGCGGCCTGTGGTTGTGCTGACCGCGCTCGAGGGTCTGCAAGGAGATGAAGCAGTCGCGGTCCTCTACGTGGGTTCTAGTCGCGCGCGAGTGTACTTGATCATCGTCGCGACCACCGACACTCTGACGCGGCTCGACCTGGCGGCCCCAAGCCAGAAGGGGCACTGAATGGGACTGCGGCACCGCTAAATGCAACCCTTCGTCGCCGCCGAACACGTTAAGCAGGCTTACCGGCGCTACATCCAGACGAGCTTCCCCATCCGGCGGGAGGATGTCCGCCGTCGGTTCGAGGAGCTGATCGAGCGCGAGCAGCTGCTGTGGCGTGACCCGTTCGTGTCGCTGTCGCGTCCTTTCGCGCGGGGTGCGAGCTTCGAGGAGCTCGTTGCGGAGCGTGTCCTGGGGTCCGACATCACCACCGCCTCATGGGGATTTTCCAACCTGTTCCGCCATCAAGCCGACGCCATCCGGCGACTCTCCACTCTCGCCGGCACTCCGCGCAATACCATCGTCGCCACGGGGACGGGCTCAGGTAAAACGGAGGCGTTCATCGTCCCGATCGTGGACGGCTGCCAGCGCAATCCCGCGCCCGCTGGGGTACGCGCCGTGATCCTCTATCCCATGAATGCGCTCGCCAACGACCAGTTGAAGCGCTTACGTGTCCAGCTCGCGGGCACGGGTGTGACGTTCGGCCGGTACACGGGGGACACTCCGCAGGATGATCGCGCCGCCCAGGAGCGTCGCGGTTGGCTGCCTCGGCCGGCGGAGGCGCCGCCCGAAGAGCGGTACTATCGCCGAGAGATCCAGGAACGCCCACCGCACATCTTGATCACCAACTACACGATGCTCGAGCTGCTCCTCCTGCGGAAGGAGGAGCAGCGCATCTTCCAGGGCATCAAGCCCCGCTACCTGGTGCTGGACGAGGTCCACACATACACCGGGATCCTCGGCGCCGAGGTCGCGTGTCTGATCAGACGCCTGAAGGAGCACACTGGGCTCGAGCCGGGGCAGCTCGTGTGCGTCGGCACGAGCGCCACTGTCAAATCGAGTGGCACGCGTGGACCAGGTGAGGATACCGAACGGGCCCGGCTACTCGACTTCGCGACCGAGCTATTCGCCGAGGAGTTCCCATCCGACGCCGTGGTGGACGAGAGCTACGCCGAGCTCGATCCACGGGAAAGGACGCCATTTGCTCCGCCGCCGGGTATCCGACTAGCCGACTTTGACGGCTTCGACCCCGATGAGCCGGAATGCGTGAGCCGACTGTACCAGCGACTCACGGGTGAGCAGCTCGCGGCGGCCGGCGAGGCCGTTTACGAAGCGCTGCACAACGGTATTGCGTCCCGTCGTGAGTTTCTCGAGCTCGAGCATCTCCTCGCATCGCCGTCCCCGCTCTCTAGCGTGATCGATCACATCCGCTCGTGGCCGGGACGCGAGGGCCGTAACGAGCAGTCCCTACGCGCGGAGGCGACGGCGCTCTTCCTCCTGGGATGCGTAGCGCGAGAGCCGGGAAGCGGGCTGGATGCCGCACCTCGCTTTCGCCCGAAGGTCCATTTGCAGGTCCGGAGCCTCGCCCCGCTGAACGCCTGTCTCTCCTGCGAGGCGCTCCTGACAGACGGACGCATCGAGTGCACATCGCCTGTGCACGAGGGTTCGCGTCGTTCCCTCGGCTTTGGGGTCTGCCGATCCTGCGGTCAGGACTATCTGCTCGGCCAGTTCGTCCCCCCCGATGGCTCCTGCTCCGATGGAAGCAGGCTCGCCATCAACCACGTCGGGCGTGTCGAGCTCCACGCTGCGGAGCCCGAGGCAAGTGACACAGCGACGCTCTACCTGTTCGCAGGAGCCGGCGAGGATGCACTCCCAGACGATGCCGTGGAAGAGAGCGTGCGGGCGGCGCGTTTCGGCGTGTGCCCTGCGTGCCTCGTTTCCCGACCGCTCAAGAACGGCCAGACCGGAGGGGATTGCGACAACACCGTCTGTCCCTCTGTCGGGGAAGCACTCCGTGTGTTCACGGGTTTTCTGGGTGGCGCGCGGTGTCCCGTATGTAGAGGCCAAGGTCGAGGTCGCCGTCCGGAGATCATCACGCCCCTGCGCAGCGGCGCGGCGTCCTCGGTAGCCGTTCTAACCCAGAGCCTGTTTCCGGAGCTTAGGCCGGACGAGAAGAAGGTTCTCATCTTCGCCGACAGCCGGCAGGACACCGCGCACCAGGCGGGCTACCTTCGCGATAGGCACCAGATCTTCACCCAGCGCCAGATCGTCTACCGGACGCTCCGCGAGCTGGAAGACGAGGGACGGCAGGCGGTCGCGCTGCCCGATCTCGCCACGACCGTCTTTCTCCGCGCGCGGGCGCACTATGGCGAAGCGGACGCAATGAATCTGTTGACGCCGCTTGCCGCGCGGAGTGGTGACGATGCCGGCTTCTACGAACCGGACCGTGTAATCTCGAATGCCGAGCGCGACCGGGCCATCGAGCGGCTGCGGTGGGACCTGACCGTCGAGTTCACCGATCGAGGGACAACTCGGTACTCGCTCGAGCGAGAAGGGCTGACCAGCGTCCGGTACGCGGGCCTTGAGGAGAAAGCCGCCGCCTTCGCGAAAACGGCCGGGCTAGACGGTGCATTAGCGGAGGCGCTCCTGCGCGCGGTCCTCGACTGTCTCCGCCTCAACCAAGCCGTGGACTACCCACCGTTCCGCGACTACCTGTCTCCCGGCGCCGATGCTGTGAAGCTCGGAATAGCACGACCGACGCGGCAGACCCGTCGCCCCGTCGGGTTCGATGCAACTCGGCGGTACCGCGCCGAAGCATACGAGGTCATCGCATGGTACCGGCAGGACAAGCCGGCCACGTATCAAACGGCCGTGTTCGACCTCGTCCATCGCACACTCCCTCACCTCGCGGCGGAGGACGTGACAGCGCTGATCGACCACATCGTACAAGCCCTCGGCGAAGCGGGCTACATCAAGCGCGTGGAAATCGGGCGGCGAACCGTCGGCTACGGAAGACTGACAACCCAGGCTTACCAACTGACCGAGCGATTGCTGGAAGTTTATACCGCCGGAAGGCGATATCGCTGTGCAGCCTGCGGGCGGACGACCGCCTACCGCCTCATACCAGCGGGTAAGAGCGAGCCAGTCTGCACCGCCTATCGTTGCAAGGGGGCCGTGGCGGAGTTCACCCCGGACAGCGAGGAGAATTTCTACGTCCGCCTTTACGTCCGGGAGGCACCGGAACGCCTGTATCCAATGGAGCATAGCGGGCAGCTTTCCGGGGAGGAGCGGGTTGTCATCGAGCAGAAGTTCCGAGAAGGGCTCGTGAACGCCCTCGTCTGCACGCCCACCCTCGAGCTCGGCGTCGACATCGGTGATCTTGTCGCGTTGCTCCTCCGGAATATTCCCCCCACTCCCTCGAACTACGCACAGCGCGCGGGCCGCGCGGGTCGTCGGCGTCGAATCGCGCTCATTTTGTCCCACTCCGGGCAGGGGCCACACGATTCGTACTTCTTCGAGCGTCCGGAGGATATGATCGTCGGGGCCATCCCGCCGCCCACATTCCTTCTCGATAATCCGGTGGTGATCGACCGCCACCTGAACTCCCTGATCCTCGAAAAACTCGACGCCCGGATCCCTGGCAACTGGGACGACATCCGGACCAGGGAAGGCCACCTCCGCGAGGCCGAAGTCCTCCGTCCCATCGAGGAGGAGCTGCGCTCCCGTCTCGGCACGATCCAGGCAGCGGTCGCGCATGCGTTTGTCCGCGAGCGACGGCTTGGTGGTCTCGCCTGGCTTGACGACAGCTATGTGAGGTCCCGGATCGATAGCTTCGTGGGAGCGGTCCGGCACGGCCTCGACCACTGGTGCGCGCGGTACCGCGAGGTGTACGACGAGCTGGCAAAGCTTCGCCAGATCGTAAGGCCGGGACCCGCCGACCGAGCTCGCGAGGGCCGGCTGATGCAGGCGCTCGAGGGACTCGAGCGAGACCAACGGTACTATCCGTTGTCGTACTTGGCGCAGGTCGGCGTGCTCCCGCGGTACGGGTTCCCGGGAAGCACCGTCGTCGTGAGGGATGCGAAGGAGCGTGAGATTGTCCAGGCTGCGGCGGTCGGGATCATCGAGTTCGCGCCCGGGAACGTCGTGTACGTGGCGGGCCGGAAGCTTCGCGTCGATCGGCTCATCTTCCCAACGCGCCAGGACCCGCGGCAGAACGCCGAGACGTACCGCTACTGTCCTCACTGCAGCTTCGTATCGAGCCGATCGCTCGATCATGAGTGTGAGTTCTGCAAGGAGACGTTGAGTACCGCGCGGTACGTTCACTACGAGGCCGCTCGCGGCTCGGACCTCGAGTCGATCGGCTACGAAGACGAGTACCGTGACAGGGAAAGCTACGACATCGCGACATACCTCTGCCCAGACCACGATTCGCCGGCCGCCGGTGCCATGACCCGTGAGGTCGACGGGTGGCGCTTTCGGTACAGCCGCCTGCGCCGCGTCGAGATCTACAACCGCGGTCGACGGGACCGGGCGACCGGCGGCGTCCGACCGTTTGTCGTCTGTCTCGAGTGCGGTATGTGGCGCGACCGCGCCGAGACCGGGACGGAGACGCCCTCCCGGGCTGGGATGGGTCATCTCCCTTCGTGCACCGTGAGCGCTTGGAACCCGGATGATGACGACCGCATCGAGCGTGCGCTCCACCTCCGGGCGTCCTTCCAGGGCGATGTCGTGCAAGTGACGCTTGGAGGGGCCGTCAGTTCGGACGAGCGTTGGGTCACGACCTTCGACCAGGCACTACGCCTGGGACTCGAGCTGGAACTTTTTGTCGGTCCTAAGGAGATCGGCTCGTTCGTGAGGGAATGGTTGGAAGACGGGGTGCGCCAGCGAGAGCTAGTGATTTACGACACCATGCCCGGCGGGACGGGATACCTACGGCAGATGGTGGAGGACCTGCCTCGCATTGCCGGGCGCATCGTTGAGCATCTGCTCGCCTGCTCCTGCGAGACTGCGTGCTACCGCTGTCTAAAGGAGTTCTGGAACCAGCGCGTCCACGAGAAGCTCGATAAACGTCTAGTGATCGCGTCCTTCCGGACACTTGCCTCATCGGTTGGTACTCCGAAGACGCCTGCGGAAGACGTCCGGTTCGAATCATTCCTTGAGGCTCGCTTTTACAAGCTCCTCGCGGACCGTGGTCTTCCGCTACCCCGAGGGCAGCAGCTCGTACGGGGTACCGACGGCCGTTACATCGTGAGAGCAGATTTCCGGTACGACACGCCGCCGCTCGTGATCCTCACAGATGGCCGCGAATTCCACGCGGCATCTCCCGATCAGATACTCGAGGATCTCGACAGGAGGAACCAGCTCGAATTCGCTGGCCACCGGTTGCTCGAGTTTACGTACGCCGATGTGGTCGGCAGTCCGGACGCTGTTGTGGAGACGGTGCGCCGCGCCCTCGGTGAGGCGAGGGAGACCGCAGGTAACCCAGCTCTGGTCGACGGGAGTGGGGTCGCCCTGAGTTCTTTGGAGCGGGAGTTCGGTGCATCTTTGCAGCGAGCCGACGGCCGGTTGCAGCCATCTTGCCGAGTGCGTGTGGGCGACAGCGGTGAATTGCAGGCGCTGGCGGCTGATGTGGCAACCCGCCGAGTGATATTGGCTGTCTCACCCGAGAGTTGGCTCGAAGGCGGGGAGAAGTGGGTGACCGACCTACGCTTACATAACCTCCTCAGGCTTGCTGGATGGAGAGTGATCCGCGTGCCGTCCCCATGGCTGGATTCGCCGCAGGCTGCGACGATCATCCGTTCCATCGCGGCCATGTCGTGACCGCAGATAGCGTCAGGCGCTACAGAATCGGCTCGCGCGCGAACGGATCGTAGACCTGCACCCCCGCACGCAACCCGAGACAGTCAATCGGGCCCGCGCTCAGCACCCCATAAGCTCTCTGAGGCACCGGAGTGTTGATGCCCGCCCGTGGAGGACCACCGTCGGCCCAGCGCTCGCGTCCGTTCCGTCCTTGGTCGCGTCGCTCCAGCTCCACACGTGGACGACCGCGTCCTCGGCCGGCGCCACGACCACCGGGACGCCCGGATCGGCAAGGGCATGGACGATGGTCTCCAGGGTCCGGCGCTCGGCTTCGGCGATGCTTCTATCGAGGAGGTGGATCTGCTGCACCGCGGCGCGCACTAAGGCCGCCCGCGTCCGCGTGGCGAGGGGATGAGAGGCGCCAAAACGCTCGAGCCGCTCTACTGTCGAGCGGAGCTGGCGGACCGCCTTCGGTACCGGGTCTGCCACCGGGTTCGCAACACCAAGGGTAAACTTTGCCTCGGCCACGTGGAGGCGAACGCAACCTTCCTCGCGCGCGAGCGAGATGAGATCGGCCAGGACTCCGGAGCCGGAGAGCAACTGCGCATGTTGGTCGAGGGAGAGCACGAGCCGTCCAGCCCCGCGCACCTCGCTCGCAGTTAGGAGGAGGCCGACGAGACCTTCGAGTGCGATGTCGTGGGAGCCGAGCGCGCGGAGCGCGAGCCCCGGCGCGAGCGCCCGGGCCCGGCGCAGGAGAACCTCTGCGGAGACGAGTTCACCCCCGAGGAGATCGGTACAGGCACGAGCGAGCGCAGCGACGCACTCCACCCTCCGGTCCTCCCCGACGCTCACCGAGACGTGAACCGGCCTTCCCGCCTCCACGCGGGAGGAGAAGTCGAGAAGGGTTGCGACCCCCGCGCAGGCCTGCACCGCGCGGTAGGCCGGGTGCCTCGACACCAGGACGAGCCAGTCCGCCCGCGCCTGCTCCCTGCGCAACACAGGCTCCGCCATCACCGGATCGAAGTTGTAGGTCTCTCGAAACGCGGCGTCACGATTCGATGCCCGCGCAACTGCCAACGAGACCGCCGCCGAGAGAGCGTCCGGCGCCTCCCCCACCCGCACCCGGTAGTCGACCGTTTCGGGAAGGGGCTCATAGAAGAGGATGCGCGTGTCCCAGGGGTCAAGTCCGCCCATGGGAGCTGTATCGTCCCCCCAGGAAGCCTGGAACGCCGCGAGTCGGTCGGCGACGACGAGCTTGAGATGTGCCCTCGTCTCTCCGCCGCCACCAGACCCGACGCGCCTCAAGCGAATGGCCGCCGCCTCCCCGTCGGGTCCGGGCTCGAAGGTGCCGAGCCCGTCGCCACTCGCCAGGGCTTCGCTTTCGAAGGCGGTCGATTCGCGAGAGGGAAGCGGGGTGACGAGGTCTATGTCCGCGCGGAGCGCGCCCACCCCGAATCCGTCGGCCAGGATCCCCCAGGCCCACCGCCCGGCGTCATCCCCCTGGAAGGCGAGCCGGAGTCGGTCGGCAGCGGTGGGATTGAGCTCGGCGAAGCGTGCCAACACATCGCGGACCGAGCGCAAGCCGAGGCTTTGGGCGTCCGTCTCGCGCCCCGCGTCGAGGCGCCCGTATACCGCGTACCCCGACACCCAACCGTCGAAAACCAGCGGCTCGCTGCCGCCGACCCCGTACGAGTGCTGCGGCTCGGGCAGGGCCGAACCGGCGAGGAAGTCCTTGAGCTCGTCGCGCGCGACGGCCGGCCACTGTCGTGACCAAAGCGTGCGGACGATGTCGGTTAGGAGCAAGTCGGAGAGCACCCTCAAGCGGAGTACGAGCGGGTGATGGGGGCTCAAAAGCAGACGCGCACTTCGCCCATCAGCTTCGATGCAGGCGGTTTCGATACGTAACAGCTTGCGCACGTCCTCGATCGACATCGACGGTTCCGATACAGATGGCGCGAGCGCGGCCATCTCGGTACGAAGCTGCTTCATCGCCTGCACGTCCTCGCGCTCGAGGGCTGCGTCGAACTCTGCCTGGAGTTCCTGCTTTCGCCGCAGCGCGAGATCAGCCGCCCCCGAACCCCCTGCGACCGTGACCAGAGCTCCCCAGGCATCGACCCAGGAACGGGCCCCCGGCGACGCCGGCGCGACCAGCTCGAGCACGTCTGCTGCAGGCGCCCGGCCGTGCGGATCGCGACCAAGTTCTGCAGCGTATGCCGCCCATGCGGCGTCGAGGGCCTCGAATCCACCGGCTGGGTGGACGCGCCCCTGCTCAAGGACGAGGCTGAGCAAGCGCTCTCCTCCGGGCGTACGCCCTTCGCCCTTCCAGTCGGCCTGATGCCAACGGAGCACGTCGCCGAGGGCGTCGCGTCGCGCGCGGCGCTCCCGCGCCGGCCAGTTAAGACGGACGGTGCCGAGCCTCTGCGTGTACCGGCCGCGACGGTGTGCGACGCCGAAGCTCATGGATTCCTCGGCCTCGTCGTCCCCGTCGTCCTCGTCTTCGATCTCCGAAGCCCAGGAATCGCGCACGTGGTCCCACAGGAACCGGAAGAGGAGGACAGGGAGCGAGCCGTCGACCGGGAAGGCCGCGGTCACGGTGTCGGGGCGCTCGCCTTCAACGAGGGTGAGCACGAGTTCGTCCCCGTCGCGGATGTCTTTTAGTTCTGTTTCCTCGCGCGCGAGGAGGCGCGCAAGTCCGAGGAGAAGTGTCGGGGCCGCAACAACGTCCTTCTGTTCTTTGGCGTCGATCGAGGCCCACCGCCTCGCAAGACGCCGCGCGTCCTCGGGAGCGTGTTCCGACCTCGCGGCAACCGCGGTCACAAGCTGGCGCCAGTCCGCGCTCACGTCCGCGCGATCGCCGCCAGCGAGCTCAGTGAGCGCCGCGACCACCAGCTCACGCCCCTCCCGCGTCCGGCGATGAGCGTCGAGGAGCCGTCGGAGCTCCGCCATCTCTTCGGTGGCAAGGCCTGCGCCCAGGGCGAGCTCAGTCTCGTCGGCCAGGCGGTCGATCGGGTCCACGCGAGCTTCGCCGCGCCCGCGCGCGATGAGGAGCCCGTGAAGACCCATCGACCGGCTCCGCCGGTTGGCGGCGTCGTCGTAGAATTTCCACTCGACCAGCTCGAGAGCCGACTCGTCTCCGGTATCGCAGAATCGCTCGAGCGCCTCTGCCCCGTCATGCCCGGACGCGGTTAGTTTCACCCCACCCTGTCGCACCAGAGCGTCGATCTGCTCGCGTACGCTCCGTTTCCCGGCGATGGCGTCGGCGAGAGCGCCGTGGTCGGACGCCCACTGGAGGTTCTCGAGTAGGAGTTCCTCGAGATCACGGTCCCACCGTTGCTCACCGGTCCTCTTCGCCGACTCGGGACGGCCCGGGGGGCGGGTGACGACCCCGAGCACTGACGCGAGGGCGGGAAGGCCGAACAGACGAAGCGCGGGGAGCGCCGCTCCGAGCCGGGTGAGGAGGCGCTCGGCGCGTTCCTCGGCCGGCCATTTCCCCCATTCGTCGTCGCTCACCTGTCCCCGTTCGAGGTAGGCGCCCCAAGCCTCCAGCGAATCCACTAGTCGGAGCGAGCCGGACTGCTTGCGTGGCGCAAGTCGTAGGGCGGTCCGAAGGGCGTCCCACGCTGCGACTAGGTGCGCCCGAATCCGCGTACAGGCGGCCTCGTCGCTCCACACCGCGGCGGCGTCCTCGAGGCGGCCGCGGATGGCGGCCTCGGCGGGAAGCTCGAACGATCCCGGCTCAGCGAGGAGGTCTGCGACGTCGAACGCGGGGAGATCGGCGAGGGACTGCGCGTTCCGCTCCGTCTCCGCCGACCCCCCGCTCCAGAGGAGGGCAAAACCAACGAAGGCGTCGGCTGGGATCCCGTCAGGGCGTCCGTTTCGGAGGCGCACGGCATCCCATGCCGAGGAGGACCGAACGAACCATCTCCTCTGGGTCCCCTCGGTGTCCTTCCCGAGCCTACGCTCCAGTGGCTCGGCGAGGGACGGATCCACGCAGACCAGACGAAAGTAGCGCGGCCCCTCAGCCTCAGGCGGCACGCGCCGTCGAAGCCAGCGCGCAACCGTGTCGACAACCCACGCGCTGCGGACGTCGTCAGACCACATGAAGCACCGCGGATGCGTCAGAATACCGGCGAACGAGGCGGAGCTCGTCGAACCGACGCTCGAGGAGAGCTCGGTTGCGGCGCATTGCCTCGTCGCCGGGAAGGAGGCGGAGGATCGGTCGGAGACCCTCGCCGCGCAGCGCATCCCGCACCGGCCCGCGCTCGCGCGTGACGACGAAGCCGTAGCGATGAAAGAGATCGTCGAGGAAAGCGTCGATGCCTAGCCTCTCTTCCTCCGCCGAGGCTACCTCGTCAGGCGGACGATGGACGTGGAGGCGCGCGAGGAGTTCGATGGCCCGCTCGTCGAGCTGGTAGCGCTTGCGAGCCCGGTAAGCGTCGGGACCGACGATCCCCGCGGCACGTCCGGTGCCGCGCAGGAAGTCCCGCACCTTGGTGACCACGCCCGAGGGGGTGGAGAAGGCCTCCGTCAGGGCGTCGATGAGCGCGTCGCGTGCGTTAGCTCGGGGGTCGGCGGCGGCGCCGGAGACGAGATCATGAAAACGCTCGTTCACGGAACGCGGCCCCTTGATCGGCACTGCGGCCCATGCAGCGAGCTCCTTAATGGTGGCGAGCGACTCCCAGCCGGGGACGAGCATCCGCGCCCGGTCGATTGCCTCGCTGGCCACGCGACGCAGCGCCTGGTAAGCGCGCTCGCCCCAGAAACCGTAGACGTTGTAGGCCGAGCGGGCGCAGGCACGGTCCATGTCCTGGCCGGCCACGGCGAGAAACACGATTGGGCGCGTGCTCGCGAGCCTTGAGAGCAAGGCGACATGCAGGTGGAGACAGACGAGAGCGGTCATCGTCTCCAGCTGCTCGTCGACGGTTAGACCGCGGGCCGCTCGGAGCCAGGTGATCCAGTCTTGACGCACGACCGTCTCGCCCCACTGCTTTAGGGCAGCATCGCCTCCCTCCCGGAGGAGTTCCGCGAGGTTCGAGGGTTGCGACGGCGGCTCGTCAACACCGACCGTGAGCGGCGCGAGGGCGAGGGCGAGGGGATGGCGCGTCCGCCATCCGCGGACCAAGGTCTCGATGCCCTTCTTGATCTCGTCATCGCGCCATAGGACGTCGATCGCCGTACGGCCAAGCTCGCGGAAGACGGTGCCGATCTTCTGGTTCGTGACGAGCTCGGGGAGAAAGGGGCGGAACGTCTTCGGAGAGCCGTCGCGCTGGCGCTGGACAACAAGGTTCGCGTCGAGCACGCGACGGAGGCGGTCGAGGGCCTCGCGGTGCTCCTCGGGCCGAAATCCATCGACCAGTTCGTGGGCGCGGTCGCGATCCCATAGACGGCGGACCCGCTCAACGTTGCCGCGCCGCCGGACCAGGCGGGCTATGGCGTCGGCCACGAGGTCCTCCGGCCAGAACGTCTGCGCCTGCTGGAGTCCCAGGTGTCGCTGGAGTGTCTCGGTGAGGTTCTCGATCTGAGGAGTCGCGCCCGTTGTCATGGCCGACTACCGGTGACCCGCTCCAAAGTTCTGCAGCGACGACGGTCTCCTGCCCGCGAGTCCGCGGACCGACGTTGGCGAGAAGCGTGGTATCCGGGAGCTCCGGTCGCGCACCCGCTTCGCCTTCCTGCAGAGCCCGGATAGGAACGCCGTCGCTGACAGGAGACTTTCTCGATTCGTGGAGTAGTCCATGCCGTCCGTAGTCCTAGTCCTAGCCCTCCCCGATGAACCGTAACTTGTCCCCCGTCCCGCCTAGGCGCCACGCGTGCTCACCACCACGCACGACGATGGCGACGCGCGCCGGATCGACAAGTGACGAGAGGTGCGCGTGGAAGCGAGCCAGCTCGCGGCGGTACGTGCCAAGGGCGGGGAGAAAGCCGTAGCCGTCCTCAACTTCGAGAAGGAGACTCAGGAGGCGCGCGTCGAGACGCAGGCGCGCTGGGTTCTCGGCGTGAGGCGCGCCCGCGGGCCAGGCGAGCAGTTCGACATCCGACGGACAGGACTCGAGCCAGTCGCGGACGAGAGGCGGAAGCACCGGGCCGCGAGTAAGCTCGACCGTGAAGCGGGACCCAAGGTCCAGCTCGAGGGACGCCCGCGCCGGGTCGCGAAAGGCTCCGGGCTCGATCTGATGACTCACCAGAGCCTCGTCATCCGTCGTCGGGTGGCGGTGGAGACGGTTGAGGGCGGCGACGACGACGTGAAGTAGTGGCTCACCGTTCCCGTCCACCACGTAGCGCGTGAGGAGGTCGAGCGCCTCCCGCCAGCGGGTGCGGCCCCGCGCGGGCCCCTGGAAAGCAGCGAGCCGCCGGAGCGCCCGGAATACATCGACGCTTCTACGCCCCCCCTGGACTGCGAGGAAGCGGCGCTCGAACTCGGGGATATCCGCAGTCGGTTCTCGTAGCCACGAGGCGATTCGTGCATCGTTCGTGGGCTCGGGCGTGAGCCCCGGGTCGGCAGCGGCGAGGACACGCGCCGCGGGCTCGGGGCGGGCCCGGCCGCGCACCTCGCGCTGGAAGAGGAGGGAGTAGAAGCGGTCGGAGAGGGAGCGGTCGTGCCCGGCGAGGACGTCCTTGCAGTCGAGGGCGCCGGTCACGATGAAGGCGAGGATGCCTTGCAGGCGGCGGAATGGGAGACGCTGGCCTGAGAAGTGCGCCAGGGCTAGGACGTCGGTGAGACGCCCGACGGCGCCCCCGTCGCGGAGGGACGAAACGTTGGCGAGGATTGGGCAGCTCTCGCGCGCGGGACACGTCGCGCAGCTCGAATTCCCCTCCCAGTACTCGGCTCGCGTCCAGCTCTTCAGCAGAGCAGGGACAACGCCGCGTACGTGCATGCGGTGGCGGAAGTTGACAACTCCGAGCCGGCGCGCGCGCATCGCAGCATCGAGGCGGTCCGCCCGGGCCTCGTCGATCCATGCGGCGAGGCCCGGCTCGATCACGTCGGTCCAAGCATCGCGGAGCTCGGGGGCGCGCGCGAGCCGCCGGAGCCTTCCTTCGTTGATCGCAACGAGCAACGGTTCGTGCGTGCGGCGGGAGTGGGCGATGGTCGCAAGGAGCTCGGCCTCCGGGTTCTCGCTCGCGTCCTTGACGATCGCGAAGCGCCCGGCGCGGTCGATTGGACGGAGGGGGGGTTCGACGCCCTCGGCGCGCGCAAGGTCGACACAAGCCGCCGTCTTGCCGTCGCCTGCGTCGCCGGTGAGGAAGACGAGGTCGAGGGGGAAGCCGTCGTCCCGCATCGCGCGGACGAGGTTCGCAATGCGGGTCGACACACGCAGCTCCTCGTCGCTCGGGAACCACGGATGGGCAGTGCGGACGCGGGCGAGGTACTCGGCGCGATTCTCCTCGACGTAGTTCGGGTTGGTCGCGCCGTCCTGCGTGCGGAGGGAGTTCAAGTAGTCGACGAAGGGGTTCATCGGGCACGAGGAGTCGGCAAACGGAGTTGCACGACCGGCGAGGTTATCAAGCGAGACGTGGTCTTCGAACGCCAGCGCGGTGCGCAACCAAAGGTGCTGGCATCGCGGGGCTTATAGGCTGGAAGTCTCATGCACGTCGAGAGCCGGTAGAGATGTCCGATGCCGAACTAGCAAAAGCCACTGACGGATCTCAGGAGGCCTGCGGCGGTGTTGCCGGTGGGTCCGTCCCGCCGCTGTTCCTTTGTGAACCCTTACGAAGGTGCCTTGAGGTGCGGCTCCATTGGGAAGATTAGGGCGTCGACGCCCCCATCACCCCATCGCGCTTCAACCCGCACCGAGCAATGAGGAAGGCGCGTCCCGTCACTCGCCTCCCACCACGACATATCCTCGTCCGCGCGCTCATGCCCGAAGCTGAAACGGAAGAGTCGCTGGATGACTGAGCGCTCGGGGACGCGCATGTTCGGATGGATAGTGAAGCCGGAGGAGCGCGCGCCTATGCTCGCCGTGATCTTCACCGCGCGGAGGGATGGCTCAGGCCTTGGCATGAAATCGAAGCTCGGGTGAGCGACGTGCTCGCGGTCTCGCTTCCGTAGAGCCGGTTGCGCCCGAACAAGAAGGAGAGGCTCCCGCCAAGCCGCGGTGATCCCGATCAGAGCCGCTTGGACACTCGCAGTTGGGCAGAGGCGGTCCCTCACGAGTTTGATCCTGGAGAAGGACGGTTCGCCGATCGCGAGACGCTGGGTGACCGGCGCGTAGAAGCCGGCAAGCCCTGCGACGATGTCGGCAAGGACCTCCTCTGGATCTTTTCGCGCAGGTTCCGCATGAGTGCGGAAGAACTGAAGCCGGCCCTGGCTCGTGAGCGTGAGCAGGTGGGCGACCTCATGCCACTTAGTGAAGTACACGCGAGCGGCCTTCGGGCCGCGCGCGTCGATTACGGACACGAAGGGGAGCTCCCATGGCTGAGCCCGCTGGAGCTGGAAGGTGATGCCATAGACTTCGGCAGTCAGCTCTTCGGCAAGGCGTGCGAACATGCGCTCGCCGTGAGCGGTATACGTGGCGCGGACCCTTTCAAGGTCATCCTCCTCGCGGATCACCTCGAAGCTGGTGCCGACCTTGTTCGCCGTCATTTCAAGCAGCTGCTCGAGGGTGGAGTCGGCAGAGAGTTCGGTGAGGAAGGCCCCGACCCGACGGTGGCAGTAGCCGAGAATCGCCGAGAGAGGATCCGGGCTGGGCTTGATCCCGAGGTCGCGCGCAAGACGCCACAGCGTGGCAGAGTTACTGAGCCGTTCAGCCACTAGCCAAAAACTCGTTTGATCAGGGTGTGCAGCTGCTTCCAGTCGTCGACGGAGAATTGCTTCACACCCTTTGATGTACGGCGCGCAACGACTGACCTGTGAGCGTCGAGAAGCTCAAGTGTCTGCGAGTATGTTAGCTTCAGCTCCTCGGCCGCGTGCGAGAGAGCTGGGGGAATGGTGACCGGCTCCATGACCACGGCGGAGCCCCTCGTTTCGCCCCGAAGAAGGAAGTCGACCGATGCTCCGAGAGCATTGGCGATCTTCAGCAAGCTCTCGGACCCGATGTTCCTCTTGTTGTTCTCGATCTCGCTCAGGAAGCTCTTGCTGATGCCCGCCTTTTCGGCGAGCTGGTCCTGAGTTAGCCGCCGCTGCTCCCTGATCTCTCGAATCCTCTCCCCGGCCGTTGGCATCGCCCCTCTTGCCTGCTTATGTCGAACCAGGGCGCGATGTGCAATGACCTCGCCCCGCTTGCCAATGTGAACGAAGTTCGCTATGCACGTACTAACTTCTACTAGCCCGGGTGAGAGCCACCAGCCTGGGTGAGGGGCATGGCACGTCAACCTAGCACGACCGCGACCGGAGGCTCCGTTCGATGACGCGACCGTCAACGTGGTCTCGTGCGGAAAGCTAGGGGCAGGGATACGATCCGTTTGATAGTCCCGAACGGAAGGAAACTTGCACCCATGGCCGATCCCGTCACCCCTATGCGATTGTTCGGTGAACTCGACATCCGAATCGATCCTTGGCAGGTCGAATATGGCACCGAGCTCCCCCTGCAGGGCCTCGACGATGAGATATCCGAGCAGGTGATCCTCGATCTTGAGGTTCCGCTCGAGGCTTGGAGGCCGATCGAGCCCTGCTCCGCCGTTCCTCCGGCGAGCCGGATCGTCTTCGTCGACGGAGTTCGGCGGATCGAAGCTCGGCTCATCGTCCGCCAAGGCGATCGAGTCTGCCATGGTGCCTTCGGGAGCTACGCCGTCGGCTGCGTGGATGTGGCGGATGGCACGGCGGTCTGCGGAGAGTGCCGTGTGGGCCGCGTCGTAGTCATAGGTGCGGGTCGGTCCCTGCCCCTTCCCGTGACCGTCGCCCCAGGTCTCATCTATCGGCCCATCACGACGGCCGAGACGGATCCCGACGGACCCCTCGCCGCGATCCAGGATGAAATGCGGACCGCCGAGGAGCGGCTCGCGCGAGCGCTCGCTGACGCGGCTGATACGCTCGTCGTGGCCGACGGACCCCTGACGTTTCAGGACCCGGTGCGCGGCGGCGCCGTAGGCTACATCAAGCGCCTCTTCCAACTTTACCTTCCCGCGACGATGCTCGGCCTGCTCGCTTCGCTTCCGCCTGCCAGCCGCACGCCCATCTTCGCGCTGCGTTCGACTCGGCGGTTCGCTCGCTACTCCTGGTTCCTCCGCCTGGGCCCGAGCGGGCGCGGTGAGTCCGATCTTGCCGGGATCGTCCGTCTTGAGGTCCCGGAGGCCGTCGGACTCGATACTGCCCGCCGGCTCGCCGACAGCACGGCCGCGCTTTTGCCTCGCTTCACCCCGGGGCGTGGGCGCGACCCCCGCTCGCCGCAGAACCTGCTCCCGATCGGCGCCCTCGAGGCGCAGCTCCGCCGCCGCCTTGGTGATGCACGTTTGATCCGCCGACAGATCGAGTCCCTGATCGCAGAGGAGGTGGCCAGTGGCTGAGCCGCATCCCCCCGGTTCCGAACCCGTCGGGCTTGTGCTCGGCTCGATGGACGCCACACCCCTCGAGTTCTGGGTGGGCGTGGAAGAGGGTCGCAACCTCCAGCTCGACGATCATATCGTCGTCGATACGGCCGCGGCCGACGGGCAGCCGATCCGCTTCTTCGGCGTCGTGGACCAGGTGCGCAAGCGGTACGAGGGCGCTCAGTTCGACACCGATGCCTTCCGTGCGGCCGCCGGGACGCTGCCCGTCGAGGTCTCGTACGCCGCGCACGTGCAGGTGACGCGCATCGTACCCGAAGTGTTCATCCCCCCACACCCGGGCGACCCGGCGCAGCTCGTGCGTGGCGAGGACTTCCAGCGCGCCCTCTACTTCGATCGGATGGAACGCCGCGTACCGATCGGCCTCACGCGGACGGGCGAACCAGTGTACGGGAATCTCGAGTTCCTCGACGGGACTCGCGGCGCGCACGCCTCGATCAGTGGCATCTCGGGCGTGGCGACCAAGACCTCGTACGCCACCTTCGTGCTTTACTCGCTCTTCCACTCGGGTGCGCTCGGCACTGACGTCGCCAACGCAAAGGCGCTCATCTTCAACGTCAAGGGTGAAGATCTCCTCTGGCTCGATCGGCCCAACACCCACCTCGACGAACGCGCGCGGGGAGAATACGAGCGCCTCGGACTGGCGGCGGGTCCATTCCGAAGCGTCGGCCTCTTTTCGCCCACTCGTCGCGGTCCCGGCGTGCCGATGCCCGACACCGGCGGCCGCCAGGAGGGGGTGCGGCCTTATCTCTGGACCCTGCGGGAATTCGCCCGGGAGCGGCTGCTCCGGTTTCTCTTCGCGGACCCGGAGGATGCCCGCACCGCCCAGCTCGGCTTTGTGATCTCGCGGGTGGAGCGGGCGCTGGCGGCGGCCGCCGAGGACGGCACCCCGGACGATCCGACGCTGACGGTCGACGAGGCGCGGCTGCACTCCTTTGGCGACCTAGTAGAGCTGCTCGACGGGGGGGCCCTCGACGCCATGGTGCCGCACGTCGTGGCGGGGGGGACCCTCGATGCGTTCCGGCGGCGGCTGCACGCGGCCGCCTCCCGCGTGGGGCATCTCATCCGGGGCGACGACTCCGCCCGGGGCTTCGGCATCTCGTGGGAGGCCCAGCAGGTGACTGTCGTCGACATCCATACGCTGCACTCAACGGCCCAGATGTTCGTCGTCGGTGTGCTGCTGAAACGGATGATGGAGCAGAAGGAGGCTCAGGGCACCGCGCGGCCGCTCGTCTTCGTCGTGCTCGATGAGCTCAACAAGTACGCGCCGCGCGAGGGGTGGAGCCCGATCCAGGACGTGTTGCTCGACATCGCGGAGCGCGGCCGCTCGCTCGGCATCTCCCTGTTCGGGGCGCAGCAGACGGCGAGTGAGGTGGAGCGTCGCGTGGTCGCCAACGCGGCCCTCAAGGTGGTGGGCCGGCTCGATGCGGCCGAGGCCGAGCGCGCTGAGTACGGCTTCCTCACGAGGGTCGCACGCCTACGAGCGACGATGCTGCAGCCTGGCAGCATGATCGTCGCCCAGCCCGACATCCCGACGCCGATCCTCCTGCGCTTCCCATTCCCCGCGTGGGCGACGCGGCAGAGCGAAGTAGCTGTAGGGAGCGGCGCCCAGCGCGACCCATTCGCGCGCTTCTGAGTTGGCCCGATGCGCATCGTCCACACGAGTGACTGGCACGCCGGGCGTCACTGGAAGGGGGTGAACCGCCTGCCCGAGCTCGAGGCAGTGCTCGGGAACCTCGCCCTTTTCGTCGAGCGCGAGCGGATCGATCTCCTCCTCGTGTCAGGCGACGTCTTCGACACGGGCGCGCCCGTCGCCGAGGCCGAGCGCCTGGTCTTCGAGTTCTTCAAACGCATGGGGCGCGCCGGGGTGGATACCATCGTGATCGCCGGCAACCACGACAGCCCGGCGCGGCTCGAGGCCTGGGGGACACTCGCCGAGCTGGTGAGCGTCCGCGCGGTCGCCCGGCCGCGGCCGCCGGACCGCGGCGGCGTCGTTGAGATCCGGCGGCCGTCCGGCGAGGCAGCCGTGATCGCCGCGGTTCCGTTCGCGCCGACTCGGGGGCTGGTCTCAGCGCTCGAACTTGCCGAGGACGAGACCACGGCGCGCCAGCGCTACGCCGACGGCCTGCGCCGCATCGTCGAGGTCCTGGCCACACGCTTCCGCCCCGACGCCGTCAACCTCCTCGTTGCCCACACGCACCTTCAGGGCGCGGTCATGTCTGGCTCGGAGCGCAAAGTCCACCTCGGCGAGGAGTGGGCCGCGACGCCACAGGCGATCCCACCCACGGCGCACTACGTTGCGCTCGGCCACATTCACCGGCCGCAGCTCGTCGGGGCGGCGCCCGCGCCGTCGCGTTACGCAGGCTCGCCGCTGCAGCTCGACTTCGGCGAGGCGGGCGAGGTGAAGTCCTTCGTCTTCGTCGAGGCGGCGCCCGGTGCGCCGGCACGGGTGGAGCTCGTGCCGTACGAGGGCGGGCTGGAGCTGCGCGAGGTCCATGAGTCGCTGGTGGAACTCGAACGGCGGGCGGACGAGCTCAAGCGGGCCGGCTGGATTCGCGTCGTGGTTCCATCCAACGCGCCCGACCCGAACCTCAACAGCCGGGTACGCCGCCTGCTGCCCAACGCAGTCTCCGTCGACGTCGAGTTGCCCGAGCCGGAGGAGCCCAGCATTCAGGTCTCCACTCGGGGGCTGGCCCCGCGGGACCTCTACCGAGCCTACTACAACGCGACTTACGGCAGCGAACCGGACGAGCAGCTGCTCGCGGCGTTCGAGCGCCTCCGCGATCAGGCTGAGCGCGCGGGCGACGAGACCTGACCGTTGCGCCCGCTCCAGCTCACGATCGAGGGGTTCACGTGCTTCAGGCAACGCCAGGGGCCGATCGACCTCTCCGAGCTCGAGCTCTTCGCGATCACCGGCGTGACCGGCGCGGGTAAGTCGAGCCTGCTCGACGCGATGATCTTCGCGCTCTACGGGAAGGTCCCGCGCGTCGGGAAGGGCTACGGGGAGTTGATATCGCTCGGCCGCGAGCGGATGGCGGTGACGCTGGACTTCCGGCTCGGTGATCGAACCTTCCGGGTGACGCGAATCGGGAAGCGCAAGGGCGCGCCACAGGCCATTCTCGAAGTGCTGGTCGGGGGCGGGACCAGGCCGCTCACCGAGGGCGTCCGGGGGGTCGATGACACGATCGAGGGGCTCCTCGGGCTCTCGTACGAAGCCTTCACGCAGGCCGTTATTCTGCCGCAGGGAGACTTCGCGAAGTTCCTTAGGAGTGAGCCAGGCAAGCGGCGGGCGATCCTGCGCGACCTGTTGCGCCACCAGGTCTACGAGAGGATGCGCAAGTCCGGCGCCGAGGAGCAGCGGCGCCTCGAGCACGAAGTGCAGACGATCGAGGAACGTCTGACCACGGACTACACCGGGGCGACGCCCGAGGCCGTAGCATCGCTTGAGCGCGAGATCGAGGAACAGAACGCGGCGAACGATCGCCTGCGGGGCGAGTTCGAGGCTGCCCAAATAACTGTGGCCCGGGCGAAGGCCGGGTACGAGAAGACGAGAGAGCTTCGGCAGCGGCGAGGCGAGCTCGACGAGCTCGCCTCGCGCGAGCTGGAGATCCTGGCGGAGGAGCGGCGGCTCAATGCGGCTCGACGCGCGGCTCCCGTCATCGTGGGCCTCGAGGCGGCCTCCAGGGCCAATGGGGCCGCCGTCGGAGCGGAGCGTGAGCTCGCGGAAGCCCAGACGGTGCTCAAGGGAGCCCAGGCGCGGCATGAACACGCGGTGGAGCGCCTGACGTTAGCGACGGCCGGATGCGAGCGGATCCCGGAACTCGATCGGCGCATGCGCGAGCTCGACGGGCTGCGTGGGGTGGTCGACGCGCGCGAGCGGGCGCGGCGACGCCTCGCGCAGATCCAGGAGAGGCTCAAGAAGGCCGAGACAACGGTGGCGGCTGCGCGGAAGGATGCCGATGCGGCGCGGAGCCGCCTCGAGACACTCGAGCGGGACGAGCAGGCAGCGTTGAAAGCCCTGACCGGCCTCGCATACGACGGCGACAGACACCGGATGCTGGAGGATGCGCGCGATGCGGCGACCACCGTCGTGAAGCTGCGAGAGGACGCCGTAACCGCTCGCCGCCGTGCCGAGGAGACGACGAAGCAACGAGCCGAATCGGAGGCAAAAGCTGCGCGCGCACGGGAACAAGGGGAGGCGGCGCGGCGCCGCCGCGAGCGGGCTGTGAAGGCCTGCAACGATGCCAGGACAGCCCACCTCGAGGGGGTGAAGCTTCACAGCGCAGCGGAGCTGCGCGGCACGTTACGGCCGGGCGAGAAGTGTCCCGTCTGCGAGCAGCCGGTCCACGACCTACCGACAGCGATTGAGGCCCCCGAGTTGAAGGAGCTCTCGCGGCAGGTCGCGGAGCGGCAAGCGGCGATGAACCAGGCCGACGATGACGCGCGCACCGCCGACGCTGAGGCGGCCGGGATGCAGGCAGCGGCTGAGCAGACCGGAAATCTTGCCGCACGGGCACTCGAAGAAGCCAAGGCTCTCGTGACGCGGCTCGAGGAAGCCGCGCAGGCGCTCGACCGGTCCGTGGGCGCGCTCGTGGCCGAGGAGTCGGGTGCGAGCGTCGAGGAGCGAACTCGCGCAGCGCTCGCACGGCTCGCTAAGCTCCGCGAGCGGTTTGATCGTGTCCGCTCGCGCCACGACGAGCTCCAGCGTGCGCTTGCGGCTGGCCGTCACGAGCTGGAGAAGGTTGAAGGACAGCTCGCCGCCGGCGAAAGGGAGGTCGCGGAGAGTTCGTCTGCGGCATCCGAGGCGACTCACGAGGTCGTTGAGTATGAAGCGAAAATCAAATCGGTGACGTTGCATCTCGATCCGGCGGCCGAAAGAGAGGAGCTTGCGGCAGACGCGAGCCGTCTTGAAGCGGAGCGAAAAAACGCCCAATCGGATGAAGCAGCGAAACGGGCAGAGCTGGCAGCCGCGGAGGCTCACGCGAAGCAGGCTAATTCCAAGGCCACCGAGCTCCGTGCCGCTGCCGACGTAGCGCTCAGGCAGGTGCGTGCGGCCTCCGCGGAGGCGGGGTTCGCCGACCTGGAGGCCGCGCGCGCCGCCGCCCTCGGCACGGCTGACCAGCAGCAGCTCGAGACGCGTGTGCGCGAGCACGCCTCGCGACGCGGGGCCGCGCAGACACGAATCGGCGAGCTCGAGGCCGAGCTGGGCGGGAGCGAAATCCAAGAGCACGACCTCAGGGCGGCGGAGGAGCATGCGAGGGGCCTCCGCGACGCCCATGAGACTGGCGTGCAAACGGCCGCCGCCCTGGAGGAGCGGATCAAGGACTTGAGAAGAAAAACGAAAGCAGCGGCGAAACTGATTGGAGCTCTGGAGGCGACGCGTGAGCAGCAAAAGCTCCACACGCAACTGGCCCACGACCTCCGCGGCGACGCCTTCCAGGCGTACCTCCTCCAGGAGGTCTTCCGCGAGATGGTGAAGGGCGCCTCGGCCCGGTTGTGGAATCTGAGCGGCCGCTACACGTTCACGTACCAGGAGGACGCCTTCCACGTCCTTGACCACGACAACGCCCGCGACCGCCGAAGCGCCGAGACGCTGAGCGGCGGCGAGACCTTTCTGGCCTCGCTTGCCTTGGCGCTCGAGCTCAGCGAACAGGTGCAGCGCTCGGCGGGGGCGGTGATCCTCGACAGTATCTTCATCGATGAGGGGTTCGGCACGCTCGATTCCGAGACTCTCGACACGGTCGCCGGCGCGATCGAGTCGCTGCCCGTTGGTGGTCGAATGGTCGGCATCATCACCCACGTGGCCGCGTTATCGGAACGCCTTCCAGCCTGCGTCGTAGTCGAGAAGGTTGCCGATGGATCACGCGTGACCGGGCTGACCCGGTAGGACACAGAAGCTGCTGCGCGACGCGACTGCGAATTGACCGCCGGGCCCCCGGCGAGCCGGGCGCGGTCTGACCCCCTGCCAGGCGTCCGGGTCAAGCCCAGGCCGCTCTCGTCCGAAATACTAGCGGGTCCGTGGGCGAGCGCAGGGGCGCTGGAGAGGCTCGGCACGGCATTCATCCCGAGCCGCCCGAGAAAGGACACGGGACACCCTTTCCTCCCGGGGACCAGCTCAAAGAGCGGGTGGTGCGGCGAGCGGCTGAACTCCGAGAACACTGGCGCGAACAGGTTGATGCAACGACACCGCCCGGCGACGACGTGCTCATGAGACGCAGCAGACGGCCGTCCCGATGGTATCGCGATGGCACGCGCGACATGGTGCAGTCATGAGGCTGCCGGCTCGAACTGTGAAGTTGGTCCAGTGCGGGCGCGCACCGCAGGCGGCGAGTATTCGTCAGCCCCTTCGCCCAAAGGCCGCGGTTCGCTGCTCGGGGTGTGCCCGACGGAGGACCCGCCGCGGTACCGCATCGGTGTGAAGCGGCGCTTCGAGAGGCCGGTCGCTGCCAGCGATCGGGCGATGTGAAAGGGGGGTCAGTGAGGCGCGACCGATCAAGCTTGTCTTGAGCGTTCGCGCCGGGCGGCGAGGCCGACGTCGTGCGCCGCGCAGCTGGTCCTGATAGCGATCGATCTCGATCAAGAGCGATCAGCGGGTCCAGTTTGCGGATCTCCGGATTGGCCAAACAGAGCCAAGGAATTGACGCCCGCGAACTGCCCGGGTCGTGAGCGCCGACAGGCGACAAAGCGACGTGCGGCGCGGCGGCTTCATTCAGGAGCAGGACGCCGGCGAGCAGGACGAGCCACGTGGCACGGTGATTGCTCACCCCCTATTGCACCGGCTGCACAAAATGCGGAGCCCGGCACAGATCAGAGCCAATCGGTTGAACGCCCAACGCAGTACGGGACCGAGGACACCCGGCGGCAGGGAAATCGTGGCCAAGAATGCGCTGAAGCACGGGCTACTAACGCGCGCCGCGCTGTTACCGGGCGAAGGCGCGGCCGCGGCGCACGCCCTCGCGGCGCTCTCAGCCAGTGTGCACACGGAGCTGAAGCCGGAAGGCGCGATACAGCGGGCGCTCGTGGATCGGATCGTTGCGAGCCTGTGGCGACTGCGTCGGCTCGCGCAGGTGGAGTCGGGTCTCTTCGCGTCCCGACTCTACGATGACCAAGTCCGCGTGGCGGCAGGCGAGGCACGGCTCGCGAGTCAGGGCGAAATGTGGAGCGATGACCTCCAGCGTCGCCATGCCCCATTGGTGAGCGCCGGACTGGTCCACGTGTCCCACGCAGCCCGGTACCAGGCCGCCTTGAATGCCACCCGCACGGCCGAGCTCAACGCCGGACGGCGCATCCCGCGGCTCGGGCGAGCCTTCGTCGCAGATGAACGGAGCTTCGCCACGCTCTCGCGATACGAGGGCGCAATTGAGCGTGGACTCTACAAGGCCCTCCATGAGCTCGAGCGGCTGCAACGTCTCCAGGCCGGCGAAGCCGTACCTGCGCCGCACGCTGTCGACGTCAACATGGATATGCGAATCGCGGTCGATCCTGCCGCCGGCGCTGGCAATGGAAGAGCAACGGGCGACCGCAGTACGACGGTCGTGAAGGACGCCATCGCCTTCGCGCGACCCGCTTCTCCGGGAACGACACCACGCGCGCCGGAATAGTGGCCGCGAACGTCCGATGAGCGCCGTTGGTCCACCGCGCAGGTCCAGCTGCCCGGTGTGCGCGTTGCCCCCGGAAACTCAGGCCTCGCTTCACCGCGACTACGCGCAAGGCCTGAGTATGAGCCCCTTGGCGGTGCGGTATGGGCCGCTCGACGCCCGATTGTCGACGAGCGTCATAGGTCGTCACCTCAGGTTCCATGTTCCACCGCCGCGCGGAGCCAGCACTCGCAGCGAGGCCGACTTGGGGCGTGAGCATCAGGCGAGCGCCGGGGACTATGCGCCGTTCACCGAGGGTGCGCTTGATGCGGAACAGGTGTTGGTCACAACCATTCGGAAGACACTAGATGACGTCGTCACCGTGGAGGCCGAGGTCGAAAGTGCGCGTGCGGCTGGCAATGTTGCCGACGCCACTCGTGCCATGGCCATCGCTCTCCGGACGAAACACTTGCTCGTTCGAGAGCTCAAGGCATACACGGGGTCAGCGGGAAGCACGCAACTGCGAGCGGATCTCGCCACTGTCCAGACCGTATTCGACGGGCTACTCGATAAGCCGATCGACGACCAAGCCCTCTTGGAGGTCACGACACGCGCACTCCTGCAGAAGTTACGTGCGGTGGAGGCTCAGTATCTGGCGGCCGCAAAGCGGAATCCGGAACTCGGCGAACGTGCGTTGAGTATATTCCTCAAGACGCACACCGCGCTCGAGGGGACGCTTCAAAGGCTGCACGGCCTGCGGCAGGAGGGGAACGGTGACACGAACCTCGCCTCGGCACCGGCGGGCGCCGGCGGCCCGGGCGAGCCTCTGCCGACCGCCTTTGATGGCCTCCTTGAGGGGCAGGTGAATGCGCATGCGGTCTCGCAGGCCGTTGTCCGCGCAATTGCGGAAAAGATGAAGCGTGTCGAGCAGGAATACCAAACGGCGGTTCTCGCGGGGCGCAGCGATGCTGATCAGGCTCTGACAAAGTTTCTGAAGGTTCTGCCACTGCTCCAGCGGGCGCTCGAACGTTTCAAGGACACGGGAAAGCCTCAGGAGGAGGCTAAGAAGACGCTGCTAGCAGCAGTGAAGGAGCTTACGGAAGTGGCGTTCTCCGCTGTAGACACATTTGTGAAAGATCACACGGAGACGATGCACAAATTCATCGAGCAATACTCGCAGAATAAGCTCACGTCAAAGCTTCTGCAGCGATACCTCGACGACTACAGCACGCAGTGGCGCCAAACGCTTGGGCTGACACTGTACCAGGACTTGCGGGCGGCGTATGAGAAGTCCGAGCTCTGGCGGCGGTTACGAAATTATCCGCAACAACCCGTCGGCGGCCAAGCGAACCCGAGTTGCTCGAAGGAGAAGCCGAGCGACACGACCGACGAGGGCGCAGGCGAGCAGTCAAGAAGTGGCCGGGTGGATGAAGGAGCAGGCGTGCGAGCGGGTGATGAGCACAACCCCGATGTTACAGGTCCGAGTGCCGGCGAACGGGAGGAGGGCAAGGTGGTGAATGAGCGGCTAGCGGTCGCGATAGGCCGTCAGGCGGCGTCATACTCGGCGACTACGTTGGTTGAGGCGTTGCGCGGCCATGAGATTGAGCCTATGGAGGCATTGAGGGCGCTGCGTGAATGTGCGGCGTCATTCACGATGGATGAGCTTTCGCGCATGGTAATCGAGGCGCGACCGTTCCCTGAGTTTCAGCAGGAAGCGATCCGCCTTTTGGCACAGCGCGAAGAACAAAGGGGATGACATTGGGCGGTCATACTCGGCCGCCGTGTGGACGAGGGAATACGCGGTCAGCAGTAGATCGAGGTATGGACGCGGACAGGTGGGCGCGAACATCGGCCGGCCTTTACTAGGGGATTTGTATTTAGCGCTGGGAGTAAGAGACGCGCGCCGCCAATGAGCGGACGATTACGCCGGGCTCTTACGGACGCCCACAACCCAGATGGTGGAGGCGGTAAGGATTGTTGGGTGCCGTAGTGAACGCGGTGATCAGCGACATAGCGGGCCGTATACGGATGTACTTCGTGAACTGGCCAATGAGCGTCTACGGCGGCCGGGCGTCGTGGCGTCGTGGCGGTGGGCTTCCAGCTCAGTCTAGTATCGGGCGGAACGGTTCCCGGTTTTTGGGGCGGGAACGGGTTTTCGCGGGACAGTACGGGAACGCCGGGCCAGGCTTAACAGGCTGAAACTGTTGAAGAAGCTACGACCGCCACGGGTTTCTGCGTTTGCCCCGTTTCAGCTTCCCAAGCTGGACGTCGCCGGTTCGACCCCGGTCGCCCGCTCTCAATTCCGCTGGTTTCTTGCTGCCTTGGGCGATCGCCTCCGTGGCACGCGGCGCCGCTGCGGGGTCGGCGCCGGTAGTGGTGCCGGTTCGCGGACGCGCCAACCGCTGGACCGCGTCGAGCTGGTGAGCCGGCGAGAGGTGGGCGTAGCGGAGCGTCATGGCGATCCCCTTGTGCCCCATCAGCTCCTGGACGGTGCGCAGGTCAACGCCCGCCATGACGAGGCGGTTGGCGAAGGTGTGCCGGAGATCGTGCCAGTGGAAGTTCTCGATCCCGGCGCGCCGCAGCGCCGGAACGAAGACCCGGCTCATGAAGTTCTTGGCGTCCAGTGGGGTCGCGCCGGTAGTGCTCGGGAAGACGTAGGGGCTCTTGAGACGGCTGGGGCGGGCCCGCAGGATGTCACGGACCATATCGTTCATGGGGACGCGTCTGGCCTCACCGTGCTTCGAGCGTGGCACCGTCAGGATGCCGGTCGTGAAGTCGACGTGTTCCCAGCGCAGCGTGAACTGCTCGGCGCGGCGGAGCCCCGTATGGAGCGCCACGGCCACGAGGGGCCAGTGCTCGCCGCCGACGGCATCGCGGAGTCGGCCTTCCTCCTCCTCCGTGAGGAATCGCACACGCTGGGTGTTCTCCTTGAAGAACTTGACCGCTCGAACCGGGTTCCGGTCGGCCTTGCCGTCGCTAATCGCGACGTTGAAGACCCGCCGCAGGAACGACAGCGCCCGATTGACCGTAGCCGGCGCCACTTCCTGAGATCGCTGCACCATATAGCGTTCGATGTCGCCGGGCATGACGTCTGCCAGGGTCCGTCCCGGGAGCGCTTCCTTCCAGTAGCGCGCGGCCCGCTCGTACTCTGCGAAGGCGCGGAGACTCTCGGCGCGAGCGAGGTAGTCGTCGATCATGTCGGCGAGCAGCACGTCGCAGCGCCGGATGCGCTCGGGAAAGAAGCGGTGTTCCTGCACCTCGTTCTTGCGCTTCTGGTAGACCTTGAGGGCAAGGGCCTTCGGCCCCACCTTCTCGCGGTGCTCGCGCTTGTGCTCGTCGTGGTAGCGGACCCACCAGACCCCGGAGCCCCTCGGCCTCTCGAAGACGCCGCGCTGCCGGCACCTACCGCTTCGCCGTCGCCTCCGTCGCTGTCGTTCATGTCCCGTCTCCGCGAACAGCTCGCACACCGGCGCGCCGAGCGCTTTCGCGAGGGCGGCGAGCGTGGTCGCCCGCACGTCGGTCCCTTGTCGCTCGGCGCGGGCGATGGCCATGCGATGCACGCCACTCGACGCGGCGACCTGGCTGAGGCTCAGACCGCGAGCCTTCCGCGCGCGCTTGGCGCTTTCCACCACTCACACGGTAGCACGTGCACTACCCCGGATCCAGAGGCGACCGCAGCGCCGGTCGCACGCCCTGCGCGATCGAGCTCGGTCAGGCGAAACCGCAGCGCCCGGCCGTTGAGCTTCACAACGGGGATGCGGCGCTGATAGGCCCACTGGTAGAGCGTGGCGGGCTTGACGGTGAGCAGCGCCGCAGCCTCCCGCACGTCGATCACACATCGGACGAGGCGATCAAGTTCAGGGGTATGCCTTCGCCATCCGCTGTATCCAGAGGAGCCCAACTCGCGGTAGACGTGCGGCCACGCCTTCGCCCCGTTTGGTTAGCAGGCCAGCATACTTGCTGTTGATCACTGACATTTGAGCAGGCCGGCTGCGTGCGGTTCTCAGCGAAGAGAGCCGCTACCGTCCCGCGGGGGAAACCCCGAGAGCAGTTCGTCCATAACGGGCGCCATCTTCGATCTCGCACCGGCCCACTTGCTCGGCGCTAAGCCTCGGCGGTGGTAGTACGTGGCCGTGCCGATAGTCTCGTCGCCGTGCGCGAGTCGCAGCTCCGCGGAGCGGAGGTAGGGCACGAAGTCCCACGACTGCCGCGCGGTGTACGAGACGGTGTACTCGCAGTCGGCGGGCGCCGGCGTGTGAACGCGGCGGCTCCGGATGCCGTGCCGCGCGAATCCCTCCTCGATGACGGTGACGAACTCGGGGACGACGACCTTCGGGTTCTCCTGGATGCAGACCACGGTGATCGGATACGCGTGAGCGTCCACGGGGCGGACGTTCCGTACCGAGCAGCCGGCGCCCGTGAGCGCGACCAGGGCTGAAAAGATGACGACGGCGAGGGTCCGGAAGATCCGCACTTCAATGACAGTGGGTCATCCGAGGCATGCGATCTCGCGCAGGACCGTCGCGACCCGATCGAGCGCCTGCGCATCAGGGCCCGGAGCGGCCTCGATTCGGTGGCGCTCCGGCGCATACGCCCCCTTGAGCTTGTAGGCCATGTCGAGCGCCTTCAAGCCGAGGGCCTTCAACCGCGGGTCGTCGGCGTCGGCGAGCGTGAGGTAGCGGGCGTGGATCGCAGCGAGCCTCGCGTCGCTCAGGCCACCGGCGTCGAGCAGCTCGGCCATGGCGACCTGCACTGTAGGATTCCGTAGGGTCTCCGAGGCCACCGTGTGGGCCGTGTTCCGGTCGGTGGTATCGTACGCGGCCAGTGCCGCCTCGGTGCCGTTGCCGGTGCGGACGTACTCGGCGACGAACCGACGCTGTTTCACGGCAAGCGCCTGGCTGGCCATAGCGTCGACGATTGTAGCACGAGGAGGGCCGCGGAGCCTCGCAGGGGCGTTGCCCACGGTGCACCGGGGCCCATGGCAGCGATCGACTTTCTATGGAAGCGGCAGGCGCATCCTTTGCTCTTCACGCTCGATCTCGGAGGACTACCGTCGCCGGGCGGATCGGCGCTTTCAAGAAGAATGTCCGCGAGCAGTTGCGGGTGATTGCCGACAAATGGGGCCGCTTACTCGTCCCCCTGGAGGTTGACGTGCAGGTGCCCGAGGAGAGCGGCGGGACGGCGACCGATCTCGACAACGTGATCCGGCGATATGTCGCTCCAGCGCTCACCACGGAGCTCTTGGCACCGCCGGACGGCTTCCTTGCAGGTTATCGGATTGTGAAAGCCGCTACCTGATCTGACACCAGCCGTCGCGGTCCTCGGTGTCGGGTTCATGGTGTTGTCCGCTCCCGCTCACGCCGCCAGCATCTTCGCCTTCGCGAGCGGTACGCTGTCCAGGAAGGTACGCAGCGGCGTCTTCCCATAGCACCACCGGCCCTGGTGTGTCCGCTCCGCGTTGTACTCCTTCAGCCACGCATCGAGGTTCGCCTGCAACTCCTCGAGCGAGTGGTAGAGCTTCTTGCGGAACGCCACGCGGTAGGACTCGTTGAGGCACGTCTTGTTGAAGCGCTCGCAGATCCCGTTCGTCTGTGGGTGTTTCGTCTTGGTCCGCGTGTGGTCGATGTTCTCCACCGCGAGGTAGAACTCGTACTCGTGGTGGTCCGGTTGGCCGCAGTACTCCGTCCCGCGATCGGTGAGCACGCGCGAGAGCGGAATGCCGTGCTCCTCGAAGAACGGGACGACGCGATCGTTGAGCAGATCCGCCGCCGTCAACGGCGTCTTGCGATCGTAGAGCTTCGCGAAGCCGACCTTCGAGTACGTGTCGATGAACGTCTGCTGGTAGATGCGACCCACGCCCTTCAGCGTGCCGACGTAGAAGGTGTCCTGCGCTCCGCAGTAGCCCGGACACTCGCGCTCGAACTCGCCGTGCGCTTCCTTGTCGGCCTTCGCCTTCTCCAGCGCGGCGACCTGCGCCTCGGTGAGAATGCGCCCCTCTTGCGCGACCTTCGCCTCGAGCACCTTCAGCCGCTTCTTCGTCGTCTCCAGGTCATGGCGCACCCAGATGCACCGCACGCCCGCTGGTGACACCGCGAGCCCGCGCTTGGCGAGCTCGTTCGCGACCCGCACCTGGCCCCAGGTCGGCTCGTCGATCGCGAGGCCGACGACCGCCTCCTCGATCTCGGGTGCCACGCGGTTCTTCAAGACGGGCTGCCGCTTCGACAGCTCCTGCAGCGCGGCCTCACCGCCGGCCTCGTACAGCTCTTTGAAGCGATAGAAGCTGTCGCGGCTGTACCCCATGACCTTGCACGCCCGGGACACGTTGCCGAGCTGCTTCGCCAGCTCCAGCAGCCCCACCTTCACTTTGATGATCTTCTGGTCCTTGCTCGTCCTCGGCTCCTCCTTCTCCTCCCGCTTCCGCGGGCAAGGACACCGAGGACCGTCTAGCACATCGTCAGATCAGGTCGGAGTACTTCCAACTCCCCATGACCAACGTCGCACATCAATCGCTCATGACGGGTCGTTTCGCCGAGAGCCTGCCGCCGAGCGGCCGTCTCACGCCCGGGATGCCGATCGGCACGCTCGCCCAGGCCCTGGCCAACGCCGGGTGGACGACTCGAGCGGTCACGGAGGACGGGCTCGTCGGCTACGCATACGGCTTCGCCCGCGGATTCGACAGCGTCATCGAGCACGCGAGCACGGGACCGCCGGCCGACCGCGCCCATCTCGTCTTCCGCGACGCCAGGGCGATCGTGAGCGCGCCGGGGCCCCGGCCGTTGTTCCTGTTCCTCCACACCTACAAGGCGCACACGCCCTACGATCCGAGCCCCTCCTATCGCGACCGCTTCTCTGCCACGTCCGTCGGCGACGATGTCCCGTCGAAGTACCGGGCGGCTCTCGACGCCTACGACGAGAGCATCCGCGAGCTCGACGATGTGGTCGGCGGTCTCCTGAAGGCGTTGGACGAGGCCGGAACGGCGGGATCGACGCTCGTCGCCCTGCTCGCCGACCATGGCGAGGCGTTCGGCGAGCACGGGCTCACGGGCCATGGCTTTTCGCCCTACCAGGAAGCACTCCACGTTCCCCTCGTCCTGCGTGGGCCGGGCGTGCCGGCGGGTCTTCGTGTGGACGGCGCCGTGAGCCTCGTCGATGTTGCCCCTACCATCCTCGACCTCCTCGGGCTGCCGACGTTGCCGGGCGCAGACGGGATCTCCTTGAGGCCAGCGCTCGCAGGAAAGCCGCTGCCCACGCGTCCTCTCTTCTTCGGTTGGGGGAAGGATCAGCACGGCGTGCGGCTCCGTATGTGGAAGTTCTGGGTGCCACCGAACGGCGTCGCACAGGCGTTCGAGCTTCACCGCGATCCGCGCGAACGTGCCGACTCAAGGGGGGCCGCACAGTTCGGGAAGATCCTGCGCCCCCAGCTCGAGCCGATCCTCGAAAGGCACCTCCGCGACGCCGCTACTCGTCGCGACGCGCTGGTGGCGGCGGGGATGCCGGAGTCCGGTGTCGACGCCGAAACCCAGCGCGCGCTACGGGCGCTGGGGTACGTGCAGTAACCGCGGCGCCGCGCCGTCGCTTCCGTATCACCCGTGCGACCGCGACGCGGCCTCGCGGCTCGAGTTCCTGGATGACCCGGGCAGATCGATGCGATGGGCAGCTTGGCTCGAACCTCGAACGGGGCGAGGGTCGCGATGCTGACCGAAGTCGAACCGACGACGCACTCGACGATCCGGCTATGACCCTGCGCCCCGACGACGAGGAGATCGAGCCTGCCCTCGCGCGCACACGAACGCTCTCTGCAGCAGATCGATTGACACGACGGCGTCCAGCCCCTACGCTCGTCATGCAGTCATGGCGGCGATGGGGTTCGCCGGATAATTGCCTGCGGGTTGATGACCCCTACCGGAGTAATCATGGTAGGGCGTCCAGTCGACGACAGGCCGGCATCGCGAGCGCCGACCGCGGTCACGGCGCGCATGCCGCTACACACCGCGTTCGGCGGCGAGAATCTCGAGCTTCCCGAAGCGCGAGCCGCGGCGAAATGTTTGGGGGCGCTCGGTGGAGCAGAGGTGGTTGACCACCTGGCACGCGCCGGTCCTGCCGCCGTTCCGTCCCTGGCGAAGCTCGCTGAGGACGACGCGGCGTCGCCGCGGGCACGAGGCGTCGCTGCCTGGCTACTGATCGACGCACTCGGGGCGGCGCGACGCGACCCCTCCCTGGCGGTGCGACATACCATGCGCCGTCTCGTTCACCGGTCATCGCCATGAACGCGGCGCTCGCTGCACTCGCGCGCCGTGCAGCGCTCGCCCTGGATGCGTCCGGGCTCCAGGAAGCGGGCTCATCGGTGCGCGCGCAGCTCGCGCGGCTCCAGGACCCGCTCGTAACGGTAGCGATCCTCGGGGAGTTCAAGCGTGGGAAGTCGACGCTCATCAATGCGCTCGTGGCGCAGGTCGTGCTGCCCGCTGGCGTCCTTCCCCTGACCGCGGTGCGCACGGCGGTCGAGGTGACCGCGGACGGCGGTCCAGCCGCGCAAGTCTCCTATCGGAACGGGGAGCGTGCGGCGATCGCCGTCGACGAGATTGCCCGCTTCGCCACCGAAGAGGGGAACCCAGCGAACCGACGCGGCGTCGCCGAGGTCACGGTGCGTGTGCCTGCTCAGCCGCTGGTCGGCATGCGGCTGATCGACACACCGGGGCTGGCATCGCCGTTCGTAGACACCGCGGCGGCCGCCGAACCAGCGGCCGCCGACGCCGACGTCGCGGTGATCGTCCTTGCGGCCGATCAGCCGGCGTCCCGCGCGGAGCTCGAGCTGCTCGAGCGGGCGGCGGGAGCGCTACCGACCGTCGTCGTCGTCAACCGCATGGATGCGATCGATACCCGGGATCGCGAGCGAGTGTTGGGGTTCGTCGCCGAACAGGTTCGGCGCGTCGCCAACGCCCGTGTGCCCGTCGTGGGAGTGTCGGCGCGGGGCGCGCTCGACGCATCCCCAGAATGGCGCGAACGCATCGCCGAGCTTCGGAAGGTCATCCTCGAGTCGATGCGGCGAGCGGATCGGCCAGCAAGCGTGCGCAGGGCGCTCCGCGAGCTCCTCGCCTCGGCCGTTTCGCGCGCTGCATTGCAGCTCAGCGCCCCCCGGTTGAAGGACGAAGCGCGTGCTGCGCACGCCGCTCGCCACGCCCGTGATCTCCAACTTGCGGCGCTCGGTGCGGCGTCCCGCTGCCGCCCCGACACCCTCGTGGCGGGGGATGAGATCATCAAGGCGGTGAACATTTCGGAAGAGCGAGCCTCGTCGCGGAGCGCTGTCGTGCGTGCCGCACTCACTGCCGCCACCTCGGCGGTCCGGAGTGGGCACGACCCGGGTGCCGCGGTGAACACCGCCCTCGAGCTTCTTCTGAGCAGATGGACTTCGCCGGAAGCGAACGCTCTGGAAGCCGCCATCCCGGCCCAGGAATCGAACCTCGGCGAGGCCATCCGCGCCGCGATCGGTATGGAGTTCGGACCTGCGTTCGCGACCACCGTTCGAGACGTCCGCATCGCTCTCGATCCGCCTCGACCTCACCTCTCCCCGCTTCGGGCGTACGGCAGCGTGCTGCCGGGGCCCCTCGGCCGATGGTGCACGCTGCGGCGATTTCGCCACGATCTCGAGCGCGTCGCGGACAGCGCGTTGGAGGCGCGCCGTGCCGCGGTCGAGGCCGCCGTACGCGCCGCGATCGACCTGGCGATTCGATCGGTCCTCGATCGGCTCGCTCCGGAGGTGCCCAAGGAGGACGACCTGCCGGTGGCGTCCGGTGATCCCGCGGCGGCGCTGCGGAGCCTGCTCGTCGAGCTCGGAGGCTGAGGGGGAGCGTGGTGGAGTCGCTCGTTGAGCTCCGTGACGTTCGGAAGTACTACTCCGTCGAGCGTACGTTCCTCGGCCGCCCACGCAGGTCCGTCCGGGCCGTCGACGGCGTCTCGCTCGCAATCGAGCCCGGGGAAACGCTCGGACTCGTGGGCGAGACGGGATCCGGCAAGTCGACGCTGGGCCGTCTCATGGTGCGGCTCATGGAGCCAAGCGGCGGCGACGTGCTTTTCGAAGGGCGCTCGCTGCTCGGACTGCGGGCGCGCGAGCTCCGGGGCGTCCGCCGGCGAATGCAGATCGTCTTCCAGGACCCGTATGGTTCCCTCGACCCGCACATGAGGATCGGCAGCATCGTCGCGGAGGGCCTCGCGATCCATCGCATCGGCTCGCGCAGCGAGCGTCGCGATCGCGTCCTCGAGCTGCTTCGGCTCGTCGGACTGCCACTCGACGCCGCCGGCCGCTATCCGCAAGAGCTCAGCGGCGGCGGCCGCCAGCGCGCTAGCATCGCGCGGGCCCTCGCCGTCGCCCCACGCTTCCTCGTCGCGGACGAGCCCATTTCCGCCCTCGACGTCTCCATCCAAGCGCAGATCATCAATCTCCTGCAGGACCTGCGCGAGCGCTTCGGGCTCACGATGATGTTCATCGCCCACGACCTCCGCGTCGTCGAGCACCTCTGCGACCGGGTGGCCATCATGTACCTCGGGCGGATCGTCGAGCGTGGGACGCGCGAGCAGGTTTTCTCGAATCCGCACCATCCCTACACCCGAGCCTTGCTCGCGGCGGTTCCCGTGCTCGATCCGCGACGGCGCAGCACCCGGCCCGCACTCCGGGGCGAACCGTTGAGCCCGTTCGCGCCACCGGGCTGCGCCTTCCACCCGCGCTGTCCGCATGCCGAGGAGATCTGTCGACGCGTCACGCCTGAACTCATTGCTGGGCGCGATGGGCACGCCGTCGCGTGCCACGTCTTCCCGGTCGAAGGGGCGACGCCGCCATGATCGCCTACTGCGTTCACTGCTGGTTCGTGCCGCGTGGCTCCTCGGTCGCCTGCGCGCGGCCGTTGTCGATCACACCGCCGACCCCTACCTCGCGGAGGCGGCAGCGGAAGCCTTGCAGGCTTCTGCCCATTGATAGAAGTGTGACCCACACTGGCGGGCATGGGGTGCGCCCGGAACCGCCGTCGGACCGTTGACGGCTGACGACCCCTACCGGAACCCCATGAAGAACCCCGTAGCCGCACCACCGAACGACGCCGGGCCCCCGGCACGAGCCCTCCGCGCCGTGTTCCCGTCCGCCGCGCTACACGCGCGGGGTCTTCGCAAAGTACGTGGCGCTCGTGTCTTTCGCGGCCGAGGGAGCGATCACGAAGACGGGGCCTCCGGCATGAGTCGGATCAACGCGGTCCGTGCCGGCCGGAGCGCGTTCGGCCCAGCGGCGCCGCAGCACCGCTCAGTGTCCGCTCGCCGGCTCGTGCCCGAAATGCTCGGCGTAGTCCGCCATGCAGCAACGCACTACCTCGTACGCTTCGTCGCGCCCGTAGACGCCGGCGATCTCGACCCGGGTCTCGCTCGTGCCCGGCGGCCGCTTGTACGTGAGAAAGTAGTGCTGAATGCGATCCACGAGCGCGCGCGGCAACTCCTCGATATCTTGCCACGCCCCGTAGAGCGCGTCCCCTTCGAGGACGGCGATGATCTTGTCGTCAGCCTGGTCCCCGTCGAGCATGCGCAGGCCGCCCACGATGATCGCCTGCACGAGAATGTCCCCGTGCGTGATCGCCTTCTCCGCAAGAACGCAGATGTCGAGCGGGTCGCCGTCTCCGACAATCCCGGTCCGACGAGTTCGCTCGCACGTGAGCGCGCCGTGTCCCGACCCGCAGTACGTTCGGGGGATCAGCCCGTAGAGCGTCGGGCAGACGTTCGAAAACTTCTGCGGCCGGTCGATCTTCAAGTAGCCGCTCGTCTTGTCCAGCTCGTACTTGACCGTGTCCGTCGGGACGAGCTCGATGTACGCGGTCACGCGCCGCGGTGCGTCCGCTCCGATCGCGACCCCGTGCCAGGGGTGGAGTCGATAGGCGATGGGACCTGAAGGCATCGGGGTCTTCGTCATCCTCTCCTGCCTAGCAGAGTCGCCGTATGCCGGGAATGCCCGGCTCCGCCGGAGTGCTTCCCCACGAGGTTCGCTGTGTTGGTAGGGACGGCGGTCGCTCCCGGCATCGCAATAGGCTCAGCCCTTGTCTGGGCGAGGAGAGTCACGTCCGTCCGTCGGCGCCGCGTCTCGCGTGTCGGCGTCGCACGGCAGCGCGAACGGCTGGAGCAGGCGCTCTGGCGGGTCGGCCTCGAACTCGACGAGCTCGCGGCGCGGGTCGCCGTCTCGGTCGGCGAGTCGGCGGCCGGCGTCTTTCGCGCGCATCGGATGTTCCTCGCCGACCCGCAGTTCGTGGCCGCGATCCGCCGGGGCATCGACGAGGAGCATCTTTCCGCGGATAGCGCCGTGTACGGCGCCGCTCGAACCCTCGCGCGGCGCATCGCGAGCGCGTCGAACCCGTATCTCGCCGCCCGTGCCGACGACATCCGCGATCTCGGCGCGCGTCTCCTGACGCACCTCCGCAGAGAGGATGCTCGCCGTGGTCCCGCGCTCGACGCTCCCAGCGTCGTCATCGCCGACGCGTTGTCCGCAGCCGAGGTCGTGTCGCTCAACCGCAAGTTTCTCGTGGCGCTCGTCATGTGTCAGACGGCGCCCACGTCACACGCGGCGCTGCTCGCTTCGACGCTCGGCGTACCGGTCGTGTGCGGCGTCCCGGAGCTCGCGGGAAAGGTCCAGAGCGGAGATACCGTCGTCGTGGACGGCACGCACGGTCACGTTCTCGTCGAGCCGCCCGAGCTGGCGCTTCGCGAATACCGTACCCGCCAAGCGCTGTTCGCTCGTTTCGCAGGACGGCTCGCCGGCTTGCGAGACGCTCCGGCGGTCACGCCCGACGGCCGAACCGTCCGGCTCACGGCGAACATCGCCTTGGCGGAGGAAGTTCCCCACGCGCTGGCGCAGGGGGCGGAGGGGATTGGGCTCCTGCGCACGGAGTACTTCTACGCGTCGCAGAGCTCGGCTCCGGGGGAGGAAGAACAGTATCGGTTCTACGCAGGCGTCGCGGAGGCGATGGCGCCTCGTCCGGTGACGTTCCGGACGTTCGACTTCGGCGGCGACAAGCCGCTGACCGGCGCTGACGCGACTCCGGAAGCCAATCCCATGCTCGGATGCCGCGGCGTCCGGTTCCTCGCAGAGCGACCCGACGTGTTCGCGACGCAGATTCGGGCCTTGCTGCGCGCGTCACAACACGGCTCGATCCGAGTCATGCTTCCGATGATCACCAGCCTGACCGAGTTCCAGCAGACGCTTCGCTTCGTGGAGGACATCAAGGACGCGATACGGGCGGATGGCATCCCGTTCGACGAGTCGATTCCCTTCGGCTGCATGATCGAGACGCCGGCGGCCGCGACGATTCCCGACATCCTGACCACCGAGACCGCATTCCTGAGCATCGGCTCGAACGACCTCATTCAGTACACCCTGGCGGCGGACCGGACGAATCCCCGCGTCGCGTACATCTACGAGCCGCTCCACCTGGCGGTACTCCGGATGATGCGGACGATCATCCGGGCGGCCCGCCGTCGCCATCGGCCGGTCAGCCTGTGCGGCGAGATGGCGGCAGACCCGATCTACACGATCATCCTCCTCGGCCTGGGCGTGGACGAGCTGAGCATGAATCCCACGATGATCCCTGCCATCAAGCAGATCATTCGCGGCGTCCCATGGGCCGAGGCCCGGGCGCTGGCGCGGGGGGTGTTCCGCGAGCAGCGGGCACGGGACGTACAATCGTATCTCGAGCGGACGATGGTCGAGCGCTTCCCCGAGATGATGTCAGTCTATGGATACTCGACCGAATCGGGGGATTCGGCGCCGATTCGTGATGTGAGCTCCGAGAAGCCCTGAGGCCGCTCATTCTCGTGCTGGTCATTCCTCGTCTCGGAGCCCAGTCCAGGATCAGGCGGTAGTGCGCCTCGCGTAGGCGGCCGTGCCGAATCGCAGCCGCGCCGTACCGCCAGTGAAGGGCCCGCACGCGGCGGTCGATGTCGCGGAGCCCTATGCCGTCAGATTTTAGACGAGATTGAGCTTCCAGCCGAGCGCCGCCATCGCCATCCCGCCGACCACCAAGCCCCCCGCCCAGGCGGTCGTCGATCCGGCAACGACGCGCGCGAGCACGGCCCCCATCGCGGCGAGCATCACGATCGAAGCTGCGACCGCGACTGGCGGTACGGACGGGACGCCGACGGCGAGCAGCAGCGGCAGGAGGGCTCCGACGAAGGACGACACGCCGGAGACGGTGGAATCTCCCACCGCTTCCACGAGGACGACACGACCGAGCCGCGTCGTCGCGAGCTTGCCTCGGCTGGTGAGGTTCAGCTGGCGCTCGGCGCGAATGAGGGTCCCGCGGAGCTCCGCATACCGCCCGACGTAGAAGATGAACGCCCCCGTCGCCATCGTGCCGACTGCGACCCGAAGGGCGAGGCCGGCGTTCATCGGATCACCGCGTCCGAGGAGACGGCCGGACGCGAGCAGCAGAGCGGTGAGGATCCCGTCCGACAATCCCATGGCGATCGCCCGGTGGCCTTCGGGCGCCAGCGACAGGAGGCGCCTCATCACCGCTGCCGTTCGATCCTGTCGACCGTCCGGGAGCCGATGACAACTTCGTCGACGCTGTGCACGACGGCGCCTGCCGACTCGATCGCGGCAACGATGCCCTCGTAGTCGAGCGCGTCGCCCTCAACCGTGACGTCCATGCCGACCGTCTCGATGTCGATCTCGGTCACGGTCACGTTGACCGCGTCGACGCCTGCGATCCTGCTGATAGCGCGGGCCAGGTCGACGACCGACGGCCGGGCCACTGCCTTGTCGACGTCGAGCAGCAGGCGACGGATCTTCGTGTTCACCTCCATTTGGTTCCCACCCTTCACGACGCATCCGGCGATGCCGCACCAGCTCGACCGCCGCTGCGCAGGATTCGCGCAAGCGCGGCCTTCTCCTCCTGGCCGAGCTTCAGCCGCATGAGTCGGGCGACGGCACGGTCGACATCGTACGCGATCCGACGTAGCGCGACCTGTCCGTCGTCCAGGACGGCATAACACCCGCGGGGATCGCCGTCCTTCGGCTGACCCAGACTCCCCGGGTTGACGACGGTTACCGACCCGACCTGTCGCACGAACGGCAGGTGCGTGTGGCCGACCAACACGAGGTCCGCCTCCCCGGCGACTCCCTCGAGCGCATCGCGCCACCGCGCTTCGCTCGCGTCTCCGGAGAGGTACTCGAAGAGGGGATCGCGCGGTGTGGCATGCACGATCGTGATCTTCCGTCCGGCCCAGCCCAGCGCGGCGGTTTCCGGTAGAGAGCCGAGATACGCGAGCGTTTCCTGCGTGAGGCGCGGACGGAAATACTCGCGCGTCGCCACGGACAAGCGCTTGTACGCGGGCGAGCTCCGGCAGTCTTCCCGCGTCACCATCGCGTGGTCGTGGTTGCCCCGCACGGCGCGGTCCGCATGCTGCCGCACCCAGGACACGACTTCTTCCGGGGCCGGCCCATAGTCGACGAGGTCTCCGAGGGCGAGCACGACGTCTGGTCTCTCGCCCGACCGGTCCAGCGCGCCTACGAGCGCGACGAGCGCGTCGATGTTCGCGTGGAGATCCGAGATCACGAGCGCCTTCATGGTGCCTCCGGTCGATTCGCCGTGAACTTGTCGAGCTCGGCGAGGTCTTCCGCGATCGCCGCCGGGTCCGTCCCGCCTCCCCCCTCTGCCGCCCGGCGGGCGATGGCGCGCAGCGGATCGGTCTGGGCGGCGAACTGCTCCGCGAGCCGTCCGAGTGCGCTCCCTCCCCAGTCGCGAAGCTGCGACGCGAACCTGGCAACGGCGTTCGCCACCGGAAGGCCATAAGCGGCTCGGAGTTTCCGGAGGACACGCCGCTCCATCAAGCCGACGAGCCGGCGACTCGGAAGATATCGGGGCATCTCGACGAGAGGAAGATCCGCGTGCGAATCGAAAACCGGCCGGCTGAGCACGTCGAGACGCAGCGCTTCCGTGGGCCCATGCGCGGAATCGAGCTCCCCGGCCATCGTCGCGACGAGTCTCTGGAGCCGTTCGCGTGCCCCGGCAAGCTCGTCTTGAACCGCCGCGGCGGCATCGCCGGTGACCTTCGACAAGACGCGCTCGATCGTCGCCCTAGGCTGCTCACCGCGATCGGCGGAGGACTGCCGGCGCGCCACGACCGACGCAATCATCGCCAATGCGTCGGGGACGGCGGCGCGCAGGTGCTCGGTGAGCGCCTGGACTCGGTCTCGAGCCTCGAGCAGGACCGCCTCCGCCTCGGCGGACGATTCCTCGATCCGCCGGCGTCGGTCGAGGGCGTCCTGTCCATCCCGCCCGGCAGTACCGAGCATCGCGCGGAGCGTCGCCGACACGGACTCGAGCAGGTGGCCGAGCTTCCGCCGGGCGGACGCCTCGCTCAGCTCGTGGAAGCGCCGGCAGAGCGGTGCGACCTCTTTCCCGAACCAGTCGCGCGCGGAACGCGCGTCCCCGACGACGCTCACGAAGTGCACGGGCCTTTCGAGCCCCAGGCGCCGCGCCATCTCGCTTCGGAGATAGTCGTGCACACGCCGCCGGTCCGCCTCGGAGAGAAGGTCCGCCTTCCCGACGACGACCATGCCGGAAATTCCCGAGTCGTGCAGCAGGCGCAGGACTTCCATGTCCTGCGGGCTCGGCGCGGCGGCCGCGTCGATCAGCAGGATGCCGAGATCGCAGCGCGGGAGGTACGCGTACGCCTCACGCTCGCCGGCGGTTGCAAGGGACCCCATGCCGGGTGTGTCGACGAACACCACGCCGTCACGCAGCGCCGGCGATGGAAGGCGCGCAATCGCGTGCTGGACATGCCGGCGGTTGCCGGGATTCCTCTCCTCCGAGACGAAGTCGGCCAGGCGACCGAGGGGGACGTCCTCGGCCGGAGCATCGGCGAAGCAAATGGTGGCGCCGGGAGCTTCCCCGAGAACGATTCGCGTCGGGACCGCGGTAACGGGCGTCACGCCGACCGGCAGCGCATCCGTCCCCAACACCGCGTTCAGCAGCGAGGACTTCCCCGAGCTCACGCGACCGAAGACGGCGAGCTCGAGCGTGCGGGCCTCGAGCCGGTCAACGAGGGCTTCGAGCGTCGGTCGGAGCTCGACGAGTCCACGCTGCGTGATGATGCGCTCGACGGTGCGCACGGCGGCGAGATCGAGCGGCGTGTGCTCGAGCCGAGCGAGTCGAACTGCGAGATCGCTATCGGGCCCGCGGGCGAGATACGCCTGCAGTCGGCGGAGGCGCCGGGCGAGGTCGGCAAGGTACTCTTCGACGGCAAGGGCGGCCTCGGCGGGAAGCTCGCCATAACCTTGCAGGCGCGATGAGCGGACCTCCGCGAGTGCGATGTCCGCACTCTCCATCGTCACGCGGAGCGCCCACGTCGCGCTCGTGCGCTCGGGCGACGCCACATGGAGGAGTTTGATCGCGTCGGTCATGCGGGCACGGATGTCGGCCAGGTAATCGGCAATGACCGTTTGCTGAATCGGCTTCAGGTCCGACCGGTAGGCGGAGAACGGCGAGCCCGATGCGGCACCGGCCGTGATCGTCTCGACCTTGACGAGCAGCTCTTCGAGGTACGCGAGGGTGTTCGAGAGCACACGCCGGTGATTCGGGTTGAGACCGACCGGATCGGGCCGCAACGCCTTGGCGAGCGTCGAGCTCATCGAGGCGCGCGACCGCCTCCGCGACCGCCGGCGAGACGGCCAATCGCCTCCTTCGGGGCGTAACGCTCGACGCCGGCGCTGCGATCCGCGGCGCGCTCCTTGTCCGCCACCGCCCCGAGCGCACGGCTGAGCGCACTCGCGGAGTCCGACCAGCGCACGAGGAGGTCCGAGGCGAGCGCGGCAGGCAGCGCCTCCACGACCGGCGCGATGTGGAGGACACAAAGCCGATCTCCGGGGAACGATCCTGACGCCGCCTGTATGCTCTTCGCCGTCGCCTGGACGATGGCCGCCTCCCAGGCATCGACGCTCGCGCACACGACGCACTGTCTCGCCACGAGCGGACGCTTGATCGCATCACGACCGCGGCGGAGCAGTTCCGGGTCGCGAGCGATGCGCTCTCCGAGATTCCGCGCCTGGCCGGCGACCCCTTCCAGCAGCGGAGCGAGTATTTCGGCGACCGTCTTCGGCGCTGCCAGATCGAACAGGTACCAAAGATGCTCTCCACACAAGCCGTGCGCAGCGACCGCTCGGCCGACGACCGGATTCCTCGCGGCGTCGTACTGCAATCGGGCCATCTCGTCGTAGAGGAGGCGCGCGATTACCCGACACGTCGAGCAACCACCCGAACGCGCGCTCTCGGCCAGGAGGGCGACAACGGCGTCCTCCGTTACCATGGCGGCGACGTGGCCTCCTTCGAGGTATCAGCAAGCCGGGTGCGGAGCGCCGCCAGCGCCGCACCATGCTCGGCAAGCTCCGCGGCGATGCGGCTCGCGCCGGCTTCCTCCCGCACGCGGTCATCACGCGCACGGGAGAGCGCCTCGCGCAGCGCCACGTCCGCTCGGCTGGCCGGCTGATCGGCGCTCAGCCCCAGGAGCACCGCGTCTGCCTCGGGCAGGAGGTCGAGCGTGACGGCCGTATTCGTCTCGTAGACGGACCCCACGCCCGGAGTATCAGCTGCCTGGAGCAGCGGCGCGCGGTGCTGAATCTCCACACGCCGCCCCCCTTCGTATTAAAAGGGCTTCCTCGGTCGGCCGTGTAGGTCTCGAGCACCTCGAAGCCGATGTCGCGGATATGAGCGTCGGAGCCTGCATGCCGTGTCGAACACCGTCACGACGGAGGTGAGGGAAACGATGGGAGAACGTTAGCCCCGATCAGCGCGTTGATCAACGTCGACTTTGAATTCCTCGGCGGCGAGCTTGCGCACCTCGTCGGCAAGTCGTGGACGACAGCATCCTCTAATATCGCAATCCGTCGCGCCCGGATCACGTCGCGGCTCCGTCAGCTCGTTCAGGTCGTTCTCACGCTCCGTGTCGGACGCTGCGGCACCGCGGGGAGTACCGCGGCCTCGGCGCGCGGGCGCAGTGCCAGCTCCCGCGCGAGCGCACCCGCCGTCTCGACGAGCGGCCCGAGCACCTCGACCGGCGTCTCGTCCAACGACCACGAGGGGGGTACTCCGAGCTGGCGCAGCACCGCCGCGGGCGAGGCGGGCGGCTCGATGCGGAAGCGCAGGTGGCCGATCGCGCCGCGGAGTCGCTCGAAGTCCTGAGGCGCCCGTCCCGCGAGCGACACGGTCGCGATCGCCTCGCGGCTGGGCACGCCCTCGCGCGCCGGAGCCGCCGCGCGGTCGGCGCCGGCGCGGCGCTTCCGCAGCGCGCCAAGCACCGCGTCCTTGCCGCGCCCGCGGAGCTCAAAGAGGAGGAACGGGTCCTTGTCGAACGCCTCGCCGAGGACGTAGTGCGTCGCCGCGACGTGCTTGCAGGGGTTGGCCCAGTCCGGGCACGAGCAGGCGGTCTGGAGGTCTTTCTCCTTCGCCGGGAAGAGACTCCGGCCGGTGGCACGGAACGCCTGGTCGATCTCCGTTGGCATCTGGCCGGCGAGAAGCTCGGCAGCGAACAGCGCCTGCTTGGCCATCTCGGCGACGGCCTTGTCCCAGACAGCAGCACCGAGCGCCGCGATGCGCAGCGTGACCTCGTACGGCGTCGGGCGCGAGCCGGTGACCCGCGCGGTCACCTTGCCCGACGCGACTTCCAAGTCGTGGACGCGGCCGGCGCGGGCGTAGGTGCGCCCGCGCGCGAGGCGGTTCGAGTAGTTCCACGAGAGCTGCTCGAGCGCCTCGATCCAGCGCTGGCCCCACCAGGTGGCGCCGATCTGCTTGACCTTGATGCCCCGCTCCGGCGGCGGCCGCTTGGGGGGCGCCTTCGGGTACCAGCCCCACCCATTCCACCGGCTCATGGGTGCATCTCCATGCCCGCGCTCTTCCTCCCGCGGCGGCGCGGTGCGGGCCTCGGCTCGCCGGCGCCGTCGGCTTCGTCGCGGTCGGCGTCGTCGCCGGCGACGACGGCATCGGGAGCGAGCGCGAACAGGGCCCGCAGCGCCGCGTCGTCGAGCTCGGTGATCCACTGCTCGCCCTGACCGACGATGCGCGCGGCGAGGTCTCGCTTGCGCTCCAGCATCTGGTCGACCTTCTCCTCGACGGTGCCGGCGCACAGGAGCTTGTACACCTGGACCGCCCGCTGCTGGCCGATGCGGTAGGCGCGGTCGGTGGCCTGGTCCTCGACCGCCGGGTTCCACCAGCGGTCGAAGTGGAAGACGTGGCTCGCGGCCGTGAGGTTCAAGCCCGTGCCGCCGGCCTTCACCGAGAGGACGAAGATCTGCGGGCCGCGGGGGTCCTGCTGGAACCGCTGCACCATGGCGTCGCGCGCCGCACGCGAGACCCCGCCGTGGAGAAACGGCACCTCGGTCCCCAGCGCCCGCGTGAGCTCCGCGACGAGCCGGTCGCCCATCTCGCGGAACTGCGTGAAGACCAGCGCGCGGTCGCCCGCGGCGACCGCCTCCTCGAGCATCTCGTGGAGGCGGTCGAGCTTGCCCGAGCGGCCGGCGAGGGGGCTCGACTCGCCCAGGTAGTGCGCGGGGTGGTTGCAGATCTGCTTGAGCGCGGTGATGAGCGCGAGGACCAGTCCGCGGCGCTGGATGCCGTCTGACGATTCGATCGCGCGCATCGTCTCATCCACCGCGGCCTGGTAGAGCGAGGCCTGCTCGTGGGTGAGGGTGCACACGACCTTCATCTCCAGCTTCCGCGGTAGGTCCTGGATGATCGCCGGGTCGCTCTTCAGCCGGCGCAGGATGAACGGCCGCACGACGCGCCGAAAGCGCTCCGCGACGTCGTCACGCCCGTAGCGCTCGATGGGGACCGCGACCTCGCGGCGGAACGCCTCCAGCGGTCCGAGCAGGCGTGGGTTCAGGTACTCGGAGATGGACCACAGCTCGGCCAGGCGGTTCTCCACGGGCGTGCCGGTCAGCGCGACGCGGAAGCCGGCGCGGAGCGCTCGCGCCGCCCGGGCGGTGCGCGAGGCGGCGTTCTTGATGTTCTGCGCCTCGTCGAGCGCGGCCACCGACCAGCCGACCCCACTCAGCACCTCCGCGTCCCGGCGAAGGAGGCCGTAGGTGGTAACCACCATCGCGCCGGGCGGCGCTCCCTCGAGCGCCGCCGCCGCGCGGGCGCGGTCCGGTCCGTAGTGCCGCACGACGGGCAGCGACGGGGCGAACCGGGCGACCTCGCGCTCCCAGTTGCCGACCACCGAGGTCGGACAGACGAGCAGCGCGGGCCGCTGGTCCTCGGGCCGCGCCCGGCGCCGGTGCAGCAGCAGGGCGAGGAGCTGGATGGTCTTGCCGAGCCCCATGTCGTCGGCGAGGCAGGCGCCGAGGCCGAGGTCGGCCATCTGGACGAGCCAGCCGAGGCCGCGCTCTTGGTAGGCGCGGAGCGTGCCGTGAAAGTCCCGCGGGACCGATGCCCCGCCGCCGCCGAGGCCCTTGCGCAGCCGGGCGATCACGGCGGCGACGTGTCCCTCCGCGACTACGTCGATCGGTGCCGTGATGTCCGGCCGCCTCGCCGCCTCGCCGAGGGCCGCGGCCAGCGCCTCGGGTGCGCCGAGCGTGCCACCACCAGCGGCGAGGAGCCGCCGGGCCTCGGCGAGTTCCGCGGGATCGACCGCCACCCACTGACCACGGAAGCGCACCAGCGGCGCCTTGGCCTTGGCGAGCGCGAGGAGGTCGCGCGCGGAGAGCGTCTCGCCCGCGAGCGCCACCTCCCAGCGGAACGCCATCACCGCCTCGAGCGACAGCCCGCTCGCCCCGGCCACCGTCCCGGCCGCGCCCGTCGCGGCTCCGCCGACCCGCATCCGGAGCCGCAGCCGCCGCCGTCCAGACCGCGTCAGCTCCGCGGGCAAGATCACTCCCATACCCGCCTCGGCGAGCGCGGGGGCAGCCTCGGTGAGGGCCACGTCCGCGCAAGTGGTGTACGGGCGCCAGCACGGCACCCTCAGTTGATCGTTACGCGGCGCGCGTCTTCTTCGCCTCCTCAGGGGCGGGCAGCGATACCGGTGGCGGCTTGAGCAAGCCATC